>Ga0307379_10000040_pt1 | contig 219695 bp, 181 predicted proteins | sample UN2MG_FD_202237 | JGI IMG/M metagenome (GOLD analysis project Ga0307379, IMG submission 202237) | Soil microbial communities from Risofladan, Vaasa, Finland - UN-2 | ecosystem: Environmental > Terrestrial > Soil > Coastal area > Acid sulfate soil | place: Finland: Risofladan, Vaasa...
ACCAATACAGTCCCAATTGCTCTACTGCTGTTACAAATTGATTAAAGTCTACTGGCTTTGTAATATACGAATTTGCTCCCAAACAATAACTCGCTATCATATCGTTTTCTTCTTTCGAGGTAGTTAAGATTACCACTGGTAAATGTTTTGTTCTTTTATTATCGCGTATTTGTTTCAAAACCTCTAATCCATCTATTTTTGGCATTTTTAAATCAAGTAAGATTAATTCAGGCATATGTTTACAATCTCTATCTTTAAACTGTCCTTCGCAAAATAGAAAATCAAGAGCTTCTTTTCCATTTTTTACTACTATAAGTTCATTTAAGATATTACTTTTTTGAAATGCTTTTTGAGTGAGTAAGATATCGTCAGGATTATCTTCTGCTAAGAGGATCAATTTTCTCATTTGTTATCACCAATATTTCTATTTTCTTCGCTTTTTGTTAATGTAAAATAGAACGTTGCTCCTTTGCCTTCTTGAGCATCCGTCCAAATTCTTCCATAATATTGAGTAACTATTCGATGGACAATTGTTAGACCAATACCTGTTCCTTCATATACATCATCTGAATGTAGACGTTGAAATGGTGAAAACAATTTATTCGCATAACTCATATCGAATCCGATACCATTATCTTTTATATAATAAACAGTTTCTTTATTAATAATTTTTGACCCGAACATAATCTTAGCTTTTGCTGTTTGGGAAGTGAATTTCCATGCGTTAGAAAATAGATTTGCTAAAATTGTTCGAATTAATATAGAATCGCATGAAGCGTACATATTGTTTTCTATATCTACTTCTATTTTCCTCTCAGGATTATTTTGCTTTAATTCTTCAATAATCTCTTGGGCAATTTCGGATAAATTGATATTTTCTCTTATTATTTCTCTTCTTGATAATCTAGACAATGAAAGTAACCCATCGATAAGATTACTCATTCTTTGACTTGCAGCTCTAATTCTTTTAAGATAATCTTGACCAGTTTCATCCAATCTATCAGAATAATCGTCTAAGAGAACATGACTAAAACCATCTATACTTCTTAATGGTGATCGTAAATCATGACTAACTGAATAAGAAAATGCTTCCAATTCCTTGTTAACTCTTTCAAGTTCAGCTGTTCGTTCCATTACTCGCTTTTCTAATTCTTCATTTAGATTGTATAAAGTTTCTTCAGCTAATTTTCGATCTGTAATATCTCGGATTAAAATATACAAACTATTCGATTTATCATTTCGTTTTTGTAGAGATAGTTTACTATTCATGCAGCGATGTGCACCATCTTTACGAGTAAACCACATCTCCTGTTCAAAGATTTGATTCATATCTTCAGCATAGATTCTTTCTTTCAATTTATCATGTTCTTTAAAATTATTATTTATAAAAAATTCAAAGGTATTCATTACTTGAAATTCATCAAAACTATAACCAATGATTTTTTCAACTTGATCATTCATATAAACCAATTTATTATCTTCGATTATTAGTATACCATCAGAGATATTTTCAACAATTCGTTTGAATTTCTCTTCATTTTCACGTATCTCTTCTAAAGCTTTAATATGTTCTATTGCCGTAGCGATAATTTCAGTTATTGAATCGAAAAAGGTTTGATCTTCAGCCAACAATTTATTTGGTAGTCTGGAGCCAATTTGAAATGTGCCAAGAAATTCATCATTTGCATTTAGAATTGGCCAGGAAACATAAGTTTTATAATTAAAATCTTTGACTGTACTCCAAAGTTTCATTATATCATCTTTTGAAGCATCCAAGCTAAAGAATTTCTGTTTTAAGAAAGCATATTTTGATATTGGATGATCATCATTTTCTGAAATTGGTCGTAAAAGATATTTTTCATGTTCTAATATTCCAAAATCCCCTACAGGATAGAGTTTTTTATCCTCTTTGTTATATAATCTAATTGAACCTGTTTCTAATTCTAAAATTTGGATTAATGATGTTAAAATTTTTTGACATAATTCAGAAACATTAGTACTATTAGCTGTTGCTTCTGTTATCCGTTTTAAAATTGAACGTTCTCTGATTAGTGTTAGTTGATAATTTTTTTCTTCTGTTATATCAAATGATAAGAGAGCGAAAATTGGATTACCTATAGTATCAATAGGTGTAATATTAATTGAGATCCATTTCACTTGATTTGTTTTTGTTTTTAATTTAAACTCATCTATCATAGTATCTGGAAATTTATCTTTAGCTTCGTTACCAAGCAAGGTTTTTAGAAAAGTAATATTTTCAGGATGAATCTTTTTAAAAAGATCATAAATGGACATTTGCAAAATTTCTTTTTGAGAATATTCAGTTAAAATTTCCATTTGTTTATTAGAAAAAATAATTTCACCATGTGCTCTAAAGAGTAATACACCTGCTAATGATTGTTCAGCAAAAGCTCGGAATTTTGCTTCACTTTCTCGTTTTTCCTCATCAATTAACACTCTTTCAATATTATTTGAGAGAGTATCAGCTATTGTATCAAAAACAATTTGATCTTCTTCTGTTATCTCTTTAATTTCATGAGCAGCTAATTGCAGAACACCCAATAATTCATTATTAGAATTTAATATTGGCCAGGTAATTAAAGATGAAATATTTAATTTTTGTAATCTTTTAAGATATTTTTTATCCAAATTAGTATTGTTGATATCTGGAGCAAAAATCCTTTCCTTTGTCCGTGCTACAAAAGCATTAACATAATCTGGACTATCTATTGAAATGTCAATTATCTTACCGTTAGTGGTATTTTCAACATGAACTGTAGCATATGGGACTAATAATTTCTTTTCCTTATCTAGCAATCTAATTGAACCAATATCAAATTGAAAAGCATCAACTAGACCATTCAATATATATTGACATAATTCAGGTAAAGTTTTGGAAATTGCTGCAGCATCAGCTATAGTTTGAAAGGCTTGACGTTCAACGATTATTTTTGATTCAGCAAGAACTCTATCTGTAATGTCTAAAACAATTCCATTATAATTAGTTATTTTTCCATTAGAGTCTCTTCGTATTGTAGTATAATCTTCAACCCATCTAGTATTACCTGATTTTGTAACAATTCTATATTGTTGAGTAAATTCTTCTCTATGAGATGATTCACTATAATTGCTAACTTCATTCATAACTTTCCTTAAATCTTTAGGAAAAATTATTTTATCGTAAGAGATTTTACCAGAGTAAAATTCTTCAGGTGAATATCCAAAACGTCTAATATTCTCCGATATATAGTCCACAGGCCAACCTTCCTCATTTCTCCAAAGGAAAACAATAGTAGGGCTTAAGTTTATAATAGAATATAATTCTTCACGTTCCTGAAACGCTTTTTGAAGAGCTTTAGATGATATGAACCGTTCAAGAGCTGCTGTTAGCATATTAGTAATTGATTCAAAGAAGGTTTTATCAGCTTTATAGATTTCTTTAGGTTTTGTAGCAATTAATTGTAATGCTCCAATAATATTATTATTATTATCAAGTATAGGACAAGAAATAATTGATTTAATATTGAAAAGTTGTATTCTGTCTCTAAATCTATCATATAGAGATGAATTTTTTATATCTGAAATAAATAGTGGCTTTTTAGTTCTAATTGCTTCTGAAATCATTAGATTGCTATCAGTAAGTTTCATAGACTTAATCTCTTTTATTAAAATAGTAGAGACTCCTACTATAGCTAACGGTTCTAACATATATGTTTTTTTATTATATATTCTTAAGGTACCAAAATCAAAATCAAGATGAATTAATAAATCAGTTAAAACAGTATTGCAAAATTCTGGGATATCAGTTGTTTCAATAGCCGCTTTAGCTATTTTTAGATACAATTTTCGTTCTTTTTCTTTAGTTGCTTCAAGTTGTTTTCTAATACTAACATCTCTAATTATACTTTGAAGGTAATCTTTATTATTTACAGTATCATGAACAATAGATAAATTGATTTCTCCCACAAAAATTTCACCATTTTCTTTATGAAAAGTCCTTTCATATATGGGGAGAATTTTTCCTTTCTTAACTTCAATTAAACGTTTATTACTAGAATCCTTTTCTAAAGAGATAATAAATTCATCTGCTCTATATTCATTTAATTTCTGATTATCTATACCAAATAACTCTATCGCTTTTTTGTTTGCTTTGACAAAATTAAGTGTTTCAAGATCCATTAAAATAATAGCATCATTAGTCATTTCAAAAAGAGACTCAAATTGGTCATTAAAGCTTTTTACTTCTAATTTTGCTTCTTCCAATTTTTTTAGTAAATTTTCAAATTCATCTAAAGAGATTTGCTTATTTTTTATATTATTTCCTTGATTATCTGTCATGAGCTACACTCAATTACTAATTACTTATTAAGAGTGATTTTATTTATCAGTTATTAAACAACTGCTTTATAATAATATATATTCAAATATAGTTATTCAAAATAAAGTAAACATTCATTTTGTTTATTTGTTTTTGGATTTTAACATTTTCAATATGTTATTAAAATTCTAAATAGAAAATGGGTAATACCGATATATAATGTTTCTTTGTCAAGATATTTATCAGTACGTTTACAAATAAATTTTCCTAATATAAATTAAACTCCTAGGATTCTCGGACCAATACATAAAATCGAAAGTCCTGTTCCAAACATCATACGAGGATCAGAGAGGATCCTTGGGAGGTTTAATTAACATTCAAATACGAAAATTAGCAGCTGTAACTTTTGTTGTTTTATTCATAGGAACCATCAGATTTCAAATACAATGTGTTAGAGCATTAGATCTTGGTGACTATGATGATGTTTCTCTTTATCCAACTTTTAAGATGGTTATTAAAGGGAATTATTCATTAGACGAGAGTTTAGCTCTTAAGAAAATAGCCGCTGGTGAAACACCACTCGCTAAAATTTGTAAGGGAACTAGCATAAGCTATGTTTTTGGGTTCAACGTTCAATTACAACCAGAGTCCTGAGAATTAGTCACCCTCTCTCTTGATGATTTGGATGCTATTGCTGTTGATCCTAGAAATGATGCTTTAGTGATCACCATTACTTGCGAAACAACTTCTATAGTTGAACCAAGAGGGTCATCTCCTGGACCAGAACTTGATCTAGCGGTCTATTAAGCAATAGGCTATGATTGTGCTTATGTGGCGCTTTACCAGGGGATAACTCTGAAGAATTCTATAATTATTCTATGATAGTTATCATTGACCAAATAGGTCCATTCGATTGACAGTGGACTTGTTTTTCTTTTTTTAACCATTTAAATTTTAATTTTGGAAAAACACTAAACTATATTTATAATATAAAAATGGCGCATTTGAATTGATAAATAACTAACCAATGAAAATCATTTTTTCCTAATAAAATTATGTTAACTAACTATTTAGTAATTTCATAATCCTTTTAAATTACTAAAAGAACAATGTTACGATTCAATATAGGATACCTATATAGACGATCTATGAAATCAATTCGAACGTAAAATCTGTCAGATCTCTCCCACCAAAATTGTGTTATAGGTCAGAATTATTGGATCAACCCTTAAAAAACTCAAGCAAATTCCAAAAAGGAAAACCCTGAGAGAAGTCTCATCTCCTTAAAAAGGCCTCCTCCTTTTAATAATGACTTCTTTCAGGACTAAATTACTATCACTGTAAACTGATTTAAACTCTTAGCTTTAATTTGTAAGGTAAGAGATATATAGAGGTTTTCCTAGACTAACCTCTCTGCTTTCTGGGAGGATTGCGTTAGAAAATCCAAGCAAATATTAAAATAAGTATTGCCATAAAATTATCTTTAAATTATTGACTGGCAGTTTCCGGAGGAAAGGTCTGAAGCTTCTTTCGGAAACCTACCAGGAAGACTTCATTCTCACGGGATTTTTCTAATATTTCTTTTTAGAAGACACCCACTTATTCTGATAGAATCCCTTGGGTTTTATACGGATAGGTTCCTCTTCCTGTAGTGGTTGTTATCCTCAAAGAAATAATGAATCCCACTAATGGATATCCTCTTGCTTTAAATAAGTTATGAAATAATAAATTCATTGAATATTAGAAAAACCACCCTATTTTTCGTTGCAATATATCGAGATCCTAACTCACAGTATAGTTGGATCATGCGCCTCTTTATCAAAACACAAATCAAGTTATAGATGAATTAACAGCTGAATAGAAAATATAAAGAAAAGATGATGGTCAATATATTTTTCAATGTTCATTATTGTTTATTTAGTTTTTAATCTGTAAAGCTATAGCTTTGGCTAAAAATGGTGGTACTGCATTGGCAACTTGTTGTAGCTGTGATGATTTTCCGCCTTTAAATATAGATTTGTCAGAAAACGATCGAAGCTTCGCTACTTCTCTAATTGGTAAGCCTCTATTTTGTTCATACTGAATATACATTGATTTTCGAGGATTAGCAATGGTCGGGGCAGCATCATCTGCATTGAATCTTCTGTATACATTACTAAATTTTACTTTTGTTCAATAATCGCCTTATTTCTCTTTCAGTATCTTATCTATCTCGAAAAGAATTTAGATTTCATTTTTTATCATATTCTCAACGAGCCTTCTAAAAGCAATCAAAAGCAGTTGAATGCTCAGCCTGTTCTTCTATCAGTCGTTTCCTATTCTTCACAATATCTCTTCCCCAATCTAATCCTTTCAAGAATCCCTTCAAAAACATATATTTCTCACCTTTGTCTTTATTTAGGGGAATGGTATGGAAGTCTAATTTAACAATTTCAAAAAATTTGTCTATCTCTTCTTCTGCAGAAATACCTATTTTTATTGAATTATAAATATCTCTCATTTTAATATAATATTCTTTTATTTTTTCAGAATTTTCATGATAAATATTTAGGTAACCAACTGTTTGTTTTTTATCGCTAACATCTATCATTTGATCGATTGTTTTAATGTGTTCCTTATTTTCCACTTTAATCAACTATTTCTTTTCAATTCCATTTTCATTATTCATCTGAATCCCTATGAATAACAAGTTAGCAAATATAATTTTAGTTGTTTATAATAATTACGAATAAGACAATTCCTTATCTTTCCCCTGTTTTAAATAATATTGACTGGTCCCATACAACTTTTTTAACAAAAGATTTTCTAAATCTTGACTTACAAGATATGAGTAATTAAACATTTGAGTTTTAATCTTAAACCAGAGATTTGATAACAGATGCTTTTAGATAAAAAATAGAGAGTTATAAACTCTCTAAGGCTTTTTTGATAGCTTAATTGCTATAATTTCTGCTTCTTGCTGATCATCGTTAAACCACCAATCATTCTCTCCATCTGATGAATACTCAATTTGAACAACGCATTCTTTTTGGGTATGAATGATCCACGCAACAGAACCACCTAAATAGGTAATAAAAGTATAATCTGGGTGTAAATATTTATCATTGCCACAAAGCTGTCTTTTTGGAGGGAATTTTCTTGTTACACCATCAGACCATCTGATCCTAGCAAAACATCGGCTATTTGTCATTACGTTCATAAAACGACGAATTGCATAATTGGCAATTATGAGATAGGTGCCTATCTCAGGAACACCAATTTGTTGAGTAACAACTCCTTCTAAAGGGATTTGAATATCAGTATTGCCAATAGGTCCTCGAGTATTATACCATAGCTCACCAATAGGTAAATCATCGACTTTCTTCTCTAGATTACTAAGAATATGAGCATATGACTTTATGCTCTCATCAAAATGTTTTTTGAAAAACTCTTTAAAGATATTTTCAAGCATACCTTTATCTGTAGTATTAACATCTTTACTCATGTTAATAAATCACTTCCTTTTCATCATAAAAATGACTCTCCTCAAAAAAAGGAACATATAAATCATAATAATTTGTATTACTAAATACCCTTTCCCTAAGAAGAAATCATTATTTTAAGTTAATTTAATAAAATTTATTAATTTTTTCCTAGAGGATTTTTTTTAGATTTTTCATTAATTTCTTCTTAAAAGGAACTCAAGGTCTTGGCTGATCAGAATAGCTAGTACATGAATTTGTTCATTGAATTGATTAAGTTCATCAAAAGGCAAATTCACTCGAGAAAGTAATTGGTTGTCCTTGGTGATTCCTTTCACTTTCTCTATTAGCTTCTGTAATTTCTCACTATCTGGAGTCATATCCAATCACACTTGTTTTACCGATATCTTTTTCTTTATTTATTATTTCATCAAATGAGGAAAGGAAAAGACAAAGAATGTTAAATTTCTTAAAATTTGGTAACACCACTTTCCAAATATTCTCATTTTTTAGAAAGAATTTTAATTCTTTATAGTATACTATTTTTTGGGGATGAAAAATGAGTTTTGATGAAATTGAAAAAATTGATGATATTGATAGGATATTTATCAAAACAAAAAAATCTGAATCTCATTATTTGGAATATAAAGAGAAAATTGTAAAAGCTGATAGTGTTACAAAACCAATTGTAGCATTTGCCAATGCGGATGGTGGTCTTATTATAATTGGTATAGAAGAAGATGATAATCATCTACCAAAAGAAATAAAACCAGTACCTTTGTTGGATAACCAGCATACAATTGAAAACTATATATTAGATACTATTCAACCAAAGTTTACAAATTTCAGGATCAAATCAATTCTTGGTGAAGAAAAAGATTCAGGTGTTCTTTTGGTAGAAGTAAATAAAGGCCTTAATACTCCGTATATGGCTTCTAACCACGTCCATTATGTTAGGCGCGAAAAAAAATCAGAATCAATGACAGAGCTTGAGATAAGAGAAGCAATATTCAGAAAGGGATTAAAAGATGCCTTATATGTTGAATTGAAGAGTAATTTGGGATATTCAAAGAATATTACGAAACAAAATCAAGCATTACATGAATCTACAAGGGATAAAAATGAAGGTCCTCCTGATCCTAATAAATTACACATAAGAACAGCAATAATTCCTTTTAGAACGGAAGCATGGAGGGCAATAGTATCTTCTGGTCTGTTTTCTATAATTCAGGAAAAATATGAAACGCTAATTGAATTATATAATCTAATCTCAGAATTTAACTTTCTTGCTGAATATCTTAAATTTGATATCAGAAGGGTTCAAACACAAGAAGAAAATCATCATGAACATCTAATTAATAAATTGCAAGCAAAGAATACACATATTTTCACTAAACTTTCAGAATCATTGAAAATCTTCGAGAAAAAGTAGCTCCTCAAGTAGTTGTAATTACTAAAGACGGAGAATACAAATCAAATCTATTTCTTTTATATTTCTTTTATTTTTCTTTTAATATCTTTTCTATCTCGAGCAGATGTTCAACGATTTTTTTGCCCTTAGCAGTTATTAGGTATCTTTTTTCATTCAAAAAGATTATCTTGACAAGCATTCTGACATATCAGCGTATTACCGATATATGATATTAATAGTACTTCTATTTTTAATGATAAATCAATAAGTAATATTTGAGTTGGTAAGATAATGATTGAAGCTGAAATTGAAGTTTTTAAGAATTTTTTAACAATAGAGGAGCGATCATCTCATACAATTAGACAATATCTTAGTATTATAGATTGGTTTCATGAATTTCTAACAGAAAATAATATTGATTATTCTGTCTTGAAAGAGAAAGACATAATAAAATTCCAATTATGGTTAAAAGAAAAACGACTTATTGAAGCTTATATAAAACAGTATAATCATCAACCTACTAAAGAGCAATTAGAGGACTTTTCAAAAAAACAATCAGCAATTCTTCATGGTAAAAGTATCTATAAATATTTAACAACAATTAAGAAATTTTTAGAAGTAAATGAACAAAAGCTAAATTGGACTAAAATACCTACACCAAAATATGATGATAATTTTAATCCTGAAGTTTTATCAATTCAAGATATTCAAAAAATTGCTTCCAGTGCTGAAAAATACTGTACATTTAAACATCAAACAATTTCGAATTCAGATTGCATAAAATGCCAAAAATATCGCCAACCAAAAAATCATAAATCTTCAATACAAAGAAACTATCCGGAAGTTTGTTTTTACTTTGATGGTTTAAAATTAAAGGCTATGATTTTATTAGCCTATGAAGCAGCTCTAAGAACGGATGAATTATGTAATCTAAAATTAGAGCATTTAGATCTTCTTAAAAAGGAAATTTTTATTGAAAAACCTTTGAAGCACTCTCAACCACAAGCGGTCCCTATATCTGATAATTTAATTAACATTCTCAAGGATTATTTAGTGAATTATAAATTCATAAAAAAACCTGAAGATATTCTCTTCCCAACAAAGATGGGTAAAACGTATCATGCTAATAATTTTGCTACACATGTCTTTAGACCTATTGCGAAAGAGGCTGGTTTTGATGTTCGTTATTACACTCTCAGACATAGTCGAGCTACCAATTTAATAAAACAAGGTTTAGATGTTGGATGGGTTAGAAGAATAACTCGACATAGAAATATCAATAATGTTTTGAAATATATTCATTTATCCTCACAAGATATTAGAGAAGAACTAGAGAAAAGAAAGATAATGTAATACTGCTTTTCTTTTTTTCTTTTACCTTTAATCAATTAGATCTTTTATCGCCAATCTTTCCCAAGCAATTGCTATTTTCTGTAATGAATTTGAGAATAAAACTGAAGGCATGTATGCTTGTTCTTGTTCATTAAATAGGATCATTCCACGAGTTATTAATCTTTTAAGTATTCGATAAAAGCTTGCCTTTGAAATGTGTTCGCGATTACGCATATACAAATCATACATATCATCCTTTTTCATTTGTCGATTACCTGAAATTAATCTATTAAGTATCATAAAAGTAAGACCATATTCTGGTGAATCCCTATCACCAGTTGATATCAATGCTACAATTTCTTCCAATTTCATATCTGTTTTTATTTTATTTTTATCGAAAACAATTTTTTCTTTTTCAGACATGAGAATCAACTTAGTCTTATTTTTATGAGACTTTAATTTTTAAGGTTTTGGTTAGAGCAATGTATGAGATTGATAAATATTTATAACTTAATACAATTAATAAGCAATTTGTAAATATTTTACAAGGGTTAAATTATGAAAAATAGATTGGTTTTAATATTTATTACAATTTTATTTCTTACAGGTAGTAGCACATCCTTGATATTTTTTGGAAATGTGAATTCAAATACGCTTAATTATGAGATATTGAATGATTCTAATAGGATTGAACCTACATCTGAAGAACAAATAACCATTATAGAAAATTATGATTTTAAAAATTATAATACTAAAGCACCATTAGCTGGACAACAAAGAATAGCTGTAGTTCTTGCAAAATTTTTGGATTCTCCAACCAGATTTACCCCAGCGGAAATGGCTGATTTATATGATTGGGTAAATATTTTTTGGATAAATGCAAGTAATGGGCATATTAGTATTGATTATGATATTTATGGTTGGTATGATCTTGACGATTCTTTTGAAGGATATAATAATTCAGGGAAATGGGACAAGTGGCAAATTGCACATACTGCTATAGATAAAGCTGACAATGATTGTGATTTTACTCAATATGATTGTGTTCAAGTGTGGTTAAATAATATTACCTGGAGATGTGTTAGCAATGTTGGTAAGCAAACTAATCGCGAAACAAACGATGGAACAATTAATGTTGCTTTAAGTATTATTTTTGAAAAACCTGGTTATTCATATAATTCCATTCTAGGTTCTGTAACTCATGAATTAGGACATTCATTTGGTTTACCGCACACACATGGAGGGGGAAGTAATGGTGAGAAAAATTATGCTAGTTACTATAGTGTTATGGCTAGAGGAAATCCAGGTGGATTAAATGGTTATCATATGGTTTGGAATGGGGTAACAGATTGGTATGATGATACTACACAACAAGAGATTGTTCTTCCGGGTCAAATTAAGCAAGGATATATCAAACCAAGATACATACAATCTACGACTGAACCTCAATATATATTAGTAAAAATTTCAAATTTGATTTACTATCGTATCGAGGTTGTGGAGAAAAAATCAGAAGATGCTTTACTCACAAATGAAGGGGTATATATCTATCTAGTAAATGAAAATGAAAAAAACTCTGATCAATGCACAGATATGGATAGCACACCTAATTCTGATGTAGGATTAAAAGATTTGAAGGATTGTTTATGGAATGTAGGTCAAAGCTATGTTAATACTACATATAATGTCAACATAACGGTCCTCAATAAAATAGGTGACATGTTTGAAGTTCGTGTTGTAAATAGTGGTTCCGGATTTCCAGATGTAATGATTAGTCCATGGGGTAATCCACCAGGTCATCCTGGACCTTGGGAAAGTCAAGATGTATGGGTTGATAGTATTATCAATGGTTATAATAATTATAGGTATACTACTAGTGATGGTACACCAGTAGGAAGTGGTGATGATCCTTGGGCAAATCATGTAAACAAATTATATGCTAGAGTACACAATATTGGAAATGGTTTAGCTGAAGATGTTAATGTTTATTTTTATGAGAAAGTACCTCTCAGTGCTGGTGATGATCAAGATTGGGATTTTATTGGTGTAGCAACTGTTGATTATATCAATGCTGGGAGCAGTGCTGAGATATCCATTCCTTGGACTCCTGAAATTTCTTTAAGTAATAATGACGATGGTCTTATGAAATTACATGGTTGCATTTTTGTTACAATAGAAGCACAATTAGATGAAGTTGATCTCGCAAATAATAAATGTCAAGAAAATATTGCTTATTATGAGGTAACAGCGGATAGTACTGACTTGTATAAAATACCAAGTTCAGTTTTTAAACCAATAACAACTACAATTAATGTTAATAATCCATATAATTTTCCTAAAGAGCTATTTGTTGATATTATCAATACTACAAGCAAATGGACAGTTCAAGGTGAGGGACTCGGTTCATTCACACAATTTCAACCATTAGAAACTAAGGAATTTGAAATTACAATAATACCTGCTGATGAAATACGTTTTACAGATCGATTCAATGGATACTTAATTGTTTGTGAGGAATATACTGGTGCTGATTCAGAAGATTTCATGGGTGACATACATCTTGAGACGGTAGGTGGGTGTTCGCTGACAGCTACTGTTTCATATCGTTCAGAATTAGATTTAGAAGTGAATTTCAGAACTGCTGGTTTAACTATTAAAGGGCAATTAACATTTTTGGACACTCTACCATCATCTAAATTCCCACAAACAACTGCTGAGAAAACAATTTTGCTTGAAATAAAAAATACTGATTTGGATGTCTATGAATACTATACAGTTTCAATTGATCCAATTGGTGATTTTTCATACTCTTATACAATTTTAACACAAGGAAACTATTCAATAAAAGCATATTACGCAGGATCAAAGTATATAACAGCTAGTTCTTCAGTAACAATTAATGTTGATACTATTCATAGTTCAATATGGACTAGCGGAAAATTCTTCCCTGGTTTTGAGTTTTATTTGGTATTAGCAGTGTTAACAATTACTACAACATTAATTAAATTAAGAAAAAAATTTAATTTTAACAAGATGTAAAGAATGGGGATAACCCTATTCTTTTACTTCACATTGTTTCCAGCTATCATCTTTAATAGGCCAGAGTTCAGGAGGGTTAATAAAACCTTTTTTTCCAACTTTCTTTAATACATCAATGAAATTTAAGAATTCATTAGGTACATTGGGATCAGCAATGCATTTGTTTCCGATGTCACAAAATAATAAATCAGTTAATTCAAGAGAGGGGAAGGATACAGGTTTGGAACCAAAATAAAAGAAATGATCTTTATCTGCAATTAGAACAAATTTTCCTTGGATATCTTCTTGCTTCTGGTGCAACCATTCAGAATCATTTGTGAAATAATCTCGAGAATGCATTGAATAATGTTGAATAATATCTTTTGTCGTTTTTTCATAGATATTATCACCAACTCTGAATATTTCTTCATCAATGGAGAAATCAGGTTTTTTAACTTGAAATCGAGGATCAACCCAGTATTTTTCAAAAGTTATTTTTTCTGTTATTTGCATGGCAAAAATTAATTTATGATCAGCTATTTTCTTAGAGCCTTCATTTAATCCGACTATCCAATCCCCAACATTAGCTAATTGTCGAATAAGAGCTTGGTCACAAGCTAAAGTAATATAATCCCAAAAAGGATTAGGTGCAAAACCAGAATCATTCCTTAGAACATATGAATAAATTTTCATTTTTTTTCACCTAAATTATTCTATACTATTAATTCTAAAAAACATTCAGCACAAGAAACTTAAGAAATAATGAAATAAATCATTATTTTGTAAAAAATATAGGAAAGAACCTAAATAACAATCCTTAATATAATAAATATTATTATTTCCTTCTATTGAGGATTATCAAATGAATACTAAAGAATCTCAAATAATTAGACCTGCAAAAGGACAACTAAAGAAACAAATAATTTTTCTTTGGCTTTATGCTTTAGTAATGTATATTGCGATACTATTTTCATTTGGTTTAGTTGAATTGAGTCTAATTCCCAGTGGTTTATCTATTTTCGGACCTGTTTTCTGGATAGTATTACCAACAGCTTCACTAGGTGTTTTGCTTTTATTAGTTATATTTGGTTATATAATTATTAAGAAAAGATTTGATTCTATTCAATATGAATTAAAAGAAAACTCCATTATAATTACTAGTGGTTTTATTACAGTTAGCACAAGAAGTGTAATTTTTGAAAAGGTTGTAAATGTTCAGAAAATACAGCGACCTCTTGATAGAAGATTCAATATTGGTACAGTAATACTTAGCACAACAAGTCTTAGTGGAACAACTGCTATTACAACTTCTTTTGTAGGAATTGAAGAGTATAATGAATTATATGATCAATTCTCCAGATTGCTCGAAAAATAAAATCATTATTAACTATTTTTTTCCTTTTTTTCTATATTGACAAATTCTTTTGTTTTTTTATTATTGATCATCTTTTATTAAATTACCAGTACTATAAGTATAGATTGGATATTCATCATCCATAGCGGTCATAGGTATTCCATTAAAATAGAATGTATTTGAAACAATACGGGCTTCAGGACGTAATTCTTGTATGAGCTTTTTCTCTAATTTGTTATTAGTACTTTGTAGAAGATAACAGAAAACAACATCAGCATCACTAAGATTCCTATCAAAGAGATCACCATAAATTACCTTGACTTTTTTTCGCAAAAATAATAACGTAATCAAAAATTGACACCAAAGAAATCTAATAAGATCAATTTCTATACCAATAGCTCGAGCATTAAATTTTCTAGCAGCTATAACCAATACTCGACCATCACCACAACCTAAATCATAGACTAATTCACCAGGCTTAACATCTGCTAATTGTAACATCTTTCGAACTTTTTTCAGACGAGTAGGAACCCAAGGTGCACCCCTTCTATTTGGCCAAGATATAGAAACCAATGTAAAGAAACCAAGCAGAATAATTCCTAGTGCTATCCAAAATGAAGGTTCTGGCATTATCTTATTCCTATCCTTATATTATACAAGTATGGTTAATTTATAATTTTTAGTATTAAATTAAGACTATATTTTAATAAAGAAAATATCCTTATATTTTAAATTACAAAAGCCAAAGTAAGGGATGGGTGTCAAATTAAAATTAATACAAATATTGAGTGTTCAGATTTTCTCTGTACAGATATAGAAAAAAAGGGCTATAATATAACTAAAATTGAAATTGAACCAAATAAAGTAAAAATTCTTATGATAATAGAAGCTATGCCAATTGATCAAAGGGATTATGTTTATTCTCAAGAAAAAAACCCCGCGTTTATGTCCACATTACTTCAAGCTTTTAGTGATGCAAATAGTCGAGTAAAATCAATAGAAGATATATTGAAACGAGGAATTTATCTAACAACAGCAATTAAATGCTCAAAAATTGGCTATAGCGTTTCAGCAAAATCAATTGAAAATTGTTCTTTCATTCTAGAAAAGGAATTTAAACAATTTCCAAATATTGAAGTTGTGCTCCTAATGGGTGATGTTGCGATTAAATCTTTCAATTATATTTCCAAAAGATCAATCGGTAAAAAAACAATTCCAACAGGTTCAACATATAAAATTAGAAAGGATGAATTTTATTATAAGAATATTCGTGTTTTTCCTTCATATTTACCAATAGGACAAAATTACCTTATTGAAAAATCTAAAAGAAAAATGATTGCTGAAGATCTCACAAATGCACTTAAGATAATTAATGAAAAGAAGTAACAATTAACAATCAATTTCTTTTATTTTTAAAATTATTATAAAAAATTGGTAAAATAGCTTAATCTTTATTAGAATATATGTTATTAGTTTTCTATCAAGTTAAAAAGGTCTTATTTTATGGATGTAGAAATAAGAAAAGCAAAGAGAACAGATGAGAAAGAATTAATCAACATCTGTTATATCACTGGTGATCCTTTTTTGAAAAAAATCTTTCCACAGCGTTATTTATTCAGTCTTTTTTGGTGTAGCTATTATGTGAGATATGAAACTGAGAATTGTTTTGTTGCTGTTGATCCTGAAAATAAAAGAGTAATTGGGTATATCTTGAGTACTATGGATACAATTAAACAGAAAAAGGATTTAAAAATAAAACTCAAAAAAGAAATAAAAAGCCATATTAAATATTTGCTAGTAAATAAAATAAGAGCTAAAATTGTAGCATGTTATATTTTAAATCAAAGAATTACTAAAAAAAGAAGAGCATTTCTTGAAACCTATCCTGCTCATTTACATATAGATATACTTCCAGAGTATCAAAGGAAAGGATTAGGTCATAAATTGATGAATACCTTAGAAGAACATTTCAAAAGTGAAGGCATTAATGGTTATCATTTGGAAGTTAGCACAAAAAATAGCACTGGTATTAATTTCTATGAAAAATATGGATTAAATCTAATATCAAGAAATAGATTTAATACAATTTTTGCTAAAAAAGTCGATGGTAATTAATATAAAATATAATTAGTATTTTTCTTTTATGTCAGAAAAAAGCAATTGGGTAAAAAAGGATACTACCTTAACGACACCTTGGTTTGAAGGTGTATCTGTTGATAATCCTTTTCCTGATTATCCGCGACCTCAATTTGTTCGAGATGCATGGATTAATCTAAATGGTCTTTGGAATTATGCTATCACATCAAATAAGATTCAAGAAACAAAGAATTATGATGGGAAAATATTAGTTCCCTATCCACTAGAATCAGCATTATCAGGTGTAAAGAAACAGCTCAGAGCAAAACAATTTTTATGGTACCATCGTGTTTTTACTATCCCAAAACATTGGGAGAAAAATCGAATTCTATTACATTTTGGAGCAGTGGATTGGGAATGCAAAGTGTGTGTAAATGATGTTGAGGTAGCAATACACAAAGGTGGATATACTCCTTTTAGTATCGATATAACTGATATAGTAATAACCGATGGGGAAAATCATTTACGATTAAGAGTTTATGATCCATCAGAGAAAGGAAAACAGCCATCTGGCAAACAATGGATAAAACCAGGGATAGTTTTTTATACAACTATCTCAGGAATCTGGCAGACTGTATGGTTAGAAAGTGTTCCGAAAAATTATATCTCAGATATTAGAATGATACCTGATATTGATAGAGAGCTTTTGAGATTAGAAATTAATACTGAATTTGATAAGCATTTGAAAATTAATAATAGAAATGATACCTCTTTTGAATTGAAAATTAGAATTCCTACAAAAGATATCGTCCTACAAGAAATAACAAATAGAAATAAACAGTATTTCGAAATACCAATACCGAAAGCAAAATTATGGACACCTGAAACACCTCATTTATATGAACTTGAAATAGAATTGTTAGAAAACAAAGAACCTGTTGATAAAATTAAATCTTATTTTGCTATGAGAAAATTTAGTTTAGCAAAGGATAGTAATGGCTATCTAAGATTTCATCTCAATAATAAACCATATTTTATGACAGGATTATTAGATCAAGGATATTGGCCTGATGGATTATATACCGCACCATCTGATGAAGCTTTGAAATGGGATATAGAATTAACCAAGGAATTTGGTTTTAATACCATCAGAAAGCACATTAAAACAGAACCAGCTCGTTGGTATCATTATTGTGATAAATTAGGTGTTCTTGTTTGGCAAGATATGGTTAATGGAGGAGGTAAAAAAGGTATTATTTCACAATTCCTTGCTCATATAGTAGGAATAAAACTACAGGATACTAGATGTTATTGGAAATCGGGACAAGGAAAAAAATCTCGAAGAGCTAATTTTGAAAGAGAATTAAAAGAAATGATTGATACTCTCTTTAATGTCCCATCGATTTGTCTTTGGGTACCATTTAACGAAGCTTGGGGGCAATATGATTCTTTAAGGATTAGTCAATGGGTGATGAATTATGATCCTACAAGATTAGTTGACCATGCAAGTGGTTGGTTTGATCACAAAGGTGGTAACTTCATTAGTATTCATGATTATGCTGACAAATTTAATATGCCTACTAAATCAATAACTCGAGGAGTCTTATTATCTGAAACTGGTGGTTATACTAGAATGATACCAAATCATAGTTGGAATCCCAAGAAGAAATATGGTTACAAAAATTTTCATACACAAGAAGAAGTTGAACAAGCATATCGAAATTTAGTTGAAAACATACTTTTACCTGCAAAGAAAATGGGATTAAGTGGAGTTATTTATACCCAAACATCAGATGTTGAAATTGAATATAATGGGCTTATAACTTATGACCGTAAAGTAAAGAAAATGAATCCTGAAAAAATAGCAAAATTAAACAATAAATTAAATGAAAAAAAATGAATTTAATATAAAACGAAAGAAAATACGTCTAAAAATTCTTTTATCTAATTTTATGATAAAAAACCAGATATGGTATTTTTTAAGTAAAGTTTTTATCATTTATTAACGATTTCTAATTATAAAAGATTGAGGTTATAATTTTGTTTTTAACAAAAAAGAAAAAAATTGCACTGATAAGTATCAGCTTAATTTTATTGACTTTTATCAGTTTAACTAATAGTCAAGCGTTTATCTATTGGGAAAATACTGGTAATAAATATATGACAAATAATTTGGTAAATTATGTTGAAGATTTTACCACTACAACTTTTCAAGACCCAATAACGGATGCTGTTGGTTGGGGAACAGGAACTCTAACAAATCCTCGAGATTATGTAGCTGAGCAATTAGATTTTTATGAAACATTGTATCCTGTAACAAGTATAGACGTTCAAGGAAGAAATGCATATTACTCATGTTATAACACAACTAGCTCACTTTATGTTATTAATTCATTAGATATTAATGATCCTGAAAATTTATTCTATACGAGTGGTCGTGCATCACTTCTAGGAACAAGAACAATAGCAGTTAATGGAGATACCCTCTATACCGGTCGTTCTGGTGTAGTGTCTGTTCAAGATTTTAATTCCTATAACATAAGCGATCCTTATAATTTAGGCGCTCCAAGTATGTATCTTGATTATCTTGATTGGGATGGTCAAATAACTGACATAGAATTGGAAGGCAATTTAGCTTATTTTGCAGCGTACCAAAATCCATCTGATCTCTCTTTGGGAATTGCTGATATTACAGATCCAGATAGCATGATTGCTATTACGCATGATTGGGATACGACGGATCTTGTTCTAGGTTTAGATGTGATTGGTCATCTAGCTTATTTAGCAACAGGTGTAGAAGGTTTGTTTATTTTGAATATCTCTAGCACAAAACATCCTGTAGAGATTGGATTTCTAAATACTCCAGGTAATGCTACTGATGTATTAGTGGATGGGCGTTTTGCTTATTTAGTTGATGGAAATACTGGCTTACAAATTATTGATGTTTCAAATCCTACAAGTCCGTCAATTCTTGGTACATATAATACTCCCGGTTTTGCTCAAAAATTAGCTAAACAGGGAAATACTCTATTTATAGCTGATGGTTCTGGAGGAGTACAAATCATAGATGTTTCAGATCCATTCCATCCATTAAGTGTTACTGACTTCGCTTTACCATATACTTATGACCTTGTACTTTCAGGTGATCTCCTTTTTGTTGCAACAGAGAATGGTATTTATTCATATAGAATAGGTGGATTAGTTAACTTAGCTAATTCAGCATATGCAAATCCTTATGACTCATATACTGTAATGGATGTTCGAGTAATTGATGGGATAGCTTTTATCGCGGGTGGTAACGATGAATTCATTGTGTTAAATGTTAAAAATCCATCAAATCCAATTGAAATCTTTAAATCTAGCCTTGGTGGAATTGATTTTTATAAAATAGATGTTAACAATCAATTTGCTTTTCTTGTTAATCCTGTAGGTATCTACATTTTTGATATATCCGATTTAAGCAATATACATTATGCAGGATATGCTTTTGGATTAGGTTTGTCAGACATTTGTGTAGTCGGGAAATTTGCTTATGTATCCTATGAATTTGGATTTGCTATTCTAAATTATACAGATATTACAGCATTAACTTGGCATTCAATAAATAATCTTGGTTTAAATAATGTTACAGCTATTGATGTTCAAGGATATCATGTCTATTTAACAGAATGGCTTGGTGGATCACAACCATGTATGCATGTTGTAAATATCATTGACACGATTAATCCCTTTATAACTTATTCACGTACCAGATTTGCCTATAATTATGACATACAAATAGATGGTAATTACATATATTTAGCTGGAAATAAATTAGGAAATGGTTTCTGGATTTACAATGCAACAAATTCCTATACAGCAAATATTAATGATAGTTTTTATAATAACACCTATGGAGTATGGGGATTTGGCCAATATATACTAACTGCGAATTATCAAGATGGAGTTACACTAGTTGATGCTAGAAATCTTAATGCTATTTCCGCACGTTACAGTAATACTGGTGCTAATAGAGCATTTCAAATTACTACAAATGGTGATTTGACATATGTAGCAAATCTTTCGTCATTAGTTATTTTAAGACATTTTGCTAGTATGGGTGCATCCTTTATTAGTGGTACAACAACAGCACAATCAATAACAATCTCAGATGCTAGTTTCTTTAACCTAATTGTAGAAGGAACTTTGGAAGCTGATGATTTCACACCTCCCGGTACAACTATAAAATACTATATGACAGCAGATGGTATTAATTGGGAAGAAGTAATACCTGGAATAGCGTTTAGTTTTGTAAACCAAGGAAAAGATCTTAGATGGAAAGCTGAAATTACTGGTCCTAAAGATATCAGTGCTCATATCTATGGAATTAACATAGAATATACTGTAAAATTTAATCCCATGTGGTACTATATTTTTGGTGGTGCTGGCGGTGGATTATTATTGATAATTATAATAATCATCATAGCTTCTAGTGTTAAACATAAGAAAAAGAGAGTAGCCACCCGATAAACTATGAGATGAATTTTCATCTCATAATTATTTTTCTAATTTTTTTTATTCTTAATTCTTCATAGTTTAATTAATACATTAAATATTGTGCCAGTTTCACTAGATGATTCAAAAGAAATTTCACCATGAAGATATTCTTCAACAATTAATCTAGCGCTATAAATTCCTAAACCTCTACCTTTACCTTTAGTTGAAAATGATCTTTGAAAGATTTGACTTTTTACTGCATCAGATAAAACGTTATTATTTTTAATATTGAAAATAATTTTTGAATCTGCAAGTTTGCAACCTAAAACTATTTCTTCGTGGATTTTGCTTGCTTCTAATGCATTTTTTAATAAATTCAATAAAACACGTCGAATTAAATGGATGTCCGTTTTAAAATCAATCGAAGCACTTTCTTTAGCTAAAACTATTCTTTTATCTTTAGTAATATTATCCGCTGAAATAGTATGAATAACCGATTGAATTAGTTCTAAAGAATTAATCTTTTCAAATTGAGGTTTTAATTGATTATTTTCAAGTTTTATGAGGTCTCTTTGACTTTGGATTTCATCTAAAAGATTGGATGTTTCATCCTTTAAGCTGTTGAAATATTGATCTTGAATCTCACTTAAACCATCTCGAGGAAAGAATTCAATCCTACTGGATAACATCCAAGCTGAATTGGCTAAATCATGAATAAAAATCTGTTCTAGATATTCCCTTCTTTTTTGATTACTAATATCATCAATAACAACAATATAGAATGTTTCATTATCAACAACTAGAGGTTTAGCTTTAACATGTAAATCTAATGGAATCTGTTTGTTATTTTTCTTAATAGTTATTCGAGCATCATTTTCTTCTTCTGTATTTGTTTCTTGACATTTTAATACTGTTAACACTGCACCACAATATCGACAATCATGACCTGCCCCACAACCATTCTCATGATCATGTGCATGAATGCAATCTAATAGTTCACCTGGTCTCTGTCCTAAAGCATCTTCAAATTCATTTTTACCAATTGTTTTAACAAAAGAATCGTTTGCATAAACAACCTGTCTAGATTGATTCAAAATAGCAGCCATATTTGGCAATACATCTAAGATTTGTATAGCATTTCTTAAACCAAGAATTTTGATTGTTTGAAGATATATTTTATCATCATCTAATCTTTCAATTGGTGCAAATTGAGTATCAAGCTCATTCAAGATTTTTTCAACTACTTTACTAAACTAATTTTAACAATTCCTTGGTTACATTAATGAATATTTATGTCGAGATAAGTTTTCTGGATTAATTAGTTTTGTGCTTTATTAAATAAAATACAATTTAATTTTTTTACTAAATGTAGAGAGAAAAAAAGATTCTGATATTAAGAAAAAATGGCATTAAATCCTAAATAATCTATTTCTAAACACAAATATCTGAAATTATAAGTACATAAAATATTTCATTATCTACAGCAATAGGTGTAACAATGACTTGGTAATCTAATGATAACTGTTGTCCATCTTTTGACACTATAATGTTAGCTTTACTTTTTTGTTTTATTCCCGTTTCTTGACTTTTTAATATTGTAAGAACAACACCACAATATAGGCATTCTTTTCCAGTACCACAACCATTTATATGATCATGTGAATGAATACATTTGAGAAGTTCACCAGGTCTCAAACCTAAGCCTAATTCAAATTCCTTTAAGCCTATTAATTTATTAAAAGCATCATTAGTAAAAATGACTTGTCTTTGTGTATTTAAAATAGCAATCATATTAGGTAAAGCATTGAGAATGGGGATAGTAGTTCTTAAACCTAGAATTTTAATGGTTTGTAAATAAACATCATCATTATCCAACCTCTCAGCTGAAGCAAAATAGGTTTCTACATTATTTATAATATCTTCATTCATTATAATACCACATTTAAACTGGGAATCTAAATTAAATAATTATCTTTCATTCATATAAATTAGTTGATTTACATTTTAATTATTGACTTGTTTTAAATTTCAACGTTTTTCTATTGTTGACTGATGTTTTACATAAAATTCTTTTATTAAATTAGTAATTTGAATAATATCTGCTTTTTTCATATTTGTTGTTGATGGTAAATAAGCTATCCCATTATTGAATTTTTTATATTTCTCATCATTTGTATATGAATGATTAAATAATTTATAAGTTGGGTTAGGCAATCCTGGGATATTATGATCACAAAGAAATATAAGGAAAGGATCCACTAGATTTTCTTTTAATAGAATTGTATTATAAGGTGTTATTGAAGGAATTCCTTTGTACCAAGGAAAGAATATTTTGACAATTTTTTCTGGCATGGAATTAATGAAGAATTGATAATTGGTAGTATATTTAAGTTCTGCATGTTTATGTTTTTCATAATTTTGATACATAGATTTCAATAATCCTGGAGAAGGTTTAACAAGATATCCTTTACGAACAAAACCAGGATTAGTTTTTCTATATGATTTACCTATTTTCAGTATGTTTATATTGCGATTAAAAATATTTAGTAATTTTATCAAACTAATGAACGAGAAAAGAAAAGATCGATTATTATAAAGAAGGAAGGTAGGAATTTTTTTCAATAAATCTTTAAATCTTCTACTTGTTTTTTCTATAGGATAGTTATCAATTATTTCAATTAAATCCTTGATTATCTTTTTATGATTATTTCTAACATGAATAAATCCTCCACCAAGAGCAATTGGTCTTTTATCCATTGCCATGGAGTAATAAGCAATATCAACTAGTTCATGACTAAAATCAATATCTAGAGTACCACCTTGAACTCTGTCTTCAAGAATTAAACAATTATGCTTTTCCTTAAATTTTGCTAATTTTGATAAATCCATATCTAGGCCAAAAAGATGAGTTATTACTACTACATCACATTTATCTATATCCGGTAAATCACCAATTCCATTAAAAGTATCATTCAACCCAATTATATGGATGTTTTCTGGTTTAACATATTTTTCAATTATTTCATGGAATGAGGTATGATGTAAAGGAGTCGTAGCGACAACTATGTCTTTATTTCTACTAAAATACTCCATACTTGTTTCAAATAAAGAACGACAAGCATAGCCGAAAATCTTCGTATACGATTCATATTCAATCCAATGTTTGAAAGATTCTTGTGTAAGAAGATTAGAGAAATGTTTAACAAATTCATGAGCACTTATAGGTAAATAATCTGGAGCAGCCCGAATAATATATTTCGACATATTTCCCATCGAAACAACTATACTATTTAACTAAATAATTGTTTTCCTTTTATTACAGTAATAAGTTATTTTTAAGCTAAGTTAAAAATAATTTTAGATGAAAAATCTTTGAGAACAATGAAATATATTTAAATGATAATCTATAAAGACTCATAAATAATAAAATTATATAGTTTTTAATATCTTAAGATATGAAGAGGTTATCTATATAAATTCAGATTTAATTTATAAAAATGAAAAACATAATGAGTTGAACAAAATTGAACATGCGTGAGCAAATGGTTACTCATCTATTAGAAAATATAGAAAAAGAAACTGATTCAAGAATCAAATTACGAAATCTCAAACATATAAGCGAACTTACCGAAGAAGCTAAATTTGCTATTGATATTTTGGTCAAATTTCTTGATGATACAGATGCTAGGGTGCGTGAAATAACTGCTCAAATAATTAAGAAAATTGGTTCAATGTCTGATGATATAGTTAAGAAATTAATTGAGACTTATAGCGAAGAAAAAGATAATGATGTTAAAAGTGCTATACTTGAAGCTTTGGGATCCTCAAAATCAAAACTTGCTAGCCCTTTTTTGGTCAATATTTTAAATCATGAAAAGAATGATTTTTTGCGACAAAATGCTGTAGAATCATTGGGTATTCTCGGATTTAATGAAATTTATGATAATTTAGTTAATGCTCTTTTAAATGATTCAGCAGCAAATGTTCGGTATGCTGCTGCAAATATACTCAAATGGATTCACAATGATGATAAAATTCAACCTCTATTAAAAGCATTACAAAATGATGAAGATAGTTTAGTAAGATCAGGAGCTGCTTGGTCTTTAGGTTCAAGTCATAACAATGATATTACAGTACCTGTATTACTAGAATCCTTGAAAAAAGAGAAAGATGAATATGTTAGATTTTATATAATTAAAACTTTGGCTGAATTAAAAGATGAAAGAGCAGCTTGTGATTTAATTGAAATTGCTGACAAAGATCCCGATTTGAAAGTTCGTATGATTGCTATTGAATCCGTTGGAATAATCGGTTCTAATTATTGTATTGACATGTTATTGGATCTTTATCAAAAAGCCCCTACAAAAAACATTCAAAACAAAATTGCAACAACAATTAATTTTGTAGGAGAAAGTGCAGTAGAACAATTAAATAAAATTAAAGAAAAAGTGAAAGACGAAAAGGATAAACGAGATCTAGAAAAAGAAAATCAGCAATTAAACATTTTTCGATTAGGCGAATTACAAAAAATAATTCGACATTTTAAATCCATATCAGTTGAGTTGTTTAGTGAACTTTTACACTACCATAACACAACTGAAATATATAATTGGATAAATGGATTACCTGAAAACTTAGGAATTTCCATTTTAGAGCAACAAGATTATGATAAATTAATTTTCTCCATAGAGCAAGATGAACAAATCAGAGAATTTAAAATTAATCAAATTGTTAATAATTTCAAAAAATACTTTAAATTAGATTATTAATTTTTCATTTGATAAATTCTAGACTATAATTTTCTATTTTTAATTAGTAATTAATTCTTCTTTATTATATAGTCTATTGACTATTATCATTGACTTTTGTCAATTATTTTATATCCCGAAGAAATAACAATTAGATAGTAATGATTTTGAGCAGATTTCTTTTAAGGAAGTAAAAACAGATAGTATTTTTAATTCATTACTAATCAACCCATTACTAATGAAAACTCAAGAATCTCAGATTAGTAAGATAAAATTAGGAAAAAAAAATTTATAATCAAAAAGACTTAGATGTTTGTTTTTTTTACTCTTTTTTTCCTTTTTATAAGAAAAATTATGCTTACTGCAACGATGACTCCGGTAGGTATGGATATCCATAAAATAAGTGATAGGCTTTGGGTGACTCGGTTATGGTATATATTGATTTCAGGATCACTTTTAATTGACTGAGTATTATTATAGAGCAAATTGGGAAATCCATGAGTGGCATAAGCCCTTTCCGATGATTCATCAATACTCATTGAGGAATAACCTACTTGATCAAAAGCCCCGCTTTCGTTATATACAGCAAAATCATTTTTCATCCCCAATTTTGCCACAGCCAAGGGCATTCCGTTATCACGCGTTATGTTGTACTCCAAACTGGTATCGGTATGGCTTGTAGAACTAATTTCGATACTATGGGTCCAATCCACTAAATGCATATCATAATTGATCTCTGTGGTAAATGGTTCATTTGAATAAAATTCGTTATCGGATGCATCATATAGTTTGGTATTGCGAAAATCTAAGAGTGCTTCTACTTTGATATCCGATTGAGTCCAATTTATATTAACATAATGAATTAACGTCAAGTCAATGGTAGAATCAGGAAACGTATCCGAATATAGATGAATTTTATTAAATGTGATGTTGCAATTAAACCCAGGAATAGTCCCATTATACTGAACTGGAGTAAACTTTAAATCAAAACTTTCACAATTTGTTAATTCCATAGTTATTGTTTCAGTTCCAATAATAATTGAAATCGACTTGATTGCTAATGAAGCTATATACATGATATCGCCAACATAATATTGAGTATTTTGTTGATAATCCACTTCTTGTGGTAACAATTCTCCTTTGGGATTTTTTGGGGTAGCATTTCTGGCAATCAAATTCATCATCATATCATCATATCGCCAAACAAGTGACCAATATTCGTGTTTGATTTCATTTTTATCACTTGTGTTGTAAACATGGTGTTCTTGAAGTCTAGGTGCAGGAACTTTTTCAGTGTCTGATACTTGTGCATTGGTAAAAAAGATTGAATTCAAACATCCAATAAACAGTAAATTTGAAATTAAAAGAAGATTAAGTATTTTTTTTGTTTCTTCATCTAAATCCTCTCTAAAGAATATGATTATATACTAGATTACAAGTCATAATCAAGTTAATCAAGATATTGAAATGACAGAAAGTCGAAAAAAATGGCTGAAAAATTATTCCTAGAACCACACTACGGAGATATTGCTTGGTCCTGTAGTGGATTAGTGGCTTTATATAAAGAAGAAACTTTAATAGTTAATTTATTTCCACCAAAAAGGAAATTTTATAGATTAAAATTCAAAGGAATAATTTATCGTCGCAAAAAAAGAGAGGAAAAGGATTTTTCAAAATTATTTGGTATAAGAATTCTCTATCTTAAATATAAATCAGCTTTCCTTCGAGGTAGATCAATTGAAACACTTTTTGATAAAGAATTCAATAAATTAGAAGAGAAAATAGTAATTCAACTTTATCAAGATATAATAAAATTGATTGATAAGGAAAAAGTTTCTGAAATATATTGTCCCAAAGCACAAAGGAATCAGATTGATCACTTAATAGTAAAAGCTGCAGTAGCAAGAATTGTTGCCACAGATTGCAAAATTTTCTATTATGAAGATTTCCCAAATTTCTTACCAGATTCAAAGATTATAGATAAAGAAACAGATTTAGAAAAAATGAAGGTCAATATCCAAGAGGTAATTGAAGAGAAAATTCAAGCAGTTCACATTTACCAGTCTTTGATAAAACCATATTTCAAATCTGAAGAATCATTAGTAGAACTAATAAGAAAAACTCCTTATGAAACATTTTGGAAGGAAAAATAGAAAAATACTAACAAACTTATTTTGTTAGCTTTTTACATTCTTGATAGCCAATACCTATTTGTTCTCCAATTTTGTAATATTTATTATCTAAAGCATAAATTATTGGATCTAGTTTTTGCATATCAGCAATTAATTTTTGACCATCTTTTTCAATTACAAATTCTTCATTAACATAGGTCTGTATAACATCTGCAATGAATACTTGTCTATGTTGAATCGAAAATTCTTTGATAACTTTACATTCAATATTTACCGGACAGTTTTTTATCATAGGAGCATTTTCCAATTCCCCATAAAATACATCAAAATATTTTGCTTTATCAATATCTCGTCCAGAAACAGTTCCAAAATAATCAGTTAGTGAAAGCAGTGATGAAGGTGGAAAGTTTATGCTAAATGTACCATGCTCAAGAATTCCTTTATTGGTATGATGATTATTACCTGATGAAATACATAAGATAGGTGGATTAATTCCTATAACACAAACATCTCCTAAAGTCTCAAAATTAGGTTTACCATCTACAAGTGAACCTGCAAGAACAATTGGAATTGGGTAAATTAAAGGTATTTTACCGAATTTTACTTTAGTTATTTGATCATTTTTATTACCTGAAAAAGCTTCAAGTTGTTCAATAATCCAACTTGTTAGAGGTTCTTCTAAAGGTATTTTTGCTCTCCATTCGGGATTGTCTAATTTACCTTTCAAATAATAACGTATGGTAACCATCTCATTGATGCTTTTGGGTTGGTACTCACTTGGACTCTCAAGATAGAGGTGTATTGGATAATTATAGCTAAAAGGAAGTTCTTGAAGTTCTTCTTTTTTTAGTTCAGAGAGTATTGTTCCTATAAGAAAAGCTTGATGAGTAAAAATACTATAAAGATCACTTTTAGCATAATATTCATGGAAAACTGGTTCATTATAGTTTTTCTTATATTGACTCCACCATAATTGGAGTAAACCTCTTTCCGGTCTGACTACTAGAAAACCAGAATTAATATATGGTCGTAGAATTTTACCATCTACATGTGTTTTCATTGGAAAGACTTTTTCTTCTGAAACTTTACATTTTTCATAGATAATTTTCCAGAATGAATCCAATGGTTCATCAAAAACAGAACCTATCAAAGTATGATGTACTGGACGATAACCAAGTTTTATTCCCTTTTTAAGTAGAAATTCTTTAGGTTCGTTTATTACTAAAATATTTGAGTCTAACCATGCAAAAAATTCAGCTTTTCCAGTAGCCATTTTTTCAGCAGTAGCAGCTGCAAGTGTGAAACTTACGAAAGGAAATTTAAGATCAACATCTTTATCTTCTATATGTTTTATCTCAGCACCCATTACATGAAATTTATCTCTTACACCTTTTGATATCTCATTTTCTGTTCGAGCGGTCATAATCCATATTGGTGAATTAGCTAATGTACCACCAAATTTGCGAATACTAGCTATCAACATTGTTGTCCCTGGGTCATCTTCCCCTCTAAAAGGGCAAGCAAAAATTATCTTTTCCATATAATCAATCTCATAAATTGTTATTCTTTTATTGAGCTGAAAAATATTAAAAAGAATTTTTTAGTCTTGAAATTCAAGGTATTTTCAATTAGAGAGTGATTTTTAAAGATTCAATATATAATTAGGTAATATCTGAATTTCTTTTTTCTTGAACCATCTACTAGCTATAATTTGAAGTGCTCCACATAATGTAATTAAAATTGGTCCAATTGATATTCCAGCTACAAAACTGCTTCGAATTACAAGAGTACTATAAATTAAAAGAGTCACCGTAATGATAATTCCCCATGTAACATTTATTATACCACTGATTTTTGGTTTAACTAAGCTAAGTAAGCCGATTAACACTGTTGAAATCATTAAAATGTAAGTGAAATGATAACCAAAGGGTACAAAATCAGTGTAAGTAAAGAAATTATTGAAGAGAAAAATAGGGTTATAACTTGTATTATAAAAAGTCGTCCAAGGAATGAAAAATGACGTTATAATAATTGAAAAAATTCTAGTGGATTTTACTTACTAGAATTATGTTATAGTAAGATTTATTTATTTTAAAATGGAAAATTCTTGTATGAGATGGAAAAAGCATTTAGAAGATTTAATTAAAAGAAATGCAAATTTAAATATGGTATCTTATTATGAAGGTCGAGGTATACATATAAAAATAACCAAAAAAACACCAAAAGAATTGCTTGATTTTTGCACTATTAATAATAGTTTTACCACTGCCTTATTAATAGCTAAAAAAATGAATGGTAAATTTGTCGAAGGATTTGTTTTTTCTCCTAATATTCAACCTTATGCATGGGTAAAAGTAGGAAATGATTATCTAGATCCTACATCCGATGCTTGTAAATCCAGATATCATAAGGAATATATTAGTTTAATAGAATATCTGCCTAAAGAAGCAGAAGAATTAATTCAAAAGTATAATTCACCAAATATATTAGAAAGAATTGTTTTTGAATATATGTCTTCTCAAGATGAAAAATAAAAATCAATTTTTTTAATCTAAATGAAATCAAGTGAAGAATATTTACTAATTTATTAGGAAATTTTAAATTAGTATTTTTTATGAAGAAGTGAAATTAGATAATTTTGTTAAAATTTGGTAGATTAAAAATGCAGATAAATAAATCTAATACTCAATTTATACTAGCTTTTAGAATTATCTTTACGATAATCTCCTGGGGAGTGTTGGTCTCAATGTTTATTGTAGAGATTTTAGGGGAAGAGACTTTTTATGAAGGTTTTTTGTCTGCAATTGGAGCTTATAAATATTTTACAATGCAAACAAATTTAATAGTAGCAATTTGGTTAACCTTTGCTTTAGCTTTTCATAAAAAACCTCATTATCAAGAAAAAATCAAAGGAGTGTTTAAAGGAGCAGTTACTCTCTATATAACAATCACCTTTATCGTCTTTGCTATAGCATTAAGCTGGACTTATTATCCAACGGGATTTGATGCTTTTACAAATATTGTTATTCACTATGTTGTACCGATTGCTTTTATAGCGGATTGGTTTATTGCTGAAATTAACATTTATTATAAATGGAAATATTTACTTTTTTGGCTAATTTATCCAATATTTTATTTGATCTTCTCAATTGTAAATGGAACCCTTACAGGTGACTATCTTTATCCTTTTCTAGATATTAACGCACTAGGATGGGGAAAATTCATTCTTTTTATTGTGTTACTCATTATAGGATTTCTTGTATTAGGTTCATTATTAATTTTGGTTAATAGATATAGAATGAAAAAAACAATTGAAAAAAGGACTTCAGAAATAGAATCTAAAGATCTCCAATAAGTATAACTATATACAGAAGATTAAAATGATAGAATTTTATTTTAGAAAATAAAATAGCAATGAAAAAAACCATAGGGAAATTCAACTATCAAACATCGTTAATTTCCTTTAATTTAGTTGTAGTTTCTTTTTTAATCTGTAGAAAAATCTTCTTTGAAACGTTTTAAGAAATTGTATTGATTTTCTTCTGGTATAGTTTTCCTATTAGAAACTGGCGCATGGAGAAATATCTTTGACATTTTTTCCACTAATTGAGCACAATTAACACAATACTCGAGTGTTTTGCCTACAACCAGTTGCCCATGGTTTGCTAATAGAACAGCGTTTAGATTTTTCATGGTCAGTAAAGCATTTTTCCCTAAATCTTCTGTTCCTGATGAAGCAAATTTTGTACATGCTACCTCGCCTCCCAAAAAAATAGCCATTTCTTCAAAAATCACTGGTAGAGATAATCTTGAAACAGACATTGCACTTGCATAAGTAGAATGAGTATGAATTATTGCTTGAACTTTTGGTCGGGCAAGATAAATCTGTTGATGAAGAAGATATTCGGAAGAAGGTTTTTTGGCATGAGATAGAATTTTACCTTTAAAATTCATTTGAACCATGTCTTCCATCCCTGGATCTCGATAATTTAAGCCAGAAGGGGTAATGACCATCGAATCTTCATTAATTCTTGCGCTGATATTTCCCTCGCCAATATTAACCAGTTTTCGCTCATAAATTTCTCGAGCAGCTGAACAAACTTGTTCTTTGATTAATTCTATGATATAGTCTACCATAATAACAAGTACACTGCTATTTTTTATTTAAACATTATAGGAGAAATCTAATACAAGTAAGGAAATTTCATTTTAAGATTTATTTCAAAGCATTTTAAAAGGTATTTGAACTTAATATATTTAAGAAAAAACTACTGGGGAGTAGAAAATGAAGTGGAATGATTTCAAAGACAGGTTTTCTGAAGAAATTTATAAAAATACTCGAGCTTTATGTGAAGAAATTCATAAGAAAAATATTTCTAATGAGAAACAAGAAAAAACATTCTGTGATTATTGTTATAATAAACAAGGAGAATGTTGTTTTCCTTGTGGAGTGGTTAGGGAAGAATATCTAAGTAGATATGGTTTAGTACTTGATCAATTATTATCAACTTCAAATGAAAGAGATGAACTATCAGATCAAAGTTAATGAATTAATTTCATTACTAAGATTGATTAATCCTCTCTAAAGATAGGACAAGTCATGCAATGTGGACCGCCTCCACCCTTAACAAGTTCTGATCCTTCAATAGATATAACTTCTACATTTTTCTTTTCAAGTTCCTTAATAATTCGATGATTCCAATCATATGAAATTATTTTTCCAGTTTGTAATACTAGAACGTTTGGACCAAAGTATCTTGTTTCTTCTAAAGAGATAACTAATTTTTCTATTTTTAATTCCGTTAAATAATCCTTAAAGAAAATTCTTTGCATTTCATTTTCTCTAAATATTGTTGCTACACTAGTACTAACTGATTCTTCATGTATAATGCAATGATTTTCATCAACTACCATAAACGCACCATCTAAATGAACCCGATAATCTGCTAAAGGAACAGCAATTACTTCTTCAATATGGGTATCATTTAATACAGAAAGTAATTGTTTAATTCCCAATTGATTTGTTCTGGGACCATACCCTATAGCAAGAGTATTCTTCTTTACAAAAACTAAGTCCCCCCCCTCAAGAATACCTGGTGGAGTAATTTCAAGTTGGATCGGTATTTTCTTTTCTAATGCTTGTTTTACATATCCCGGTTCTTCTTTTCTACTATTTAATGCCATGTTCATTATTATTAATTCATTATCAATTATTGAAGCAATATCTCGAGTATAAATTGTATTTGGACTAAATTTTCCTTTAATTAATTTTTCAAGTAAAATTACTTCTACATTTTCTTGTTTTAAAATGGCTATAAAATCATCAAATTCTTCTTGGATCTTACTAAGATTTGGTTTATCCCTAAATTTTAATTCATTTAAATTCTCTTTAGAAACTTGTTTTAGCTCTTTTCCAGGACGATGCATTAATACTGTTCGTAAATTCCCTGTTTCTGAATGTATGCCAAATTTCACTTTCTTATCTCCATAGAACAATATCAAGTAACAAAATGAATATTAAACATTTGCTGAAAATATACCATGATTAAATATTATTTACTTTAGTATTTTTCTAACTCTTTTAGAGCTAATGTTCTAGCTGTTTCATAACTTTTTCTAATTAATGTTGATAAATTAACATTTGATAGTATAAATGGTGATTCTGTTAGGATTTTGGAAATATCAATTGAATTTGGTTGTTCATCTTCTCGCAAGTTTACTTGAGAGTTTTTTAATGACCAGAAGCCAACAGTATAATCAGTAATTAATGATAATTGTTTTTGAGCTTCATCTTTAATTGTATTTGAAAAATCTAGTTTTTTAATTCTCTTTTGATTTATAATTTCAATAACTTCATTTCTTGTTTTTCCTCTAATGTTAAAGAGGATCATTGGTTTACTATTAATCATATCAGCTAAAAGATAGTAAACAGCAGCAATATGTTTACATGGAATAGCCCAATCAGGACAATTACATCCAGCTTTTAAATCATTTTTTAATAAAGGAAAAAGTGATTTATCTTCTTTCTGACAGATTTCTTCAATAACAGGTGGAATTTCATTTACAAGAATTTTTGTTTGATATTCTGCTTTTAATGAGAGTTCTTCTAAAATTCTCTCCCATAATTGTTCTGAGAATAAAACAAATTCTAATCTAACTAAATAAGGCTTGATTTTATTTCCTTGTACTTTTGCTTCTACTTTACCAGGTTCAATTAATATTTCGGATACTTGACCTTTTATTGCAAGATTTTTACCTTGAATTATTCGAGTGTCATCACTGAAATATTCAATAGCTTTTAACCATTTTAAAGTCCACCAATTAGAATAAGTAGTTCTTGTTTCATTTAACAAAGGTATGACTTCTGATTTGGATTTTCTTTCCTTAGTGTCAAGATATTTCAATTGAATATTATCAGAATTCATTTTTGTTAACTCCTTTCCATAATTGATTTTAAGCTTAGTAATTGCCTAAGATCATCTGTTGATAATTCAGTGATCCATGATTCTCCAGAACTAATTATTGAGTCTGCTAAATTCATTTTTCTCTCAATTAATTTATCGATATTTTCCTCCATTGTTCCAATATTAATAAATTTATGAACAAAGACATTCTTTTTTTGACCTATCCTATAAGCTCTATCTGTAGCTTGATTTTCAACTGATGGATTCCACCATCTATCAATATGAAAAACATGATTTGCTGCAGTTAAATTCAAACCTACACCACCAGCTTTAATTGATAAGATGAATAAATTCGGTGAAAGACTAGTTCCCTCTTGGAATTTTTGTACAAAATTATCTCTTTCTTTTTGGGTCAGCGAACCATGAAGGAATAAAATTTCTTGATTAAAGATACTTTTAAGATATTTACAAAGTTCCCCACCAAATTCTGCATATTGAGTAAAAATCAATGCTTTTTCATTGTTAGCTAAAATTTCTTCAAGCATATCTACTATAAGATTGATTTTACCTGAACGGTCCTCAAAATTTTCTGAATAATCATGTAAGAAATGTGCGGGATGATTACAGATTTGTTTAAGTTTAGTTAAAGACGAAAGAATCATTCCTTTTCTCTCTATACCATCAGCTGTTTCTATTCGCTCGAGAAGGTTACGAACAACAGCTTCATACAAAATAGCTTGTTCTTCAGATAAAGAGCAATAGATTTTATTTTCAATTTTTTCGGGCAAATCTTTGATTATATTAGGATCAGTTTTTAATCTTCTTAGTATAAAGGGTTGAATCAATTTTGATAGAATTCGAGCTTTCTGAGTGTTATTACCTTTCTCTATTGCTTCAACATAAGTATTGTTGAATTGATTTTTGGTTCCTAAATAGCCTGGATTTAAGAAATCCATCATTGTCCATAATTCAGTTAAACGATTTTCAATAGGCGTACCTGTTAGGGTTATTTTAAATTGTCCTTTCAATTTTCGAATTGCTCTTGATTGCTTAGTATTTGAATTCTTGATATTTTGTGATTCATCAAGAATAATTATAGACCAATTGATTTTAGATAGATCTTGAAAGTCTCTATTTGCTAGATTGTAAGTAGTTAAAATAATATCAAAATCATTTATTGTCGATTCAAAATCCTCTTCTGAAGGTCTTTTTGAGCCATGATGAATAAAAGCTTTCAATTTAGGACCGAATTTTTCAAGTTCTTTATACCAATTGCCTAAAATTGATGTTGGGCAGATAAGTAGTACAGGATTTTCAAGAGCATTTTCTGCCTTCTTTTTGAGGAGTAAAGCTATAATTTGAATGGTTTTTCCTAATCCCATATCGTCTGCTAGACAAGCACCAAAACCTACGTTGCTTAAGTAGTCCAACCAAGAATATCCTAATAATTGATAAGGTCGTAATTCACCAACAAAGGTTTCTGGTTGATGTAGAACTTCAAGTTTACTTTTTTTAATAATATGATTGAAAGGATTGAATGGTGGATAATTTTGAGGTAAAGTAATAGAAGGGAGAGAAGTATTTTCTTCATCCATAAGAGCTTCTATTTCTAATATATCTCTATATGAAAGTCTATGATATTTTTCTTTGAAAAATTGAACAGCTTTATCCATATCATCTTGATTTATTTTGATCCATTTTCCTCGTAATTGAACAAAAGGAATTCTTAGTGAAGCAAGATGCTCAAATTCCGCTGGCGATAATATTTGATCTCCTATAGAAAATTTCCAGTTAAAATCAACTAATTTGTTTAAACTGAATAAACTTTGATTGTTTTGTTTATGATCTACATCTTCCTTTTCTAAGTCAAGTTCCACTGTTAATTCTTTCTCTGGTTCATACCACCATGAAGGTAAAAAGACTTTAAATCCATGTTCTTCAAGTGGTTGAACATAGGAAACTAAAAATTCAAGAGCTTCGTTCTGTGTTAATGATAATTTATTTGGGAAAACACTTTGCAGACATTCGTTAAATTTTGGATATATCTGTTCAGCTTTTCCCAAATCTAACAGTAATCGTTCTTGTGGATTTTCAAAACGTTGTTCCAGAAATCCAATTGTATCTGTTTGATATTTCCAAACATCACTGGCAGGTATGATTAAATTATCATCTTTTTCATTCTGTAAATAGATATTAATTGACCAATTATTCTTATTTTCTTCTTCTTTAGGTGGGTCTAATTGAAAACAGGTTTTAAATTTGGTATAGAAACCATATTTTTCAAAATCTCTTAACCATGATTTCAGCAAACCATAAAAATAATCAAATTCATTTGTCTTAGTGATAATTACCTCATCTTTGGAATTGTAAAGAGATTCAAACCACTCTTTAGCAATTTTAAATGAAAAATTATCAGCCTTTTTTTGATTTGGAATAAAAGCATTAATCTTATTTTTTAGATATTGATCAATTGTTTGACTAATAAAAGTCTGAACAATTTCTCTTTGAAGTAAATTAACATTATTAAAGGCAAGACAATAATTAGGCATAGATTCAATAATTTTCTCGAGATTTATCTTATCTTGTCCTAGAATCACAGGTTGCCAATTTCCAATAAATTTAGTCGTTTCAGAATTTCTTTCAATAATAGTTAGGAAGGGAAGATAGGATCCCTTTTCAATTAACTTAATTGCAAATTTAGCAACTGTTTTCCAAAATTTCAATGAATCACTATAGATTATTCCTGAAGGAGGATTGTTTGGAGCAGATAATAGTAAATTTATAGCTTTAATTGGTTTTAATCCTAAAGTATTGATCTGCCAATGTTTGAATTCGAAAGTTTGATTTTTTAAATTATTATTTTCTAAAGAAGGAGAAGGTTGTGGTAAAGAATTTGAACTTGGGAGCTTCATCACTAACCATTCAGGATTAATATATTCTTCTTGTGTTTCTTGAGAAATATTCTTCAGAATTTGATATAAACGACTAAAAGGAACTATAAATGGATGTTGTTGTTCTTCAGGTGATATCTCAAAATCATTTATGGTAATATTTCGAAGTAAATCTGAAGATTCAGCCCATATATGGAGATTTGTAGTATCCCATATAGAATGTAAAACTTCCATTAACTGCGCTCCTGAATGGAAAGGATTCTTTTTCTATAAGTAGGTTTACTATTCATCAGAATGCATTATTAAATGCTGGTAAGATTGACATATTGCCTAAAAGAGAAATGTGAGAAATTGAAGATTTATTATTTCTTTTAATCAATTTCTCTTAAGATATCATCTAAGTTGAAATCTTTACCAAGCTCAATATACATACTCTTCAATTTTTCTTGGTAGGATATCTCATTTTTATCGAGAGAAAGAGCTTTCAAATAACAATCAGCAGCCTTCTCATAATTACTTAGACTTTCATAACCTTCACCTAAACTAGCCCAAGCTATATGATATTCGGGATTAATTTCAATAGATTTTTTCCATTGCTCAATCGCTTTTTCAATTTCACCTTGTCTGAAATAATATACCCCATAATTATTCCAAGCTAAATAGTCCTTGGGATAAAGCTCAAACAATTTTTTGAAATTATCAAGCGATTTTTCATAGTCGTTATCTAGAAGATAGTATAAAGCTAAGTTATTAAGAGCAAAGCTATCTTTACTATCTATTTCAAGTATTTTTAACAATGAATCAATTGATTTAGCATTTTCACCAATTGCTCTATATGAAGAAGATATCTTTTCCAAAGATTCTATATCATCAGGATTTATTACTACTGCTTTTTCCAAATTTTCAATTGCTTTCTCATATTCTTTCATAATATAATAAGTGGAACCTAAATTATACCAAATATAATTTTGTGTTTGTTCACCACCTATTTCAACGATTTTTTCAAAATATTTTATTGCTTCCTGATGATTATTCAATAAATTATAACATCGACCTAATTCATTGAGTGTTTCAATATCAGTAGGAAATTGTTCCAGTATTTTTTTGAATGCTTCAATAGCCTTCTCATATTCTTGTATTTCTTTGTAAGTTAAACCAAGGCTAATCATAGCTCTTGCATAATTTGGATCTATCTCTAGCGATTTTTGAAAATTAGGTATTGCTTCAGAATACCTACCTAACTCATTGAGACACAAACCAATATTTGCCCAGATGAAAGCTTCAGTTCCAGTCTTAGATGCTTTTTGATAATATTCTAATGCTAATTCATAGTTTTTCATATTATGGTAACATCTGCCAATTTCATTCAATGTTATAGAATCATCTGGGAATTTTTCTATAATTCTATTAAAATAACCAATAGCTTCTTCATAATTCCCTATTTCTCTATGAATCCAACCTAAATCATATAGAACTTCAGGATCAAATATCTTCACTTCTAATTCTCTGTTCAAATAATGTAATGCTTCATCAAAAGCACCCATATTTTTGTATAGTAAGGAAAGTTTAGCAAGAGCTAGGTCATATCTTGGATTTATTTCTAAAGATTGTTTGTAATATTTAATTGCTTCATCTATTTTACCTTCTTTTTGGCGAAGCAGACCTATATTATGTATAGCAGGATAATAATTCTTGTCTTGCTCTAACATTTTTTGATAAATAGATTCAGCTTTTTGAGCATCACCAAAAAGGTCCCAAGAAACACCTAATTGAATCATCAAATTTTGGTCAGTCGGATTAAATTTCAATCCTTGTTCTAAAATATCTATTGCTTCTTTCAATTTTCCTAAATCTTTATAGATTACAGATAGCATGAGATGAATCTCAGGTTCTTTAGGCCATATTTTTCTAGCTTTTTCCCAATAGCTAATTACCTTTTCCAATTTTCCTGTTTGTCTCATACTAAATTCAATATTGTAAAGAGCATCTCTATAATCAGGTAGGATTTTTAACGCTTTACTAAAATAATCAATAGCTTTAGTATGCTCACCCATTTCAAGGTAAACATAACCTAAACCATTCAATGAAATAGTATCTTTTGGTTCTATCAATAATGCTCTCTCATAATATCTTATCGCATTTTGATAATTTGCTAAAACACGAAAACATAATCCCGCATTTGACCAACTTTTATAATCATCTGGATCAAGTTTAATGGCTTTTTCATACGCATCTATAGCTTCTTGAATTTTATTTTGAAGTCTAAGATAATTACCTTGGTAAAACCAAACATAAGATAATTTAGAATCGACCTTTAATGCTTTGTCAATATACTCTAATGCTTTATTATTATCACCAAGAATAGAATGATATGAAGCGATTTTGATCAAAGCATCTATTACAGCAGGGTCTATATCAATTACTTTTTCATAGTAATTAACCGCTTCTTTATAGTTACCTTGCATTTCATAAATATATCCAATATTCATTAATGCAATAGTATCTCGAGAATTAATTGCAAGTGCTTTTTCATAAGAGCTAATAGCTTTTTCGATATTTTGCTTATTAATATAAGCATCTCCTAGACCCATCCAGCTATTGTAGTTATTTGGTTCGGATTCAGTTGCTTGTATATAATGTTCTATACCTTTATTTTTTTCTTTTATTAAATAATCATCTACTTTTTTAACGATGTGATGAGCATCAATACTCTTAGGTTTATTATCTAATTCTTTAGCCATTTTTATCTTACCTTATTATACTAGCTAGTCGCAAAAATATTTATTATCTTTTATTGGTAACACTAATCATTCCATCGAAATAAAATAATTACTTCTTTTAACTTATAGAATGAATTTAACAATTTCGTTTAATGTATTTTAAAATTCATTTTGAAATAAAATTAATTCTTGATATAAAAGATTAATTTGCATTAAAAAACCATTTAATATTTAGGGTTAAAGAAAAATCAGATAGATTCAAATGTTTATTTTAATTATTCTGATATTTAATTGATTAATTATACTAACGACAAAAAAAAAGAAATATTTATATGAAAAAAAAACCACTGATTATTTTAACAAACTTATTTTTATCTTTCATCTACAAAATTTAATAAATAAATAAATTAAATTAAACTTAAATAAAAAACAGGTTTGGAGAAAAGAGAAATGTGGGTAATATTACTTAGATTAAATACTAGAAAAAGAATGTTGGTTAGAAGTGTACTAATATTAAGTTTGATTTCTTTAGCATCAATTTTCTTTCTATTTCTTCCCCAACTTGTTAGTCCACCAATTTTGATGAAATATCTTAATAACTATGTTAATGGGCAAATTAATGATATTGAGAATAGTGCTATAAATTCAACGGATTATCATCCTAAATATGATTTTACTTTTAACTTTCAAACTAATACATTAGAAATAATAAATAGTTATAGTTCAATATTAGAAGGTGTATCAAAAGATGTTTGGGGAATGTTTGATCCTCTGTCTTATAGTCTTCATGCTGAAACAGAAGGAATATTAAATTTAACTCAAGAATGTTATCTGTTATGTATAAATGATACTTTATTCGAAACAATTTATACTAATTGTACACCTAATATTAATCCTTTAAGTGATCAAGATATTCTTCTCCTTAATTTAGAAGACAGTGCGAACTTTACAGCTGAGCAATATCCTATAATTCTAAACGGGGAATCTGAGAATCTTACCATAACATATGTAGTAAACTCTGAACAATTTCAAATCTATAAACCATACCTGAATGTTTATTTGAAAAATGATAACTATAAAATTGCAATATTATTTCGAACAATTGCTTATGAAATCTTATGGCAAAAAACACATGGTATATCAGAACCTTATCAATTTGAGAGCTATAACATATTTACAGATTATCAAAAAGCATTTATTTATTGGTCTCAGGATTCTGTCTCTTTAATTGAAAAATTTAAATCTCAGCTTAATATGAAATTTCAAGAGATAGATTCTTCTATTGATTTATCATTTTCTTTCAATTATTTATATGAGGAAAATATTTTTCTCGTAGAATACCTATATGTATTTGTTCGAGGTTTGCAATTAATTGTATGGGGTATTTCACTTTTTATTTTACTGCGAACAATAAATAAATTACAGAAGGTAAATAAAGATCAAGAGTTACGAGAAATTTTAGCTGGATGGACTTGGAAAAAAAGACTATCAGCACTGTTTTTAGATAGTTTTCTTATAACCATAACAAGTTTAGTTATTTCTTCCTTGTTATTTTATCCATTAATGTTATTTCAAAGATTATTGGATATTTCATTAAGTTTAGATAATGATATATTAATTGGTGGTTCAATTCTCGTTTCAATTCAATTATTACTAACGTTTTTTGTTTTTCTAGATTATGAAATTTATTTACGACAAATTGTTATTGGTAAACAAACAATTTCTAATAAGTATAAACCATTAATGAGCATACCACTTTATGGAAAAATTTTGCTTTCATTACCAATTATTACATTACTCTGGGTTTTTAATAGAAATTATAATTTATTATATTTAGTTATATTACTTGTTGCAGCAATTATTATTTGTCTTCTTGTTGTGATAATTATTCGTTTAATTCTTCGTGGTATTATCGCTATAACAAAGTTAATTCAAAAGAAAAGAAACAAAGCTGTTTCAAAAACTTTCATACTATTTGAATTCTGGAAGAAATTCATTACATCAAAGTTTTTATATTATTCATTCATTTTATCTTTAATTCTTACCGGATTCATGTTTTCGAGTTTATTTCTTGATTCTATTAAATCTGATAATGAATGGTGGATGGGATCAGAAGTTAGATTTAATACAAGTTATAATAATATAACGACTCTTGAAAATAACTTAGATTTAAATCCTAAAATAATAGATTATACAAAAATAATTAAACAAAGCTGGGGTAATCAAACCATACTTAAAACACATTATAGCGGAAACGATCCTATTTCTTATGGTATAAATATTAGTGATTATTTTAATTACTTTACCTCATGGAATAAGAAGCATTGGCTGGCAAGTGGAAATCTGAATGATCTAAATGAATCGACAGTAATAGTTTCAAAAAAATTTGAAGATCATGGTTTTAAGCTAGGTGATACTATTGAACTTGTTGATGATACTCAACTTATAATTGTAGGATTTATCGATAAATGGCCTACTGTTACAGATAAAAACGGTGATAGAAGTATAAACAGTTTAATTTTGATTACAAGTTTTGATACTTTAAAACAAGTCTTTGATTATAGTTTTATTTATTATGATATAGTATATTATTTACATGCTAAAGTACAGAATGTTGAAGTTATAACAAATTCATTATTAAATTTAGATGGTATATATTTTGATGAATTTTCTACAATCGATCCATTAGTGTATGAGGGTTTGAAACGAACAATCATATATCCAGTAATACTTTTATTTGAGGTAGTAATCTTTTTATGGTTGTCATCTTTCATTTTTTCAAAAATCGATGATATTATTTCAAGACCTGAAGTGCTTACCTTAGGTATTATAGCTATGAGTAATAACTACAAAAAACCTATGTTAAATATCAAATTAATTGAACTCCTTATTTATACTATAATTTTTACCACAATCTCAGTTATCATGTTCGTTATTTTTTACATAATTATTTCAGCACTTTTTGACATAAGCTTTATGCTCTCAGCTCAAACATATATAAATCTCATAATCTTAATAACGATTTATCTAGCTATGCTTGTAATTCAAATGATAGCTGATATAATTAGTTACAGAAATATAAACTTAAGTTTAATATATCGCTATCCAGAATGAGGTGTTAAATGATGAGTAGTGATACGAAAATATTAATTGCAAAAGATATAACAAAAATCTTCCCTGATCCATATAAAGAAAACACCAACATTAACATCTTTGCTGGAGCAACATTTAATATGTCATCATCAAATCTAAATTTTTTAGTTGGTCCTTCAGGTTCAGGAAAAACAACTTTATTACGAATTATTCTTGGGATTGAAAAGATTGATGCTGGGGAATTATTTTTTAATGATTTACCTATCTATAAATTAAAAGCAAAAGAAAAAATCGCTTATCTAAGAACTATTGGTTATATGGATCAGTTCCCTGCAAAATATCTTGCATTACACATTCCAGTTAAGAAGAATATTGCTTTTTCCCTTGCTATGCATAATCATCTTAGTAGAGAAGAACGTAATAAAAGAATTTTAGATTTTACTACTGATTTCGGTATTAAAGACCTACTCGACAAAAGAACAATACATCTTTCTGGTGGTGAAATGCGCCGTTTGGGTTTAATTTGTAATACAATTTTCTATCCTTCAATATTATTATTGGATGAACCAACAGCACAATTAGATCAAGAGAACTGTGATATGGTGATTAAAGTAATAACTAACTTTCATGATTTATCTGATGATTTAATTCTTATTTCTACTCATGATCAATCGATAATTAACCAAAATCCGAAATTTCTTATTGAAAAGTATAAGGTGATATTACAACAATGACGATAGTTGAATTAAACAACATTCAATATACTTTTACAACAGATAACAAACCAATTTCCATTCTTAAAGACATTAATCTATTAATTAACAAAGGTGAATTTCATGTGATAACTGGACCTTCCGGATCTGGTAAAACAACTTTATTGCAACTTATAGCGACATTTCTTCATCCAACAAATGGTACACGAACACTCTTTGATCAACCAATAAGCTCTCTATCTTCTATGGAAGCAATTTATAGGATTCGTGAGAAAATTGGTTATCTATTTCAAACTCCTTATTTACCGGACCATATTACTACTTTTGAATATATCAAACTTCAAGCTCAATTATCAGGTGTTCAGTATCATACAGCTGAAGAACGTACGAAAGAATTTTTAACAGATTTCGGTATTGAACAATTCTCAAAGGTGCGACCTGCAACTTTGAGCGGAGGTGAGAAACAAAGAATTGCTCTTGCAGCTATTTTAGCTAAAGATATACAATTATTATTGCTAGATGAACCTACTGGATCATTAGATTTTGAAAGCAGAAAAAATATTTGGGCAATTATTTCAAAACTAAAAAATAAAAATTTAACTATTATAGCTGTTACTCACAGTGAATCTTTTATTAAAAGAGCTGATTATATTCATAAACTAGATTATGGTATTCTTGAACAAAATAAATAACTTTTCAATATTTTTATCGAATCCAAGGTTCAATAGGTAAGCGCAAAAGAAATTTTTATTTATTTCAAGTTTTTTTTAATTATTATGTTTAATATAGTTATCTCCTAACTTTAAGAATAAATTTAACCATTTCGATAAAGGTTGTTTTAGATAATTTATGTAAATTTTATGTATGATTTAATAATAGAAAAAATGATTTTTAGTAAATTTCTTTTCCTAGGCCTGAGTCACATAAAGAGACTTCATATAGTGAGTGTGTTTTTTAAATCCATAAAAGGTTAGAAATGATGATCAATTTCAGGTCAATTAATGTTCAAAAAAATGTTTAAAGAAAATGATTGCAGGTTGAATATCAATGGATAATATATTGAAATTATTGGATCAGCATCGAGATTATGAAGTTTTTATGATTTTAAAAAACAAAGTCTTGGAGAATATAAGAATTCTTGAAAATCTATTTGATTTGAATACAACAATAATATATTCAGAGGAAGAAAATAATCTCATTAGATTTTTAAGAAATTTTATTGGCACAAAAAATGACTGGCTTTTTTTCTTTATACGTGATTCAGTTTTTTATGAAATACGTGACATTGAAGATAACAAAAAGCTAGTTGATAGTATAAAACAGAAATTATCGAAAACTCACAAAGATAAAACTATCACCTTACATGAAAATCAATGGACAGAAGTCAAACTTACTCATCCAGATGATGATTTACCTAAAGTTAAAATTGAATTATCATTTGATAGAGAATTTTTCAAAATAAAAGCTGAGGTAAAAGATAAGCATTTCTTGGATGGTAATCGTTCGTGGAGATATGGAGATGGTTTCTTTATGAATTTCACTATGCCTGAAGATGAAGAAAAAAATGAATGTATTGATACTCAATATTTCTATGGCTTAGGTTTTTCAATGGAGGAAGGAATACCTAGAGGAGTTTTAGTAAATCATAATGGAACATATTATCTTGGATTTAGAGAGGAATTAACACCTGAGATCAAAATTGATACAGAAGAAATGATTGCTTATTATGACATAAAAATTCCTTTTGATTATCTTAAGCCATTCAATCCACTTATTGATAATAAAAGTGGTTTCTATATAAGATATATAAGTCAAATTGAAGAAAATTATCAGAAATCTGTTTATTTAATAGAAGATAGCAATGCAGATTCTGAAATGACAAATTATCGTAGATTTGTTCCAGTCAAATACTTATTTTCAGATGAATCTCCAATAAGAATAGCTGGAAAAATGGATAACCGTTTAGTAACTGCTGATTTTAGTAACCTAGAAATCTATTTTTACACTCCTGAAAAAACAGAGGATACAATTAAAATTCAAATCTTTGATAAAAATCAGAAATTAATCAAAACAATTGAGAAATCTATTTCTCTAAATAAAGGAAAAAACATTCTTACTGAAAAAATAAACACAGAAGACCTGAAAAGTGAACTCTATAATATTAAAGTTAATTTTAAAGAGGAAACTTGGGAACAAGTATTCTACAATTTCAAACCTAATATTATTTTAGAAATTAATGAAAAAATTCAATCCTTAGAAAAATTAGGGAATAATAACTTAATTCAAAATAGTATCCATTCATTGAATTTCCGGTTACATCAAATAGAAAATATAATTGATAAGTTTCACCCGAGAGAAAATCCTAAAGAAATTTATGATAAATTTGAGGAACTCTATGAATTAATCAACGACTGTAAAAGGGATAAATCAATTTTTAATCGTACAGGTTATTTGCGTTCTGCAATTAAATCTCCATTTGATAATTCATTGCAACCTTATTCACTTTTAATGCCAGAAGGATTTGAACTAGAAAGAGAATATATCTTAATGGTTAATATGCATGGAAGTGGAGTAGATGAAGTAGGATTTATTAAAGCTATTGGGAAGCAATTAGCAGTACTAGGATATACCAATATATTGCTTATTGCACCTCGAGGAAGAGATCTAAGTGATAATTGGATAGGTCAATCAGAACAGGATATTGAAGATATAATTAAAGAAATAAAAAAGATGTTCAAAATAAAAAAGACTTTAATTATGGGGTTCTCTATGGGTGGATATGGAACATGGCGAATGACATTCTTACATCCCAATCTTTTCGATGGGGCAATAATTGCTGCAGGTTTTCCACATTTTGATGGGAAAGCTGAAAATGACATGCGAAACTTCATTGGGAAATCAAAGAATATTGATTATTTAGTAATTCATGGAACAGCAGATCGTTCTGTAAGTATTAAAAGCACTGATGAATTTATTGAGAACTTAAAGAATGAAGGGTATTCAATGGAATATCATCGTCTTGAAGGTATGGATCATGGTAATCTTGATATGGGTGAAATAATCGCTCGGTGGCTTAAAAAACATATTAAATAATTATTGTGAATAGACATTAAATGTTTATTTTTAGAAAACGAAAAGAAACGAGAAAAGAAAGAATTTATGCTTTCTTTTATCTTTTGTAATAGAAGTAAAGCTAAAATAATACATATCAAAATACAATAAAAATTAGATTAATCTTACCAATTAATTAATTAATTAATTAATGAAATACTTTTTAAAAAAAGCTAATCTATTATAAGTCTATGTTAGAAAAAAAGGTTTGTTTAGATTATAATGAAAATGAACAATGTCAAATTGAAATTACTGATTTTGTTAAAAGAGAAATAAAACTCATTGAGAGACTACTTGGGATTACCGCGAAATATGATAAAAATTTAATTGAAAGACTTCTAGTTAGCTATAAAGAAAAACTCAATAAAATGAATATACCTTCAGAAAAAAATAAACTAATTGAACAATTTGTTCTCAATTATTCCGAAAATAAATGGTTGAGTAAATATTCAGAATATGTACCTTTAATCGAAAATGCAGCATTACATTTTTTAAATTTCAATAAATATAAGAAACAACTATCTGAAAACAATAAAATTTATGCTTTAATGATTGATGTTATTCGAGGAGAGTTTTATCCTTTTTATTATTTAGCATTTTCACTTTTAGATATTGTTTCTCGAGATGTTACCTTGGAAATAGCTAAAGAATTTATTGACCTTAGTTATAAAAACAATAAAAATACAATAGAAAAAGCTGAAACAGTAGAAGAATATGCAAAATCATTCTATATCAATGATTGTCCTAAAACGCACAATTTTGTTTCTATGGTTGAAGATGGAAAATATTACTTGAAAATTACTCGATGTATGTGGGGTGATATTTATTCAGATTTACCTGATCTAGAATTAGCTAGTCTCCTAGAATGCTATGGCGATTTTGCTAAGATGCCTTATCTTAATCCAAATTTTGTTTTAACACGAACAAAAACTCTCGTAGAAGGATATCCGTTTTGTGATTTCGTTTATCATGATAAACGAATTGTTAGTGAGATTAAACATCCTGATGATGATTTTTGGAAGAATTTTTAATCAAAAATTCAAGTTTTATTAACTATTCTAATTTAAAATATAAATTGTAAGATTTAATAGTGATACTCTTTAGATAATTGAAAGATTAGTATGAAATATAGAAAATTTGGTTCAATTGATTTTAAGGTTTCAGCTCTTGGATTTGGAGCAATGCGATTGCCAACCCGAAGAAATTCTATACTCAGTCGAGTTAAAAGTGAAGAAGCAATAAAGATAATTCGTTCTGGAATAGATCAAGGTATTAATTATATTGATACAGCATGGCCATATCATTTAGGTGCAAGTGAAAAAATTATTGGACAAGCATTAAAAGATGGTTATAGAGAAAAGGTTTTCTTGGTAACAAAAAGTCCAATTTTTATATTAAGAAAACCTGAAGATTTCGATAAATACTTGAGGCAACAATTAGATAGATTGCAACTTGAATCTGTTGATGGTTATCTTCTCCATGGTTTAAGTCGTAACCGTTTAATAAAGGTCAAAGAACTTGGTTTACTCGAGAAATTGGAAGAAGCAAGAGAAAAAGGTTTGATTAAATATATTGGTTTTTCATTTCACGATACTTTACCTGTTTTTAAAGAAATCCTAGAAATGTACAACTGGGATATAGTTCAAATTCAATACAATTATATGGATACTGGATTACAAGCAACAACAGAAGGTTTGAAGCTTGCTTATGAAAAAGGCATGGCAACAGTAATTATGGAACCTTTGAAAGGTGGTCGTTTAGCGAATCCCCCTGAAGAAGCACTTGAAATTATGAGGAAAGCAAAGAGTCAAAGAACACCCGTTGATTGGGCTTTACAATTCCTCTGGAATTTACCTGAAGTTTCCACAGTTATAAGTGGTATGGGTTCCCAAAAGATGGTTGATGAAAATTGCCAAAGCGCAGATAAATCTGGTATAAATTCATTAAATGATGATGATAAGCAAATTATAACTGAACTTGCAGAAGTTTTTCGAAAGAAAATTTTAGTTCCTTGTACAACATGCCAATATTGTATGCCTTGTCCTTCTGGAGTTGATATTCCAGATAATTTTGCTTTATTAAATAATTTTAATCAAGATGTTGGCATCCGGAAATGGTTAACAAGAAGAAAATATAAAAAATTAGCTAGTAAGGAAAAGAATGTTAATTTAGAAAAACAAAATGGCAATGCTACTATCTGTACAGAGTGTTTGGAATGTATTGAGAAATGTCCTCAAGAAATCAATATTCCTGAAGAATTGAAGAAAGTTCATGCAATTTTAGGAGAAAAAAAAGAAGTTTCAGAATATTATCATTAATCTTGAAAAAACGAAGATAACCAAAGGCGATTCACGTGAAAAAACAAAACATTAGGATTGAAGAATTTAAACCTAAAGAAAGTTCAAAAGAACTACTAGAATCGTACATTGATTTTTCTGAAAGAATCTTTATTGAATTATATCCTGATGATGATCCTTCATATGAACGTGAAACAATTAGACAAGAAATTCTCAATATCTTTGAATTATTGGATTATTATTTTTGGATTCTTATTTTGGAAGAGAACTCAAAACAAACTGTTATCGGTAAATGTTCTTTTTACATATCAAATAAGAAAAATCCAAACTATGAAGAAAATAAGCATACTACCTGGTTTCAATTATTTATTGATAAGCAGTATCGTCGTCAGGGGTGGGGTACGAAATTATTCCAAGTTATGATTAAAAAAATAGTGGAATTAAAAGAGATCACAATCGTTCAAACATATTCTTTATTAGATTCAGGTTGGCGATTTTGTGAGAAAAATGGTGCTGTATTAGCATTAGTTGGAGTTTATAATAGATTAAAATTAGCTGATGTTGATTGGCAAGAAATGGCTAATTGGGTGAAGGATGGTGAAAATCTAGCACAAAAAGATAATTGTTCTTTAGAGATTTTTGATCATATACCTGACACTATTATTGATGAGTTTACGAAATTCTTTACAGATATAGCTAATTTGGTTCCTTTAGGTGAATTAGATGATATAAGAGCGGAAACACCTGAATCGAGGAGAATAAGAGAAGAGCAATTTAAGAAGTTAGGTATTAAATGGATAACAATGATTACTAAAGAAAATGATGGATCAATAAGTGGTATTACAGATATACAGTATTCTCAATCTAAACCTTATCTGATTGAACAAGATGTAACTGGTGTTTTACCAAAATACCGTGGTCGAGGATTGGGCAAATGGCTTAAAGCAGCTATGTTATTTTATATTCAAGACAAATTTCCGAAAGTAACAATAATTAATACTGGAAATGCAGATACAAATGCCCCAATGTTATCTATAAATGAACGAATGGGTTATAAGAAACATTTAACTGAAAAATGCTATAAATTTCAATTACAAGATTTAATGGAAAAATTTGGTATTAATAGATAAGAATGATAAAAAATAAATCAAAAGGTCAAAGTTTGGAATTTAATATATCATCCAAATTTTCTCTAATATAGTCTTCATCTAATACATTCGTTAAATCTTGTGTTTGTGGACTGAAAATTTCATCTACTAACTCTTCTAAAGAAACAAGATATTCAATATCAGGTACAAGACCAGTTACTGTATAGTTAATTAGTGATTCCCAGATTGTATTTGAATTTAATAGGTACTCAGTAAATCGATCAAGATTTTGCTGGGAAGAATAAGATTGACCTTTATAAGCATAACAAACTAAAAAAGGACTCACTGGTTTGAATAGTAGTGTATAATCCAGATAATTAATTCGTTCTATTGCACCTTTACCAGCAAATGTTTCTTTCATAAATTCATTTATAGCAAAAAGAAATGCACTAATTAATTGTTCATCAAATTCGCTATTTGGTAGGAATTTCTTTGAATACATCGAAGTTCCCCCAGGATCTTGAATCAATATTAAAATCGGATTTTCTGTTTGTTCAATTGCCTTTTTGGTAATCCTTTCACGAGCAATTTGTTTCAATCCTTCTTCATAGGGTGTAACTTCAAGTAATTCAGTAAGAGAAGAATTATATCTACTAATTTTCTCCCAGAGTTCTATCTTGGTAATCATTACATTATAGATGTTTTGTACTTCAATGGCAAGTAGATCTAATTCCTTTAATTGAGCTAAGGACCTTGCTTGTGTTAATAATTCTTGGGCTTTTTGGATATCTTTAGCTAAGATTGCCAATTGAGCTTGTAAAATATATGTTTCAATAAAAATTTTATATGAATCTTGAAGTTCAGCTATTTCTTCTAATTTTTTGAGATTTTGCTCTACTTCCTCGAAAACATCCTTATTTTCATTTTTCATTAAATAATCAAGCTGTAATTTACTAAGCTTCAATAAAGTAATAATTGTTATTTTTTGATCATATTCATGTTGTTTGGTTAAATCAATTAAAATTTCTTCTATTTTGCCTAAATCCATTAATCGATAATTTTGATTTAAAATCGTTATTTTTGCCAATAAAAACCATTGTTGGAGCATAGGATCAGAATGTTTTTTCATAAGTTCTTCTAATTGATGAAGATAAAGATTAGCTTCTTTTTCCTCATTTTGTTTCATATAAACCTCTATGATATAATAGATAGTATAAGCAATTTTTCGGTTGTTTTCTACAATTTGGTAATTTTTTAAACTTTCTAAAAAATATTCTAATGATTGTTTAAATAATCCTTTTTCTAAGTTAATAATACCTATATTGAATTGATACGTTGCTAACAAATTTTTATCTTGACTATTTTCCACAACAATGATTTCTTGTTCAAATGTTTCTAAAGCAAGATGAATATCACCTTGTTGAATTAATATTTCTGCTAGATCATTTTTGATTTTGGCAATAGCTAGATTATTTTCAATTTTTTCCCAAATGGCTAAACTTTGATGATTAGCTTCAACTGCTAGGTCCAATTTACCTCGAGCAGTATAATGTAATGCAATATTGTTTAGTATTTCTCCTTTCAAAGGATTGATTTGATAAGTTTCTGTTAAAGATAAAGCTTCATTTAGATTAACCCAGGAATCAACGAAATTACCATTATGAAAAGAGAAAATACCTTTATTCATAGAAAATTCTGCTAATAGTAATTTTAATTCCTCTCTTTCTTGTTCAGCTAATTGCTTATAATGGATATACCCAATATCTATCCAGCTTAATCCTTCCTCAAATTTTCCTTGAACAGCTAGAATTTTTAATAATAAATTTATTGATTCCAAAAAAAGAATGGAGTCATTTTTTCTTTGACTTTTTGATAATAGTTGCTTAGCAATTTTAGAACTTTTCTTGTATTCCCCCAAATATAATAAAGTAATACCTTCTAATAAAAAGGTAAAATTTTTCTCATCAATTGTTAATTTCTGGTCCATCTTTTTAATTGTTTTTAATAAAAAACGAGCATCTTGATATTGACCTCTTATAATAAGCTCTTTAATATGTATTAATTCAGCTCGTTCAAGTACAAACATTTTTCATTCGAATCTATTTAGCATTAAATAAATTATAAATTGTTGTATTTAAACAAATATCTGCAAAAATTAATTTAACTTCTTTATTTATCAAAAATTCTCAAATATAATTATCTTATTATTTACCTTATTAGATTCTTTTGTGGTGAAAAAATTGATTAAAAGAAAGAGGATATTATTTTCAACTTGTTTTCTAATTGTAAGTATAATTGCCAGTTCGTAAATAACCTCTAAAGTAATAATTCCTTTTTCCACTGAAAAGTACCTTTTTATACAAAATCAAGCTTTTAAACGGCATATCTGAGGTCTATATTAAATGATTAATAAATTTATAAAAAATAGATTTTATTTCTTAATAGTTATTTTTGGATTAATATCTTCTACTTTAATAGTTAATACGTTTAATTTTACTGTAAATAATCAAAAAATTAGTTCTAGAGAGATTTATACTATCAAAACTATTCCTGGTCCTAATTTAATTAGTCCTGCTAATAATACTTATACTACTGAATCTTCAGTAGTTTTATCTTGGGAATACAATGTAAATATTGGATTCTATGTTTACCAAATAAATGATAAAATAGATTTTTCTGGCACTGAATGGGCTTATGATTCTACTGTAGATACTACTTACACAGTTATATTACCTGATGGTAAGTACTATTGGCATATTCGAGGATTTGATAAAACAGGACAATTTACTTATTGGAGTACTACTTGGTGTTTCACCATAGATCAAATTGATCCTTTACCACCTACCCTTTTAACTCCGAGCAACTCATCAACTACTCGAGATAATACCACTACTTTGACTTGGAAAGCTGATCCAGATGATGCTATCTACCAATTACAAGTAGATACTACAAATTCTTTTACTAATTCTATCTTAGATATAGAAACAACTGAAAATTATACTTGTCCCGAATTGGCTGATGGTGTGAAATACTGGCGAGTAAGAAGCACTGATTTAGCTGAAAATATTGGTAATTGGAGCGATGTTTGGAATTTTCAAATTTATACATATCTTGGCACTTCTACCTTAATTTCTCTTCCAAATGAAACAATTACAAATGATAATTCTCCTGAATTAGTATGGTCAAGTGTTGCTAATGCAACCTCCTATAAAATCCAAATAGATGATAATGCAGATTTTGCAAGCCCATTAATTCAACAAACAGTTGTTACCAGTTATGAGTTTACTCCTCCATTAGATGATATTTATTATTGGCGTGTTCAAGCTCAAGATGATTATTTAAATACTGGAACATGGAGCGATGTTTGGAATTTCAAAATAGATACCATTTCTCCAATTGCACCAACATTAGTTTTACCTAATAATAATTCTATTAATTCAGAATTAACACCTTTTCTTGATTGGTCTGATATTACAGATTTTATTCAATATAGAATTCAAGTTGATACCGCTTCCGATTTCTCTACAGCTTTTGTTGATTCATACACTACTGATAGTTTTCACACCATAGCATCTAGCTTACTAGATGATACTTACTATTGGCGAGTATGTGCTAAAGATATTGTAGATAACTGGGGTGAATGGAGTGATATTGGTATTTTTATTATTGATACAACTTCGCCAATTATAACAGGAGTAATAACTAATCCAACAAATCCAATGGATACGGAATCTATTACAATCAGTGCAAATATTATGGATATAAATGGCATTGATAATGCTCTTCTTCATTATAGAATTAATAATGGTTTTTGGATTAATGTTACAATGAATTTAGTTGTAAGAGAAACTTATAGTAAAAATATAGGTATACTGACCTGCGAAGATTTCTTAGAATATTTCATTACAGCAAATGATACTTCACAAAATCCTAATACAGTAACTAATAATAATAGTGGTTCTTATTATAGTTTAACTGTGAGTTCAGGTGATTTTACTGGGCCAACAATATCAAATATAGCACATACTCCAATGTTGCCATCAAAAACAGATTACATCAATATAACTTGTTCAGTTACAGACGCTAATGGCATCCAATCCGTAAAGCTCTATTTTAGGGTTAATGAAGGAGAATGGAATTCTACCAATATAATATTCCTCTCAAGTAGCACCTATAAAGTAAGCATAGGACTTTTTGATTCAGGAGATAAAATAGAGTACTATATTGTTGCAACTGACAACTCACCTAATGCTAATTCAGTTACTAACAATAACTCATCACAATATTATAGTTTCATTATACAAACACCAACTGAAAAATCATCAATACAGATTTTAATACCTTCACTTATAATATTTGGATTATTAGTAACTATAAGAAAGAAACAATGAATTCTTTCTTTTATTTTTCTTTTTAAGAAAGTGAAGTTTTTTTAGGGTATACCCTTCCATAAGAAATAGAAATTGATGTTACAAAGTAAGTTTAGATTTTTACTATCCTTTCAGAACTTCAATATTCAGAAGGTGGGGTATTAAATTCATATTATTCCAAATTATTCTATGTAATAAAATATCCATCTGATCCAATTGAAATATACACAGTAACTGCTGAGTATAAATGTATATTAGGTGAATTAGAAGAAATTATAAAGAGTAGTTTTGCTACATTCGTAGCATTAAGTGGATTTGTTTTCATAACTAGTATACTACTACTGAAACGTAAAAGAAAATAATTCCACCATTTCTTTTTTTTTTGAGTAATTAGATTAATTAGAAAAATAATTTTAAAATCATCAAGACTACTCTAAAACTTAATAAGATAATGTTAGTAAAGTTTCCTTATGTCATATCAAGAAATTACTCCTTCAGTAGTTTTCGCAAAAAATGATGGTGGTTCGAATTCGGCTTGTATTGTTTTGCAAAATGAATTAGTTTTTGTTGATGCAGGATTAAATACAACAAAAGCAATAGAATTTAGAAAAGCCATGGAAGAGAAATTCATTAGAAAAGCTAGTGCGTTAATAATAACCCATGGACATGTTGATCATTTCTTTGGTATGGGAGCATTTTCAGACTTGAAAGTAATTGCAGCAGAAGCAGCAAGAGCTGGAATTGAGAGATATGTTAAAGCAGAATTCACTGAACAAATAATTGATAATTTAGAAAAATTATTTCCAGGTTTTGGTGAAGCTGCAAAAGTAGCGAAACTTTTTATGCCAAACGTTTGGTTTAAAGAGAATTTAACTCTTGGAAAAAATAATGAAATTTTCATTAAATTAGTTGGGGGACATTCCGGTTGCTCTTCTACTATTTTCTTTAAACCTGAAAAAATAATGTTAACTGGAGATCTCCTTCAGATAGATGCTTCTCCCTACTTTGGTGAACCAGATAATGATTTGGTTAAATGGATCAATGAATTGAAGTTTTGGGAAGAATCTAATTTACAAGCATTTATTCCTGGCCATGGAAGAGTAGTTGATACAAATTATGTTAAACAAATAAGAATATTCTTCGAAGAACTGCTTTCAGTTTTACAGAAATATAAGCAATTGAACATACTTGAAGAAGAAATCATGTTACAACCTGATTTGCCAAAAGGTTATTGGCCTGAAGGTGGTCTTAAAAAGCAAACTTACAGCTTTAGCATAATTAGCAATTATAAGAAATTATAGTAAAAACCTCTGTTTTTTTATTTCTATAGATTTTAAATTGAACTTGAAAGAGAAAAGAATTAAAAACTAAATAGCTTGCATCTTCATTTTTTTTTTCAGTTTTTTAAAATTAGTATCTATTGTATTGAATATAATTTACTCTTGTTTCTAATGGTTCTGTTTAAATAGTTGAAGGAATAATAAGTACTTACTACGCGGGTGGTAACTACTTGAGTGGTTACTAGTATATTGTGGTGATAAAAAAATGAGTGAAATATTTTGTACAGAGTGTGGGAATAATTTAGATACTGATGATGTATTTTGCAGTAAATGTGGATCTAAGATTACACTAAAAAGAAGTAATGGTACAACTATACAATCAAGAGTAGTAATTCAAGAACATCCCTTATTAAATGTAGGATTTTTTGGTGTGTACACTAATGGAAGAACGTACTTGAATATATTATACTTAATTTTACTACTTCCATTAGGCATTTTCTACTTCACTTATGCAGTTACCTGTTTCTCGACGTTTGCTGGATTAATTCCAATTGGAATAGGATTGGTTCTTCTCTTCCTCTTCTTACTAAGCTTACCGTATTTGCTTGAAATTCAAACATGGCTATCATCGTTTTTAACGGGAGTAAAGATAAAACCAGATAGAATACGATTCAACAATGATGGAACTAAAAAAGATAAAGTATTGAATTCACTAAAGAATAAATCAATTTACAAATCATTCTTCTATTGCTTGATTTTTGCAATGCCAATAGGTATTATTACATTTACATTTGCAGTAACGTTTATTTCTACCTCAATCGGTTTAATGTTCTCTTGGGTCAATTTAATTGTTGAATATGCTATTCATGGATCTGTTTTTACTGAAGCTTGGTATTCAGTATTACCAACAGGATTTTGGATTTTCTTATATGTAATCACACCATTCATAGGTTTCTTCTTACTTACTTTGTCTCTCCACCTATTGAACCGCATAGCTATCTATCATAGCCGTTTTATACAATTCATTGCTAAAAATTAGTTTGATGTCTTCCTAAGGCATCATCTTCCTTTTTATTTTTCATTACGAATAGTTTGTATATTCTATTTTAGTCAAATGAAAAATCAGAAGATGACCAATTGGTAGTCTTAAAAAGTCAACTTATAGCTATAGTATAATCAGTAATTAAAAGAATTTATAGTTAAAAATAGAATAAATACTGAAAGAAAAAAATAGCAAAATAAGAAAAAAAGAAAAGCTAGCTTATGCTGCTAATCTCTTCTTTCTTTTAACTACAATGACTATTACTAGAATTCCAATGAGTAATCCTCCCGCTCCAGCGGTAAGATAAGGCCACCATTTAGTCATGAAAGCAACGAAGGATTCCCAAATAGTAGGTGGGTAATAGACTTCATATTCGTAAACTTTCTGTTCAATATTTCCAGCATTATCAGTTGCTCTGAAGATAATTGTATAGATACCGTTCTCTAATTCAGCGGTTTCCCACACAATTGTAGAGGGAATTACAGAAAAATCTGTTGCAGTTCCGTTAACTATCATTTGGAAATTAGCAATACCGCTACCTTCATCAGAAACATCTAAGACGGTAAAGGTTACTGAGCTATTTACTATATCCGCAGTAGAAGGTCCATCGATCATTAGTATTGGATTTGTATTATCTTCAACTGTGTACGTGTGAGGAATTAATGCTGTTCCTTCTTCGGTGGTTTGTCCGTAAATGTCTACAGCTTCAATGTAAAATGATACAACAGTACCATAATCTTGTGCAGGAATTGATTTTAAGTAGACCATTGAATTAAAGATCATCTCTTCTGTTATCCACGAACCAGCATCTATCTTATAATGAAGTATAACTGAATCCATTTGGATATTGTCAGCTACATCTGCACTAATTTCTACACTGTCAAAATATTCAGCGGGTGTAGGATTTATAGTAACATCAGTAAAGATCGGTGCTTCATTATCACGAACAAAATACAGGTGATCAAAAATTGTAGAGATCACTTCAACACCATTAGCATAATTGTGTAGATAAATTTGTGTAACAGTATAATCACTAGGTCCGAAAGCAGTAATAACATCATCAGTGAAATTTCTGAAGATATTATTCCACGAACCCATCTGGTTATATCCATCAACAAAATAAAAACAATTAATTGAATTATTTATTGGAGTATACAAGCTATTATTTCCTACTACATAATAGATGTATTTAGAATGATCTAATTCAAGTCTAATATAAGAATAAGCCGTAGAACCTAGATCAGTCCGCTTATCTAAACGCCAATAAAAGTCAGTAAATTGATTGTTTGTTACTGGTAAATACATTTCAGTCTTATAGCAATAGGCAGAAGTAATACCAACATATGAAGTTAGATTCGCTGCGAAGTTTCCATCGTAAGCGTCTGATGTTATATTCACATATCTATCATCATAATTTGTTTGCCAGTAGTTTAGTGGATCAGTAGGTGATGTAACAAAATTTCCTTCAAATGATGCATCACCAGTGGGACAAGTAATAATAGAAAAGTCATCAATAAGCAATTGAATTTTACTCACAGTAGAACTAATATCACAATAATACCCAACATAATAAGGAATAGTATTAGTAAATCCTAAACTCATTAGTATTTCAATAAAATCAATAGAGAAATGATTCCAAGTATCTCGAGAACCGAACCCTTCTGCTGGAAGATATATTTGGCTATATGATGAATAGGTATAGTTTGAATAACTAGCTAAATTATCATTCTCATCACCTAGAATAAAATAGAAATAAGTATCATAAGTCGAATTTGAACAGTATATATAGAAGGAAGCTTTTTGTGATCCAAGTAATGGTGTATCTGAATATTTCCAATCAAAATTTATCATTAGATCACCTGGTTGTTCTGCATACCAACCTTTTGGCATCACCTGCCAACCATCATAAATATCCTGTTCTGCATAAAGGTAGGAGTACCCATTAGATTTAGGTTGAAAAATTGTACAATTCATCGCGCTTGTACCTTGCGTAAAATCATCTTCAGTACGATATACTGATGCTGCACCACTAGATGTATCATACCAAAAATGAGAATTACCCTCTTCAAAGTCACCATTTTGATGTATGAAATTAAACCCAGTACTATTAGTAAATTCTACATCATCGAAAAGCAGAACGGTATCACCTACTGGATTACTAACAGAGGTAGTATAGAGGAAAAATGAATAAATATAGCTTAATGATAATGTCGGAGTTGGAAACACTGATTCGAAATCTTCTGTTATATTTCTATCAATTTGTCTCCAAGTATCTAAGGAATCACGGAGATCAAAGAAAGCTGATGTTGTGCTATTAAATGGTAGACCACTTACTCTTGAAAGATAATAATTAATATAATAATTTCCAAGATCTGTTAAGAATCGTACTCGTAAGTAAATTTCAGCACCGCTAGTAAAATCAGGATTTGCTTTAGCATTAACCCAGAGATCCATGTTGATATCTTGATCAAGATATCCAAGTTCTGAAATATAATTAGTAAAATACCAACTACTATAATGACTTGCATAATATTGGGCTGATCCACGGGAACTTAAAATAGCACCATAGTTTCCAGCATGGACTTCATCTTGATAGGAGTGATTAGCATAATTGTTACCAGAACCATAGCCATAAAAACCAACAGGTTCACCATTAGGTTTTTCTTCTTCACAATCGCCTCCATAGAAGACGTTTGAAAGTATTTTTTCAGTCCCACCAACAGCAGTAGCTGAATATGTTTCAGTTATTGGGTTCACTATTGCTTGTAGTGATTGAACTGAATCATCAACAAAGCTAACTTTGCTTTGAACAGGTTGAAACACTAATGTTAGTGTAAAAAGCATCGTTACAAATAATACTAAAAGAGATATTCTTTTATTCATAAAACATCATCCCTGTTACTATAATAAGTAACTATAGAGGGATTGTTTTAAAAATTCTCTGCAATAAAATGTCATAACATTCCTTCTAAAAGTATAAAAATTAGGAAAAGCATCAGGCGTTGAAAAGCTCTGCTTATTTTATCCTTATAATTAAAAGAAATGATATCTCATTAAAAAAAATAAAATTTAAAGCTGTAGAAAACTATTTTCTAAGAAGAAATAAATATTAGCGATAATAAGCAACCGCTAATTCTTCATCAAACAAAGTTGTTGGATCTGATGGTATTTCTAAACCATTTCTATCTACAAATTGTAATAACAAACTTCGATCACCAGTCATTTTTATTAAAATAGCTTTTGTATAAATTAGTCCAAACTCAAAACCATTACAGAGATAATAATAAATTGCACCATCATTCGTAACTTGACTGAAATTTCTATTTAAATTTCCACTATTTCTAGGTGAAAAATCATATACTCGAGAATCCCAAGTTGAATTTCCAGCATTACCAATTGAGATAGCAGCCATAGAAGCGTTGAAATTATTGTACACTAATGCGAGACCAAACTCTTCGGGATTTTGACCTGTATATCCAACAGTAGTCCAGATACCTTGAGCAGTATTTGGTACATCAAAATCAATTCTACCACAATAACCTGGAGGATCAAGACCCATCCAACCACCTAATTTAGCTACTAGATTTGTTTTAAGAGCATCAGTAAAATAATCCAAAGGACAAACTGTATGTTGGAAATTTCTACTAATATCGTTATTAACCCAGATTAGCTCAACGCGATCATCTTTCAACCAGAAGTCATATCCGCCACCTTGACCTGCCCTGCCTAAGAGTTGACCCGAAAGTAGATTGAGGGTAATGCTTTTTTTATAGGAAGTAAAGATTCTTCCGTCTATTTCATAGGATTCTACTTGATCGCCATATTCTTCACCAAATTCTCCAGTAAGGTCTAACAGTGCAATACTTAGATTGTTTATATGACCAAATCTTCCAGTGACATGTTTACAAACAGAAAAATCTATTGTATAATCTTCCGAGGTTGTTCCTTGAGGAGGATTATAAGTTATTTTAGATATTCTAGTCATTGTGATATTTCCCGGAGCATAAATTTCAAAACCATCAGGATAAATCATTGTATCAGTAAAAAAATACATATGATCAGTTGGGTAAGTATGACCTGGTGGATTAAGGTTACCAAGTGGTACAATATTTTGTAATCTATCCAAATCTACTGGATAACTAGTAAATGGTTTATCAATGCAGGGTGAAAAAGAAGCATTATCTTTGAAAATATAATAATAGACTAAGAAACTTGAAGTTCCAGTTACTATGATAATACTAGTAATTATAACTAATATTTTGCTTATTTTCTTCATAGTTAAGAAAATTACCTTTATAGAAAAAAGGATTTTGTATTAATTAATAAATCTAAAAAGATTTTTTCTTCTTTTCAAAACTTTAAAATTGTTTGAAAAAAATCTCATTTTATTTAGTTGTAAATATTTTGAAGCTCTTTTATAAGTTCAGGATATTTGATTATAAATAATAATTTTGCTGAAAATTCATTCAGATAATTAACATGATCAATATCTACTTCACTATAGATTTCAGAGAGAACCTTACTAGAAGGAACTTTTCGAGAAATTTCCTCAATTAATTGTTGTTCAAAATCTTGGAGATTCAAAATTAATTTCTCAAATTTCTCGTAAGTTATGATAGAACCATTACCCATTTCACTTATTATTACATAAAGATTTTTAGAAGTAGCTTTTCGTTTTTTAATCGCTTGAGGAGTTTGTTTTTCTGCATAAGATTTAAAGAAAATATTTGCTGTTCGAGTGTACAATTTTTCTGCTTGAGTTTTATTTTGAGTTATTCGATGTCCTGAAACAATCACTAAGTTCTTCTCTTCTAATTTTTCAAGATAACGATAAATTGTTTTAATTGTTAGTGTGTATTTCTTCGTTTCTTCATCAATATAAAGATCATGAATTTCTTTTACTGTTAGATGCTTATTCCTCATTTCTTTAATTATCGGATGATATTTTAACGCTAATTCGGTTTCTTCTTTATCAAGAAATTTCATAATCTGAGGTTTATATTCAATGAAATCTTTAAAATTTGTTTTTGTTTTTTTAGCCATTTAGACACACAACAGTCACTTTCTCTTCTAGCATCTTAAATTCTTTTGATTATTATAGATTTAGGGGAAAACTAATATATAACTGTGTCTATTGATGACATATGTTGTCAAAGGATGACCAACGAGGTTATCAGAAGTTTGAAATCAATTGAATGGAATAGAGATTTTAAAAGAATAAATAAAGATCGAAAGGAGCAATCTCTGTGAAATTTGAAAAACTAGGAAAAGAAAAAGAGAATGTAACAGTTAGAACTGAACCATTTAATTTTAGTGAAAGTAATATCTTGAAGCACTACAATAATACCTTTGGGTATATCAATGAACATAAACCAAGCAAATTAGAAGAATACATCAGAAAATTAACTGAAAAGTTACTAGCAGTAACGAAACAAGAATTCTTCCATGATATCAATGGAAAATTATCTGAAATTCTACAACAATACAAACACTTAACAGACCAATCCAACATTATGCGATTATTACTTAGCAATTTCATTAGTACGCTTGGTGTTACTGAAGAACAATATTGGGAAAATAAGGAGCAAGAGTTTCCTGATTGGAACTTTTTTCATTCTATTAGAGATATTCACTTAATGGACATTAAATCATTAATTGATGTTTTTGGAAAAGAGGAAGGCATTGATCTGTACAAAAAAATTGCTGATGAGTATGTGATCAAATATAACCCTAATCAAAAAAACTGGTACATAGATCTTGAAGAGATGCGTTTTCATCACATGAAATTCATCGAAAACAACTCATTGGGAAGAGTTCGATTAATGAGTAACGTTGAAGACGGACGTTATGTTGAGATATGTCTAACTTGTGATAAAATGAAAAATTACCTGGATGCTTCACAAGAAGACAGGGAATTACTTGATGTAACGGGTTGTTATTGTCATGAGGGTTTAGTTAGATTATGGAATGAGAATTTCATTCTTACACTGAATAAAACGATAGCTAAAGGTGACCCTTACTGTACCTATGTATATCATGATACGCGTGTTGTAGATACAATAAAAGTGCCATCACAAAAGTTCTTCGATGAAGTTATAGAAGAATTTTCTGAGGTGAAATAGATGTTTAAAAAATATGGTAATCAAGTAGCAGAACCAAAAGTAACAATACATCCACTGGATTTCGCTAAAAGTGATGTTTTTTGGACATTAACATTGATATTGAGAAAAATTAGAAATGAGCGACCTAAGATTTATCAAGGATTCAAAGAGAAAGTATCTAATATACTACTACAAGAAATTAAGCAAGATTACTTTGATGAACAAAACGATAAACTTGACAGAGAGTTAGTACAATATGATAAGCTATCTGAAGAGAGTAAATTCGTTAAATTGCACTTAAGCTTTATAATTGAAAAACTAGGAATAACTCCAGAAGATCTATGGGCAAATAAAAAAACAGCTTTCCTAACAACAGATTTTATACCTTCATCCTTTGGTTTATTCTTTATTCAAGTTAGTGCGTTAATTTTCTTACTTGGGAGAGAAGAAGCACTGCAATTCTTTCGAGAATTTCTAGATGCTTACAATGAAGAAGTAAATGCAATTTATCAAAAAAATAGATTCAAAGAACTAGTTGATTTTAGCATCGAACAAGCAAATTGGTTGCCTGTAAACCCTTATGGACGACATCAAATAATAAATGATGGTACAAACGGTCAATTTCTAAAATTATGCGTAACCTGTGAGAAATACAATAGTATGATCCAAACAAAATATGGACAAGATAAGGAAATACTTTACACTATCATGTGTTATATGCATAAACCATTAGCTAAAGTTTGGAACGATCATTTTATATTAGATTTAGAACAATCATTAGCGCTTGGTGACAAGTATTGTTCATATATCTATTATGATACAAGAGAAAAAAGAAAGACTAAATCATTCACAAAAGAATTCCTAGATAAGATATGGTTAAAGTATAAATGAAATTGAAATAATAAAGGTGAAAATAATGGAAGTTACTACATACAAAAAGTATAATCCCAATGCTGAGATAAAAGGAAATCCCAATAATTGGATTAAGGAACAATTTGATAATACTAATTCAATAATTAAATATCTTATAGAATATAAACCAGAATTAGTTGATAAATATGTAAATGATCTAGTAAGCAAATTTATTACTGTGACATCAACAATTGAAAAGAAAGATGGAATATATGACTTTCCACCAATTGATGAGTCATATACTTTTCTAGATAAGAATCCCCAACTAAAAGCAATAATTCGAGAATTTATTCTTAAGCATCTAAATCCCATTCATCAGTGTTCAGAGAATCCAGAGGAATTCATTGTTCATTCACTTAATAAGGCAAAAGCTCTCGAGAGAGCTTCTTACTACAGATTGAAAACCTTAACAGAGATGTTAGGAAAAGATAAAGGAATAGAATTATACACAAAAATTCTAACACGAATTGTTCAAGATATGCGCAAAAAGAATCCTCCAAAAAATGATGTGAATATTACTGAACATCGAGAAGGAGCTATAAAGTATTGGTCCAAAATTGGACTTGGTGAATTTACTGTTTGTGTATTAGATGAACATATGGATCTCTACCGTTTTGATACTTGTATAACTCATGAAGCTTTAAAGGAACTAAATGATCCTGATATTGCTTATTATGCATCTTGTTTCATAGGTGATATTCCAGCTTGGAATAAAGGAAAAATAATCAAAATGAGACGAACTCAAACATTACATCATGGAGATTTCTGTGATGAGCTTTATTGGGATTCAAGATATCATGAAAATCCAGAACAACCAACACTTGAATTTACAAATAAACTTGATAAGAAAGAATAAACAGAGAAAAATTATTTTAAAAGATCAAAAATAAGGTGATAAATTGACAGAGAAAAAAGTCAAAATTACTGTTGTTAAAATTTTCGAACCAAAAGATGTGATAGGTAAAGATTTCATTCGTGAATCAGGAAAATCAATACCAAAGTGTCCTTTCTTTGAGGAAGGAAATGAATTTATTGTGCCAGAATCAGGTAAAATGCCAGAAGATTTTTGCCAACATGCATATCATGCTATTTATAGGAATTTAGATGTTTTAAGGTTGGGAGGAACAGGATATTCAGATTGGACTGGAGAAGGTATCATCTATAGTGCATGTAATGATGGTATAAGACCAGTATGCTTCAAATTAGAACAAATACAATAATGAGGAATAGAAAAATGAGACCAAAAGTGAAAATAACAGTATTGAAAAAATTTACTTCAAAAGATGTTTTAGGACACGATTTTGTGTTTCCAAATGGTTTTGTTGTTAAAGATTGTGAAGTTGTAAAGGAAGGACAAGAATTTATTGTTGATAATGAATTAACTATGCCTGAAGGTTTCTGCCGTTGGGCTTGGGTTGATATATATCGAGATATAGCAATTTTAACAATGAAGGGTGATTTTGCAGGAGGAGATCTTGCTGGTATCAAATATTCTTGTTGTTCAGATGGATTGAAACCAGTAGTTTTCTATCTAGAACGCATTGAGGAATAAATTAGATTATAAGATTAATTAAATTATCTTCCTAAATAGATTAACGAATTTAGAATAGATATCTAAATCAATTTTCCATTTAGAAATGACATAAGGAATAATTTATTTATTAAAACAGATTGTAAAATTTGGGTAATGAAACCATGCAAGAATACAATGTATTTGTGAATTATGATTTATGCATCATATGTGAAGATTGCATTGAAGCTTGTAATGAGAATATCCTTGTATTAGATGATGAAGAACAAAAGATCCTTGTGGTTAATGAAGAAAATTGTTCTGGATGCAAAGCTTGTGAAGAAATTTGTTCCCCAAATGCGATCTTTGTCAGTAAGTCATTGGATAAAATACGGGTAGATCAAAAACAGGAAAGTGAAAAAAGGGAATCAAGAGCAAGTGCTTTTAAAAAATTACTTGAGATAAATAAACCAGATAATTCCGGTGATTATAAATTATCACTCAATGAAGTCTTGCAAGCATTAGATTTTAAAAATGCAGACCAATTAGATGAGTGGTTAATGTACCAGGAAGACTTTATTGCATTTGTAGTCAATAATGAGGTAATTGTTACTCTTGATGAGTCAGAAAGTCAGTAATCAATATACAATTATCTTTTCTTTTTTAAATTTAGAAATGAATCTTTTCTGAGAAGTTTGTTTTTGAATCATAAATTTTATAGGTAAATGAATGGAGATTTCGAGAATCGGTTAATAATTCTACTGAAAAAGTGATAGTTTAATTATTTCTCGATATTCGAGAGCTCCAATGCACTTCCTTTTATACAATAATTAACCCATCTAAAACCCATCATTTTATAAATAGGACATTGATTGCATAAACAACCCTTATTTTCTTTTATTAGAGAACTTCTACCAGTCGAACAAAAACCAAAATTTGTTTCCCCTGATCCTTTATAGCTTGGACACTTTCCACAATTATCTCTACACATAAACTTGATTTGCTCTATTCCATCGTTTTTTTCTTTTTCAGTCATTTTATCCATAAGTTTAATTTTTTCTTCAAAAGAAGCATTTTTGAAAACATTTTCATCTTCAATCATTTATATCACAGTAAGTCTGATTATTCATTCAATACTTTTAAATTCTGATATTAATGCAGCTAATTTGATTTTTATTAATTTAATCAAAAGAAATGATTTCAATAATTTTTTCTTAAATTATCTTATTTTCAAGATAAATTAATATCATTTAATTAACTAGGAATTGTTATATATATAAAATTAACATATCAATTATATTATTTCCTGGGGATAAACATGATGAAAATATCTAAATCCAAAATAAAGAAGCAAACATTATTTCTAAGTTTGTTAGTTTTTACAACGCTTTTTATTACTTGTTTATCAATTCAACCAAGTTCTGCTTTATCAGATTTTATCTCTTCATTATCTGATATGGAAAAATATACCGTTAAAGAACTAGTTGGTGGTATCACCTATAGATTCAGAGTTGAATCTGACTTCTTTACCAATGATAATGATATTGGCTTTGCCATTTATGATAATAACCGTTTCCGTGAACAAGATAAACTTCTTACACAAGATACTCCAGGAGATCTAGATGAAGAACAAATTTTCACTCCATCAGCTGATGGTGATTATTTTCTTGCTGTTTGGATGAATGAAGGAGATTCCGGTTTTGTTATAATCACTGTTTGGGAAGATGGTACTAGTAATTATATGACTGTAGAAGAATTAAGTTACATCTTTAGTTTGCGATGGCTTTGGATTACACTTGGAGCATTAGGTGGATTCATGATCTTATCTATTTCACTAATAATTATTCTTACCTCGAGAGGAATTAAAAAACATCAAGCAAGAGTTGCAGAAGCACGAGAAAAAGGATATGCGTTACCTAGATATGGTAGAAAAAGGGACAAATGTCCATTCTGTAATGTTAAGCTACCTGAAGAATATCTCTCACAATGTCCTTACTGTGCTGCACCAATTACTGAAGAGTGATATCAATGAAAAAAAGTGGTAAAGTCCTTTTAGGTATCTTTATCACAATAATTATTATTGGTACAGGTTTAGGAAGTACAGCAATAATACTGCATTTTAGAGATAATAGAATTTTAACACTTGATCCCCCTCTTATTGATTTTCCAGTAGAGAATACAGACATTATCCACATAATTTGGGGTTATGGTATGCAAAATGGTGCTTTCCATAATGGTATTGATTTTGGTTGTAATGCTTCAGTAAATATTATTGCTTGGTGTAATATGACTGTATTACATATCACAACATTCTACAATGAAATGGGTGGTCATTGGCAAACAAATGTTTTTCTTGAGTTTAATGATCGCTTCACTTTTGATTGTGCTTTTGAATCATGGGCACTGAATGAAACTTTTGCCAATTATCAACGAGATGCTATTAATGTTGTAGAAGGACAAACTATTCAACAAGGTGAAGTTTTAGGTTTATTATTAAATCATGGCAGTGGAACCCACATTCATTTTGGTATGTATGATCTAGGCGAATCTGTTTGTGCATATCATTATTATACCGAAGAAGCAAAAAACATCTTTGATCCTTTATGGGAAAAATATGGTTGGGGCGATGATAGCTGGTATACTTGAAATAAATTGTTGCTTCTTGTAAAGTCATCCCATCACGATTTCTCAGTCAATTTCTTTAGCTAATTTGGTTTTAGGGTTATCAATATCATGTTCAATTTCTTTCCGCAGTTTAAAAGTATAGAAAATCACAGCAGTAATAAAAGCTATACTTGCAAAGATAATTGACATTGGGAACATAGAGAAAATACCTGCATAAACACCATTTTTCCAAGTATCAGCTATAGCTCCAAGAGAAATAATCCCAGCTATATAACCTAACGTTCCAATGGTATTGAATAGACCAAAAGCAGTTGCTCGTTTTGATTCATTTGAATAAGCAGCAGTAAAACTGTAGAGAAAAACATTGTATAATGGATACATTGGCATACCATATACGATAATTAATAATCGCCATTCAGTAGGTAAGATGGTCATTAGACTATAAACCAATATGAAATACCCGGTGAACAACATAATAATAATCCCTTTACTCTTCTTCTTCTTAACGAGACCAAGGAGAAATGATAAAGGAACAGCTAAAGTTGTTTTAACCATAATAAATATTGAAAAATATCTTCCAGGAACAAACAAGGTATCAAGAAAATAAATGGATGAGTAAGCCCAAAAACCAGCGCCTGATTGGAAGAAGAATGTTAAAATCATAACTAAAGTAAGCATCAAGGGGACTGTAGTTAATTTTGAAATTTTGGCTTCTTTATTGTCAGTAATATTAGATTCAACTTTACTTTCGATTTTAGTCTTTAATATTGGTTCATCTTTTTTAATAAAGGCTGCAAATAATAATGCAATCGAACATGCGATAGCTGCAATTGCTAATTGAATTTTCATTGAATTTGTGAAATTATCATAGATCCAACCAGCAAGTGGACTGAGAGCAGCGTAAGAAGCACTAATAGTTATAGTAAGCTTTGCGAAAATAATCTCTTTAGGTTTAGAAATTGTTTTTGTAGCAAGCGCATAAACATTAGTTGTATGAGCGGAGCCAAGCAAATACCCCAAAAAGATCATCGCTAAAAAATAAACTGAGGAAAATGTGAAAATCAAACTGAAAAACATAAGAACGAAAGCACCTAAACCTATAAGTACAAATTTCTTTGAACCAAATCTATCTGCCATGACACCCCAGAAAATAGCTCCAATGGTACCAATCATACTAGGAATTATTACTACAAAACCAATTACTAATAAAGAATCACCTTGAAATATTTGATTTAACCAAGCTGGAGCATATGGCTCATAATTAGAAAAAGCCATACCGAAGAATAAGAAGCTGAACAAAAGTAAAATTTCATTGCGCTCAAAATGCAACCAATTATTTCTCTTAGAGATTTTTTTATCAAAAGGTTGTCCATCCTCTTCTGTTGTGAAGACCTCTTCCATGATGTTTTCAGACATAGCAGAAACATATTCTATAGATTATTTAAAAAGTTCCTTCAGTTCAGTTTCAAAAGAGGAAAAAATTAATTTTTTAATTGGATATAGAAATAATCAACATTAAAAATCAAAATAAATAGTTTAAATAGTTCATTACAAGGAGTGATTTTATGAATGAAAATCCAAATGAAAAACCATGGTATAAAAAAGATGAATCCTTTTGGGTGAGAGTAAGATGGTTTTTTAGCGGATCTGCTTTTATATTTATTTTAGTACTAGCTCTTTATTTATCTAATACAAGCTCTTCTGAATATCGAATAACTTTGATTATTATTTCCTCCTTAATTGGTATTAGTGCAATCATTATGTTAATAGTAAAATCAATGAAAAAAGAATAGATAGGAGGATTAACCTCCTGAAAATTTAACGTGTTGGTACATTTTTCTTTTTCTTACTTACTCTGGTTGCAATCACTATTATTAGAATGATCAATAATAGTCCTCCACCAACAGCAACATAATAGTACCATGGCAAGTTAACTACGGGTCGCTCAGTAAAATGGATGTCAAAATTCAATACTCCAGTGCCAAATTCTGTTCCTAAGAATCCTGTATAAATACCTTCAAAGGATACAGTTGTGTTTTGTATCTGGTTACTTGAGACAGCCCAAGCTAATATTACAGTTTCACCTTTTTCTACAACATAAGATTGTTCGAGATCATCAAGGGTACTTAAACCAGGAGTTAATGTTAATTCTAAGTAACCTATTGGACAAATACTTAACCCAACATTTGTAATATTAGCGGTAAAAGATACTCCTACATTAGCATATGCTTCCAATGGAACATAAATTAGAAAATCAAGTTTAGGTCGCATCATAAAAGCTATCTCATTCTTCCAAAGTTCAAAGTTATCAGCATACGTTGAATCATCGTAATCGTTTGTAAATTCATCAATTAAGAAACTATTGAATAATGTCTGTTCATCATTTCGTAGTGTAATAAAGGATTCATCTGCGGTTTCAGATGCTGTAAAGCCAGCAAGAGCAGTTGCATTTGAGAAAACAGTAACAGTATCGCCATCATCAGTATAAGGGGTTCCTATCACAAACTTGCTTTCACTATACAAATGAGGTTGAGTGAAAATTTGATGTCCGGTATCCCATATATATAGATCTGGATTGCTAGTGTAATCAGTATTGAATGCAGTACCTAATTTAGCCCAAATTGGATCTGTACTATAATCATCCATAATGTATGTTGAGAGTAGCAGGTGACCACCTGAATCAATGTAATCAATAATATCATCGAAGTATAAATTCAATCCAGTATTTGATGGATTAGTAATTATAACAAAATCCCAAGGTTTAGCATGTAGCGATAAATTGAGGTAAAAGAATTCCCTAGTAAAATGGTATTTTATCCCAAGATCATTCAAAGCTAAAGTAACTGGTTGGACATAGGGATTTGGAGCTCCGATCCAGTCACCATATACTAAAACATTAGCAGTTGCAGCTGTTAACCAATTTGCTACATTTGTAGCATAAAAAATATTATCATCATCAGGAATGTAAGTATCATCAAACCAATTGATATCTGCAATTAGAATTACACGACCATTGCCATATTCATTGCCTGCTGCAACAATATTTGAAAATGTAGAATCATACCAAATTCCAAAAGCAGAACCTGTTATATTGATATAACCATAGCTTACAAGTTCGATACCACCACTACATTCTTCTGTTGTGGGATGAGCTATATAATCAGTAAAACTAGTTGTTGCAAAATTACCATCGTTTATAGCTAAATCGTATGGAGCTATCAATTCATTTATGTATGCAACTTCTGTTGATAATGCATTTGGATTTTCGCCTGCAACAAAAAGTGAACCACCATCGGCCACCCATGTTTCTATATCATTTATTTCACTCACTGAATAAGCATTTCCAATTTGTGGTGTTATAACAATTAACATATCATATGGTGCTAACTTTTCCAAGGTGATATTTTCACCAGAAATATCTTCATATAATTTATCAATTGTGAAATCACGAGCTACTAATCTATTTCTGAATGTTTCATATTTACCTGCAAAGTTCGCCATATCATCCCACGGATCAACGCCATAGTAGGGATTGTGAGACATATCAACAAGTATCTTTCCTTTTGGTCGTGGTGTTAACCAATCTAGAGAATCAATAATGAGTTGATCAATTTCAGTAGAATATCTATTTGTTAAATCATTGCTAATGGTAACTACTTTACCACCTATATTATGTCTATCCATTGCTAGAGCTGTAATGATATTTGCATCATCAAAATCATGAGCTAAAGGAATTAAATCCGAAGCAATGGAAGAACCAGATAAAGCACTCCAATCCCATCCGAAGTAATTATAGCCTGCTGGAAGTTCAATGAATGCATCAACAGCATACCATTGTGTGGTTGGATGTCTTATTGTAAAATTAAAACCTAGTGCATCGTAGTTCCAATAAACACCATACCCATCGGTACCAACTGCTTCTGGAGGTAATATTCCTAGATAATTTAGGAATAAAGCTGCGCCATCTAATGCGAGAATTCCTCCACCACCTAACCAGAATTCATGAATTAAATTTAAAACTGATTCTCTTGGATGAGCATCGGGAATAAGTAATACATCAAAGTTCGCTGTAGTTAAGTAATGATTGATAATATCATTATCAAAAATAACGGTTGCTTGTATTCTAGATTCAGCTAATAAAATGGTTTCAACTTGTGAAACATTATTGGTTGACATTCCTGCAGACAATACTCCAGTATAGGAGGGGTTTGTTGCATTTGGTTGAGCATAAATCGCCACCCGTATTAATCGCGAATCTGGAAATGGCAAGGCATTCAAACTGTAGTTAGTTTCAGTTGGCTGTGTCGATTGATCTTTAACTATATTTTTATTATTAGCTGATCCTTTGTAAATGGGAGAAACTAATAATAGAACAAAAAATAAAAATAAAAGCAATTTATTTCTCTTTATGAATCGATTAATTATAGTCATTTTATTTTCTTTCCCTAACAATATAAAAACCTCATATAATCAATAATAAAATAGATTGAATTTACTATACTTAAATACTATGCTCAAGGGGATTGACTAGTTAATATTATTAAAATCACTATCAACTAGAATTTGGTTATGTACAAGGATATAAGTTGTTGTAATTTTTTTAAAGTATCTTTGAAATTATCTAATACATAACAATAATATTACTGAACAAACAAATTCCTTTAGAATAAATATTACAGGTGAGTAATTTAGCTATAGAATATAATGGTTATTTGTTATATGGAAATGATGGAGATACAATATAGATGAAATAATAAACAATGGTTTATTGAAAGCAAGAAAGTATGTTTGGATTTCAGGAGCATAAGTGAATGATTTTTCAACTAATCCACTAAACTCAGATACGGATGGATTATCTGATTACAACGAGATAGAAACTTATGGTTTTTCGATGCTTACATTAATTGTTCTTCAATTTTATAAAAAAACCAAAGCTAAATAAGATTAAAGAGAATCTACTTCTCTTTTCTTTTTTTTCTTTCTAAAAGAAGTGAAAAAGCATTCTAGAATAAACTAAACTGCTGTGTGGTGATAACCACCAGTAGCTAGAATGCTAATTGCTTTACCGATACCAAATTAAATTTCAGGTAACGATGTAATATGGTATGTTGACATACCAGCAAAAAGTGTACCAACGATCCAAAAAGGAATATTTTGTTGCTGTATTTCTTCACATAGCTCAAATCAATTACGTAAGCAAAGGTTCTTCTTACTACCACATCGCAGAATAGTCTATCTTCTGCACAATTGAAATAAAAGTATCTTTGTCTAAAGAAAAGGGGAAGGATAAAATAGAATATAAAAAAAAAGAAAGGGAGGAATTATTAAAGATAGACAGTTAAAGTTGCTATAGCTTCATTTGTAAAAATGTTTCCATAGGATGTTCCTCTGATCTGACAGCCTTCCCAAGCACCGGTACCATGACCAACTAAAATTCCATTAGCTATTCCATATCGAACCTGAACTTGGATAATAGCTGTATAGCCAACAGCTTCACCATCATAAGTACCTTCAAAGATTTGATGTGTGAGACTGCTTCCACAAAATATTGCTAAGTCAATTTGGGTGTTTACAACAGCAACGAAATCACCTTGTAAAAGACAATCTTCTGTGATAATTGTTGAGAATTGCTCTGCTCTAATGTGTGTAATTCCTTCGTCGTCAGTCCAAGCGATAAAGTAACTTTGACCTGTTATACCAGCTTCGAATTCGAAGTACAGAGTTTCCTTTGATTTTGCTTCTCCTGTAATTCCTAGTGTTAAAGATCCAATTAAAACGATTAAAAATAGGATCAATGATATATTACCAATTTTTTTCAATTTCATATATTATCACCCTCCAATCGACAAAATTGGTTATATTTTAATATCTAAAATTATATATAAGTTTTTTCCAGATACTATAACCAAGTACTTTTATAAATAAAAAGAAGATAATATAATGAAGTTATTTCTTTACCAAATATTTTTTTACTTTTTAAAATTAATATTTGTTCAAGGAATTATTTTTTCTAGTATAATTTGTTTTAATTCAAAACATCAAAATAGTCGATTTATTATTACTAATAGTGTTAAACATCGTTAATTTTTACTGGTGAACAACTTTGGCAATAGAAAAATAGATTTGGTATTAATCGTATGAATTAATTTACGCCAATTAGTGTATAGAATTTAAAAATTAAGGAAAATGGTGTAGTATTGATTTATGAAGATGTTACCCAATTCCCTGCTGGTTTTTTCAATGCTTTCAAAAATTCTTTTGAAAATGTTCATTATATTAATCAATTCAATTAATAACTAATTATCTGTATGTTGTTAATTATTGTAAATTACTCGAATACCTTAGTAGACTGAATAGATTTGACCAAAAATAAGTATTAGATATAAATATCTAATTTATATTGATTCATATGATAATTTTTGATATTTTTGTTAAATATCATCAATTATAATACTAAATTTATGATATCAAAATAATTTTTTTTAAATTGGTGTGAAAGATGGTTTTGATAATAGAACAGATACTAATATCATTCTATTATTTAATTATTCTCAAAAAACTAATAAATAAAAAATAAAAGAATAAAATTATCAATTAAACAATTAGCGTTTAAATTAATAGAAAAAAAACTAATTTAGTTAATAAAAAGCATTTTATAATAACAAAAAATCTTTATAAGGAATGTAACGACTACATTAGGCATTTTATTTTTGAAATTTTCTATTGGGAAAATTAACTAAATCTAATGAGTGAGATTGAATGAATATAAAAACTAAGGTTGTTATAGTTGGGTTATTACTAAATCTATTTTGTAGTAGTTTGTGTATGAGTATTGGCAAATGTATTATTATAAGTAATAAAGAGAAATCAACTAGCACTGGATTTGTAGGTGATAAAGTGGTTGAAGAACCTATAATTCTTAACGGAACAATTACTGATTATTATGCGAATGGTGAAGCAGTGAATAGGGGGAGTAGCACAAATCCATTTCCTACTGAAACAAGTACTAATTCGCATCCGCTCACAAAAGATGAAAGCTTGCTTATAAAATTGGAGGAAATAGCTGCTCTTCCAAACAATTTAGAACAAGGATGGGTTTATGATGATGTTGGGACGAATTTCTCTGCAGTTAATGACCTTTTTAGCGGACATCAACTCTATGATGATAACTTATGGGGATATGCTATTAATTTGCCAGGTCCACCTGGATTTTCTTTATATCCTAATTTATTTGGTTTTGGGGGATTTACAAGTGATATAGCAACTGGTGATGTAGATGGAGATGGTCTAGACGAAGTGATAGTTGCTACAGATGATAATTATCTTGAAATTTATGATGACGCAAACCATAATTACAATAAACGATCATTTCTATTTGAAAATCTTCCAGAACCTCTAAGCATAACTCCTTTTACATACATACCTTCAGATTGGCACATTGATTTTTTGAAAACCATAGCTACGGGTGATGTGGATGGGGATGGCATAGATGAAATTGCCTATGTACGTTCTTTCTTTACTGGGTCTATTGAATATCAATATATTTCTTCATGGGGTTTATGGATTCCTACCTACAATGATTGTAAGATAACAATTCTTTTTTGGGTCTTTGATGTAGTAGAATGGGATTTTATTGGAGAATGTATTGAAGTTAGCAAATCAGTTTTTAGTTCTGTTTCAATGGAACCAGAAGTTGCTATGGGTGATGTGGATGGGGATGGGTTAGATGAAATTATTATAGGATTCTCTTTTGGTATGGATGATACGGAAAAAAGTGATATTCATATTTTTGATGATTTTAACCATGGATTTACAAGGATTTGGGATAAGAATCTTGAACTTGATTACCAACCAGGTGGTTATATCCATGACATCGACATAGTTTGTGGAGATTTTGACGGAGATAAAAAAGATGAGATTGCAATTGCTGTATGTCCTTATAATAATTATGTAGTTGAAGGTGCATTACTAATAATTGATGATTCAGTTATGGGTATACTTGGACAATATGGTGAAGTAGCTGAGTTTAGAATTGAAAATCCTGGGATTTGTTGGGAACAACGAGTACCTGTTGCATGTGGAGATATAGATGGTGACGGTAGAGACGAGATAGGACTAGTGAGATCTTTCAAACAAGGTTATCCAAGTGATATGTTTATCTACGAATTTTCCCAAGGTAATTACACGTTAAGAAACTCTTTTGATTGGGATTTTCTTGATTACATTTTTACAATGGGTGATGTAGATTGCGATGGGTTAGCTGAACTGGTTTTTTCAGGACGATATGGTAATTATGTTATTGATGATGCAAATACAGGATTTACTCATATTATGAATGATACCACAGTAAATATAGCATTACTAGCTTGTGGTGATTTTGATGGTGATGGTATGCGGTTGAAGTATACTGGTGAAACCTGGACGAATACTGCCCCACCAGGAGTAATTATTGCATTAGCTGCTCCTCCAGTTTATGCTGGCATAATGCAAAATGATGACTTTAGCTGGTCAGCTTTTGGAAAAGCAACAAGTATTAGCACAGAAGATACTACAGAAATCGGTACAACAGTAAGTTCAACAATATCATTTGAACAAACATTTGATTTTTATTTTTTTGAACTTTTTAGTTTTTCGTGGTGTCGAACTGTTGGAAGAGAAATGACCCTTACAAATACGAAAATAAAAACAGCAGTTCAAGAAATTAGTTATTCCTCTGGATGTTGGATAGATTCAGTTATTTATCACTTAACTGATTATCAATCTTATAAATATGAAATAACGCATCATCCTTTTAATACTACTCTCATAGGTCAGTTCATAACTCTAGATATACCATTTACACCCACTATTTTGAAAACCACCACTAATTATTTTGACTCACACTATAATCAAACAGTTCGTTTAGAAACATTCAATCATACAATCGGTTGTCCGTGGACGTATCCTGCCAGAAATGAAACTTCGAGTATAGCATCAGAATGCTTGACTTCTGGAGAGCCAATCTCTGTTGGACAAGGTACAGGAAATAATGTCGTGACAATTGAAATCGGAGAATTAAGCGAATATGGTATCACAGCAACAACATTTTCTGACTATTCGATAGGGGCTGCTGTTTGTGGACTGGGATTTAGCTGTAGTCGAGGAACCTCGGAATCTAAATGCTATGAAATTTCTATAGGTACATCGTGTATTTATGAGGGTAGTGTTGGAGATATACTAAATGAAGCAAGATTTGAAGAACTCCAATATTCTTTTGGTATCTTTATCTATTATGCAACACACTCAGATGGTTTTACCTATCAAGTGATTAATTATTACGTTGAAGGTGCTATACCTTATTATCCCGCTAAGATCAATCTTTTCTTCGTAAATAACTGGGAGTGGCTTACTGGTGTTGGTGGTGGAGTTCTTGGTCTAGCGATCATTATACCCACAAGTGTTGCTTTGGTCAAACGAGGAAAAGCAAAACCAAAAACAATGAAAAAACCTACAACAAAAACCGCTAAATGAACAACAAAAATAAGAAGAATTTATCAAACCATTATCTTGAATTTATATTTAAGAAAAGAAATGAAAAATTATCTAATAATAAAGAAATAGAAAAACCAAATAAACTTGACATTGAAAATTTATTTGAAATCCCAAAAGGTTGGAATTGGGCTACAATTGATCAAATAACCTATAAAATTGGATCAGGAATTACTCCTAGAGGTGGGAAAAAGAATTATAGAAATGAAGGAGTAATGTTTCTCTGTAGCCAGAATATTCAAATGCTACACTTTGATTTAAATAATGTAGCTTTTGTAAGTGAAGAATTACATAATAATATGTCAAGAACTAATGTAGAATTTGGGGATGTTCTTTATCTTCTAATCTCATTTGATAAATTCTTTTGTTTTTCAAATCTTAACTCATTTTATAATTATATATAAGAGAATAAAACATATATCTGATAATGGTGAAACCGATTTGATATCTGAATTTGAAGGCTATCTATTATCAGGTAATGAAGGAGATTAATTTGAACATATAGTACATAATTGATTTATGAAAGCAAAAAAACGAATATGGTTTACAAGTGCAAAAGTAACTGATTTTGTGATTCCTAATCCAAAAACAAAAGAAGCATTTCAATTTTCGCAACGACTTTATCAATTAGCAAAACAAGGAATTAAAATAAATTTCATACTAGCACCCAAAGAGAAAGAAAAGGATTTTTATCAAAAATTAAAAGATGCTGAAAATATTGAATTTGCTTTTTGTTATAATATGCACATGAAAGTTGTTCTTATAGACTCAACTTGGCTTTATTTCGGTTCTGCAAATCTAATGGGGGCAGGATTAGGGTCAAGAACTAGAGAAGGACGTAATAACTTTGAGATTGGTACAATTACAATAGATCAAAAAGCAATAGAACCTGTTGAACTTCTATTACAAGACATTTGGATTGGAAACGAATGTAAAAACTGTAATGGATAATAATAAAAAGTACTACTTAAGGATTGGCAGCCACAAAAAGGAAGTTGCTGAAAAGGATATCCAAGAAATAATCAAAAAAAGAAGAAAAAAAGAGAAAAAACTAGTTATAGTTTTCTCTTTCGCTGGGATAAAACAATGACAATAAATGACAAACTAACAAAAGTAATTATACCAATTAAGCTTCCAAATGGATTTAGTGTTAATAATACTAGTATACTTAGTCCAATTTCTCGTATTTTCACCAATTTTCACCCTCCTTACGAAAAAAATTGGTTAGTCTATATTATTTTGTTGTTGTTACAAGTTTTGTCCCGAGACAATAATTTCTTATTCACAAATACTTTAAAAGTAGCTTATTTATGCAAATAACCTTGATTATTAATCAAAATTATAACACAAAAAAATCTTCATTTTAATTCAAAACATCAAAATAGTTGATTTATTATTACTAATAGTGTTAAACATAGTTAATTTTTACTGGTGAACAACTTTGGCAATAGAGTACATTGGTTATTTGTTATATGGAAATGATGGAGATACAATAGATGAAATAATAAACAATGGTTTATTGAAAGCTCGAAAATATGTTTGGATTTCCAGTGCAAAAGTAGGTGATTTCATCGTGGTGAATGATCACACAAAAGAAGGGGAACAATTATCAAATAAAATTTATCAAATGGCTAAAAGAGGAGTGAAATTTAAATTCCTTTTAGCACCGCATGAAAAAACTAAAGCTTACAAAAATACCCAAACCTTTTATCAGAAACTTGAGGGTGTAGAGAATATTGAATTCGAATTTTGTTATGATATGCATATGAAAGTTATTTTAGTGGATGGTACTTGGATGTACTTTGGTTCAGCTAATCTCACAGGAGCAGGGATTGGTTCAAGATCTCGAAAAGGGAAGAATAATTTCGAGGTTGGAACGATAACCATTGATCAGAAAGCAATCGATGCCATCGAATATCAACTCCAACAAATATGGAATGGTAACGAATGTCAAGGTTGCTATCAGAAACAGAAAGGATATTGTAAGGGAATTGAATAATATAAAGTTGAAAGGGGTATCATAGCTCATCCTTTATCTTCTTTAGTAATTTTTCTGTTCCAAAGGTTGTTGATAATTCTTCAAGTAAAGTCCAATCTAATGTGTCAGCTGATCGTAAGAGAATCCCTCTAACATCTTCCAAATCCTTCTCAGACTGAAATCCTGGTAAGAGTTTTACTACTATAAGTGATTCAGGTGATGAAATCCAAAAATCTTTACCTGATCCAAATAAATCAACTTTTTTCCGAAGATTGTAAGTTGAATAATCTAATTTTGTTCTAATTTGCTTTAAATCTAAACGTAGTAAAGGACTTTTCAAATCAAAAACAGTAATATGAGAATGTTCCTCTAAACCCTGTACTAACTCGTCTTTTGTTATTGACAATTGATTATTTTGAAGACATTCAATAAAAGTAGTTATTTTCTTCTCTTCTGAGCTTTCAAGCATTATCATAAAATCCAAATCTTCAGTTGAACGAATAGCACCATATACACCTATTGTTGCACCACCTACCAGCACATAATCAATAAAACTTTCATCTAAGCATGTTACAGCTATTTCTGCAAGTTCTTGAAATCGTCTATAATCAGACAATGTATTCTCTCCTCCTTTTCTTATAATGTGTTTCTTTATGTCCTAACAGTATTATTTCCTCAAAAGTTGCATTAGGATATTTTCTCCGGAGTGATTCATAATAGGTTTGTACTAAATCATCAATCAAGCTAGCTTGAAGTTTCATAGATTCACTAACGGACAATCCTTCTAATTTTGATATTCGTTTTTTTAAGGAGATACTCACCATTTACACTACCTATAATCTATTATTATCTCACTATCAATTATATAAAATTATAACTACTTAGTTATTTAGATTGGAGACCATTTTAAGAGTTGCTATCAAAAAAGAGAAGTTATTGTAATTGAATTAATCAACCAACAAATTTAGTTATCATCAGATTTTTGCTCAACTTTTCTCCTTGCTTCTTCTATAATTGTGAATAAATCAATAGTAGCTAATGGTGGAATTGTTGGATTTTCTTTGGAAATAAGGGATATTGCTTCTTCAGGGCAACCAATAATACAATTCCCACAACCGATGCATCTCTTCTGATTTAATACAGCAAAATCATTTTCCAGTGTAATTGCTTCCATTTGACAACGGTCAACACAATTACCACAACCACTACATAAATCTTCATTAATAACTGCTAGATAGTTACTTGAAGTATAATCAGCGGGATTAGGAATTCGCTTTAATGCACCTAATCCATCGCAACAACAAGCACAACAACTACACACAAAAATCATTTCTTGAGAGTTACTAAGTTGGAAAATCAATCCTTCTTCTTCATTTTGTTTTAGATAATTCAGAGCTTCCTCTTTGGTTATTTCTCGACCATAACCTTGGTCAATATATAATTGACCCATATCACCTATACCCATACATACTTCTCGACGGTCAGTTACTTGACAGGGAGAATTTTGAAGATCCTTTGTTTGTCGGCAAACACAGTTATTAATTGAAAAAGGGCCATTTGATTGTTCAAATAGAACTTTAATATCATCATATTTAGCAATAGGATTTTCATGTTTGATTTTTATCCCAACAGGTATTGTTCGAAGTTGACGTACTCTAATACCACTATTTGCAGGTCCCCAAGCTTCACTTAAATATTGATCAAAATCATCTTGAAATTCCTTAGTCAATTTGTCTACTTGAAATTCATATATCCCAACAATAAGCAAAGCATTGGCATAGACTTTCTCACTATCTCTTGTACTACCCATTATTGCACCATTCTTTGCCATATTGTCTAAGAGCTTTTCCACTTTATCTTTAGAATACCCCAGATGTTTTACGCGATCAAAAATTTCATCTAAGGTTTCATATGTTTCAAACGAACCAGGATAACCGCATTTGACATTTGAAGCGATTTTAGCTTCTTCAGGTGTAAATAATCTCTTTAGTAATCGTATTTCTATTCCAGATTTAGTTGCTGGAAAACGTAAAGGAAAGCTATCAAAGTGCTTTTGTAATTCTCTATATACTTCTAAAGTCAAATTCTTCACCTACTATATGTGATAAATATGTATGAAATCTAATAAATATTCTTGAAATTTTCACTGTTAAAGAATCTTTTAGTATTTGGGGATTGCTTTGTTTTTGTGATAATATCAGAATATTAATCTAAAAATGCCTAATTATAATAGAAAGGATATTGTAAAGTAATTGAATAGGTGATACAAAAATATCAATTCATTTCTTTAACTAATAATCTAAAAAAGTATCACGTAAACCAAGAGCAATAATAAAATTAAATAATACAAATAAAGAAATAGTGTTTATTGGGCGATGAAAAATGGAAAAAATTAATTTTGGAAAAACCAATCTAAAAGTTTCTCGAATTGGTTTAGGAACACTTGCTTTTGGTCATCCATCAAAAGGAATTCAAGATAAAGAAACGATTTATGATTGCCTTAATTTCGCACTTGACAGAGGTATTAATTTGATTGATACTGCTGAGGAGTATTCTCGAGGTATGACGGAGAAATTCATAGGTGAAGTGCTAAAAGAACGTGGTGATCGTGAAGATATGGTAATAGTTACCAAAGTTTCACATAATCATTTGAGTTATAAGAACGTAATAAGAGCAGCTAATAATAGTTTAGAACGATTACAAACAAATTATATAGACTTATATTTAATTCATTGGCCTTGGGCTTATTCACCTATTTCTGAAACAGCAAAAGCAATGGATCAATTATTAGCTGAAGGAAAAATACGATACGTAGGTGTGTCGAATTATAATAATGCATTAGTGCAGGAATTAATGGATAACTTACAGAATGGCCAAGTAATAGCAAATGAAATAGAATACAATCTAATTAAAAGAGATGTGGAAAAAGAAATGCTTCCATTTTTAAGAAAACAAAAAATTGTTGCATTGACATATTATCCATTATTGAGCGGTTTTCTAACAACTAATTATGATGAAAATGCTCAATTTCCAGAAAAAGATTTTCGTAATTTTTATGAACTTTTCAAAAATAAAGAGAATTTCACACTTTCAAAAGAGCTATTTGAAACACTAAAACAAATAGCCAAAAATCATGATGTATCTCCATCCGAAGTAGCAATTAATTGGTTATTAAAAGATGATGATATAATACCAATTCCTGGTGCGAAGAAGAGAAGTCATATAGAAAGCAATATTCATGCTACTGAATGGAAATTGACGAAGGATGAAATATCTCAATTATCAGCTATGACTGATAATCTTGAATTAAATTGGAATTGGTGGTAAAAACTATTCCAATTCTTTTCAGGTCATAATTTTTTTTCTCTTAATTATTTGTATAGGTACTAATATAGCACTATAAACAATGACCAGTGATAGTATAATTTTTGTCTTGCCAAATTCGTTTGTTGCGGTATTACTATCAATAATTTCAAAATCAGTCATTGTATCATCTGTTGAAATAATAGTTACTAGTGCTTGACCTATTTTAATATCAGATGTTTGCGATTCTTGCCAAATAACAACATTTTCAGTTACATGCCTGATCGTCAGATTGACATCTTGAGTAGCACTTGCAGCAAAAGTAGCATTTACAACTACCTTGAAGCTCTTATCACCAACAGCTTTCGATTGTAAAAATCCACTTGTAGGTATACGAATCATAAAGTTTCCATAAAAATCATCCATATATTCTGCTCCTTCTATACCAACTTCAATACCTTTGTTAGTATCTATAAAGGCTTCATTTAAACCAATGTGATAAATTTCTGTTGGTGAGATTTCATAGTATAAATCTAATCTTACTGTAGGATCAATGTTAAACAGTTGTATCTCATAAAAGTCTTTTAATTTAAAAGCATCAGGATTCAAATGTGGGAATAATCGATCAAGAAATTCACCCCAACGAGTATCAGTATTGAGTTTCAAATTAGAATACATATCTCCATACAAGAACCCTTTGTACATATCGTAGCTATCTGGAAAACAAAAGTTAAAGCCTTGTAAATAAGGTGCAGGATAGGTATGATTTTCATCCCATAAATTATAATAGTTAAAAAGGATACCATTCGGATCTGGATCTAACATATTTAGTAATTGAGTACCATAGATTCCTATTTCTGCATAATGAAATCCTGTTTGATTGTCGACTATTTTTTCGATACAATCTTTCAAATCGACCATCATTGCTTCAGATTGTGCCATACCATTTGTTCCCATCCCACTTCTTATCCATTTGAAGAAATTTCTCTGTGTGATGTTATAATCAAGTTCATCATGCAAGCTATCCACAAATAGATCGAAAGTATCAATAAATGATGATCCCAACCCTGCAACTGGAAATTGGGTTAGATCATAAAGTGCGATGTTAGGCCAATCACGCCAATTAGGTAAAACAACAGGATGGAGACTAACATAAAAAGCCATTTCAGCAAATTCCCTTGGAGACATATTTGGATTTCTACTTAAATTATATACATAATCTCTTGGGGTGTAAATTTGATTTGTTCCAAGAGTAGTCTCACCACCAATCATATAATCTACTTCGCCCATCAATTGCCAGGCTGTTTCAAAAGAACCTCCAAGACAAGTGCCAAAGAGAATTACATCAATAGTATTAGGACCACTCAATGCAGCTTCAATTTCGTTAAGTGTTAAGCAATCACCAATAGCATATTGAAAACTTGGGTGATGAGCATGATAATCAAAACAATACCCCGCGTATCCTCGTCCATGATCAACAAGAGATAGAGCATAATAATCAGCAGGATAATTGGTTTTACAATAGGTTACAAAATCACTAAGGGTTTCAACATCCCCCATATTAGTTACCCCCCAATCCGCTACAACAGATTTCCCACCTGCTGCTACAGCTTTTATATCATAGATAAAAGCATGACCATTTGGATCTGAAACTGAATAAGGATAATCATATAAAGCGATAATATTGATATCGGTTTCTGATTCAGCAAGTATATCATTTATCATATCAGTTAGCGATTCCAGCATACTTGCATGTAATTTATTATTTGAATTATCTAAATTTGCTGTCACATATTCATCTCTTGTATCAGCACAGAAATAAATCATATAAGTCCATTTTTTTGTTACATTTGGTTTGACTTCTATTAAATTATTATCAAAAAATGAATTGGCTGTAGATTTTTCTGAGATTATAACAAAAGAAGTCATTATTGTTAATACAATAAGAAGTTTAAATTTTATAAATAGCATTTACAAGTCATCCCACAAGCTAATAGTAGATAATATTCACGATAATGAAATTAAAATTCTTCGTATAAAGTATATACAAATAAAATTTAAAAATATAAATTATAAAGAAGTAACCAATATTGTAGGTGTATTTGTTAGCCCAAATTTTAAAGATAGAATTTAAAAGTTAAATATCGCTTCGGAAGTTGATTTTGATAGAAAAAAGGAAGAAAATTGTAACAATTATTCTTCTTCTTTATTGAATTTCTCTTTAAACCAACGCTCAATTTTTTCCTCAGTGATGTTCTCTTTGAACCATCGTTCAACATCTTCTTCTTTTCTTTCTTTTTGGAACAAACCAGAAAAGCGTCGACCCATTCCAAAGTCTGGTTTTCTTTCCTTCTTCTTAAATATACCAGAACTAAAAATAGCTGCAGGTATCATTAACACAATATTAACGACTATTAGTGTGGGGACTGCAATTAGGATTATTGTTGTTTTATCACTAACGAATGTATCAGCTAAATTATAGGTAACTAAACCCCAAATCACGAACGTATCAAAAGCTGCTTGCATTGCAAAAAAGAACAGCCAACCAATAAATTTACTAATTCTATTCATTTATTATCACCATAAAAAGATACTAATTAACCAAAGCTTGTATACCGTTTTTTAATCTACTGTCTTAGAAAGTAAAAATCCATTAAAAGCAAACTATAGAAGATGGTTTTATTTCTATTAAAGTAATTCAATCACAAGAACAGATTAATGATTTAGATCAAGCATTATACTTAAAACATTACAACTAGAAAATGCAGAGTTGTATAAGAGTATACATCAAACACTTGATAAAATCACTAAAATAGTGTAATATATCATAATATAAGAGAATATGAAATCTAAAATACAATTTCAAAAATAAAAAAAACTAAGAAGAGAAGAACTATTCATAATAACCATTAATTTGAAGCTAGGCTATAAAATAGAATATCTCTCGTGGTTATTTAATGATAATATTTAATTATAAATAAAACCTAATCTAATTTATCCTCTAGATGGAATTAGGGGTTAAAATTTATGAGTCAACAAATAAGACAATTAGGTCAAACATATAAAGATATTTCAACATGGACTTGGTTAACCATTTTCTTATTTTGGTTAATATTCCCACCAATAGTTTTACTCGTTAAGGAATTTCAACTTGCTAGTGAATTGAAAGCTGCGGGTCAAGCAAACAATGATCAACAACTAGTTGCTTTTGGTGATAGAGAACTACTAATTATTATCCTTGATTTGGCTAGTATGGTAGTTGGTGTTACAGGTTTAATTGCTTTGATCTTACAAATTATTCAATTGGGCGAACAGAAAACATGGGCAATGAATAGAAACGTTCCCTTAGCAGCAGAAGGATATGGGCAAATTAGAACTGGAATATTATTATCATTATTCCTATTTTGGTTAGTAATACCATTAATTATTGGTATGATAATGGTGCCTATTGGCTACAGAAAAGTCGGTGATGCTTTATCACCTTAGAAGAGTACTTTTCTTTATTTTTTTTTTTCATTACTTCTTTGTATACAGAAAATAATACCCTTTTTTGTGATAGCTTTAGTAATTTTTTCTTATCTCAATAGAACTCTACAAATCAATTGTGAATGTTTGAATAATGTGAGTTTGATCAACATATCTATTTACAGAAATGAATGCTAGTGTGAATGAATAATTTCCTAGATTCCCTAAAACACCAGTAATTAGTATTGGACAAATGCATCTAGCAACCAAACCATTTGGTTCAAAAATTTGTTGAACACTAACTGTTGTTGAATTTCTAGTACATTCCAACCAGAAAATATCATCATCTGCATTACAATAAGTACGGTAGATTTGTACGAAATAGATTTTATTATTGATAATTTCTATTTCAATACTTGAAGGTTCCTCACATCCAGTTTCACAATAATCGAAATCAATGTTATAATCGAAATCGACTTCCTCATACTCAAAAATCCCAAAATTGAAATCCCTAAGCATAAAACCTGGAAATAAACCAATTCCAACTGGAAAAAGTACAATTACTCCCAGTGAAAATACCAAAACATAAACTAACGACCTTTTCATAATTATACTATATCTGCAAAATTAATAAAAATTATGATAATTCTATAATTATTTCTTGATATCAATTAAGAATATAGAACTTGAGGTTAATACAAGTCAACAAATAAGACAATTATTTCAAACATACAAAGATATTTCAAAATGGATTTGGTTAACCATTTCCTTATTTTGGTAATATTCCCACCAATCATTGGATTGTTTATGATACCTATTGGTAATAAGAAAGTCAGCGGTGCATTATCACCTTAAAATACTTTCTTTTTTTATTTTTCTTCATAAAAATCTTCTGAAATTTAAATAAAAAAACACTTTTTTTGAAATGAAATTACTTCTTTTACGAAGTAATTATTTTATCTTTTGGTTGATTTTTATTGCATAACTTTTTTATTTTAATCAATGCATTACTAATTAGCTGATTTAATAACTAAATTATTTTATTGAGGGCAAAAATTTTTGGGCATGCACAAACAAAATAAGGTTAGAAATTTTTTAATAATTTTTAGTTTAATTATGATATTGTCTGTTAGTACAGTTGCAGTTTTATTTGTACTTAAACCATGGGATGAACAAATAATTGATAATCCGCCCATTATAAATAATCCAACGAATGCTTATGCATATGCTGATACCGATATAGAAGTAAATGTTGTGGTATCAGATGACAAGGGTGTAGATACAGTGATTTTAAGTTATACCACAGATCTTCTTATATGGAATAATATTACAATGGAAGGTACAGGTACAACTACTTGGTTAGGTGCGAGTGATATTCCTGGACAAGATATTGAAATGTATATTTATTATAAGATATATGCTAACGATACTATTAACCAATGGAGTATCAATAATAATAATTCAAATTATTATGAAATGTATACTGGCACAAGAAAAGCTTTGATACTATGTAGTACTAATGATTTTTATGGAGATGAATTTGAAGAAACATTTAATGCAGGACCAGATGGAACTTTTGATAGTTACACCGAAAATTGGAAAATTCAACAATTAGGTTACACATTTGATAATTTTCCAGGGGCTTTCTGTTTTGATAAAGTAGGCGGCGCAGGATACGGTCATGCGAACCTAACCTACGATTGGCTTGGAAATTCTTATTCATTGGATCAGTATGCTGAATATAACATGACAGTTGAAATAGCCACGTTTTTAGATATCATAGGTAATGGTGTACGAATTGGTTTACAATGGTTCAATTCAACCGATAATTTGGTTCGCACAGATTGGTCTGAAGGTATTACAACAGCTACACCAACCTTGAAAGAATTAAGTATAACTGGTATATGTAACAACGATACACAAAATCAAATTACAAACCTTAAATTAATAATTGATATAGATGGCTCAACAGAGGCTAATAATATAATAGTACTCTATGGTGTTCAAATTAGCAAACGATTTGTAGTTAATATTAACATTCCTTTTGACCCATCAAATCCTCCTCCACCACCATTTATTGACTCAGATGGTTTTCCAGCACAAGCATTACAAGAGTATTGGATTTTGAAAGATAAAGGTTATACTGATGAAAATATCTTCCTAATGTTATATCACACAAATGATGTTGTAATCGATATCTATGCAAACGATGGAATAGCTAATGATTTATTAGAAGCAGTTATAGATGTGGAAAATAACGCAGTAAATGCTTCACGATTTAAGCAAGAATTAGATATCTCTAAAGAAAATTCTTTTGCATCCACTATAGAACCACATGACCAATTGATCATCTCTATAATAGATCATGGGTCAAATGTTCTGTTGGGAGATGGAAATGTTACATTCCATTTTGAGGCTGATAATAGTAACATTACTGAATTCGAGTTTTATGATCTAGTTAAAGAAATTGATTGTTCCCGCATGCTCATTTGTGTAGATTGCTGTTTCAGTGGAAACTTCATTCAAAGTAATCCAGGAGTGTTCTATGATATACCAAATGCAATTCTGATTAGCGCATCTACAAATGTATTCTCGTGGTATTGGATAAATAATAATAATGGCGATGGCTTTGCAGGATCATGGTTTTTCAACCAATTCTGGGACCACTTATCCCAAGATACTTGTATTCTGGATGCTTTTATTGTTGCTTTCCATTTCACCCCTTTTGGTAGAGTAACACCTTTAGGTATTATTCAAATGCCAATTATATTTGATCCAAACAATTTGGCAAGCATTTGGAGTTTTTCATCTATTCCAAAATTGTAAAAAACTCCAATTTTACTTTTTTAAACTATTAATTATTTTTTTAAAGAGAAAAATAATTCTAAACATTGTTTTTTTAAGAATGAATTATTTAAAGAGATCATACTTCTTGGGAATAATTTAATTATTAATTAGCTATTAATTATTTTGAGTTTGATATTATGCCAGTTGTTCATGTTCACCTATGGGAAGGATTTCCAGAACCAAGAATTAGAGATGTAATAAAAGGTATTACAGATGTTTTTACCAACATGGGTATACCAGCACAAGCAGTGGAAGTGATAATTCATATGATCCCTAAGAGTCATTGGGGAATTGAAGGAAAACCAGCAACCGAAGCTCGACCTGATTCAAAAGTTCCAAAATAAAAAACAAGTCAAAAAAATTTTTTTGAAAAAAAATAAAAAAATCAAAAAGATAGCACTTTTTTATGCTACCTTTTTCTTTCGTATAAAGATGTATATTGTTATTCCGATGGCTATTACTATGGTTGTTTCAAGTGATTAAAAGCAATTATTTAGGAAAAAGGGGATTTAATCTACAAATAAATTTTATTTTGTAGATCTTTTCTTACTTTTTTAATTTGCAGATTTTACCAACTTCATATTCTTTTTCGGGAACATTAAATTAAAGGCAATTAGTAGTAAAATTAAGAACACTCCTTCTATTATTAGAGTTACCCAATATTCTACCATTAATGAAGCTATAATACCTCCTGCAAAAAGAAACATAATTACTAGTATACCAATATATTTTAGCTCTCTATTCTTGGTATTCACTTCATCAATAACGTATTTGTATCTCATCTTGCCAAAAAATATCACTTTCAATAAGAGTCCAATCATTCCTATGATGAATATTGCTGGGAAAAGTACTGCAATGAATATTAGGATATCAATGAAAATAGGTTTCTTTATTTGAATAATAACTGCTACTAGAACCATTAATGGTACTGTTGAAAATAACAAAGGAATTTTCGCTTTAATTTGATCACGAATATTTATTGGTAGAGAAGAGGTAATAGTTTCTCCTCCACTTTCTATACTTGTTATCCCTATTAAGATGAAAAATGTTGAGAAAACAGCAAAGGCAAATATGTATATTACCATTGCTGGTATCCCAGTAGTGCCAATTATCATGGTCAAAGGAAATGCAAGAGCAGCTGATATTGGAATCATTATTGGCATGATCATAAATGTTATTGTTTGTAATTCTCGAGTAATAATAGCTAAATCTCGTTTCAAATAAGCTCTGGTTGGACTAATTACTCTTATTTTTATTATAGATGGTTTCTTTTTAGTTGTTTCTTTTTTAGCTGTAATATCCATAGATGTTAATCCTTGAAGTATAAACAAGACTTTTTTGAAAAGTAAAATAGCAAATACTATTTGAAGTGAAGAACCTATTATCGAACCAATTACAACAAATATTGGTACATTTGTAAAACCTATTGCTATACTTGATAAAAGGAATCCTCCGGAAAATGGAAAAGGTATTAGACTTAGAATTATACTGATAATTTCTGCGTTATTAGCAGTGATAAATGGATTTGCAGGATTATATAATAGAGGTAAATATTGAATGACCAATTGAATCCCGTAAGAAGCTAACATAGAGAAAATCAAATAGAATAATATTGTTCCAATTCGAATAAAATTAGCCATTTTATTATTTTCTTCTTGATCCTCCATAACTCTTGCCATTTTCCTACCCAATAAAATAGCGACGCTTATATTGAAAATAGTGTTAGCTAGATTAATAATAAGACAAACAAAAATCATCAGTAGATTTGTTCCAAGATTAGCACCTTTTCCTATTGGAAAGTTAATTCCTATCATAGCACCAATTGGTAGAACTAAAGCCATCACTATTAATTGAACATCAATCCCTCGTGAGAATGAAAAGAAACCTATTTTACTTATTTCATTTCTTGAGAAAGGTAAAGTGCTTACCCAAGTATATGGTTCTTTTGATAGGAATCCCCATGTAAAGGTTACAGTGAAAATAATTAAGATTATTAACTGGAGAAGCATAAAAGCACTAAGTGAAAGACCTCCAACAAATAAACTACTAATATTCTCTACTTCAGGGATTTCTGAAACAATATTGATTTGCATAAAGGAATTAACTGGAATAATTGTAAAAATAACAATATAAAATGCTACAAGGATTTTCATAACAATTGATTGTGCACCAACACTACCTCTATTTCTATCTACTTTCTCTAGATATTTTGTTTTATTACTACCTGCTGCTTGTATTTGTTGGTGTAATGTTGCTTCTTTAAATACTGATTTGGAAATTTTATAAAGTTCTTTATTTGTAAAACCCATCCTTATATTTCACCCTCTCGTATTGTTAGATAATTTTCTTAAGTTGCTAATGATTTTCTCAACTGATTCATCTTGTTCAGTGAATTTTAGAAATATCTCTTCTAAATCAGCTCCCACTTTATCAGCCAATTTTGATAATTCATCCATTGTACCAGTTGCTACTGCTTTACCCTTATTTATTATACAAATTCTATCACACACTTCTTGAGCAACTTCAAGTATATGAGTTGAAAAGATAACAGAACCACCATTTTCTATATGAAGATCTAGTATCTCTTTGAAAACTTTAACAGATTTTGCATCTAAACCTGTAAGAGGTTCATCAAGTATCAATAATTTTGGCTCATGTAACAAAGCAGCAATAATTTGCATCTTTTGTTTATTGCCTCGAGATAAAGTTGCTATAAGCTTATCATAATACTGATCAGCTTCTAAACTTGCCAAGTATTTCTGGAGTTTTGTTGTCATTTCTTCAGAATCGAGTTTACGTATTGAGGCTATAAAATTAAAAAGCTCTTTTGGTGTCATTGATTTGTAAATCAATGGTTCTTCAGAAACATATCCTACATCTTTTTTAATAAGCATTTCATCTTTACTTGGTAATAAATCAAAAACAGTTATCTCACCTGAGTCCAACTCGAGTAGACCTAATATTAGTTTAATTGTAGTTGTTTTACCTGCACCATTAGGTCCCAAAAGCCCAAAAATTTCTCCTGGTTTTACTTCAAAAGATAACCCATCAACAGCTTGTACTTCTCCAAATGTTTTCACAACATTTTTTACATCTACAATATTTATTGTCATTATAACTCACCAAAAAGTCAATCTTTCCAACTGAATGAACTTATCACTTTGTCCTATATAAGACATTTTGAATAATTTTCTTTTCAAGAGCTAAATTTTCTTTGACAAAAAAAATTGTCAATAAAAAAGAAAAAAAAGTTTTTTTTATTCTAAGTTTATTAGAAGTTTATTTTTTTAGCTAAAAAACTTTTTCAAAAAACTATTTATGTATAAATTACAAAATGTAATTGATAAAAATGACTTATAAAAACAATAATAGACGAAGAAGCACCGGTGGCGGGATGAGTTTAGTCACAATTCTTTGGATAATTTTCCTTATTTTAAAATTAACCCATGTAATTGATTGGAAATGGTATTGGGTATTTTCTCCTATTTGGATTGCTGCAAGCTTAGGGCTTTTATTCTTTATTATCATAGGTATGATCTTACTTGCTGCAGTAGTTGGTATAGCAAGTCATAGTTCAAAAGCGATAGTTGGAATTAAGAATTGGTTTAGCAAAAATGCTCAAGAAAACGATATTGTAGATGTCGATGAAAAGTAAAAACCAAGCATTTAGCTTAACTAAGTAGAATTCCAAATATTATTTTTTTTATATTGTCTACTATTTTCATATCTTTTAAGTCTGAAAATTTACACCTTCTATTATAATTGTTATTTTTTCTAAACAGCTATAATTTTTTGTATTATATATGATATCTAAAAATACCACATTATGTTCTTTAAATTCTTAAAGAATTAATTGTGTATTGAGGTTAACACGATAATTTTCCATTTAATTACTCTAAAAATGGTAAAATAATTAAAATTACAAAATTTTCTACGATGAAATAAAATTTTTATATCAATTGTCTATTTGATTAAATTAGGGTGTTTTAATGGGATATAATAAAGTGCAAATTAATAAGATAATTTTGTTATTATTTTTTCTACCAACAATTTTTTGTGGTATTAATTTAAAAGCTACCATTTCCACTCAAACTTATTTTGTCCCTAATACCTTGGGTGATCCCTTGGGTAATAAAGGAGTTTGGGTTGTTGACCTTGATAATTTTCCAAGTACTTCATTAACACTTGGTGGGGGTATTGCTGATTGGTCTGGACTCCCTTGGTGAATCTTAAATGGGATAAATATGTCAATTGTTTTTGATAATACTTATTTTTATCTTGCTGCTCAATGGTTAGATACTAGTTATAATTACGAAGTTGGAAAGTGGAATAAAACTGGGATGATATCTCCTTCTGAAGCAGAATGGCAATTCTTAGATGGAAAAGATGATACTCTACAATTTGGTTTTAAAGAAGGAACAAATTTTGATTACATGATTTGGTCCGCATCAAATAGAACCCAGCCTGGTTATATGTATGAATGTAATGCTGCTGGTGTTCCTGATACTGGAGATCCTCATTACCTTATGAACACCAATGATATCAATAAATTAAATTTTGAAGGAGTAAAACCACTCTATGACAATGATTGGAATTTAATTGATGAAGTAACCTTACCTACTGGAACAGTACTTAATGCATGGCATGATTTCAATGACTTAATCCCAACAGGCAGTCAGGCTAATACTCAAATTTCATGGGATTGGAATGTTACCAAACTGAATCATTATACAATTGAAGTAAAAAGATTACTTGATACTGCAGAATTAGATGACATTAGTCTAGACTTTAATATTCAGGACTTAACATTCTATATTGGTTCTAAAAACAATGATAGTACAGCTGATATGCAAATACCTATTTCGGGATTCAAAGTAGCGATTGATAATGAACCTGCTGAGCTTAGCTTAAACCAAATAAATAATAGTGCTAATGATTCGCTTTTGGTTTCAGGTCAACTATATGATGATTACACCCCTCATAATATCATATTACGATTAGGTGGTGGTGATTGGAGAGTTGCTTTAATAATCGAAATTACTGGTTATTGGAGCTATCAATTCTTTTACAACCCAACTGATATGCCTTTAGGAAATCAAACAATTGAAGTTGTGTTAGATCCCTTATATGAAGAACCTATTGTTAAAACAACTTGGGTTGATATATTTGATGCAAAGGCACCATATATTCTAGGGGTAGTAAATATTAGTGAGAGATTTACCAATGGAATTGTTCCACCAGATTATTCATTCATTGAAATCACAGCAGGTATAAATGATAATTACTGGAAAAAAAATAATTTGACTGTTTCTCTTTTCTATTGGAAAAGCCAAGATGTTGCTCAGGTAATTCCTATGGAACAATACTCTACTGGTAGTACAACATGGATTGCAACCATACCAATAGTTCATTTAGAAACCACCTTAGCAAACTATACTTACTATGTTCAAGTTTTTGATCTATCGCTAAATAAACAGACATCTGAGAAATATTGGTTCCTAACAGCAACAGAATCAGGCTCCTATACACCACCACCTCCCTCGAGTTTAACTACTTCAGTGAATATTGGTCCTTCTATAGGAACAATGATTGGTTCCTTCATTTTAATATCTACTGTTTTAATTACGTTAACAAAAATCAAAGGGAAAAGAGGATAATAAAAAACTCTTTTCTAGTATTTTTTCTATATTCTATAATTTAACAACGAAGAGAATAAATCCTGTATAGAAAAGAAATAAGAGTAATAAAAAATATTATTTTAAATTAGTTATGTAATTTGAGGAAAGAATATGTCAATTACAATTCACGGTGTGAAAACTTCAGGTGAGAAATTTAGTAAAGAAATAGAAATTACTGCTACACAAGTTAATTTAAATGATTTATCACTTAAATCCGTTGATTTATCTCCTCTAGGTGAATGTAAAGATTTGGAAATTTTAAATCTTTATTCAAATGATCTGGAAAAAATTGATTTAATACCAATACGAAGATGCAAAAAACTTAGTCAATTATCGTTAAATGGAAATAAGCTTACAGATATTGATTTATCACCATTAGCATTATGCGAGAATCTCACACATTTATATTTGGAGTCAAATCAGTTAATGTCTATTTTTCTGAAACCACTAAGTGAATGTAAAAATCTAGCAATGTTACTTTTGAAAGGTAATAAATTATCTGCGATTAGCTTAAAACCACTAGCTCACTGTGAATCATTAAGTTATTTTGAATTAGAAGCTAATCAGTTAGTGTATATTGATCTCGAACCATTAATACAATGTAAAAATCTCAAACATATAGGTGTAGCTTATAATAAATTAACAATAATCGATTTACAACCAGTAAGTATGATGTCTAATATTGAAGAAATATATCTCTTCGAAAATCCTTTGGGACCAATAGATATTTCACCTCTAAGAAGATGTATGAAATTAAGAGAACTCTTTCTTGCTAATAATCATCCTATAGAATGGTGTGATAAAGAATTAGATGAAAAAGCTTTACCTGAGTATTTAAAAGCACACTATCTGAAAAGAATTCGAGCTGCTCGAGACAAATATATTAAAGAACATTCATAATTCACTAATTGATGTAATATTGATTATTCCTGTTCTTTCAATATTTCACTAAAAAGATCTCGCTGTAAAGATATTAACCAGCTGCTTTTTTCTTCACTATGAAAAGAAAATTTTTCATAAAAAAATACAAAATATTATGAAACATATTTATCACAAAAATGAATATTGGAAAACCAATAATTCCAACCTTCTTATTGCTATTCTTTAGATCATCAATTTTTTGTATCAAACTTTTCGTTTCGTTATGATATCTCTTTCACGTTTATAAAAGATATGAAGCAAAATTTCATTTTCATTTTTCTCAAATATTATACTTACGTCTGCAAAACCAGGTTCATTTACAATGAACGTTTTTTCTGTAATTGGAATTAATTGAATAAGTCCAGCATTATTTGTTTTCCAATAGAGTTTATCGTTTTCAAAGATAAATTTACTCAAACCATAATCGATATTAGCATATTCTCCTGCTAAGTCTTTAAGATTGATCTTACCAGTTTTCAGTTCATTGGTTTTTGCAAATAGTTCCTCATTAGCTAATTCCAAGAAAAGTTTCTTTGTTTTATTCTTTTCTTTTGAGATTAATTCTTTAAGTGCTTCTGAATAAGCAGTAGTGAACGCTAGTTCAGCTGATATTGAAATATCTGGTTTAATACCAATTTCTTCCCAGTTATCTTGACAGATTGGATTATAGGATTCTCCTGTTGGGAGCATAAGTAAAAATATCCCTTGAATTGGTATAAAATCTACCGGATGACCACCGCCTTTCGTTTGTTCCCCTATAATTGTTGCTTTTTTCTGACATTTCAAAGCGTAAATAAAATCCTCTGCTGCAGAAAAAGTATTACGACTTGTTAATAAGAAAAGTCTTGTATCAAGCAATCTTTTACCAGGAACATATGGCATTGATCTATATTGTTCAACAGCTTCTCCATATCGACGCTTTATGTAATTTAATTGAGAGAATCCCTCAAGAAAATAACTTGAGAGAAGTTGAACCATCTCTGGAGATCCTCCACCATTGTCTCGAAGATCAATGATAATAGCATTTGTATTTTGCAAGAAATTCATTGCAGCTATTGCTGTTTCAAATGATTCATCTGAATTGTGAAACATTATCAAATTTAAGTACCCTATATTTCCATCAAGAATTTCTAGCTTTTTAAATCCAAAATTAGTTTCTTTAGCTTTTTCAATCAATGAATTTTGTAAGACTTGTTTCTTTTTCTCATTCTTACCCAGCAATATGGATTCTGTTTCAAGCATTTCCAGATTATAAAAGAAATGTAGATGTTTATCTTGACAAACATCCTTAATGATTTTATTAACTTCTAATGCAAAAATTGGTTTATCAGTGATTTTATCAAAATAGCCTTCTTTATACTTTTCCAATAATACTTTCGGTATTTTTTTTGCTACTTCTGGATCGATATATTTTTCAACGATGGCATTACAAACATCTTCAATTATTAATTGCTTCTTCTTTGTATCTAACTCATTCTCTACCTTACTTCTATCATTCATTTTTCAAAACATCCGAAATTATGTTCAATAATAGCGATTATATTTGAACGAACAAATAATAATATTAAATTTGAACATATAAATATTTTGAAAAAACTTAATTAAAAGAAAGATCTATATTAAAGTAATAATAGATTAATTGGAAGCAATAATTATGGCAAAAACATACTCACAAGAGCAATTATCTGTAATCTTCAATAATGAAATTAGAACCATGACAGTTAGGTTACTACAAATTTACACTGAATTAAGTTTAGCACAGTTAAGCGAAATAATGAGTATGAATAAAACTACCATTCAATATCATTTGAAGCTTTTACGTGATAAAGAAATTATTTTTGTTTCTCGAGAGAGTCAAGAAGATTCTCGAGGATCAATTCCAACCAAATATTATCAACTGAAATTTAGTCTTGATAGATATAGAGCTAGCTTCAATGACATTAAGAAAATAAAGGATAAGGGTCAACGATTACAAGCATATACAATTTACTTGCAAAGTTTACAAGCAGGATTAAAAGATATCAAAAATCAAATATCTTTTGCAGAAGAAGCTATAGTGAAAAGTTTGAGTCTAATAGAAGATTGTTCAAAGCAAAATCTTACTGATGAATTATTAGAAAACTTACATTCCGAAATCCATGAATTAAAATCAGGTATAACATCATTCTCTACAACAAAAGAGGGATTTTCTAAGATAACAAATGAAATTCCGATTTTCTATGAGAAATTTGAAAAAATACATCAAGAAAATAAGCAAGAGAAAACTGAGGGGTTTGAGATTATTACTTTATCAATTCCACTTATTAACTTGATTGAATCAAAATTGAAATCTAAGCAGAAGGATTGATTAGTATTCAGTTTAGTCTTATAAAAATAAGACCTCAATTCTTGTTATGTACTTAAAACTTAGGTGAAATAATTCTTACAGTATATACGCAAATCACTTATAAAAAAACTCGAAAGAATTACTAATACATACTACATATATGTCGTATATAGTTGTGAACTGGATGGAAACGGACATTCTTATTATTGGCGGTGGTAGTGCAGGAACAATGGCCGCAATTGTTGCTAAAGAGCAAAATCCTGATATGGATGTTCTTGTTATTGAAAAAGGAGAGATCACTAGAAGTGGATCTATTGCTTTAGGAATGGATGCACTAAATATTGTAGTACAACCTGGTAAAACAACTCCAGAACTCTATCTTGAATCTGCACGTACAGCAACTGAAGGTATACTTGATTACAAACCTAGCCAAGTAATGGCTGAACGAAGCTATTCAATTTTAAAACGTCTTGAAGGTTGGGGGATTCGCTTTCCTAAAAATAATGACAATGAGTATATCTCATTACAAGTGCATGCAAAAGGCAAATTCCTTTTAGAAATGGATTCTCCAGACCTTAAAATTATTTTAGCTAAAAAACTCAAGGAAATGAATGTTCGTGTTCTGAATAGAACTATGATTACTCGATTACTTGTTAATAATGGCTTAGTTTATGGTGCTATGGGATTCAATCTCAGAACCGGAGAATTAGTTGTTTGCAAATCTAAAGCAACAATTCTTGCTAATGGTGGTTGCGCTCGATTTTCACTTCCAAATTCTGGTTATCTCTATGGTACATTCGATTATCCTGGAAATGCTGGTGATGGTTATGCATTAGCTTATCGAGCTGGTGCACAATTAACTGGTTTTGAATACACTAGTTGTTCACCACTTATAAAAGACATTAATTGCCCACTGTTATATATAACACTAACACGTGGTGGAAAAGTAATAAACGCTTTTGGAAAAGAAATAGAACTTGAGTATTTATCTACACAAACGATGTTAAAAGAGCTACGCGAAGGTCGAGGACCAATTTTCATTAAATTAAGTCATCTTCCAGAAGAAAGAATTCAAGAAATTGAACGAATTCTTTTTTCAACTGAACGACCTATTCAGAAAAGATTCTGGGAAAACAGGGGAATTGATTTTAGAGAGGGATTAATTGAATTAGGGATTACTGAGTATCAGCTTTGTGGTGGACATGGCCTTACAGGTGTAGTAATTAATGAGAAAACGGAAACCTCTCTTAAAGGACTCTTTGCTGCTGGTGATGTAGCATGTGTACCATTACAACATTTAACTGGAGCTTTTGTTTTTGGTGAAATCGCTGGTGAAACTGCTGTAGATTTTGCAAGTAAAAATGAACCCAATAAAATCGATGAAGTAATTGTTCAAGCTGAAGAACAAAGATTGTTTAGCTTTATGAGTCAGAAAAATAATGATAATACAATAACTCCTAGAGAATTTGAGTATAAAGTACGACGAATTATAAGCGATTATGTTGTTCCCCCAAAGAACGAGCAGAAATTACTTCAAGCATTATGGTGGATTCCAAGATTCAGAGATGAAATAGAGAATTTACAAGCAAAGGATTATCATGAACTAAGTCGACTCATAGAGATCCAATTTATTCTGGATTGTACTGAACTTTCAACATATGCTTCCCTAGAACGGAAAGAAAGCCGTTGGGGCTGGTTTCATTATAGAACAGACTATCCTCTAAAAGATGATAATAATTGGATAAAACATATTGTTCTTGAAAAGGGAGAGAAACTAGGTGAAGTTAAAATTTCACTAGTTCCAATAAAAACTAAAGGAGAATGAAAAATGCCACTAATTGTTGACACTAATCTCTGTAATAGCTGTGAAGTTTGCATAGAACGCTGTCCAATGGATATTATTAGATTGGATGAAAACGGGTTTCCATATATGAAATATGATGAATGCTGGTATTGTGGTGTTTGTGAAGAGGATTGTCCTGAAAAGGCTTTAACAATTGAATTACCTTTTCTAGTGAGATAAAATAATTTTACATAGAATGAAACTCAAACGAATCTTAAATTTAATTTTCTACATTTTTCATTAGACTACTTAATAATTCAAATAATTCTTGACTTTTATTGGTTGAAAAGACGAACATTTTATCGTTATTATAGGTTAATCTTATGGCTTTCTTAAAATCAGTTGTATATGCTAATGAACCATCAAAACCTATTCTAACACCTAATCCCATATAAGTTTTGAATAACACCTTTATCATTTCACATTTTATAATTTCTCTAAACGGAATGATCTTCTTGTTCAAGATGCCAAATTTTACTTCAATAAAATCTTTGAAAACACTAATTTGTATACCCCTGAAATTTATACCTATGAAAACAAACAACACTAATAGAATACTACAAAATGGAATTGTAAAGGCTATACTTTCTGAGACATAAATTGAAGTTGTTACTATAGTAGTAATTAATATAAGTTGAATTAGGATTATTGCTATTGTTATAAATGGATGAATTCGAACAAATTCCTTGTATAGTGATCCATTTTGTTCTGCTTTTCTTTTATTCTTCATAGGTATTTTAGCAATATTTTCAAATATAAGGATGATTATACACACAGATTATTGCTGCTGTTTTTGTGATTGAATAGTTAAAAGAATTCTTTTAAAGTATTGAAAGATATTCTCAAATAGTATTATTATTTGGTTGTTACAAATTATGTTTGATCAAGAACTCATCGAAAAAATCAGAGCTGAATTTCCAAGAGCAGCTAAAGATCTTAATGGTAGAGAAAGAGCTTTTTTTGATAATGGAACTGGATCACTTGTTTTGGAAAGAGCTTCGAGAAATGAATCAATCTCTCGAGTAAACTGTAGTGCTAATATTGGTGGTATATTTGATGAATCAATTATTGCTCTTAAGACTATAGAAACCGGAAGACAAGCAGTAGCTTCTTTTCTTAATGCTCCTTCTCCGGAAGCTATTATTTCAGGGGAATCTGCAACAAAATTATTCTTTGATGTTAGTTATGCTATGGGAAAAGAATTCAAAGGAACAGAAAACATTGTTACAACTGAACTCGAGCATTATGCAAATGTTAGTCAATGGTTAGAGTTAGAAAGAAGGGGAAAAATCAAAGAAGTTCGTTTTGCTCGAATGAATAAAGAGGATGGAACACTCGATCTTGAACATATGCAAGAATTGATTGATTCAAATACTAAGGTTATAACAGTTACAGCAGCATCAAATATGGTTGGTACAAAATTACCTCTAAAAGCTATTAGTAAAATGGCTCATGATGCTGATGCTTATTATGTTATTGATGCAGTTCATCACATTGCTCATGGTCCTATTGATGTTCAAGCTATAGATTGTGATTTTCTTAATTTCTCCATGTATAAGCTCTTTGGTCCTCATGGAAGTTTTATGTTTGCTAAAGAAGAACATATAGAAAATTTAACGCCTTTCAAAGTAAAACCTTCAAAAAATTATGGCCCATTTAAATGGGAAAGTGGCACAAGAGATCAAGCTATGTTTGCAGCAATTTGTGGTGTTATGGATCATTTTCATTGGTTAGCTGAAGAGATTAAACCAAAATTTGAGGGTAAATTGATTGAGTATAAAGATAAAAATCGAGATCTAAAAATTGCTATGTACGCCATAGAAGAATACTTACAAGGACTATCTAAAATTGTTTTAAATGGTGTTGATAATATCCCTGGTTTGTTAAATATACCTAACGTGAAGGTGTATGGTTTAACAGATATAAACCGAATTGATGAACGCGATCCAACCTTCTCATTTGCAGTAGGTAATGTTCCTCACGAAAAGGTGGTCGAACGACTGTGGAAAGAAGGCGGGATAGCATTACGAGCTGGAAATTTCTATTCCTATGCACAAGAAGTCTATAATCAAATGAATATTATTAGAATTAGTTTGGTTCATTATAATACTAAAGAAGAAGTAAGCAATTTCTTAAAAATTCTAAACACAATTTGCGCTGAAAAATAATAAAAAAACCAATAAGTAGCAAAAATACTTTGATAATAGCCTTTAGTATTATTATCAAATAGAAATTAAAGGTAAAATTTGTTATGAGTATATTATTTAATCAATAATTCTAAAGTAATACCATCATGCAACGCGAACTAAACGATTTAGAGTATTTGAATTATTCAATAGGACAACCATATAATCTAGTTGTGTCATTACATATCAAAGGCGATCTCACTGAGAAGCTACTTAAAGAAGCTTTAATGAAAATGCAATACCGCCACCCCCTTCTAAGTGTGAGATTAAAAGAAATAGAAAAGGATATTCCATGGTTTAGTTCTGAAGGAGTAGAAGAGATACCTATAAAAACTATTATTAGAAAATCTGAATTTGATACTAAAGAAGAATTTCATAAACAATTGATAACACCTTTTGATTATTCATTGATAAAATCACCATTATTTCGAGTTACACTAATAAAATCGGATATTGATTCTAATCTTATTTTATGCTCACAGCACACAATTACTGATGGTTTATCAATGGCTTTCTTGATTAGAGACCTTATTACTTATCTAAATAATCCAAATATGAAAGTAGAAATCTTAGATGCACCAGCAAAAGATGATGATATATTTTCACCAAAAGTTCGTAGGAGTATTGCAAAAACTGCTATTAGGGCAAAAATAATATTACGATTGTTAAAGATTTATCATTTTTTTGCTTTTGGATTTGGAAAGAGAAAAAAAATCCTTGTTAAACAAAAAGAATCGAAACATACTGATCTGGAAGTCTATTCATGGACATTATCAGAAAAACAAACAGAAGAATTCTTATTAAAATGCAAAGAAAAAGGGATTTCAGTTCATAGTGCTATATGCACAGCTTTTCTTCCAGATATTAACATTATTTTAAATCCCGTAGATTTACGAAGAAGATTAAATTACCCTATTGGTGAGTCATTTGGTTTATACGCAGGAGGAACCGTTTTTAGTTTAAAATATAGAAATAGAAAGAATTTCTGGTACAATGCAAGAAGATTTCAAAGAAAGTTAATATGGAATTTGCGAGATCGGAAAATCTACAGTATCAACAGATTATTGAATAAAGCTCTCCCTCTGCCATTAATGCAAAACCTAGGAATTTTATTTACAGATATTGTAAGCAAAACAACCCCCTTCGCATTAACCAATTTGCGTTCTTTAGATAAATTAGGTATAACTTTTGAATCCGATAAATTCTCAGTCGAATCTTTTAATGCTGCAATTTCAAACACACTTGATGGTATGACAGTAGTAGTATATACTTTACGTAATAAAATGCATTTTCATTTTAATTATATGGATACAATTCATGATTTTGAAAAAATAAAACAAATTTCTAAAAACGTACTAAAAAGAATACTGACCTCATAAATGAATATCATTTTTATAAGAAAATACTATTGAATGGAGTAAAATTACTCCGCAAAAAGGAACAGCTTTCAATATCTTTTCTTTATCTTATAACAATATACCAAGAAGGTATATTGTTATACTAGAAGCAATTAGAATCCAAAAATGAACCAAAATTTCTAATAGATTAAATGTATTCCAGTAAAAATTATACCAAAAAGCAGCAAAAATAGCTATTTTTTGGTAAAACTGATGGTTCATAATCAAAATTAAACCTTAATGAAACCTATTTTGAACCTTTAATACAATGAAGTAACCATACTCAGAGATTGCTTAAGTACTTTTTTGATCCATATAATCTTGTGATTTAAAAAATGAAAAAATCAATCCTTATACCAATCTTGGCAATTAGCCTTCTTGCAGTAGCTGCAGGAGCTTCAGTGGGATTAATCTATGCTTTCTCACCAAGCTCAGATAGTGAATTAGAAATAGTTAGTGTTACAACTCAATCCACTACAGATGAAGTAACAGTAGTATTACGTTGTGAAGAAAATACTACCGGTAATCAACATCAAAATCAATGGAAAAGAAACTTCGCATTCATGCATCAAATCCAATTTAACAATTCCGCAACCAATGAAACAATGTACCAAGAACAAATGCAAAATCAATGGAGACACCGAGTACAAGCAGGTAAGAACATTATGTATCAATTCCATGTTGAAGGACTTGAACATGGTCAAATATTACAATTAAGAATTACTTATAATAATGGTAAAGTCTTAATGTATAAATTCACTGTCAGTAGTTAATTAATAAATAATAGAAAGGAATACTTAGTGATTCCCTTCTCTTCTTTTCTTTATAAAAACAACTACTAAAACAATTGATGTTATACTTATAATTGCTGTTAGTTAATGAGATTATTCGATTGGAATTAAAAAAAATTGGAATGTTTATGATATAAATAGTAAATGTGATACTACTATAATCTATCTTTTTATCTATAGTCCTATTACAATTTACGCTATTATTCAAGATTTTACTATAGTTTTTTTATATTGCAAATAATAAATTTATATTGGAAAAAGCGGAGATAGTAAAATGAATAAGAAAAATTATTTCTTAATCTTATTTTTATCACTATTAATAGGAAATTGTTTTGTCCCTTTTGTTAATGGGGATAATACTATTCATAAAAATAATGAAATTCCACATAATTTAGATCATATAGGTAAGTCTTATAAAATTAAGACTTATACTGAACATGCACCTATTATGATAGATTCAAATGCTGATTTTATAGCATATGGTTGCACAGGAAATGGAACAATAGATAATCCATACATTATTCAAGAATTGAATATTACTGCTATAGGAGCAACGATTTCAGGTATTAAAGTAACAACAACAACAGCTTATTTCGAGATAAAGAATTGCCTTATTTTAAGTGAATATATAGGAATTCTCTTGAATCAAGTTGCATTTGGAACAGGAAAGATAATCGACAATATTTGTATCTCAAGTACCGAAGATGGTGGTGGTATTCTCTTGTCTAGTACAAATGGTTGTAATATTACAGGTAATGAATGTGCTAATTTTATGGCTGGTATTCATTTGAATAATGCTGGCTCAAATATCATTGATAGTAATATTATTTTGAATAATCACTATCAAGGTATAAATATACGTAATTCTGATTCAAATAATATAACATATAATTTAATCTTTGATTCTGAAGAGCATGGTCTTGCCCTTATTGTTTCTTCGTACAATAATATCGTTCATCACAATTTCTTCATAAATAATTCAAAAGCAGAGGAATATACTATTGATGGAGAAAGAACAGGCACTATTGGTAGTCAAGGATATGATGAGGGAACAAATAATATTTGGTATGATGCCGAGGGGAAATATGGCAATCATTGGTCTGATTATAAAGGTAGAGGAGATTATGCAATAGATGGACCTTCTAATTCTGTAGACATTTATCCTTTGACTTTGACAAATACTGAATCTTATTCACAATCTATCTCAAGCATTATCTCAGCAATTATTACTATATTTATTGGTTTTAAGTTTTTGAATAAAAAGAAAAAAGGTAAAAATATACTTTAGAAGATCAATAATCGAAATAAAATCGGGTATTTTTACCTTTATGACTATCTATGAAAACTTTTTCGCCATCAGCATCATCAATAAAATCTATGTCTTCACCTGGAGAATCGAAGGGGGCATCTATGGGAATAGTAAATTTGTTATTTTCTTTATGTTCAAAAATCTGCAAGGATTCTCCGGGATTTTCATCACCAGGACCTATTGAAACTAATTTAGAACCTATTTGACTAAATAATGATGTTCCCCAATCAGATTCATAGAATCCTATAATTTCTTTCATGTCTAGATATTCTTCAACATTTTTCAATTCGAATTTATCCTTGTCTTTGCAAATTCGATCCATAATTTTGTAAATACCCATTAAAAGAGTTAATGCTGGACCATTTATTGCATTTGTTAAAACGACAATGATTATTTTGTCATCTTGATTTAATCCAGAACGAGTAATGAAACCTGGATAACCACCACTATGTCCTACGATCATTTTATCCCCTGAATATGTTATACTAAATCCTAATCCCCTGTCTGCTGTTTTACTTTTGAATTGTATTCTTTGCATCTCTCGTTTTATATAATCTGGAAAAAGAACATCATTTCCATACATATGGGCTTGATAAAATTTGATCATATCTTCGACTGTACTACTTAATCCTGTTGCAGCGTTCATTACTTTTGCAGAAACGTGGGGGAAAGGTTTTCTTTCTTTTTTAGGATATTTAATTTTATAACCAATAGCATGTTGCTCAATATTTGAATCATTAATATCTGTTACAGTATGATTCATTCCTAAAGGTTCTAAAATTTCCTTATGAATAAATTCATGATAAGATTGACCTGTAATTTCTTCAATAATTAATCCGAGAAGGGTAAATCCAAAATTGGAGTATTTCAAAATTTCACTTGTATCAAAGAAAGTAACTCCTTCTTTAACTTGAGCAATTATTGCATCCAATTCGGGGAAATTAAAGTTATACCAATGAGCTGTAATACCATCTCGAGATATCCCACTAGAATGGGTTAAAAGATGATGAATTCTTATATGTTCTAAGTTAGGGTCTTTTTCTGAGGTAAACCATGGTAGATATTTCGAGACTTTATCATCGATTGATAATTTACCTTGATGATATAATTTCATAATAGCTGTTGCTGTGAAAAGCTTAGAATGAGAAGCTATCCGGAAGAGATGTGTGCTATTAAGTTTGACCTTATTTTCTAAATCGGCATACCCATATTCCTTTTGAAAAATTATTTCATCTTCAACAAAAATCCCTACTGCTACTCCTGGAATTTCCTTAATATATGTTTGATAATCAAGCCATTTATCAATAAGATGTAATCCGTGTTTGACTAGCTCTTTCTTTGATTTATTTTCCATTTTTTAAAGCTCCTTGAAAATTTAATTTTAATATGATATATTCTTAGCTTATTTATTTTGTTTGGTTAGATAGTAAAAAGGATGATTATTTAATGCCATTTAATACTAGTATTAATTTTTCTTCGAAGAAGTTAATCTCATCCACTTGTATTGTTAAAGTTGGTAATAAACGGATTAATTCTTTTCTTAAACTATAACCAACAATAATTCCTTCTTCAAGTAATCCATTTTTTAGTTTTTGAATCAGTTCGTGGCTAGAATGATCATTATAATCTTGTATCTCAATAGCAAATAGCATTCCCTGTGCTCTAATTTCCTTTATGAAAGGATAATCTAATGAATTTATGAATTGAGTTAATCTACTAATTTTTGCTTGACTTTTTTCAACTGGTTTTTCTTGTTCAAATATCTCAATAACTGTTCGAGCAACAGCTGCTCCTAAAGGATCCAATTGATGAGATTGAGCATAATATAATTCTGCTGCGGAGAGTTTAGCTTCAAATTCAGAGTCAGTTACAACAGCACTTACTGGGAAACCATTACCCATTGCTTTACCTAAAGCAACAATGTCTGGTCGTATGTTAAAGTGTTCATGAGCAAATCGTTTTCCAGTTCGTCCAAAACCGGAAGTTACCTCATTTGCTACCACTAAGATATTTTCTTCTTGTAACCTACGACAAAGTTCATTGATAAAACTAGTACAAGGTTTATGAATACCACCACTTACCATTATTGGTTCTAAAGCAAAACAGGCTAGATCATTGGCAAATTCTTTCATAATTAAATCAATAAGTTCACTATAGGTATCTAAGCAATTGCATTTTTCATCAGAACATCTTGGGTAATCAATTTTAAGTTTTGACCCTTTGGGGGAATAATAGGATGTTTCCCGTCCTAAACCAAATGAACCATAAAAACCATCTTTTAAAGACAATATTTTTTCCTTTTTAGAAACTTTAAGAGCAAAATTCAAAGCAAATTCCATTGCTTCTGAACCACTACTTAGAAAAGTTACCCTGTCATGATCATAAGGTAAAAATTTAACCAATTTATCTGCAGCAGCAATAGTTTCCGGAGTTAAAAACCACATACTACGATGAATCAGTCTTTCAGTTTGATCTCTTATAGTTTTGACAACCTTCGGATGATTGTGCCCTAAATTTACGCTCCAACAACCTGAAACCATATCAAGGTATTTCTTATTATTTGTATCCCAAACAAAAGAACCTTTGGCTCTCTCTAAAAGATTTGTCTCAAATTTATTAGTCGCTAGTATATGGTTATTCATCTTTAAAATCATCACTTATCATAAATTATTGAACACTAATATTAAATTAGTTATTATAAAAAATAAGTCAATAACTTTAGAGAGAAAATAGCTCTTTATATTAAACAATTCATTTGTGAATTTATGGAATATTTCTATCGTTTAGATAACAACATTTCTCTTCTTTAACATAAAATATAAAAAAGTTCAATTTTTCTAATAGTTAATAAGTTATTCCAAATATTATATAAACTAGGATGATAAGCAACTTATTGAATATTTATTAAAGAAAGAAAATTATGAAACAGGAATGAGATAGATGGATGATCAAATAGCTAATTTTAGTATATCAGATATTTCCTCATTCCGTGAAATGATTCTCTCTCAAAGAGAAACAATTACCAATAATAATTTTCAATTCAATGATAAAGAAATCGATATTGAAACAACATCTAAACATCTAGTAAGTGATGAAATAATTAAAAAAGTAATCATAACAATTCCTGCATATAATGAAGAAAAAACAATTGGAAAAGTAGTTCAAAATATTAGAAATATTATGGATCAAACAAAGTATTGTTACAATTATTTTATTCTTGTAGTTAACGATGGAAGTCATGATAAAACAGCTGAAAGAGCTTCAGAATCAGGTGCATTTGTGTATTCACATACTCGTAATTATGGATTAGCTCAAACTTTCCGAACTGAAATGAAATTATGTTTAGAGATAGATGCTGATATTATTGTTCATACAGATGCAGATGGTCAATACAAAGCAGAAGAGATTCCTCTTCTAATAAACGAAGTAGAGAAAGGTTTTGATTTAGTATTAGGTAGTAGATTTAAGGGAACAATAGAATCTATGTCTTGGCTTAAACGATTTGGTAACAAGGCATTTTCCATGGTAATCTCAGGTTTAAGTTTGAGAAGAGTATCTGATGGTCAAACAGGTTTTAGAGCTTTTAATAAGAAGATTGCTCGAGACATACCAATAATCTCCAATCATACTTATACTCAAGAGCAAATTATTCGAGTCTCCAAAAAGAGATTTTCAATTAAAGAAATACCAATCTATTTTGCTAAGAGAAAAGACGGTGAAAGTCGATTAATGAGAAATCCTCTTGAATATGCCAAGAGAGCTTGGGAAAACATCTTTAGAGTCTTGAAAGATTGTCGATGAAATCCTAGAACTATTATTTTATTGTTAAAACATTTAAATTGTACGAATAATGTTTGATTCCAATTATTATTATTATTACTTTTCTATTTTTATTCTATCTAAAAATTTCTTTAACAGAAAAATAATACGAGGAGAATATAATATATAGATTAAGGTGTAATATGCTTTCATGAATGTATTAATAACTGGTTCAAGCGGATTTTTGGGTAATACTTTAATTGAAAAAATAAAACAAGAAGATAAAACTTGGAATTTAATAGGAGTGGATATTAAATCTAAAGATAATCAGGGAATAAATTTTCTCAAATACGATTTATCAAAAAAAGTATCATGGAAAAGAATTATCGAAGAAAATAATATTAATTTGATATATCATATCGCAGGGGTATTCCTTAACATTGATAACTATACAATGATGAAAATAAATGTATTACAGTTATTATCTTTTTTTGAAGAAATAAGAAAGACAAGTCTAAATCCGATTATAGTTATAATAGGTTCAGCCGCACAATATGGACTTATAGATAAACAGAATTTACCTGTAGAAGAAAATACCATTCAAAAACCAATATCTTTTTATGGTCTTACTAAAAAATGGCAGGAAGAAATGGCAATTCATTATTTTATGAGTTATGGAATAAAAACAATATGTACACGACCTTCAAATTTGATTGGGAAGGGTATAGCAGAGACCTTATTACCTGGTTTTTTAACAAAATCATTCACTAAAAATGATGATTTGATTAATATTGAAATTTCATCAAAAAATGATAAAAGGGATTATATCGATGTAAGGGATGTTGCATCCGCTCTAATTTTATTAGCCAAAAATAATAAATCTGTTGGCGAAGTTTTTAATATCTCTAGTTCTGAATTGATTTCAAATGAACAATTAGTTCATTTATTTGCTAAAAATTCAAATAAGAAGGTAAACATAAAAGAAAAATTTAAAGCAAGTAATTCTGAAATTTCTTTGTTAAATAAAAAAATCTCTTCTTATTTGAATTGGGAAAGGCAATATGGTATAGAGGATTCTATTAAATGGTGCTTGGGCATAGATTAAATTAAAGGGATATAAAATGGTAGCAAAAACAAATATTGCAATAATAGGAGCAGGAATTGCTGGAGAATATCTAGTAAAAGAATTAAAACATCCTAGATATCAAAAATATAATATTATTGGTTTTATAGATGATGATCCAAATAAGATTGGAACTACCATCAAAGGTATTGAAGTTCTTGATTCAACATATAAAATATCACAATTAATTAAAAAATATGAAATCGATCTTTTTATAATTGCTATGCCTAGTGTTTCAGGTCAAACAATTCAAAGAATCGTAGATAGTATAAAAACAACATCTAAAGATTTCATGATTGTTCCACCTATTTTTCAAAATTTGAGAATAAACCAAATTGCTTATCCAAGAAATGTTGATATAAACGACTTGTTACGCAGGCCAATAGAGAATGTTCTAACAGAAGAATCAATGAAACATTTAAAAAATTCTACGATTTTAATAACAGGCGTTGCAGGTTCAATAGGTTCCGAAATTTGCTTACAATTGGCAAGCTGTTCACCTAGAAGTATTATAGGTATAGATTTTGCTGAAACCCCTTTATTTGAAATTACAAATAAAATCAATGAAGAATTTCCAAAAATTAAATTTATACCAATTTTAGCAAACATTCAAGATAAAAATAAAATAAAAATGATATTTAAGAAATTTCAACCTCAAATAATCTACCATTGTGCAGCATTCAAGCATGTAGGTTTAATGGAATCATATCCAAATGAATGTGTGAACAATAATATATTAGGCTCGATAAATGTAATAAAAGAGTCTATTGAAAATCACGTTTCAAGATTTGTTTTTGTGTCTACTGATAAAGCCGTCAATCCTACTTGTGTTATGGGATTATCAAAGAGAATCATTGAAAAATATCTTCTAACTTTAGAATCTAATAGTACTAAATTTATGATTGTACGTTTTGGGAACGTTTTGGAAAGTAATGGTAGTGCAGTGAAGATTTTCAAAGATCAGATTTTAAAAGGAGGTCCTGTTACTATTACTGATTTAAATATGGAAAGATATTTTATGACCATTACAGAAGCAGCACAACTTGTAATTCAAGCTTCAATTTTGGGGGAAGGTGGAGAATTATTTGTATTAGATATGGGTGATCCTTATAAAATAATAGATATTGTTCATCGATTAATTGAATTATTGGGATTTGACATAAACTCAATACCAATAAAAATAATTGGTAAACGAAAAGGTGAAAAAATAAGTGAAGAATTATTTCATAATTTTGAAAATTTAATTCATTCGAATCACAGAAGAATATTTATATGTAATTCTAATATGAATAAAAATCTTAGCAGCTTTAAGGATAATGTAGAAGATTTTGCTCTTAATCATGAAAAGCTAAATAATCAAGAAGTAGTTGATATGATGTTTGCATTAATTAAAATGGAAAATTAAAATAGGCTAAATATAAATTGAAGAAAAATTACCTTTTAAAGCGATTTAAGCGAAATTAAAAAATGGGATAATTATGAAAATATTGATAATATTTCATAAAATACAGAAGAAAGGAGGAGTGGTTATACTATTACTTAAAATAGCAAAGCAATTTGAGCAGTTTGGCCATGAAGTATCTGTTTTTTCATTTGATTCAATAACAAAAAGCAAAAACATTTTTCTGAACTTGATTAATATTAATCGTAATCTAAAGAATCATATAACGATTTTCAATCCTGATGTAATTTTTACTGCAGATTTATTTATCACAACAATATTCTCTTTATTAGCAAAAAAGAATCAAATACCAATCATTTCTTTTGTTGGTACTCTGACGCATTCTTTTTATGCGAGCAGAATTATTGAGATGATTTCACCAAATAATATCTATGTCTCTCTTTATTATTTTATTAATTTTATTTTAGAAAAAGTATCTACTATCATATTTAAGAAAATAAATTATACTGTTTTTAACTCTTATTTAAATCAAAAGCTGTCTGGTTCTACAAACTCAATAGTGATACCTAATGGAGTAGAAATAACTACAAATCTGAAATTAAAAATAAATCAACCAATAAAATTAATTTATGTTGGACGTATCCACCCTCGAAAGACTATTGAATTAATCATAGAATCTCTTAAAATACTAAAGAGAGATAACTTAAATTTCCACTTTTCAATTGTTGGACAGACTTCTCATCATCCCAAATATTGGAATAAACTCTCAGCATTAATTGATAAATACCAATTAGTGGATTTTATAACAGTTCATAATGAAATAGAAAATAAACTTTTATTTGAATTATTACAAACTCATGATGTTCTATTATTCTCTACAGATGATAGAAATTATCCTGTTTGTGAAGGGTTACCAAATGTTATTCTTGAAGGAATGGCAAATGGTTTAGCCATCGTCTCAACAGATGTAGGCGATATTGCAAAAGTTGTTAGCAAAAAAAACGGTTTTTTAGTTAAACCTATTCCTGAGGATTTTGCTGAAAAAATAACTTTTCTCATAAAAAATCATGATATCCTTTTACAAATGAAAAAAGAAAATGTTAACATTGTTGCCCAAAATTATACGATAAAAAAAGTAGCCATTTTGTATTTGAAATTATTTGAACAAATATTAAGCTTAAGAAAAAAATGAAATTTAGCTTATTTTTTTATATTCCAAAAATTAATTTTACCTACTTGAGGAAATATCATTTTTTTACAAAATATCGACTTTATTATATAAAATAAAAAAACCTTGGGAAATTATTCTAGGTTCAAAATATAATAGCAAAATAGTAATTTATAAAATATATAATTAGCATTTTTGGAGATTACTCAAATATTGATATCTACTTTTTTTATACATCTCCAAATTTTGATTAACTATAGCATTCATTGAAAAGTGATTTATAGCATACACATTTCCAGCTTTTGCGATTTCAGAACTTCTTTTTCTATTATTATAGAATGATAGCACTTTTTCTATAAAATCACTTCTGCTGGTATTATTGAATAATACACCGGATACATTATTTCTAATAATATATCTATGTGGGTGGATATCACTACATAAAACGAAAACATTTGAAGCCATAGCTTCAATAACTGTATTTGGCATACCTTCTGATAAGGAAGGATTAACAAAGATGTCTGCAATCTCGAGATATTTTTGAACATTGGTTTGATAACCAGTAAAAATTACTTGATCTTGTAATTTTAATTCTTCAACTCTTTTTTCTAAATTACTTCTATAATTTCCATCACCAACCATATATAACTTCAATTCAGGTTTGATTTTTATGAGTTCACTAAAAGAGTCAATTAGGAAATTTAGATTTTTTATCTCTCTTTCTTGCTTTTCAGGGAAAAATCGCATTGCACCAATATATACAATATTATTTGAAAAATTCTTATAATCTCTTTTTATCAGAGGAATTTCAACACCCATTGGTACCAAATATATTTTTTCCTTATCCTTTACTATTTTTTCACAAAATTCAAACGTTTGAGTATTCAGAGTTTGTATTCCATCTGATTTTAGGATTAAGTTTTTTACAATTTTCCGATCGATATACCACAGACCTATATAACCCTGTGGATTTACTTCATCACCTGCAACCATCGATGTGATAGGAATTTTCAAAATTCTTCTTAAAATAAAAATCATTATTATGTATATATCTGGTAATGGTAGGTGAATTATATCAAATTTATTCACTCGATTAATTTTATAGATTAAAAAAAAAGTGGCAATACAAAAAATAATCATTGATATGAATCGAATATTTGTTGTGTTAATTCTATAAATAGTTATATTTTCTGAAACTTCTTCTAATCTTTTATCATCATCAGTTTTTCTAGCTATTATTGTTATTTTTTTATCGGTATTTTTTAAATGCTTAATTATTTTTAAAAGCTGAGTTTCCGCACCACCCATATTTATAAAATTATTTGGCGATTTAAACTTCCAAATAACATAACAAATATTTTTCAAAATCGTGCACCCCAGCTTCTTAATTTGACTTACATTGACTATTTACTTTAAATTTTTGTATTTATCAAAGTATAAATTAAATATTGATTATCACTTTGAATTACATTTATAAATTATTTTAAAAAAATTCAATGAGCTGAAGTTCGTTGAGTGCTTTACTACAGATTGTTTTATTATCACTATACCTAGTTAGAGTTAATTTATATTTTAAGGAAACTATTTGAATGAGTTTATCTAAAAAAACTTATATCAGTAAAAATGATTTCTTATGAGCTGAAAACAGTGAATTCAGGAGATAATAAATTAAAGTATTTTTCACTTAGCATTTTATTCCTGATTTTGTCTCAAATAGTTGCACAAGCATTTCGCTTAATTGCAAAAGTAATTATAGCAAGATACGCAACTCCCGATATATATGGTGTTTTCAGTGTAATTTGGAATGAAATGACCCTTGTTTCTTTAATTGCTTTAATAGGGTTAGGTCAACAACTTACAATCAATTTACCAAGAATGAATAATAATGAGAAAAATTATACCTTTCATTCATCTGTAATATATTCATTATTAGTTTGTGTTGTAATTGGTACACTAGCGTTAATTTTCAACTTGATCAAATTAAAAAGCACCTATACATTTTCATTGATAATATCGATATTTTATGTTTTATTTTTACTCAATCAATTCATTCTTATTGGGTTGAAGGATTTCTTTGGTGTGTTTCTTTTAAATCTAATACAAAATTTAACTCTCTTGATATTAATTGTTCTAATAAGAAATCAATTATCCATAGTTAATCTAGTATATACAACAGCTGGGAGTATTGCTTTAGCATCAATTTCCTTACTAATTTATACTTTCATAAGATATAAGTTCTCATTTAAAGAAATAACCATAAAAGATTTGAAAATATTTTCTTTCTCAAAGAAGCGACTATATCTATTTAGTGTTGATATTGTTGAAAGTTTGATATTATATCTATTATTTAAATTACCTCAAATTTTTCTAGGAGATATTTATGCAGGTTATGTGAGTATAGTTTTTTCAATAATGTCAATTGTGATAATTCTACCACAAATTATTACAATCTCCATGGGACCCTTAATATCTGAAGAATTTATAGATGAAAAATATGAAAAAATGCACAATTCATTTAGTACATCAATGACAATTATTTATTTCTTGCAAGGAATAACGATATTCATATTCGCATATTTCGGCAATCCTTTGATAAAAGTACTTTATGGAAATGAATATGTTGTAGGTACATTTTCCCTTTTTTATGGATTCCTATTTGCGATAATTGTTGATTCGATATCTTACCCTATTGGTTTATATCTAAGAAATACTGATCATGAAAATTTATTTGGAATTGGTAGAATAATCTCACTCCTATTATTTGTTCTTTTTGGACCTTTGTTTCTCTTCTTAATGGAAAATACTATGGCAATACCTATGGCATATCTTATATCAAAAATAGCTTTGTTATCTTTTTACTTCTTTTCAATGATAAAAAAAATAGATATTGTTAATACTAATGATATAAGAAAAACGTTACTTTGGTTTGCAATAATTTTTCTTAGTTTTATTCTAATAATAGTAACAAATTTCTACATAGGAGATTTAATCTATCGTGCTTTAATTTTGATTTCACATATAGGGCTATTTATTTTAGGTCTTTCATTACTGAAAATTGTCAATCTAAAACAATTAGTAAAAACTATTTTCTCAAAGATAACAACAACATTTCAAAAAACAAGATAAAGAAGAGAGTAAAAATACATTAGCAATTATAACCAAAATTATGATATAACTTGATCAATTATAAAAAACAAAGAGTACAAATGAGAAATTTATCAGTGATGGTAAAAAAACAAATCCTTAAATCTCTCATAAAGTATCAACGAATTTAATTAATTAATAATTACTAACTTAATAATCAAATTCCTTTGTGATAATGATGAAGATTCTAATCGTAACAAATCAATTTCCTTCAAAAAAATATCCTTACAAAGGTAGTTTTATATTTACACAAGCAGAAAATCTTCAAAAAAAGATAGCCAGCATAGTCGTTCTTGCACCAAATTATGGTCGCGAAGAAAAATCAACGATTTATAAGGACATAAAATTATTCAGATTTCGAACTTTTACTAAACCTACTTCTGATCCGTTGTTGAGGAATTTGTTTAAAGGAATTACTGGTCTATTAGCATTACTCTTTTTCATTCTTTTTCAAACATTGTCAATTATCAAAATATCGAGAAAGGAAAAAATAGATTTAATTCATGCTCATTGGATTCTACCATCTGGTTTTTCTACATACTTAGCTTCAATTATTACCCGAAAGAAATTTGTAATAACTACAAATGGATCTGATCTTACATATTGTGGTACTGATAAAATCTTAAAGAGATTCGTGTGTTTTATCCTATCAAGAACGCCGATTTTGATATGTGTTTCTGATAAATTAAGAATTATAGCAAATCAAATTTGCAGGAAAAATATCGCAAGTAAAACAATATTTATTGGTATACCAAATTATCATTCCTTAAGAGAAATTTCCAAAAAACAAATTGGTCAAATTTCAAATAAAAAAATAATTAATTTTATTTTTGTAGGTTCTCTCTATCCAATAAAAGGCATTGAATTTTTACTGGAAAGCATTTCAATTCTCTCTAAAAAAAGGACAAACTTCATTTTGGATATTGTTGGTGGTGGAGAAAGATTGTTAGAATACAAAGCATATGTTGAGAGTAATCATTTAGAACCATTTGTAAATTTTCATGGTTTTAAATCTCATAGTGAAGTACTAAACATGATAAGTAAATCTGATATAGCTATTCAACCTTCATTATCAGAAGGATTATCAATTTTCATCCAAGAAGCGGTTTTTTTTGGAAAAGCAATTATTGCTACAAATGTTGGGGGAACAAATGAAATTGTTATTAATGATTTTAATGGATTACTTCTTGATCCTGAAAACGCTATACAATTGGCAGAAAAAATGGACTATTTATTGTTAAATAGAGATAAAGTTCGTGTTTTTAGCGAAAACTCATTAAAAATAGCTGATGAAAAATTATCTTTAGAGAAAAATATGGATAATATTATTAGTATTTATAAAAAATTATTGAGATTCTAGCATGATTATTTTAAGAATATAAAGTAGAGGTATTCCAAACATAATAGTTCTCAGTTGTTTTAACGATTGGCACATAATTATAGAGCGATTCGATGAATTCCGATTCAATTGTATATTGCCAAGCATTTGAAGTATTGGTATATCTTGACGAAATGAAATATTTTAGATTATATGTCTTCAAAATTTTCAAAGCTCTATAACTGACACAAGTCATAACAAATAGTTGGCGATATAGTATTTGCCTACCGTCTGTACTATCACAATCGAAAAATTGCAAACTAATCCAACTTGTAAAATTGGTTACTGTGCATCCAATCTCTACGGTAGTTCTATTTTCTAATAAAAATACTCCTAAGTTGTGTTGATCTTGAATGAAATACCAACCACACAAAGCTGCGATATGAACACTTAAAGTGTTATCAAAGGAATCAAAAGTTGCATATCCATCTTGTAAAAAGAATTCTGCTATATCTTTTTCTTCTTGTGTTATGTGCTCGTAAATTGATTTATCCCTAATACTAAATATAGCTATTCTATCGACAATAAACAGGCTATTAAAAATGAATATGGAAATAAAAAAGACCATAGATAATTTTGCTTTATTATAAAATGAACCAAATTTAAGTGAAAGATATTTTCTTGTTTTTTGTATTAACAATAAAATTATTGCTATTACCGATACACAGGTTATAAATAATCCAATAATCAAATATGGTAATACTTTGGTCTCAGTTAAAAAGTGGTTTGCTGAAATGAACAAACCAATGAATATTCCTTCTATTGCCCATAAATAATGACGATATGTTTTCATTTCGAATTGTTGTATTAGTATAGCACCTATGAGAGCTATTAGGAAGCATAAAAAGTAAAGAGAGTAGATAATATTGTAAATAAGAATAAATGGTAAAATTAGATATACAAGTTTTAAATTCGATGGATTTGTATTTACGATTTCTAATGAATTCTTGAATTTTGGTATCAACATCATTACTATAGAAACGATGATTAGAATGAAAGGAATACCATAATGAAACCATTGATCAATTAATGGTTGTACAATTAAATACAAAGTATTGCAATCACAGATTTCTTGCAAATAACAGAAAATATTAAACCTTGCACTATAAAAAACAGTATTAAAATTCAATCCAAATAAAATAAAACCTATAAGAAGTAATCCTAAAAAACTAAAAATCCAAATCCTTTTTTTAATGTAGTTAAGAAATACGAAAAATTTAGCTTTGAGTAAAATTCTTTTTTCAGAATAGTTTTCGGTATTAATTTTAAACTCATTAGTATGTAATTTCATTAAAAAGTCATTTCTAATTATTTTATCAATAATGAAGAATAATAAAGATAGGAATATTGGCAAAAATATTATGAGAGCCATTCTATGGAAGAAATTTAAAATTAATGTCAAGATTAGCGCGAAAATAAAATATTTTGCTTTTTTCTCTTTATTAAATTTCAATAATAAAGCTAAAATTAAAGGTAGCACAGCAAAAAATACAAATCTCGCAGACATTGTATAATAACTGAATGCTAAGAGATTAGGCAGTGTTGTCAATATTGCCATAAAATATATTTTTGTAGATTGCTTCAATTCCAAAGTTGATGATAGATAGTAAACACTTGCTACAAATATTACGGTAAAAATTAAATCATAAAGAAGAATAGCGATCATTACATTTCTGCCTGTTATTAATAGCAAAAAACTTGCTACCAATAATATACCAATTGGATATCCTGAATATTGAGTAAAACCTAATAAAGTTAAAATATTAAAACCATTTTGGAAATAATTTCCATTTAGAATAAGTTTTGCTTCCCATATAACTACGAATCCATCAAGACCTTGAGAAGTTAGCATTCTTGGTATTCTTATCAATAAATTGATTATTAAAATTATTAAAAAAGACTGTTTAAATTTCATTATTATTATCACTCTTTTTTACGGTCTTTTTTAATACGGTTCTCAAGATTGCTATTACTAAAGCGATACTAATACTACATAAAATTATTACCGCATAAAGTTTAACATTCGAATTAACAGAACAACTTGTTTCTTCGATGGAGTCATTTAAATTTGGCTTATCATTTTTATCTAAAGGGTTAGTTCCTAATAATATCTCTTGTCCATCACTATAACCATCTTGATCTGTATCATATATGTTAGGATCTGTTAAAGTACTCAATATTTCTGTGCCATCAGTTAAACCATCAAAATCTGTATCTGATTCTAACGGATTCGTGTAATAAACTAATATTTCTAATGAATCACTTAGAGTATCATTATCTGTATCGAATAAATTCGGATTTGTAAGATAGATAAAAATTTCATCAAAATCATTTATGCTATCAGAGTCAGTATCGCTGGATAAGGGATTAGTATTATAATTGAACTCTTGTAAATTTACTAAATTATCTAAGTCATTATCAAGATTTGCATCAGAATTACTCAATGGGTTTAAAGAATAAAAGTTTTCAAATCCATCATCCATACCATCAAAATCAGAATCATTATTTAATGGATCTGTAAAAGTTGAAAAGATTTCTTCCCCATCTAAAAGCGAATCGTAATCTGAGTCAGGATTAATAGGTGAAGTTGGATAAACAAATACCTCTTCATAGTCAGTTAAGCTATCAGAATCAGTATCTCCCTTTATTGGGCTAGTTTCATATAGGAATATCTCTGAGAAATCAGTAAGTGTATCTGAATCGGTATCATTATTAAATGGATTAGAGTTAAAAAACGACTCTACACTGTTTAAAACAAGGTCACTATCATTATCAAAAGTGCCATCTATTTCATCTAATGGATCAAATCCATATTGAATTTCAAATCCATCTTTCATTCCATCCATATCAGTATCAAAAATTAATGGATTTGTAAGATGATTGAATATTTCATCAAAATCATCCAATCCATCCAAATCTGTATCAGCTTTTAATGGATTAGTTCCAAATGAAAATTCTTGAGCATTTGTTAAGTTATCATTATCAGCATCGAGTAAACTATCTGTAACATTATGAGGATTAAAGCCATATTCAATTTCATATCCATCAGCCATATAATCGTAATCTGTATCGTTATTTAGAACATCTGTATTATAGTAGAATATTTCAACTCCGTCCAAAATGCCATCTATATCAGAGTCATTATTGGTATAATCTGTTTGAAAATAATTTTCTGAAAAATCATCAATCATATCGGAATCTGAATCCATTCTACCTGTGTTGAATATATTACCTCGGAATGAATTCCAAGTGCAAAAATTTTCTTCAGGTTCATAGAGTAATTTGAAACAAATCAAACTTCCACTACTTGTGCCAATAACAAGCTCCCAATTATCGTCTTCGTTTAAATTCCCTAAATATGGTGTAGAATCAAAGAAAGTGATTCCTCTATATTCATCGAATTTATCAATTAGATACCCATTTGCATCAATTACATATATAATATCAGAACAAAAAACAATTTCTTGATTATTATCATTATTTAAATCACAGAAAATTGGTGAGGAATAAACACTGGTACTAGTTTTATATTCCCAGATTTCGTTTCCATTTGAATTTAGACAATAAACTGATTCATCCCAACTACTAAACACAATTTCTAATTTATTATCACAATTTATATCACTTATAGCAGGTGATGAGACTATTCCACTATTACAAGTATATTTCCATTTTATATTCCCAGAATAATATAAGCATAGAACATCTCCATTAAGAGAACAAATTATAATTTCTTCTTTATTATCACCATCTAAATTGGCAATACATGCAGAAGATACTATACTATCTTTAGTAAGGTATTTCCAATTCAAATTTCCATTAGAGTCTATACAGTAAACATTTTTATCTCCTGAACCAATTATTACTTCATTTTTTCCATCTTTATCGATATCTCCTATTGCAGGGGAAGATCGAATCCAATTTGCTGTTTTATATTTCCATTGTAACGAACCATTATTATCTAGACAATATAAATTTCCATCCCAAGACCCAACAATTATATCCAAGCATGAATCTTTGTTAATATCACAAATCGCTGGTGAAGAAGAAATAGCTCCTGATGTTTTATATTCCCACAGTAAACTACCATCTTTATCCAAACAATATATTTTGGAATCGTCAGAACCAAAAATTACTTCTAATGAATTGTTTTTGTAGAGGTTTGCCAATGCTGGAGAGCTTCTAATGGCAGCATTTGTTGTATATTTCCATTTTATTATTCCATTAGAATCGATACAGTATAATTTATTATCATTTGAACCAAATACTATTTCTCGTTTTCCATCAAAATCCAAATCAGCAAAAATTGGTGAAGACTCTATTGAATCCCTTGTCCAGAATTTCCACTTAATACTATCGATTATAGGTGTATAATTTGAGTTTGATACTTCATAAGTAAAAGTTTTGATTTTTGGTATAGCTATACCAATAATAATTATTAATAATATAAAACTAAAACCTTTACTTCTTAACATTTCAATCCCTAAGTGTTATCTCTAATCAAAAATTTATCAGCCTTCTTTGCTTTTGCAGATGCTATCAATCTGAATTTTATTAAGCCTATTAACATTTTAATTGAAATTCTCAGTTTTTTTATAGTGGATGATTTGTGTAAATCGACGACTTTGCAAGGTATTTCAACCCACTTATAATTCTTTCTACTTGTAATATATACGAATCCAATATCCCATAAAAATCCATTCGGAAACGTTTTTGTATAATCCCTAAATAAATCTGTTTGAAATGCTTTTACACCTTGTGTATCTTTAATTTTAAATCTGAATAGTATCTTTACTAACATTGAAAAACCGCTGCTCAAAAATTTCCGACTTCTTGTGATTTCTACAGAAGATTGTTTCATTTTTTTTGAACCAAAAATTACCTCATATCCCTTCTTTTTATATTCTAATGCTGAATTAATAAAATTAATTTCATAACTCAAATCTGCAGGCATATATATAGAAAAGCTTCCATTACTAAATTCTATACCTTTCTTTACTGCTTTTCCTAAATCCGCTTCATCCAATATAATTAAGTTAATTTGCTTATATTCCTTAGCTAAATTATTAACAATATCACTCGTTTTATCAGTACTTCCATTTTCAATTAAATTAATCTCATAATTAGTAATCTGTAGCTCATTCATTCTAGTTATTATTTTCATTATTGTATCTTCAATAAATATTTCAGCATTATAAGCTGGAATTATTATTGAAATTTTTTCATTCTTCATTATGATCAATCACTTCTTCGTTGGTATCAATAGACACAGTAATCTTATTCTCAACTGGTTTTTCTTCTAATGGTTCAACGCTTTCTACTTTCTCAGTCTTGCTTTCAAGCACATCTCTCTCTTTTTCTTTTAGCTTCTTAATTCTTGGTAATTCGATATACGTTAATAAACCAGGTACTGTTGTTACTAAATTTATTATTCTTTCAATTATCATAAAAGTTAATCCAATAGATACCACTAAATCTCTGTCAAGACTGGGGTATCTTATTATATAAAGAAATATTATACCGCTTTCAACAAACCCCAATCCTGCGAGAGATATTGGAAGGAAGCTAATAACAAATATTAATGGTAATAAAAAGGCTGAATCAATAAAGCTTATTCTATAATTTATTGAAAAGGATATGAAATACCATTTAAATGCAAAAGCGATCCATCCTAACGAAGTTATAATTGTAAGGAAAATTGATTGTTTTAAACTGATTTTTTTAAATTGTTCTTTATATTTTCGTATAAAATTACCAATTTTTTTCAACCTTTTAGAGAAAATCTTTTCAATATTAAATAGCTTCCCAGAAGCAAATACATACGATCCTAGCGAAAGAACTACTAGTATCGACAGACCAATAACTCCAAGCCAAACATAATTTGTTGAATTTGTATCTATAAACAAAAATATAATACCAATTATTGTTACTGGTATTCTTAAAGCAAAATCATATAATTGTCCTATAAAAAATATTGAAAAGGTTTTTGTGACGGGAAAATCATTTACTTTTAATGGATAAGCAATCAATGTATATCCAGATTTAGCTGGAGTAAAACTTGAAAAAAGCATGCCATAGGTGTGATAAAGAAGTGTTTTGAAAAAATTAATTTTGAATCCATTAATATATAATAAATATTGTAATTTTATTGCCCCAATTACCAGACCTATAATGTAAAATAATGCTGCTAATAATATAAATAGGATATTAGCCTCATTGAATGTTGTTTTTAAAAGATTGAAATCCACTTGGTAAATAAATATCAGTGTAATTATTACTATCGAAACTATGAAACTAAGAATATATTTCCATGTTTTACTAAAGAATTTTTTTACCTTCTCCTTTTTGGTATTTTTTAAAATTCCATTTTCCATTATTAAATTACACCTGTTTATCAAATATTATTGATTTGATATATCAATACAATTGGTCCATACAAGGTATTTGGATTTCTAAGAATAAAATCTAGCAATCTAAATTGAACTAATGGATCATAAGCAGAGTAATTGGGTGAATTGTCTGGTTGAAAGCTTTTTATCATGGTTACATTGTATTTTTCGCTAAACAGATTTCTATAAAATTCAGATTGTAATTCAGTAATATTTCTACTGTATTGTATACTTGATATAATTAAATATTCAGGATTAATTTCATAAAAAATCTCCTCATTTATACCCCATTGAACAGTAGTATTACCAAAATTTTCTGGAATGTAGACATAAGCTGAAGCAAGTATAATTGCATCATCAGCAATGTTGTTTGTCATCCAATCTCCTGCTATTTGTCTTGTATCGTTTTGATATGATACATTTAGGTATGTTATTCTAGTTACTGTAAAGGATAAAATAATGAAAGTAATTAATGAAACAGCACCATAACTAATGCCTTTGTATATTTTCCATCGATTTTTTTGTTTTTTGTTTATCTCTAGATTTTCCTCATTTTCTTTATCTATGTTTAAAATCTCTGATTTATTATTGAACCATTTAAAATAAATAAATTCAGTAATTTTCTCTATAAATATGAAAAATACAATTATAGTAAATTGAACGGATGGTAGAGAATATCTAACCATATAAACGGAAAATAAAATTGGAAATACCACAAAATACTCTAATGCCATTGAAGCAATAATAAATATACCAATCTCTATCTTCTTCTTTTTGAAGATAAATACAATATTATATGCAATTAATATAGCTGCAAAAATATATCCTAGAAAATCCAGAATTGTCGCAAAAATCCCTTGATAAATAAAATAATGTCTAAAGTAAAGTGATACTGATTGATTCTCTTGTAAATAACCTTCAGCTACAAGTGAAAATTGGTAAAAAAGTCCTTCAAATGTATATTTTGGTTCAATTATATTGTATGGATTTATCACAATAAAAGTAACTAACGATATCCCAATGGAAATTGCATAAGTTATTATTGTTTCTTTTAAGCCTATCTTATTTAGATAAATATAGATTGGTAGAAATACAAATAATATAAAAGCTAAAGACAATATTCCTGGTAATTTTGAAGAAATAGAAAAAACACAAAAAATGCTGGCTAGATAGAAATATTTCATATTCTTTTCATTAAAACTTTTTATGCAATAATACATTGCTAATGTTAGCCAAAATACCATCATAACATCAATATATCGCCCATAACCTTGAATTATATTGCTAATTAAACCATTAATAGAAATAAATACTAATGAAAGTAAATTCATTTTTTTATTTTTAAAAATAAAACTATTTATGTTAAACAAAACACATAAGATTAATATTCCTGTGAATATTGATACTATTCTTTCTGTAATTAAATACACACTAAATGGTGTTTCTGGATTGATGAAATAAATTAATGCAAATAAAGGATATATTAAATAAAAAACAAAAGCTGGATTTGATAATAAATAAGGTCTTAGAACTTTAGCTTTAACCATTTTCAAAGTACCATCAATAATCATACATTGATCTGGTTCAAAGGCAGCATTGCCATAATATGATGGTTTTGTTGCATATAGGGTAATTTGAAAGCACAATATCATTAAATTCAAAATAATAACAAATAGAACAAGTTTATTTTGCAAAATAGGGCGAAAAAACATTTTTAATTCTTTTAATATTCTCTTGCCATATCTAAAAATAATTAAAACTAGAATTGTTAACCATATAATTAGAATGGGGATATCCTTGTACCAAGCCAACTTTAAACCTCAAAATATTATCTTTTGGATTGGTTTTGCTTATAAAATTTACTAGGAAAGAATGATGATATGTTAAGATTAATTATAATTAACAAATAAAATTTAGGTTAAAACTATTTACTTAATTTTTTTATTATGACTATAATTACAATAGTTAGTATGATGATTAATGCTTCATAAATTATTGATATATTGTACATTTTTTTATATGGTAGTTTTTTAGATAAATCTAGTTGAATCAATGATTTTTCTTTAATACTAGTTTGATTATTATTTACATTACATAAGATATTCAAAGTATAACCATAAGTGGAAAGCATTATAGTTATTTCCAATGAATCTGATGAATTTATTTTACAGGAAATATCGGATGTAAAATTTGTATTTTTATTTTCATACCAGATTTTAGCTTCATCATTTATACTTATAGAATAGGTTAAATTTAATGAATTCAAAAGATTATAGTTAGCAATAGGTTCTCTAAAATAGTAATCTGGGGATGGTATTAACTCATACGGATATTTACTACTTGTTAATATGTTATCAACATTGGATATCATTGTATAATTCAGATAAAGCATATCATTTGATAGATATGGATTTGCATCTAATATAAAGTTACACTCAATAAGTGAGGATTCCATAAATATGAAATATAAATCAAGTAGATCAGTATCATTTGAATTCTCATAAAGATAGTATAAAAGCATTGGATGAACTATATAATAGGGTGAGTAAAATTCGCTATAATCAATATCTTGTAAGTATATTTTCAAATCATATAATTGCTTATTATCCCGTAAATATAAATATAGATTATTTTTTAATGAAGTAATTCCTTTATCTATATCATCTTTAACTGTAAAATCCGATGTATAGTTCATATATCTATATAGATTCGCAATAGTAAACATGTGCCCATTTAAAACTCTATTATTTTTATTATGATGTATAAACCAAATTTCATCTTTGGATAAAACAATCTTTCCTCCACCTTTTTTTTCAGATAAAGTTATTCCTTTAATTATTTTTGTTGAGCATTCTAAATAATAGTTATTAGTGATGTTTAAATTAGTCAATAATTCATCAACATTTATGAAAAGAATAGCTGCAAATGACGCACCCATCGCATCTTCATAATTTTTTCTCAGCGTTAACATTTTAAATATTAAATGACCTAAATGACTAGGAAATAAAATATACTCATCATAATCGTAAAAATTTCCATCTGACAATAGAAAATTAGCATAATATAATATTAATTGAGCATATTTTGTATTGTTTGTTCTCAGATAATCATAATAAAAAAAAGATCCTCTCATTGCAATGTTAGTTAGATCAAAAGTATTTACATCGGAATATTGCCCTGGGTTAACTAAATACTTAATATCTTCTTCATCAAATAATTCTACTTCTCCAAGATGATAATCTGTCATTTTTGAATTTTGCATTATTGTATGATTAGTATATCTATGTATTTTATTATCATCAAAAAAAACTAATGTTTGAGAAAAAAATAATATTATAATTATGATTAAAAATATTTTATCCTTGGATTTCACCATTGTCGCCTTTTTTAATTTTTTTAAATTGTTTTATAAGATAAACAATGAGAAACACTGCTATAGGTATTGATAAACCATAAAAAGGATTTAATATAGGAATTCCTCTTAAATCCCCCATTAAGAACAATCTTTCATCAATAAATAATGGGAAAATAATAGTCCAAATTATCCAAATCAATGTACATAATGTTATGAATGAAAAAAATAACCATTTCTTTATCTCACTTTTCATAAATGTTTCTTGATAATAAATGCTAAATACTTTTCCATGATGTACGAATCAATAGTAATAGAAATTAATTGATAATGCAAAAAAAATATTAAAAAACAAGTATATCAACTCTATAATAATAACAATAACAGCTATAAGGTGTAATTAAAATGGCTCTTCCATGGATATGGGCAATAATATGCCCTGTATTAGCATATTTAATTGGTTCAATCCCATTTTCTTTTATAGTAACTAAATGGCGTACGGGAAAAGATCTTCGTGAAGTGGGAACAAAGAATGTTGGGGGTTTGAACACAATGATAACTTCAGGATTTAATGTAGGTTTTTTGGCAGGATTTTTTGATTTTATAAAAGGAACAATTTGTGTTACAATTGTAATGGTTATAGAATTTGATCCTACTTATAATAATATTTTACCAATAGAATATTATCAAATGGATTGGGATGGAATTATTTTCATTTTAGTTGCTACTGCAGTAGTTTTAGGTCATAATTTCTCTATCTTTTTAAAATTTAAAGGAGGAAGAGGATTAGCAACTTCAGCAGGAGTATTGGTTGTTTTGAATCCATTAATATTATTGATTTATCTAGTATGTTTAGCAATTTTGGTTGTATTAACAAAATATGCAAGGCCTTCAACATTTTTAGCTTTCTTTTTAGCTTTACCAGCAGCATTTCTCTTACCATTGTTTCCTCCTTGGGTAGCTAATCAAGGATTAAATAGTCCTTTTATCTTAGGGTTAGTTTTCGTTGGATTAATCTTAGTTACAATACCAAAGTATATTGTACCTGTGATCGATCTATTCAAAGGAAAAGAATACAAAATTGGACGAGAAATGAAACTTAACGAAAAAGACGAACTAGATGCTGATTATTAAAAAAAGAGATAGTAAGAAAAGAGAAATCCTTTCTTTCTTAAACATATTGGGCGCAACTATCGCAATACCATCTTTGATATTCATTAATGAATCTTAATGGTTTTCCACAGAATGGACATGTTGGTACATCTGCTGATGCAGCTGCGGGAGGACCACTTGTGCTTGGTGGTGAGGAGGCCATAAAGCTTGGACCCGATGAAGCTGATGGTGGACCGGATAACTGTGCAGCTAAACCACCTACTGGTGGACCACTTGTTGCTGAAGGAGGTCCTGTTGGGAATTTTTCTTTCTTCTTTTTCTTCTTAGGTTCTAAACCACTTACAGTACTTGCTGGAACTCCAGAACTTACAGCACTTTTATTGAAGAAGTATGTTATGACTCCTAAGAATAATGAGAATACTAGTAATAATACACTAATTAATAAAATCCAACCCCAAATATTTATCGTTTTTGTTGGATCAACAATTGTTGCATGTACGAAATTTAGTATTTCATAGATAGGGGAACTCCACAAGGATGCTGAAGCACTAAATGGTTTGTATCCAGGATAAATTGCTAGAAAACCTGTGAAAGCTAATAAAGGTACCTCACTCTTTGGAACTTTACTTGCTCCAAAATTACCTATCATAACAAGAAAAGCGGTTATTATTATCCCAGCAATTTCAACAAAGAAAGCAATTGCTGTAAGATCAAGTTTTAAGCGAGTATCAGTCATTAGCAAACCTCCTGCATCTTGAGGACCTACGTAAGTAGGTATACACATGGCTAATACTATACCAATTCCTGCGATTATTATGGACAGGCTAGTAATAACTCTTAAAACTTTAACAAATCCAATCTCAGAAGAACCACCACCAAGATTTAATCCACTTGTTGAACCAGATCGACTTTTCCATAGGAATATCCAAGCATAAGCAAATAAAGCTACTAAAAGCAAAGCTAATCCAATAAGACCTATATAGAAACCAAAATCTGCAGTAGCTAACATATCATTACCTAAGCTCAACAAATAGAACATTGGTGTGGAATATTGAGATATAATACTAGTTGGTGCAAAGATAAATATGGCTAAAGCAATTAAACCTGGTCTCTCTTCGTTTATTGTGGTACGAGGAGATAGCACACCTATCAATGTTATAAAGCAGATTATAAAAATCCCAATGACAAGTGTTATTGCAGCTAAACCAAAAATATCTGTAGTACCTGATCCGATAACACCATAACTGAGGATTAATCCTATAGCTACAGCTATCGCACCAAGAATACCTATTAAAGAACCAACTGTTAATAGTTTTTTATAGTCGTTCTCAGAAGACAAATAACATTTCTCCTTCTACTAATGTATACATTATTTTATAGTACTATATTTTTTTTGGTATTTATTACCTTAATTGTTGTAACCCATAATGAGTGTACAAAGGATGTTATTTTTATGTGTACTAAAGACTAGATGTTATTAGATTTAACTTTTTTGAATTGGGATTATCTATAGATTTTAACATAAATTATATTATAAGCGTAGCAATTTGGAATAATTTAGCATAGAATAACTTTAAAATAATATCAGAGATAGCAAAGAATAATCAGAAACTAATTCGTGAGAAAAACCCAATATATCCAATTTTAAAGGTTTAAACAATGGCATCAGTAAAGTCCTCAAGTAGCACTGCTAAATTAAAAACAACCAAAAAAGCAAGTGCATTTGTAGGCATAGCTATCGGTATTTTTGATGATAATGGACCAATCGTACGATATTATAATATTCGGTTATCTAAGGAAATCATAAATAAAATGGTTATTCATGGAATGTCAGCAGTTCATGGTGGGGAAAATATTTTTGGAGGACTTTTTGGACCATTACCTATTTTTGATGTTCTTGATCTCCGGTATCTAATTTATACCTTTAAAGTAAAAGCTTCAAACACCAAAGATTCACGTATTGCTGAACATGGTCGAGTATGCTCAGTATTTCTAATTCTTAAGAAAAGTCAAGAAAGATATACTTTGAATAACCATTTAACAATTGAAAAATTGATATCTGATTTCATTACTAAAAATTGGAAAAAAGAATTGGAAATAACTAAAGATTCAATGTTGGAATTATATGAATCAATAAATAGCGTGATTAAAATCAAAGATGTTCGTTCTTTTAGCTTTGGTGAAGCGGGTTTAATTGAATATGCAGATTCCCAGATGATTTTAGACGAAGGAATCCTTACTATACTCGACATTAAAACAGATAAAGCTTACATTTATTTACCTCAGGAACGTTTTGATTCAAAAATGCGTATAAAAGCTTTGGAAAAAATAGAAGAATTGAGTTATCGTGAATTTGGTTCCCATCTTAAGATTCAAAAATTTAGAGATTATCTAAAATTCAAGAAAATCTTAGATAAACACTCGATCCAAGTTATAAAATGAAATTTCATTCTAATCTGCTTCTTAATTTTTTTTCTTCTAATTTATCCATTGGGGGAGTGATTTTTCTTTGGATAATTAATCCAGTTGATACTAAAACCAAACCAGCTATAACTATATATGTATGAGGTAAAGTAAATACGGTAGACCAACTCAAATTTACATCAGGTAAGAAAATGAGAATTGTTGGAAGTACTGTTAGAACTGCTCCAATAGCTGTTAAAGTAAAGGCAAAATATAATAGAGCTTTATTTCTTGGTGGTTCATTACTTTCAGATTTTTCGTTAGATTCCTTCTTAGACAAAATAAATCCACCACTATATTTAGATGACTGTTAAATGTGTGAAAGATATAATAAATATTAAGTTATTCATTACAATATAAAAATTATAATACCTATCTTATGATAAAAAAATTCACAGGTAGAACATCTATGGTATCAGATGAACAATTAACTTTAAGTGCGAAAATAGCTGGATCTTTATTAAAACAAAACTCCATTGAAAAGAAGTTTTCAAGAAGAACTAATGAACGAATACAAAGATTAGAAGCAAAAAAAACGAAAAGAAAATTTGATACTATTTCTCTTTCAATTATCACTTCTTTTGTTCTAGCAGCATGTGTACTAATTGTTTTACAAATAACTATAGAGATTTTTCCTGATGACACTGATTTAATTTACATTCCTGTTATCTTATTGTGCATTTTAGTTATTATTGCAGCTATCTTTACTGTGGAATATTTTCTAGTTAAGAAAGAAGGAGAGCAGAATTTAGAGTTAAAATTAGGTACGCTACAGTCTATAAAAGCAGAAATTGCCCAATTACAAAGAGAACAAACAAAAATCTATAATTTTGTTAAAGATTCTTTCAAGTCTGTAGAAAAAGTTGAGTCAAGATTTATGTTAGATGGCTTTATTTTACGATTCTATGTAAATATGATCATAACAGAAATAACTGATATTACACCTGAAAAACTCTATCATTATTTATTTTCAATTTCAATAAAGAAAAAGCTTGATGTTACCAAATTATTGAGTTCGGAGCAAGATTTTGATAAAACTACTAAAATTATTTTTAGTCACTTAATTAACTATAATAAAGTCTTATCTGCTTTCATTAATATTGAATCAATACCAAATTATTTCAGTGATTGTGCAAAAAGATCAAAAGAATTTATTAGAAATTTCCAAGAAATAAAACAACAAAGGGAATAGGACAATGATAAGAATATTATTGGTTCGACATGGTCAAAGTGAAGGAAATAAAATAGGTGTGTTACAAGGTCATAGTGATTATCCATTATCTGAAGAAGGTATAAAGCAAGCAAAAGAATTGGGGAAAAAGCTTCTTCGTGATAAAGAATCTTTTAATGCTATTTATTCTTCAGATTTAAGTCGTGCAGCTGAAACAGCTAGGATAATTGCTTTAGAAACTAATTTTGAAGATATCCACTTAGATGATCGATTAAGAGAATTTAATTTGGGAATTTTTGAAGGTAAATATACACAGTTTATGACAGAAGAGGAGAATGAATTCCTAAGTTCTTGTTGGAAGGATACTGCAAAACGAATTCCTGAAGGTGAAAATGTAGATGAAATGGTTAAGAGAATTAAAGAAGCCTTCAACGAGATTGTAGAAAAACATAATCAAAATGAAACGGTTATAATTGTTGCTCATGGCGGAACCCTTTTTCATATTATGCAAACAATTTTAGGTTTTAAACTAAAAGACAGAGATTGGTTTGATAATTGTAAAATTACTGAAATAATACAAAATTCTGAGTCAAAAAATTGGCAAGTAGTTAAATACAATAATGAAACATTAAATTCATAGTGATTCTTATGAAAAAAATCGGCATTATTGGGGGATTAAGTGCACAATCTACAATAGAGTATTATAGAATTATTGTTGAAGAATACAATAAAATCAAAGGAGGAGTTTCCTCTCCTGAGCTAATTATTGATAGTTTGGATTTGCAAAAAATAAGTGAATTTATGATAAATGATGATTGGGATAAAATTTTAGAAGAGCTTGTAGAATCAGCAATCAGATTGATTTTTGGTAAAGCCGAGATAATTATTTTAGCAACTAATACTCCCCACAAAGTTTTTGATAAACTTGTTCCTAGGGTTGCCGTCCCAATGATTAGTATAATGGATGCCACTACTGAATCAATAGTTGAAAAACAATTGAAAAAAGTTGCCTTATTGGGTACTAGATTTACAATGCAATCTACATTTTATCAAGCTGCTCTTAATAAGTATAATATTGAAGTAATCGTTCCTTCTGAGGATGATCAGAAGACAATAGATGAAGTTATCTGGTCAGAATTGACTCATCATATAATATCTTATGGTTCAAAAATCAAATATTTACAAGTCATTGAACGTTTAAAACAACAAGGAGCTGAAGGAGTTATTTTAGGTTGCACAGAAATTCCTTTATTAATTAATCAAGAGGATTGTGATATACCAGTTTTTGATACTACTTATCTTCATTCCATGGCAGTTCTTAATAAAGCATTAGAAGAATAGCCTTCCAAAATTTTTTCTTTCTCGGAATTGAAATCCTGATTTGAATTTAAATATGCGAAAGAATTCTTAATTAAAGGAAGAAATTCTTTTTCCAGTTTTTCAATAGTATAATTTGCAAAATCAATAATTTCATTTTTACCAAATTTTTCATTGGCTGTTTTTTCTAAATTAAAAGAATCAAATATTATAGGAGTTAATTTTGTTTTCACGATATCTTTTAGATATAATTCAAGAACTAATAAATCAATAATTTCAATATAAAATTCAATTAACTTTTCCAATTCAGGATTATTTGTTTGATCCTCATAAAAAATATACTTCAGTAGTAAGATATAATCAGCAAATCTGTTGAAAATAAATAAATCTTCTTTACTTTCAGGTAGAAGAACAGGAAGCTGTTTTAGATAACTAGAATTAAATCTAAGGTAACCACCTGACATATGGGTACTCTCATAGAGAGTAGAAAAGTATCTGTTGAGTAATTTTGAATTTAGTAATACTAGAAAAAATTTGAGTAAATTTCTATTATTTGGTAAAAACATATAGATACCCGTAGCATTTGAATATTTACCAGGATCGACAGCAACAGTTAATTTTTTAGCTATTTCTCTGATCAATAATTTAGGTTCCAAAAAAATCTCCCATGAAGAAACGAATTTCTCATTATAATTAAGATAGTGCTCTTTTAAACGTCTTTTAGCTAAGGTTAATTCTTTTTTATTTTGAACAAGATACCTAGCAACATTAGCTGTACCAATGAATAATAGATCCTTTTCAGATTTCTTATCAGGTGAAAGATAATCAAGACTAGAGATCCAATCTGTAAAACCTAAAAGTCGGTAAGCGAATTTCCCTAATTCTCCTATCCTAATAATATTGGTGATTTGGTTTATTTTAAGTACTAAAGAAATATCAGGAGATATTATGAAAAGTTTTTGAGGTAGATTATAGAAATCCAATTGCTTAATTAGTGTAGTAGTAGTGCCTGATCTTAACTGCTCAAGGGATTTTACTTTGGGAATTATTTCTATAGTATTATCTAATAGATCGTCTAATTTTGTTTTATTGGATTTTTCAACTGTAAGTATAATAGGATAAGTAGCTATTTTGGTAAAAACTGCTAGATAAGATAAATCCACTAAATTAATGATTTTTGTTTTTGTTAAAAGATGCTCCCTTATTTTCAAACCAAAATCTGAAGCTATAAATTTATTTGTGATAATAAAAGAAAGAATTCCACCTTCTTTTAATAGAGCTAAACCTCGTTCAATAAACAATATTGAAATGTCATATAATTTATAGGCTGCTTGATAGGTTGAATTATAGATTCTCTTTTCAATTTCATTTCTCATTTTTTTAATTTCAATATATGGTGGATTGCCTATAACGATATCAAAACCACCATTTGATAAAACTTTGTCAAAATTATTTTCCCAATTGAATGGTTTTATTTCTATTCTTTCGTGTTCTGTATAATTTTCCATTAATTTTTTTTCGAATTCATTATCCCAACCAATTAGACTATTCCCTACTTTCAAATTAAATGAAGAACTATTGATAATATCTTGAGTAAGCTCTTCTTTTGTTAAGTCTTTTATAAACCAAATCCATAATCTTACTTTGATTATAGAAATAGCTTTTGGAAGTAAATCAACACCAAAAATATTATTTTCAAGAATATTTTTCTTTATTTCCCAATTAGTTTTCTTTAGCCTTAATTTTTCATTTAGATAGGATAGTAACTCATATAATTGCTGTGCTGATTCAATAAGAAAATCACCAGAGCCACAAGCCATATCCAGAATTTGAATTTTAGAAAGAATGGAATGGATCTCTAATAATTTACTTTCAGCTCTAATTTCTGTTAAATCTTTTAAAGCATCTATTTTCATTTTTGTTTTATTTTTAAGAAGGGAAAAAATAGTTAATTTATTCATGAAAGAAGTAATTTTTTGTGGAGTAAAATAAACACCCTTTTTTCTTCTTTCGGTCAGAAATCTATTGATTTTTGATTCAGATTGATTTTCATCGCCTAAATCCTCTATAAAATTAAGATCTCTTTCATAGATAAAAGATAATGAATCTATAGCATTCACACCAAATTTCCTAGTAGTATTAAGCACAAATTGAAAGAGAACAGACCAATCATTATTTAATTTGGTCAAATCTTTAAAATGAATTTGGGAATCAATAATATTCATTTCTTTTAATAATAAAGTATATTGTTTCGTATTAATTGCAATTTTCTTTATTGCTGATTTAGACCTGAAAGCAGTAAAAATAGAATAGAGATTGTGATTTAAAGTACTCTTATTTTCTTTTAGATTTGAAAAAAATTCTTCTGTGGTTAGATCATTATTAGATTTGTCTTGAATTAATCCTTTATTAATTAAAATTGGTATTAGGAATAAGCAGAAGATAATTTGTTGTATATAATTGATAATTTGATAACCAAATACACTTGACCTAATATCTTGAATTAGTTCATTTTTAACTAACTCATAATTTTTGTAAATAACCTCAATATCCTCACTTGATATTTGATTATTCATTTTGTACTAATTTCCTTTAATATTTGGTCAAATTAAAGAATAATCAGTAGATAATAAATGTCTTGATAAAATATAAGAAAAAAGGAGGGTAATTTAATAATTCCTAAATCTAGAAATTTTGTAACTAAATACCCCATCTGAGTTCACGTGGATTTGGATTGATTATTTTTAACATTTCATCTAAACCAGGTTCGACTCCTTGCATTAACATATAACCTTTATTTAATTCACGGTTGGTTATTTCACCAGCAATATTGGTAGTCATAATTTTTTCTACTTCCTTAACATCTCGAGTATGACCTAAAGTCCAAATCATTTTCGCATATGCAGTGCAAGGTATCATATTTGCTCCTTCAAAGACTCCTCGAGCCAACATATCCCTACCAGTCTCGTAAACACGTAAATTGGTGAAACCATATAATGGTTCAACAACAATACAAATAGGAATTTCTTGTTCTTGAGCGCGTTCAAGTGCTGGAAACATAGAAGTATTGACATGACCAAGACCGGTTCCAATAAAGATTACACCATGATAATCATTGTCAATAACTGAGTGTAACATATCAGGATCCATACCAGGGTAGAAATACATCATAGCAACCTTGTGATCTATTTTGTTATCCACCCACATATCGTCTTTATTACCTCTTCTTTTGACATCATCTTTGAGGTAGGTAATCTTTTGGTTAGCATCAATAACTCCTAAAGGAATATCACTTAAGGTTCTGAAAGCATCACGTCGGCTGGAATGCATCTTTCTGACTCGAGTTCCACGATGGATCAAATTATAAGAATCATTTGTACCACCATGCATACAAATGACAACTTCGGCTAGATCAGCATACCCCGCAATTGTGCTAGCATTGATGATATTTAGTGGACCATCACTTGAAGGTCTATCACTACTTCTTTGTGAACCTACAATTACTATTGGTGCTGCAAGATTTTGAAACATAAAAGATAACGCAGAACCTGTATAACTCATTGTATCGGTACCATGTCCAATTATAACTCCATCAGCACCACTTTGAAATTCTTTCATAACTTCTTCAGCTGTTTTAGCCCAAAATTCTGGTTGGAAGTTTTCTGAAAGTAAGGAATAAATTTTCTTTGGAGTTAAATTACAAATATCAATTAATTCCGGAACAGCACTAAATAATTCTTCAGGGGTAAAAGCTGGTAAAACAGCTCCTGTTCGATAATCCAATCGAGAAGCAACAGTCCCACCTGTTCCTAACAATGTAACATTTGGTAGACCTTCTTTAAATTTAACACTAATATCTGGAAGTTTATATTTACCTTCTTTGTATCCTGTTTCTTCGATTTTTGTATCCTTTGTTACCTTTACACCAATATTATAGCCAGTATCTACTTTAAGAACCAAATAGCCTTCAGATGTATGTTCACTTCGAGGTAGGATGACTCCTTCATAGACAGCTTCCCCTTTTTTCACCTTAACCTGACTCCATACACCAACCTTTTCAGCTTCTAATCTTTGTCGTAATTCACCTTTATATCCGATTGGATCTCGTTTGCTTGTTTCTTTTTTGGTACTCATATTAATCACCTGCTGAAAAAATTATTTTCCTCCCAATTTCATTAAAACAAAATCGAAGACTTTCTTTCCAGAGAGACTCCCTTTAATTCTTCTCATAATATTTCCCGTAATCTTATTTGCTAAATCATTCTTCTCTAGTTTGTCTATTTTGAATTTAGCTTTTACTTCATTTAATGATTCATTATAATATCTTGTGAGTTCTGCATCAGTGATTGCTTTAATTTTAAGATCAGTGAGAACTTGTTTGAATTTTTTAGTTGGTTGTTTCAAAAGAACACGAGTAATATTTGGTATTTGATTAAAATCATAAAGACCTTCATGAGCTCCCTTTAGAATTTCAATTATTTGCTCAAAATTAATCAATGAAGGATCAAACCCCTCCCGTCGTAATGCAACTAAGGTTTTTTCGTAAAAGTCATAGCCACGTTGCGGATCTATACGGTGTTCATCGATCAATTTGGTAATATTATCAACCAGTTCATGACGAATTAATTTTACTACTTGATAGTAATCAAATCCATATTTTTTGTTTAGTTCTTCATAAATCTCCCAAGGTTTTACTCCTACTTTTTCTTTTAATTGTTGTATTTTCTCCATATCCATGTCTATTGGAGGAGTATCTGTATCTGGATATAATCGATCCTTTCCATGTATTACTCTTAAAAACTCAGAATTACCATCCAAAGTTAATCTTCGAGTTTCTTGAGGAACACCATTAAGGGCCATTTTACATCTTTCAATGATCTTTTTCATAGCATGAATAACCCATTTCTGAGGACCTAAAGCAATAAAATAAGCATCATCCTTTTTCAAATTAAGGATTTTACGTATCTTTTTATCAATATCAGTAGTCATTTGTCCAAAGAAGAAATTATTTTGAGAATCTTTAATTGCCTTTCTTCTAAAAGAATTAGCATCCATTTCATCAGATTGGAATAGAAATTGTCTTGGAATTCCTGAGATAAGCTCTGTTTTTTCAATAATATCTTGACCGAAATCTTTTCCTGGCTGAATTTCAAGTTTGAATATACCACCAAATTTAGGTAATCGAATACCCATTATAATGAAATTTTTAGGAACCTTTGTGACATCAAAATTTTCTGTTAACTCAATATATGTATGTTCTAATTCATCTTTGGTTAAACTACGCTCTTTTAATTTTCCAGCGATTTTTATTAGCATATCTTGTCTAGCTACTTCTCTACGACACATCTGATCAAACATGTCTAAATCTTGAACACCCTTGAGTTCAACACGATCGCCACCAGTTATACTCAAGTTTACATCCTGACGAACTACACCAATTCCTCTTCTACCTATTTTGCTTAAGCGTAATGCTAGACCAATATATTCAGCCGTTCGACGTAAATCTTCAGGGTCATCACAATCACGATGATCAGTGATTACTTCAACCAAAGGTATACCTAATCTATCAAGGTTATAGTAGACCGTCCGACCATAATTTTCAGTTTTAATTTTTCGAGCAGCATCTTCTTCAACTGTGAGATTTGATATTCTAATTTTCTTGTTATTTATAGGAATCCAACCATCTCGAGCAATGATCATTGTTCTTTGGAAACCAGTAGTAATAGAACCATCCAAATATTGTTTTCTCGAGACTACTATTTCATCAACCATAGCAGAGAAATTTAACCAATGGGCTAATTCATACCCTTTATAGATTGCCTCATTATCAGGCCAGAAAGGTGGTTGTTCATCCTGTTCATAAACACAAACAGAATCTTCATACGCATGATAAATCACCCGATAACCTTTTTCAAATTCAATTAACATACCAGCATCAAAATCGCCCATTTCCCCTAAAACTGGACGAAAATATCTTTCAAATAAATAATCAGGCTCACCATCACTTAATTTAGGAACACAATTACAGAATAACTTCCTTTTAGTGTCTATTTGATGGTGTACTTCAAGTCCTGCAAGGAAACCTATTTTCTTAAAATCTATTTTATCTAAATCAATCATTGAATCTCACAGCTAAACATTAACTATCACTTTATAATTGACCTGTTCCGATCAAACAGATATTCTAAACGGAAACCATCTTAAAAATCTGTAGTTAAAAACTTTATTTTAGATAGAAAATCTCTGAAATAAAATTACTAGAGTATTAAAAAAAAGAACATAAGAAAATATTTCTTATGGTTCGGACATATCTGACCCACAACTAACACAGAAACGATTTTCAATTTTATTTGTTGATCCACAGTTATTACAGATTTTTGTTTGCATAGGTTGACTTTGAATTGGTTGTGGTTGCATTGGTTGTACGGGAGCATAGTAGGTTGGTTGTTGATAAGTTCCCACTGGTTGCTGATATAGAGGAGTTTGCACAATTTCAGCTTTCTTTCTTTTATTTCTAACTGATAAACCAACAGCTAATCCGACAATAGCTATTACTACAACAACAGGAATTACTATCACTAAAATTAGTATTAAATTAGACCCGGTTTGAACACCATGGAAATTAACTGTAATACTAACAGAAGTTGAAGTATATTCATAATAATCATTATTCATGAAGATAACATACCATTTATCCTCATATGGAATATCGAAAGTTCCTGAATCATAGTAATCTTCAAAATTTGAAACATGATAGCCTTCAGCAGTACCTCCACCATCAAAGATGTCATAATTGTAATCATCACAGATCCAGACATCTAAATAAACATTATTGGTTGCACTAAATGACCAATAAATATCTCCAGTGGTATCCATTATTCCTTCTGAATAAACCGAAAAATCACCTCCATATGGTATGGTGATATTATAACTTTGAGCTTCAACAGGAGTATTACTTACAAAAAATAATGTTAAAAAAATACCTGTTATTGCTACCCCAATAATTAAATTTCTAATATTTTTACGCAAATGTTTACACCTTTACAATAGAATATTGCTAGCTAGCTCCTAAAGAATTAAAGCAAAAGATTATTCTTGTAACTAGATATAATTTTTTTGGTATTAAGAAAAGCGAATTTTATTATCTAAAGAAGTAAAATTGCTATAACAAAATACTTTTTTTATTAACAAACAAAATATACTCATAGTATTTATTTAGAACATTTCCATTAATTGTTGATTATAAAGGAATTTAGTAAATAAGGTAGAATCATTTGCTGGTAAATAAGAGAAATAAAGTTGATAAATCAAAAATAGTTATTCAAACAGAACCTATAGAAAAGAAAAATCTTAAACCGGCGTTAATAATACATGGAGCTTCAAGCACCAAAATAGGTTTTGGAGGAGAGAAATACCCTCGTTTAGTTTATCCTGAACAGAGTATGGATTTAAACACGAGAATTAAAAGATTTCCAATTAAGGGAAGTGAAATAACCAATAAGGATTTATTGATAGCTTATTGGGATGCTAGTATTAAGCAATTGAAAATTGATGCGGTTGAAAATCCTCTTCTTATTAGTTTACCAACAGCAAACTTAACTAATTGTCCTTTTAGAGAATTCGTCCAAAAACATTTCTTTGAGGATTTGGAAGCTGAAAAAGTAATCGTGGTTTCTGATCCATTCCTTTCATTGGTAGGTTTTATACCCCAGATTAAAAAGCTTACAGCCATTATTGTTGATATTGGATTTTCACAAATACGAATAGTGCCTTTTTATGAAGCAGCAATCATTGAAGAAAATATCACTCAAGTTTCATTTGGTGGATTTGATCTTACATTACAATTAGCTACTTGGTTAATGAAACTTGGTTATGATGGTCCTATTGATTCATTATTTATTCGAGATATAAAAGAGAATTACTGTTATGTTCGGCAATACAAACAGACTTTTAATGAAAGTACCGAGAAATCAATATCGTATCATTATGGTAAAAATATCTTTGAATTAAGTGCTGAAAGATGGAAATTACCTGAATTACTTTTTTATAAGAAATATTTTTCTGAGAAAATTGATTTTTCACCTAGAAGTGATTATGAAGGGATAAGATTTGATATGAAAGATGTCTCTTTATCCCAGGCAATAATTAACGTCATTAAAAGTCTGAATTTTAGTTTATGGAAAGAGATGTGTAATAATATATGTCTTACTGGTGGAGGAGCAAAATTCATCGGATTAAAAACACGATTAGAAGATGAACTAAAGGATCTTTTCCCTGAACATAGAGAAGATATTCATATTCATAGCTCTCATGAACCTTCACTTATACCTTATTTAGGGGCATCTAAATTAGCAATATTAAAGTCATTTCAAGAATATTGGCGTTCAAAAGAAGATTATGAAACAGGAGAATATGACCTCTTTTTATAATTTAATTAGTTAAGAAAATAATTCAATAAGATAATAAATTAAAGTAAATTATTAAAATAGGTGAGAAAATGACACTAGATTTTGAGATTGAAAAGATAATTCTTACAAGCAAAACTATTGCTATTGTTGGTGCTTCAAGAGATGTTTCAAAAGCAGCGAATTATGTTCCTGAGTATTTAAAAGAACAAGGGTATACTATCATTCCAGTAAATCCCAAAGCTGATGAAATTCTAGGTGAAAAAGCATATCATGATTTAGCATCCATTCCTTTCAAAGTAGATATTGTGGATATTTTTAGACCAAGCGAAGAAACTCCAGCGATTGTTGAACAAGCAGTAAAACTTAATCCAAAACTTATTTGGCTTCAAATGGATATTTCAAATGAGCAAGCAAAGAAAATAGCTAAAAAACATGGAATAAAATTCGTTATGGACCATTGTCTTATGATGGAACATATAAGACTAACAGAAAAGTAAAATTACCTTTTTTTTATATCTTTTTGCCTATTCCGAAACTGCTTTTTAATACATTATTACTTTATCTCTATATTAATCATAGTTATATTTCCGGTGAGCAAAAAGAGTGTTTATTGATAAAAATGACCAATTTAGTTAATTGATAGTGAAAATTAAACGAAAAGAAATATCAGCATGTAATCGAGGTGGAAAACTTTGGTAGAAAGAGCAATTAAAGAAATCGAGAATCCTGAAGAATTACTTGAAATGGGTTTAATTGCTGGTATACAAAGTGGTAAATTCGATAATGCTATAGAGTTTTTTGAGAAGGCTCTTGAACTGCAACCTGATAATTCTCGAGCGTGGTTTTTACTTGGATTAGCCCATGATAGTCAAGATAATAAAACAAAAGGAATTGAATGTTACAAAAAAGCATTGGAACTAAATCCAGACTATGTGGAAGCATTGGTTAATTTAGGAACTGATTACTCTAAAATAGGCAGAGAAACTTTAGCTATTGAATACTATTTGGAAGCTTTAGATATTAAGCCTGATCATTATGCAGCGATGGTTAATCTAGGTATTAGCTATCTAGAACGAGGGGATATGGAGGAAGCTATTGATGTTTGTCAAAGAGCATTAGTTTTTGATTCCAATTATCAACTAGCTTATAATACTCTGGGGAGAGCTTATTTGCAGTTAAATGATCAAGCTAAAGCTATTGAATTTTTCAATAAAGCTCTTGCTATTGATACTAATTATTATGAACCATATAATTTCTTAGGGCTAATTTATGTTGATAAGAAAAATTACGAATATGCTATAAAACTCTTTGAAAAATCAGTTAAATTAAATCCAAAATACTATCTGGCTTACAACAATTTAGGAGTAGTATTTGCAATGATTGGTGATTTATCTGGTGCGATAGAGTGTTTTAAGAAAGCAGTTGATATAGAACCTAATTATTTTGAGGCATTACATAATTTAGCTTCAGCCTATGAAGAAGCAGAAGATTTTGAGAAAGCAGCAGAATATGAAGAAAGAGCTTATGGTGCAGAAGATGAGTTTGAAGATGAAGAAGAGAAAGAGGACGAAGAAGTTGAAGGGGAAAATGAAGACTATAAATAATTGATTAATCTTCTTTTGCTTTTATTAGTATTGAATTTATAAAATCATCTTTTCCATTTGTATAAGCGACCCGATCATTCTTGAATTTTGTAGCTAATTCTTTTTTCAAAGTTTCATATTCGTGCTTTGATTCAGGATGAGAACGCAAATAATCCCTAAATAATAATTGTCTTAACCAAAAATCATCATTGAATTCAACCATATGAACATGGAATTTTCTTTTACCAGTACCTTTAGGTGGTTTTCTAAAAAAACGTCTATTCGGTAGAAATTGTTCAGCTTCTTGAACATATTCATAATTTAATTTCTCTAATTTAGGTATGCAGTATATAGAATCATCTAATTTTTTCAAACCAATTAATATATCAATAATTGGTTTTGAAGCTAAATCAGGTATCGCTGTACTACCAATATGTTCTATAGAAATAATAAATCCACCAATTAATTCTTCTATTTTTAATTTTTCATTTAGGAACAACATAGGCCATATTTCATCATACTCATGAATAATAATTGAATCATCCATTGATATCACTCTACAAAATGGGGATTTATTATTTCTTTACAAAATATGGATAATTCTTATAAATTTAAAAATGTCTTGTTTAAAAATTGGGTGTGTAGAGTGTTTTTAATTACAGAAGAACAAAAAAATGAACCAATTATCATATCAAATGATATCTCTGAAAAAGAGATCGATATATTGATAGAAAGTAATACTAATTTTATTTTCCAACAAGAGACTTATTTTAAGAAATATACAGAAAGGGGAATAATTCGACTAGCTATTTTCACGGTAATTTCAATGGTTATTGCAGTAATAAGTCTAGTGCAATTCAAGAATTATAACGATTTGAGTAATATCTCATTTCTATTTTATGTAACAAATTTAGGTATGTTAATAAGCTCAATTTTATCATTTGAACAAATTCCTACTGCTTATGAAAAACATAGACTAAGTGCTGTAAAAATTTCTACAGTGATTGGTTTTATAATAGGTTTAATTATTGGGATAGGATTTGGTTATTTTGGTTATATGAATGAATTAAATGAACCACCAGAATATAGAATATTTTTTACTGCAATAATGATCATGTTTTTTTCAATATTTCCTCTTATTATTGTAACTACTCAAATAATAGGACTGATATACTCTTCCATAACTAGAACAACTAAAAGATATATGAGTATTATAAATATTCTAACTTCTCTAATACTAATAGTTTTAGCATATACTTATCTATTCTATTTTCTAGATTTTATATCAGGTAAGATGCTGTTATTTCTTTCAATATCTTTAGTATTAATTCAAGTTAGTGTTTTCATTTTAAATATATATATTTTTAACAAATTTGGGAAAAAAGAAATAGTAATTACACCACTAAGAATGATTTGGATTTCAGAGAAAAAAATCGATTACTATCGATTTAAGGATATTGTGAAAATAGAATCAGGGGAGACTAAAGTAATTATCACATTAGTTAGTGGTATCTTTGAAGTAAAAGAATTAAATTTTAGCAACACTGAAATAGCTAGTAAAACACAAATTGGAAGATTTGCTTATATCACACAGAAGTATCACGGAAAAGCACTAGAAAGAATGATATTATGAAATGTTCACACAGATAATTATTAGATGTTTTTCACAAAAGAATTTAATTTATTTTTCAAATTAACCTATGGCAATGTTTTAGAATTCTTTCAAGTATAGTTTTTTAGGTGGTTAAATGACAAAAGGAATTGGTCCAGAATTTATGGAAAAAACCAAGTACAAATATTTGGAAGAATCTGATCAAAAGAAAGGATTAGAAAATCCTCCTCTACAAATAGCATATGATAAGTCAAAAGCATTGATCGACTTACCAAGTCCAGATAGTATACAAGTAAATGATGTAGACCTTAGAGAAGCAATTGAAAGAAGAGAAAGTGTAAGAAAGTATTCGGATAAAGCTTTAACTCTAACAGAATTAGCTTGGCTATTATGGTCAACACAAGGTATAAAGGAAATTGGTAAGATTTGGACAAAAAGAACGGTCCCTTCAGCAGGTGCAAGACACGCTTTTGAAACATTTTTACTAATAAATAATGTAGAAGGTCTAAAACCTGGTGTTTATAGGTATCTCGCTTTAGAACACAAGCTAATTGAATATGACCTAAATGAGGGTATTGCAGATAAAATAGTTGAAGGTGCTTATGGTCAATCAATGGTCAAAAACGATGCTGTAACATTCATCTGGGTTGCAATTCCTTATAGAATTTCTTGGAGATACAGTCAAAGAAGTTATCGTTACTTACATTTAGATGTAGGACATGTTTGTCAAAATCTCTACTTAGCAGCGGAAAATATCGATTCTGGATGTTGTGCAATTGCAGCTTTCTATGATGAAATTATGAATGATGTTTTACATTTAGATGGTGTGGAACAATTTGTTATTTATATGGCCTCTTTAGGGAAAAAATAGTAAATAAGAAGAGAATTATCCTCAAGGGATAATTCATTTCACTTTTATTTTGTGAATTCAAGATAAAAGATAACCTCTTTTTCTTTTTTCAATTCTAAGTTGAAATTTAATTCTTTAGCTTTAGTAAGATAATAATCAATTGTTTGATGTCTACTAAAAGAAGTTCCATAACCAGTTTTTACTTTCTTATGTGGCAAATCTACTTCTATTTGAACAATGAAAGCTTCTTGTTTCTCATTTTCTGATTCAGGGGGGATAATTACATCCCAAACTAGAAGTCTACCACCCGGTTTTAATACACGATAAATTTCTTTTAACGTCTTTTCACGTGTTTCATTATCCATATACATAAATGTGAAGAAAGCGGTGACTGTATTAAATGATTCATCTAGGAATTTTAGATCTGTTGCATCCATGATAATTTTAAGGTTATCACTTGGTGCTTCTTCAAGTTCATCTTTACGTCTATCTATAGCAATAACTTGATCCTTCTTGTATTGTCCAATTACTCCTTCTCCTCCTCCACCAATATCAAGAATATATCCTGTTGCTTCGAAATTCACTTCTGGATATTGAATTTCACTGATCATATATTTTGATAAATCTTCATTAGAATGCATTTTATTTTACACCATTATTTTATTTTTACTTTTTTGTCTTTAAAGCTTAAATTTAATTGTTGGCATCTGTTAAATTATAAAGTGGTCAATCTATTAGAATCAAGTGGTCACTTTTAGACAGCAATTTTAACTCAATATTTTTTTAATGATTAGGAAAAAATACTTGAATTAAATTTGTATGGTAGAGTTAGTGAATGATTAATGATCAATAAAATAAAGGAATCAGTAGAGAAATATCAGGATGAGCTTATTTCTTTAACTAGAGCATTAGTGAAAATACATTCAGAAACAGGTCAAGAAGAACAAATAATTAACTGGTTAAATGAGAAATTTAACGAGATAGGGTTTGATGAAATAATCATCGATGAAATGGGTAATCTAATTGGAAAAATTGGTTCAGGAAAAAATATTCTAGCTATAGATGGTCATGTAGATACAGTAGAAATTGGTTCTCTGGAAAATTGGGCTTTTAATCCATTAAAAGGAAAGATAGAGGAAGGGAAAATTTACGGGAGAGGTTCATGTGATCAAAAAGGTGGATTAGCAGCTGCTATTATGGCTATAAAGATTTTGAAGGAAATCGGTTTCCCTGAAAATTTAACCTTATATCTTGTTGCTAGTATACATGAAGAAATATTTGAGGGGATGAATTGGCAGCATATTATAAACGTAGTTGGGATAAGACCAGGTGCTGTTTTATTGACAGAACCATCTAATTTACTAATTAGTATTGGTCATCGGGGAAGAGTAGATATTAAGATTGAAGTAACAGGTATCTCGAGCCATGGAGCAGATCCCGATCTAGGAGTAAATGCAATATATAAAATGGCTAAAATTATTTCAGAAATTGAAGAGTTGCATAAGAAACTACCAACAGGGAAAACTTTTGGTAAAAGTTCGATCACTGTTACCGATATCAAATCTAATTCTGTTTCATTAAATGCTGTTGCAGATAAATGTATTATACATGTAGATAGACGCTTGGGTGATGGTGAAACAAAAGAAAGGGTATTAAAAGAAATTAGCAATTTGCCTTCAGTAAAAAAAGCTGGTGCAAAGGTTTACGTCTCAAAAATCAACTCCAAAAGTTACAAGGACTATAAATATGAAATCGAAGGTTATTATCCAAGTTGGTTAATGAAAGAATCAGATTCCTTAGTTAAAATAGCTAAGAAAACCTATGAACAACAATACAACAAAGAAGCACAATTACGATATTGGCGTTTTTCAACTAATGGAGTAGCCACTAAAGGTTTGAATAATATACCAACAATAGGTTTTGGTCCTGGTGATGAAAAATTTGCTCATACTTCAAATGAGAATATCCCTATAGAACATTTGAAAAAAGCGGTGGAATTTTATACTGCGTTTTGTTTGGAATTCTCAAGGAATGAAAAATTACCTAAATAAAGGTGGTATTATTGTCTATAGATAGAAAAGCAGAGGATTGGCAATTAAAGATTATAAAAACTATTAGTACCTTAATTGGTAAGGATTTGGACAATATTACTGATGCATCTAAGACAAAAAGCAATTATTATACAGAAATTAAAAATGAAGTTTTAGCATTAAATATAGGAAATTTAGAATTAAAGCAAATACCTAATGAAATAGCTGAATTAACAGAATTAAATTTATTAGTTGTTTCAGGTAATCTACTTCTAAATGTTTCTGATTTTATTGTGAATTTAAAGAAATTAGCTATTTTAGATTTAAGTCAAAATCAAATATCAATTATTCCAGATTGGATAGGTAAACTTCAATTTCTAAGAGAACTACATTTGAATAACAATCAATTGTATTCATTACCAAGCACCATAGGAAAATTAACTTTACTCAGAAAGTTATACCTACAAAGTAACAATATTCATCGTTTACCATTTGAGATTTTAGACTTGAAATTATTAGAAGAAATTCATATAGATTTTAGATCGACTATTAGAAAATCTACAAAAGCAGTTATTTCAAATCTTGAATCCATGGGTTGTATAATCTATAACGATTATAATAGAAGATAAAAAGAGAACTAAAATCAGTATTTTTTTCTTTTTGTAAAAAGGGGATTTTGACAATTGGTTAATTTATAACTATAATCACTATTAAAAAATACTATGAAAATCTTTAACCTAAAGAATGTAAGGGTAAAAATAATTTTAACAGTTATTAAAAACTTTATATGTTCAGAAAGCTATTAATAAATAAGATGATGAATATCTAAAAAAATTCATCTAATAATTTTAGGAGAAAAGGGATAATTGAGAAAAAATGAGAAGAAAAAATTAGGTTTTATAATATTAATTCTATTTCTAATGAGTTCTATAGCAATAATTCAACAAGTGGATTCTGTAAATCAAAAAACAAATAGCAATTCATCAATTAAAAATCCAATTGCTGTTTTTCATGGACCTATATTTATAGTTAAGAATAATTACTCTTTTGAGGGTTTATATTCAGATCAAATATCTATTTATGATATATCTGATCCTGAAAATAAAATTTTGATAAGTGAGTATACAAAAAGTACAGGTGGGATAATTTGTTATCTAGATATTTATCAAAACTATCTATTCATTGTTTATGATTTAAAACACCTAACAGAGGATATTGGTTTTGAAATAATAAATATTACAAATATAACTCAACCAATACAATGTGGACACTATTATGCTAATAATACAAAAATGTGGCACACGGAACATTCAGCTGTAAAATATAATGAAATTGAATTTCAAGATGATTATGTTTATTTATTGACTGAGTATGTTGATGAAGATGATTTCAATTCGATAAGAATAATCAATATTACTAATGTTTATCAGCCAGAAGAGGTTTTTGAATATAATGTAACCTCAAAGAGTATAGTTAATTATGCTATTTTTGGTGACATAATGTATGTTCTTCTAAATGATGATGTTTATGATTTTGGGTACGAAATTCAAACTGTCAATATAAGTAATAAATCAAAACCAATTCTTATAGAAACATGGACATATGAACATGAAATAGAAGGATTAGAGATTGATAACCATGGTAATTTAATACTTTATACTGGAACTAAAATGGCTTTATTTAATTTAGATGATCCAGCGAAACCAAAACTTGATAGAACTTTTTCATTAATGAATCAAATCGAATCAATAAGTAAATTAGAATTCTATCAAAATTATATCATAGCTCTATATTATACATGTTTTGAAATTTTTGATACTTTGGAAGAACAAACAAAAAATATTCGAGATGTAACATTAAGAACTGAATTGATTTCAAAATATATCTTTAGTTCAATAGACGAAAATCGTTTATATATATCACAAATATCAGATATATATGATGAGATCTTTTTAGTTTATGATTTAAATGATTTACCTGCCATCCAACTAATCTTTCCTTATACTTCATTAATCAATCCATTAACCATGCCAACTATTCTAATAGGTTTACTTTTTATGGGATTAATTTTCTTTAAATTAAGAAAAGTCAAATGAAACTAGAATTATATTCTTAGTTTCTTTTCTTCCTATAATAAGGTGATTTAGATAACAGAAAAGCTTGTGCAATAGGTCTAAAAAGTTTAGCGAAAAAGACCATTGTTTTATTATTTGCTTTTAATTCAGTTAATAAGTCTTTGAATGAATAATTTTGGTAGTGGAGTAAATTTTGACTATATTCTGTATCAAAAAATGCACAATGAAAATCATTAGTACCAAATGCTCCATCTGGTAGAGTTCCTAAACCCATAGTTGTTAACATTCCTGTCATAAATTCTTTGTAGGTAATTCGACAATTACTTCCACCAGCTAAATGTAATATTTTACCCCAAATCTCCTCTTTTGTTATTGCATTTGTTAATGCTAACGCTGCATCCTTGATATGGATAATTTCCATATTCGTATCTAATGGTACATCGAACATCATCGGATCGATTTTTAGATTATTTAAATTAACAATAAAACCAAATCGAAAAATTGACCAAGTAAGTTTCGAATTCATTAGTAGTTTTTCACTTTCAGCTTTCTGCTGGGCATAAATATCATCTTTATTTGGGTTTATCATTTCATCTGAAGCAATCACACAAGCTCCACGTGCTCGAACATCTCCAAATACTGCAACGGATGAAGTATAGAGAATTTTTGCTGGATTTGATTGAGCATTCAATACATCAATTAAATTCAATGTACCTGTTACATTAACATCTCGAGCATAATCAGAATCTGTTTTATTGAATTTAGGAGGAACAATAGCTGCTAAATGAAGTATCAAGTCTTGATCTTTCACTGCTTTGGCTACGTCTTCCTTATTTCTAATATCACCGTAAAAAACATTAAAGTTTCTAGCATTTTTTTTGGCAAATTTCTTTGATTTCCTAGTATTTCTTACAAAACAAGTTATTTCATGTTCTGTATTTTGTAGATTTTTTAATAAATTGCTACCAAGGTTACCAAATGCACCGGTGATTAGTATCTTCATTTAAATTATTACTTCCTTTATTCTTTCTTTTCTTGTTTTGCGAGTTTTCTATTCATTCGTTTATTTTTAGCATAATAAGGTGAGAGCATTAACAAGAATGGTCGAACGATTGGTTTGAATATTTTAGCAAAAACCCTAGCAGCTTTTGTGTTTGCAACCATATCATCAAGTAAGCTCTTCATATCATGTTCTTGGAATTTTAATTTCTTTTGTAAATCAGTTGTGTCATAGAAACAACAATGGAATGGTTCTTTACTGAAAGCTTCCTCTGGAAGCATTCCAACACCCATAAGAGGGAGCATTTTTTCTAAAAACTCTCTGTAATAGAGTTGACAGCTTTTACCTCCACCGAGATTGTAAATATTATTCCACATATCCTTATTATCTACAGTATTCGCTAAAGCTAATCCTGTATCTTTTGTATGAGTAAATTCAATGGGTGTATCCAAAGGCATACGAAACATTAGTGGAGTCAAAGACATTTTCTCAGCATTAGGGATGTAACTTAAACGGTAAATAATATACTCAACGCCAGAATTACGGATATATTCCTCTGATTTGATTTTTGTAACAGCATAGTGATCATGAGGACTTGGATTGAAAGGTTGTTCAATACTTACTGTATGAGTACCTAAATGTCGGACATCACCATAAACTGCAATAGAAGAGGTGTAAACTAATTTTGGTTTGTTTGTTTGTTTATTTATTGCATCGACGATATTTTTTGTTCCGCCAAAATTAATATCATTGGTTTCTTTTCTGCTTCTATTAGCTTTTGGAGGGATAATTGCTCCAATATGCAAAACTACATCCTGGTTTTCTACAGCTTTTGCAACTTTCTTAGGATTTCGTAAATCACCCCAAATGACCTTTATTTGTCCTTTATATTTTCTGGATTCTTTACGGGTTGCAATAGTTGGTTTATCAAAACAGGTAATTTCATCTGTGCTTTTTTTTAATAATGCTTCAAGGGTACTTGTACCAACATTACCAAAAGCACCGGTTAACAATACTTTCATTGTAATAGTTCCTTGTATAGTTAGTAATCAATTAATATTCTATTTTCAAGTTTAATGAAAAATAGTTGCTTTATAGCATTTTAATTTATCCGTTGTAAATGAAATAGAGACTTTAATAAAATAATTAAGTATTAGATATAATTATAAGTTATATAAATCAACAAATAAAGTCACATATTTACTTTTGAAAATTTTTATATGCGATGAGTTCTATACAGAGTGCTAGTTTAAAGTATATACGTTTGGAGATAAACCTCATGATAGAGGAAGTACGTATTGGAGTCTATATTTGTAAGTGTGGGTCAAATATAGCATCAACAGTTAAATGTGAAGAAGTTACTGAATATGCAACAAAGCTTCCCCATGTAATTTATACTGATACTTTCAAATACACTTGTTCAAAACCAAGCCAAAAGAAAATACAAGAGGATATCAAGCAGTATAACTTAAATCGTATTGTTATTGCTTCTTGTAGTCCAAGGATGCACGAAGAAACGTTTAGAAAAACAGTTCAAGGTGCGGGACTCAATAAATATCTCTTTGAAATGGCTAATATTCGTGAACATGTTAGTTGGGTAACAGATGATATGGAGAAAGCAACGCAAAAAGCTAAAGATCTTGTAAGGATGTCTGTAAGTAGAGCCGCACTACTACAACCCCTAGAACCAAATGTTGTTTCCGGATTTCCAAAAGCTCTTGTAATAGGAGGAGGAATAGCTGGAATATCGAGTGCCTTAGCATTAGCTGATTTAAATATCGAAACAATATTGGTAGAAAAAGAGCCTACAATTGGAGGAAAAATGGCTCAATTGGATAAGACATTTCCAACGCAAGATTGTTCAGCATGTATTTTAACACCAAAAATGGCAGAAGTTGCAGATCATCCAAATATAACTCTATTAACAAATGCAGAAGTAACAAACGTCTCTGGCTATGTAGGAAATTTTGATGTTAAGATCTTAAAGAAACCTCGTTATATCGATATAGAGAAATGCACAGGATGTGGCGATTGCACAAAAAACTGTCCTTCTAATGTTATTAGTGTTTTTGATGAAGGACTGACAACCCATAAAGCTACTTATATTCCCTTTCCACAAGCAGTTCCTCAATGTTATATCATTGATAAATTAGGCATACCTCCTTGTAGAGATGGTTGTCCTGCTGACATTCATGTTCAAGGATATGTAAATCTTATTGCTTTGGGTAAATACAAAGAAGCAATTGATCTTATCCGTGAAGAGAATCCTTTCCCATCTGTTTGTGGGAAAATCTGTGTAGGACTTTGTGAAGAGTATTGTGGTCGTGGGCAAGTTGATAATCCTGTTTCTATCAGATCTCTTAAGAATTTCGTTTGTGAATATGAACGAGAAAATTTAACTGAAGAAAAAGTAACACCCGTTCATAAGAAGTTTAAAGAGAAAATAGCTATAATTGGTGCTGGACCTTCTGGTTTATCTTCAGCATGGTGGTTAGCACTTAAAGGGTATAATGTTACTGTTTATGAAATGAAGGAAAAAGCTGGTGGTCTTCTCCAATATGCAATTCCTGATTATCGATTGCCAAAAGTTGTTCTAAACCATGAAATCCAACGAATTCTCGACTTGGGTGTAGAATTAAAAACTGGTGTACGTGTTGGTCAAAATTCTGATTTAACCTTTAATGACCTTAAGAAAAGAGGATTGCTACGAAGAAAAGGTTTTGATGCAGTTATTATTTCAACTGGGGCAGTTGGGAATTTTGATTTAGAAGTTGAAGGAGAAAACCTCGAAGGTATTATACCTGGTTTAGATTTCTTGAAAGATGTTTGTGATAAGAAAATTACTAGTTTGAAAGGTAAAGTAGGTATTGTTGGTGGTGGAAACACAGCTATTGATGTTGCTCGAGTAGCTAAAAGATTAGGCGCTGATGAAGTAAAAATACTTTATCGTCGTAGTAAGAAAGAAATGCCTGCTTACCAAGAAGAAATAGATGACGCTATCGAGGAAGGAATAATTCTTGACACTCTAGTAAGAGTTAATCGTTTCACTGGTAAAGATGGCAAACTCGCAAAAGCTGAATTAGCTAAAACTAAATTAGGTGACCCAGATTCAGAAGGACGAAGAAGAGCAATTGTTGTTCAAGGATCAGAATATACAGAAGATTTTGATCATATCTTTATAGCAATTGGTCAATTTTTTGATAGAACGATTGTTCCAGAAGATATGATAGATAGTCATGGACAACTAATTATTGATTCAATGACCTTGCAATCAAAAGCACACGAACATATTTTCTGTTGTGGAGAATTTTATTATAGTCCTGAATCTGTAATTGAAGCCATTGCTTCAGGTAAATGGGCTGGAGAATCAGTTCATCGATTTCTCCGAGGTATGAATCTTTATGATGGTCGACCAGAAGCAGCTGATACTCATTCTCAAATCTATAAAGGAAGAGTAAGAATCGGAAAAGTCGTTGATAATATACCTATTGAAAGAGCTAATAGTAGAAAACGAATTCCTATGCCAAAAGAAACTGCAGAAAAACGTTTAGAAGATTGTTATTTAGAAGTAGCTAAACCTTATTCGGAGGAAGATGCAAAAGCAGAAGCAAGCAGATGTTTGCATTGTGCGAACTGTGGAGTTTGCAAGGAATGTGTTCGTGCTTGTGAAGCTGAAGCTATAGATCACAATCAAGTCCCCGAAATTGTAACTGAAAGAGTTGGTGCAATTATTGTTGCAACAGGTTTCAGTACATTTGATCCAAGAAAAATCACTCAATATCACTATAAAGATCCTGAATATCCAGACATTATAACAGGAATGGAATTTGAGCGATTAACCAATTCTGCTGGACCTACAGAAGGAGTGCTTTATGTTCCATCAACCGGTAAGAAACCTAAAGCAATAGCTTTTATAAATTGTGTAGGAAGTCGTGATAAAAATTATCATGAATATTGTTCCAGATACTGTTGTACAGCTTCCATTAAGCATTCATACTTAATGAAGAATAAATATGGTAAAGAAATTGACACTTTACTTTTCTATAAAGATATTAGAACCTTTGGCAAAGGGTATGAGGAATTATATAATAAATCGAGGAGTATGGGTGTAGACTTTATTAAAGGAGTTCCAAGCGATATTCGAAAAGATGTCAATGGTGATATGTATTTTGATATCTATCATTCAGATCTAGGTAAAACTATCAGATATCGACCAGATCTAATTGTTCTACAGACCGCAATGGAACCACAAAAGGATGCTAAGAAAATTGGTGAACTACTAAGTTGTTCAATAGATAAAAATGGTTTCTTCATTGAAAAACACATTAAACTTGGACCGGTAGAAACTGCTTCTGCTGGAAAGTTAATAGCAGGAGCATGTAGAGGACCTATCGATATAACTGATACTGTTGCACAGGGAACAGCGGCAGCAACTTTAGCTGCAAAATTAATTATGAGTAAATCGATAGAAAAAGAATCAATTGTTGCTTATGTAAACCAAACGGTTTGCTCTGGATGTGGTACCTGTGTTTCGACATGTACTTTTGGCGCATTAACCTTGGTTCCTGATGAGAAAGGACATCTTAAGTCACAAGTAAAAGAAATACTGTGTGAAGGATGCGGTGCTTGCTCTGTTACTTGTCCATCAAGGGCTATTTCAACTCGACACTTCACTGATGAGCAAATTGAAGCAATGATTGAAACAGCTTTTAGGGAATCTACGACTCCTGCACCATAATTTTGGAGGAAATGAAAATGAGTACAAAAACTACTACCATAACAAAAAATGAATCATTTGAACCAAATTTACTTGCTTTTTGCTGTAATTGGTGTTCCTATGCAGGAGCTGATCTTGCTGGATTATCACGATTAAAATATCCTCCTAATATCCGTATTATTCGTACAATGTGTTCAGGTAGGGTAGATCCTCAATTTGTTGTAGATGCTTTTGAGAATGGTGCAGATGGGGTATTGATCGCTGCTTGTCATCTTGGTGATTGCCATTATATTGCTCAGAATTATAAAACTGTAAAACGAGTGGAACTTTTACACCGACTAATGAAACAAATTGGACTAAATGAGGATAGGCTTCGTTTGGAATTTATTTCAGCTGGTGAAGGAAATAAATTTGCTGATACAGTAATAGAGATGGTTGAGAAATTAAAAGAGTTAGGGCCAAGTCCATTAAATAAAAAAAAGGATGAGTAAAAATGGATATTATAGAATATAGTTCAAGAGATACAGAATTAACAAACAAAATCAAAGTAATCTTTGAGGAAGCAAAGCCTGAGGATTGCTATACCTGTGTCAAATGTACAAATGGTTGCCCAGCGAATAAAATATTTGACGACTTTGCACCACATAAATTCCAAGCAGCAGCTCAAATGGGTTTAGTAGATGATATAATTGATTCAGGAATTCTCTGGTATTGTTTCAATTGCTTAACTTGCCAAACTCGATGTCCTATGAAGACTTCTCCAGTACAAACCATTCAATCATTAACAAATATAATGGTTAATCGGGGCATAGTACCTCCAAAAGCATTCTCTGAAATGATTAAAGCTATAAATCAGAATGGAGCTATCAATCAACCTCGAGAAGTTCAAACCATAGATTTTGAATTTATAGATAGAGAAGAATTGAATCTCCCATCTCGAGTGTTAACTAATATTGAAGCTTTTCAAGAAGCATTAAAAGTAATTGGTGTGGAGCAAGTTTTAAACCTTAAATCTTCGGAGGATAAAAAATGAAATTTGGATTTTATACCGGCTGTACATCTCAAGCTGATACCTATGAAAATGAACTTAGTTCAAGAACAATTTTAACTCACTTTAACATTGATTACAAAGACATTAACGATCAAACTTGTTGTGGGACACCTATAAAATCAACGAAACATGAATTATGGGCATTTTTATCAGCAAGAATTCATGCTTTGGCACAAGCTCAAGGTTTTGAAGCAATAGCTACTATTTGCAATGGTTGTGATCTCTCTCTAGCTGAATTGGAACATGAATTAAAAAACCATCCAGATTTGAAGGAAAAGATCAATGAAGCACTTGCAAAAGAAGGTTTACATTATGATAATTCATTACCTGTTTATAATATTCTTTCAATAATTTACGACGAGATAGGATTAGAAAGATTGCAAAAAAGTGTTAAACGAAAATTGAAAGGATTAAGAACCGCTGCTCATTACGGATGTCATGCTATTAGACCAACTACAATATCTCGTCCAGACGATTCTGAAAATCCTATGAAAATTCAAGAGATACTTGAAACCCTTGGTGCAAAATCACCTAATTATCCTGAATTGCTTGATTGCTGTGCAGCAACTATCATTGGAGTCAAAGCTGAACAAGCTCTTGGTGTTTCAGGAAATAAAGTTGATGTGATTAAACAACGAGGTTACAATAGTATTTGTAATATCTGTCCTTTCTGTCAGAAACAGCTTGGAAATGCTCAAGATGTAGCTGGGAAGGTTATAAATAAAGATATCAAATTGCCTTCAATGTATCTTTCTCAATATGTAGGTCTAGCAATAGGTTTAGATGAAGAATCTTTAGGATTACAATTAAATCTTACAGGTTGGGAAGAATTATTATCAAAATAAGTTAAAAAGAAGATTTTTTTCGTCTTTTTCACTTTTTTTATCTTCTTGTTTTTGCACAATAAAATCTATTAATAACCAATTTAACTTTTTAATAAGCTAGGTGTTTAATTGTGGATCCTAAAATTTCCCGTGATGAAGCAATTGCACTTATATCTGAAACATCACATTACAATCATTCACTTCGTGTTGGTAGAATGATGTTGAATATCGCTGATTTCTATAATGAAAATAGAAATGAATGGGAATTAGTTGGATTCTTGCATGATATGGATTATGATGAAACATTAGCAAATAGACAATTACATGGTATTATTGCAGGTGAAATACTTCAAGAAAAACTATCCAAAGAAGCAATAGAAGCTATAAAAACCCATGATTATCGAACTCATTTAGAACCAAAAACAATTCTATCTAAAATACTTATTTCAGTTGATGCTTTAGATAATTTAATTGAAGTTTTGGAAAGAACTAATGAAAAAATTACCTCTGAATTAATCATTAATCAGCTTGAAAATTGGGTTTGTGAAAAACCTTGGTTGAAAGATTTAATTAAACAAGTTGAAGAGTGCAATATAACTCTTATTGAATTCATTAATATTTGTTTAAAAAAATAAAATTTGAAAGATAATCAAGCAATTTAAGAATAGATCTTTTCATTAATAATTATCAATATAATGTAATAATTGGTGAGTTAATGAGTAAAGATGTAGGAACATATCCAACCAAATTAGATAAAGAAGAGAGACAATTAGCGATTTCCAAAAAAATTATTTTCTTTTCAGCTTTAATTATCATTATTAGCTTTTGTTATTTACTTTTTAGAAGATGGTTTCTCATTCTAGATGCTACTTTTGGTACTTATGGTTCTGGATTTTTTATAATTAGACATGATATCTTAATTGGTTTCACAATTTTTTTTGATTCAATCCAATTTCTCGGAATACTAGGTTTATTTATTGCTTTTATTTTATACAAAAGAATAGCTAAAGAAGAATATCAACGTTATATTATCATCATTATTATAACCCTTGGTTTAATGGTAGCTCTCACTTTTTCTCGAACTTTAATCATTCATATCGGTACTGCTCAAGGCACACTAGAAATTTCGTTGATAGGATTTCTACCAACAATTGAATTTTATACCTACAGTTATGCATTCTTTATTCATTGGACTGATACATTTAGAATTCTTATAACTATTCTATTGCTAACAGCAACTATTTTCTTTACAAATTATTTGAGGAGTGAATCAAATATCTCCGTTAATGTTGCTAATAAAGGACCTATTGTGTTAAGTATTTTCTTTGCAATATACATAATAACAATTATGATAGGAGTATCATATCATGGTGATAATTCTTTAATTCATACATTACTCTATTATTTCCATTATGGTTCTCAAAATCTATTGCAAATAGGAAACATAATTGTTTATTCAAGTTATATAAAAAGGAGCAAATTATTAATTATTAGTTGATTTTTTATTCGATTTTTATTTCAAACTTTCCATCATTAAATCTCTGTTTAAAGTTCTCTTTGAATTCATCTGTAAGTGGCCCTTCAGAGCTTTTAAGGCCATATGAAATGTATAATTGATCAGGATTTAATTCCTCGAAATATTTTCGCAATCCTAATAGATTTTTATCAGAATCGTTATATCCTCGTAAGAAAACGGTATGAATCCAAAATTTTCCCGGGTAATTTTTTCTAAAGGATTTGATATTTTCTAATAAACTTTCAAGCTTGATAGAAATGATTGGTCGATTGATTTTTTGAAATTCATCATTATTTACACTATCTAAATCTACTATTATATGATCACAGAGAGCTAATTCTTTACAGACATCTTCTCTATTGAGCAAAGTCCCATTTGTCCAAGTACCAATTTTTATTTCCGGATAAGATTTTCTAATTTCATTTACGATTTTACCGAACATTAAATTTAGAGTTGGTTCTCCTTTACAAGTGAACCATATATAATCTGGCTTTCCTTCCTTTAGTATGTAATCTTCGATTTCATCAATAACTACACGAGCTCCAAAGAGAAATTTCCTATCTAATGTTTGATGATCTGTGGGACCATCACCACAGTAGACACAATTGTAAGTGCATGTTTTATTCGAATAGAAGTTAATGTGCATAACCTTGCCAAGGTTTTTGCTTTCACTTACTTGAGTTATAAAACGATAGGTCATAATTTCCCCCTTATTTTTCGTTGCATTAATTTAAACAGGCAACAAAATAATTACATTTAATATATCGAATAAAGCAAATATAGTTTTCTGATTGTTTATTAAAAAAACGATAAAAAAATTATTTTATTCTGATTCTTCTTGATCTTTGAACTGCAATTGATATAGTTTATAATATTCTCCTTTCAAAGATAAGAGCTCTTCATTATTTCCTTCTTCTACAATTTCCCCTTTCTTGATTACAATTATTCTATCAGCATTACGAATAGTAGAAAGGCGATGAGCAACTATGAAAGATGTCCTGTTTTTAAGTATCTTTTCTAAAGCATTTTTTATTAATATTTCTGTATAAGGATCAACTGAAGATGTCGCCTCATCTAGAATTAGAATTCGAGGATTATTGATAATAGCACGAGCAAAAGATATTAGTTGTCTTTGTCCAGCTGATAAACGTTTTCCGTCTTCGCCTACATCTGTATCAAAGCCATTTGGAGCATGTTTAATAAATTCATAAGCATTCACTACTTTCGCAGCATTAATAATTTTATTTTCCGATATTTCCGGATTTCCATATGAGATATTCTCTTTTATTGTTCCTGAAAACAAATAAGGATTTTGCAAAACTATCCCCATTTGTTTATGTAAAGAATTAAGTGTAACATCTTGAATATTGTAACCATCAATCGTAATAGTTCCTTTTTGTATCTCATAAAATCTCGCAAGAAGATTCATAATAGTTGTTTTTCCCGCTCCAGTAGGACCAACAATGGCAATAGATTCTCCTGGTTGAACATCCAGATTGAAATTATTAAGTACTATTTCATCATCTACATATGAAAAAGTAACATCTTCAAATCTGATAGCTCCTTTAATTCTTGGTAATTTGATTGCATCTTCTTTTTCTACAACATCTGATGTAGTATTATTAAGCTCATAAATCCTTTCAGTAGCAGCCATAGTTGATTGAAATATATTGAAAAACATTGAAAGGTTGAGTATTGGACCAAATAACATACCAATATAACTTGTAAAAGCAACTGCTTCTCCAATTGTAATAGGTAAAAGAACAGTAATCCCTGCTCTATAAAGAGTCCAACCTGTATAGAGATAAACAATTCCTACAACAACAGAGGAAAGGAAATTATAAACTGGATAGGTTATTGAAAAAATGGCTTCGACTCGTAAATTTGCTTTTCTATCTTCAAGATTAATTTCTCTAAATTCTTTAATATTAGTTTTTTCTCGAGTAAAGGATTTTGAAACTTTAACACCATCAATACTTTCAGATAAGCTTGCAGTAACATTAGCAATTGTTTTTCGTGTTTTTCTATAAGCTTTACGAGCACGGGTATTAAAAAAATAGCTAATAATTATAATTGATGGAATAGAAACTCCAAGTGTAATCAATCCTAATACCCAATTCATGTAAATAAGAAAAACTGCTACGCCAAAAATTGTAAAGAAATCCGTAATGGAATTAATTAATGACCCACTCATTAATTCATTTACTTTATTACAATCATTTGTGACTCTTGAAATAATTTGACCTGTATCTTGTGTATCAAAGTATTTCATTGAAAGACTTTGGATTTTAGCAAAAGTATCTTTTCGTATTTTTCTTACTGATTTATAGCCTATTTTATTCAAAGTTATGCTTTTAAAAGCATCAATCAATGCATTGAGTACAATTATTCCCAATAATATTGAGCACAAAATAAGTAATAATTTAAAATCTCCATTTATAATAATAGGATTCTCACCTAAAGCATCATCTAATATCCTTTTTGAAATGTATGGTGAAATCAACCCTATAACCGTACTAATTATTACTAGAATAAAAGCTACTATTACTAATCCCTTGAACTCTTTGAGATAACCTATGACCCATTTACCAAGAACTAAATCAGAAGTTATCCTAGGTTGTTTACCTTTTTCAGCATCTTCTGCTAATTCTTGATATTTTCCTCTATATCTTGTAGTCATATTGTTACCTCTTTTTCATTCTTCTATAATATCTGTTTCAATTTGCTTTTCTTTTGATTCTATTTCTATTGTATCAAAAGAATCTTGCTGAGATAATAATTGTGTTTCATATAAATACTTGTATAATCCTTTCTTCATTATCAATTCCTCATGTGTGCCAATTTCTTCAATCTCACCATTATTCATTACTACTATTTTTGTTGCAAATTTTATAGTTGATAATCTTTGAGTAACTATCAATGTTGTGCGATTTTTCACCAAAGCGTTAACTGCTTTTTGGAATTGATTTTCCGTTTCAAAATCCAAAGCACTTGAGGAATCATCCATGATCAATATTGGATAATCAAGCAATAATGCTCGAGCGATCGTTAATCGCTGCTTTTGCCCACCAGAAAGAGTCACTCCACGTTCACCAACAACGGTATCATATCCGTTAGGTGTTTCCATTATGAAGTCATGTGCTTGAGCAATTTTCGCTACTTGTATGATTTCATCAAGAGTTGCATCAGGTTTTCCAAAAGCAATATTTTCTTTGATGGTTCGAGCAAATAGAAAAGCTTCTTGTTGAACTAGAGCAATTTTAGATCTTAACGAATCAATCTTGATATCACGAATATCAATATTATCAATATAAACAGCTCCCTCTTGAGGATCGTAAAATCGTGGAACTAAACTAACAATTGTACTCTTACCAGAACCCGTTGTTCCAAGAAAAGCAACTGTTTCCCCAGCTAAAATGTCTAAAGTAATTTTTTTAAGAACTGGTCTTTCCCCATCCCGATAAGCAAAAGTCACTTTTTCAAAGAAAATATTACCTTCTATTTTAGGAAGGTCAATTGCACCAGGTCTATTAGTAACTTTATTTTCCATGTCAATTATTTCATAAATACGATTCATGCCTGCTACTCCTTCTTGGTAATAGATTATCCCCGAAATCATGAACCGAGTTGATGTTTGTAAAAGTTGAATGTAACTTATAAAAGCAACAAGAGCTCCTAGGGCTAAAACGCCATTAATTACTTGCCTACCACCGAAAAACCATATTGCAACAGAACCTAATCCTAAAACAAAAGGAAAAAGAACATTCATTAGACTTTTTAATTTCGCCATGTGAATATTCATATTCATATAAGCTTCATTTTCTTTTTCGAATTTTGTAATTTCAAATTCTTCTGTAGCAAAAGCTCGAACAACTCTTGCACCTCGAACATTTTCTTTAAGAACTGAATTCAAGTCACCGAATTTATTTTGTATGTTTTTAAATAAATATCTTCTTCGAGAGGTAAAACTAAACATTATAATGAATAATATTGGTGCAATAACTCCAACAATTATAAGAGAATAAGGATCGGAAATACCAATCATAATAAAAATACCGATGTATAATATAATAGATCTTAAGATCGATCTAAATCCTAGACTCATTAGTCTTTTAATTGCATCAATATCAGTTGTACCTCGAGAGATTAATTGTCCCGACTCTATTCTGTCAAAGAAATCTATTGATTGTCTTTGTATTTTTGAATACAATTTATGACGAATAATAAACACAATATTTTGAGCAATGTATTCATTCAAATATCCTTGTAAGAAAAGAAAGATAGCTTTTGCAACTACTATAGCCACAGCAATAGCTATTAATGGTAAAAGTAGATTATATTCAGTTCCAACAAAAACTCGATCTATCAATATTTCAACGATCTTGGGAGAAGCAATTGTTGATGAAGACTCGAGTATGGCGATTATTAGTACAACAAGAAAAGCTAATTTTGTTTTTCTAGTCATTAACTTGTATATTCGCTTAATTGGATGCAATTGTTTTTCCTCTTTCCGTTGATATTCATCAAAGGATATTCAATATTATAATTATAACTATTTTCTTAGTTTTACCAAATTAATTATAGCTATGTTAAAAAGTTAGTTAAAAAAGGTTAATTTAACCATAAATACTTTAAACAGAAATTACTTTTGTAGATAAAAAATGAATTCTTTTTAAAATATAGGACTCATAAACAGGAGATTTTATAGATGAAAATAATTGGAAATCCAACAACGTATGGAGGTAAAGCTATCAAAAAATGGCCCCTTTATGAAAAAGCTTTGAAAGAAGCTAATATTGATTATGAAATTGAATGGACAAAAGCTTCACAAGATGGAATTCGAATAGCTAAAGAAGCAAGTAAGGATCATGAGCTCTTAGCAGTATTCGGTGGTGATGGGACAGTCAATGAAGTAGTAACAGGAATAGGTCAAACTGGTTTCAAAAATATCTTGGGTATAATTCCTGTTGGACGAGGAAATGATAATGCTTTCAACATTCGTCAAACTAAGAATATTGAAGATATTATAGAAATGCTACAGAAAAAGGAATATCGAGAAATAGATTGTATTAAAATCAATAATGGAGCTCGATACTGTATGGGAGTGGCTGGTGTCGGTTTGGATGCTGATGTTGCAGAGCAAGTATACAACAAAGGAACAAATGCTGTCTATAATATAGCACTTATTAAATCATTCTTTAGATATCGTCCTCGACATTTACATATAGATGTTGATGATGGAAAAATTGTCAAAGATTTAAAATCATTAACAACTATGATAGGGAATGGTCAGATGGTGGGTAGTGGAATGAAAGTGACTCCCAATGCAGTAATTGATGATGGCTTACTAGATGTCATGATTGTTGGTAATACTGGAATCATTGAGTCGTTAATCACTTCAAGAAGATTAGGGAAAGGAACTCATTTGACGAATCCAAAAATAGAAGTCATTCGAGGAAAAAAGGTAACAATAACAACTGAATCAACAAAGAAAATTCATGGGCACGCCATGGGTGAGTACATTGGTCAATTACCTGTTACCTTTGAATGTCTTTATAGAGTTTTGAAGATTCTCAAGATGTCAGATGCTGTTTTAAAAAGAGAAGGATGGCTAAATGCCAATACTTTCTCATTGAACATTAAATAAATAAAACCTATCAAGTCTGAATGATTTTCAGACTCCTTTTTTTTATAAAAAATCCAATAGTTCAATTAGTGAAGTAATTTCTCTATCAGGTTTAAAATGTTGATTATTTTTCACATTGTTTCTATTTAACCAGATATTTTTTATCCCAACGTTTTTTGCTCCTTGAATATCAGTCTCAAGAGAATCACCAATATGTAATATTTCTGGAACTTTACATTGTGCTTTTTTCATGGTTATTTCAAATATCCTTGGATCAGGCTTTTCAATACCAAAATCTTGAGAGAATATAACAAAATTAAAAATATTCTCCAAACCACATCGATCTGGATAACTACTACCGTTTGATAATAAACCAATTGTATATTTCTTCTTTAATTGAGTAAGTGTTTGTAGAACATCATCAAATAACTCAATGTCTTCAAAACGGTGTTTTAAATAGATTTCATTTAGAAATTTAGCTAATTCTTCATTAGGTCTCCCTATATAATTAAGTGTTTGAATAAATGCTTGCAGTCTAATGTCTTCTAAATTTGTTGTAATCCCCTTCAAATCTTTAGCTACTTTATTTCTAATAACGATCAACATATCAACATCAAGTTTAGATCCAGCTTCAGAATCAATCTCATTTAATGCTGCTAATACGAATTTTAATGAATGTCTCATGACTTTTTCAAAGTCCCATAATGTACCATCCCCATCAAATGTAATTACTTTGATTTCATTAAAATTATTCATAGTTGTCTCTAACAAAGGGAATGATGATTATAATTTATACTTTATTCTATAATTTCTTTAGTGATGGAATAGATTGATGATTTCAATGATCAGTCAATCCTTTCCTAATATTTCTAGCAAATCTTGTATTATAAAATTAAATGTTGAAATAGTATATCTTTGCTTAAATCCAAGTCTAGTATTAATTGAAAGCATCGGTACATTGTGATCAGCATTTCCAGTTGTTATGTGGATCTTATTTGGCAGATTATCTCTTATTAAAAGAAGCATTTGTGCTTTAAGCCATTTACCATACCCTTTACCACGGTATTCTTTCAACACCCCTGTAAGTTCTTGTTCAATTTGATGAGGATTTTCTTCAGATGAGGTAGAAATTCCAGTAATTCCGCTTATAGTACCATCTTTCTCTCGCGTAATCATATTATAAAATGTGTACCCTCTTGCCTCAAAATGCTGCTCATACTTTCGCCAAGATTCAGGTGTAAAGACTTCATGCCATCTTTTTTCTTCGTCTTGAATAGGCGTTTCGCTTTCAATTATTGTAATTAATTTTGTTAATTCAAGGATATCTGAATCAGGATAAGTATTAAATTGTTCAATCCTTGTTTCAGGATTTTTTTGTTGAGCTTCATTTGCCCAAGAAGTAACCATCTCCCAATTAACTTCATTAAGATATAAACGATTATCACGCTCAATATTAACTAAAGTAGCATTATATTTTTTACAAAATTGAATTCCTGGTTCAAAATAAGTCTGTGTTTGCGCAAATTTAAATCCGTGTTCAATTAGTATTTTTGCTGTTTTTTTAAGAAGAAAGGAACCTAATCCTTTACGTCTAAAATCATTGTCTATTACTATATTGAAATAGCTGTTACCTTTATTTTCTTCATATGAAGGTGAATCTTCACGAGTATAACCAAATGTACATGAAGCAATAATTTCCTTTTTTGTTTTATCGTTGTAGATTATCCAACGACTCCAATGATATTCAGGACTATCACTAATGATTCTTTTTTCAACAACATTTCGAGAAATTAAAGGTTCATTAGGAAAAATTTCTTGATGAATTTTTTCATTAAAAAGATGATATTTATCCCAGAAATCTTCGGGTATTTCCTTAATATTTAGTTTCTCAATAACTACTTTCTTTGGTGTGATCATTATTAATTCTCCAAAATGTGATAAATATCATTTACTTTATCTTGCTATTTTTTAGTTTACTAATCCTTTAAAGTCATATTTTTTATTCTTAATTTAATTATAATTCTTCATAATAATTCAATAAAAAATCACTCTTATTTATTTAAAATTCTAAAGAAAATTGTTAATAGAATTTTTTCAATAATACTCTTTAAAGTTTATAAATAATGAATCTTCTTAATAAACGATAATTATGATATGGGTTACTAGAAATTATGTTCATGTAGATAGGGTTGCTTGTCCGTGGTTAATAAAAAATTTCATTGATTTACACGCACAATTTATTTTTTTACCTCAAAATGAAATAGCTGATTTTGTTGAAAAGACAGGTGCAATTCCTTTTGATGTTAAATTACCAAATGCTGATTTAAATCACTATGAAGAAAATGGTGTGAAATATTGTACATTTGACGCTATCATTAAAATCTATAATCTTGAAGAGGATGAAGCTTTACAAAGAATGAGAAAAATCGTTCGAGCAGCAGATACAGATAATATTGAGATGGAACCATTAGCAATAGCATTAGAGGCAATAGCAAGTGGTGCACCATTATTAGTAGAGTCTGATCATGATGCATTAAATCTTGAATTTCCATTTTATGATGTTCTTTATACTTATCTTCAAAGAGAAATAATATTTGAGAAATATAAAGATGAATTAGAAAAAATACCCTCTCGTGGTGAAAGGACATTATATATAAAAACTAAAATCAATCAATTGAATTCCAGAAAATTAATTTAAGTAAATATCTTATTCGATAATATTATTAACAAAAGTGATAAAAATGAAGAAATTTACTAAAGTATTATTCTATTTTTTATTTCTACTGATAATGGTTGCATATGTAACCTTTGCCATTTGGGGTCTCGTTGGCTGGGGCGATACAAATGCATTCATAAATGAAAGAATAACTGTTATTCTATTATCTTTACCTGTATTAACAGTTTCAGTACTATTAGTATTGGTGTTATTATTTGCCCCATTATCCAAATTAAGAAGAAAACGTAAAGTTAGCTCTAATATTATAGGTAATATAATTCAAAAAGTAATGTTTAGTCAAATGCAAAAACAAAGTAAAGATTTCTCATTTGATTTTTCTGAGGAAAAAGAATGAGATAAATCACCTCTCTCTTGATAAGAACTGGTAATTAATTTCAATTTTTTATTTCTTTTTTTATCACAAGCTAATAATGTAGGCAATTAAATTATTTCTAATAAGGATATTCTAGATTTTTTTTATCCTCTAATCTCATTTGATAGGCTTTTTTGTTTGCTATATCCATTTTAACAAAATAAAATCTTCTATCAATATTTAGAAATTTTACAATAGAGATAGGAGTTATCTTAACAATAACAATTTCAGGGATATTAGAAAATGTTTTTACATAAATTTCGGAAAATTTCTTTTTATGAAATTCTAAAAGGCATTTATTTCTTTCTTCAGTAGGTCTTCCTAGGATTTCAGCTTTTGCTTCAATTTGTATGTTATTCAAGCTAAGAGCTACATGAGAATTACCAGTAATTTGAGTTATTTTCTTATTATGATTCCATGACATAAAATAGATAGTTAGATCATCATTAGCAAAATCAACTACTCGAGATGTTACTCGATTGTTTAATGAAGTTGCTAAAACGATCTGTTTATTTTCATTCAAATCATAAATAATTTCTTTTTTTACTTCTTCGTAATTAAGCTCTTTACGCATACTGACAATTGCTTCAGAAGAATCCAAATCTTGCTTAGTAATAATAATCCCTCAATATAACAGTTGCATTTATAGAATATTAATTTTGTTTTTATAAAGAACTAAATAAAATTAGTTTTTGTCAAAATAATTAAAAAATGATATTTGAATAGCTTAAACATTATGACACTAGATAACGCAATAGCAAACAGACGTTCAATAAGAAGGTACAAAACAGATTCTCTAACAAAAGAGCAAATAAAAGCAATTTTAACAGCAGGAAATAGTGCTCCTTCAGCAAAAAATGGACAACAATGGCGATTTCATGTTTTTCATAAGGAAGCTAAAGAGAGATTTGCTTCTTTTTGTTTGGAGGAATTCGATAAACTAGTTGCTGATTCCGGTGTTCCTCCTTTTCCTAGACATAGTTTTACAACAATGAAAGAAGCACCTGTAATAGTGTTAGTTTTCTGTATAGATAATCCTTTATCTCATCCAAGTAGACCAGACATACAATCCGTTTCAGCTGCAATTCAGAATATGTTATTAAAAGCATATGACCTTGGTCTTGGTTCATTATGGATTTGTGATATACTCTATATTGAAAAAGCAGTAAAACAATTTCTCAAAACAGATATGCAAGTAATAGCAGCAGTAACTTTTGGCTATTCAACTACTGAACCAAGAAGCATCTCAAAATTATCAATTAATGATGTTACCACCTGGCAAGAATAATGGGATCTATAAAAAATAGAATTGGTAGACCTGCGGAGATATATTCCAAAGCTGAACGCATCAACTTGTGATTGAACTCCGGTCGAGGGATTCTTGAGAATCCCGAGTGCCTCGAGACTTTTTTCAAAGTCCCCAATCCTTGGCCGCTAGACTACAGGTCTATTGTAGATTTTCTACTTGTCAAACATTCTTTTTTTGGTTTTAAATATTTCTTTTGAAACTAAAAAAGAGCTAATGCTTTTTTTCCTACTTTATTTGATAAGAAATCCCTCTTTTACTTTTTTGTTTCTAAAATAACCTTTATTTACTATTTGAAAAAGCTATTTTTTTAGTAAATTCTAGTGTAATTTAAATGAAAAATTTATATAAAATCCTTATAATCGTTAGCGCAGTTGTTATTGTCGCTACACCAACTATTTTTCTCAGTGTTTATTTCTACGCTCAAAATCGTATTGATAACACAGATGTTGAAATTGAAATCTTTGATATTTACGTACCTAATGATTAATCTGGTTAGTATTCTGACCAGATATAATTATTTTTTTTTCTTTCTTTTTTTAAAAAAAAAGTTAATTCATGGTTATTTCTTGGACCATGAATCACGTAAAGGAATAATCCTGTTAAAGACTAAAGCATCTTTTTTAGAATCATAATCAATATTGAAATAACCATTTCTTTCGAATTGGTATCTATCACCAATTTTTGATTTCTGTAGATGTGGTTCTACAAAGCCTTGAAGTATCTCAAGGGAATTGGGATTAATGTAATCTGTGTAGTCTTTTCCTTCTTCAGCATCAAGAGGATTTTCTTTAGTAAAAAGTTGGTCATATAAGCGTATTTCAGCATGAACTGCATTGGTGGCAGATAACCAATGAATAGTTCCTTGTACATCTCGTCCATCGGGAGCAGTACCACCTTTAGTAGCAGGATCATAGCTACATTGAAGTTCTTTTATTTCACCAGTTTTCTTATCTTTAACAACTTTATCGCATTTGATAAAATAGGAATATTTTAAGCGAACTTCTTTTCCCGGAGAAAGTCGACGAAAGTCATCTAATGGATTCTCCATGAAATCCTCTTGTTCTATGTATAATGTTTTCGAGAATTTCACTTTCCTTTTACCCATAGTTTCATCTTTTGGATGATTAGGTACAATAAATTCCCCTATTTTATCGTCGGGATAATTGGTCAAAATAACTTTTAGTGGTCGTAAAATGGTCATAACTCGAGTGCATCGTTTATCTAAATCATCTCGAATAAACTTATTTAAAACTGATATATCTATGACTGTCTCTCTTTTAGTTACACCAATACTCTTACAAAATTCTCGAACAGCATCTGATGTTACTCCTCTACGCTTTAGACCAACGATGGTCAACAATCGGGGATCATCCCAACCATTTATGTATCGCTCATTTACCAATCGTAAAACTTTTCGCTTACTCAAAACGGTATATGAAACATTTAAACGAGCAAACTCAATTTGCTGTGAATGGAAAATAGGCTTTCCATCTTCCTCCTCAAGGTTATCTAGATACCAATCATATAACTCTCTATGGACTTCAAATTCCATTGTACAAATTGAGTGAGTTACTCTTTCGATAGAATCCTCTAAGCCATGAGCAAAATCATACATTGGATAAATACACCATTTATCACCAGTATTATGGTGATTTTCATGGAGAATACGATACATTATTGGATCGCGCATTAACAAATTAGGATGATTCATATCGATTTTTGCTCGTAAAACCTTTGAACCATTTGGAAATTCTCCTGCTTTCATTCTTTCAAATAAATCGAGATTTTCTTCGATTGTTCTATTTCTAAAGGGACTTTCTTTACCAGGTTCAGTTAATGTTCCTCTATAATCGCGAATTTCTTCTACCGTCAAGTCATCAACATAAGCTAGTCCTTTTTTAACCAATTGAACAGCATAGTTGTAAAATTGATCAAAATAATTGGATGCAAATAATAAGCGATCCTCGAAATTTCCACCAATCCATTTTACATCTTCAATGATTCCTTTGACATATTCAGCTTCCTCTGTTATCGGATTGGTATCATCAAATCTTAGATTAAATTTCCCACTATATTCTTCTGCAATGCCATAATTTAAATTGATTGATTTTGCATGACCGATATGTAAATAACCATTTGGTTCTGGAGGGAAACGTGTGTGAACTCGACCACCAAATCGTTTGGTTCTATTATCCTCATTGATCATCGTTCTTATGAAATCAACATCCTCTGAATCACTTTTTACCTCTTCTTTTTTCAATAATTCAGGGAATTTTTGCTGTATAATTTGCTCAATTTCTGCTTTTTGTATGGAATTAACATACTCTACTTTTTTCTCGAGTATTTCTTTTACTTTTGAAGCATCATTACGTAAATCAGGATAAACACTCATAATGATTCTCATAATGGGTCCTACTTGTGCTTTTCCATAATCAAGAGCATTTTGAAAAGCAAATTTCTCACAGATATTTTCTATTGATTTCATAAGTAAGGTATTAAAAAATATTGAATAATAAACCTTTGGAAAGCAAAAAGATTACTAGAGAAAAAAGTCATCGAAAAATCAGCTAATTTTTCATCCCCAAAAGTATTAAATAAAATGTAATCCATTGTTTATAAAAAAATACTTTATGGGATGGGATATCGGTTTTATAGTATATAATCGAGCTAAAGCATTAGGTTTATTGAATTTACCTTATACGATACTTTTTGCTTCTGCAAGTGGAACAAAATATTGACCTTTATTATTGTATTCTACATATGAACCTAATAGTGGGTATATTATTTCTCAATATTTAAAGCAAATTGATGATGCTACGAGGAGTGATTTTTCATCTCCTGTAGAAATAAATTTTTTTTTATTTAGCAGAAAGAGTAAGCGTTTTTGTTGAAGCTGAAAACAAAATAGCTGGTTTCACTGATATGATAGAAAGCAATCATATGTTAAAAATTGTTATTTATTCTAATAACAATGAAATCATTAAGAGGATAGCTCGGTCAATTAATAGTGTTTTTAAAAATGGTGTAATAAACGACACTAATTGGGAAAAGATAAGCAAGAAGTTTAAAGTTAACATCGATCAATGCATCGCAGCTTGGAAAATGATTTTACAATAATTTGAGACAATAGCTTTATTCTAAAGTTCTTTTATTCTTTTTTAAATACAATTAGAATTTTCGCTAAAAACAATAACCTTTAAAAAAATTAAAGGTATCATTTTAGCAATTATATAAGAAGAGTTTACCGATGGCTGAAATCAAACGTTTAGTTGTAAAATCGGGGAATGTTTTTGATTCTCATAAAGGGAAAATAATGAATAATAAAACAATAGTAATTGAAAAAAATAAAATTACTTGGGTTGGAGATGATGGTTCTTTTGAAAAAGAAAAAGCTGATAAAATAATTGATGCTTCAAATAAAACCATTCTCCCAGGATTAATAGAAACTCATGTTCATCTCGAAATGACCGGTGATCCACAATATGAACGAGAATTTCTTAGAACTAAGGATGAGATGTGGCATTACTATGCATTGAATCATGCTCAAAGACATCTCATAAGTGGTTTTACATGTGTAAGAGATTGTGGTTCATCACCAGGTTGGGCTCCAGCTTTACGAAGAATTTTCGCTGATGGTATTTTAGCAGGTCCAAGAATATTAGTTGCTGATACTGGCATTTCTCAATGGGGAAATCAGGAATCCATTGGTCCACAATGTTTGATTGACTATTATAAAATAACTGGGGAAGTACAGACAGGTATAGATGGTGTAAAACATGCAGTTCGTGATAGAAAACGAGTTGGAGCTGATTTCATAAAGACACTTACAACAGGAGGAGTACTTCATGGTATGGAGTCAAAATTAAATATGACTCTATTCACAGATGAAGAACTTGAAGCTATGGTGGAAGAAGCTCATAGATTGGGCATGCATCTTGCTTCTCATGCTCATGGAGATGCGGGTATTTATAGCGCTGCTAAAGCAGGAATAGATACGATCGAGCATGGTTCATTTATTGGTGAAGAAACAGCGAATTTGATGATCAAAAAAGGAACCTATCTTGTTCCCACACAAAACGCAATAAAAAATCTTACAAGAGCAGATATTCTAAACCAAATGCCTCTTGAAGTTCAACAAAAAATCTTGAAAACTAATGAAAAATTAAAAGAAAATCATAAAATAGCGTTCAATAAAGGAGTTTTATTTGCTCTCGGAACAGATGCGGGAACTCCAGGGAACTTCCATGGCACAACTGCTTCAGAAATAACCAATATGGTTGTAAATGTGGGAATGACTCCAGTACAAGCATTACAAACTGCAACGATACAAAGTGCAAAAGCTATTAAAATGGATGAAAAAATCGGTTCAATTGAAACTGGAAAATTAGCTGACATTGTAATTTGTAATACTGATCCGTTGAAAGATATAACCACACTTGAAAATTCATTAAATTTCTCTCATATAATTAAAGATGGAAAAATTATGGTTGAGAAAGGAAAAATAGTATACTTTAATTAGAAGAATTAAAAGATAATTTCCTTTCCTCTTTTTATTTTTATGATTCTAATTTGACAATCTAAATGTTAAATGAGTAAAAAATTAATTCATAATACTAAATTGATAATCAAATTATAAATATAAACAAAAAAGTCTTAAAATAACTCTAGTTAGAAATTACTAAAATTATCATCTTATTATAGAAAAGGTTCTTGGTGTAAAATATGGCTCTTAAAGAAGAAAAGAAAAAACAAAGATTTAAAGAGAAAAATGATCTTGATCAAGAAAATTTAATTATAAAAGATGAAATTAAAAAGATTTTAAAAAATCAAAAACCTCGAGATATAAGAACTCTTGTAACTAGTTTAGTATCAGAAAGTAAATTTTCAAAAGAAAAAATTATTTCAGCAATAAAGGAATTAGAATATAATAATGAAATTATATTGAAAGAACCATATGTAAGTCCTACAGTACCACCAAAAAGATTACTAGCATTCATTTTTGCTAAAAATTACTATGCTTATGAATTTTGGATCATTGTTGCAACAATATGTTTAGCTTTAACTATGGTTCTAATAGATGTAAGAGTAGGATTTCTGTTTTATATAAGATATATAGTAGTTTGTTTTTTTATGTTGATTATTTCAGGTTGGTCTTTAACTTCAGTTATTTTCCCTGAGTTGGATGAAAAATTAACATACTTGGAAAGAGTTGCTACTGCAATTGGTTTAAGTCTTTTTATCTTGATGATTGATGCGATATTTCTAAATTATACCTTTAAATTTAGCCCTCGATCAATTGTTACAAGTTTAATAGTAATAATAATAATTGACTTATTAATTTCAATTGGTTTAAGAATGAAACTTGGTAAAGATGGTTCTATTAGAACTAAAAATAATAAAATAAAAGAAGTGATAGAAGAATGAAAACTACTGGAAATAAATGTTCTAATCCAATAAAGAGATTGATGTTCTTTTCTATAGTGTTTCTAATTATTACTTCAAGTTTAATTCTAAAAACGCAAAATGATATTTTAATAGTAAATGCTGTATCTGAAGAGGATACTTATTCAAAAATAATAACAGCATATGAAACGATTGAGCATGCTAGTCAAGAAGGTTTAGATGTTACGAGCTATGTAGATCGGTTAAATGATGCTTTGGATGATTATTTCTCAGAAGATTATACTAATGCCTATAATAAAGCAATATTGATCATTGAAGATGTAAATAACGATTTAACGAATTATAGGCGAAATAGAATACTCACATATATAATTATACCATTTAACTTGCTTATTGTTGTTGCTCTAATTGCCTTTTTGGGAATGAAAATGATAAAATGGCATAAAATACGAAGTGAGGAAGAATTCTTAGATTTAGAAATAATATATCCTGAAGAGGAAAGTAAACCTGAAATATAACAATAAAAATAGGCGTTAAACAGATGAATAACAAAAAAGACAAACAATCAAAAAATCAAAAATTTGATTTTGAATTAGTTGTTAGAATGGTTTTAGCTTTAACTCTTATTGGTATTGTTATTTCAACAATTTTAATTTTTACTCCACCAATAAGTGGAGAGCAATATTCTGAATTGGGATTACTGACTTATGATGATGTAAATAATAAATATAAAGCAGAAAATTATCCAATAAGTGTAGCTTATAATCAAACATCAAATAGTTCTGATCCTATTACATTATATATTATGTTAAGTAATCACTATCAAAAAGCGATGTTTTATGAAATACGTTTGAAGATAGGACTTTATAATCTAATAATTGATGAAGATACCTTTGGTACCAATGAATCGACCTATTTTTATTATGAACATTGGATACAAAAAATCATAGATATAGAGGAACAATGGGGCCCTTCATCTGAAACAAAATTTGCTTTTAATTTCAATTCAGAGATAATTAGTAAATTAGGATTAAGCTCTTCCGGTTACAAAATAATATTCGAATTATGGGAGTGGAATAGTCAATTATCTAAATTTAGCTATAGTGGAGTATTTGTTTATCTAACCTCCTTCACGCTAATTTTGGTTTAATATGAAAAAATTATTATCAACTTGGTCGTGATACTACTAGAATAAACTATTAAGCAAAAGTAATGGTTAAAAAAAATTATGTGAATAATTAATCAAACTATTAGGAAGATAAAACATTTAATGAGAAATAATTATGCTCGAACAAAACTCTCTCGAAAAAGCAATAAATAATAGATTTGTCTATTCAAATATAAAAAGTAATAACAGTTATGCTAAAAAGGATAGAGTAATTATTCTATTAACTTTCTTAATAGTTATATTTGGATTTTTAATAAGAACTTGGAGGATGATTAGAGAGGGGTCACCAATAACTTATGATGGGTATTATTATTTAACATCCATCAAACGAGATTTCTTCCAAGGATGGATTGACTTAACTGTAATTACAAGGGATCCACCTGGATTTACCTTTATGATTATTATAGCAACATATCTATTGGGATTAGGAATAGAACCTTTATCATGGGCAATTTATATTTTCCCTCAAATTGTTTGTACAATTCAATTAGTTATTTTCTACGTTCTAGCAAGGAGATTAACTAAATCAAAGACAATTGGATTACTTTCAATATTTTATATGTCAATAATCGGAATATATGTATATAGAAATCAAAATATCGCCCCTGAAACAATGGTATTAGGTTTAGTACCTTTTGTTGTTTTTTATATTTTGAGATTTTATGAAACAAAAGATTATCGATTTATAATTTTAGGACTTCTAATAACATTTGTAATTACATTCACACATCATTTAACAACATTAATTGTTTTGCTTATTTGGCATATCGCAATTCTCTATACAACCTTTTATAAAAATAAAATCAAAGATAAAAAAGCTATAAAAAATGTAATATACAATCTGTTAATTTTAGTGTTCATAGATGGGTTTGTTTTATTAGTTTGGGAAATTGTTCTTCAAGGATTTCCTATTAATTTTATCGGTGAGTCAATTAGAGGATTATTTACAGGAGATTATTTTACCTTACCAAATATACTATTATTACTTGCAATGGGTTTTATCATGTCAATCGCGATATCAGCTCTTTTTTATGATTTTCAGAACAAGAAAATAAATAACACAATAATAATTTCAGTTATAGTTTGTATCGTTGCAGCATTCATTGTAGCAATGTTTTTTGGTAGTGCTAGTCCTGATCAAACACTATTATCAGGATTAGCTATGGGAACACATGCCTTTGTTTTAGCTCCGTTGGGAGTATTAGGATTAACAAAAATAGCCAAAAAAACTACTATTAATGGGAAAATGATGCGGGGATGGTTACTATCAGCAATTTCTATTTTATGTATTTTAGCTATTTTTCCGCTAATGTCAAGTTTTCTCGCACGGATAATATTATATCTTATTCCAATTGGGGTTATTCTTTCAACAATAGCTATTGTATATTTGGTAAAAAAAGTCAATATTCGAAAATTAAAGGTTCTAGCATTAATAGGTTTAACAGGTAGCATGGTATTAACTTTATCATACTCACACCCAAAACCAGAAAATAATTGGGGTTCACAAGAAGTGTTTTGGCAAGCTGAATTTGATACCGTTTATTTCTTAATATCATATTCTGACCCCCCCAATAATACAATTTGGCAACATAATTACCCAATACAAGTTGATTGTGATTTTAGAATCAGCGTTATAGTAAGAGGCATAGGTGGATTTGATACTACAATAAATGGTCATGGTGCTAGCTGGTTGCTGCAATTGATATTTTTAAATGAAACAACGATTTATGATTTCGTTGCTAATTCATCAATAAAAGCACTAAACCCAAATATTGACTATGTAATAATTAACGATGTAATATTCAATACAGGTTTTCATACAAATTGGATTTCATATGGAGAAGACAATGATAATTGGATTGTAAAGATTCCAGATATACGAAGAACAATTCCTATGAATCCACTGATAAATCGAATTTATGATAATAATATTGCAACAATATTAAGACCGCTATAAAATATTATTACATTTTTATAGATCGTAATCCATCCAATATTTGAGCAAGAAATATTAGCAATATACCTGTAACTAAAATTGGCCAAAAAGTCCTAAAAGTATAGATAAATCCAATAATGAAACCAGTAATTATAGAACATATACCCAAGATGAATAGTAAACCAATTGGTTTTAAGGTTGTGATATATTTTTTCCATAATCTCCAGAAAAATCCTTTCAGTAAAAAGATGCTGGTTTTAAAGATAAAACTACCATATTTTATTTTTGATTTCTCTTCACCATATACTGCTGGAATTAGAACATTTTTCATTCGCAAATTAGCAACATTTGCTTTCAACATTAAATCATTTTCAAAAGCATAGCCATTATATAAGGAATCTAAATCTATTTTTCTTAAACCTTGGGCATTTATTGCAACATAACCATTTTGAGGGTCATTTACCTTCCAGTATCCAGTAACTATTTTAGTCATTAAGGAAAGAATAAAATTACCAAATCTTCTGAAAAAAGGCATTCCTTTCCAAAAACCTCGTTTTAAACGATTACCTTTAGTAATATCTGTTTGGTTATCAATTATTGGATCTAATAAATTGGATAAATAATATGAATTCATCTGATTATCACCAGCCATAATAGCAATTATATCCATATTATCCTCTAATGCTTTTTTATACCCAGTAATAATTGCCCCACCAACACCTTGATTCGCTGAATGTTGATATAATTGTATTCTACTATCTTGATTCATCATGAAAATGATTTTTTGTGTTGTAGTATCAGTTGAAAAATCATCAATAACATAAATACGATCAACAAAATCAGGCATACCCATAAGAGTGTCTTTAATTAATGATTCTTCATTAAAGCATGGAACTACTACACCAATTTTTTTATCTCTATACAAACCGAAAAACCGACCTTTATTAAATCTTTAACTTTTATTTTTTTAAGTGTGAAAGCTAATAAAAAATTAATAAATCTTGTGATATTACAACATATTGTACACAGAAATAAATAATTCTTCTTGATTTTCCCAGAAAAATTTCTTATTAGTTTTAATTTCCAACAGATCCATTTGTGTAACGATTTGATATAATTTTTCAGCAATTTCTTTTGGATCTTTTTTATCAATAATAAAACCAGCATTATACTGTTGAATAAACTTCGAAGCGTAGGTATTATTTAGAACAAGAACTGGAGTATTTGTTGCTAAACTTTCAAATAATTTCCAAGGCATACCGATTTTAGTATTTAATCCCTTTACAGTAAATAAAATATAAGACAGATCAGCTGCTTTCATATAAGTTAAGGATTTAATACGATCAACATGACCAACAATTGAAATAAAATCATTTAATTGAAGTTTTTCTCTAAGAGAAAGAATTTCTGTATATAGTGGACCATCACCTACAATAATTATTTTGAATTTTTCTAATAAATCTTTATCTGTTATTTTTTCTTTTAAAATAGACATGGCATAAAATAAATCAGATAATGCTATGTCAATCCGTAATGAGCCTATATAAGTTATAATAAAAGCTGATTTAGGAAGGCCTAAAATCTCTCTCGCTTGATCTTTTGAAATATCGGGGATAATTTCTTTAGTAGGATAATTCCAAATAATTTTAATATCTTTTTTAGTAATAGTTTTGAAATAAGCTTCTATAGGTGGGCTAACAGTAATAATCTGGTCTATAAATGGCATAAAAATTTTTTCAATTTTACTTGTTATTGATGCAAAAAATTGACCATACCATTCTCCATATACAGCAGGAGTAAGTTCATGAGAATCATAAATTGTTTTTATTCTATTAGTAAAAAAAATCTTTAGTAAAACTGTTCCTAAAATAGTGTTGAAATCATTAATATGTAAAATTATTTGACGATGTTTTTTTAGAAGATTTAGACCTGTTGTAAAGATGGATAATTGAAACAAGACCGCTGATAACATATATATTAATTTATTAAATGATTTAGATTGTAAAAATTGCATGTTTTTAACTACAAGTCCTTTTGATAGATATACCGAATTTAATCCTTCTCGGTCCCAAGTAAGGACATAAATAGGATAATTATTTTTATGTAGCGATTTGACCTCTTGCAATACTCTGGGATCTTTAAAATAAGAACTTGCCAATGCCATAAAAACTAAAGGTTTTGATCTAAACATCTCGTTTCCTCTATATCAAGTATCGCTTCTCACAGAGAGGAATTTGGATATTTAAATAAATTTTGCTATAACATACAACTGGAAAATATCTAAGGAAAGAATAATTTGTGTATCTTTAAAATTGTTATGTTCTTGTTTCTTTTCGTTTTTATTTTTAATGCTTCATAGATTTTTATGAATTTGAAGTATTTATTACTAATTTATCATAATAATTATTTTATATAGTAGGTTCCTCTTCAATAGTACCTTTTGCTTCTAAAAACTCTTCTTCATTTAATTTTTGTGAAAATCGTTTATCTTTAAGCATTTTAAATAATTTATAAAAACCAAAAATTACTGATGCTAATGTAATAACACTCCAAATAGATAATAATATTACATTATTAATATAATTGAGTAATATTATTGATACTAAATTTAGGGCATAAAAAATACTTACTAAAATAATATGCAAACCAATTTTCTTTTTACTTATTATCAGAATAAAAGCAATAATAACTAAACTGTGAATCAAGCTACCTATAGCAATACCTGCAGGAAAACCAAAAATACCCACTTTAGGAACTAGAATTATCCATGTTATAACAACAGCTACAGAATAAATAAATGATGAAATTGGATTAAATTTAACATATTTTTCGGAAGATAGGATGTATGATATTGCAGGAGTCAGGATTAGAAAATTTACTTCTTTGAAACATAAAAGAATAACTACAAGCCAATAGCTTTCCATATTGTATTTGTATAATGTTAAAGCATCTAATATTATTGGAAAAGAACCAAACAATAAAAACATCAGACCCGCTATTGGTATAATTATATAAGAAAGATACCATAATATCCGATTAACAAATTCTTCAGTTAAAAATTCTTGCTCTTTATGGAACTTTTGCAGGTTTGTTATTCTTGGAACCAATAAACCTCCCAATGCAACGGTTAATAATGTAATTGCAGCTATTGCAGAATCCCAGAAGCTCAGAACACCCAATTCCAGTTCATTGAGATAAAAATCTGAAATAATTACCTGAACTTTTGAAATCCCAAAGGCAAATAATCCACCTATACCTACAAATAGAGCATAAAGTAGTATTTTTTTAGTTATTTTTGGAAGTTTGAAAAGGAACTTAAAATGAAACTTTACTGTTCGTTTAGATACAACTATACAAATTGTAAACGCTAAATGAAAAATGAGCATTGGTATAAATAGGAAATAATAATTTTCAAGAATAAAAGTCCATTGAAAAACTTGAGGTAAAATTCCAAAGACAACCATTACTGAAGCAAAAATTGAAAATGAAATAATTTCCATTTTGAAAAGTGTTTTAAATTTCTCCAAACCTTGCAATGCATTTCGATATAAGTAATGAATCACTAACCCTATTGTAATTGTTACAACAATTAACACTTCAATTGTATTTAATTTAAAAGCAAAAATGCCTATTATTGGATAAAATACTATAATTCCAATAATATAATAGAATGTTAATTTAGTTCCTGTGTTCTCAATTATTCTTGTTTCATTTATAGAACTTGCTGCTAAAAATCTTGAAATAGCAGGAGCTATTCCATTGGAAATTGGTATATTTAGTAATGCAGCCCAATAGAAAAGAACAGCAAAATTGCCCATGGTTTCCGGTCCATAAATTAAACCAATCATAATAGGATAGACAATATTTACCAATCCAATTATTATCGTTATAAATAATGAGTAAATAAAATTGCTTCCAATTGATTTCGGTTTACTTTCCAAATTTGCCATTTTATTAATACAACCGTTAACATTCTTTTACTTACGATTTATTAAATCACATATTTTCTTCAACTTAAATAAAAAAAGAATAGATGTTTGCTTTAAATTATTTTAGTAATTGCCTATAAATATCAATCAATTTTTTAGATTGTTTATTTTTATTAAACTCTAATGTCATATAGTGACGTCCATTAGCACCAAATTTCTTTCTTAAATTACTGTCGTTAACTAAAACATCTAGACATTTAGTTAATTCTTCAATATTATTTTCAGGAACCACAAATCCCGTTTTATTATGAATGATTATTTCAGGATTGCCAGAATGTTCTGTTGTTACACAAGGTTTTTCACAAGAAGAAGCTTCCATAAGAACTACTGGTGTGCCTTCACAATCTCCTGATTTATCCCTTATGCTTGCTAGAAGAAAGATATCACATTTTTGTATATGCTCAAGAACTGTTTTCCTTGGATTTATTGTAGCATAATTGTCTATAATTGAAACATAATGTTCTATTTTCAAATTAGAAATCAATTCAATTATTTTTTCTTTTAAGGGTCCTCTTCCTAAAATTGTTAAATGTGTATTGCTGTTTTTTTCTCTAAGAGCAGCAAAAGCATACAAAGCATTCATAATTCCTTTTTTTTCCACAAAATTTGCTACAATCAAAATCTCTACATTCTCGTTTTCTCTCTGAAGATTTTCAATTGGTTTGAATTTATCAAGATCAATTCCAATATGAATTTTCTTAATTTGTTCAGGTGATGCCCCTAATTCTATCAATCTTTTCGTCATATGGTCACTAAGTACAATTGCTATGTCTAAATTGTCAAATAATGTTTCGTAATATTTTTGATCATAAATGGATTGATAGGCATCATACCCATAAAACGAAGTAATTATAGGAATTTGAAATTTCTTTTTTAGAGGGGAAATTAATTTACCAATAGTACCAAAATGTGAATGTATTAAATTGATTTTTGGTAATTCTTTACTCAATTTTTCAATTTTTTTTAATCTAAAATCTAAATTTGCTATTCTAGTATATTGTTTTGGTATATAAAATGCTTTAGGATAATACACATGAATATTATCATAAGAGTAATTTTTACATTTTTTTCCTTTTTCAAGTAAACCCATATCTCTGGGTAGAGGTGAAATAACATATAAATGATTAAATTCTTTTTTTATTGAATCAACTTGATTTTTAATGAATATCCCTTGTGTAAAATTCATTTCTAGGTTAGGATATGCATTAGATACTACAAGAAGATTATTCTCTTTTAAATTCACCAATTTAATCCACCGAATTATTTTATGTCATTTTTATTATAATTTGCTATATACCAATCAATTGTTTTTTTCAATCCACTATCGAAATCTATCTTAGGGTGCCAATTAAGTATTTCTTTTGCTAATGTATTATCAGTGAACATATCAAAAATCTCATTTGGTCGATATGGTAAAACTCCAAATTTTAATTTTGAAACTAAACCAAATGTTTCAGCGATTTTTGTAGACAATTCTTTTATACTAACTGAAACACCAGAACCAATATTAATTATCCTACCAAAGCTAATTTGATTGGTTAGTGATAATAATATTGCTTCAATAAGATTATCGATATAATTAAATTCTCTTTTTTGTTCCCCCAAGGTTAAATCAACTTCTTCTCCTTTTAGTAATTTTGTTAAGATATAAGGTATAAATCGATTGGTTTTTTGATATGGTCCGAATAAATTGAAACTTCTTAGAATAGATATAGGCAAGTTTTCTATTTTGTGAAATAAAAGACAAAAATATTCTGCGGAAGCTTTAGTTACTGAATATGGTGAAGCAGGTAATATACAATGACTTTCTTTAAATGGTGGGTTTGTTCCACCATATACATCACTTGTGCTTAGAAATACAAATCCTTCTACAACCGTTCTTTTAATTGCATCAAGAAGATGTAGTGTTCCTTTGATATTAATATCTGTTGCTAATAATGCTGCATCAATATCTTTATCCAAATTAGTCATAGATGCTAGATGAATTATGTAATGAGGATTAATTTCTGAGATTATTTCTAAAACATCTTTTCGATTTACTAAATTAACATTAGTATAGTTTACATCATTTAAATTAAAAGGAATAAAATTTGGATCAACATTTTCTATTTTTTTATAAAAATCAATAATATAAGGTTCAATATCATATTTTTTTAAATATAAATATAAATTTACGCCAATAAAACCTAAACCACCAGTAATCAAAATTCTTTTCTTCCTAAAATGCTCAAAATTGATTTTGTAGTTCACAGTCTATACCGGCGTTACTCTCACTCAAATATTATCTTAATCCCTTATTTATGTATAAAAATTATTCTTTATTAATGATGTAAAGTCTTATCTAACTCTAGAACTCATTTCTTATAAAGGATTTTTAATAAGCATCTTTTTTTAATAATAGTTTAAAGGAAATTCTATTTGAATAGATAGTAATTGTTCTATCAAAATTATTACTGCAATCTTGAATTAGATAATTATAATTCAATGAATCAGTAGACAAAATAGATGGATATGATAAATTATTCCAATTAAGCCATTGTGCCATAAAATCTTCAATTCTAATTGAAGCATTGTTAAAATTCACATTATTTTCAACTAAAATTGTAGCATTATAAATGTTGGTGGTATAACCAAAATCTTGAATGTTATTACGTATCAAAATATTATCATTGTAAAAAGCAATTGAATGTTTATCATAATCAATTTTGATTTCCAATAAATGATAATTATAACGTGACCAATTGAAAGGAACAATAGTTTCTGTATAGAATATTGAACTTATAGAGTAATTAGAAGCAATTCCTACTTTCAGATGAGTTGTATTTGATAAAATGACAGCAATAAATCTCAATGAATTTTCGATATTCAGATCTACAGCTAAACCAAATGAACTATAAACTGAAGAATTTTCCAGATAAGTAAAATTTGTAGAAACAACAATCTGGTTTGTGCTTCTTACAAAATTTACAGAATTAAGCGGAACTGATATCCCTTGAAATGAGCTGTTAAATGAAGAATAGAATTGGATATAATCACTTATTCTCATGCCATAATCAGTTTTATTACCATTTGTTGGTAACCAATCCCAGCCTTCAGAACTTGTATACCAATTGCTATTAAACTGACCACCATTATCTATAAGGTAGTTTTTTATACTATTATATGGTGTTTCTTCTTTTGTCCAACCATATTTATAATAATCCATTTTAATCGCTGAATCTGTTCTATTAATATTATTATCAACAAAAATTGTTACTTGGTAATTATCGACAATAAAATCTTTATCTAAGGTAGTATTTCTTAAAATAATTCCATCACATTGATATGAAATCCATTTACTTTTGTAATCTATATCAATGCGTAATATATGAAACGAATCTAGTGACCAATTGAATGGAATTACCGTTGGTGTAGAATAAAGAATACCTTTCTCTGTAAAAAGAGAACCAACACCCATAAATAAATGGGTTGTATTAGATGCTAATCTTGCTCTATACCAACTAGGTGAACCAATTGATAAATCAATTGATATTCCAAAAGAGTGATAATTTGAGATATTACTTATTGGTGCTATTCTAGATTCAGCATATAAATGTGAACTTGAGTTAAATATTAAGTCATTCCTAACAGTAGATCTTAATGCTAAATGAGAACTAGTGATATTTGAAAACATATAAAGAAAACCTTCATCCCTGAAACCACCATATGTAGAGTTAATAGCTGTTGTTGTCCAATTCCAGCCTTGACTACTCATTGTCCATTTTTCGTTGGCAAATTTATCACCAGTATCCTCTACATGATCTGTTAAAATAAATACTGGAATATTTAATCCATAAATCCTTTTCTCAGCATCAGGTTGAATAGCTTCCTTAATGCGAGTCTCTATAATAGATTGTATATACTGTTCTTGACTTGTTTGATCTAGTAATGGTTTTTCATTTTCCCATAATATAAAATATGTAATCCATTCACCAATATTCGCTAAAGTAAAATTAAACGAGAATGTTTTTTCATTATATGAATTCAGGAAAAAATCCAATTCTTTAATCAATGTAATATTCATATTCGTTAATTCATTGTTTAAAATATCAGTTTTTGTTTTATTTATAACCCATGCTTCAAAAAAATAATTAATATCATTAATATTAGAATTATTTACTTTTACTGTAAACGAAATTGTTTCATTTTCACCTGTACGAACATTTGACAACGTATTACCTTTTACATCTACGACTGAGAAAATTGTTGTACCAGGAATTGTAGATTGAAATTGTAAGATGAAAACAAATGAAGCGAAAGCCCCAAGAATAGATATAATAGTGAATATAGAGAGTATTTTCGTAAATGTTGATTCTTTCATCCAATTGTGAAATATTTTTTTAAAAATACCTTTTTGGAAAGGATTTAAAATAAATGAATCAGTTATGAAAATTCTGAAAATAATACCAAGTAATGATAATATAAGGTTCGCACCAAAGAATAACCAATTTACTAATGCAAGATTAAAATTATTAAAATAGACTAAGATGGCACCAAGAATTGAAGATAAAATAATAGAGGAAAATAGTGTTATCCCTATTCTTTCAATGACTTTTAGATCATCTTTTTTAGAAAATATAAGAAACGAAAGACTATAACCAGGAAAAGTTAGCAAAATTATAAATCCAAAAACTGATATAAATAGATTATTTGAATACATACGAATTAAACTAAATAATAAGGAGATTGTGATAATAAGAATAAAATCCCAATTTTTCTTTAAGAATGGAATAATTTTTTCTTTAAGGATTTTTTTCAACACTATCATTCTCCTAAATAAAACTGTATATTGCTATTAAACGATCATTATAAATCATTGCTAAATTTGGATTTTGATTTATTAATTCTAATTCACTTATTAATAATCCTCGTTTCTCATAAGTATCAAAAGCAATCCTATTTTCCAGCGTAAGTAAATCTATAACCACCAGATCTCTTGAATCAAAATTACTTGGCGGGGTTTCATTGCCGGTTATATAAAGATAATTGGTTGAATCGATATATTCTAATGTCCAATTAATGCTTACATTATTTTCAATGTTGTATTGAAGATATCTGCCATGTAAATTGAAATCAAAATATATTGTGGTATCAGGATCAGAATGATTATTTAACCAATTAAATCCATAGAAATTGTCTTCATAACTTGAACCAATATTATAACCAAATTGATTTGTAGAAATTGAACTGAAGGACATTACTGTTCCTAAGCTAAAAATGGTGATCATTGATATAGTAGCAAATTTCTTATAACCTAATTTTTTAAGTAAAAATACCCCAAAAATTGGGAACATTATTGCTATATAAAATAAATTAGAACCAGTTCCTGAATAAAGAAAATAATAGATAATTTGAGCTAAAAATAAACTAAAAACAAAAACAAGCCAGATTATCATTATGTTATTAGAATCTTTTTTAATTTTCCTTATCAATATAACTAAACATATTAGTAAAATAAAAGTGGAAATTAATAGGATCGCAATATGAGCAATAAAATAAAACTTCCCTGCTAATGTTGATACATAATTATACTCGTACATTTCATTAGCAAGTGGTAAATCACTTTTTCCAAAAAGCCGATTTATTATTGGAGTAAAAAGACTTAAAATACCTCCAATAAATCCCCCCTCGCCAGTAAATCTACTTGTAAAATCACCCAAATAGCCGCCCAATAAATCACTTTTTGAATTTATTACAAAAAAGCCTACTATTGCAATTGCAGAGAAGGAAAATAATGCTACCTTTGGTTTTAAAAAGAAATGGTCTGAATTACTTTTTGATTTCCATTTTTTATATGAATAAATAGATACTAAAATAAGATAAATAATTGTTAATGAGCCAAAAAGGACAATCGCATAAAAAGCAGCAGAATGCCAAAGTCCTACTAGATAAACGATTTCAATTAATGCTAGAACTATATATTTCTTGGAATTTTCTTGTTTTAATATCTTTAGAAGGCAAACTGTGAAATGTAAAACAATAGGTATCCCAAAAGCAGCAACATAACCAACTTGAAAGAATTTTGTATAAAAATAATAAAAAAACAAATAAAAAACACCAAGAATAGACTCTTTTGAAAAATCTGAAAAAATTTCCTTAACAAATAAATATATTGAAATTGGGAATAAAATTAAACCAAATGGTATTTGAATTAAGGTTAAAACATCTAGATTTGTAAAATTTATTACAAACATAAAGAAACCAGTTATTAAAGGGAAAAAACTTCCATATACAGAAAAAATTGTACTATCGGAATTAAATAGTTTTGATGTTATAAACGAAACGAAAACTTGTTCATATCTTGTAATGAAAAATCTCTTTGTGGTAATAAAGAAAATAGAAATAACAAATAATAATGACCAAGCAATTATTAATAATAAAATAATATTTTTCTTTTCAAATGTTCTTTTAAAAAAAACATTGAATTTCTTTTCCTCTGTCATTGACATTTTTGTTTTAAAACTCCCAAACAGTCTTATTTATTGTTATTTTTATTTTTTTCTCTTAGATAATTAATTAATCAAATTATATTTTATATTGATTTATATTATATATGAAATTTAACCTTTTCTTAAGTTGTTTTACTAAAAGCTTAAATGTTTTTTTTCCATTTCTTTTCATTCTCTGAACTGAGTTTTTTTTATTTTTAATTTTAACATTTACAAATTAAGATTAACTAATTTACAATATTATTATATCTATGAATATTACTTCACATTCTTCTTTAAAAAAGAAGAAAATACTATCATCTGAAAAAGATTTTAAATCAATTGTTATTGATAGAAAGCAATAGGATAGAATGGTTATTAGAAATGCCTGGTATAAGTATGATTTTGGGTGATCTATTTGACAATAAAATAATTGCTGATTTAAAATATGAAAAATATTATGACATTGAGTTTTTTTTAGAATCAAAAGATAATACAATTATAATTTCAAAATACAATGGTTATCCTTATGAAATCTATAATTTTGATGAAAAAATAGTTATTTTAGAGGGAATGATCTATAACAAAACTGAAAAAGAAATTAACGATGAATTATCTGAAATCATTAATACCATAAATGAAAAAGGAAATTATAAAAATAAAATTAAAAAATTCATTGAGTCTTCATCGGGAGATTATATTATTGTAATTCATTCTAAGACTGATAATGCAACCTATGTTTTTAATGATCAATGGGGTAGATTACAATGTTTTTATCATAGTGAAAAAAATAAATTCATATTTTCAAGAGAAATTAAATTTATACTACATTATTTTAAAAATATTAGATATAGTAAAATTGGATTACTTGAACATCTAGCAATTAGATATACTTTTGGTTCAAATACAATATTTTCTGATATCAAAAGAATGTTACCAGGTTATCTTTTAATTTATGAAAATCAAACTTTTGTAGAAGAAGAAATCCTACCTTTGAATTTTAATTTTGAACCTTTAGATTTCAAATTAAAAAAAGATTATATTCAAGAAGCTGCAAGAATTTTAAGTGAATCAGCAAAATTACAGCTTAGTAAATTAAATCAATATACAAAATGTGCTGATTTAAGTGGGGGATATGATAGCAGAATTGTTTATTCAATTACACGTCAATTAGATAATACAGTAAGACCAGTTTCAATTGACTTAATTACTGGTAGTGAGAAAATAATTGCTGAAAAAATTGCTGAAGTATATAACGATAAGCTTGTTATTATTCAACCAGAAAGAGAATTCGATTTCGATAACACACAAAATTTATTGTATAAAACTGATGGGTTGGTTGATGGGAGAATTACTGCAGGTTGTTATCCAAATAGACAATTTTTGAGAAAGGAATTTCCTGAACCAATTGCTAATTTTATGGGCTTTGGAGGAGAATTTCTAAGACATCCAAAAAAGCAAAAGAGATTTCATAAAAATATTCTCGATATTATTGAAATTGATAGTTTTCCAATGTACATTTCAAAAACATCGATAAAGTCTTTTTGTTCCTGTTTAGATTTGAATGAAAATGAAATCAAAAAATATTGGTTAGATTACTTTCAATCAAATTATAATGAAAAAAGAATCGAAGATATAATAGTACATTATTATTTTGAATATTACAGGATTTTTGTTGGACAGGGAGAAGATAGATCCAGGAAACATATCTGGACTGTAAATCCTATGATGTCAAATGATTGGCTTATTTTTGCTACTAAGAAAATTCCAAGAAATTATTGTGACTATCAATTTTTTGAAGAATTACTAAACAATATTGATCAAAATATTTCAATAAATAAAATCCCAGTCTTTGGTGGTAATTTCAAAAAATCAAAGATATATAATTTCATAATTTCTAATAAATTCTTAATCAATGTTGGCAAAATTTACACAGGATTAAAATGGAAAATAAAATTATCAAAAGACAATGAAAGAAAAGAAATGATAAATGAGATTTTAAGTTTATATAATGAAAGCAAATCAATTCAAAAGAATTTCAATTTGAAAGAAGTTATTAATATCACTAAAAGAGAATTTGGTCCTAATAATTGGTTTATTTGGCAATTATTTTCATTATTTCTTTATATGAATAAAATTGAAAAGAAATTTGAAAAAAATTAAGGAATTATTTTAATTAAAAAAATTCCTTAAAGAACATTCTATAAGGAAATTTTAAAAAACAACTAAATATCGTTATTAAATAAGATATTAAAGAAATATTAATCTCAAGAGGTTTAACATATGGAAAAAATACAAGTAGTTATTTTATGCGGTGGAAAGGGAACGAGATTAAGAGAAGAAACAGTTTTTAAACCTAAATCTTTAGTTGAAATAGGTGGAAAACCTATTCTTTGGCATATAATGAAAATATATTCTTATTATGGTTATAATGATTTTATTTTAAGTCTTGGTTATAAAGGCTTCATGATTAAGGACTATTTTCTCAATTATGATAAATTCAATTATGATTTTACTTTAAATTTAAAGAAAGGAGAAATAGAGTTTCACGATAATAATACCGATAATTGGAATATAACATTTGCTAATACTGGTGACGACACAAATACAGGTGGTAGAATAAAAAGAATCGAAAAATATATTGAAGAAGATACGTTTCTTGCAACATATGGAGATGGAGTTGCTGATATTGACATACAAAAATTGATTGATTTCCATTTTTCCAAAAATCTAGTAGCTACTTTGACTGGATTTCATCCTACATCCAAATATGGTATTTTAGATATTGATAAACAAGGAACAGTTACTTATTTTCAAGAAAAACCAGTAATGAAAGATATTGTATCTGGAGGATTTTTTGTATTTAATCACAAAATGTTTGATTATTTAAAAGATGATTGCATTTTGGAAAGAGAACCATTAGAAAATCTAGTAAAAGATAAACAATTATCAGTTTACAACCATACTGGTTTTTGGGGCTCCATGGATACTTATAAAGATGTAGAACGTTTAAATGAAATATGGGAAAGAGAAAAAAAGTGGAAAATTTGGTAATGTTGTGATTATTATATGAAATCTAATAACGATTTTTGGACTCATAAGAATGTTCTAGTTACAGGTGGCTCAGGATTCCTTGGTAGCTATGTTATAGAGAAATTGATTGCTAAAAAAGCAAATATAATTGCTATTATTCGAGATCAATTACCCAAATCTAGAATATTTTACGAAAATCTAGTTGAAAATATAACTATAGTTAATGGAGATATATCTGATTATAGATTAGTGGAAAGAACATTAAATGAATATGAAATTGAAGTGGTTTTCCATTTAGCAGCACAAACAATTGTCCAAATAGCAAATAGAGCCCCGATTTCTACTTTTGAGTCTAATATAAAAGGAAGTTGGAATATCTTAGAAGCTTGTAGAAATATTGATACCGTTAAAAGAATTATAGTTGCATCTAGTGATAAAGCATATGGTGAGAAAGAAGAATTACCATATTATGAATCAGATCCATTAAAAGCAAAACACCCATATGATTTATCAAAAGCAATTACTGATTTATTAGCTCAAGGATATTATTCAACTTACGATTTACCAATTGGTATAACAAGATGTGGTAATTTATATGGTGGAGGAGATCTAAATTTTAATAGAATCATACCACAAACAATTAGATCAATAATCTATAATCAGAATCCGGAAATTAGAAGTGATGGTACATTCTTACGAGATTATTTCTATGTAGAAGATGCTGCTAACTCATATATTATGTTTGCAGAAAATCTTTTAGAAAAAAACCTTGAAGGTGAAGTGTTCAATTTTGGAACTGGAAAACCAGTAAGTGTTTTAAAACTTGTAGAATTATTATTGAAAATATCAAATAAAGAAGAATTAACACCCAAAATAAATAACACCGCAAAAGATGAGATTAAGGATCAATACTTAGATTGTTCTAAAGCATTTAAAATTTTTAATTGGAAACCAACCCACACATTAGAAATGGGATTAAGAAAGTCATTTGAATGGTATAAACGTTGGTTTAATTTATGAACAATAATGTAAGTATTGTGTTTTTAAAAAAAATTAATAATAAAAACTATTACCAATAATTCAATGAACATAATTTAAACTAAATTTAATTTTTTAAAAAATTAAATTCTGATTTTTTCTTCTTTTAATTTTGTTATTCAATAACTTATATCTGTAAATCTAAATATGGATAAAACGCTATTATGTAGTAAAGCTATTAAAATAAACAAATTCCTTTAGATCTTTTCTGGGTGGCCTCTTGGATTCAACTAATTTTTGGTTTTCATTTAATGAGCTTAAATCCTGGGATTTTTTTCCCACAATTAATAAGGTAATAAGTGTCATTTCTTCTGGTATAGATAATATTTCTTTTGCTTTTGCTTGATTGAAACCAGCAATTGGATGAACAACTAAATTTAATTCAGTTCCTCTTAAAATTAGCAAAGCTGTTGCCATACCAGTATCAAAAAGGTAATATTCTCTTTCAGTTCCTATAACACAATCTAGTTCTTTTTTACTTACAACAGCAATAATCATTGATGCTTTTTTTGCCCATTGATTGTTACTTGATAATACCTGGAATAATTCCGTTAATTTTTCCTTCTCATAAACAAAAACAAAATGCCAAGGTTGATAATTAAAACATGAGGCTGATAATTGTGCACTTGAAGCTAAATCCATAATTAATTCTTTAGTAATTTCTACTTCCTCTAAAGCTCTATAAGATCTTCTAGATTTGATTATTTCTTCTACTGTCACTAAATTCACTTTCCACTAAAAATACTATTATAACATATATCTTTGATTAATTTAAGAATTTTAGTTTATAAAAAGGAAAAAAAGAAAAGATTTTTTCAAATCTGTTTTATTCCTTTAATTGCTTCCTTCCGGAATATTATCCATGAGGTCATAGCCGCTGCTCCGAAAGCTGTTATAAATAGCATACCAAATGCCAAGAATATCTGTAAAGGTGGAACAACTAATTCAGCTGGAGGAAATCTTACATCAATTGTTAAAATTTCCATAAACATTTTTGCTGATAGAATTCCTACACATAGTCCTAATATTGACCCAAATGTTAACAATGTTGCTGCTTCTGTGGTAAACATTCCAAATAATTGTTTAGGAGACATTCCTAGTGTTTTAAGCATTGAAATTTCCATTTCGTTCTCGATTGCTTGTACTAGTATCATCAAAGTAATAGCTGCTATTGTTACTATCATAGATGTAATAAAAGCAGTATTCAAAGATCCATACAACATGGTATTTCGAAGACTTCCTTCAAATGATCCCATTATCGATTCCACATTATCTACTGATCGTCCAAGCTCATTTTCAATTGCTTCTGCTACTTCTCTTATTTTATATCCTTCAGCTACTTTTACTAACATATCACCAGCTGTACTCATCTTACTATAAGCTATTGTTGCTGTAAGATTATAATTCCCTACTATAACAAATCGATATATTGATGAATCAGCTGATGGTGATTCTGTATAGAATCTTGGGAAGTAATTATAAGTTCCAACAATATCAACAGTATGATTTACTTGCCCAAGAATGTATTTTTCATAGTAAATTGTTAATTGATCACCTGAATCAGAGGCTATTTTTCTCAATTGGTCTTTTTGCATAACTACTTTATTATTATCTTTTAAAGCGCCGAAGAATTCTTCAATATCTTTGGTGCCCAGATAATCCCGTTCAAAATAAGCTGTTTGTGAGAATTCATCTGGATCTATCCCTAATACTATATACGAATAAGTTACTGCCCCATAAGTTATAATTTGACTTGTATATTTAATATAAGTACCAATTTCTACTCCTTCTATTGCTAGAACAGTATTCTTGAGATTATCATTTGAGACTTTTACTCCTCTGATAAGAATATCCGCTCCAAGTTGATAATAAGCCTGTTCTTTATCGTATTTTTGATAGGATGTAATAGTAGTCAGTGAAGAAATAATTAAGGTAAAGGTAAGAGAAATTAACACTAAAGAGCGTATAACAGAATTCTTTCTTCGAAAGCTTCTTTTTGCTGATAGACCTAAAATACCTAATTTTGGTCTCTTCCAACCAAATTCAGCTAATAATTTAACAAAATAGGGGTATATACGAGTAATAAATAATATACCTCCTAAGATAAGTAGAACTGGAGCAGTAGTCCCAAAACCGAAAGCAAAGGAAAAGGAAGTTGTATCACTAATTTGATATCTCACTATTAACCAGAGCACTATACCAGTAATTATCAATATTACATCAAGGTATAATTTTTCCCATATTGATTGTTTTTGAACAGTTGTTCCATATGCCTCTGTAGTAGATATATTGCTCATATCCCAAACATTTCTAGCGTTAATGATCAGTGAGAAAATAGTTGCTGCTCCAATGATTGCATAAAAAATAATCATATTAAGTGCAGGAAATCTACTAATCCCCCCAAAACTAAGAAAGCCATTGCTTCTTAACATAAGATTAGCAAAAGGATAACCTACAATAAAACAAGTTAATACTGCCATTACAGTGAATTCTACTACCTGAAAAACCAAAAGAGCTATTACCTCTTTTCTTGATGTACCTCTTTGAAGCATATTCGAGACTTGTCGTTGTTGTCGTTTTTTCATCAAATTTGTAGAGTAATTTGTTAATGATAATGACATGCCAATAATAGGCGTTATAAATAATAAACCAAATAATTGAAAGATAAGAAATTCTTCATTAAATTCTTTTAAATCGTTAATTAGATCTAAAGAAATTTGTATGCCGATATTTTCATTGTCAAATTGTCTTGATAATTCTTGACCTAAATATTCGAGCTTTTCTATTTCACCACCAATATTAAAAGCGTCAATCTTATTGAGATCAAATGAAAACCTACAGTTATATCCTAAATAACCATTTAAATATAAAACACTAGTAACAAAATTAGTCGCTCCTGTATATCTAGTTAATATAAATTGATCAGTTAAATAATCATCAAGCGATTTAAAATCATCACTTAATGTACCCCTATAGTTTTCAAAATCCTCTTCTGTTATAAGACCAGTAACATTACAATACGCACCAGCTGTTGGTATTCCTAATTCCACAGAATAAAAGTTATCTGGTGGAAAAGCTAACACTGGAACATAAACTGGAAACATTCCTAAGTTTGAAAGATTAGTATTTTCAATAACAGATCTTCTAGCAACAACTAGAAATTCATCAGATTTGTAGGGTAGACTTCCATTATAAAGGATTGATGCAAAAGCACTAAAATAATCATCTGGTAAAGCAATTACATTAAAATTAGGTATAAGTTGATCATCATTTGTATCACCAGGATTTGATCCTCCAAGATAGAGCATAGCACCTCGTTGTGCAATCCAATCAGTTCGCAGAATACGATTCCGTAATCCTACCTCATCTATTGCCTTTTGAGTTATATTATTTAAAAGTGATAGAAAAGACTCTTCTTGATCAATAATGTTAGTTGAATCAACTGATATAGTAAATTGCCTAATTGGTGTTTGTATATTAAAATCAGTGAAAGCGTCATATTGAAAACTATACATAAAAATTAACCCTTCTGAGATCATTGCCAAACTTATGCCTAATCCCAGGAACATAACAATTGTATTACGCCTATTTAAAAATAACATTTTAGTATAGAATTTAAATTGTTCAGCTATCTTCATATAACTTTCACCGATTGAATTATTCCTAAAAGCAGTTGTTCATATTAAATTCTTACTGCTAGTTAAATAATTCTTATATTATTGTAAAAATTGGTTAATCTTTTTTGCATAAGAATCTTACTGTAAATCTTTCAAGACTTTATTCTTCAGAAAATAAGGTTATTCAAATGAAAAGAAAATAAGGAAAGATTAGATTTGCTTAATAGCTTTAATAGCATCTTTCCTAAAGACAAGATATGATGTTAATGCTGCAGAGAGAATTGAAACAATTATCAAAATTATCGAAGCTATTGATAATTGTAGAGGAGGAAATAGCATTTCTGTCGGAGGGACGATTGTCTCGAAGGTAAGAATATCAATAAACATGCTAGCTGCAAATATACCTATACAAATCCCTAGTATAGATCCGAAAAGAACTACAGTCATTGATTCTGTTAAGAATAAATTGAAGAGTTGTTTTGGTGACATCCCTAAAATTTTCATAGTTACAACTTCTCGCTCATTTTCGAAAACTTGTATTAAGATCATTAAAACCACCGCTGAAATAGTAATGATTAATGAAGTTAAAAACGAAGCATTTAATGAACCATAAAGCAATGTGTTACGTAAACTTCCTACTTTAGTTCCCATTAAATCAGTAGTACATTCAACTGAGCGATCCAATTCAGTTTCTATTACTGTTGCAACCTCTTTAATTGAATATCCATCTTTAACCTTTACAATCATGTCCCCACCAATGTTGAATTCTGAATAAGTAAATGCTTCTACATTTTCATAGCTGCCTACGATTGTAAATCGAAATATTGTATTTACTTCTATATCAGGAAATTCAACAAAGAATCGTGGAAAATATTTGTAAATTCCTACTACATCCAAGGTTCTATTTATAGTTCCCTGTGTATATCTTTCATATCTAATTGAAAGTTGTTCACCTGAATATGTATCAATTAAAGCAAGTTGATCCCTTTGCATGACAACATCGTTATCATCTAGTATCTTACTAAAGAAATTCTCAGGGTTCATACCTTGCAGATATTGCCGTTCAAAGTAAGCTGTTTTTATAAATTCCTCAGGATCTATTCCTAAGACTACATACGAGTAGGTTAAACGGCCATAAGTAATAATTTGACTTGTCATTCTTAAATAAGTAGCAGACTCTACTCCTTCAATATCTAGTACAGCTAATTTCGTTACATTTGAATTAACATCTACATTTCTTAAAAGTATATCAGCTCCTAGTGTGTAGTTTGCAGTTTCTATATCATGATTTTGATATGATTGAATGGTTATTATCGATGAAAAAACCAAGGTGAAAGTTAATGTAATTAATACTAATGATCTAGTAGCATCGCTTCTTCGTCTGGTACTTCTTCTAGTTGCTAATCCTAATATTCCTAATTTTTTAGTATTCCAAGCTTTTCTTGAAATAAAGCTTACCACTCCAGGAAAAATTCTTGTAGCTAGCATTATACTTCCTAGAATTAGGAGAACAGGTGCTGTCGTTCCTATTCCATAAGCAAAAGCATATGCTGATGTTCCTTTTAATTGTATCTTTACTATTATCCATAAAACAATACCTAAGAAAATTAATACTATATCAAGATAGAGTTTTTCCCAAAAAGGTTTCTTAACTTGATGCTCAGTGTATGCTTCAAAGGTAGTTATTTGACTCATATCCCAAACACTTTTTGCATTTACAATTAGCGATAAAATAAAACCAAATGCAATTATAATATAGAATATAGACATATTTATTGTAGGATAGTTACTCACACCTGAAAAATTAAGAAAACCAGAACTTTTGTTAATTAGCCAATTGAACCCATAGCCAATTATTGCAGAAATCAATATTGCTGTCACAGAGAGCTCTACCACTTGAAAGAGGAGAACATATAGAACCTCTTTTTGGGAGGAACCCCTTTGTAGCATACTTGAAACTTGCCGTTTTTGTCGACGTTTCATGAGATTAGCTGAATAATTTGTTAAAGAGAGCGACATCCCCACAATAGGTGTAATAAATAATAAACCAAATAATTGGAAAATAATGAATTCTTTATTGAAATCTCTTAATAATGAAATGATATTCGTATAAATTACTATTTGAAATCCTTCAGTTGTAAACTCTCTACTTATTTCTTGACTAAATCTTTGTAATTTTGAGATTTCGTCAGCAATACTAAATGAATCTATCAAATCTAAATTAAAAGCGATTCGTCCTGTTGCTAATGCATATCCTGGATAATAGTTCAATTTAGAAACTAAATTAGCAAAATTAGTGTAACTAGTCAATAAAAATTGATCTGAGAAATAGTCGGTCATTGCATCGAAATCATCCTTCAATATTCCTGTTGCTGAACTAAATGTTTCATATGTAATTGAACCAGATGAATTAAAATATCTACCACCAAGAGGAATACCCATATCAACAACATCTTCATACCCAAGGCCAAATATTGGTGTATAAGCTGGAAATCTACCCAAACTACTTAGATTAGTTCTAGTTAAAGTTGATTCTTTAGCTACAACAATAACCTCATCAATATTTTCTGGGAGACTCCCATTAAAGAGCATATCGCTTAAAGCACTAAAGTAATCTGAAGGAATACCATAGAGGTTAAATTCAGGCAGGATAGTATCTCTATCATTATTCAGATTTTTTGCAACTAAAAATAACCCTCTTGTTAAGAACCAATCAACTCGTTTAACTCTATCACCAATTTCAGCATTATCAATAGCTCTTGTAGTAGCATTATTTATGATAGGAATTGATGCTTCAGGGTAATCTCGAATATCATAAGATGAAACACTAACAGTGAATTGCCTAGGAGGAACACCTTGATAGAATCCCTCAAAAGCACCATACTGGAAACTATACATGAACATAAGACTTTCAGAGATAATGGCTAAACTAATTCCCAAACCCAGAAACATAATAATTGTAGCACGACGATTCATAAAGACCATTCGATTGTAGAATTTTATTTTTTCAAGAAACCCTGCCATCTCTAAACCTTCCAGAAGTTAACACTTAACAGAATTCCTTCTGTTTTAACGTAATTAAGCATTATCATAAATTAAGAAAATCATTTGTTAATTAGGTGGTCATTTCTTGGTCATAAATATATTAAAAACTAATTAAGACTGACCAGTATAATAGAGATTAAAAGAAATTGCTATTACAGAAATATAATTTTCAATAATTATAGAGAATAAATGAAGGTCAAATAATGTTAGATACAATATTGAAAGGTATCGAATATGGTAGAAATCTTAACGCTGATTTCATAGATATTCGATTTCAAAACAAATATGTTGCTCAATACTCTTCTCGAGATGGTGAGTTATCTGCAAATACTGGTTCTCGAAGTGGATTGTGCACAAGAGTAATTGTTGATGGTGCTATAGGTTTTGCTTCAACGACTTCTACTAAATTAGCTAATTTAAAAGAGATCATCAAACAAGCAACAAAATTAGCAAAAGTAGCTGCACCAACACTTAAAGAGAAAATTTCATTCGCTGATGTTAAATCACACAAAGATATTGTTATTTCTCCTTATATAAAGTCAATTGAAGATATTTCTGTTACTGAAAAAATCAATATGATAAAAGAAGCAGAAAAAATTTTCAAAGATTATGAGGATGTTAAAAGTTATATCCTTAATTACAGCGAAATAATAGATGATAAAATAATTACTAATAGTGATGGTACTCAAATAACTCAAAAGACCATGAATCCTACTGTTCTTGCTCAAGCAATTGCTTCTCGAGAAACCAAAATTGCCCCTTACCATGAAGCTTGGAGTAAAACGAAAGGTTTTGAATTAATTGATGAACATCCACTTGCTGAATTAGCTAAATTTGCTTCTGAAATGGCTATAAAAAACCTTGATGCAAGTTTACCACCTGGTGGTCCGACAAGAGTGCTCATTGATCATACTAGTGTAGGTATAATCGCTCATGAAGCAGTAGGTCATTGTTCTGAAGCTGACTTGGTTGAAGGTGGTAGCTTTCTAAAAGGCAAGCTAAATCAAAAAGTTGTTTCTGAATTAATTACAATTGTTGATGAACCTGTTATGGGTGATGCTAGTGGGTGGTTAATGTATGATGATGAGGGAACAAAAGGCAAAAAAATTAACATAATTAAAGATGGCATTTTGACGGGATATTTGAACAATCGAGAATATGCTGCTAAGATGAATATGGAACCAACAGGCAATGCTCGAGCGTTTAATTTTGATGATGAACCTTTGATCCGTATGAGAAATACTTACATCAAACCTGGGGATATGACAGACGAAGAATTAATTGAAACCATAAAAGATGGTCTTTTTGTTACAGGGATGATGAATGGTTCTGCTGATACTTCCGGTGAATTCATGGTTGGAACAGGTCAAGCTATTGAAATTAAAAATGGTAAATTGACAGATAAGATTTATGTTGGACCAACAATGACAGGGAACGCTTTTGAAGTCTTATCCTCTACTCTAGGTGTGGGAAAAGAACTCAAATTAAATATAGGTACTGGTTTTTGTGGCAAGGAACAAGCAGCAAAAGTGGATGCTGGAGGAGGAAGGCTTGCTTGTACAGTTATTTTAGGAGGTCATTAAAATGTTTGATCAAGCTTTAGATGAAAGTAGAAAAGTAATTGCTTCTAGTTCCAAAAAAGGCATGGAATCTATCGAGATTTATCTTTCTTATAGTAATATAAAGCAAGTTATGATGAATGGCACAAGTATAAGTACACAACGAGCTAAGGAAGAATTAGGAGCAGGTATTAGAGTTATTCATGATGGATCAGAAGGTTTTTCCTATACGAATATTATAACAGCTAAATCTCTTATGAAAGCAGCTGAAGAAGCTTTTAGTATAGCTAAATTGTCACCAAAGATTGATGGCATTGGTTTACCTGAAAAAAAGATTATTCCAAAAATTGAAACTGTTTATAGTAAAGAAATAGCTGATCTTGATGCTTCTGTTTTAACTAATGATGCTTTAGACTTTATATCCGGATATACTGGTATTGACGATCGTCTTGCTACAATACTTAGCAGTGTTTCTGCAAATGTTGGAGGAACAGCGATAATAAACTCTAATGATGTAGAAGCTCAAACAAAAAATTCATCTTACCAAGCTGGTTTACTTCTTGTTGCTAGTGAAAAAGGCAAATCAGGTGGATATGTTACTGAATCAATATTTAGTCGTAAACGAGATGCGGATTTAAAGGAATTTGGTGAAAAATTGGGTAGGAAGGCAATGGATGCATTTAATCAAGAACAAATCAAAGCTTTTGATGGGTCTGTAATTTTTAGGCAAGAAGCAATGATTAGCCCTGTAGCTATAGTTGCATGTTTAGCTGCTTCAGGAGATTTGCGTCAAAGAGGCATTTCTTTCTGGAAAGATAAGCTAGCTGATAAAGTTACTGATGAAAGTTTCCAACTTGTCGACAGACCTCATAATCTTAATGGTGGTAGTGGTATTCGTCCATTTGATTCTGAAGGGAATCCTACTAAGAATATCGATATAGTTAAAGATGGTGTTCTGCAAACATTCCTACATAATCAAAGAACAGCTAATAAAGAAAATCTTGAACCAACAGGAAATGCATATCGTTCGTTAGGAAATCAACCAGATTTTGCTACAAAACCAGATGGTATTTTACCAAGTTCTCCTTGGATTCTTTCTGGAGATATGTCTGAAGAAGAAATAATTCAGGACACAAAGAAAGGCATAATTTTACATAACTACCAAGGAACTTTGAGGCAAGAAAATGGTATTTTTTCAGGCGTAGCCAAAGGTGCTTATCTTATTGAAAATGGAGAAATTGTTAAACCCATTACAGGTGTATCTATTTCTGGCAATGTTTTTGATATTCTCAATAATATAAGTGGAATTGGTAAGGAATATCATCTAGCTAATGATTGGCTTACAACACCAATCATGCGTTTTGAAGGAATAAAAATCTCTACAAAGTAGAGATTATTTTTATTTTTTTTGTTTTTAATTTCATTTTTTATAGTATAATTTAAAAAACAACTGTTTTTCTATCGACGAAAAGTTAAAAATCAAAAACATCATAACATAAATGCTGAGTGACGAAGGGTGCTTGAATGACGATTGTAGGTGCGTTTATTTTACCTCATGGTGCAATGATTCTCGATCCAAAAGTAAAGGATTTACCTAAAGAAGCGATCGAACTTCATAAAGCCATGCTAAAAGCTGCTGAACAAATAGCTAAATTAAAACCAGATATCATTTTTATGACATCTCCTCATGGTATTGCTCTATCAGAAGAATATGGCATTTATGTTAATAGAGGTGGTAATGGTACAGCTGAATGGGATGGATCTTATCAAAATTATAAAGTCAAAGTGGAATTTAATCAAGATTTAGCAATTGAACTTTATAATTATCTTCTTGATAAAGAAACAAATGTTAGCAAAATTGCTACTTTTACTTCCGGAGTAGAAGCACCATTTCGTTGGGGTGAAGCTGTTCCTTTATGGTTTATTAGGGACATAAAAAATGTTCAATTTATTTATATGTCTCAACCATTAAAAAGATTAGAAAATCCTGAAGAATTGATTCCCGAAACTATTACTTTAGGAAATGATTTGAGAATATTTTTTGACAAACTAGATAAACGGGTTGTTATAATTACTAGTGCTGATTTAGCACATACACATTTGAAATCTGGTCCTTATGGTTTTAATGAATTAGCTGAACCTTTTGATCAATTAATGGAAGAATGGGCAAGCAATTTAAATAGGAATATTCTCTTAAAGAAAGCTGTTCCATTGCTTGAAGATGCTCTCTGTTGTGGTTTCATTGGTTTTGTTATTTTACAGGGATTATTAGAAAAACTAAATTTTAAACCACAAGTTGTTCATCGTGCTACTCCGACTTATTATGGAATGATGATTTCCTCCTATATAAAAGAGTAATTTCATTTTTTATTCAAAAATCAATTGCTAGCTCTTTTAACCAAACAGAAAGATTTTAACCTCTAGAATATGATAAAATATCAATAGAAGTCTATTGTTTAAATGGTGAAATGAATGATATTTAAAAGATTAGCCCGTAATAAAAAAGGTGTTTCAAGCATCATCTCAACCTTACTTATAACTAGTATTATGATAGCTTCAATTGCAATGACTTATGTTTATATCATTCCTACACTTGATCGTGGTCGAATGAATTCTACTTTATCTACTTCAGCACTCTTCCTTACTAAAATGGATGGAGCTGTTCAATCATTAATTGAAGATGGTGTAGGTGCTGCTCGAACTATAGAAGTTGATGCTTTTGCGGGTAATCTTGAATTTCGTTCTTTAGGTTTAAATTTTAGAGCGTATATAGATGGGGCAATGTATATACCCATTCCGTCTCTAGAATATGGCATTGTTCGAATATCTATCCCTAGTGATATAGCTGTAATGCAACAACATAATATAAATTACATTAAAGGTAGTCCCTATGATTCTCCTGCTATTACTAATGAAGGAACTATCGATCCAGCTGTAATCACAATGCAACGACCACAAACAGATACTTATTATCTCGAATTATGGTATAGACTTATTCTTTTAGTACATGATACAGGCTCTGGTGGCACCATTGATGTATCTTTAGTTGTTATCCAATTCACTGATGCTGAATCTCTTAGAGGGTTAAATTCAGGCACTTATTATTTAACTCTTAATAAAACTAGAGTAGATGTAAATCCGATACAATATGGCTTTAATGTTAATGGTGATCCCATAACAGCTTCAGGTGATGATTTTACCTTATACGTTAATCGTGGAATAGGTCTAGAACCAGTTTTTACTTCTTCAGGTGCTAGAACAAATGTCTCGTTTAATATGGTGATAATAACATATGACTTTAATACTGTAAAGCTAAATTAATATCACTTCTTCATTTTTCGAAATATTCTTTCAATTGTAACAGGCGTCTTGAATCGACAACATCTTTCTTCTGACTATTATTCAAAATTTTAATCAAAGTTTGATAATAACTTCTTGCAGCGTTCATATCTTGACTTTGCATAAAAAACATAGTAGCGTTCATCATTCCTTTTGCCCCAGCTGCCATTATAGTTACATTGGTAGGATATTTTCTTGTTAAATCAGTTAATTCTAAAGCAAATTCGTGTATTGTTCCTGCTTTGTTTAAAAGACTAAAATCATATATGGCATTCACCAGAACCATTGACAGAAATTCTGATAAATGAATATTATTCGTTTTATCTGCTTTACTTCTAAGATTGTTAATAATTTTTTTTACTTGCGTAATAGTTGATTTAGCAAAAATAAGTGGTAGTGAATTGACTATCGATTCCCCATATAATTGTATTATTGATTTATGTTCAGAATAAATAGCTATAATCCTATCTAATTCTTCTATGACTTTTTCTAGTTCCTCAAGATTATCTTCTCGAGAATATTCAATAATTAAATCTGATAATAATCTAACATAATCTTCTACTAGGGGAATATTTTCTGGATCTTTATCTATTTGCTCTTTCAATTTGGTCATTTTTTCATTCATTTCTTATTTCACCACAGTAAGCTAAATTTGGTTAGCAAATAAAAAATTTAAAGTATGATTAGTAAATTCTTTTCCTTAATAAATTTGCACTAATGTACTTATACTTTAAATGAAAGTGATTAAATCAATTAGGAATTAAGAGGTTGGTAATTTATGAGTAATTTAGAAAAGGGATTTCCAGATGTTAAAACAATTCAATCAGTTATGTATCAAGTAGGTGACGGAGAAAAATTACGTGTACTAAAATTCGAACCAAAAGTAAAAGAAGTAAATAATCATACAATCATTTTCATTCCAGGATTTATGGGACTTTTCGATCAGTGGAACAAAATGTTAAATGGATTACTTCTATGTGGATATACTCTCTATGTAATTGAAACTCGAGAGAAAAAATCATCTACTGCAACACACAAATCAGATAGAATTTCACAAGAAGGGTTTGCTCAAGACATAGCAGAAATAATGGATCAATTGCAGATTTCTTCTCCATATACTTTTATGGGTACTTCATTGGGGACTGGAGTAATAATATATCAGATAATACATAATTCTAATTTATCGAAAAAACCAGAGAAGTTAATTCTATTAAATCCTATTTATAAATCGGAACATGTCATACATCTTATACGAGCGTCATATTTACCTTCAATATTTTTTAATTTAATTATAAAATCATTCATACTTTTTGCACCCATTACAATGGCTAAAGTAAAGAAAAAGGATCCATTCTTATATAATATAAGAATTGAATCACTAAAACAAGCACCTCTTAGAAAAATGAGAAGGGCATTACAAATATCTAAAAATAAATCAGTTTTTAATGAATTGCCTTGGGTAAATATTCCAAGTTTAATTATAAGTAAAAATGGTGATAAAGAGCATCCCTTTAATCAAGCTATAGAAATTGCTAATTTCCTTCACGATACAATTTTCATCGATATATTTTCCGAAGAAATAATGCATGATTCTCAAACTGTTTATTTCATAAATAATTTTTTGAATAATTCATAGCTATCTTAGATAATCAGACTTATCACAATTAAACCACCTATTGTGAAAGCTGTTCCTAAAATTATTTTCCAATCGACTTTTTCTTTCAGAAAAATTATTGAAAGAGGTGTAGCGATCATAGGACCAGCAGCAGCTATAGCAGCTGGAGTAGAGGTTCCAAGAGAATCAAGTGCTATTAGATAAAGAATATTAGCTCCGACTAATCCTATTAGCGCCGCTATTCCGACTAATAGGTAGGATTTCCAACCAGGAGTTTTCTTTGGGGGTTTTCTATAGGTAAATAAAAAGGCCGTAAATGTTATTGGGATCAAATAAATCATTCTTGCAGCATTTATTGGTATGATATCAACATCTGGTGTGTTATTTAACCCGTATTTAATAAGTGAAGTTCCTGAAGCCCAGGTTAATGCTGCAATTAAAGCAAAACTAACACCTACAAGATTTGCATGTTTTTTTAATTTTAGAAATAATGGTGATTCAGGTTGTTCTGTAATAGTGACTTCATTTTTTTCTATTGAATCATGTGTCTCAATTATTTCATTTTCTGTAATTTCAATAGTATCGATCTTCTTCTTATTAACTTTAGATAGTGAAATTAAAACAACTCCAACAGTTACAAGTGCTATACCTACTAACATTAACCATTTGAATTTTCCCTCTAAAAATAACATTTCCATTATATAAGTCATTAAAAGGTAAGTCATTGAAATTGGATATGCTTTTGATACACCAATCAAGCGCATACTTGTAAGATAAAGAAAATTACCGATAACTATTCCAGTTATTGCAGCAAACACAAAAGCTAAAAAAGGGTAAAGGTCTATCTTAAATAGTTCTTTGAAATCACCCATTGCACTAGCAATTATGATAAAAACAACTCCAGCAACAGATGTTTGTAAAAATAACATTAATGTAGATTTCATTTTTTCATTTTGAGATTGATAAATAACTGTAGCTATTCCGCTGAGTATCATATTACCAATTGCTGCTAAAATAAACAAACCTATTTCTGTGAACCAAGACAATTATCAATCACATTTTTTTCGATACGGAGAGTCTTTTTGAATTCTTTTGTTGATTGGAATATTCAAAATGTTTTGAATGATTTAGCAATGAATTTTTGATGAAAACAGAGGATTTAAATTTAGAAAGAGTAAATCGTTTAGTATATTGTTAGAAGATATTTAAAGCAAGTAGGTTTTCATTTTATGTCTAAAAATATTACTCTCGATGAAGATACGAATTGTATATATCAAATTTTAAAAAAGGAAAATAATATTACATCTAAAAGGATTCTAGAACTCGCTTCTACGGAAGAATTTGAGAATATCTGTACCGGTTGTGTTTCTGGTGATTCTTTTCTAAGGTCTGTTAAAAAGTTAGAAAAACTTGGTTATATTAAATCTTCTTTGGGGAAAGGTGGTTATCGGTGGCAATTGTTCATTGAAATAACAGAAGATTGAGTTGTATTAAGTTGGATAAAACTGACAAACATAATCAATACCAAAATACCAATACTATTCAAGAAAATCTTGCAAACTTGTATGATATTGGTGCCCAGAAAGAAGTTATTTGTGTTTATCGCATATTATGTAAAGCTAAAAATTGTAGCACTAATGAAATTGTTGAACTCGCTTTATCGCCTGATTTTAATACTGAATGTTTAACCTGTGCTTCTGCTGAAAGTATTTATCGAGGTTTGCGAAATTTACAAGAAAAAGGTTGGATTATTGGCTATCTTTCTAAAGGTGGTTATGTTTGGAAGATTATTACTAATTAATTTTCGTTTTTTATTTGTTTTATTTAATAAAAGATAATTCAGTCTTAAAAAAATGATATTTTTATTTTTTAGAAAAGTAGGAGGGGAAAAGTATCCCCAAAGAAAATTATTGATATTCAAGAATTGATAATTGACCTGCAGAAACTGTCATTGCCATTGGTTTCTTGCTAAAGGTATATGATCCCCTTAATTTGATAATTTTAACTGTACTGAAAGTTTCATCTCCAATTGAGATTCTAATCACACCATCTACTAGATGTTCCAATGCACGCATATCATGTTCATTATGGATGTCTTTATGGATAGTCATCAAAGTTACTGCACCATTTTCTTTGTTAGATGCAATACGATTCTGAACAAAAGACAATGAGGTTTTTATATCATCACTTGCTAGCATAATAGCTGAAACACTATCAATTACACCTCTAATTCTAATGTTTTGATTTCTAGTATGAAGCATAGCTCTTCTTATTGATTCACTAACCTCTCGAGGTTGTGTAATATTACTTACCACATTCTTAAATTGTGATCGCATATCTGAATAACCATAAGGATTTGAAAAAGCATCAATATAGACCATTCTGTCTGTTTCAAGTAGAATTTCAGCTTGTATACCTAAAGATCGAAGGTTATCTTCATAATATTTGTACGGATGCTCTGTACTTAAAATATAACCTGTTTCTGCTCCCCTAAGTCCCTCTGTGAGAAAATGTAAAGCCACTAAATCAGCTTCCGCGCCTATTTCATCTTCTACAAGTATTACTGAACCTCTAGGTATTCCTCCTCCTAGAGCAGCATCTAATATTGGCAATCCAAATCTTGCAGGTGCAGTATCATTTTGAGACAACACTTTTTCCTCCTAATTTTTGAGATATTATTACGTGTATAATCCTATTATATATTTAATAACTGTTTATATAAGTATTTAACTTGCAAACATAATTCAATTTATACTTTTATAACTTCTTTGGAAAAAAGAGGAACTAATTCTAGTTATTTTGTTACTTATAAGTTATGTTTTTTAAAAATTTTTAAAAAGGCTAAGAGAAAAGATAATCAAAACAGTAGATAGTGGTGATAATTTTCAAATGGCAATCTTAATTACTGGTGGAACAGGATTTGTTGGAGGAACAGTTGTAGAGGAACTGGTCACTAATCAAAAGGAATGGGGTATTGCTCCTGAAGAAATAGTAGTACTGGTTCGAGAAAACAGTAATATTGATCATTTAACGAAACTAGGTGTTAAATTTATTATTGGCGATTTAACAGATCATGAATCCCTTAAAGGAGCTGTCAAAGGGATTACAACAATATTCCATTTAGGAGCAGTTGTTCTAGACCAATCAGCACCAGAAGTTTTACACAAAGTAAATGTTCTAGGAACAGAAGCACTTCTTGAAGCCTTCTCTCAACAGGTAGGACCTAAAAAATTTGTTTTTGTTAGTACTTGGGGTGTATATGGCTATAAAGTTAAAGCTAAACCATTAACTGAAGAACAACCCTTTAATCCAACCAATGAATATCATAAATCAAAAGTATTAGCAGAAAAAATTGTTTGGCAATATGCTAAGAAGAATGATTTGGAAGTTTCAGTTGCACGTTTGCCTATGATCTTGGGTCCAGGAGACACTTTAACTACACCTCGAGTAATTCAAGCCTTTTTTGATAAAAAAGTCAAAATGATAGGTAAAGGTGAAAATCTCTTTTCAGGTGTAAATGTTATTGATGCTGCTCGGGCAATCATTGCTATGGGATTAAATGAAAAGGGAAATGGGAATGCTTTCAATGTTAAGAGTTTTGATATTTCCCAAAAAGATTATTGGTTTGAGCATATGAAAAGTATCAACTATAATGAAAAAATCCCTGTTTTTCCAAAATGGCTAGCAATGTTTTACGCTTGGACAAAAGAAGTAAAAGCTAAGATCAAAGGTAAAGGCAAACCAACATTAACTCGACATCGAGTAATGCGTTATGGAAATACCCGAATTTTAGATATAACTAAAATCACAACTAGATTAAATTGGAAACCTAAGTTTACTGATGGTATCAAAAATATTCATAATGCAGTAGAATGGCTTAAAGAAAAAAATTATATTGATTTTGAAAATAAAAAAGTCACTCTATTACGTCGATGGGAAGATGATCTAATAAAAAAGAAAGATAATTCAGATAATTAGATTAGTTTTTCTTTTTTATTATATAATCAATAACAATTTCCAATAGATCTAAAATTTCAAAATGTAATTCTTTATTATTTTTCATAAAACTATACCAACAAGTAGGACAACTTGTAATAATCGTTTTAATTCCTTGTTTTGAAAATTCTTCTAATCTATTTTGAGATATTTTATTAGCAATATCAGGATTAACAATATTGACCAATCCACCAAAACCGCAGCAATGTGTGAGTTCTTTTGAATTGGTTGCTTCTATGAAATTGTCCGAGAAAATCTCTTTCATTATTTGATAAGGTGCTTCTATTACACCTAATTTTCTACTTAATACGCAAGGATCATGATAGCTAATAGGATATTGGATATTATTATTAGATTCAACATCTTTTTGCAAAGAAATTTTACCATTATTTATAAGTGAAAATATCCACTCACTAATATGATAAATAGGTACGTTAAGGTTGAAACCTAATTTTGGATAGTGCTCTTTTAGAGTGTACATACATTCCGGACATTCACAAATAATTGCTTTAATATTTGCTTTTTTGATTAAATCATAATTTTGTTGGGCTAGATTTTTTGCTTTCTCTATATCTCCCAAATATATTGTTGGTGCACCACAACAAACCTTTCTTTCTGAATCAGATTTTAATGCTATTTCAGCTATTTCTGCTATTTTCTTAATATTCGTAATAACTTTGCTATTATTTCCCATAGTTACACAACCTGGAAAATAATAAATTTCCCCAGAGGTTAATTCTTCTAAAATTTTCTGTGATGTAGTATATTTTTCCGGATTATACAAACCATCATTTTTTCTAATTCTTTCTGAAAAATTGAGTAATGAATCTGGTAGTGCTTGTTCTTGAAAGAGGTCAGCTGATACGCCTTCTAACAAGTCTCCAACAGCAAAATCAAAAGGACACCAAATTTTACATCCTGAACAATGAACACATCCCTCAAAAATCGGCATTATATTCTCTGGTGTTTTCTCTAATCTATTCATCTCAAGATAATAAGCTATTCGAGCCTTTGTTGCAGGTGAATGAGTTTCTTTTTTAGTTGCTTGTACTGCTGGGCAATCAAATCTACACATATTAGGACATAATGCGCAATAGATTAAATTTTTAATATCAGCTTGAACTTCAGTAGCTGTAAAATATTTTTTCTTTTGTTTATAACCTCTGAGTATATTTCTTTTCTCAGAAAAACTTGACCCTAATAATGCTTTGATCATCCATTTTCTTTTTCGCAAGCGTTTTAATATTGTCATATTTACACCATTTTCTTATTTCAACTCATAGAGCTTTCCAGGATTCATAATATTCTTTGGATCCAAAGTTTGTTTGATTTTCTTTAAAGTTTCATATGAGGATCCCCACTCTTCTTTCATCCATTTTGTTCTATTTATACCTATACCATGATGATGGCTTATTGAACCATCATTTCTAAGTGTAGCTACCATACATGCATCCCAAACAGCTTTATTGAAATCCTCATCAGTTTGATCAATAGGCGTTCCACCAAAACTGAAATAAAAGCAAACGCCTTGTGGATAAAAATGTGAAGCATGTCCAGAAGCTATAATTACACCTGGAACTTTTTTCATCTCTTTAATAGCATCATGATATAAATTGGAAGCTTTATCCCACATTGATGATACTTCTAAAGTATCTACAACAAATCCTAGAGGAGTCATAGTTGATGTTTCTTTAACTTTGAATCTTGTTTCGATCCAATGATACACTGGTTCTTCCCCACAATCAATTCCACCATTATTAATACAATAGATTTTTGTTACTTCACTTTCCATATTCACTACTTCAGATTTCCCTTCACATACAAAAACAACCATGTGACGCTTTTTAGCCTTTTTAATATTAGGGAAATGTCTCAGTGTTTCATCTTCATCATAGATTCTAATAACAGCGGGATATACTTGACTTTGTAAAATTTCTCTAACAGCATTTAACGCATCTTCAATTGATTTAAATGCATAGGAAAGAAGTAATTGATGCTCTGGTTTTTTCCATATTCGTAGAGTCGCTTCTGTAATTATTGCTAAAGTTCCCTCGGAACCAATTAATAGTTTATCTAATTGCGGTCCTACTGAATTTCTTGGGGCTGGTTTAGTACGAATGATTTCTCCAGTTGGTAAAACAGCTTCTATACTAATTACCATATCTTCTATTTTACCATATTTTGTGCTAAACTGTCCTGCAGCTTTATGTGCTAAATAACCTCCTAAAGTTGAAGTATAAACACTTTGAGGGATATGACCTAGAGTGTAGCCGGCATTATTCAATTCTCGTTCAATGTTCATACCATTTTTTCCTGTTTGGATAGTCACAGTTAAATTCTTAGCATTAATTCCTATTATTTTATCCATTTTTTTCATATCAATCAATATTCCACCAAAAATAGGCAAAGCTCCTCCAACTACACCACTACCAGAACCAAAAGGAATTACTGGAATTTCAGATTCATTAAGGAATGATAATAAAGCTGATACTTGTTTTACGTTTTCAGGCCATACAATGAAATCAGGCAAAGTAGCAAGTTTACCATCTAAAGTCCAACGAGTAGTTATAGGTGAATAATCTTTACTATAAGCAAAAATATCTATCTCTTTATTAGAGACATTTTCTTCACCTAAAATATCGCACAGATGCTTGTACGTTTTTTCTTTATCAAAATCTTTACCTGTTTTTTTGAACATAATTTCAAATGGCATTTCGTGAATCAATCCTTGATTTCTATTTTTTAAAGAAAAGATTCTCTACAAAAAGTTTACTCTTTGAATTTAATTAACTTATTTGCCGCAAACAAAGGTTTATTCTTATAAAATTTAGTAAATAAATTAACATTAATTATTTGCATAAAGAGCAATCTAAATATAATTACTGCATAATAGAGAAGGAAACGAAATTAATAGGTAAAAATTTGTGGTGAATACTTGTGGTAGAGATAAAAATTTTAATGGTAGATGATGAAGAAACTCTACTAGAGATATCAAAAATTTATCTCGAGAAATTGGATGAAAAATTCCATATAGTCACAGTTAGCTCCGCAGAAGAAGCATTGGAAAATATTAAAAAAGAAAATTATGATGTGATAATTTCTGATTATCAAATGCCTGAAATGAATGGCTTAGAATTATTATCTGAAATTAGGCAAAATGGTAACGATATACCATTTATTATTTTTACTGGGAAAGGTCGTGAAGAAGTAGCAATTCAAGCTTTAAACTTAGGAGCTGATTTTTATCTTCAAAAAGGAGGGGAAGCAATCAGTCAGTTTCATGAGCTAGTTAATTTAATTGAAAAACTCTATGAGAAGAAACAAAACGAAATTGCTAGAAAACATCTATTGAATCAACAAATTTCTATTAACCAATTAGCAGTTACTTTGGGTGAAACAAGAGATCTTAATAGAATTTATAAAAACATTTTCCAACATACTTATTCTATTATGGATGCAGATACTTTTGTTGTTTCCTTTTATGACAAAGAAGAACAATTAATCTCACCAGGTTATGCTTTGATTGAAGGTAAAGTTCTAGATATCCAAATGTTTCCTCCAAGACATTTAACCCACAAAGAAAGTGAAATACAAAGTAAAGTAATTGAAACTGGAAACTATGTTTATCTTCCAGATTTACGGAAACGATTTCAGACTGATAATGCTGAAATTAATGAAACTGCTAATGATGAAGATGGTGAGTATACCAAATCAGCTGTTTACGTACCTATGAAAATTGGTGGAGACACCATAGGTGTTATAGAAGTCCAAAGTTATAGGATAAATGCATATTCCCAACAAGATATTGAATTACTATCAGCACTAGCTAACGTTACAGCTAATACAATACAAAATGCTCGATTATTTATATTACAACATCAAACTAATCTTGAACTATTAGAAGAGAAGGATCGAACTCAATTATACCTTGATATTGTTAATGTTATCATAACACTAATTGATTGCGATGGAAATGTTCAGATGATCAATAGAAGAGGGTGTGATATTTTAGGTTATTCTGAAAAAGAAATCATTGGAAAGAATTGGATTGATAATTTCCTTCCGGAAAATGTTCGCGAGGATACAAAAAAATTATTCAAAAAGGTTCTTACTGATAAAGAAGATATAATTTATAACACTAATTTCATATTAACAAAAGATGGGAAATCTCGAACAATTTCTTGGAAAAATAGTTTAATTTTTGATAAACAGAAAAAAATTACTGGTAGTTTATTTTCAGGACTCGATATCACTGAACAGAAGGAAGTTGAAGGTATAATAGAAGAAAGTGAATTAAGGTATCAAAGAATTGCTGAAGTTATTAGTGATGCTTTGATAATAATTGAAAATGATAAAATACAATTCATTAATGATAGCATAACAAGTATTTTCGGTTATTCACTGGATGAGCTAAAAAATAGCGATCATCTTCTTTTATTTTCTGATGAGGATAAAGAACGAATAAGACATTTAATGAACAATATTATGGAAAATAAAAAAGATCGTTTTGATTTTGAAACATGGATTTTTTCTAAAGAAAAAATAAAAAAATATATTAAAGTAAGCTATAAACTTCACTATAATAATAATCAGGTTATTTCAATTTTCATTTCGATCAGAGATATTACTGAACAGAAATTAGCTGAAATAGCTTTGAAATCTTCTGAAAGGAAATATCGAACTACATTTGATTCAATTATCGATCCGATGCATGTTGTTGATCAAAACTTAAAAATTCTGTTAATTAACAAATCGTTAGCTATTTGGTTATCTTCATTAGATGTGAAGAATGATATAGTAGGTAAAACAGTTTTTGAAGCATTCCCATTTTTAGATGAAAAAGTAAGGAATGAATATAAACAAGTGTTTTCAACAGGAAAACCACATATAACTATTGGCACGAATTTTGTTGACAATCAAGAAGTTATTACTGAAACAAGAAAAATACCTGTTTTTGAAAAAAATAGAGTTGTTCGAATAATAACTATTCTGCGTGATATATCAAATGAGAAAAAGATTGAACAACAATTAATAGAAAGTGAACGAAAACATAGGATTTTATTTGAGAACTCTAGCGATGGGATTATTTTATATGATTTTGATTATAAAATAATTGACTGTAACCAACAGACAATAGATTATTTAAATATTGATAAGACTAAAATATTAAAGAAGAAAATAACTGATTTTATTGAAAAGGATTATCTTGAAGTATTTTTCCAATATCAAAAAACATTAACAAAAAAAGGTATGTGCACTTTTGATCTAGAATTTAAAACTTCTAAAAATAAAATTTTCTCAGCTGAAATATCAGCAAATGTTGTAAAGATTGGTGATACAGATTTAATACAAGCAGTTATTAGAGATATAGAACATAGAAAATTAATCGAACAAGAAAAATCACAATATATTGATGATTTGAGATTTTTATCAGATTCAGCTATGGAATTTCTCCGACTCTCTCGAGATGATAATATTTTTAATTATATTGCTAAAAAAATCAAAGAATTAACAAGTGAAAGTTATATCATTGTTTCTGAATACAATAAAGAAAATAACCTATTTGAAGCAAGAGCTATTGAAGGAATTAGTAAACATTTAACAACTTTAGGGAAAATTTTTGGTAAAAATCCAAATGATTTGGCTGTCCCTATAAATGAAAAATATATAGAAAAACTTTCTGTTGGTAAATTAATTAAATTAGAACCTGATATATATGAGCTAACCAATGGATTTATTTCAAAAAAAGTCAATAAAGCTCTTAATGAAACATTAAATCTAGGTGATATGTATTCAAGTACTTTTACTAGAAATAATCAAATTTTAGGGGCTATATTGATAGTTCAGAAAAAAGATATTAAGATTCAAAATTTAGAAATAATACAAGCACTCATTTCTCAAGCTTCTTCAGCACTTCTTCGACGAGCTGCAGAAATTGAATTATCAGAATCGGAAGAACGATTTAGAAATATTATAGATTCTACTCCACTTGGCATACATATTTATGAAATAAATGATAAAAAAGAATTAATATTCATAGGTTCTAATCCTGCTGCTGATAAGATTCTCAAAATAAAACATGATAAATTTATTGGACAACCAATTTTTAAAGTATTTCCCGCAGGTGAGAAACACAATATCCCAAAGATATACAAGAAAATAGCTCTAAAAGGGGGTGTTTGGGAATCTGAGCAGGCAGATTATAAGGATGAACAAATAGATGGTATTTTTGAAGTTAGAGCTTTTCAAACTAAACCTGGAACTATGGTAGCAATATTTCAAGATGTTTCCGAAAAGAAAAGAATAATAGATGAAGAAAAAAGATATTTCGATAATTTATCATTCTTATCTGAATGTGCTATGGATCTAGTTGCACTATCTCGAGATGAAAACATCTATGAATATATTGGTAATAAAGTGATGGAAATAATTGAGAATTCTATTTGTTGCTTAGCTTCCTATAATGAAGAAACGGATAAATTCACTATTCGAAGCATAAAAGGGTTAGATGAGTTTAATGAAAATATACGTAATGTATTGAATGCTGATCCAGAAGGGTATGCTGTTAAAATACCTGAGAAGTTGAAAAAAGAGATAACATCCAATGAAACCGTAAGAATTGAATCAGGTATTACGGAACTGATCAATGGTTTTGTACCCGATGATATTATATCTAATTTTATAAAAACAATGAATATTAAGAATGTTTATTCATTACCTTTAATCCAGAAAGGGAAGCTTTTTGGAATCCTAATTGTGATGATGCGTGATGGGCAAATACTTACCAATACTAGCTTAATTCAAGCATTCATTAATCAGACATCTGTAGCTTTACTTCGTAGAAATGCAGAAAATGAACTTCTAGATAGTGAAGAAAGATATAGAATTTTAGTCGAAACTATGAATGATGGTTTAGGTGTGGAGGATATTGATGGAATTTTCACCTATGTTAATCCAAAACTTTGTGAAATGTTAGGCTATAAGGCTGAAGAAATGATTGGTCAACCGGTCATTGATTTCTTAGATGAAGATAATAAATTAATTTATCAAGAGCAAAGTAGGAAAATAATCAATTTAGCTCAATCACCGTATGAGCTCAACTGGTTAACCGAATCTCATAATAAATTACCTACATTAGTATCTCCTAAAATGATTTACGATACAAATGGTAATTATAAAGGTAGCTTTGCTGTTATTACTGATATTTCAGAACGTATCAGAAATGATGAAAAACTCAAAGATCAACAAATTGAATTACAAAAACAGAGAGATGAGCTTGAATCTTTTGCATCAACGATTGCTCATGATTTAAGAGGTAAAATGCAAGTAATATCATTATATAATACTATGACAGATCATGAATATAGTGATAAAATTACTGAAAGTATCGAGGAAATGTCTTCTTTTATTGAAGATTTACTTTTACTTGCAAAGAAAGGTGAGATATTAGGTGAAACGTCAGATGTTGATCTAAATACTTTATTAAAACCAATTATTGAAAAAGTAAGATCATTGGATCCTGAAATTGTTATTGATACCCAAAAATTACCTAGAATAATAGGCGATAAAATTAAATTAAAACAAGTTTTTGAAAATCTACTTATGAATATAATAAAACACGCAGAAGCCAAATTAATCAAAATTTTTACCGAAGAAGACAAAAATTATAATGTGATAGTTGTTGAAGATAATGGTAAAGGAATTCCTGAGAGTAAGAAAACTGAGATTATTGAATCATGGAGTACTAAACGATATTCTTCGTTTGGTATGTTAATCATTCTAAAAATTATTCAAGCTCATCAAGGTGATCTTATAATAGAAAGTGAAGAAGGTAAAGGCACAAAAATAACCATTTACCTACCAAAGAAACTCAAATAATTATCTAGATTATTTCCATACATCCTTGAAAATCCTGATAAAATTACCATGACATATTTTATTTATATCTTCATCAGAATATTTTCTTTTCTCGAGTTCTTTTACCAATAGATTATATCCAGTAACATCTTTTAGACTTTCAGGAATTCCTGTCCCATCAAAATCACTTCCAAATCCAACATGATTTGGTCCTACAAGGTTAACTATATGATCAATATGATCAATGATTTTTGTATAAGGAGTATCTGTGCTTCTCTGGCAATCTTCTCGTAAAAAGGAATTACCAAAATTAATACCAATTACACCATTAATATTTGCTATAGCTTGAATCATTTCATCTGTAAGATTTCTTGCATGTGGAGAAATTGCTCTACAAGATGAATGTGACGCAATTATTGGTTTTGAGGTAATATCTAACACTTTCCAGAAGCTTTTATCTGATAAATGAGAAACATCAACAATAATGCCTAATTTATTAGCTTCTTTAATTAACTCAACGCCTTCAGCAGTGATTCCTCTAGTATCTTCAGGGGTATTTGGATCAAAAGATGTTCCAGAGCCAAAAATATTAACATCAGACCAAGTTATACCAAATGATCGCAAACCTACTCGATACAAAATATTAAGGAGATGCATTTCAGAATCAAATCCACCCACCCCTTCAATATGATAGATTATCCCTACTTTATTTTCCTTTTGAGCTTTTTCTAAATCATCAGCTTTTTTGATGAACATTGCTTGGTTCTCAGGTTTTTCAACCAATTCTATAATTTGTCTAGAACCATGGTAAATATAATATTGATTTATACCAGGCCAAATAGCAAAAAACATAGCTGCTACATTGCCTTTTTTCATTCTGGGTAAATCTACATGTCCTTTTTCTGATTCTTTATCAAAAGGTCTCATCTGCTGATTTAATGCTAAAAGAACATCTGTATGTCCATCAATAATCGCTTTTGGTTTCATATTTAATCACTGCTAATAAATGAATGTTACACAAGTTAATCTAGAAACAATTTAAATTTTCTTGTTTTCTTACAAAAAAATAAGTAAATGCCCATTATGGGCATCAAATATTTAAATAAGATTATTCTTTATTTTCTTCTTCAGAATCATCCTCAACTTCTTCAGAAGTATCTTCTAATTTTGCACCAACTTTCGTTGATTGCAAAACGATATCTGCTGATTTTCCTAATTCTTGAAGAGGTAATTCATTTGCACTGGTTATCAAGCTTAGATAAAGTTGTAAAACATCTTTATCGTCATTCCAAGCATGCAATTCTATCAGATTGATATTCTTATCTTGAGCTAATTTATTTAATGTCATTGGTATTGTGTAAATGGTTTCTACTCCATCAATAGGTATGGATGTAGCAATGTAAATAATTGTTTGACAATTATGTTCAACTAATTCATTAAAAGCATCTATTAAGGTAGGATGACGATTTTCTAACCATGCATAAGCAATATTCGTTTCAGGGATTTTACCGGCAGTCAATTTCTTCTTTATACCATCTCTAAATAGATTTTCTTCTTCAGTAGCAGGATAGAGTGTATCCCATTCTTCAGGTTGTCCTTCAGAGATTAGCATAACACCAATTTCAGATTTATTTGTACCTTTTGGAATTTTCTCTAAGATTTTTTTAGCAATCAAATCTTGTAATGTTTCATTTTTAGCTAAAAAGTCTGTTTGTTCTATAGTAATATTGATTTTTGAGTAATCTATCTTTTTCATTTCTTGAATAGCTAATTCATATTCAAAGCATTCAGACATGAATAAGTTAAGGATAGTTATTTTACTTGAACCACGAGAGATAGCTGTTAGAAGTCCCTGATTAATTGTAGGCCAATCATCCACAAAAACCTCTTGGTACATATCATAATCTAAAAATGATTCATCTAATTTTGAAACAACACTTCTCATGATTTTTCTATAGGGATTGCCTGGAATCTCTAATTTAATTTCATCCTTTGTGCCTTTTGTTTGACTTTTGATTATTTGTCTATATTTTCGCTTTACTTTGAAAAACTCAAAAGGTTGAAGAAGTTTGTGTTTTTGTTTTACACCAGTTTCCTCTTTCTTATAGT
>Ga0307379_10000042_pt1 | contig 217668 bp, 190 predicted proteins | sample UN2MG_FD_202237 | JGI IMG/M metagenome (GOLD analysis project Ga0307379, IMG submission 202237) | Soil microbial communities from Risofladan, Vaasa, Finland - UN-2 | ecosystem: Environmental > Terrestrial > Soil > Coastal area > Acid sulfate soil | place: Finland: Risofladan, Vaasa...
AGATCCCTGGAGATTCTGCAACCATATTCGCACTGTAACCATTTGATTTAACGTATTTATTTTTGGATAGCACAACGAAGAGCCAAGCAAAACCTTATATGGATCTCCTACGCGAAAATCGGTGTTAACTCTCCAAAGTGGGTGCGGGCGGAAAGTGCGTCTATCAGGGTAGTCGTATTTTTATTTCCCATTGTTTGACTCCTCTTGCAAACTCATTAGTTAATTAAGTATTTCAGTTTTATTATAGTGTAATGATTTGATTTGTCAACTTTTTGAAAATTTTGGTAGCGTATCATAAATTGTGTCAGAGGAGAAAAAGGGGTACCACCTAAAAAATCCAACCAAAATAGGGGACATAAGATCATAAGTTTCTGCTGTAATCGTTAAGTGCGTTACGAACGTTAGTATTGTCCCGATGAAATACGCCCCAGTTAAACAAAAAAATAGATAGGTTTCACGGGGTAAACTTCGCCTCAGTTGAATATCACCTCCGGTGAATCCGCAGAGCGGAATTCAACGGGCTAAACTTTTACTGCGTAAATTTCATTGGATAAATTTGGAACGTAAGAACGTAGTTCAATTAGTTCAATTAGTTTGATTAGTTTGATTGGTTGATACCAATAACATGAAACGAGGGGACATAAGATTATAAGTTTTGAGCATGAAGCGCCCATGACTCTTTTGCCCAATTCACTGATTAGGGCCAGACATGAAAATGGGCCGAGCGGGACGTCCATTTGTAAATAAGTAAATCACTCTGAAAGAGAGGGGGCCTTGATCCTTGAATCATTGGCCACTTCCTTTTCCTCTCCCTCATTACATTATTTCCGCCCGGGAAAAGGGGGACGTAGATAAGATTATAAGTTTTGAATCCGAATCCTCTATGACTCTTATGTCCAATTGCGTTATTCGGGTCAGGGTCTGAAAAGGCGTCACATCTGCTTGTGCTTCATGCCCAAAACGGCCACCGTAAGTTATGTTAATTTCCAAAAAATCACGGTTAGCTACCCTTAACAAACAAAAACTTGAGGACAGAACTGTGAAAAGAGGGCCCCTGAATATGCCGAAGCCAGGCTGCAAATGTTTGTTGAATTCGGTATTTGACACGGGCCGCCTGCGGCGCCACGCGGATTTGCACGGTTGTGTTTTTTGTTGGAAGCATCTCGCAAAGGAAATCTGTCTCTCACCCCAGTACGATGGTTCCCACCTACCCCAGTACCATCTCCCGGAGCTACGGGGCACGCGGGGCAGGCGGCGTTCGCAGTCTTCGACCCTGAGGCTCAGACCCGATGGGAGTACGCCCCAGTTAAATATCGTTGCCGCGAAGGAATAGTGTGGACAATCTTTCAGGTAATATCGATCGGGGTAGAACCTCCCATTACCGGGAACAAGAATTTAACCCCAGTACGATCATTCTGACCTACGGGGCACGCGGGGCAAGCAGAGGGGTTTTTTCTTTTCCCTTTGTCAGAGAGGTACTGCCAAGGGGAAAGCCTCCGGCCTTGCAGGCCAAAAGACATATCTTCACTGAAGGCGGGTTTATCCCCCGACGGATTGCGGCGCTGGAGAAATCAGCGTGTTTCGCGTAAGCGAAACCCGTGTCCAATAAAAATGCAAAAGGGTCCTCGATTAAGGTCTGATAATTTTGAACGGCGTTACATTATTGAATCGGCCACCTGCCTATCGATTTGTCGGCATTTGCACTGTATCAAGAGTATCGTTGGCAATTACAGCATGTGCATAGGCGAGACAAGCTCGGATGTCTTCAGGCTCAAGGTCTGGATAATCATCGAGAAGCTCTTCGATGCTTTCCCCTTGCGCCAGCATGCTAACAATGAGTTCAACTGAAATCCTCATCCCTCGGATGATGGGTTTTCCTCCAAAGATCTCAGGATTTACTGTTATACGTTTTAATAACTCTTCCATTTTTACCTCCAAAATGGAATAGACAAGAGTGCGGGGCGATAAGTTATTCAGATTCTGTTAATCGCCCGTTTGCACTGTTATTTTTTATCATAACGCCGTTTCCCTTTGCAACACAAAAACTGTGGGGAAAACTTGGGGACATTCGCATGCACGATTGGGGAAAGAGGGAGATCCTCAAAAAGCACAGAAACCTATTAGACCCAAAAAAAACGAGGAAGGTAGCGCCGGTGCTCTCGGGGTTTATCCCGAACTGATTTTTTTCTGACACGGGTCGCCTTCGGCGCCACGCGGATAGACACGGTTTGGTTATAGCCGAAGAAATCAAGCCTTTTGATTTCTCCGGCGTCATCGACGCTTGCAGCGTCAATAAGCCAAGTACTACGCCCTCGTGCATATCAATAGCAAATCTCTGAGAAGCTACCTACCGGGCGGTGTCAGAATGGTACCCTATCTGACGGAGGCGGATTGCAGTGCTGAAGAAATCCGTGTGCGCGGATTTCTTCAGCGTGCAAAGTAAATAAGGGACATAAGATTATAAGTTTTAACTCGGAAGCGCCCGTGACTCTTATGTCCAATTGCGTTATTCGGGCCAGGGTCTGAAAAAGGGGCAGATCTGCTCGTGACTTATAACTAAAAACGGCCACTGTAAATCATGCGAACCTCCAGAATTCCCGTTAAAAGGAGGATAGGCCTTCACTCTTGGCAAACACGGCGAATTCATGGGTTCTGTCATGTTTCACAAGGAAATCGGGTCTCAACCTTCAACCAATTTCTCCTCCGCCCTAATCTCTGCCAAGATTTCCGTCGGTTTATGGTGTTCACCCCAGTTCAGCTTGGATTGACAATTCTGCTCTTCTTAATTATTATTCTTCAAGATATTTCCGGAGGTAAATTATGATCTCAATGGGCTGAACTGAACTTAGCCTCAAGAGGTAGCCAAGGGCAACCGCCTGACATATAATGAAATGATCACAGACTTAACGAGAATTACGTGTGGATAAGCGTAAGTTGCTTAAGAAATTGATAGCTGGTTCAAAGAATATCAGGTTCAATGAAGCGACGACTATTGCTAAAGCATTTGGGTTCAGATTGGATCGCATCTCCGGCAGTCACCATATCTTCTTACATCCTGATCTTCCAGAGTTGGTAAACCTGCAAAATGTAAAAGGTAAAGCTAAACCATATCAGATAAAACAATTGCTAAAAATAATTGAGAAACATAATCTTCACATGGAGGACAGTGATTGAAAGATTATCATATTAACATCTTCTACAGTGATGAAGACCACGGATATATTGCTGACATTCCTGATTTAGTCCATTGTTCAGCTTTTGGTGAAACACCGGAGGAAGCTCTTTCGGAAGCTATTAAAGCAAAGGATGCATGGATTCAATCGGCGCGCAAGAGTGGAAAGCCAATTCCAGATCCTCATTATCGACCTGTCATTTACCAGATTGGCTGAATTCGGAGACGGGACAAAATAGGGGACGGGGATAAGATTATAAGTTTTGAGCCGAAGCCTCTATGACTCTTATTTCCAATTGCCTTATTCGGGCCAGGATCTGAAAAGGCGCCACATCTGCTTGTGCTTCATGCCCAAAACGGCCACCGTAAGCTATGCCCACCTCCAAATTTCCAATTGGCTACCCTTAACAAACAAAACCTTGAAGATAGAACCGTGAGAAGGAGTCCCCTGCAGATGCCGAAGCCAGGCTGCAAATGTTTGTTGAATTAGGTATTTGACACGGGCCGCCTGCGGCGCCACACCCTGGCCCAGACCTGGTATGCAAGGCAGGAGCACATGGCCCCATCTAGGATATATTATGGCTACTCAAGTAGATCGCAGGGAAGTCGCGCCAGGGCAGGCCCCAGTGAAATAGGCTTTAACTCAACGGGGCGGGGCGAGGCAAAGCGTTTCACGGGGCAGGCGGATAGACACGGTTTGGGTTCTTTGTGTTGGAAGCATTTCGCAAAGGAAATCCGTCTCTCACAGAGCTCGCCCTGTTAAATGGGGGGGTTCAATTGGTCCCCGATATCAATAATAACCAACAGGCTAGTTTCCGGCAAAATATTCTCTATCATGTTTATTGAACAGGGCAAGCAGGGCTCACAGAGCAAGAGTAAGTTGTGAATCTGATGGGATCGTTTAAAAGCCTTGCGCTGCAGGTGTCCCGCTGTACCCCCATCGGGACGACCGGGAAGCCCTTCAGGACCAAAATAAGCGTGCTTAGTTTTGCCCGCTAAGGGCTTTCCCATGGTCCTTTTAAGCGATCCTTTCAGCAATGCACATCCACTGAATCTGTTTTTTTATTCATATCTCTGAGCTCTCTGCCTGCCCCGTGAAACGTTTACCCCGTGGAATGCGAAGCCCATTCCTCTGGGGCGAAGCATATTTCACTGGGGTGGGCTCGAGCGACCGCAGTAGAGCCCCGCTCGCTGCGGGACAAGCGGGCGGGAGCTATGCCAGGCAGGGGAAAGCCTCTGGCCATACAGGCGTGAAGATATCCCACCCGCCGGGTTGCAGTGCTGGGGAAAACCGTGTTCGCAGTTTTGTCCAGCTCGCAGATAACAGGGTAATCCTCGTGTTTCGCGCAAGTGAAACCCGTGTCTAAAAAAACGCAACATTACCAAACCTAAAACGTAAAACTTCAAACATAAATCTTGAAACGTTTGCCCCAGGAATCATAAAACAAGCCGAGAAAGGCAATTTTGAGTTTTGAATTTCGAGCTTTTAGTTGTATGATAAGCCATTAAGCGGGTACCTGCGTAACGGTAAAAGTGTGCCGGTATGGATCTGTATGTAAAGGCTCAACCTTTGTGCAAGAGCTTCAAGGAGAGGTAAGTACCGGTCCATAGCAGGATTGTAAATGGCAAAATCGAAAAACAAATTGATACAATCAGATCCATCGGTGATGATGGGCAAACCTGTCATTGCAGGAACGCGTATTACCGTTGAGCTGATTCTCGAAAAGCTGGCCGCCGGAGAAACAGTTGAGCAGATTTTGGAAGCACATCCTCGTTTGACGAGGGAGGCTATCCAGGCAGCACTTACGTTTGCAGCCAGTGCTCTGCGCGCTGATGTTGTCTATCCCATAGGGAAAGCGGCGCCGTGAATTTCCTGGCGGATGAAAGCGTTGACATTCAGATTGTCAATCGCTTGCGCGAAGACGGACATGATGTTCTCGCCGTTGTAGAGATGGAGCCCGGCATCCCTGACGATTCTGTAGTAACTTTCGCAAATGAACGCAACGCCCTGCTCTTGACCGCCGACAAGGATTTTGGCGAATTAGTTTTTCGTCAAGGCCGTGTTTCTAAAGGTGTCGTGCTTGTCCGATTGGCTGGACTCTCACCCAATGTCAAAGCATCAGTAGTATCCGGCGTCATACGCGATCGTGGCACCGAACTTCTTGAAACCTTCACCGTGATTAGTCCTGGAATGGTTAGGCTTCGCCCACGAAATTGGTAAGTCTCACCTTGTTCTTCCTCGATATCGCGAAAGCACCGCACCAGATTCCCTTCGAAATCAAGTGGTGCCCTTTCGTCCAGAGTTTATCCCGTGATTGGGGTCAGAGGAGTAAATCGGGGACGTACATAAGATTATAAGTTTTGAGTCGAAAGCGCCCATGACCCTAATGTCCAATTGCGTTATTCGGGTCAGGGTCTGAAAAAGGGGCAGATCTGCTTGTGCTTCATGCCCAAAACGGCCACCGTAAACTATGTCAATCTCCAGAATTCCTAACAGCTACCCTCATGAAACAAAACCTTGAAGATAGGACCGTGAGAAGGAGCCCTTTGAAGATGCCGATGTAAAGCCCCCAAGGGGGTTTTATTACCCTTTGGAGGGCTTTTTTATCTTATTCCCGATAAAACAACACAATCCGTGAGAGGCTGAAACCTGCACACCTACGGAGGCCACTAGACGGGTGCGGCAGCAGGTGAAGCCACAAAGAGATTCTAGACCATTAGGGGTCTGAGTTTTGACGAATTAAGAAATGCCAGAGGAGGAAATAAGATGAAAAGTAACTGTCTATTCCTAAGCGTGGTGGTTTGTTTGGGGATCGCCTTGGCCCTTGCCTCAATTTCCTCAGCAGAGCAGCAACCTGAGGGTTTTGTTAAACCTCCAAAGATCGTCACCATCAATGCAAAACCTGAACCGATAGAAATAGATGTGCACAGGACGGCTGTTATTCCGGTTGACATGCAAAATGCATTTGTCAGTAAAGGAGGTATGTTTGATACCTTTGGATGGGACATATCTGCAGCCAGAGGGGTTATCGATAATAATAAAAAGATCATTGATGCGGCACGCAAGGCAGGCTGCAAAATTGTATATTTACTGATGAGTTACTCACCCGATTATTCCGATAGTGGAGGTCCTGAATCTCCAAATTGGTATAAAGAAGTAGGTCTGGTGATGATGAGAAAAAACCCCAAATATTGGGGGAAATTCGTTACCAAAGGGTCTTGGGACGAAGAGATTTGCAAAGAGTTGGAAACCCAGCCTGGTGATTTAATAGTCAGGAAACAAAAATACAGCGGTTTCGCTGGAACGAATCTCGATATTATATTGAAGACGTACAATATCAAGTATTGCATTTACACGGGTGTTGCCACGAATGTTTGTGTTGAATCTACTTTAAGAGATGGGTATTTCTTGGATTATTGGCCGATCATTGTTTCGGATGCCGTAAACAATGCTGGTCCCCCAATAACACAACAGGCTACATTTTGGAATGTTGAGGCTCTTTTTGGGTGGGTTACAACAACCGATGATTTTTTGAAGGCTGTTTCCGGAAAATAATCGAGCAAAACAGGACCACCCCAATTGATAAATAGGTGTAATTCTATCTCTTTTGAGTAGATCTACCTATTGCGCCGATTGCTCACTTGATAGATACTAGGAACCGGCCCTTTTGTGTAAATGGGGTCAAATCTTGATTTTTGAATTTTTTCGAGCTGAATAGGCGAGGCAAACCCTCACACTATATCTGTGGTTCACCTCTGAACTTGACCTGTTTCTAGCCGACAAACTACGGCGAATCCGAAAAGGCATCTAGCCTCTCCACCGGTACCTCTGCTTCAATTCCTAATTCAAATGGGGAACATATCCGCGCAAAGAAGCGGAAGCTTTAGGCCTTCTAGATGGCTACGGCTATTGAAAGGAGGTGATACTACGATCTTTTTCAGCATTGTTATATCTCCTTTGACAAACCGCTTAACCCTAACAGGGAGGGACGAACGATGAGCAAGATCCTACGCGTCGATATGACAGACCTCACGGCGATGCATGAGGACGTGCCCGCAAAGTACAATCTTTTGGGTGGACGCTGGCTTACCTCCTCCATCATCGCCGATGAGGTGGAGCCCACCTGCCATCCTTTGGGGCCAAACAACAAGTTGGTGTTTGCACCTGGTATCGTCACCGGCACGGACGCGCCCACCAGCGCCCGCATCTCGGTGGGCGGCAAGTCACCGCTGACCGGCACCATCAAAGAATCCAATGCAGGCAGCAAGTTCAGCCCCATGCTCGCCAACTTGGGTATAAAGGCCATCGTCGTGCAAGGCCAGCCAAAGGAGCCTAAGTGGTACATGTTGGAAATCGACAAGGGTGGGGCCCGATTGGTGCCAGCCGACGATCTGGCCGGCAAGGGAGCCTACGCCACCACGGACGCCCTGATTGACAAATACGGCAAGGTCGGTGTGTGCTGTATAGGTCCGGCCGCCGAGATGAAAATGTCCATGGCCGGGGTGTGCTTTAACGACCTGCGCGATCGTGCCACCCGTTACTCCGGCCGGGGCGGGCTGGGGGCAGTGATGGGGGCTAAGGGCCTTAAGGCCATCGTGGTGGACGACAAAGGGGGCCCGGGCGTCACCATCGCAGACAAGGATTTATTCGATCAGGGTTGCAAGAAGCTGGCCGAGGCCCTGCGCACCCACGACATAACCAAGCCCAAGGGAGCCCTCAACACGTACGGCACGGCGGTGCTGATCAACATTTTGAACGAGGCCGGCGGCTTGCCCACCCGCAACTTTGCCAGTGGTACCTTTGAGGGCGCACCAAAGATCGCCGGCGAGGCGATTTTCGAGGGCAACAAAAAGCGCTTAGGCAGGGAGCTTTACAACCACGCGTGCAGCCCCGGGTGTATTATCCAGTGCTCCAACACCTGGCATAACCGTGACGGCACCGAACAAGTCTCGTGCCAGGAGTATGAGTCGGTGTGGGCCCTTGGGGCTAATTGTGGCATCGATGATCTGGACGTGACCGGCGAGCTGATACGCATTTGCAACGATCTGGGCGTCGACACCATCGAGGCCGGTGGCACCATCGCCGTGGCCATGGAGGGCGGCCTTGCTAAGTTCGGCGACGGGCAGAAGGCCATTGAGCTGATGCACGAGATCGGCATGGGGACGCCCTTGGGCCGCATCCTCGGACAGGGAGCCGCGTTCACCGGCAAGGCTCTGGGGGTAATCCGCGTGCCTGGAGTAAAGGGCCAGAACATGCCCGCCTACTCTCCGCGCGCGGTAAAAGGCATCGGCGTGACCTACATCACCAGCACTCAGGGAGCCGACCACACCATTGGGTACACCATCGCCCCAGAGCTCCTCTCCGTGGGTGGCAAGGCCGACCCTTTAACCCCTGAGGGCAAGGCAGAGTTGTCGCGTAATTTTCAGATAGCCACCGCTTTCATCGACTCCACCGGATACTGCCTGTTTATTGCCTTCGCAATCCTGGACATCCCCGAGGGGTTTGAAGGGATGGTAGAGAGCTGTGCAGGGTTGCTGGGGACTGACTGGACCTCCGATGACGTGACCCGCATTGGGAAGGAAATCCTCAAAAAGGAGCGGGCCTTTAACGAGGCCGCCGGCTTCACCAGGGCGAATGACCGTCCACCTGAGTTCATGCGCTATGAGCCTCTTCCGCCCCACAACCAGGTGTGGGACGTTCCCGATGAGGCACTTGACAGCGTCTGGGATTTCTGACCCAGGGTTCAGCCCCGCAGAGTCGATTGGGCCTCGCTCCAATCTTTGCTCCTTGTGTGAAAAGGAACGTGATAGCGATTTACCTTTACGGCAAGCTGCGACGCTTTGCCAGAAACCAGGATCCCACCGGCTATTCCGTTGTACACAGAGCGGTGCAACAGGGAGACACCATCCGGGCGGTACTTGAGCGCCTTGGTGTTCCGATGGAAGAGGTGGGGAGCAACATCTTCCTCAACTGGCAATACTCTGCTCTCACGAGAAAGGTGAAGAATGGCGACCGCCTGGCAGTTTTCCCCGATGATATGCAGTTACTCTATAGGGGGTATTTTGTGAAAGTGGGTGGGGGCGATGATTACGATTGAGGTGCGGCTGTATGCTGGCCTTCGCAAGTACAGTCCCGAAACTGGCGTGGGTGAGCCGGTGATCTTGCAGATGCCTGAGGGAACCCGGTTGGCGGACCTTCTGCTCAAGCTCGCCGTGCCGAAAACTGAGATGAAAACGGCCTTCGTCAACAATCGCCCGCAGGATGAGGGCTACCTTTTTCGTGATGGTGACAAGGTGGCATTGTTCCCGTTAGTGGCCGGCGGGTGAGCCAAGAGGGGTCAGGGCTTGATTTTAGAATTGGTTCGAGCTGTAGAGGCGAGACAACTGCTCAATCTCGAAAAACTTAAGGGGAAATCAGATGACTGAGCGCTGGGTTAGAGGCTGATTGATTTTGCTCAGATCATCCTCCCGGCCAGCTCAGGGGATCAAAAACCCGCTTTCTCGGAAGGAGAAAGCGGGTTTTTTCATGGACATACGAAAACAAATCCGGGGTCAGTTTTAGCGGAAAGTGGGACGTACATAAAATTATAAGTTTTGAGCCGAAAGCGCCCATGACTCTTGACTAGGGCGACAACTTAACCAATGAAGATGGGGACAGCCCTTGACAGAGGACAAAATGAAAGGGGAAACGATTGATTATTGTGATCGAACGGGGCATTCTGGCGAAGGAGAGTAAAATAGTGGAGGAACGTAGCGTCCTCGGCGCGTTTGGCACCGTACAGAAAGGGTGAAACCGCTCATTAACGAGACGGGCGGGATAAGCGGTTTCAGGCTATCTCTCAAGGTTGGTGACGAGTCGGTGAGCCATACTATAAAACTAAAACAGCCCGACGATCTGTTGCCTCTTCTGAGGGAAGACTCTGAGCCGGGTCTATCAAAGAATTAGCCTTAAAGCAACCCCCTTAAGGATCGGATATCATAGAAACCTAGCCAGCAGCCAGCAAACTGGCCCTTTTGGTTGTCTCGTCTAATCGGATAGCTATGGTTCTGATTAAACTCTTGAGCTGTGGTGACAGCTCTTCATATTCCTTTTCCAGTCGGTCCTTGTCTAAGACCCCTAATTTCACCTGCCCGTCAGCGATTATCGATGCTGTGCGCAATTTGTCTGTTTTCTTCAGGAAAGGCACCTCCCCCACAACGGCCCCTTCGCCCAGGGTGTCTATGGTGAACATGCCCTTTGAGGTGCGCTTTTTTGTCTTTACCCTCCCTTCCATAACGACGTATACCCAATCACCATATTTGCCTTCCTCAATGATCGTGGCCTGATCAGGAAACACCTCTTCCTTGACAATGTGTCCATATATGAAACTCTTGAGGGCCACCGCTAAAACACCTCCCTTCTCATTGGCAACAAATGTATATCGTCTCTTTTGAGCAGTTCCTGCCCTACCCCGGTAAATTCCCCGTTGTTTGTCGCCGTTCAGCTGCCAGGTCACCGACGAGCTTGTTTAACTTGAGCAATCTATTGAGGGTGTGCCTCACCACATATCTCAACATGGGGGAGATTTTCTTGTATTCGTCGGCTAGCAGCGCAGGATGCCACACCTCGACTTGAACATCATCTATGGCCTCCACAGACGCAGATCTCGGTTCAAGAAGAAAATTAAAGAACGTCATTTCCCCAAAAACCTCACCTCTCCCCAGTGTTGCCAGCGTGATCTTGCGCTGCCCTTGTGCCCTAAAGATTCTAACATTTCCCTCTAAGATCTTGTAGATTGAGATCCCGTAATCTCCCCCCTTGATTATTAATTCGCCTTTAGCGTAACTAAGATAGACAATCGGAGGTATCTTCTTTCCCTCAGTCATGGTGCCCCGCAAGGTAAAAAGGCGCTACGCTGCCACCAAAAGATTCTCAAGAGAGTCACCTATCTACACTAGGAATGGCTTGCTGAAAAGCGCCTAGGTTAAAACCGCTTTTTAGAGGTTCACGTAATGGTACTCAGCCAGGAAAACGCCGTGCAGGTTTCTTTTGGCTAAGCGTATTATAGTGAAAAATACCCTGAAAAGTCAAAGACTAAAACGAAATGAAGAGGAAATAGGGGACATAAGATTATAAGTTCTGAATCCGAAGCCTCTATGACTCTTATGTCCAATTGCGTTATTCGGGTCAGGGTCTGAAAAAGCGGCAGATCTGCTCTTGACTGACAAGGAAAAATTGGTGTAACATCTTGAGTGTGAATTTTCATCCCTGTCTTAGGTGAGCACATCCTCGTTCCAGCACAATCATTCTTTACCTTATGAATTATTTAAGAACCAGCTTGTGAATTGTAACTACTATCCCCGCTAATTGGCGCAAACAAGTCAATAAGAGATGGCAAAGTATCAAATTCATAAACTCTCCAAAGGCGGAAAAAACTCGTGCTGCCCTATTGTGGGATATGCTCACTTCTGATGTCTTCGGCATTATGGATTAATTTTCATACGAGATCTTATTGCAGCCTTTTCTTGAACAGGTAACCTTTAGGAATCCAGAATCCCATTTTTTGGATACCACATGGTACACCAACCCAGGTTCATTTCTTGAAAGGCTTTAGCCGGGCAATAGTGAAAATAGGAGGCCACGTCCCAACAATTGATTCTACCGGCGTCAGAAAGATGTTAAGCTGAAAGCTAAACTGATGTATGGTAATCATAATGTTGCAAAAACTTAACGAAGGAGAGGAGAGATATGAAAGAGGAACTCAAAAGATTAATAGAAATGGTCAAGAGAGGCATGCCTGACAAGGAGATAATGAAGGAGCTGGGCATTCAAACGAAGACTTCTCTGAAGAAGATGTACTACGATGCACTGGTAGAGGCTGGAAAGATTAGGGATATCGTGACAGAGAGGGAAGCCAAAAAAGCAACAGGCAAAAAAAGGACTGTGAGAATTACGAAGACAGGAACGATTACTCTGAGCAAGACATTGCTGATGGATACTTTTGGTTTCAAGGAAGGTGATACGTTTTCGCCGTCAAAGAGGAAGGATAGCATCATATTGAGAAAAAAGAAGGAGGAGAGCACCCTTTCCGACCTCCCTCAACCTAGCAGTGGGAGGTAGGGACGTTGCTTCTGAGGCAACTTATGGAGTGGCTTTCCTTAAGATCGTTGAGAGCGTGAGTGATTGGAGTCATGTAGTGTTCATGTGGTTTTGGAACATTTGGGGATGTTAGTACACTCATGTGACCTATTTACTGAAGGTGCCTCGATGAAAATGGCCGACTTCGAGGGAATCCACTCAAGATCTCTCTCACAGAGCTCGCCCTGTTAAATGGGGGGGTTCAATTGGTCCCCGATATCAATAGTAACCAACAGGCTAGTTTCCGGCAAAATATTCTCTATCATGTTTATTGAACAGGGCAAGCAGGGCTCACAGAGCAAGAGTAAGTTGTGAATCTGATGGGATCGTTTAAGAGCCTTGCGCTGCAGGTGTCCCGCTGTACCCCCATCGGGACGACCGGGAAGCCCTTCAGGACCAAAATAAGCCTGCTTAGTTTTGTCCGCTAAGGGCTTCCCCATGGTCCTTTTAACCGATCCCTTCAGCAATCCAGATCCACTGAATCTGTTTTTTTATTCATATCTCTGAGCTCTCTGCCTGCCCCGTGAAACGTTTACCCCGTGGAATGCGAAGCCCATTCCTCTGGGGCGAAGCATATTTCACTGGGGTGGGCTCGAGCGACCGCAGTAGAGCCCCGCTCGGTGCGGGACAAGCGGGCGAGAGCTATGGCAGGCAGGGGAAAGCCTCGGCCTTACAGGCCAATAGACATACCTTCACCGGACGCGGGTTGGGGTTTATGAGGCATATCTTACATGCCAAGCCCCCTGGGCTCCCTACAAAAAGCTTTCTTCATCCAGGCCAAAAATTTTTGCCAATTTTTGCCTGGTGCTCTTCCGGTATACCGCGTCGCGTCTTTCCCAATTCGCTATTGTGGATTGTTTTACTCCAAGCCGTTGAGCAAGATCCTTCTGAGTCCATCCTCGATCAAGGCGCTCCCGTTTAACAGGATTCATAAAGATATAGTCTTCCGCTTCTCTCTGATCATAGAGCGGTTCTTTCTGGGCCTCACGAATGGCGCGGAGATCAGACTCATCCTCCAGGCGGTCGAGAAGAGTTTCAAATACCTCAACAGGCAGAACTACAAATTTGACTTTACCTTTCTCTTTTATGGTCTGGTATTCCATAGTTACCTCTTATAAATATCACCTCGTGGCCGGATTGTGACCACTTCACAGATTAATTGATCTTGATGTCGCGTATATATAATTCGATACTGCCCCACCCTAAGACGATATCCTGCACCCCCTTTTAATGTATCAACGTCCAGAATTGGGGCATCAGGATTCTCTTTCAATTCATGTAATTTATTTACAATTCTCGATTTTATTTTAAATGGTAGCCTCGCTAAATAGTTTCTCGCCTGTCGCCTATATTTTAGTTGATACATATTTGAATTATAGCCTAAAAAGCTATATTGTCAAGCCTAAAGCTATCTGGCCCGGACCAGAGTAACTGGTACGTTGGAGTGCTAAGTTAGTAATAAATAAGGGACGTACATAAGATTATAAGTTTTAAGTCGAAAGCGCCCATGACTCTTATGTGGGAATTGGGGGCCAGGCAACCGCGATACAGTATTGGGCGAGTTACTCTCAGGCCGTGACATGCCAGGATCAGTTCCAGGCCTTGACTTGAGACAAAGAAAGGACATCTCTCAGTTGCGAGGTCAGAAATCAATGGTCAGCAGTCAGGTCTCATCCCTTCGGGTATTCAAGAGAGAATTACGAGTTCTGGGAAATAGGATTTGTAGAATCCCCTGTCTCGTGTCAGAAAACGTTCAGCCTTAATCGTTGCGTGGGCTCCTATGAGAAAATCGGTGATGATTCGCTTCCTGGTTCCGCCTGTTTTTCTGTATTGCCCCCATCTCTCACCCGCAAGCAACGCAACGTCAGGGGAGGAAAATGATACCGATATGTTTAAGGCTGCTAGAGTATCATCCAGAGTACGCCCATCACTGAACTGAGGAACAAGTTCGGCATACACGATTTCACAGATGATCAATGCACCTTCGTCATATGCCAATTTGAGAAGCCTAGCTGACCGCTCGCCGAACCTTTTATCAGGCAAGAAAACGTCAAGCAACACATTGGTGTCAACGGCTGAAATCATCTTCCCCTGACCTGTTCGATGTACCTATCAGTATCAGACGGTTTGTTGAGAATCCCAAACACCCGATCTACCGGATGTTTGCTACGGCTCCTCTTCTGAATCAAGACGCCATCCTTTGCGGGGACGAGTTCGACCTCCACGTCCATCTGAAGTCCAAATTGATCTCGAAGCGCCTTAGGGATTGTAATCTGCCCTCTCTCGGAAATTTTCATACTTATTTCCTCCGTTTTTCTGAGTATGTAATTCTACAATAAAACAAATGCCTCGTCAACGGCAAGGCACCCCTTTTCCAGAATTTGTGTGCTGAATCGGTGTCTTGGCATGAGACAAAGTAGGGATAGCCTGTAAAAGGGGGCATAAGATTATAAGTTCTGAGCCGAAGCCTCTATGACTCTTATGTCCAATTGCCTTATTCGGGTCAGGATCTGAAAAGCCGTCACATCTGCTTGTGCCTCATGTACAAAACGGCCACCGTAAGTTATGTCAATTTCCAAAAAATCCCGGTTAGCTTACCTTAACAAACAAAACCTTGAGGATAGAACCGTGAAAAGAGGGCCCCTGAAAATGCCGATGTAAAGCCCCCAAGGGTTTTGCTTCTAATCCTTGGGTCCTGAGTTAGGGTCAGGACTTGCTTTTTGAATTCTTTCGAAATAAATGGGCGGGGCAACTGCTCAATCTCGAAAAACTTAAGGGGAAATCAGAACAGTGAGCCCTGGGTTAGAGGCTGATTGATTTTGCTCAGATCATCCTCCCGCCCAGCTCAGGGGATTAGAAGCCCGCTCTCTCCTTCCGAGAGAGCGGGCTTTTTTGCGGGCATTACGGCAAGAAATAAGTGATGAGGACTGAGGTGAAAGAAAAAAGCGGAAATGTTCCCTCACGTTCATTCTGACGGGTCTACTTTATGGTTGACTGTGAGGCGATTAGGCACTATAATCGACTCAAATACTGAGTCGAAGAGGAGACTTAAATGGCTCACGATACACACTATATCTGGCAAGACCCGGCTTGGCCGGAGTTACGGTGGGAAGGCGCTGCCTTACTGAAATCTCTTGGCAATTGCCGTTTTCAGCAAGGCTCTCTTTTGGCCCAAATGCGAGAACTCGGTTTCGAAATTCAACAGCAGGCTCGGGCTGAGGTATTGATCGAGGACGCATTGAAGACTTCCGAAATCGAAGGTGAACGCTTAGACCCAAATGCAGTGCGCTCATCGGTGGCCAGGCGCCTCGGTCTGCCGTCGGCCGGCTTACCGGCGATTAGGAACCAGCACGCCGATGGGATGGTGGAGATTTTACTGGACGCCACGATGAACCATGAGCAGGAGCTAACTGCTGCCCGGCTTTTCGGCTGGCACGCTGCATTGTTTCCGACCGGTTATTCCGGCCTGCGCGAAATCCAGATTGCCGCCTGGCGTGATGACCGGGAGGGTCCGATGCGGGTGGTCTCCGGCCCCATAGGTCGCGAAAAGGCCCACTACGAAGCCCCGCCAGCGGACCGGCTGGAAAGCGAGATGAAAAATTTTTTCCACTGGTGGGGGAAAAGCCGAAATGAGATCGACGGCATCCTCCGGGCCGGCATTGCCCATCTATGGTTTGTGGCCGTTCACCCGTTCGAGGACGGCAACGGAAGAATTGCTCGAACCTTGAGCGACATGGCGCTTGCTCAGGATGAGAATCTTTCAACAAGGTTTTACAGCATGGCCTCGCAGATCATGGCGGAAAGAGACGAGTATTACGAGGTTCTCGAACAAACCAACAAGGGAAATATCGATATTACAGAATGGCTGAAATGGTTCCTGGAGTGCATGTCCCGGGCAATTCTACGCTCTAAAGAGCTTTTATCCAACATAATGCAAAGGGCTCGGTTCTGGAAGCATCATGCTCAAACCGAGCTGAACGATCGGCAGCGTAAGGCGATCAACAGCCTGCTTGAGGCTGGACCAGGTGGTTTTGTGGGCGGGATGACGAACCGCAAGTACGCCGGCATGACGCATATCAGTCGGGCCACGGCTCAGCGAGAATTGGCCGACCTAGTCGGAAAGGGCATCCTACGACCAAACCTGGGAGGGGGGCGAAGTGCCAGCTATGATCTCGTTTGCGACGATGCCCGGTCCTGAATTGAAGTAATTTGTGAGTAGGGGGTCGGGCACATGCAATAGAATCCTTACGGCGACCTTTGTCGATGATTAGCAATGTGGGTGAAACCGGATACCGTAATAGCCATTACCGCTGGCAGAATAAGAACACAAAAAAGCCGGGTCACCCTTGCCTAGGCAACCCGGCTTTCCGCCTGAGGCGGGCCTGTGGCTTTTACCCCCTTTTCACCACAGGTTTTGCGTTAACTAGCAACTACTTATGACCTCACTCTCATAAATAGCCAAAATCATGCCAATACAAAAATCAATTGATCACCTCTTATTTTCATTCAATTTCAAACACTTACATTACCCGACCACAGTCTTAACCGAGCCGTATGTAACGTACTACCCTCGCCTGTGGGAAATTCTTTACCATCTATTGGCAAGACTCTAAACACTCCCGAATTCGGCATCGGCCTTGGGTTACCCTCAGGTTACGGCATCATAAAGGCCCATGGGGGTTACATAGACGTGGATTCCAAAAGGGGATATGGCACCACTTTCCAGATCTATTTGCCCTGCACAGAGAGAGAATAATCGCAAGGCGTTCGCCGCAAGACTCTCGAGAAAAGAGATCCCTCCTCTCAACCCACAAATCCTAAACGGCGTGTAAACCGGTATAGCCAGTCCAACAGCATTGTCTGACCGGCCGCTTTACATTGACACACGGGCGACTTTGTCCTATATTCATCAACTAAAAATCAATTCTCATCTTCTTCCACCTATCATCCAGTCGCGGATAACGTGAGTGACTTCTCGGGTGTCAGGCGTAGAGTCATTCGAAGAAAAACCCCTTGAGGGAGGATTCGCATGATACTCAAACAGCTTCTCGGCGAAATCATGACCGAAATGGGCTTTGTTACAAGGGAACAGATCGAAAAGGCCCTGGTGAGACAGAAAACCCTCTTTGAGGAAAAAACCCTGCCGGAACAACTGCAAAGGGCCAGGCTCATTTCCGAGGCGCGACTGGCCGCCGAAACGACTCCTTTGCTGGGGCAAATACTGGTGGACATGGAGTTTGCCACCAAGGAACAACTGGAGGAGGCCCTGGCCGAGCAAGAGAAGATGGTAGAGGCCTACAAATCTCTCAGGAGTGAGAAGGTGGCGGCCGCGGTTGAGATAGGCTCTATCGTCAATTCTACGCTCAACCTCGCTGAAGTACTGGGGCTGATCATGAGGTATGTGAATCGAGTCACCAATTCGATGGCAAGTAGCCTTATGCTCCTCGATGATAAGACGGGGGAGCTGGTACTCAGCGTGCCAACCGGTCCCAAGGCAAGCAAATTAACCGATACACGAATCCCCGCAGGTGAAGGAATAGCGGGCTGGGTGGTTGAGCACGGAAAACCTGTTCTGGTTCCCGATGTCAAGAGCAACGGGAGATTCTACAAAAAAATAGATAAAATGACCCGATTCAAGACAAAGTCTATTTTGTGTGTACCCCTCAAAGCAAAAACAAAGCTCATCGGAGCCCTCGAAGTAATGAATAAGGTCGATGGCTCTTCATTCACAGAGGAAGATGTGCTGCTGATGAGCATCTTTGCATATCAGGCAGCCATGGCAATAGAGAATGCCAGACTCTATAGCGAATTGAAAGGACGACTGGAAGATGAAATACAGCTGCAGAAAAAGCTCGCCGAGTCGGATAAGTTTCGAGCTCTCGGGCTGATGGCATCCGGTGTTGCACATGACTTCAACAACCTGCTCATGGGCATTCAAGGAAACACGTCCTTGATGCTCTTGGACATCGATTCGTTCCACCCCCACCATGATAGGCTCAAAAACATTGAACAATCCGTTCAAGCCGGAGCTGAACTCACCAAACAGCTTTTGGGCTTTACCAAAGGCGGGAAGTACGAGGTGAAACCCGCGGATCTCAACGAGGTCGTAGACAGAACCTCACGCATGTTTGCTCCCACCAAAAAGGAGATAAGGATCTACAAGAAATACCAGGAAGACATCTGGCCGGTGAAAGTCAATCGGGCTCAGATCGAACAGGTGCTGCTCAACCTCTACGTGAATGCATGGCAGGCAATGCCGGCGGGTGGAGACCTGTATCTACAGACGGAAAACGTAATCCTCGACAACGAGCTTGTAAGGGCTATCGACATGAAACCGGGAAAATACGTGAAGATGTCGGTGATCGACAACGGCGTGGGTATGGATGAGACAACCCAAAAAAGGATATTCGATCCGTTCTTTTCCACCAAAAGGATGGGCAGGGGAACAGGCCTCGGGTTGGCCTCTGCCTATGGCATCATAAAGCACCATGGTGGATACATAAATGTCCTCAGCGAGAAGGGGGAGGGAACTACCTTTACCATCCATCTCCCAGCCACAGAGGAGAGGGTTACGGAAGAAAAACAACCATCAGAACGGCTCATAAGGGGTGAAGAAACCATCCTTCTGGTGGATGATGAGGTTATGATCCTTGAGGTGGGCAAGCAGATGTTAGAGAAGATGGGATATAACGTGTTAACGGCAAACAGCGGAAAAAGCGCCCTAAATATCTACCAGAAGAAAAAAAATGATATCTCGCTTGTGCTACTGGACATAATTATGCCGGAGCTGGGCGGAGGCGAGACCTATGATAAAATGAAAAAGCTCAATCCCAATATCAGAGTCCTTCTTTCCAGTGGGTACAGCATAGATGGTGAGGCAACCGAAATCTTGAAACGAGGTTGCAACGGCTTCATCCAAAAACCGTTCACCGTTTCAAGCCTGTCACTAAAGCTCAGGGAGATTCTGGATAAAAAATAGCTCATGCCTAGTCCGTTATGCTCTGTAAGGCAAGCCATTTGTAGCCCCAGCTTTTTGGTGACCGTTAACTTTTTTCAGGCAGTTAATCGCCAAGAAGAACAACAGCTCAATCCCCTTTAGGCTTGCCCCCATAACGCTCCCCTGCCCTTACTGCTTCAAATAGTGTCAACCGCCCGTTTGAGCACAAGCAATAGTGGTTTAATAGGGGAGAGGCAAATTACTCTTTCGATTATTGCTTTAGCTCCGTAACTACGCTGTCCCGAGGGATATGGATGTCTTTTTTTGACACCGAAGAAGCCCATGCTGTAATGCTCGCTTATGCTGCAGATAGAGGCGGGCGTGCTGCTTTAAAGGTGACTCCCACTTCTCTAAATCTATAGAGCTTAGGTGGGAGCAGGCGCCCGCCTGGATCATCGGGAAAGAGCATGCTTGAAGCACCTGCCCAGTTCGGTGCAAAAAAAGACATCCATATCCCTCACTACTTCTGAGTCAAGCAGAATAAATGCGCATCACTGGTTTGCGGAGTTAAAGCAATAATCGATAAACAAATTATTCTTTATGCTGACCTGTTCCATGCTGTAAAATAGGTATAGATGCGCTTTGGGCCTGATTCAATACAATTTGCTTTGCGGTGCAAGGCCTTAATCTCCAGGGGCCAAGCGAATGCGTTTACTCAAGTTCCGCAGAGAGACCCTCGGCCCTGTCAACCCCTCGCCGTGGTCGAGATGGGCGGAGAAGCCTACGGTTTGGTAACTGCATAAGGTAAAGGAGGTTCCATGAATATCCTGATCACCGGCGGTCTGGGATTTGTTGGCACACAGCTTTCTATACGCTTCCTGGGGCGTGGCCACCGGGTTACCGTGGTGGACCACTCGCCCCAGCCGAGGCCGTACACGCCGCAAGAGGTCAAATACGTGGCCGCAGATACAAGCCTGCCTGGCGCATGGCAGGAGGAAATTGAAGCCCAACACGCCGTAATCAATCTGGCAGGGACCTCCATTTTCACTCGGTGGAGCAAGAAGATCAAGCAGCTCATCTATGATAGTCGAATCCTTACGACGCGGAACGTGGTGGAGGCCTTACCTGCAGGGAAGGAAGCACTGCTTTGCAGCACATCGGCAATTGGATACTATGGGTTTCGTGATGATGAGGAACTGACAGAGGCGGATAACCCGGGAAGTGATTTCCTGGCAAGGGTTTGTATCGATTGGGAAAAGGAGGCCGGCAAAGCGGCGGATAAAGGCGCTCGAGTGACGATAACCAGATTCGGCATTGTGTTGGGGAAAACCGGAGGCGCGTTGGGACAGATGGTCCCCCTATTCAAGATGTTTGCAGGAGGGCCGCAGGGCAGCGGCAGGCAGTGGTTTTCATGGATTCACATGGAAGATCTACTCGATGCTTTTCTGTTCGTCCTCGACAACAAAAACATACGTGGGCCTGTCAACTTCTGTTCACCCAACCCGGTTCGCAACAGGGGCCTGGCCAAAGCTCTGGGGCAGGTCCTCTCCCGGCCTTCATTCTTGATAACGCCTTCCTTTATGCTGCGGCTCATCCTGGGAGAATTCGGATCCATGATCCTGAAAGGCCAGAGGGTCATTCCTGCCCGGCTTCTAGAGCACGGGTTCTCCTTTCGTTATCCTGAGATCGTAGGCGCACTGGCCGAGGTTTTGTGATAAGACACCCACCGACTACCCTTAAAAGGGGGCAGCCTGCAGGACCAGGTCGCCACATTCTTTCTCTCTGTAAGGATTGATGCCTAGAAAAGGCCTCGAATCACCGGAATCATTGCTCACAGACCAAACGAATTGAATTCCGGAAGAGTTCTTTGTATAGTTATAATAACGACACACTCGCAACATATTGAATGCCTACTGTAGTTCGGCAAAAAAGAAAAAGGAGCGATCAATCAAAATGTATGACCCGGATGACCCGAAATCGGTTGAAAAATATTCCTCCGCAGTAACCCTTTCCGATATGGAGGTGTTTATCTTCCCGGAGCTGATGCTCGCTCTGGTGCTGGCAAATATAATGTCGCCCCGTCTCTGGGAATGGCGCGATGATCCGTGGTTTGAAAAGATGCACAAACTCAGCCCCTACCGGAGGATTCTCCGCCTCAAGCAGTACATCATGGACAATTTTGCCTTTAACCTGGATCTGGATACCTGGGGATTAACCACCAAAGAGACGGAGCTTGAGCGTTTTTCGGATTTTATCGATGAAACAGTCCTGAAACAGAGCAACGCCCTGTTCGGCTATGAAGGCGACAAATACTATTTCGATATGGACATACGCCGGCATTTCGGCCTGGACAAGTATGATTCAGATATCATCCCTTACTGGAAGACCGAAACCCTGGAGGCCATGGAGGCCTTTCAGAACAAGGAGGGCTACTCAACCGGCGCAGGCGAATGCGTTTCCCTGTCTTCTCTGTACGCCAGTGCTCTCTTTGTGGTCGCGCAAATACCGCTTAAGGACATCTACATGATGGCAACGCCCTTGCATTCGCAGAATTTCGTGGATGTAAGCACCGGGATTCTCACCAATAACCGGCGCATCGTAACCAAGAACATGTGGTTTAACGGGGTGGAACTTTCGGCCAAGGCGCGGCGTGCCCTCGAAAATGAGCGTGTGACCATTGTGGCGCATAACACCGGGTATATTCACGTCATCTACGACGAGGCCACGATAGATCCTGATTTGTATCGCACCTTCACAGACAGGCTTAGGGGCTTTCTTGTGACTGATATCGATTTCGAAATACTTACCAATTTCCTCAGGCAAAACCGGGAGCTGCAGAGATGTTTTCAAATTGCTCACCGTTGCTGCGGGAAGCCCCGATACCTTGCAGCCGAAAAGGCATACCACTACGAGCACAGCAGCAAATTCAAGGTGGGCGACAATACCAGCTCTTTGCTGATCCACGAGATCGATGAGGACGAATTCTATGCAAGCCCTCTTCAGGACAGAATCATGCTTGATGAGATAGAGTTGTTCTTCAAGGAAAACCGGATATCCATACAGAATTCATGTGATATCAACAAACTGAAAAAACACCTTCAACACAGGTGTTGGAACGTAGAGGAGGTCATCGGGGAGCTGCTGAAGTTCTGCAAGACCGACCCGAGGCTGCCCGGGGAAAACAAACGATGGGTACCGTCTGAGCCTATTCACCTGGACGGACTATCCTCGAGAGAGGAAATACTCGGGTACCTGGCTTCCGCCAGACAGAGCAATGAAACAGCCGATCTGGCCTTCATGGCCTATCGGGATATGTCCAGAGCCCCGTGGAAGCCCCTTCTCAAGGCTGCCTTGGAGCGAAACCCTGTTTGCGTAAAAGGCGCCCGCTCCCTGGACATATCTCAACTGTACCAAAAACTCGCCGCCCTTGATAACTCCTCCATATACCATGGTGCCCGCATGGCCCAGCCTGACGAGGTTTGGAATTACGGCCGCGGAGATGGTCTGGAAAAGGCGATCTGTATGATGAATATCCTACGGAGGCGGCATCCTCAGGAGGATGTACGTTTGAAGGGTGATGGGAGAACTGTGGTCGTTTGCCGTGAGGATGGCACGGAATTCGGGTTTGAGAGCGAGAAGGACCTGGAACTACCCCAGGAGGAGGACTTTTCTTTTTAACTAGGATACGCTCAGAAAGAGTCGCCCTTTCCGTTGACACCCTTAAGGCTTTTTCCTATATTCGTACGGTATAAACCGTAGGTCCCTGAAGTGCACTTCGTTATTTCCGACCAGGTTAAGGACATGGACAGCTACGAAAAGCTTCGACAAATCCTACAACAACATCCCAGCGGAGCACCCAAATCAGCCTCCCTTGATGAAATTCTCAGGATCCTCTTTACACCCGAAGAGGTTGAGGTCGCTCTCGGCATGGTGTTTCGTCCCAGGAGCATTCGAGAGATCGCACGAGCGACAAAGGTTTCGGAGGAGGAGGTAGAAAAGCGGTGCGAATCAATGGCAAACAAGGGCATCGTGTTCAGCCGCCGCAAGGACGGAAATATTGGCTATGCACTTCTGCCAACCCTACCGGGTTTGTTCGAGTTCCCCTTTATGGCCGGAGGCGGCACTCCCGTGCATGATCGGCTGGGAAAGCTGTGGATGGAGTACCACCACGAGGGCTTAGGGCAAGAGTTCGCAAGGAGCAAGACCCCGCTTACCCGCGTGATAACGGTTGAGAAGGTCCTCGATGCCGGCATAGAGGTGCTGCCCTTCGAGGTGATCTCTGCAATGCTGGACAAGGCTCAAACCTTCGGCCTTTCCCAGTGCGCTTGCCGGGTGAGCGTGGGTGCCTGCGATAGACCCCGTGATGTCTGCCTGACCTTCGACGCCTTCGCTACCTTCCTCGCAGAACGCAAGCTCGCCCGGGCGATTACGCGACAGGAGGCCGAGGAAACCCTGAACCGGTCCGAAGACGCCGGCCTGGTACATACTACCAACAACAGCCAGGACCGGCTTAACTTCATCTGCAATTGCTGTACGTGTTGCTGTACCGTGCTGAGGGGCCTCACCGAACTCGAGAATCCCAACGCCTTTGCCAAGACCCGCTGGTATGCAACGGTTAGTGCTGAGTTGTGCTCCGGGTGCGGCGTATGCGAGGATGAACGATGTCCCATGGGAGCGATCAAGGTGGCGGAAGGCACCGCCCAGGTTGATCTCGACCGGTGTATCGGTTGTGGACTGTGCGCCACAACATGTGAGACAGGGGCCATCACTATGGCCCGGCGCGATCCAGCGCCCGAACCCCCGAAAACCGTTTCAGAGCTGGCGCTGACGGTTGCAACCGAAAAAGGCAGGCGCGATGAATTCCTGGAACTCTTAAGGCGCTAGCGTGTCGCCCGGTAAAGAATGCACGCCCAGGGGAGGTGGTTATCTAAGGCGAAATGAAGCTCCCTGCAGTAGACTGCAGGGTATTCTGGCGAAGGCGAATAAACAATTCAACCCGCCTCGAGCGGGATGGAGGATACCAATGGATCTTCGTGAATACTTTGAAGGCGCAAGAGGTTTGGGTGTGCTGGCTACCGCAGACGATCAGGGCCGCGTTGATGTGGCCGTGTACGCGAGTCCCCATGTCATGGATGATACCACCATAGCCTTTATCATGCCTGATCGGTTAACGCACCGCAACCTCCAGTCCAATGCACACGCAGCCTATCTCTTTAAGGAAGATGGCCCCGGATATAAGGGTATCCGCCTGTTTTTGAAGAAACTTCGTGAAGAACAGGACAGCGAGCTGCTCCACTCTATCCGTCGAAAGAAATATGCCTCGGAGAAGGGCGAGGAGGAAACATCTCGGTATCTCGTGTTTTTCACCGTTGAACAAACACTCCCCCTTATCGGTGCCGGAAAAAACTTGTAACAGGGTTGGGATCAAGGCGCTTCGCGACGAGGCGATCATCGCCAATATAATAAACTAATCGTCATGTCCGTCTTGATAAAGACCTCAATTGACGATGGTGCATGGTATACTATCTAATTGCGCTGCCAGCCCTCTGCCTCCAGGTTGTCGACCTGAAAGCCTTTCCTGAGACACCCTCGCAAGCATACCCTCTGCTCTCTTGGTTTTCCCGCTCAACCCATATTCACAAGGGCCAATCGCTCTTCCTCAGTAATTTCTTCATTCAGCCATTATTTGGCTCCAGAAACCACGACTCACTCGGAAATGTAGCCGCACTCTTTCTTCGGCAGGCTTTCGCCTGCAGCGGGAACCGAGGCCTCAAAACGAGCTGTGCTCATTGATGCGTGATAAGTTTCACGGAATAAGTTTGTGAAGGAGTCGATCCGGACGACCCTCAAGAAAAGGCCTCGGGAATCCTCTCTGCTCGATCGGCCTCGGTTCAAAGTATTCCGGTCGTTTTTTCTTGACAAAGAATCGTAAATTGGCTTAGATGGTCTTATTCCATTCAATGAAATTATCATTTATCTAGTGAATGATCGTGATGTCAAAGCCCAAGGCGGTTTTCTACAACAGGTCACTGGAAAGGGCCTTACAGATGCTGACGGCCTTCTCCTTTGATGTTCGCGAACTGACCTTGCGTGAGCTATCGGAGAGCTTACACCTTCCAAAGGCTACCGTTTACAGACTGGCCTCGACCCTAACCGACTATGACTTTCTTCGATACGATGAGAAGTTGAAGAAATACTCCCTCGGATTACAGCTATTTGAGCTGGGAAGCATCGTTTTTGCCTCCTTCTCTCTGAGAAAAGCGGCTTCTCCTCACCTCGATCAACTTCATTCCAGGCTGGGGAAGACGATCTTCCTGGGAATCTTTCAGGCAGACGAGGTAATTTACATTGACAAGAGAGAAAGCGTTCTCAATCCTATCAGGTTCGCCTCCGAGGTAGGGAGACGCCGCCCACCGTATTTCGGCATGTTTGGTCAAATCCTTATGGCCTTTTTGAGCGACGAAGAGGTTGACAGAATATTGAAAAAGGACCCCCTTAAGCCCATCACTAAGAAGTCTATAACCGAAAAGGGTAAATTCAAGGAACGGCTTCGCGAGATTCGCGAGCAAGGATTCTTTATTGACAGAGAAGAAGCGATAGATGGCATTACCGGGATATCTGCTCCTGTTAGGGATTACACGGGCAATGTTGTTGCTGCTTTGGGAGTAAGCTTCATCTCTTCATCTGAGGACTCCCAAGGAGCACTGAAGATAAGAAAAGCGGTATGTGAGACAGCAAAAAGAATATCCCGGAACCTGGGCAGTCCTCAAGAATGATGAATTATCAATGACTCTCAAATTAACACCACTATTTGAGAGTCACCCAAATCCTGATTTACACCCGCAGACTGGCTAACCCTTTCTCCTCTTTAGGGGTGCTGAAATGGGCATTATTGAGGCTCACATGAATACTGCTGACAATGAGTGGTCTCTTACATCCTACAGCCCTTTTTCTGTTTGGGAAGAGGTTCCGAGTATTCAGAGACGGACCTCTAAATCATAACCACCATTAACCAAGAAGGAGGGGAAAGCTATGAAAACGAAAAAAATCGGTAACAATGGCCTAACTCGGAGAGAATTCATTAAAACAGTAGGAGTTGCCGGGGTTGCCGCAGCCGGGGTCTCCTTTCTGCCCCTAAGATCTCCAGCCGCAGCTAGGGACTATATCCTGATTGGCCATCCAACCCCGGCCACTGGCCCTATCGCCCCTTTTGGAGAAACCTCTGCATGGGCTGATAAGCGTGCTATGGCTGAAATCAACAAGGAGGGCGGTATATTCATTAAGGAGCTGGGCAAGAAGCTGCCAGTAAAAGTCAAAGCGGCGGACACTGAAAGCAATCCAACCAAGGCCGCTGAAGTGGCCTCTAAGCTGATCTTGCACGACAAGGTCGATCTGATGGTGGTTGCCCACACACCTGACACGGTCAATCCGGTGGGAGCCATCTGTGAAAGGTATCAGGTCCCTTGCATCTCTTCTGTGGCGCCCATTGAGTCGTGGCTGACCGGAGGGCCTTACAAATGGACCTTCCACTTCTTTTGGAATTTGGGGCAAATCATCGATGTCTACACAGGCATGTGGGATGAATATGCCGGCAAGACCAGCAAGGTTGTGGGAGGTTTCTGGCCCAATGATCCTGATGGAGCGGTCTGGGCCGTGGAGTTTGGAAAGAAGCTGAAACAAATGGGTTATAAGGTGGTGGACGTGGGAAGGTTCCCCTATGGCATGCAGGATTTCAGCGGTTTTATAAGCACCTGGGAAAAAGAGAAGGTGGATATCCTCACAGGGGTGCCCATCCCGCCTGATTGGGCAACCTGCTGGAGGCAGTGCCACCAGCGGGGATTCTTTCCCAAGATTGCTAGTATTGGTAAGGCGATCCTATTCCCCGCTGCAGTTGACGCCATAGGCGGTGATCTTCCGAGCGGTCTCACGAGTGAGGTCTGGTGGACCCCTCTGCATCCTTTTAAATCATCCCTCACTGGGAATTCTTGCATGGATTTGGCCGACTCTTGGACTAAGGAAACCGGAAGGCAGTGGACTCAGCCGCAAGGGTTTGATTACGCAGCCTTTGAGATCGCAGCCGACTGCTTGAAGCGGGCAGGTTCCTTGGACAAAAAGAAAATCAGGGAGGCCCTGATCCAACTAGACCTGGATACAGTGGTAGGTCCCATCAAATTCAATGAAAAGAATTTCTCGCTTACACCCCTGGTAGGAGGGCAGTGGGTTAAGGGCAAGAAATGGCCTTGGGAACTCGAGATCGTTTACAACAGGGAGGCCACCAGCATCCCCACCACAGCTGAAATGGTCTTCCCACTTCCTCGGTAGCATGTAGAAACGACCCCTCTTGATGATTCAAGAGGGGTCGTTTATGAATACGGAAGGGGATCTACGTGAAGAAATTGTAAGCATTCCAGCAATAAGACTGGAAATGGAGAGAATACCAGAAGTCGGGGCCTTCTTCCTGCCGCATTCCTTTTGTGAAAATCATGCCTTTATCGGGCAGTTAGGCGTTCATTTTATGATGATTTCCCCATCAGCAAAATGGGAAGGCGCTCATGTCCCATATACTAACTATTGAGAGACTTACCAAATCCTTTGGGAAAGTGATGGCGGTTGATAACCTTAGCCTCCAAGTGAATCACGGCGAGATACTGGGTATCATCGGTCCCAATGGTGCTGGAAAAACGACCCTGTTCAACCTCATTACCGGTGAGATCAGACCTGACCGAGGGAAGGTTGTGTTCAATGGAACGGATGTGACCTTTGCCCACACTTACAGGCGATGTCGCATGGGCATAGCTCGCACATACCAGATCCCGAGGCCCTTTCTGAACATGAGCGTACTGGAAAACATTTTGGTCGGCGGCGTTTATGGCGCTGCCATGGGTTATGGGCAATCCAAACAGAAATGTGAAGAAATTCTCGAAAAGACCGGTTTGCTCTCCAAGAAGAATTTCCTTGCAGAATCCCTGACTTTTCTGGATCGGAAGAGATTAGAACTGGCAAAGGCACTTTCTACGTGCCCCACGCTTCTTCTCGTAGATGAGGTTGCCGGTGGGCTCACTGAATCGGAGATAGAGGAGGTCTTGGAGACAATAAAATCCGCACGGCAAGATGGGATAACAGTGCTATGGGTGGAACACATCATGATGGCCATGCAAAAGGGCCCCGATCGATTGCTCGTTATGGACTTTGGTCAAAAACTCTTCTACGGAACGCCTGAAGAGGCGCTAGAATCAAAAAAGGTCCAGGAAGTTTATCTGGGGACTGAGGAAGACTGATGTCCATGCTTGAGGTGAGGGATTTGGACGTTTACCATGGGAAGTTCCAAGCCCTATCGGGCGTTGAGCTCGATGTGGAAAGAGGCCAAATCGTATCCCTCTTGGGCGCCAATGGCGCGGGCAAGTCAACGCTTCTCAAAACCATCTCCGGGGTCTTGAAACCTGCTTCCGGAACCATCTACTTTGATGAGAAGAGGATCGATGGCCTGGGGCCCCATAATATTGTAGACTTAGGGATGGGTTTGGTCCCAGAGGGCCGAAAGATTTTCTCCGCCCTGACTGTTCGCCAAAACCTCCTGATTGGATCCTATACTCCCAGGGCCCGCAAGACGAGAAATGAGACCCTTGAAAATGTCTTTCACCTTTTCCCTTTACTTGAAAAGAGGAGCCGCCAAAAGGGAACGGACCTCAGTGGAGGTGAGCAGCAGATGCTGTCCATTGGCAGGGCCCTCATGTCACAGCCTCGTTTTATCATCTTCGATGAGATCTCTCTGGGACTGAGCCCCCTGGTGGTCAAAGAACTTTACAAGACCATCAAGCGAATCAATCAAGACGGCATGACAGAGGTCTTGGTGGAACAGGATGTGAAGCGAAGTCTCAAGGTTGCTGACTTTGCCTATATCCTTCAGGAGGGCAGGATTACGCTGAAAGGGAACCCACGGGATTTCACTGAAGAAGCGGTGAAGAAGGCCTATTTTGGCGTCTGAGTTTAGGAAATATCCGCCCTTCAGGGTCGCTTATTTTGCAATCAATTCGAGGATGAGAAAAGGATAACCAATTATGATACAATTCCTAGAACCGATTATCAATGGCATTTTGCTGGGAGGCCTCTATGCGGTTGTCGGCATAGGACTCTCCGTGATCTTCGGAATTATGAGACAGGTTAACCTGGCGCACGGCGAACTGATGATTCTTGCAAGCTATTTTAGTCTTCTCACTCTGCAACTATTAGGGCTGCATCCTTTGCTGACTTTTCTTTTGGTTCTTCCGGCTATGTTTATCTTCGGTTATCTGATACAGACCTTTCTTTTTAATCGGGTAATGGGAAAAGGAATGGAGCCCTTCCTCATGATCTCCTTCGGGCTTTCAATCATCTTGCAAAACGCCTTACTGCTTATCTTCACCCCTGATGCCCGTTCACTGAAGAGCAGTCTCGTCATCCAGAGCCTCAATGTGTATGGCCTTTTTCACGTGCCGTTGATTTACATAGTCAATTGCGCAGTGAGCATTCTGGTAATCGGTCTACTCCATCAGTTCATGAAGAGGACCTATCTCGGGTGGGCCATCAGTGCCTCGGCTGAAGACCTGAGCGCCGCCAAACTAATGGGTATTAATCCGAAAAGGGTTTATGCCTTGGCCATGGGCATTGCAGCGGTAACTGCTGCTATCTCAGGGGTGCTCGTCGGTATGACTTTTACGTTCTACCCTCATTCCGGCACCCAGTACCTGATCATTGCGTTCGGCGTAGTCATTATCGGAGGTCTGGGAAGTCTACCCGGAACATTTGTGGGAGGTCTCATTTTGGGCATTTCTCAATTGGTTGGCGGGCGTATTATTGGACCCGGATTTCAGTTGTTAAGTGGCTATATCATCCTGCTGGTGGTGCTGACCATCAGGCCTCAGGGAATATTGGGAAGGGGGTAGCCGTCCCCATGTCAGCCAAACGGATTCGCTTTATTGTAATCATTCTAGCTTTGGCAGTCCTTTTGACCACACCCCTTTGGGCCTCACGTTATGTGGTGAACGTCTGGTCGCTCATATGTATTTACGCGGCGTTGGCCTCCATGTGGAACCTTCTGGCTGGCTATTCCGGCATGATCTCTCTGGGTCAACAGATGTTTATCGGACTGGGGGGATATACCCTTGCCGTATTGTCCGTGTACTATGGGCTTCCCATTTCCCTGAGCGTTCTCCTGGGAGGGATGATATCCGTGATCCTTGCGGTCCTTATCTCCCTGCCTATCTTCAGAATGAAAGGGGTTTACTTTGCGATCGGAACCTGGATCATCGCTGAGGCATTGGGAATCTGTTTCAGTAATTGGGGGTACGTCAGATACGGGATGGGCATGTTTATACAGCCTGCCTATAAACTCTCCATGTCCTCGATTTATTATGCGGCTGTGATAATCTGCATTGGTTCAATTGCTCTCGTCTATCTTCTGCTTCGTTCAAATCTCGGCCTCGCGTTGATGGCAATTCGAGATGACGATGTTGCATCAGAGGCCGTGGGGGTCAATATTTTTCGCTGCAAGTTTACCTGTTTTTTGATTAGTGCTTTTGTTACAGGCATTGCGGCGGGAATATTGTACTTGAATGCTATATTCATCCAACCCTTTGAGGCCTTCGGGATTGGCTGGACCGTAAAGCTGCTTTTTATCGTTATTATCGGAGGCATTGGGACTGTGGAAGGCCCGATTGCTGGAGCCATCATCTTTGTATTCTTACAGCAATACCTTTCAGAATATGTGGGTTTTAACCTGATCATTTTCGGTACCATCGCCATTATGGTGATCTTTTTTGCGCCTAAAGGTATTGTAGGGACATTCCAGAATAAATTCGGCGTAGAGCTCTTTCCGGTCCGTCGCCAGTAATTGAATGAATGGGTAACTTCCCGCTGAGCTGGAAAAGGCGGCAATGTTGATAACATACGGGTGTTTGGCCCAATTGCGTTATCGGGTAGTCGTTCCAAAAATAGTCACAAGGTGAGTTCAGTCTCAGAGCGTTTCGTGTATTTATAAAAAACAGTTATCTCTTTTTGAAGATTGAAGATTTATTGAAATCATTTGGTGACATAACAGTAACCAAAGGATTAAAAAATGACCCCGGCTATAGCGTGAGGTTATTACAAGGAGGGGGAAGGAGTGGATGGAGACGATGTGATTTGCAGGAAAGAGAGGGCGATTGCATATATTACGATAAACAGAGAGAAGGCATACAATGCCTTAAACAGCGCCATCATGGAGGGACTTGAGAAAATATTCTTGGAATTAGAGCACGATGAAGAGGTAATGGTAGTGGTCATTACCGGAGCAGGCCAAAAGGCCTTTGTTTCAGGGGCTGATGTAAAGGAGATAAAGGAAGCGGGCAATAAAAGGTCTAAGCTCATAGCAAAGGGCCAACAGGTCTTCTCCAGGATTAGGAACTCAAGCAAGGTTGTGGTAGCGGCCGTCAATGGCTACGCCCTGGGTGGAGGATGTGAGCTTGCCATGTCCTGTGATATCAGAATTGCCTCAGATAACGCAAAGTTTGGCCTCACCGAGGCGAAACTTGGGCTCATGCCCGGTTATGGGGGGACACAATTGCTTCCAAGGCTTGTTGGAACGGGAGCGGCCAAATATTTGATCTTCTCAGGTGAGATGATAACCGCCCAGGAAGCGTATCGCCTAGGGCTCGTAGAGAAAGTCTGCAAAAATGAAACCCTTATGGAAGAAGTCGACGAGTTGGCAAAAAAGATCTCTTCCAATGGCCATTTTGCAGTTAGGGCCTGCAAGCGGGCCATAAATCTTGGGACACAACTGTCCCTCGATGATGCCTTGAAGCTTGAGCTTGAGATCTATGATAAGGTGGCTCGTTCAAACGATGCGGAGGAGGGCATCGTGGCCTTTCTGGAGAAAAGGGCCCCAATGTTCAAAGGAACGTGATCGACCTGCAAAAAGACCGCCTGGAAACCCACGGTAAAAGACAGGATGAGTGTGTGAAAAAGCTTTAGCCCTACGCTCCTTACGGCGCGGGTTCATCTCATCCGTTCACTCTGGTGCCATATGCAGCACCTGCAGCGGAAAAGATGAAATCCCTTGTTCATCAGGCGGGGGGCAGGTTGCGACCGTGAAGCCTCCATTTTTTGGGTGTTGACTCAGATTTCTTCTTTTTTGTAGTTCCATTAAATGAAATGGGAATTGATTACATAAACGAGCAACGAAATAATGATTACGCCCCGGAAGGCATAGTCCAGAAAACCCAAAAGGGGCTGCAAGGGGCAGCAAATATTAAGAGCACCAAGAAAACAACCAAAACACGTCCCAGGTTCACCCCATGGACCTGAGGATTTTACTCGCGAGGATGGAATTGCCATGTTCACAAAGAAATTCGAAGAGATAAACAAGGACATGTTTCAGGAATGTGGTGGCAAGGCGGCCCACTTGGGTGAGTTGACCTCGCTGAAGCTCCGCGTTCCCAAGGGCTTTTGCGTTGTGGATAAAGCTTACTCCCATCACCTGAAGACCAACAACCTTGAAGACCAGTTAGCTACGATAGCAGACAGCATTAACTTTGAGGATTTTCAAGATATGGAAGAAAAGGCGAGCCGTATTCGATTACTGATCCAGAATGCCCCGGTGCCACGAGAGATCGAGAAAGAAATCATTGAAGGTTACGAGGGTCTCTCTGGAGAAGTGTCGGCGCCATTCGTGGCGGTCCGATCATCCGTAGCCGTGAAGGACTCCCAGGTATCGTCCTTCCCGGGAATGATGGACACATATCACTACGTCCAAGGTGCAAAGGACGTAGTCGAGAACGTGAGAAATTGCTGGGCATCTGTTTGGTCAGGACGCGCTTCATTCTCTCGTTACAACAAGAACATAGACCACAGAAGGGCCGTAATTGCACCGACGATTCAGCTGATGGTGAACTCAGAAATCGCCGGCGTGGCTTTTACTGTAAATCCGGTAAGCGGCCAAGCGGATGAAATAGTTATTGAGGCGAACTGGGGGTTAGGAGAGGCAGTAGTTAGCGGAAGGTGTTTATGTGATTTTTACACAGCGGAAAAGGCACAGCGTACCGTCAAAGAAAAGAGGATTGGACGAAAAGAGCAGAAATTTATTCAGGTGGAAGGAAGTGGAGCTGAATGGGTTGAAGTTGAACCTGAGAAGGTCAATCAGCCAACGCTTACCGAGACACAAATTGCCGAGATTTGCGAGATGGCGTGCATGATTGAGGATCATTATGGGTATCCTCAAGACGTCGAGTGGGCATACGAAAAAGGCGATCTTTATATTCTGCAGGCGCGAAGAGCTCGGGTGGGTGGTGAGTAAAAAGCCAAAAAATTCAAAAACGGAGGATAATAAAATGGCACAAAGAACAGTTGATGTACACAATCATTGGTATCCGAAAGAGTATCTCGACTATCTGTTAGGTAGGGGGGCCGAGGAGACTCCGAGGTGCACCCACGATGGAGGCACGCATTATCGCATGTGGTACAAAGGGGTGTGCGTTGCGCACATCGACCGGCCCGGACACTATGATTTGGGGGAAAGAATCAAGGACCTCGATGCAGGAGGTCTTGATACCCAACTAATCAGCGTTACGATTCCTGGGCCGGAAACCTTAGAGAGAGATGAGGGCATCTACTGGGCCAAGAAGTGTAATGACGCACTCAAAAAAGCCACTGAGGATTATCCGGGGAGATTCTATTTTCTGGCAAGCCTGCCCTATCAAGATCCCGACGAAGCCTGCAAGGAGCTAGAACGGTGTCATGAGATGGGTTGTGTGGGGATCCAGTTGTTTTCGAACTTCAATGGGGAACCCATTTTCTTGGAAAAGTACCACGGTATCTATGAGCTGGCCGACAAGTGGGAGCTTCCTTGCTTGGTGCACCCCGCCGTACCGCTTACGGCTTCGGTCATGGACATGATGAAGATACCCTATCAGCTTTGGGGGTATACCCTGGATACCAGTATGGCCGTGGTGAGTCTTATCTTTCAAGGCGTGTTCGAGAAGTTTTCCAAACTCACCTTGGTCCATGGCCACTTGGGCGGGATGGTTCCCTATTTTGTGAGAAGATTGCAGGACTCTTACAAAGGGTATGCAAAGGAGTGGGGAGTTCAGCTGGATGAGTCTCCTGATATTACCTACAAAAAGCGAGTGTATCCGGATACTACTTCGTTCTATCTCCCCGCAATGAAATGCTGCTTGGAATGGGTCGGCCCCGATCATATGGTGATAGGGACCGATTATGCTCACCGAGTCGGCGATCCCGAGGGTGCCATAAAGGCAATAAAAGATCTAGGCGCTCAAGCAGGGCTCGAGCAGGATGAGATCGACCTGATCTTGGGAAAGAATTTGGAGAGGCTTTTCAGGCTGCCACCTATGAAGTAAGGCAGTCGAACTTCCTATTTTGACGGCGAACCATGGATGTTTCTGCGGTCTTTCGAGCGTGGCAAGCACCTGCTCTGTAATGGGCCTTAGGCGGTGGGCGGGGCTTATTGAAGAAGGTTGATACAGCACGTATTAAGACAGGCAGTAGGATTGTAACGGCCCTTTAAGGACCAGGTACATTGCATATCGAAGGAGCAAGAGTATGGCCATTGCAGTGAAATGGTGCGGGTTCGACTTTGGACAATGCTTAATGGACCCCTCAGGGCTGCGAAATTACCTTGTAATCGGCGACGTATGCAAAGAGCTTGGTGAGCCTGAGCTTATTAATGAAAGGATCCATAGGTATCGAGTGCTCAAGGAGAAGTATAAGACCTACAGTATCATCAAGGAAGGGCACCGAGATGAAATCATGGACTATGTGTTCGACGGTATTGAAGAAGCCAAAGAACTCTTCGCCATTAAGGAGCAAGAACACCTGAAGCTGGGTGTGGGCGCGGAAGACGCTCTTCAGTACCTGAGGGATGAAGGGATACATCTGGCGGTCGTGGCTGAACTGAAGAAAACATTGGGAAAGATGGGCACAGACATAGTAACGCGATTTTTGATCACTAGGGGTCTGACGGAATACTTCGAAGAAGTGGTTACGCCACAAGGCAAGATTGATCTAAGGACCGGCTCCGTGGAGATGAAGTATCGGGGGAAAACAAAAGAAGAGGGTACGCTATATGACATGCTCGCTGAGGATCTGTTGGCCCGAGGAATTAAGACCTCCGAAGCGGTGATGATAGGCGATAAGCCGGGCACTGATATCAATCCCGCCAAGCACAGGGGGTTTAAGACGATCCAGTACATCGCCTATATAGACATGGGGACCTCCGAGGCCGATTACAGAATCTCTGACTTCCGCGAATTGAAAGAAATAATCAAAAGGAACGTGTAATAATGAGCGCGCCGAAGCGATTAATCATTGAATATGAGGATGGTTCCATGAAAGGGATTGAATTCCGTCAGTTGAGCAGGCTGAGTTGGCTTGAACTTTCAAAATTGGGGCTCTGCGCTCCGCCTTCGGTTATGCCTTCACCTTCAAGGTATTACCTTTTGCTACGGTGGAAAGATGGATGGCAGGAAGTGATCGGGGTAGACAAAGGTTCCGTTGAATTGCTGCGATATTACGTTATTGAGAGAATGGAAGAGGTGGGGAGGATGGCACTCGAAGTCGAAGGTGATTATCCAGTGCTCCTGATGATACGGCGAATGCCGAAAAAACTAGAGAGCCTGATAATAATAGGGGGTGGTGGTTCAAAGGTCTTCAGCTTGGAACCGAAGTTACGGAGAGAGGAAGGAGGGAAAGTAGAGCACGTCGAATACGATAAGGCGGAACGTCATTTCCAGCATGAGCTTGAAAAGACTGCTCAAGCCAGAGTTAAAGCAATAATGGATACCTTACAAAGGGAGTTCAACAAGAGCGGCCTCACAGCTGAAAAACTTTCGGCCATGGATCAAGCTCAGAGGGCTGAAGAGTACAAAAAGCTCGCAAGGGCATTAGGCATAAGGGCGACGGAAAAGCAGGAGGATGTTCACGGTTTCATACAATCAATGACAGAAACCTTCGCTAATTCGGGGAGGTAAGAGCTTCAAAGATACTTGATTTCTAGCCGGTAAAATCATTTAAAGGTTAAAACAAGAAGAAAGGAGGATGTAACCGATGTCTGAAAAATTGAGCCTCGATGCCCTTGACAGGGGTATTTCTAGCTTGAGGACACTTCGGATGCCTGAGGACGAAGATATTTTCTGGTTCCGAGATGATCTGCACCAGCCCTATCCCATATCTCCCTTAGGCATGACCACCGTACAGAAACATCATTCCTGGGGCTACCATGTGGCGGCTGAGGAATTGAAATTACCAAACTCAAAGGGTGGCCATGTCAAGGTCTACAAAGGAAGGGTTTTATTAGGGTTTGAGGAGATTAAAGATGCAAAGGAGATTGAGAGAAGGGCTGCAGAATTTAGCAGACTCCTGGATCACTTAAAAACGAATTGGCATGAATATTATGCGCGCTATATTGATGAGGTTAAGCAGGGTTTAAGCTTCATGCGCAGCGTCAATGACGGCATGTCGGATAGCGATTTACATCATGCTCTCCGCAGAAGTGAGGAGATCAACAACAGGAACTGGGAGATTCACTTTTTTCTCATGTATCCGGCCGATGCGCTCTATTTTGAATTTGAAAATTTCTGTAAGCAACGTGGGCTGGAAGAGAAAGACTTTGCCGTCATGCTCCGAAGCCAGGACACCATGGCGACAAGGACAGACCAGGGTCTCTGGGAACTAACGAAGCTAGCTGAGCAGTCTGGAATTAGCGAGATGATTCTTAAAGAAGATGAGAAAGAGCTTCTAATAAGGTTCGCAGAAGATGCCAGAGCCACGAAATGGTTAGAGTCCCTTAAGGAATTTCTGGATGTCTATGGCCATCGGATTACTGCTGCTCACTTAGACGTTATCTTTCCCACATGGATAGAGGACCCAACACCTGTATTCACTACAATTAAGACCTATATTCCGAAAATAAGACAGGGCTGGGACATCAAAGCCGAAAGGGAGCATATGCTCAACGAGGCGCAAAAGGCAGCTGATCAATTTATGGCCAAACTTCCACCTGAAGATAGAAAGGAGTTTAAAAAATTCCTTGAGGTAGGTAAAGGAATTTACCATTTCCAAGAGGATCACGGTTTTTATATAGATGGGTCTTCGACAGCGGATCTCCACCATGTTGCGATGGTCTGCGGAAGAAGGCTAACTCAGTATGGACTCCTAGAGGAGCCTGAAGATGTGTTTTTCTTAACCTTTAACGATCTTGAGGAAGAAATGTCTGGCTTGGCGCGGAACACGGTAGCCGCTATATATCATTACCATCGAATGGTGCCTAACTTAGTCAAAGAGAGAAAATGGGGCTGGGAGCAAGTGAAAGAGTTGCAGGAGGCCCCATTGACCATTGGTGCGGTTCCAGAAAAGATGGATGACCCCATTAAGGTTAAAGTGTTTGGGATGATAGATGAACTTATTCAGGCTGGCAAGGTTGAAGAGCTAAAAGTCATGGATCGCTTCGAGGGCTTTCCGGGAGCTCCTGGCACTGCTGAAGGTGTAGCACGTGTCATTACCAGTTTCGATGATTTCCCTAAGTTGCAGATAGGAGACATCCTTGTATGTCCCTACACAGCCACTGCATGGACACCTCTCTTTCCCAAGATAAAAGCGGTTGTTACAGATACCGGCGGTATGTTGACCCATGCTGCTATTGCTGCCAGGGAATACAGCATTCCTGCTGTGGTCGGAACGTGGAGGGCTACCAGGTCTATTGGAGACGGGGACACAATAAGGGTTGATGGGGATGCGGGTATAGTAGAGGTGCTCAAGAGGGTTGGAAGGTGAGGTCAGCTTGCCAAAATGGGTCGGCTCTTACCAGGGAGGCACCGGAACCATGCAAGTAATCTACATGTTTAATACCAAGTTGCATTCAAACGGCTACTATTTATAGATGTCATTGCGAACGAATGTGAAGCAATCCCTGGCCCAGACCTGGTTTTTGAAACTATGTATATGATACTAAGCTCTGGAAATTATTCACAGTCTATGCTCGCAGCTTAGTGCCTCGCGCCAGGGCGGGCTCAAAAGGATAGATTGCCACGTCGCGGAGTTTATCCTGAGCAAAGTCGAAGGGCTCCTCGCAATGACATGATTGCAACTTGGTATAAGGAGGTTAAACTATGGAATACCAAAATCTTTTCTCGCCAATAACGATGAGGGGGGTGATCTTCCCCAATCGGATTATGCGCACGTCAATGGTCTCAGGTCTCGCCACCGAGGATGGGGCTGTAACAGACGCCTTGAAGGAACGGTACCGGCGAGAGGCAAAGGGAGGAGCCGGTGCACTTGTGGTCGAGGCATCCGTTGTCATACCCTCGAGGAGTTCTTTCAACCTCCGGATCAGCGATGACAGCTTCGTGCCTGGCTTGACTGAGGTGGTCAACACGATCCGTGCAGCGAACGTGGATACAAGAATAGGGATTCAGATTATGCAGTTCCTCAAGGTCGCCAGGAGCGGATGGAGGCAAAAGGTTGAGGACTTCAAGAAGGAAGATCTGCCGAAGATAGTTCAAGACCACGTTGATGGAGTCAAACGTGCTTTAGCAGCCGGCTTTGACTTCATCGAGCTCCACATGGCCCATGCATATGTTCTGGCCTCCTTCTTGTCACGGGTCAACAAAAGACCCGATGAATATGGTGGCAGCTTCGAAAACAGGATGCGGTTGCCCGTTGAGGTATACCGGGCGGTGCGGGAGACCGTGGGAGATGATTATCCCCTCGGCATCAGAATAAATGGAGAGGACTTTGTCATTGAAGGAAACACCTTAGAGCAGAGTGCGAGGATAGCCCGCAGGTTAGCTGAACTAGGCGCCGATTACGTCAGCGTGACTGCAGGGAGCCGTTTTGAGGACGCCGCTATCCCCGAAGAGGGGAACCCTCCCGACCCGATGTCCGGCTACAGTGGGCATCGGATGAGCCCCTGGTGGTGGTGGCCAGACGGCACCCATGTCTACTTGGCTGAGGGTATAAGAAAGGCCGTTAGGAAGGCCGGATTCGATACCCCAATAATCATCGCCGGTAAGATCCGGGAACCCAAACACGCCGAGCAAATCCTCCGGGAGGAAAAGGCAGACATCGTTGGCCTTTGTAGAGCACTCCTCTGTGACCCCGACTGGCCGATTAAGGCAAAGGAAGGCAAAGACAAGGAAATCGTGAAGTGTGTCGCATGTAACTGGTGTCTTGAGGCCGACTCCCGATATGAAAAGGTGAATTGCTGCCGGTGGCCCGAGGGGAGCCTGGCTGCTCCTGAACCGTTTACCCCAAAAGCGGCCCGTCCCGGTAAGATCAAGAAGGAAGACAGGTGATTGTGGCGGCACGTTGAGATTGCCGTACGGTCCCCTTTTAAGAACTTCCGGCGAATGGAGGTGATAACCGTGGCTAAACTCGATTTTCCACGGCACAGAAATAAAGATGCCCAAGAATATAGCACCAAGCGGTGGTGGCTTGGCATGACGCTCGGTGACATGCTTGATAAGACAGCTGATCTGTATCCCGGAAAGGAAGCGTTAGTGGACGACAGGGTTCGGCTCTCTTACTCAGAGCTCAGAGAGCGAGTGGACAAGCTTGCCGTAGGATTTATCAAATTAGGTATCGAAAAAGGCGACACCGTCCTGTTGCAGCTCCCTAACTGGGCTGAATATGTCTATTCGTATTTTGCCCTTCAGAAGGTAGGCAGCGTACCGGTGCTCTTGATTTCCGGGTATAGGCAACTGGAGGTGAGTCATCTGTGCCAATTAACCGAGGCCAGGGCGTGGATTGTGCCGGATACCTACCGCAACACAGATTATACAGCCTTTATGGGAGAGGTTAAGGAGGCAAACCCCCAGCTGGACTACATCATCTCGGTACGGGTAGCCGGCGAGAATAACAACTTCACCACCAACCTTGAAAGCCTTATGGATAGGGAGCTAACTGCCGAAGACAAGCAGGACTTGGCAGCCAGAAGGCCTTTGCCGAGTGATCTCGCCCATATACTACCCACCGGAGGGACCACTGGTCTACCCAAGGGCATCCCCCGCACCCACAACGATTATATGTGCAATATTGAATACGTTGCACGTGCGGGAGAAATGTGCACCGATGACATCTGGTTGGTAACGGTGCCGGTGGGGCATAACTTGGCACTGCTGGTGGGGGTTACCGGCTGTATCTTCACCGGCGGTAAACTGGTTTTGCTGGACTCTACAAGACTGGGTGATGTGTGCGGGGCTATCCAGAGAGAACGGATAACATTTATGCCAATTGTGCCCAGCTTGCTCAAAAGAATTATTGATTTTGAGGAATTGGCTGACTATGACATCAAATCCTTGAGAAAGATATCTGCCGGCGGAGAGGCCAGTACTCCCGAGCTCATCAGAAGCGTAACCGAAAAACTGGGCTGTAAATACATAAACGAATTCGGGATGAGCGAGGGACTCCTCTTTCGGACCAGGATCGACTACGACCTTGAGACCATCTGCACCACGATCGGGATGCCATGCTGCCCGTACGATCAAATCAGGATAATCGATCGGGACGGAACCGAGCTCCCTGTTAAGACCGACGGTGAATTAGCAACCAAGGGGCCGGGCATTTTTGCCGGATACCTGAAAAACCCCGAGGAAAACGAGAAGGCCTTCACCGCCGACGGCTTCTTCAGAACTGGAGACCAGGCGAGAAAGGATGCGTCCGGTAAGGTACGCATAACAGGGAGAATAAAGGATCTTATCATCAGGGGTGGTGAGAACGTCAGTCCTGGCCAAATCGAGGAGATATTGGCAACGTACCCAGGTGTTGCAGATGTTGCCGTTATAGGTATGCCCGATAAGGATTTGGGTGAGAGGGTCTGCGCGTACATCCAGCCCGCTGCCGGTGCGAAACTGGATCCCGAGAAGATTAAGGCATTCATGGAAGACAAAGGGGCTTCCAAGTTGCTGATTCCGGAGCGGTTCGAATTCATGGATGCCTTGCCAATGACCGAGGCAGTGAAGCACGACAAGAAGGCCCTGCGGGAAGATTTGAAACGGCGCTCAGGGCAACCGTAACGTTCAACAAAAACACCAAGGAGGCAAGACGGACAATGGCTAAGAATATTGATGAAGTTTTTACCGATTGTACCCTCTGTTACCACAGCTGTGGAACGAGAGTTGCGATAGAGGACGGTGACGGCGTTATTGTTCAAACGGACCGGGGTCAGGTGAAAATGAAGGCGAACGTTGATAAGCGAGTGGCCGAAGGGGTCGTGCTGGTTCTGCACGGGTGGCCGGGAGAGGTCAATGCAAACCTGTTGACCGATACCCAGTGCCGTGAGCCCATCATGGGGTACCCCCCAGATGAAATCGCTTTTGTGTGGCATTAAAAAGGCTTAACAGCACGAAAGGAGGAGGAATATGGAGATCAAGAAGCTTGGGGTTTTGGGATGCGGCCAGATGGGAGCCGGTATTGTACAGGTCTTTGCCCAGTCGGGTTACCAGGTTGTAGCCGTTGACACGGATGAGCAGATGTTGCACAAGGCGGTAAAATCCGTGGACAAACGACTGGCGGGTCGGGTTGAGAAGGGCAAGCTGGACCAGGCTGAGAAGGACAGCATAATGGCTCGAATAACAACCAGCACCAAAATGGAGGATTTGAGAGACTGTGACCTCATCGAGGAAGCCGTACCGGAAGACCTTGCATTGAAAAAAGAGGTCTTTGCCGAATTGGACAAGATCTGTCCCGCTCATACCATTTTTGGCACCAATACCTCCTGTCTTTCCGTGACCGATATGGCCGCGGCAACCAACAGGGGCGATAAATTGCTGGGCATGCACTTTCATAATCCCGCTCCGGTTATGCGCCTGCTGGAACTGGTGCGCACCATCATGACCAGCGAAGAGACCATCGAAACGGTAACGAACCTCGGCGAGACGCTCGGAAAGACCGTGGTGGTAGCTCCCGATGTAGGCGGCTTCATCGTCACCCGGCTCTTCACGCCCTTTCTGTTAGGGGCGGTTCACATGCTGGAAGCAGGGATCGCTACCAGGGAAGAAATCGATACCTCCATGAAGCTGGCAGTCAATCATCCGATGGGGCCTTTGGAGGTAATTGATTTTATAGGGCTGGATACGGAACTCGCCATCGACGAGATGCTCTACGAGGAGACCAAAGATCCCAAATATGCCCCTCCCCTCCTGCTAAAAAAGATGGTCGCCGCCGGTTGGCTGGGGAGAAAAACAGGCAAGGGGTTTTACGAGTACACATAAAAGCCCCTTGAAAACACCCTTGAATTCGCAGATCCTCTTTGGTGGATGTTGGGAATTCTTGCTGATAGTGTCAAACGGAATCAATGATTTTCTCTTGACAAGAAGTTTGGCCTTAGTATAGTAATGGTCATACCATTCATCCCCCCAAGTCATGAACGAGAAGTTGACATTCCAACCGTACAGAAGCCAGCGTGCATTCGAGCATGTTGCCGATCAGATCAAGCAGGCGATTTTGACCAAACGGTTGTGTGACGGTGATCGCCTTCCCCCTGAGCGTGAGTTAGCAGAACAATTCGAGGTAGGCAGGGTCACCGTCCGCGAGGCCTTAAGAACGCTTGAAACCATGGGATTGATCCAGATCAGGATGGGCAGTACCGGCGGAGCCTACGTGTGGGCCTCCAACCCAAACCGCATGCCCTCTATGATTATGGATAGGTTACAACTCGATGGGACTACTCACGGCCAGATGATCGAAGCCAGAATAGGCCTCGAATGCGCTATCATAGGCTCCACGGTCCAACACGCCAATACTGAGGATATCGCCAAGATATCACAGAACGTCGAAGAATCAAAAGAGATCTTCGAGCGCCTACGAGCCCGACAAGCAGTCTCGAACATGATCAACTTCCATATCTTGTTGGCGGAGGCATCGCATAATTTACCCTATATCATGTTCGTTCGCTCCATAATGGAATGGGCAGCAAGGGAGCTGACGGATTGGATTCCTTCACCCGATGAACAGAGATATTCGCATTTTTCCCACCGGCAAATACTCGCAGCAGTACAAGCCGGGAACACCAAAGCCGCTGAGCGTCTCTTGCGTGAACATATACAGAAAATAGGGATCCTTGTGTCACAGCGCGCACAGCAATAAGATTCCCTTATAGAGACTAGCTCCATATCAGACATCATCAGAAGGCCCGGAAGACCTTACCCGGTGGTTACTGGTGCCCCATATCATACAGTAACACACCACACAGCATTCGAGGCATTCAGCGATCAGTGGATCGGCATGTAAACAATCGGCCTTTACGTACATGACACGAGACACTGGCCTCTTACTCGAGCTACTCTCAAGATGTGCAACTGAAGGGTATTATGGCGAGCGCAATGAAGAACCATTATGGATGAAGCATCTTTGTGGGGAGGGAATGCTGCTATGAAACCGTATTACTGGATGACCGATTTTACCCCCCAAGAGGAATGGATTGATCAGCAGGGTCTATTCCTCTTGTTGGCCTTCTTTTTTACCGAAATTGGGGCGGGCCTGTATGGAGTTTCCCTTTTCCTCGGATTTTGGAGAGGATGCCTTGCAGGCTGGCTCATTTCTTGTGTGCTCGGAGGCGGCTTTCATTTGCTGTATCTAGGTAAGCCCTTGAGGGCCTGGCGAGCCGTGCTCAAGCCCCGTACCTCAGAGTTATCGAGGGGGATGGTCTTTATGATTCTTTTTGCAGGGATTGGAGCAATCCATATTGCACCTTCTCTGAGTTTCCTCGGTTTTCTTCCGTGGCAGAGCGACATCCTGCTTTTCAAAATAGTCATGGCCGTTCTGTGCTTTTTCGTGATCACCCACGGCTTCATGATTATGAATGTTATCACGGGTATTCCTTTCTGGAACTCGGCAATTCTCCCGGTGCTTGCCCTGGCATCAGGAGTGTGGCTTGGAACCCAACTCGGTACGGCTGTAAGCTTTAGCTTGTCAGAGGGAGAAATCCTCACCTCAATGGAGCCGGTGGCACGGTGGTTTCTTTTTGTCTACATCTTCCTGAGCCTCTTTTTTCTCTGGAACTCCGCTCATTCTTCATCGGCAGCGCAAGCATCGTTGGGGGTGCTGGTCAAAGGCGATCTTGCTCCGCTCTTTTACGGAGGCGTCGTTCTCATTGGTTTTGTAGTCCCGCTCGTCATCACCTTCTATTTCTGGGCAAACAGCAGCGTTTTGCCAAGCTATGGCCTCGCCTCCGTAAGGGTCATTTGTGCGTTCCTTGGGGATTTGACCTTACGGTACACCATCTCCAAATCGGGGAGATATGCCCCACTTATCTATTCCAATCTCGTACAGGGCTGAAATTCGGCAGCATGTCCGCTTACGTGGAACATTTCGTGAACCTTTAGGCCTGACTAAAGGGCATTTGGAGGAACTGGTATGGCTAGATGGGGAATGGTTATTAACACTCACACGTGTATCGGGTGCTATAATTGCATGATAGCGTGCAAAGCAGAGCATTTCTTGCCGCCGGGCATATTCTTCGCGAGAGTCCTGATTGGGGAAAGCGGAAGATATCCATCGGTGCGCAAACTGATCTATCCTGTTCTCTGCAACCATTGTGAAGACCCCTCTTGTGTTGACGTGTGTCCTACCGGAGCCACCACACAACGGGAAGACGGCATTGTTACGGTAGACCAGGATATCTGTATAGGGTGCCGGAATTGCCTGATCGCTTGCCCGTACCAGCAAAGGAGCTATCTCTCAAAGGATGAGAGGGAGTATTTTCCCGGACAGGGACTGACCCCTTTCGAGGAGATCGGAAAAGTGCTTTACCCATTGGAAAAGGGGACTGTGGCAAAATGCACGTTCTGCATCGAGAGGATCGATGAGGGTTTGAAAAAAGGCCTGACCACTGGTGTTGATCGTGATGCTACTCCGGCATGTGTTAACGCCTGCCCCGTGAGTGCACGACATTTCGGCGATCTGGATGATCCTGTAAGCAATGTGTCCGTGTTGATACGCGACAAAAAGGCCGCTCCCTTACACCCCGAGTATGGTACACAGCCGTCAGTATACTACATTACAACTGGCTGAAAAGGGAAAGGATATACCGTGATTGAGATTAGATTTCACGGACTTGGCGGGCATGGAGCGGTTGTCGCCGCGAAGTTCCTTGCCGATGCAGCCGCGAAAAGCGGGTATCAAGCCCAGTCCTTTGCGTCTTACGGTGCCCTGAGGCGTGGCGGCAAAGTTGAGAGTTATGTGCGGATCTCAGAGGCGCCCGTGCGGCTACACTGCAAGATGTATGAGCCCGATTGTGTGGTCCTTATGGATGAGCGCCTGCTCGACGATGAACAGGTCATGAGCGGGTTAAAGGATCGTGGAAAGGTATTGATCAATAGCCCCAAACCGGAAAAAGTGTTTTCAGGTTTGGATCAATTCGACGTGTACACTGTAGACGCTTATCGAATTGCCAGCGAAAAGGGGCTGGTTCTCCCCGGAGGCATGCCGGTCATCAATACCACCATACTCGGTGCACTGGTTGGGATGTTGGAGGTGATTCGCCTTGAAGATCTGGCGGAGGTAATCCGAGCCGGTACGCCAAAGGCCGAGAAGAATGTCGAGTGTGCCGTAGCTGGTTATGAACAGATCATAGCGCCTTTATCGGATGCGCCATTAGTAGAACCCCCCCGGCAGGCCGATGGCACAATCCAAGCTTCAACTGAACGGTATCCCGTTTACGATCCTGGTAAGATGGAGCGCTGCAACAAATGCCAGATCTGCTATATGGTGTGTCCAAGCCTGGCCATCAGTTTTCAATTAGAGCCATTTGAGCTTCGCGTGGATAAACAGCTCTGTGCACGCTGTGGTATCTGTATAGAGGAGTGCCCTCGTGGGGCGATATCGTGGGGAAGGAATGGACATGATTAAGGTAATTACGGGAAACGAAGCGGCTGCCTATGGTGCGCTTTTAGCGCAGCCAGGGGTTGTCTGTGCCTATCCTATCACCCCTCAGTCGAGAATCCCCGAGCAACTATCTGAATTCCATGCCCAGGGGCTTTTGAAAGGCACGTTCGTGAATGTTGAATCGGAAATGGCAGCCTTGGGCTACGTTACTGGTGCCTCCATGGCAGGGGTAAGGGTGTTTACGGCCACATCCTCCCAGGGCCTCGCCTGGATGCACGAAGGGCTCCACTGGGCAGCCGGAGCTCGACTGCCCATCGTGATGGCCAACGTGAACCGGCCTCTCGGTGCACCATGGAATCTCACGTGCGATCAGATAGACAGTCTGGCCCAGAGGGATACGGGTTGGATGCAGTTCTACTGCGAGTCTAACCAAGAAATCATGGATACCGTTATCCAGGCTTACAAGATCTCCGAATCCCTGTCCATCCCCTCAATGGTGTGCCTGGACGGCGTGTACCTGTCTTACCTTTCAGAGACCGTTGAAATTCCCGAGCAGGCAGCGGTGGACGAATACCTCCCCAAATACGACCCGTCCTTCAAATTAGCCGGAGGCGGCTGGAAACTCTATGATATAGCCCCGCCGGAGCAAGACGCCCATGCCGGTGACTTGATGCGAGACAGATACTATCTCCATAAACTTGAAAGCAAATGCGTGGCCAGAGCGCTTGAGTGCGACGAAGAATTCCGCACCGCCTTTGGCAGAGGGTATCCTCCAGTCGAGGAATATTGCTGCGAAAATGCGGATACTGTGGTCGTTATGTCGGGAAGTGCCGTCGGAACGTGCAGATCCGTCATTGATTCCATGCGGCAACAAGGCTTGAGCGTGGGAATGGTAAAGATCAAGATGTTTCGCCCCTTCCCAAAGGAACTTCTCCGAACTGCGCTGGGCGAGAAGAAAAAGGTCTTGGTGATCGAAAGGGACCTCTCCCCCGGACAATGCGGCATCTTTTTCCAGGAGTTGAAATGGGCCCTGTGCGGATCGGACCCGTTCCCGGAGCTCTATGGATTCGTCTCGGGTTTGGGCGGGGCAGATATCACCCCCAGATTAATTGAAGAAGCTATCCGTTTTAGTAGTAACTCCGAGAGCCCGAATCAGGATGTCATCTGGCTCGGATTAGCATCAAGGGAAGACCAAGATGAATACGACAGAAACGCAATTACGATACACTGACGAAGAGTATATTCAACCTCCCCACGGGTTTTGCCCCGGCTGTGGGGTGGCCTTGGCATTGAGATATTTTCTTAAGGCCGTCGGAGAAAAGGTGATTATCGTGGCACCTCCCGGATGCGCTGCACCAAGCATTTCATTTCCAAAGCCCAGCCTGGTTTATGAGGGACGTCGTATTGACGTCATACACTGCCCCTTCGGTTCCGCTGCGATCATAGCAGGAGGCATTAAGTCTGCCTTGGTGGCACGAGGAGATACGGAAACCCAGGTAGTTGCCTGGGCAGGGGACGGGGCGACCTTTGATATTGGTTTTGGAGGAGTCTCAGCTGCGGCGGAGCGAAATGAAAATATTATCTACGTATGCTATGACAACGAAGCGTATATGAACACTGGCAATCAGCGAAGTGGAGCAACACCATGGGGTGCAAAAACTGCAACCAATCCCCCGCCGGATCAAAAAAGTGAAAACAAAAAAGACATAATGTGGATCATGATGGGTCACTACCCCCCGTACACGGCTTCAGCCACAGTTGCCTATCCGGATGACCTCATGACCAAGGCAAGAAAGGCGAAAGAGATCAGCGGGTTTCGCTTCTTTCACATACTAACCCCTTGTATACCGGGATGGGGCTATCGTTCGGAATTGACGGTGAAGATATCAAGACTAGCAGTCCAAACCAATCTATTCCCACTTTACGAAATTGAGGATGGAACCAAGATAACTATTAATAAGAAACCAAAGGCAAAAAAATTGGAGGAATTTGTAAAACTGCAAGGACGATTCAAGCACCTGACATCACATGAAATTAAGCAGATGCAGACTCTCGTTGAGAAAAGATGGGATAGGCTCAACCGATTGGCCGATCTGCGGGAGTAATACCCTTGGAGAAGTGCCGCCTCTGCGGAGTGGGATCAAGCGAGCACCTGTGATCCAGGACTCCTTTCCATGGTTTGCATCATAGGAGAGGCCTCAGGGCCTTGTTTATAATCACTGACCATGTCAGTGGATGTAATTTCTTATTAACCAAAAGGAGGGGTAGAGATGAAAAAGCTACTAGTTTTAAAGGTTATGGGACTTGCGCTGATTCTGTTGGCGCTCATGGTGTTCAGCAGTGTTGCTGTTGCTGGGTCCGATAAGACACTCAAGATTGGCAATACGGTACCCATGAAGGCAAAGGAAGGGATCCAGATCAAGAAATGGCTTGAATTGCTTGCGGAGCGGCTCAACCAGGACGGCGGTCTCGTCGTGAAGGGGGTGAAATACAACGTACAGATCATCTCCTATGACGATGATTATAGCGCCGATACGGGCCGGGCTGCGGCAGAAAGGCTCATCTACCAAGACAAGGTCAAGCACATCATCTGCCAGTGGGGTTCCGCCCCCATTGTGGCAACCCTCATGATCGCTGAACCCAATAAGGTCCTACAGATCGGAAACGGCATGACCGAGAAAACCATGGAGACCCAGTGGAACTATTACTACCGCACCCCTTCGCTTTTCTGGATCAACGGCCAGCAAGTGGAATGGGTGGAAGAATTCAAGAAGAGGGGCCTTCCCATGTCCGTCGTGATGATCAATCCGGATGATGTGACGGGCCGGGGGGCCACCAAGAAAAACGAGATGCTTTTTAACAACATAGGTGTCAAGATCCTGGATCAACTTTTCTATAAGCGAGGGACAACCGATTATACCCCTTTTGCCACCAAGATCAAATCCTTGAATCCCGGTTTTGTAGATACCGGCACGACCATTGGCGGGGCCCCCACCCTGCTCCTCGCAAAGGCCCTCTATGACGTAGGGTACAAGGGTGGCAAGTTTTTCAATAATATGGCGGATACATGGAAAGAGATTGTTGACAAGGTGGGTGCAGAGGCGATTGAGGGGGCTGTCGGGGGCTTTAAGGATCCCCGTGAATATCGTACTGAAAAATGGGCTCTTGAGCTCTGCGACGCCTATGAAAAGAAGTACGGCGTTTGGGAAACTGATTCCGTGAACTGGATAAATGGCTGGTTTGCCCTAATGGCTGCCATAAAGAAGGCCGACAGTCTGGATCCGGACGATTTGACCAGGGCCCTTGATGGTCTAAAGTTTCCGGGGCTTTATGTCAACAGCAAATTTGTTTCCAGGCCTGATATGAACAACCCGAGAACGTGCGATGCCGTAGGGCAACAGATATGGGGCAAAATGACAAACGGGAAATTCCGGGTGATGCCCATCATTTCCATTGAGGAGAATTACAAGCAGTCCGTGGTTTCCTACGGCCTCGAAAAAGCCTTTGGATTGCAATAGTCCTCTGGAATTTGCAGCGCACCTCCCTCTACCTTGTCGCCCCGGATGGGTAGAAACGACCGGATTTTTAAAAGAACCGGAGGTCATTTAGAATGGATCTATCTTTGTTCTTTCAGTGCCTTGTAAACGGGCTGGCATTGGGCGGCATCTACGCGCTTGTTGCTTCGGGTTTCACCCTGGTCCTCGGCACCATGAGGATATTCAATTTCGCCCAGGGAGAATTCTACATGCTGGGCGCCTTCGTCACCTTCGGCGTCTGTGAGGTTCTCAACCTGAACTACTTTGCAGCACTGGTCGGTGCCTTTTTGACGATGGCCTTGCTGGGAGTAATCCTCCAGCGATTTGTCATCCGCTATACCTACGGCGGCTTTTTCCATACCGTACTTGCGACCATTGCTTTTTCGATGATAGTACAGCAGACCGCGGTAATCACCTTCGGCAAGACAGACAGATTCATCAGCCCCGTAGTGAAGGGTCGAATGCAGATCGGGGAAGTGATTGTGTCGAATGACAAACTGCTACTCATATTCCTGGGGGCAGCGCTCATCATCCTCTTGTACTACTTCATGAAGCTGAAGGTCGGTAAGGCCATGCGGGCGGTTACGGAGGACCAGGAGGTGGCGGGACTTCAGGGCATAAACTCTCGCAGGATTTTTACCATAACCATGGCCCTTGGTTGTGGTCTTGCAGGCATAGCAGGGGCTGTTATCGCGCCGGTTTTGGGCGCAACAGCAGGTATGGGACACGGTATATTCATCAAGATTCTCCTGGTGATCATTATTGGAGGCATGGGCAGCATGCCCGGAGCCCTTCTGGCCGCTCTCCTGATTGGATTGATAGAGAGCTTCGGCTATCAGTTCATTGGCGGTTACAATGAACTGCTCCTTTTATGCTGCCTCATGCCTCTTTTATTCTTGAGGCCAGGGGGGTTGTTGGGTCGGCCCCTGGCTATCCCGGAGTAAAGGATAGAACCCCACATGACGTCACATATGAAGCGCCTTGCAGTTTTAGGAATCCTCACTTTGTTCATTTTAATTCCGCTTTTTGTAAGGAGTGACTATTTTCTCCACCTCCTCATTTATACAAGCATGTACAGCATCCTCGGCATGGGCTTCAGCATTATGTGGAAGAACCGCCTAATCACCTGCGGCCAGGCAGGTTTTTGGGCCGTTGGGGCCTATACCTCGGCCATGCTGGTGACAAGGACGGGTCTGTCCTTCTGGCTTGCCCTGCCCATCTCAGGCATGGCATCAGCCCTTTTCGCCCTGTTTATTTTTTCCGCTGCCCTGAGGGCGGGGCCGCTCATATTTTTCATGATAAGCCTTGTTTCGAGTTTTATCGTCATGGAGGTTCTCGGCACCGTGGAGTTCTTTGGAGGATGGGAAGGCCTCATGGGTATCCCCAGACCTTCCATAGGATCCTTTGTTTTTTTGAGCAAGACCTCATTTTTCTATTTTGTGCTGGCCCTGTTGGTGCTGAATATCATCGCATATTACGCCCTCTATAAGTCACGCATCGGTCGGGCCTGGACAGCCATTGGATCTAGCGCGAGGCTGGCCGAGGTTCAAGGGATCAACGTCTACAGATACAGGCTTGCAGCAACGGTCATCGCCTGCTTTTTCGCAGGGGTGGTCGGCGCCTTTTATGCCCACTATCAAACCATGCTGGTACCGAATACGTTCAGTTTTCTTCTGTCCATCTATGTCCAGATGTTCGCATTGATCGGCGGCCTTGGCTATTTTATCGCAGGACCTATTGTGGGAGCAGGGGTGATGGTGTTTCTTCCGGAGCTTTTGCGTGTGACAGAGCAATTCCAACCCATAGTTTTCGGCATCCTCATCATCTTTATCGTCATTTTCTTGCCTGGTGGTATCCTGAGTATCACTGATCGCTTTTCTCGGCTTATTGGCGGTGATTTATTTCGGCGGAGAGGTTAATCGGCGACCTATAGGAGAGAGACATAGATTAGGGGTTGAGTATGGCACTACTCGAAATCAGAAGTCTGAGTAAATATTTCGGAGGGCTGGCTGCGGTTAGCGAGCTGGACATGGACGTGTCCGAGTCGGAGATATTGGGCCTGATAGGTCCAAACGGCGCCGGCAAGACCTCCGTCTTTAATCTGATCAGCGGGTTCTTCCCTGTCACAAGGGGCGAGGTGAGATTTAAAGGTGAGGCCATAAACCATTTGAAACCGCACGAGAGAGCCAAGCGGGGGATTGGGCGAACTTTCCAACAATCGGTCTTGTTCATGGGGTCCTCGGTATTTGAAAATGTCTTTACCGGATTTCATATGAGCTACAAAACGGGGCTGCTCCAGCAATTTCTGCACACAGGGGCAGCGCGGCAGGAGGAAAGCGCTGTCAAGCTGGAGACCCTGGAGATATTGGACTTTATGGGGATGGCCCATCTTAACGAGGAGGTTGCGGCAAACCTCTCCCACGGTCACCAACGGATTCTCAGTATCTGTGTTGCCCTGGCTTCAAACCCTCGGCTCCTTCTCCTGGACGAACCGGTGACAGGGATGAACCGGGCCGAGACTTCAAACACGATAGAGCTTATCAGGCAGCTCAGGGAAAGAGGTAGGACAATCGTTTTGGTAGAACATGACATGAAGGCTGTCATGGGCCTTTGCGACCGGATCGTGGTCTTAAACTATGGAAAGAAAATCGCCGAAGGGCTGCCTGACGAGATCAAGAAAAACAAAGAGGTCATTGGAGCGTATCTCGGCAAAGAGGGAGCATGAAAAGATGTTGCTTGAGGTTAAAGATCTTTATGTCCATTACGGAAAGGCGGAAGTCTTGAAGGGGATCTCCATAGGCCTTGATGAAGGAAAAATCGTTACTCTTATCGGGGCCAACGGGGCCGGGAAGACAACTACCTTGAGGACCATCTCCGGGATCAAGGTGCCGACCTCGGGTGCAATCTGGTTTCAGGGTAGGCGGATAGACGGCATGCCGCTCCACGAGATTGTCAGATTAGGCATCTCTCAAGTCCCAGAAGGCAGAATGGTTTTTGTGACCATGACCGTACACGAGAATTTGGTATTAGGGGCCTACTTGCGGAAAGATAAGCGGGCGGTCATGAGGGATCTTGAGAATATCTATGAACATTTCCACGTCTTAAAGGCGAGGAGTAGTCAGCCAGCCGGAAGCCTCAGTGGTGGCGAGCAGCAGATGCTTGCTTCTGCCCGGGCCCTGATGGCCCGACCGAAGCTTCTTTTGATGGATGAGCCGAGCATGGGTTTGTCCCCCTTGCTTGTGGAAGAGGTTGGCAAGATAATCTCCGATATTAACCGGGGCGGCGTCAGCATTATACTGGTAGAACAAAATGCACGTATGGCGTTCTACCTTGCCCACTATGCGTATGTGCTGGAGGTGGGCAGTATCATCTTACAAGGAACTGGTGAGGAGTTGTCTAGTAATCCCGGCGTACAGAAGGCCTATCTGGGTGGATAGACGGGTTCAAAAAGGATAGTAAGGAGGAGAGCATGAGTAACAGAAAATCAATTGAGGAAGATGTATTGATTCCAACTCAGTGCAGCAGATGCTACGCCCAATGTGGTATCCGTGTTCGACGGGTAAACGGAGTAGCCGTCGGAATAGAGGGGGTCCAAGAGTCCACCTTAGGAGCGGGAGGCGGACTGTGTGCTAAAGGTTCAGCCGGTCTACAGGTGCTCTATGATCCCAATCGATTGACTAAGCCGCTGAAAAGGACAAACCCCGAAAAGGGGCTACACGTTGACCCTAGATGGAAGGAGATCTCTTGGGAAGACGCCATTGGTGAGACCGTGGACAAGCTGAAAAAGGTGATTGATGACAGTCCCAGCAAGATCCTCATTCAGGGGACCACATGCCGTGTCATGAGGAATACAACGGACTTCCTCTTTCCCCTTGCCGCGGGTCTCTCCTCCTCAAAAGGAAGGCCCCATGCATGGCCCGGAGGCGGAGGACTTCACTGTGGTAATGGTGCACATGAGAATACCGGCATGGTGCATGCATCTTGGTCGCATGTTCCCGACTTCAGGTACTGCAATTACGCCCTCTTCTTTGGTGCCAGCAAGGGTCATGGGTCAGGCCATTCTGCTATGATAACGGCCCGGCAGGCAGCGGACGCCAAATCGAGGGGTATGAAACTCGTGGTTTTCGATCCCATTGCCAATTTCAGCGGCGGAAAGGCCACTGAATGGGTCCCGATTCTTCCAGGGACCGATCTGGCTGTCTGTTTGGCAATAGCCAACATAATCGTCAACGAGATAGGCGTTAGCGACGAAAAATACATTGCCCTCAAGACCAACGGACCCTACCTCATCGGCCCCGACGGCCGCTACGTAAGGGAAAAGGGTAAGCCCGAAAAGCCGATAACCGTTCCAGGCCGTTTCGGTCTGGGGCCGCCCCTCGAAGTTGTAGGCTGCGATGACACCAATAAGCCCCTCGTATGGGATCCTGTGGAAGGCAAGGCCAAGGTTTATGATGACCCCAGCATAAAGGAGTATGCCCTCTTCGGAGAATACGAGGTAGACGGGGTTAGGTGCCATCCTTCATTCCAATTAATCAAGGATCACCTGAAGCAGTTCACAGCGGAATTTGCCTCAGAAATTAGCACGGTTCCCGCCGAGACAGTCAAAAGAATCGCCCACGAGTTCTTTGAGGCCGCCCAGATAGGGGCCACAATCAGAATCGATGGCCATGAATTGCCGTTCAGACCGGCCTCGGCCGTGCTGTTTCGAGGCGGCGAGGGCCATGAAAACTCGCATCTTACCTGCCTGGCCGTATCCTTGCTCAATGCCGTCGTAGGTAATTGCGAGGTGCCCGGTGGCACTCTGGGGTGGCCGGCAAGATCTCTCGGTTATCCCGGAACCGGGAAATTGAAATTTGAGCCCTATAAGGGTGTAGACGGGATGATTGAGACGGACTATTTTTTCACCAGGCTCCATGGGCCCTGGCCGCCCCACCTGCCCCATCGGGCTGACGATGCCTCTTTACAGAACATATTCACCCTGGCACCGTTTACCTTTACCTATGGTTCAGGTGATCAGGAAGAGCTCTGGAAAAAGCTTGGCATAGACCACAAATTTGAAGCTCTGTTCAGCTACGGATGCAATACCATTATGAGTCTGGCAAACCCAGTTGTGACAGCAGAGTCGCTTAAGAAGATCCCTTTCATCGTGGTATTTGAGATCTTCAATACTGAACTGACCGAGGGTTTCGCCGATATTGTATTGCCTGACACCGTTTATTTGGAAGAGGCTTCCTGGGTGGAGGGATATGCCTTTAACTTTAACCATGCCCCAGGCATGGATGACTGGTGTTACCATATTCAACAACCTGTTGTTGAACAGAAGCCCGGCGTAAGGAATATTAACGATGTCATCAGGGAAATACTGCACCGTCTCGGGAGGACGCCGCAGGTCAACAATTTCTACAACTACTTTTGTGAGTTCGACGAAAAGAACAAACTGGGGCCTGATGAAAGGCCTACCCAGGTTGAGATGTGTGACAAGGCCTTGAAGTATTTCTTCGGCGAAGAACATGATTGGGAGTACTTCAAAAAGCATGGTTTTGTCAGGTGGCCAAAAAAGGTGGAAGAGGCGTATTGGAGGTACTTTATCGATGCCAGGCATCCAATATATCTGGAGTATTTGATCGATATTGGAGAACGGGTCAAAGCGCTCACACAAGAAGCCGGAATAACCGTGAATGTTGACCAATACAACCCTTTGATCTCCTGGTTCCCATGCACGATTCACCGTCTCGCAGACACCGAATACGACCTTTACTGCTTTTCGTATCGCGATATCCTGCATACCGGATCTCACACCATGGAGCAACCGTGGATCGACGAGGCAAGCAGAATGAATCCGTATACCTATAATATTACGATAAACTCAGAAACGGCCAAAAACAAGGGGCTCAAGGACGGGGACACGATCGAAATCGAATCATCTACCGGAGGCAAGGTTCGTGGCCCCATAAAATTGATGGAAGGCCAGCACCCCAAGATGCTGGGCATAGCAGCGTGTAGCGGTCACTGGACCAATGGAATGCCCATTGCAAGGGGCAAGGGAGTCCACTACGACGCCCTTATGGCTTGTGATTTGGAACATGTGGATCCTATAAGCCTGAATATTGAAACGGCTGCAAGGGTCAAAATACGCAAGGTTGAGCCGTAGTGCCCGTATGAGGAAATCTATGAGATAACCTTGAAGGATATTCGGGAGATACGGAGACAGCAGAAAGGAGTAGGCTCGTGAAATTAGGACGGTTCGTCATCGATACACACGTTCATGCCCAGAGACACGCCGCCGGCCCGGAATTAAAGAAGCTGGGCATGGATGATCCGAGAAAGATCGGGTACAAGGATCTTGCACGGATTATGCCCTATTTAGAGACCTATGACAATTCCGAGAGGCTGTTGTACGACATGGAGTGTTATGGCATAGACATGTGCGTTTTGCATCCGGCCTTCGGAATGAGCAATGACCTAAACGTGGCTCTGGTGGAGAAGTACCCAGACAAGTTCGTTGCACTGGCCACTGCGAAGGACACGGTAGACAGGGCCGTGAAGGGTGAGATCGAATGGACCATCGAAGCGGCCATTGAAGAGCTGGATGGATTGCTATCAACGGGCAAATTTGTTGGAATCGGGGAAGGCATGCCGTCGCGCTCCCATACAGGGAGAATTCAGAAAACCTATTCCCAGACCGAGCGGATGGACGAGTTGAGAAAGGTTATGGATCTGGCCCAGAAACATGGGGTAGTAGCGCATGTCCATACCGGATCGCCGATGGGATATCAGATTACCTATACCGTCTGGCCGGAGAATTTTCATCCCAACTGGATCCGGGACCTGGCTGCCGAATACCCCGACGTGCCGATTATTTTTGATCATGGCGGCATGCAGGGGGGGCGGTGGGATCACCTCGTCGAAGAATGCATCCAGGTGGCTGCTAACCACCATAACGTGTACCTTGAAACCGGCCTTTACTGGACCGAACTGTACTATAAGGCATTGTCAGATCCGAATGTGGGCCCCGAAAAGCTCATGTGGGGTACCGATTGGGGAGCGAGCATTCCTATTTATACGCAGCTCGGCTCGAACCCCCAAACATATGCCGTTCAGGTACACAAAGAAGGTATCGTGACGCACCAGGTAGATGTCATGGGGTGGAGCCTCAAGCAGGTAAGCCGGTTGAATATCTCCCAGGATGACATGAATTTGATCCTTGGTGGCAACGCGCTCCGCGTTCACAAGATCGAATTTCCCTTGACCCGCATGTTCAGGGATCTGTCTTAAATCATAACCGTAAGGCTATTGGGATTGCTTCCGTCCCATAGCCAATAGATGGTCCTGGGCCCTGGGTATGAGATTAGAGGTGGCATTTTTGCTCATGGCATCAACCTCACCTCGACAACAATCAGGCCGGTATTTACATGGATGCTGATGGGAAGTCATTACTGGAGGGACTTTATTGCGTAGCAATCTTATAGATGGATTTGGCGCGATAGTGGCGGCGAAGAACGCACATATTCTCAAAAAGGTCATGTTCGCCACGGTAGAAGCGTTTCTAAGAGGAGCTCTGTTTCGCAAGGAAAGCCGTGCCCCTATCGAGCCTCCTGCACAAGACCGAATACCCAGCCCGGGACGATGCCAGGTGGCTCAAGCATACACTATTCCGTTGTGTTAATGGCCAGATGAGACTATCCACCAAAGAAGTGAAACGCCTGTGCAAGGAGTAACGTTTGTTTCTGCCCATTCATCGCGAATAGAAACGTCTTATATCCGAGGGAGGATATCTTTGAAATGTTGCCCAACTATAGTGTTTTGAACCCCGATCTGGAGCGGCTATCCGAAGAAGAGGTCAAGGCGTTACAGACGGGGCGCCTCATAAACCAGGTCCGCCACTGCTACGAGAATACGCCGTTTTGGCGCACGAAATTTGATGAGGCTCGCATACGGCCCGACGACATCCGCTCTCTTACAGACCTTCCCAACATTCCTTTCTCCACCAAGGCGGAACTACAAGAGGATCAAGGGGAAAATCCACCGTTTGGAAGCTATCTGGGCGTAGATCGCTCAAGATTAGTAAAATACTTCAGTACCTCGGGCACGACCGGCCGTCCCATCGTTCGCGTATACAGCGACCGTGACTGGTCTTACGTACGATCATTGTTCCAGCGGAGGCCCTCTCTCGTACCCGGCGACATAGCCGTGTTGCTGGGACCCACCGACGGCCTGCTCGGGCCTACTGCCGGAGTCGAGGGGTGGGAGGCAATGGGAGCGCTCGTGGTTCGGGCGGCCAGATACAGTACCGAGGAGAAAATCCATCTTATACATGATCTAAAGCCGAAGATGGTGTGTGCCACTGCATCGTTTCTCTTATACCTTGCCGAGACCGCTGAAAAGTCTGAGAAGCCATTCTCAAAGATCGGGGGCGTACCCCTGCTTCTCTCGGTTGGTGAGCCGGGAGCGGCCATACCCGCCACCAGAGAGCGACTACTGCGAGCATGGTCAGCTGAGGTCGTAATAGACGGTTTCGGGATTACGGAACTCTTCCCGCTGGGAAATAGCTGTCCAGACTGCGCTGATACCCACATTGCTAATGATTTCATGATCGTAGAGGCAGTTGATCCTGAGACAGATACCGTATTGCAGCCAGGCCAGCGCGGGGAAATCGTTTATACCAATATCATTGGCGAGACCCAACCGTTGCTCCGATACAGATCCAGGGACATGGGTTGTATCGCACCCTTTGGTCCCTGTCCCGGATGCGGTTCCAATGCAACCCGTATTGTCGGCGGAATTCAGGGCCGCGTTGATGATATGGTCTGGTATAAGGGCATCAATATCTTTCCGTCTGCTGTTGAAGCGGTAGTGAGAGGGTTGGACGAGCTTTCGAACGAGTTCGAGATTGTCTTAGACCAGGACGGTGCAACCCAGACCTTGACTGTTCGTGCCGAGGTGCTGGCGAGCTACCCTGCTGACCGGCATGACGAACTCAAAAAGAGGTTGGAGGAAAAACTCGTAAAAGCTCTTGAAGGTGTTCGCGCCGGAGTAGAGCTTTTAGAGGAGGGGACACTTCCTAAAACCCAGTATAAGGGGCGGCGTGTGCGAGACAACCGTACAAGCTAGGGAGCAGTCAATACAAAAAACAATCCAACAAAAAAAAGGAGGAGGAAATGAAAAAAGGTTTGCTTTTGACATTGGCTGGGGTTTTGTTCGGGACCCTCATCTTTGGCCTTTCTTCGCCGGCCCTTTGCCAAGACGCCATTACTCTCAGATTATCGAGCTTTGTCCCACCCGTGCATTTCATGAACGCCGTAATCTACAAGCCATGGATCGAAATGATCGAAAAGCGCACTGATGGAAGACTCAAAATTAAGGTGTACTCCGGCGGCGCCCTGGGCAAGGCACAGGCTCAGTACGACATGGCCGTTCGAGGGGTAGCGGATATTACGTGGGGTATCCTGGCCTATACGCCCGGCCGCTTTCCCCTCACAAGCGTCATGGAGCTCCCCTTCATGTCTCCCTCTCCCGAGGTCGGCAGCCGTATCGTGTGGAGGCTTTATGAAAAAGGGCTTTTGAAGTCGGAATTCAATGATATAAAACTCCTGGCCCTGGCAATGCCTCCCGGTATGGACCTACACACAAGTAAGAAACTGGTGAAGTCCTTAGAGGATATGAAGGGTATGAAGATCAGAACCCCTTCTCCCATGATGGGAAAGCTGATCAAGAAGTGGGGGGCCGTCCCGGTTGCAATGCCTGCCACGGAGGTCTACCTCTCACTGGAGAGGGGTGTGATCGATGCCATCTTTATCGACCCGTTGACCCTCATGGGCATCAGGGGCAACGAGGTAACCAAGTACCATACGAGGGTCGGCATTTCAGCCACCGTGGTCTTTCTGGCCATGAACAAGAACACATGGAATCGTCTGCCACCGGATATCCAAAAGGTTGTGGATGAGCTTACCGGCGAGTGGTGGACTGCAGACTACCACGGAAAAATCGCCACCAAGGCCGTTGTCGGCACCGTGGAGAAGCTCGAGAAGGCAGGCCATACCGTCTATCTACTTCCACCTAAGGAGATGAAGCGATGGGAGGAGTCGGCCGCCCCCGCCTTTGACGAATGGATGCAGGATATGGAGGGCAAGGGACTTCCTGGCATACAGGTGGTAAAAGAGGCCCTTCGGCTCAAGGCCGAGCTGACAAAATAGCGCAAAGAAGGTTGTAGTACACTAGGTCGGGTCTGCGCCACTGCCATGATTGGCGGAGACCCGATCTCCTGCTTGCAGGCGTATATTGGATGGCGGTGAACCTCTTCTGCTTAGCCCCAGCTCTCCAGAAAACCTTGAAGAAAACTGAGCCCGGGGCTAGATGGGGGCCACAGCAGGGGGATAAGTGGTCTTATGGGAAAACCCTTGTCTTCCCTGTCTTCGCCTGGGCATAGCTGCGTGTGTCTATCTGCCGACCGTTGATGCTCAGTTTCTCTTGATAGTCGTCATTCTACAGAGGGTAACATGACCGAGACACAGTCTTTACAGCGCCTAAGGGGGTCCGTTGATGCAGCGAGTCGAGGGGTGAACAGCATTGGCGTGACGCTCCTCATGGGAATGATGCTTTTGATAGTCGTAGATGTATTTCTGCGTCGTGTCTTTAGCCGGCCCATCATGGGCTCATTTGAGATCGTTCAATTCACATTGTGCATGCTGGTTTATCTGGGATTGGCCTACACCACCATCCAAAAGGCCCACATCACCGTTGACCTCGTCCTCACCAAGTTCTCGGAAGGTACTCGAGCACTGATCGAAAGCCTCACGCTCTTACTCAGCCTGGGCTTCTTTATCCTGATCACCTGGCGAAACATACCGAGAGCACGCGAACTGTGGCTTGAGAAAGCAACATCAGCCTTGCTGTCTATTCCTACCTTCCCCTTCTACTATGTACTTGCGTTCGGCTGTGGATTGCTTTGCCTGGTCCTTCTGGTGCAGATGATAGACACATGCTCCAAAGTCTTCAGGCTCGTTCCGATAATTCGTGCTGTTGTGCTGTACCTCAGTGGCCTTGGTCTTCTTTTCGTGTTGTTTGCCGTTTCATTTCATTTGTTTAAATGGGAATTGACTCCGCTGGTCGCTGGCACACTCGGGATTGCCGTTCTCTTTACGCTCATGGCGGCGGGGATGCCGATTGGCTTCGCCATGGGACTGGTGGGATTAGCAGGTTACTGCTATATCGTAGCTGTTGATGCGGGGATTAGCCAGTTGGAAAGCGTGCCTTTTGACGTGGGCTCCGACTATATTTTGAGCGTTGTACCCCTCTTTCTTCTGATGGGCCAGTTTGCCTTCTATTCCGGCCTGAGCGAGGATTTGTACGACACCTTTTACAAATGGCTCGGTCAATATCCAGGCGGACTGGCTATGGCTACCATAGGCGGATGCGCTGCCTTTGCCGCAGTCAGCGGATCCAGCGTGGCAACTGCGGCCACCATGGGAACCGTTGCGCTCCCGGGGATGCGGAAGTATAAGTATAGCGATAGACTTGCATTAGGAAGCATAGCGGCTGGGGGCACTCTGGGCATCCTCATACCACCGAGCATCGTATTCATTCTCTATGGAATCCTGACCGAGCAGTCCATTGGGAAGCTCTTCCTTGCCGGATTTCTGCCCGGAATCCTGGCGGTCTTCCTATACATGTCGACCATATTCATTCAGGTACGGCTTAATCCGCAGTTGGGTCCGCCAGGACCGAAAACGAGTTTTAAGGAAAAAATCCTATCCCTTCGGAATACTTGGGGCATGCTCCTCCTGTTTGCCCTGGTTATGGGTGGCATATACATGGGGTTTTTCACGCCCACCGAGGCCGGGGCTGTGGGAGCATTCGGAGCCTTTCTGATAGCCTTCTTAAGAAGAAGGCTCACGTGGCGAATATTGTATACCTGTCTCCTTGAAACCGGCCGTACCACGGCAATGCTTATCATCATCTTCGTTGGAGCGATGATCTTCAACTATTTTATGGCCGTCTCCAATCTCCCCATGGCGCTGGCAGAGGTTATCACCGGGCACAATTTGAGCGACTATGCGATCCTCACCACCATTTTGATCCTTTACCTGTTGCTCGGCTGTATTATGGACCCGGGGTCCATGATCATATTGACGATTCCCATTGTCTACCCGATTATCCAGTCTGTGGGATTTGACCCCATATGGTTTGGCGTGATCATTGTCATGGTGGCCGAGATAGGAACGATTACTCCTCCCGTGGGCTTGAATGTATTTGTTGTCGCGGGCGTGGCAAAGACGGCCTCGATCGAGGAGGTTTTTAGGGGTATACTCCCCTTTTGGGGGATAGACATGCTGCGCTTGATCATTTTGGTAGCGATACCTCAGATATCATTGTTTCTGCCCAACATCATGAGGTAGCCGTTGTGCCGCTGTTGCGGCCCGAACCAGCGGAAAGGTCAGGTGCACTCAAACACCCAACCCCTTGTTAGAAACCCTATCCAAGTTTGCACCGGCAAGGTGATTCGACGCGAAAAAACAATGAAGCACCCCGTAGCAAGCTACGGGGTATTCGGGCAAAGGCGAATAAAGCGATAAGAGGAGGAGGATTTATGGGAATTCCCAGAGCACGACTCATTGTAGACACCCACGTTCACTCCCAGCGACACGCCGCGAAGTTCAAGCAAAGAGCCGTTAAGCCGGATTTCAAGACCCTTTCCAAGGAAATGAGGTTTATGGAGGCATACGATAATTCACCTCGCCTGCTATACGACATGGAGCGATATGGCGTTGATATGTGCGTCCTTCAACCTGAGTTCGGAATGAGCAATGAACTCAACGCAGAGGTTGTGGCGAAATATCCGGGCAAGTTCCTGGCGACGTGCCTTCCGGTGCAAACCATGAGGAAGGCGTTACAGGGCGAGAACGAATGGACGGCTGAGGCTGCGGCTGAGGAACTGGATGAGTTGCTCACCACGGGTTCTTATCGTGCCGGGATCGGCGAAGGGTTACCTCGTAACCCTAGCCCCAAGAAAATGTTGTCGTGGCCGGAACGATTGGCTGAGCTGCGTCTCTTTATGGAGGTAGCCAAAAAACATAAAGTACCTGTCAGCTACCACACAGGGGCCATTACCGGTTACAGCGCGAGCAGTACCCGTCGTCTATCCGCGCCCGAGAGAATCGATCCATCGCTGGCCTTTGATTTGGCCGGCGAATACCCCGATGTCCCGATTATCATGGCGCACGGGGGAATGCAGGGTTGGTGGTCCGAAAAATTCATGGACGATACCCTCCAGGTAGCGGCCACGTTCGACAATATCTATCTTGAAACAGGGCTCTATTGGGCCGAGCTCTACGAAAAACCCCTCGCTGACCCCAATATTGGGCCCGGAAAGCTTCTCTGGGGGACGGACTGGGGGGCATCCATCGTTGTGTACAGTCAACCAGGCCGGTATCCTTCCAGTTATGTAGATCAGATCAAACCGTGGGGAGCACCCAAGCACCAGCCGGACATCTATGGATGGAGTCTCAGGCAGGTTGATAAGATGGCGAACAAGTTGGATTTGAGCCAGGATGACCTTAACCTCATTCTCGGCGGCAATGCGGCGAGGCTCTTCAACGTAGAGCTTCCTCATACCCGCCTTTTCAGAGATGTCACAGGCTGAGGTAAGTCCCTCGGAAAATATTCCGCAGTACCTGGATATCAACAGACCAAAACCCATGGAAGGTGCAACATGAGTAAGACGATAGTCGTGATCGGTACCCTCGATACAAGGGGTAATGAAATCAAATATCTGCGAGACAGGATAACAGAGGGGGGTCATCAGGCAAGGGTAATGGATGTGGGGGTGTTAGGTGAGGCATCGTTTAAGCCAGCGATTACCCGTGATGAAGTTGCCCGGGCAGCGGAAACGACGATAGGCGATATCATCGCCCTCGGGCACGAAGGAAGGGCCTTGTCAGCAATGGCACAGGGAGCCTCCGCAATTGTAGGCGATCTTTATAAAAAAGACAAAGTGGACGGAGTCATTGCGGCTGGGGGGTCTATGGGCACCTACCTGGCATTGGAAGTCATGAAGGCCCTTCCCTTGGGGCTTCCTAAGCTAATTGTCTCTACCATTGCGTTTTCCCCCCTCGTTGGCCCTGATACCGTATGCGCCGATTTGTCGATGATGCTCTGGCCGGCCGGGCTTTACGGTCTCAACACTATAAGCAAAGGCGTCTTAAGTTCAGCAGCCGGATCCATTTCCGGGGCAGCAGAAGCTTTCATTAAGAAAAAAAAACGGAGAAAAACAGTCGGTATCACTTCGTTGGGCACTTCGCAGTTGCGGTATGTCGAGACCCTCAAACCCGCTCTTGAGGGGCGGGGATATGAGGTTGCCGTCTTTCACACGGTCGGTATGGGGGGCATGGCCTTTGAGCAGGCTATCACCGATGGGTTAATCGATGTTGCTCTCGACCTCTCTCTGGTCGAGTTGGTGGACCATCTCCGTGGCGGGGTTACCACTTCAGGCAAATATCGTCTTGAGGCGGCAGGAAAAAAGGGAATTCCCCAAATAGTAGGGGCTGGCGCGATTGGACACTTGTTTTGGTTTTCCGGAAAACCCTTGCCGCCGGAACTGCAAGACAGAAAACACCACCGGCATAATCAGCTCTTGACGATCGTGGCGGGCAAAACTGAGGACAAGAAAGAGGTGGGGGCTCTTGTGGCAGAAAAACTAAACAAAGCTAAAGGACCCACAGCTGTTGTCATTCCTCTGATAGGTTGGATTGAGGGGGATCGGCATCCCAAGAGTCCCTTTCATGATCCCGAAGGTGGTAGGGCATTTAGCCAGGCACTGAAGAGTAAGCTCAAGCCTGAGGTCAAGGTCATAGAGGTTGATGCCCATATAAATGACCCGCTTTTTAGCGAAACGATCCTGAGACTATTCGACGAGATAGTGGCATAGATTAACGGAACACAAGTACAGGGAAATCCTCAGAATATGAATCCGAAGAATCCTGCGTCTTGGGAGCTTCGGTCCGATAGTTCGGTAGATAGGGAGCCACGAACTCATTGCTGAGATAAACGCGATGAAAGTCTTCTAAGGTAGCAGAAAAAGAGATCCGAATACCGTCAATTGTTAAACACAGGAGGAGAATACAATGAATTACGAGGATTTCTTCGCATTAGTCAAAACCAGGAGAAGTGTCCGCAGGTTTAAATCAGAGCCTGTGCCAAGAGAAACTGTGGAAAAAATCCTCGAAGCAGCCAGATATGCACCTTCAGGGGGCAACAGCCAGCCGTGGGAGTTTGTGGTGGTAGAAGATCCCGAGATGAAGAAGGCCCTGTCCAAAAGTATTGGACTACAGATAAGAGAGGAGGTCAAGGTCGATCCGACCATCGCTCGAGGCATCGCCGTGCAGCCTTTCTTGTATACTGCACCGGTTCTGATCATCGTGTGCGGCGATCCACGGTTGCGGGATACTTACCCAGCCTGGATGGACAGGGATATACTCCTGCGCCAGAGTTTGTCGAACTGCGTGTATACTATTCAACTGGCAGCTACATGCTTTGGCCTGTCCACTGCCTGGGCAACGATACAGGGCGGCCCGACCGAAAGCGAGGTGAAAAAGGCCTTGGGAATTCCCACCGGATACACCGTTGACCACATTGTACCATTAGGATATGCCGACGACGAGGCCGAAGGCAAGCAGCCAACGCTCCGCACTGTTAAGGACAGAGCGGGTTTCAGGAGAGAACTAGGGGAGGTACTTCATTATGAGCATTACGATAGGGGGAAATACAGAACCGACACGCAAGTAAAGGAGTTTATCTGGAGTAGAACGATAACGCGAATCCCTGACCTTTAGAATTTCTGGCAGTCTGGGTATTAGTCCTCCAAAAAATGCCTATGGATTCAAGAGAGGCTGAAAATCCGTCTCCCAGCACTCTTGCGGGAAAAAACACAAGTAAATGACGATAGGGGATCATCAATGAGAGAACTGACATTAGACGAATGGGAAAAAGAGAACGTCATTGGAGCAGTAGAGAGATTTGATGAGAGGTATACCATGTTTTCGCGTCCCCTGTGGGACGAAAGGGTCAAGCCTTTGTTGAACTGGGTTTTGGACCGTTCGGCGAGCAAACAGAAGGCAGGTAGTACCCTGCTGGACCAGGCATTAAGGGTTGCCTCCCGCACCGGTACCATGATGCACCTGTTCGAAAACGACAGACCCAATCCCAGCGCCATTGCTCGGGATATCGGCGCAATAGCAACGCCGGAACGGGTGGCCCGAAACATCATGGTTTCATTGCCTCCCGAGGATGAAAAACTGGAAGTCGCCGATTCCAAAACGTTGACCCGCGACATCAAAAATGCCGCCATTTATTTCGGAGCAGATATGGTCGGCATCTGTAAACTTGACAGACGCTGGATATATTCTCACTCATTTGACCTGGGTTCCGGCGAATACAATCCCCAGGAGTTGTCAGAGGATTTTCAATACGCCGTTGTTATGGGCTATGGGGAAGACTATGAGATGCTCAGGTATGCCCCTACCTACATTGCCGATGCCGAAACCAGCCTGGGCTACAGCCGAATGGCGATTACCAACGCCTACATGGCGAAGTTCATCAAGGTCTTGGGCCACAAGGCGATGTCCTGTTCTACCAATACGGTAGGGATCACCATACCAATGGCAATACAGGCAGGCTTAGGACAGCTCGGGAGAAACGGCCTGCTCATCACCCCCAAGTTCGGACCCCTCGTGAGGATTAGCAAAGTGCTCACGAGCTTACCCCTCATCCCCGACACTCCCATAGATTTCGGGGTCACGGAATTCTGCTCGGCATGCGAGATCTGTGCCGACAAATGTCCGGGGCAAGCGATTCTGCACGGCGAGCGCACCACGGAACGACGCAATGAATCGACATCCCCCGGTGTTCTGAAATGGCCCATAGATGCTGAACGGTGTATGGGCCAGTGGTCGCGTACCCGCAAACCGTGTACGGTCTGTATCAGCGTGTGTCCCTTCAATAAGCCTAATAACTGGTTTCATCGGTCCGTACGATTGTTCGTGGATCACATCCGATGGGCCGATCCCTTCTATGTGAAGATGGACAAGCTCTTCGGCTATGGAAAGCCAGTTGACCCTAATAACTTTTGGGATACCTGGAAGCCACAACCGAGCAGAACCGATCGAGTGAAGATAAGGGGATAGCTCATTACCTCTAGAGCCTTTGAGGAGGCCTTGGCACATGGTTCAAAACGGAGTCGTGAGGAGCACCTGCGGCCTATGCTACGGCGGGTGCGGGGTGTTGGTTAACCTGAAGAATGGTCGGGCGGTCAAGATTGAAGGGGACCCCGAAAGCCCGATAAACAAAGGGAAGCTCTGCGGGAAAGGGCTCTCGTCGCTGGAATATCTGTATCATCCGGACCGTTTGACATATCCCTTACAGCGTGTAGGAAGGAGAGGAGCGGGCACGTGGCGGAAACTACCGTGGGACGAAGCCTTAAACATGGTTGCTGACGAGTTCCTTAGGACGAAGACCAGGTATGGCCCTGAATCGCTGGCAATGATACAGGGAGCTGCCAAGGGGATTCAGGACAGTTATCTGGTGAGACTGGCCAACGCCTTTGGCACGCCAAACCTTGCTACCCAGGGCCATGTGTGTCATCTCCCGCGAATGCTGGCCTCCAGAATAACCTGCGGATTCATGCCGATTCCCGACCGTGAATACCCACCCAACTGCATGGTGATCTGGGGGTTTAACCCGGCCGATACCTTTTTCTTTAACTTCGAACGGATTCGCAAGGCCTGCGAGAGAGGTACCAGGCTTGTGGTGATCGATCCCCGCGAAACGGGTTTGGCCCGCGAGGCAGATCTGTGGCTGCGAGTGAGGCCCGGCTCGGATTTGGCACTGGCCCTTGCGATGATACACGTAATCATCGATGAGAACCTCTTTGATCGGGGTTTTGTTGATACGCAGACACAGGGGTTGGATAAACTCAAGGCACATGTTCAGGATTATCCACCCGAGAAGGTCGAGGCATTGACCTGGGTAGATGCAGCACAGGTCAGGGAGGCAGCCCGATTCTACGCGTCAAACAGGCCGGCCTGCATTGAATGGGGCAACTCCCTCGACCATACCGTGAATAGCTTTCAAACGGGCCGCGCCCTTTGTATCCTCAGGGCGCTCACCGGCAACCTTGAAGTGCCTGGAGGCGAACTGCGGTGGACATCCCTGGCCCTAATGGGCCGCCGATCACCGGAGCTGGAGCTATGGGATAGGATGCCGATGGCCCAGTGGCAGAGAAGGGTCGACGCTGAGCACAAGCTGCTTCCGGTATTTCGTTACGTTACCCCGCAGAGCATAATACAGGCCATATCATACGAAGACCCCTACCCCATTCGCGCGGCATATGTCCAAGGCGCCAATCCGGTGCTCACGTATAGCAACGCAGGAAACACCTATGAGGCCCTTACCAAACTGGACTTCCTGGTGGTGGCTGACATGTTCATGACCCCAACCGCCGATTTGGCCGATCTAGTCCTGCCGGTCGCCGGCTATCTCGAGCACGACAGCGTTGTTGCCACACCGGCGTATCCCATAGCCCAGGTACAGCAGAAGGTTGTCCAAATCGGCGAATGTCGATCCGACTACGAGATCCTCAGCGATCTAGCTCGGCGCCTCGGTTTGGGAGATGATTTCTGGGACACCGAGCAGCAGTGTTTGGACGCACTGCTGAAACCGGCGGGGCTGACCTTTAATGAATTTAAAAAGACCGGGATTATCTGCGGCACAAAACAGTACCGAAGTTACGAGACAGATGGCTTTGAAACACCGTCCGGCAAGGTGGAACTCTATTCCAGCCAGCTTGAACAGTGGGGGTTTGATCCGCTTCCCAGCTACCATGAATTACCGGAAACGGAGTTCGCCGAACCAAACCTGGCAAGGGAATACCCCTTTGTTATGACGAGTTGGAAGTCCGCTCCTTTCAGGCACTCCGGCGGTAGGCAGATACCTTCATTACGGAAGAAACACCCTGAACCCGTGGTCACCATTCATCCTGAAACAGCAAAGAACCTGGGCATAAAGGATGGCGATCAGGTGTACATAGAGACCAGGAGGGGCAAAATAAGACAGAAGGCCTTCCTCTCGAGCATGCTCGACCCCAGAGTGGTCGGGGTTGATTATGGGTGGTGGTTTCCTGATGGAGAAGCTGCCAATTCGCACGGCTGGAGGGAATCAAACATCAATATTCTCACCGATGACAGGCCACCATTCAATCAGGAAATAGGTTCGGCCAACCTTCGCGGTTTTTTGTGCAAGGTATATAAGAGCGGTGGCGAAAGGTGAAAGCTATTTGGCCACCAACAGTGAGTGTTGCCTGTCTATTCCTAGAACCGTAAAGTGCCCTACCCTTTCAAAAACCCAAAACTGGATGTTTACAGGGTCAGTATCGTTCGAAAGTGTCTATTCAATGGTATAGTTTTAAGAGAACGTGTACATACCTATCTCTATCCGGTCATGCCAATTTTCTCAAGGCGATATCTATGAGCCTCACGGGAGGTGGAATTCTCTTAATGACATCGCCCGCCTACCTCCCCGCCTGCCGGACGTCGGGCAGGGCCTGAGCGAGAGCGACGGCGGGCAAACCTCTCGAAAACAGCCATGACCTCCTTTAGTATGTGAAGGATTGCTCTATATGGCTCATGCGAACACATTTGAATGATACCGCAGGGGTTGTAAACCACAAGGCACTACCAAGATCACCGTTAGGGCTCAGAAAAGAGAGAACGCCGAAGATGAAAGAACCACACCGCGAACCGACCTACAAGCGTTTTATCACGGGGCCAATCGAGCGATTCGACGAACGAAACACGGGATATTCGAGGGCAGACCGGGGTGAGATCCCTGGGCCAAGAGACGGGCTTGAGCAGGGTTTGAAGGCTAATCTGGAGACAGGCCGTCCCGGCTTTACTCGAGAAGACTACGCCCTCACCTGTGCGGGTCGCTCTATTGATACCATCGTAAGGCAAATAGCTTACAGTCGAGATAGCATGCCGACGCGGTGGATCATATCCGCAGATAGAATGACTGTCGCAGACCCTGCCAAGATGTCCGAGAAGGTAAAAAAGGTTGGCAAGTGGTTTGGAGCCACCCTGGTAGGCATCTGCGAGCTCAACCGGCAGTGGCTGTACTCCCGCTGGGGGGATCACAATGTAAAACTGGCCGAAGGGTTTAGCGTCGGTGACCCTGTCGAGTTGCCTGAAGAATACCGGTATGCGGTAGTCATGGCCATTGAAATGGACTATATCGACATTCAGCGTTCCCCGGCCGTCGTCCCGGCCATAGACCTTGGGTATTCAAAAATGGCCTTTGCCGCGGCATCGCTAGCTGAGTTCATTCGATGTCTCGGTTACCATGCTATCCCAAGCGGCAACGACTTGGGCCTGACGATCCCCATGGCTGTTGATGCAGGGCTTGGGGAGCTCGGTAGAAACGGCCTTCTCATCACTGAGAACTATGGGCCTCGGGTCAGGCTCTGCAAGGTATTTACCGACCTGCCCTTAGTTGCCGATGAGCCCATCGATCTGGGAGTACAACATTTCTGCGAAATCTGTGGAAAATGTGCCAAACACTGCCCCGGTCAAGCTCTTCAAAGAGGAGAACGCACCGACCAGGCAATAGATATCTCGACCAACCAGGGCTTGCTTAAATGGCCGGTAAATTCCGAGGAATGCCTCTCTTGGTGGTACAAGAGCGGCACAACAGGGTGTGCCAACTGCATTCGGGTCTGCCCATACAACAAGCCTCAGGGGTTGCTGCACGTATTTGTGCGAGGTATACTCAAGCGCACGTCTCTTTTTGATCGTGCAATTCTCAAGGGCGATGACCTCATGGGCTACGGAGACCAGATTTTACATGAAACGCCCAGTGAAAAATGCCGGGTTTAGCTATTTCCTTTTGAGGAAAATTGACCCATTTACCTGAAGAATGATCGAACAGCCATTTGAGGGTTGAATGCTTTTTTCCGCTAAGCATAAAACAAGATCCGGGAAACTTGATGTAAAAGGCCTCAATACCACTACTGAGAGCTATTTGGAGAGTTATGCTTTAAATTGGTGAGGCTTTCTTATGCCAGCTCCAAAACTGCTTACAATATGTGTCTCAACCAGCTACTCACCTAATCAGCCCGCCAACCCCTCAAGAGAATTAAGGGAAAAATTGGTAGAATCACTTGGAATAATGTCCTTAGCTATCTGGCCAGGAGTCGGCAGGAATCGCTGATAACCTACCCGGATAGGTTCTGGTATTGAAAAAGAGATCACTTTTGCAGGGATCGCTGTAGTAAAAATGATGCAACGGTTCGCTGATCTCGCCGGGGCACCCAACCACACCACAGGGCGGTGCTTTTGCTCTCTGGCTGCCAGGACTGGGTTTTTCTTGACAAATTTGATGCTGGTCTGATAGTAAATCATTTATCTTGTGAAATTTCATTTTATCTAATGGAATAGTTTCTTATCGCAAAATCTTTGACAAGTTTCTGCACTAGATCACTGGAAAGAGCTTTTCATATCTTACTCGCTTAGTCTTTTGCACTGCGGGAGGTAATGTTGGCTCAACGATCAGACATTCTTGATATTCCGAAGCTCACCGGTCATGAACTAGCTGTCACTCCAACCATGCATCATAGTATCCTTCGCGATTATGAAAGGTTAGAAAGATACACCTGGGTCCAAAAAATCAACAGAATGGGGGACATTTTATTATCCCATTCCTCTTAGGAAAGTTGATGCACGGATAACTTGAGCTCAAATCTAATCTTAATCGTAAGATCCTGGCTTTCTGAAAATCCCTCAAGAGGGCAAGCCGATTTATACTGCCCATGACTTGTCCGGCGTCAACCATTTAGAGTGGTCAAGAAATAGTCATGATTTTTTTGAAGACTGAGGACTTATCCAAATCGTTTGGTGGTTTAATTGTAATCGAAGATTTATCGTTCTCGCTTGGCCAGGGAGAGGTGCTAGGCATCATAGGCCCAAACGGCTCGGGGAAAACAACGTTATTCAATTTGATCACAGGTTTCCTAAAGCCCGACAAAGGCAGCCTGAAATTTTCAGGACTAGATATTACCAACAAGAAGCCATTTTCTATATGTAAGGCCGGCATCTCAAGAACATTTCAGTTGGTAAAACCATTTCCACAGATCACTGCCTTAGAAAATGTCATGACTGGAAGATCATATGGCAGGGAACCTTCTGAAAGCATAAAACATGCAAGAGCAAAAGCTAATTAAGTACTGGATTTTTGGGGCTGGGGAGAAAAACAGGCAAGGGGTTCTATGAGTATCAGTAGCAAGCAAAGTATTCCTGTGATATGTAACCACAGATAGGCCCTGCCAAGCAAAACCAAGGTGCTGCAGCGCTATAGGCCTACTAGAAACCTCGAAAGGCGTGTTAATTTGAAACAGAGGTTTTTGTTGGCGACACATGAAGGAAATAAAGGGATATTTGAGGCAATTTAAGATGGACCCGATCCGGTTTATTACAGAACAGGAGTCCAAAATATTGGAGACTGAGCGGCATTTGGGAATCTATTCCAGTCCATGCGAAAAGGATTTTATCATGCCAAAGGTGGCTTAACTCTGTGCCTACTCTTATTTGGTCATATCACGAGCGAAAGGGCTATGGATCAGACTGAAAAATCAATACTTGAAGTGGAGGGCTTATATAAGTCCTTTGGCGGTTTGATGGCTGTTAACAATCTGAATCTTAAGGTCTATGGAGGGGAAATATTAGGAGTTATCGGACCAAACGGGTCGGGAAAGACGACAGTATTTAATCTGATAACCGGACTCCTGAAGCCTGATGACGGTAAGGTAAAGTTTAAGGGCAATGATATCACGGGAATTAAGCCTCATCAGATATGTAAAGCTGGAATAGCGAGAACGTTCCAGTTGGTGAAACCCTTTGCTCGGATGACGGTTTTGCAAAATGTAATGGCAGGCAGAGCCTATGGTCGAAGGTCAGCGCAAGGCATGAGGCAAGCAAAGTCACAAGCTGAGGAACTGTTAGAGTTCACTGGCTTAGGCAGCAAACGTTCGGTGGTTGCTAGCCAGCTTGGTCTTGCTGATCGAAAGAGGCTGGAGATTACTCGGGCACTAGCGACAAAACCTGACTTGCTGCTTCTCGATGAAGCAATGGCTGGTTTAAATCCTGCTGAGACCCAAGATGCCATGCGCTTGATGAAAGAAATAAGAGCTTCCGGCATAACCCTAATGTTAGTTGAGCATGTGATGCAGGTTGTACTGGGAATGTCGGATAGGATTGTAGTAATCAATGCAGGTGAGAAGATAGCCGAAGGCAAACCTCAACATATAGTCAGCAATAAAGAAGTAATCGCTGCATATTTGGGGGGGCGGTATGCTTGAGATAGATAAGATTGACGTAAGCTATGGAGACGTTCAGGCGCTGTGGCAGATATCACTCAAGGTTGAAGATAAGGAGATAGTGGCGCTCATTGGTTCCAATGGCGCTGGGAAAAGTACAGTGCTAAAGTCAGTATCAGGCTTAATTAAGCCTAGAAAAGGCACCATCAATTACGATGGAATAAGGTTAGAAAAGCAGCCTGCGCAGAAGATAGTAGAGATTGGTATTTGCATGGTTCCTGAGGGCAGACGGCTATTTCCTGACATGAGTGTTCTTGAGAACCTGGAGCTAGGTGCGTATCTTGGCCGCTCGAGGCGAGCCAAGGACGAGACCCTCAACTGGGTTTACGAGATCTTCCCGATTCTGAAAGAGAGAACCGGTCAACCAGCAAGAACACTGAGTGGAGGAGAACAGCAGATGTTAGCAATAGCCAGGGCATTAATGGCTCATCCGAAGCTTCTATTGCTTGATGAGATTTCATTAGGGCTATCACCAGTGCTCGTGGAAACGATATATGGTGTAATCAAACGCATAAGTGATTCAAGAAGGATTACTATTCTCGCTGTAGAGCAAAATGTTAGTGTGATACTAGAGCTAGCCAACAGGGCCTATATAATAGAGAATGGTCGTATTGTAGGTCAAGGGGATGCAAAGGCTCTTTTGGAAAGCGGGGAAGTTAAGCATGCCTATTTGGGCATTACCCCTGCGTCAGGAGAAGCTGAGTAATGGATGTTGCACAATTTATCATATACGGTCTGATTAACGGGGCATTATATGGACTGGTGGCGCTAGGTCTAGCCCTAGCGTTTGGAATTATGGGATATCTGAATGTTGCCCACGGAGATTTAATAATGTTGGCGGCATATGGGTCATTCTGGCTATTCAAGATTTGGAATGTTGATCCCTTTCTCTCTATCCCTCTGATGATGGTTGTTATGTTTACGGCCGGGGCACTGCTATATGTAGCAGTATTTTCACACTTGTCAAAGTTCATTATATTAGATAGGCTGAAAAATTCTATCTTGGTCACATTTGGTTTAATAATGGTATTCACTAACATGGCTACTGTACTATGGACAGCCGATGAGAGGTGTACAACCCCGTTTTATTCTGGAATGGTAATTGACATTGGCGGTCTTCGTCTACCCTACATTGGGCTAGCAACAATAGCCTTAGCAATTGTAATTACCTTGGCCCTGCATTTGTTTCTTAGCAAGACCTATTTTGGTAAAGCAATTAGAGCCACAGCTCAGGACTGGGAGGCTGCTAAGTTAATGGGCATTGATGTTGCTCGCACCTATCTCTTCTCCTTTGCTTTCGCTGTAGCTACTGCCGGTATTGCTGGGGCTGTGATTAGTATGCATGTTGTTAGTCCTTCCATTGGAATGGACTGGACTAATTACGGTCTGATATTGGTTATCCTGGCGGGGGTAGGGAATATTAATGCAATACTTCCCGCTGGGTTATTGCTCGGGGTAGTCGAGGCAATTAGCGTCTACCTCGCTGGTGTTCCTTACACCGGAGTGGCTGGTCTAGTAATGTTTGTGCTTGTATTGATGCTGCGGCCACAGGGACTATTTAGAGGAAGGGCAGCACTATGATACCGACTGATGCTGTTTGGAAAAAATTGTCAGTAGCTGGAGGCATAGCCGCCCTTCTGATATTCATGCCTATGGTGATGAGGGCACACTATCTTGTTAATGTACTATCGCTGCTCTTCCTTTACATAACGATCGCTCAGGCGTGGAACATTTTAGGCGGCTATACCGGCCAGTTAAACGTTGGCCAGGCAGCGTTTTTTGGCATAGGCGCCCTAGCAACGCGTCTAACCTGGGTAATCGGTTTCCCGTTCTATGTAGCCTTCCCTGCTGGAGGTATTGCGGCTTTGTTTCTAGCTGGTGTAATCGGACTTCCCTCTCTCCGCCTGCGAGGCCATTACTTCGCCATCGGCACCTTTGCCCTAGCGATAATAGCCAGAATCGTTATTGGTAACATCTTCCCAGGTGTTGCCATTGCTCCTGGTGAGTATGTTGCTAACTATAGGCTCCTGCCTCGGTATTATCTCGCTCTATCCCTTGCTTTTACAGTAACGCTCGTGACGTATCTGGTGGTTAATTCAAAGTTGGGGCTGGGAATGATGACCACAAGGGACGATGAAGAAGCTGCCGAGGCGATAGGCGTGAATACATTCAAGCTCAAAGTTGTTGCATTTGCTCTCAGTAGTTTCTTTACCGGCTTGGGTGGTGGGTTCTTTGCCTTCTATTATATTAGCTATTACTACTACGTTCCATTTGACCTACTCTGGTGTTTTGAGCCGCTCCTTATAACCTTTGTTGGAGGTGTTGCCACAATTGCCGGGCCTATTCTGGGCTCGATATTATTTGTTGCCCTTAAAGAAACATTTGCACTTACTTTTGGTGAAATCAGCGTCCTCATATTTGGCGTCGTCTTTATTCTCGTAGTACTTTTTTTACCTGGGGGGCTAATTTCGCTTGCTGGAAAATTTCGCAGGCTATTACATAAACCTGTTGGACAGGAGAGCAGCCAGGATGAGAAGTAAAATATCCGGCTACGACTTGGCTGCTCGGGGTTTAGATGAGAAACCTGAGGAGGCATTGGCGTTAACACCGTCAAATCCCTTTTCGATTTATCGACTATCCAGAATTTCCACAAAACACTTGACATTAATGCGACAAATGTTGAATCTCAAAATTAGCTAACGTACAGCTGTTAAGGGATATAGACCGGATAAAGTTTCAACCGCCTTATAATTGTCTCATACCAAGTTTTAGCTGATGAAAATATCAAGGGGTAAAGGAGGTGAGTCCAATTCGAAATGTTAGTAAGCAATTACAAAATCTTAACATTTTAGCAAGGAGGTTATTATGTTATTCAGGGAATTCTTTTCACGAAGTCTGACAAAGACTATTATCGTATTGGCGATCACTTGCTTGTGTTTCACGGCTATGTCAGCTGTTGCCGAGGATGAAATCAAGATTGGGGCAGCGGTGTCTCTTACCGGGAACTTCGCTGCAGGCGGCAAAGATCTTAAGTCTGGCTATGATTTAGCCGTGAAGCATATTAATGATGATGGGGGCATATATGTTAAGGCACTAGGCAAGAAAGTTCCCATAAACCTCATAATAGATAATGATGAGTCAGACACAACTAAGACCGTAAGCCGGATGGAAAAACTAAATTCTATAGACAAAGTGGTTGCTTATCTTGGTGGTTTCGCCAGCGGTATGAATGTTCCTCAGTTGGCTGTTGCAGAGAAAAACAAGGTTCCCTGGGTAGGGGTGACGATCGCCGTTGATGCTCCATTCGAGCAGGGTTACAAGTATGTATTTAGGGCTTGGGATAATGGCTATTTGGATACTGAATCACTGATAGGTATTATAGAGTCTGTCCCCAAGGATAAGCGACCAACAAAGCTCGCTTACTGGGAGCTACAGACCGACTGGGGACTAGAGACTGGAAAAGCTGTACGTGAGCTTTGTCCCAAGCACAACATTAAGATAGTGTCGTATAAGAAATACTCCCCAGGCACCAAGGACTTTTCTCCTCTAATATTGGATGCTAAGAAAGCTGGAGCTGAGATAGTGTATACTACTTACATTCCACCACAATCCCTAACTGTGCCCAAGCAGATGAAAGAGCTTGATTGGCGCCCGCAACTCCACTGTTCTCAGAGAGGACCAGACCTTGGAGGGTATTGGGATGTTTTGGGCGAAGATGCCAACTATATCCTTTCCAGCGGCACCTGGGATGAGGCATATGACTTCCCTGGGAATAAGAAGATGGTTAAAGACTACTACGCTATGCACCCCGCTGCTACATTTATTGGCCTACCAGTAGGTGCGGGCTATATGGCGGTACAGGTACTAGCTGATGCTATCAAGAGGTCAGGCACACTGGACAGGAACCAAATTAGAAATGCCCTAGCCGCAACCGACATAGCAACCATTAGAGGCCATATGAAGTTTGACAAGGAGGGGAAGGCAATCCTTAAAGAGGGTTGGCGTCAATGGCAGAATGGTAAGCAAATATTGGTATACCCGCTAGAGAATGCTGTAGGACCGGTGCTCCTTGCGCCACCGTGGGGTGAGAAATAGGTTACACTGCAAGAAACCCACAAAATTCCCCCTCCTTTGGAGGGGGATGAACGCAAGGGAGGACGTCTTCAGAACGACTCTTTAACCTTTTGAGCTTTTAGAAATCGCTTTTCCTATCCCCCAGAATGAGGAAGAGGCATGCGGTGTATAAGCCGACCATGAAAAACGGGGGTCTTGGTTTCAGATTACGATTGCGATAAATATTGATTTGTTTAGCTGGGATTTGCATGCCAAAAAATGAAACCCAAATAGCCAAGAAGCTGGGGGGAGCTTTCTCTCAAGCTCTGTAAGCAGTCTCCCTGCAATCCTTGTTAGTTTCCTTTGCGCTGCAAAGGCTCTCTTGCAGTTCTTTGGGTGAGTGCGAAACCGCTGGGCCACCATCAACTTCTTGGTGGCCCTATCGAAGGTTCGCTTCAGTGCAATCCTGCCCTTACTGGTAATGCCTACACCCCGCTCAATCACCGGGCTATATGGTTTGGTATCGGTTGGAAAGGTGATGTTTTTCTCTTGAACCGTGGTATCCACCAGGCAGGACTTCTCGTCCTTTTGCCTGTTTCCCATGAAGGTTGCTGGGTACCTTCAATATCCCTGGTACACCCTCCTTGCTGATCCGTTTTCGAAAATACACGAGGTCAGTGTGGTGGCACGGAAATTCACATTGAAATATCCTCTCCCTGCCAAAAACTGGTAATACGAGTTTTCAACTCACCGTTTTACTATCGATTGGTCGGATAAATTGTAAAGCTGTTTCAAAATGAGCAACGACACCATGCGTCGGATCGGTTTTGCCGGCCCTCTACTATAGTGGTATAGATCCGAAAAATGCTCCTCGTTTTCACCCCAAGGGATCCGCTTCGAAAGGTTGCAAAAGGAATGTCCTTGGCTGACTAGGTCTTCCAAACATTACGGTAACAGATTGAGCTGTAACATCTTTTGGGAGGTTTAGAGGCTTACGATATCATTTTCACGAAATTGTTACCGGTAAATGAGTGATCTTTTTACAATAATTTCAAATAATTAACCTGTTTTTCGGGATTGACAAGCTAACAACGGGGATAATAATCATGTCGATAGAAGGGTTCCCTGCTTACAAAAAGGAAAAGGCACAGTTGTACAACAAATACAGGTGGTGGCTTGGGCTGACCTGGGGGGACGTGCTGGACAAGGCCTCCGACTTATACCCTGGGAAGGTAGGTCTGGTGGATAATTCCGGTCGTCTGACCTATGGAGAACTCCGTGAGAAGGTCGACAGACTGGCCATAGGCCTGGTGGGGCTCGGCATCCAGAAGCATGACTTTGTGCTCCTCCAGATCCCTAATTGGCATGAATATGTCGTTGCCTTCTTTGCCGTGCAAAAAATCGGTGCCGTTGCCGTTTTGTTGCTTCCGCGACACACGGAACTCGAGATCAACCACCTTTCTATGCTCACCAAACCCAAGGCGTGGATACTACCAGAGAGGTACAGGCGGCTGGACTATTTACCGATCATAGAAAAAGTTCGGAAGGAGAACCCTCAACTTGAACACATCATCTCAGTCAGGGCCAAAGGAGGCATTGGTTTTATCAGCTTGGAACAGCTCATTGAGGGTGCTAGGTTGCCGGGGAATGATCTTCCCGACCTTGAGAGCAGAAGGCCCGACCCCATGGCGGTGGCGCAAATCATGCCGACTGGCGGAACAACAGGCCTGCCCAAGGCCGTTCCCCGCACACACAACAGCTTCCTTTGTAACGTGGAGTACCATTCTCGGGCCTGGGAGATCACCAGTGAGGACACTGTATTGACGATAGCTCCGGTTTCCCATGGTCAGGGCATGTTATGCGGGGTTGGCGGGGCCATCTTCAATTTCGCCAAGTTCGTATTGATCGATTCTACAGAGCCGGCTGATATTTGCAAGGTCATTGAAAGGGAGAGGGTGACAGCAATCCCAACGGTGCCTGCGATTCTTATAAGACTGATTAATTTTGAAAGGGTCAAACAATATGACTTGAGCTCTCTCAAGAAGGTTTACGCGGGTGGGGCCGCCAGTACACCCGACCTCGTCAAAGATGTTGTTGAAAGATTGAATTGCAGGTTCGTCAATGCATTCGGGTCGGTGGAAGGCTCTAATGCCATGACGCGCCTGGACGACGATTTCGAAATCGTGTGTAACACTGTTGGGAAAAAGTGTTGTCCCTACGAAAACTACAAGATCGTTGATCGGGATGAAAATATGCTGCCTCCTAATAAAGAAGGCCAGCTTGCGACCAAGGGGCCGGGAATTTTTACGGGCTATTTCAAATCCGTGGAGGAGAATCAGGATATCTTCACAAAAGATGGGTTTTTAAAGACCGGGGATTTGGCAAGAATCGATGAGTTTGGCAACATAAAGATAACGGGCAGAATTAAAGATATTATAATCAGGGGTGGTGAGAATATTAGCGCAGTGGACATTGAGAATCTGATCAGCTCACACCCTGGAGTAAAGGACGTGGCCGTGATCGGAATGCCCGATGAAGAACTAGGTGAAAGAATATGTGCTTACATTCACGCAGCTTCTGGGATAAAACTTTCGTTTCAGGAGATAATTTCATTTTTGAAAAAGAAAGGAGCATCCGTATTGCAGCTTCCCGAAAGAATTGAGTTCGTTGAGAGTATTCCGCTAACGAAGGTGGGCAAAGCCGACAAAGAGGCGCTGAGAGCTGATATCAGGAGGCGGTTAGGGATTCCCTAAAGCTGAACTAACGGACGAAAGGTAAGGAGGTACGAGATTAGACTATTTGAAACCTATGTCATCCTTGGTAAGTTAAGGCTTACCAACCATATCATGATGGCGCCTATTGCAAGTCACCTTGCCAGCAAAGAGGGATATGTAACTGAAGAACTTATAAGTACTGGAACGAGTATCGTGAGACAGGCATCGCCTTTGAGAAAGTCTATTGCGTCCAGTGGAAGAAAGAGAATGGCACTTTTACGCCTCCTTTACCCCACGCAATTCAATCAGTCGGGGCTCAGACGATCTATAGCCCTGAATAACTCTGATAGCGCAAATTCAGCTGGTCGCTCATAAGTTAGCCAGGAAATTTATCAAATGAAATATCATAACCTCTTCTCGATGATAGGTATCAGGGGTTGCCTCTTACCCAATCGGATCATGTCAACAGCTGCGGTAACAAGGTTGGCAGCGGAAGATGGACATATCACACCAGCTATTACAGATAGATACAAAAGGGTGGCAAAAGGTGGTCTTGGCGCGATGGTGGTGGAAGCCGCTGTGGTTCTTCCCTCAAGGAGTTCTTTTAACCTTCGAGTCAGTGATGACCAGTTTGTACCTGAATTGAGAAAACTCACAGATAAAATACGCACCGTTAATCCAGACGTGAAAATAGGCCTACAACTCATTCATTTCTTGAAACTATCTCGGAGCGGTTGGAGGCAGAAAGTCGAAGACCTGTCCCTTCAAGATATCAGAGTAATACCGCAGCAGTTTGCCAGCGGAGCGGTGCGGGCTAAAGCGGCAGGGTTCGATTTCGTGGAGCTTCATATGGCTCACTTTACCACACTTGCCTCCTTCCTCTCGCTAGTGAACAAAAGAAAAGATGGGTATGGAGGTGATTTAGAAGGCAGAGTAAAGCTGCCTACGGAAGTGATCCTGACAGTTCGTGACACGGTGGGTGATTACCCTGTTGGCCTGAGGATGAATGGTGAGGAATTCACTAAAGAAGGAAACACCTTACTGCAAAGTGGTCGCATAGCCAGAAGACTGGCCAAGATGGGTGTTGACTATATTAGCATCTCGGCAGGTGAGAGGTTTGAAGATGCAGAACCACCCCTGCCTAATTTCCCTCCTTTTGCTGGTACCGGATACAGTGGCTACCGGATGAGTCCACGATGGTGGAACCCCGATGGGGCCCAGGTGTATCTGGCTGAAGGCGTGCGTAAAGCGATAAGAGGTGCAGGATATGATATTCCTGTTGTGACGGCGGGCAAGATTCGAACGCCTGAGTTGGCCGAGCAAATACTGAGGGAGGGCAAGGCGGATATCATTGGTATGGCAAGGGCGCTCCTGTGTGATCCTGACTGGCCAATAAAAACCCGCGAGGATAGAGCCGGTGAAATTGTGAAATGTGCTGCGTGTGGTTTTTGTAGCGAGGCTGATGAGAGATACGAGAGGGTCACCTGTATACAATGGCCGAAGGGAGCCATCAATGCTCCATTGCCCTGGTTGCTCGTGCCTCCCTGTCAGGCTGCCTGCCCGGCTGGGCTGGACATCCGGGGCTATATAGACCTAATCATTCAAGGTCGGAATGAGGAGGCACTCAGCCTTATCGAGGAAAAAGTACCTTTACCCGGCACTGTCGGCCGGGTTTGTCCGCGTCCATGCGAGACGAAATGTAATCGTGGAAGCTTCGATGAACCTATAGCCATTAATGCCCTCAAACGCTTTGCATCCTATGCAGTATTGGCGAAAGGGGGAAGAAAAGACATAGCACCGGCAGTGCGGACTCAGGATGGAAAGATAGCCATTGTGGGTTCAGGCCCGGCCGGTTTGTCCGCAGCCTATTATTTGGTAGAGTTGGGATATGGCGTCACCATTTTTGAAGCGCAGTCTGTGCCGGGCGGGATGATGGCTATGGGTATCCCACAGTACCGGTTACCGAGAGAGATACTGCAGGCAGAAATCCAAGCTATCCAGAGACGGGGAGTTGAAATAGAGCTGAATAGCCGGGTAGGTAAGAATGGCCTGCGTATAGAGAGTCTTCGTGCGCAGGGGTTCAAAGCCATTTTCATCGCTGTGGGAGCGCATAAAGCCGTCAAATTGGCTATCCCCAATGAGGAGGTTGAAGGTGTGGTAAACGGGGTCTCCTGGTTGAAGGAAATAAACCTGGGTAAGAAGGTAAAGCCTGGGGAAAAGGTGGTTGTTGTCGGGGGCGGGAATGTGGCCATTGATTCCGCGAGGACGGCGCTTAGGCTTGGTGCCAAGGAGGTATCCATCGCTTATCGGAGGTCAAGCGAGGAGATGACAGCCATCATGGACGAAGTAAAAGCGGCCGAAAAGGAGGGCATCAAGATCCGGTACTTGTCCAGTCCTTGCCGAGTCGTTTGTGAGGGCGATGAATGCAGGGGTCTTGAATGCTTCAAGACAGAACTGGGCGAGGTTGATGAGAGTGGAAGAAGGAGGCCAATACGAATTGAAGGTTCTGAGTTTGTCATTGATGCCGATATGGTGATCTCTGCGATCGGAGAGGTTCCTGATCTCTCATTTCTGGATACACAGAAGTTCGAGGTCACACGGAATAATACGATCAAGGTCAATCCCCATACTATGGCTACCAACGTAGATGGGATATTCGCTGGAGGAGACGTCGTAAGCGGACCTGCCACAGTAATTGAGGCTATAGCAGCGGGGAGGAAGGCGGCAATTGCAATTGACAGGTACCTACGCGGAGAGAATCGTGATTATGAACTTGCGGTACCCGATACTATAAGGATGGATGATGTAGACACAGCCATGTTTAATAAACGCAAGAGGCGGAAGATGTCTGAGCTGCCGCCCAAGAAACGAGTGAAGGGGTTTGGGGAGGTGAAACAGGGCTTTACAGAACTTGAAGCCTTGGCTGAGGCAGATAGGTGTTTTCAATGCGGCATGTTTCCCGATAAGCAAAGTTTATGAGCTGAATACATTCTCCAGTACTTCCGGGGATCGAAGCACCACTTTTACAGGTGGCACGCAGAAATATTATTGGGAGGACGAACAATGGCCAAAGAGATTATTAATGTATATGAAGAGCTTCACAGGCGAAAGCAGTATACTTGGAGCGATGCGGTTAAAAAAGGAAAGATTATCACCGTGGGGGGGTTAGTGAGTGCGGATGAGAGTCACCATACTTTGCATCCCGGTGATCTAGAGGCACAGATTAGGGAAATTTACGAGCAGCTAAAGAAGATTTTGGAAAAGTCAGGGGCAAGCTTTGATGACATTGTCAAGACCGTAGACTATATTACACCTCAGGCTCTACCGAGTTATGCTGCCACAGCCAAAATACGTCGGGAATATTTTGGAGATAATTATCCAGCAGCTACAGGGATTGTAGTCAATAGACTGCTACGGGAAGATTGGTTAATCGAGATTGAGGCTGTCGCGATACTTGATTAACTCACTAGATGCTTGATATGCGAGAACAGAAGGAGAGGAATAACCTCTCATAAGGTAGCCAACGAAAGCTATTAGCTAATAGGAGGGCAATTCGAAAAAAGGAAAGACCTGTTAATAGCTCTATCCTTTGTCTTCTTTATGCGAGCAAGGGCTTCGACAAGACCTCACCCAAGGCATAGAAGGCAATCAGATCTTGATATTTCAAGACCGGAAGAAACAGGAGGACGCGGAGCAGAAAGGTGAAGGTAATTGGGATCTTGTTTCCAATGAGGTCCGACGCTGGCCCGGCGACGAGTATCCCGACCAAACTCATCAGTCCGAACCATGCCAGCATATTGCCCGCAGTTGTTGGTGAAATGCCGCGATCGGTCACGAAAGGGATTAAGTGAGTGGTGACCAAGAAATCGCCGCTGCCGCATGTGAACATGACGATGAGGAAAAGCCAAAATGAGCGGGTATGCATAGCTTCCCGTAACCCGAGATCCCGGAGATTCTCATCTGCGGAAACCCGATGGTTTTCTCTGTCCTCTCTCTCGGCACCTTTGCTACCAAAGGGCCTCTGACCTAGATCATCGGGGTCACCCCTGATAACCAAGAGCGCCAGGGCTATATTGACCGCCACCATGATCAAGGCAATATAAAGGTAGGAAGCTCTCCACCCGTAACGCACGGTAAAAATCGTAAAGAGCGGAACGAGCGCAAATTGACCGAGGCCGTTACCGGACAGGGACAGGCTGATGGCAAAACCGCGCCACTTCTCGAACCACTTACTCGTCAGGGCCGCTATCAGGGGAACGGATGTTCCACCCAATCCAATGGCCGCCAGGATGCCGTAAAACGTGTAGAATTGCCAGAGGGAGTTGATGACGGATATGAGAGCATATCCTACCGAGAGAAAAAGGGTCGAAATGATAATGACCCATTTAGGGCCATATCGGTCGTAAAACCTGCCTACTGCTATGAGAGACAGGGCATAGAAGGTCATATTCAGGAAAAAGGCGAAAGACATTGAGCCCCGACTCCAGCCTAATTCCGCTACCATCGGTTTGAACATGACTCCGAAGGAAAATCGAGCCCCCGAGTTGAAAAAAAGGATTACAAATGAGGCGGCCACGACATACCAGCCGTAGAAGACGCCGGAGCTGTGTGCCGGTTCTTTAAGGGAATTACGTTCCTTTTCTGTCGAACTCTGTTGGTGTGGATACTAAAGTAACCGAGCATACGTTTGAAAAGAATCTTACGCGAAGATGGCCTCCACAAACTCCCTTGGGTGAAATACCTCAAAATCATCGAGCCCCTCGCCCGTACAAATGAAGGAGATTGGAATCCCGAGTCTCTGGGAAATACCGATAACCACCCCACCCTTTGCCGTTCCATCCAGTTTGGTCAATATGATATCCGTCACCCCCAGGGACCGGGCAAATTCTTGAGCCTGGGCAATCGCATTCTGACCCGTTGTGCCGTCGAGCACGAGGGTAACCATATGGGGGGCACCGGGGAGTTGCTGGCCAGCTATTCTCTGGATTTTCTTTAGCTCTTCCATGAGGTTAGACTTGGTGTGAAGCCTGCCGGCAGTATCAATGAGAACCCTGTCGATGTTCTTGGCCTGAGCGGCGGCAAGGGCATCGAATACGACTGCTGCCGGATCTGCTCCCCTCTTTTGCTTGATTACCTCTGCCCCTACCCTGCTTCCCCAGATCTGGAGTTGCTCGATAGCAGCAGCCCTGAAGGTATCCGCCGCCGCCAGCATCACCGTGTGCCCTTGGCCTTGAAGATAATGGGCCATTTTAGCAATGGTCGTTGTCTTTCCCACTCCATTGACGCCGATAAACATGCTTACCTGCAGCCCTTGGGAGACCGTATCATGCGGCCCAACAAGAGAGCGATCCTGGCTCACCCGTAAGAGAGAAACCATCTCCTCCTGAAGCATGGCTTTCACCTGGTCCGGTCTTTCAAGAGACTTCCGGTCTAATCTCTCCTTCAAGTCACCAATGAGCTGTTCGGTGGTCTCCACACCGATATCAGAGGTAAAAAGGACCTCCTCGAGATCTTCCAAGAAAGGGGGATCGATTACCGTTCGTCCCGATAGTAGCGCATTGAGTCTGCCCGCCAACCTCATCCTGGTCTTTGATAGCTTATCGCGGAGCCTTCCGGTAAAGGCAGCATTGTTGTCGGCGGATTCTTGCTCTTTCAAGGAAAACTATTCCTCCCTGTTGCTGGTTCTTTCTTATAGCAATCGGGCGATCAAGGTCGTTACTGGTTCGGCTCGATACGTCTTTCCAACAGCTGACTATAAGGGATCACCTGATATCTCAGATAGGGGACAGATAAAGGGATAAAGGAAACTCCTCAGAACTCCCTGTGCGGGAAAAGCGAATAGGGCCAGCTCCCATACAGCAGACCACATGATTCTGGTATCCTCTTCATTTCCTATGCGTCCTGCCGGTAATCTTTGAGATCTACAGACACAACCTTTGAAACACTCGACTTGCCCATGACCATGCCGTAGAGCCTCTCAGCAACCTCCATCGTCTTTCGATTGTGGGTAACCATGATTACCTGTGATGTTTTTTCAATTTCAAGCAATAACCTGTTAAACCGATCCGTGTTAGCCTCATCCAGCGGCGCATCCACCTCGTCCATGATAATGAAGGGGCTTGGTTTAATGAGATAGACGGCGAAAAGCAAGGCCATAGCTGCCAGGGCCTTTTCACCGCCAGAGAGGAGCCCCATATGAACGACTCTCTTGCCAGGAGGCTGAGCCTCCACCAATACACCACTTTCCAGCGGGAGATCTTCATCGACCAACCGTAGCCGAGCACTGCCACCGTTAAAGAGGATGGGGAAAACCCGCTTTAGTTGCTCATCTACTTTGCTCAAGGTATGGAGAAACTTCCGCTTTGAAATCTTGTTAACCCTCCTGATGGCTTTATTAAGGGAATCAATGGAGGCGAGCAGATCTTGCTGTTGGGCCGTTATGAAATCGTAGCGCTCTTTCAATTGATCATATTCACCTATGGCCAGAAGGTTCACCTCACCGATTCTCTCTTTCATGACCTTATAATCCTGCAGCCTGGATTCATAATGGTCTTTTGAAAAATCATCAGCCAGGTACTCTCTGTATTCCCTCTGCAGGTTGATCCCCGTCTCTTTGCTCGCCTGCGAGAGGATGTTGTTTATATGAAAATCTACCTCGGCCTCACGTATTCTTGCATCATTGATCTGATCCCTTATCACGCCGATTTCCTCCCTGGCAAGGGCGGACTTCTTCTCTTCTTCACGGAGCCTTGCTTTAAGAATATCACACTGCTGTTCAAGCTCAGCGGTCTCTTTTTCGAGCCCTTTCTGTTTTTCACACGTAGCGGCAAGGATATCCCTGATCTCCTGTTCCTTTGATAAACAGCTTTTAAGGCTGTCTTGTGTTGATGTTATCTCCCGTTCTATCCTCCTAACCCTCGTCTCCATTTCCTCGGTAAACTGGTCAATGCGCTCTCTCTCCCGCAGAAGACCCTTCTCCTCCTCCTTATGCTGGTTATACCTGACTGCGAGCTCAGAAAGGCTCTCTTTTGAATCGTCAAGGGCCTGTTCCAACTCTTCGACCTGAGAGCCTTTTTCCGCTACCGACTGCTGAATCCCCTCTTTTTCCCTTTGACATTCAGAGAGCTTCTCCTCGAGATCGTTTATGTGTGATGATTTTTCGTCTTTGTCTGTGCGGAGCGATTCCAGCTCGTGCAAGAGATAGTGAGACTGCTTCATGAGCTGTTCCGATTCCTTTTCGATCAGGAATAGATCCTTATCAATGCCTTCAATATCGTGCACATAGGAATGCCTTTCACGCTCCAATCGCTCAATAAGGCCCGCTTCACTATCCAACTGTAGGTCCAGCTCCTCAACAACCGTCTGCAAGGTTCCAACCAGTCTTTCGGTTTCCTTTATCCTGCCTTGCAATTCCTTCTGTTTTCGCCTCCGAGCCAGGAGCCCTGAGGATTCCTTCCCCAGTCTCCCGCCAATAATGACACCTCTCTTATCTACCAGGTCTCCTTCCGGGGTAACCAAGGTCTGTTGCCCCCTGTCTTTCTTCCAGACAGAAAGCGCCTCTGAGAGGTTCTCCACCATTGCTGCATTGCCAAGGAAGGATTTCATGAGCGGGCTAAATCGTTCCGGCACAGTTACATGCTCGCTGAGAAGCCTATAACCATTGCGGCTCACTTCAAACGTGCCCAAAGGATTCTCAGTCCTAAAATCCTTAAGGGGAAGGAAATAGCTCCGGCCCCTCTCTTTTGACCTCAAGTATTCGACTGCCTCCTTGCCGTCCTCCTGGCTGGAAACGATTACATATTGCAACCGCTCCGCTAGGACTGCCTCAACGGCAGTCTCAAATTCCGGGTCAACCTGTATGAAGTCCGCCACAACGCCGAAAATCTTATCTTCCCTGCTGGCCTTCAGTTCGGGGGAATTCATAATGGCCCGGACACCCGATTGATACCCCTCATAGCCTTCAATGAGGCTTTCAATGGTTCTCAACTGAGAACGAGAAAGGCTCAGCTCCGACTCGGCGGCTAACCGTTCAGATTCCTTTGACCTCTTTCGCTCTTCCAGTTCGTCTCGTCTTGCATGGGCTCCCTGCAGATCGTTTTCAACGGATCCTAGTTTGGCGGCAGCCTCATCTCTCTTTTCCTTTTTCTTATTTAGCGCGCCGGATAAGGCATCAAGCTTTTTGGCAATCTCCTTTGATTCGCCTTCAAGGGCATCCTTTCTGACCCCCAACTGATTGACCGTTTCAGAAAGATTTCGTATCTCGCCCCTGAGCCTCGCCTCTTCGCTGGCCAGCTCAATTAAATGGGATTCTCCCGTTTTCAGCTCATGTTTTAGCCTCTCCAGTGTTATCCGTTTGTGCTTGAAAACAGAATCATGTTCAGCACGGAGGCCTGAGATTTCCTGAATCGATTCCTGCAGTTCCGCTACCCTTGAGTTGATGCCTTCGATCTCGGACTGAAATTCCCGGAGCTTCTGGCCGATTTCTTCCTTTTCCGTCCCCAGCTTTAATTCGGCGATCCTCAACCTTTCCTGCTCAGCCGACAAATGGTTCAGGGCGTCTTCGCTCTTTCTGCCTTCCTCCCTGAGCGAAAAGACCGACTCCTTCAGGCCGGAGAGGTGCTTTTCTTCCTCAATCAGTTCTACATTCGTGGTTCCAATGCCCTCCTCGGATTCAGCCAAACGGGCCTCTAGGAGGTGGGCCTTTTCCGTCAGATCGTCGATTACCTTTTTCCTTCTATCCTTTTCCCCTGTCAACTCACCGTACGTATAGGCATTCAAAACAAGTTCCAGGCGGTGGATCTCAGAGCTTGCCTCTTTGAACCTTCTGGCCTTGTGGGCCTGCCTCTTGAGGGAATTCATTCCCCGTTTAATCTCCTCGAGAAGATCCTGCACCCTGCTCAGGTTTTCCTGCGTTAACGATACCTTTCTTAAAGCTTCCTCCCTCCGCGCCTTGTATTTGGTAATGCCCGCGGCCTCCTCCAAGAGACGTCTTGTTTCCTCGGGTTTTTGCTCAATTATTGAACCGATCTCCCCTTGGGCGATAATTGAATAAGATCTGTTGCCCAGTCCCGTGCCCATGAAAAGGTCTTGAATATCCCTTAATCTGCACGGTGAATTATTGATAAGGTAATCGCTCTCGTTGGACCGGTACAACCTCCTGGTGACCGATATCTCGCTCGCACCGTTGAGTTCCTCTGCATCTCCAAGGGTTAGGGTAACCTCGGCCATGCCCAAGGGCTTTAACGAGCCGTTCCCTGAAAAGATCATATCCTCCATCTGGCGGCCCCGCAGCTGCTTTGGGCTCTGTTCACCCATAACCCATCGAATGGCATCCACCACGTTACTCTTGCCGCATCCATTGGGGCCGACAAACGCACTGATCCCGGGGGAAATGTGGAAGCTTGCTTTGTCCATAAAGGACTTAAAACCGCGAATAGAAATGCTCTTAATTCTCATCCACTATCGTCTCCATTCCGCCTTACTTTTCTTACTATTTGTAATTACTAGCAGATATTAAGATAACTGTAAAGAAAAAATACTACATAGTGTATTTTTGCGCCATTATTCTGCAATATATTGTGTATTCTGGCCTCATGCGAAAGATCTTGACATGATTTCGACTAAACCTTTACTATAGCAGTGTTTATCTTACTCTAAGAGGCTGGTGCAGTAGGCTCGTGAAAGAAAGGGTTTTTAGAAGAATAGGTGTCCTTTTTGCCCTCCTGATCCCTCTGTGGCTTGTATCGGCACCGTGGGTTGACGGAGAGGAGAAGGACACATTTTCGATCTCGTTGGTCCAACGGGCAACCGTCAAAAAGACGGGGGGCAGGGAGGTCGTTTATGAGCGCTACCAGGTAGAGAAGGGGGACTATATCTGGAAAATCATGCGACAGAGGGGATTGCTCAAGAAACCGGATTTCACCGAGCTGTACGCTGCGCTAAAAAACCTGAACCCCTCTCTGACCAATCTGGATCTGATCCATCCCGGAGAAACCATACTGATTCCCCTCAATATTGTATCCGTTAAGGGATACGAAGAGGGAAAAGAACTCGATCAAGAACCCGCAAAAGAGTTGATTGATTTAGATGAAGCGGACCTTGAGAATTATGTGGTCAAACCCGGCGATAGTCTGACGAAGATCATTAAGAACAAGTTCAACCTGCCATCCGGTTTCGTTTATGAAGATTACTTAAAGCTCGTGCAAAAATTTAATCCCGCCTTAACAAACCCCGATCTCATCTTTCCGAACCAAGTTATCAGGCTTCCCATCTATTCTCCGGAGATGGTGAGAATGCCTATCAAGGCCCAACCTGAAACGGCTGCCCCAAGCAAACCTCGACCCGCAAAAACGAAGGATACTGCCGAAATTCTTACCCTCAAGCAGGGGCTTAAATCCATCTTCAATCAGATGGGTGAGGAATGGGTTGATGGCGGTGAGCAGTTTATCCCCCTCAAGTCAGGGGGTCAGGTCAACTTGAAGGCCGACTCCTTTCCCGTTTTGAACCTGAACAGCGGTCGAAGGATTATTGTGGACATAAGAAACGAACTCCCGGAGGATATCGGCCGGCTTATTGAGGCGGACTGGGAGGATTACCGAATCGTTCATCTCGCTCAAGATGATAGCCTGAAAACGGCAACGGGCAAGATTCTCTCCGCGTGTAACTACCATACGGTTGTGAAATCGGGGGATTACCTCAAGGTAACCGGGGATGTGGGTATCACCATTGCCGGTGACTGGGCCATTATACCCCAGAAAGGAAAAGGGGATATCCCTGACAGGGTTATTACCCTCAGCTTCATTCGCAGTCGATCGGAGCAGACGCCCCGAGTGGTGAAGGCTTACCTGGCGAGATTAGGTATCATTGCAGTTGATTACCCCGATTTCTCGGGTTCGGATAGTGCGAGTGAAGAGGTACCTGTTCTCAAGGAAATAACCATGAAGGAAAACGTGGATTTTCCTCTCACCACTCTCCTCCTGGACCTAGCTGGGCAACCCTTCTCAAAAACGTTAGAGATACCCCTTTATCGGGGAGAGGACTCGGGGTTCAATGTCATCATAAAGGCGGACATCTTCTTCAACAGGCAAGGCCAAGATTGCATCATAGACTTCAGAGGGCTCTCACCTCATATCGTATCTCTGTTAAGTAAACACCGCATCCGCGTTCTCCCCCTCTCAAGGGAACGGGTACCGAGTAGGATCACCGCGCGTGTCCTGGACTTTCTCGGTATTCCTTTTGCATCAAAGGAACATCGCTTTCCCGTTGCAGCCAGACCTGAGACGAGGAACATAATGATTTCCTTTTCAGGGATCACCTTTGCAGATCGAGAAGGTCAAATGATTCTGGCAACCGACAAAAGAATCGCCGAAGAGTTGGTATTCTTCCTGAACAAATCGGGATATCATGTGCTGGACTTGACCAGATTTGGGCAATAAGACCCAAGAGATTAAGACGGAATAGATCTTATGCCTTGACACGGCAACACCTTTCCTCTATCCTCCCACCCGCTTTTGAGCCCCAGCAGGTACACCGGGCCCGGATTGAGGTCCGTCATGCCTGGTTGCGCCGCTTGGCTCTCATTCTTATGAATGATCATGACGGGCCCTTTCTGTTACGCCCTGTTTCCGAGCGTGGCCTAGTCATTGAGCCCGGAAAGAACACGGATAATGGAAGAACCATTGAAAATAGTGCTTCTCTTTGGAGTCGGCGCCATTGCCGGTTTCATGAATGTCATGGCCGGTGGCGGTTCCACTATCACCTTGCCCACCCTCATCTTTTTGGGCTTGAATAGCTCCCTTGCCAACGGAACCAACCGTGTCGCACTGCTCATACAGAATATCTCCGGAATCATATCCTTTAGGCAGGAGAAGCACCACAGATTTAAGGTGAGCCTGCAGTTGGCTGCTTTCACCCTGCCGGGCGCCATAGCAGGGGCCATTATCGCCACAAGGATCAGCGATGAGCTCTTCCAGAAGATCTTGGCCTATATCCTGATTGGGATTATCATCTCCATTCTGTTGCCAAGACCGAATCAAGGGAATCAGGAGATCAAAAAGCAGCAAACTCGGAGCTGGCTCATCTACCCCGCCATGTTTGGCCTCGGATTTTATGGAGGATTCGTCCAGGCCGGTGTCGGGTTCCTGTTTATGGCCGCGCTCTACCATCTGATGAGAGTCGACCTCGTCCAAGTGAATATGCACAAGGTATTCATTATCTTCGTCTATACCATTCCTGCGCTGTTCGTTTTTTTTCTCACGCACAATGTAGACCTGAAGCTCGGATTGATTCTTGCGGCCGGTAATGCCTTTGGCGCCTGGTGGTCTGCAAAGTTCTCGGTAAAAAAGGGAGAAAGGCTGATTAAAACCATCCTTGTTGTCGCCATACTTATCATGTCCCTGAAGCTTTTGAACATCATCTAATGCCTGCTCGCCTAACCGAGAGCGATGGCGGGCAGGCCTTTCGAAAATTGCCATGATCTCCTGAAAGCCTGGGGGAGCAAAACTCCCGCAAGAAACGCTGCAGCCTCTCTGGTTGGCTTTTTCTCCGCCGTATGGCCGTCGATTACCCTGCCGCTAGCCATAACAGCCAAAAATGGATTGATTTGGACATACCTTAGTGGTAGCGTGTCCCTAAAAAAAGGCCGGGCCCATGAATGTGCATACCTGTGACCCTGCGGAGGCAGGTTGCCGTTCCGTCTCGTAAGGGAATCTTTTTGCAGAGGTGAGAGATGAAGGTATCAACGGTAGAAGAGATGAGAAATCTCGACAGGGGGGCAATTGAGGGATTCAAGATCCCCGACCTGATTCTCATGGAAAATGCCGGCGAGGCAGTATACTTCGTAATCCAGACCGAATGCGGCATAGAGGGGAAGAGATTTAGCATCTTCTGCGGAATCGGCAATAATGGCGGTGACGGTTTCGTTGTTGCCAGAAAGCTCCACTCAAACAGGGGACAGGTCACGGTATTTCTCTTGGGAGATAAGGAGAAACTTGCCGGTTGTGCCAAGGACAATTTCGAGATGATTGCTACCATGCCCATTGAGATTGTCCGGCTCACCTCAGCACAGCAGGCTCAACATGCCCTCTCCCATTGTGATGCAGTTGTTGATGCAATATTCGGTACGGGACTTACCAGGGAGGTGGACGGCCTTTATAGAGAAATAATCGAGTTGATCAACCGAAACCGTAAAACCGTATTCAGCGTTGATATACCCTCTGGGCTAAACGGTGACACCGGCCAGATCATGGGATGCAGCATCAGGGCCGACTATACCGTGACATTTGGATTACCAAAACGGGGAAATCTCCTCTTCCCCGGCTTTGACCTGTGCGGCAAACTGTACGTCACCCATATCTCCTTTCCCCCTTCCCACTACCAGGCCGACACCATTACAGTTGAGACGAATGATCCCCTGCCGATTCCTGAAAGAGGCAAAGATACCCACAAGGGCAGTTACGGCAAGGCCCTCTTTATTGCAGGCTCTTCAAACTACCTGGGGGCCCCATACTTTTCCGCACTCTCCTTTCTGAGGGCAGGGGGAGGGCTTTCCTATCTGGCCTCACCGGGGTCAATAACGAATTTCCTGGCGACAAAGGGAAGTGAAATCGTCTTTGTGCCACAGCAGGAAACGGACAGGGGAAGCATTTCAGTAAAGGCAAAGGATGAACTTTTGGAATTTTCAGAAGGCGTTGATATGGTCGTTGTGGGGCCGGGATTATCTTTACACGAAGAAACGCAGCAGCTGGTGCGGGAGCTCACATTACAGATCGAAAAACCCCTGGTGATAGATGGTGACGGGATTACCGCCATCTCCAGGGATATCGACATAATCAGAAAGAGAAAAGAGGCGACAATCCTGACCCCTCACCTTGGCGAGATGTCGCGGATCATACAAGCAGACATTCAAGAGATCCATAGGAATAAAATTCCCCTCTTGTCGAGGACGTGTAAAGACTTAGACGCCTTTATCATACTGAAGGGAGCACACACGCTCATCGGTTATCCGGAAGAGCGCATCTTCATCAATATGAGCGGAAACCCGGGGATGGCAACCGCGGGCAGCGGAGATGTGCTTGCAGGCACCATTGCGGCTATGTTCGGCCTGGGATTTTCAGCCGGAGAGAGCGCACGGATGGGTGCATTTATCCACGGTACGGCCGGAGACCTTGCCATGAGAGACATCGGCGCAGACGGGGTCATAGCCGGTGATATCATGGACTATCTGCCTGAGGCGATTCGCTATTGCCGGGAAAATTTGGAAGAAATCATTCAGGACGCATACGAAAGCATCTATACGATCTGACGCCCGCAGGGTGTTCACAAGGATTATGTTACTGGAACTCCGCCTCCAGCGGCGCTTCACTCGATCACAGATCTAAGGCCAGCTGCAAAGGTTTATCCAAAATCTCTGGTGGTTCGGATCTTATCTTTTTTAGTTTGCTCATTCTTCTCATGCCATCTGGAGTCATGATAGTTTTTTGAAATAACTCGGGAAAGAGGGGAAATTGAATATAATTCCCGTAATCGGGGCAACCCTTCTTTCGCCTGCACTTCGCACACACTGCCACATTGACCCTGGGCCTGTTTTTCTTGGCATTACAGGTGATATAGTCCATGTGATCCCTTTTCTAGATCCATCCCAGCACCCCGCGCCAGCCTTACCTTTTTCTCGATCTCAATCCCTCTTTTCCGTGATCTGGCTATACTGCCAACCCTCGCCGCCCAACGGTTTAAGTATGAGTGACTCCTACCATAACCGAACCAGAGGAGCAATTCTTCTTTATCCATCCTCAAGAAATCACATGATGCGGCCGATATAAGAATAGATTCTATAACAATGAGCACTGGTATCTATGGGGATCAAGGAAGAGCAGCGAGGAAGGCCATGAAACTTGAGGAGATAATGACTACGCAGGTTGCTACGATCGGAATGGACGATACCCTTGCGGCCATTCGAAAAATATTCGAAAAAGTTCACTTTCATCATCTCCTGGTCCTTTCCGAAGAGCACGAAGTTGTCGGTGTTATCTCGGACAGGGATCTGCTCAAGCAGTTGAGCCCTTACCTGAATACCGCCTCGGAGCAAAAGAGAGATCTGCATACCTTGAACAAAAAGGCTCATCAAATAATGAGCCGCAAGCTTATCTCAGCCTCGCCTACGACCACGGTGAAGGATGCAGCCACGTTGTTGATGAAACACTCCATCTCTTGCCTGCCCGTACTTGCCGAAGACAAATGGCTCGTGGGTATCGTCACCTGGAAAGATATCCTCAAATTCTTCTTACAAAGCCTCGGTTCCGCTGCTCCCGGCAGCCGGGCTCCTGGAGCCTGACTTCACCTCCATGAATCTTTAGGCTTGAACGAAGGAACGGCATTGATTTCACGCATTTCTTAATTCTTCTTGCCAGGAAATTCACCTGCTCTTACTAAAAGCATGCCTTGACTTTACACCGGTCGTATCTCACAGCTCGTGTTACAATATGAAAAAGAATATGATACTATTCCCCCAAGAAGACGAAATGTTGATAACCTGGGGCTACCGTCACTCATAAAGAAGCGATCGTCAAAAAAATCAAGATCGAGGGAAAACTCGCTTTTACGAAGGCATCATCTCAACTTTGGGGCCTATTTCAATAGCTTTTACAGGATCCCGGATAAGGCTATTTACCAGATCCCCGACGAAACCGTTATCTGCCGGTGTGAAGATGTAACCATGGGTGAGATAAGGAATGCAATTCGAGAAGGGTACCACACACCAGGAGCTATCAAACAGGTTACGAGAACAGGCATGGGGCGCTGTCAGGGAAGGACCTGCGGTCCTATCTTGTATGATATTATTTCGGCATATACCAGGAAGCCTTCAAAAGAGATACCTCTTCTCTCCGTAAGACCACCCATAAAGCCGGTGACTTTCGATTCCTTAATTGCCGAGAACAATTAGGGTATAACGAGCGTCTGTTTATGGCGCCAGACAGGGGCTGTGGACACAGTTAGCTAGCGGCGGAAAAGGTTATCGCAATAACGCATCTGCCGTCGCCCTTGACAAGGCTCTCCTTGATCCCGTGAATTGGCTTGAGACGCAATGCCTTCATAACTCCATTTCTGAGTGCCGGGCACCCGCATTCATACCTATCCAACATGTTTGCCTTGCTGAGAGAGTCATACGCATGACATCTGCTTCCCGTCCAAATTGCCGTATCCCCCTCATAGGTAATCGGCTCGTTTACATAAAGGTCGTCAAAAAAGGCATTGTTCCAGACCGTTCTAAAGACTGACATCAGTTCTTGAATGGAGCGCGGCCTCTTAATGGTCTTCTCTCGAAGCAACGTGAGGGTGAGCATCCGAAAGACTCTCTCCGTTACCGCAAGGTTGAGCCTGTTTGCCTGCTCAGGCCCCAATTCCCTGATAACTGCTGCGTGCCAGAACGAGTCGTGAAGCCACCACAATTTGTTGACTGTCTCGTGTGATTTGAATTCCGGTATCACCATATGCAATGCCTCGCCAACAGAAGGACATATTCTTGGGTAATATGGCTATAACTTATGTAACCGAGCTCCTACCACCCTGTAGAGGTCAGACTGTGTTCCCTCTCCGAGGGAGGAAGGCCAGTCTTTCATACTACGTGATGAGCAAAAAATAAAGCAGGGAGTTTTGCTCCACCCAAAGTCACTGGCTGGCATAAACCAGGCTCGGAAAAATTCTGGAGAGCCGTTCTTTTCCCTGCAAAGATCCGAAATCCGTAACTCTTTCGAATTTTTGACAAATCGAAGATTTTGTGATATTAGAGGTTGGTAACTGGGGAACTGAGTCCGATCGGGTGCAAACAGAAACCTCTAGTCTCAACTCGACTGATGAGGGGCGGAATTTTGCCTTGACAGAGCGAAGTTACGTACCTGCGATTTTTCTTGTATGAACTTCCTTATCGCACGATACTCACCAAAACAGAGGAATGCCGATATGAAGGAAGCAAGAGAAGTAATGGTGTCGGTCAACACGAGGGTCTTTACTCTAGACATACCCATTGAAGACGATTTACTCATTGAAAGCATCTTTAGCGCATTAAAGGACTATGTGAGTAAAGGGTTCTCGCTCAGTGTAAAAGAATCCTATGTTACCTCTCTTTCCGATTCGCTAAAGATAATCACGAAGATAATCACCCGAGGTTCACAGCTGGATGAATGGAGGGCTGAAACCCGACAGTTACTCTCCATTATCAGGAAAAGCAAATAGGCTTCATACCCCACCAGATCACCTGGCACAAATCAACTGCCAAGGGACCTGCTCCTTGGATCAAATCATTCTTTTGGCAACACAGCCTGGTAACGAGCCTAACCACCCCATGAACCTGTAAGAATCAAACCTCTTTAATCAGGTCTTCAATTCCGCGGTCATTCTAACAACCACATGCCCCCACCCACCACAACTCGGGCCTGTATCAAAACATCCGGTTGTGTTGAACATCACCTCATTGGGATTCCTGCCATTCATGAGGTTTTCAAAGAAGGCATTGATTAAAACCGTCAAGTTGGGCATCAAAAATGCGCAGACCCGATTGGGGTTTTCTTTGGTAAGGAGATTTCCCGTGTTATCAAAAACAAGCTTTTGGCCAACGATATGTCCCGAATGACACCCCTCGGACTCGATCACTTCGGCGACCAACCGATACTTGGATGCCTCAACGGCGTTTTCAAAGAGTTGCTGGAACTTGGGATTGTTTTCGATGATCGACCAGTCTTGGTCCTCAAGATTTAATCTTCTCCGAATTATCCCCACCATTTGATCTCTGTCCATATCCTCCTCCACGATAGGTTCGTCTTATTTAATCCTCCTTAAAGAAAATCTCCTTGCTTCAAAAATCCAGCCAGATCCGACCGTTTCACTATTGGGCGACAAGTTCTTAATACTACTTGTTTTGCTGAAAATAAAGTTCCTAGTAGGACGATTCCTAAATATGCTCGCAGTATAGGAAGTCATTGCGACCTGCCCGCCGGACGGCAGGCGGGGCGAAGCGAAGCAATCTCTCACACAATAGAATTCCATTGAGATTGTTTCATCGTGGAGTTTACCCGCCTGAGGCTGGTTAATCCTGAGCAAAGCGGAAGGACTCCTCGCAATGACAGGCAACATGCAATGTCATTTTAGCACATGACCCCGACGCTTCGCTTCAGGGTTATACATGAAAGAAACGCTCTGCTGAGTATGGAGATGTCTTTTTTTGACTCTGTCCCTGGCCCAGACCTGGCTCATAAGGCATGAGTAAGGAGAACTGAGATGTGAGATACTCTCGTATCCATACAACACTCCGGAAGCTGAGCGCCAGGGCAGGCCTCCCATCGTTCAGAGGAGTGGGCGTTTCAAAACGGCGCACACAGGCTGGTACCTTAGTGCTAAGGCTTATGGGGCGGTGCGTCGGTTTGAAACGGCCCTGTACGGGGCCTTGTTAAGAGGGCAGAGCAAAAAAAGATATCTCCATGCTTTTCTCCAGTGAGTTTCTTAGGAGAATCATACTACTAATTAGAGTTTACCGCAGAATGACTTAATCCTTGATGCATGAACAATATAGTTATAGAATTAGTTAATGAGCATGGAACCTCGAAAGGTTTTGGAATATCTTGAGGATCTTGCTTTGAAATTGGGCATCGAGGTCGTGTATGCAAACCTCGAAACAAGAGACCCCTTCACACGAGGGGGCCTTTGCAAGGTCAAAGGCAAATATAATATCTTCATCGACCGATCCGAAAAACTGCAGGGCCGGATAAAGATCTTGGCCCGTGCCCTCTCTTCTTTTGACAGAGAAGAGATATATATCCTTCCTTTCGTAAGAGAAATCCTGGAGAAGGCCAAAGATTCAAGGCAGACATGACGGTACACCTGACCCATGACACTCTACCGCAGGCTTCCAAGCCCTCAATGGTCAGGCAATCCTTAACCCGGAACTAAACACTCAACACACTGATATGGTAAAGGAGGAACGGTCATGGCAGTAGCTCACACCAGTCACATCCGTATCGAAAAGCATGAAGGGCCGCACCGCACAGCCCACATTGAGGACTTCGCCGAGCCCGTCCACTTCGGGATGCACGGCGGTATCAAGCGCTTCTATCAGGAGAAATACGGCCGAAAGGTCACCGGCCCTGAGTACCCTGCAACCCTGGACTACGTGATTGCCGGCATTGCCGGGTGACTGACCGGAACCCTGGGGGCCGCGCTGGATGCGCGGGGAATCAACGCTGCTGAGAACCTGGTCGCTGAGGTAGAAGGTGATATCGAAGATGTGAAAGGCGTGCTGAAAATCACGACCATCCGTCTTACGTACCGATTCAAGATCCCGTCAGGTACCAGAGATAAGGCGGAACGGGCCCTGGCCGTCTACGCAGATGGGTGCCCGGCCTACCAGACAGTTAAGGACTGTATTGCGTGCTCCTGGAGCACGGAGATGGAGGAAGGGTAGTTCGAAGCCAGAGAGCCCGGTGGTGAATACGATGCAGCACGGGCCCTTCAGGAAAATACCCGTCATTTTCATAAGTTTTTTGCTAGCCGGTGCACTCGCTGGAACAGTGGAAGCTAAGGCGCCGGTCCTGAGGCTAACGGTAGCTTATGACAACATACCCTGTGACAGCCGGCTGAAAACCGGGTGGGGGTTTTCCTGCATCATTGAAGGCACTGAGCAGACCATATTATTCGACACCGGCGGCGACGCGGGAATCCTGCTTGGGAATATGACCATCATGGATATCGACCCCACGTCGGTGAATACCGTATTCCTGTCACACATTCATGCTGACCACATAGGGAGGTTGGAGGGTTTTCTCAGGCGGAATCCTCATGTAACCGTCTTTGCGCCGGAGTCCTTTCCAATCTCCTTCCGACAGACGATCACTGGCTACGGTGACAAAACCCAAGCGGTGGGCGATCCCATCCGTCTGTTTGACTCGGTGTATTCGAGCTGAGAAATTGGAGACTGGATCAAAGAGCAGGTTTTGAGCGTGGAGACCTCAACCGGTCTTGTAATCATTACCGGCTGCGCGCACCCTGGCATCGTCAATGTCGTAAAGGAAGCCGAGGCGCGTTTCAAAAATGACATCCACCTGGTAATGGGAGGGTTTCATCTGTCAGGTAGGACCAGCGCCCGGATTCGAGAGAGTATCCGTACCCTCAAGGGGCTCGGTGTAAAAAAGGTTGCGCCGAGCCACTGTGCAGTAGAACGCTTGCCTTTGCCGTCCCTCATTTAAGGAACAAGGCGTTCATTTCGTCTCTTCCGGTAATGAAATTTTCTGCTATTGTTTTCTCGAGCTTGTTTTTGGTATACTTAACACTAGGGTTAGCCGCAAAAGGACAGCTTACTCCACGTAGTAGGTGCGCTGGCGCAGCCGAGATCCAATCACGCGCTAATAGCCAGCCGTTCGTTGCTTTACGTGCTGTTGGGTTCTTTTCCAAGCGACTTGTGAAAAAACACTGTAATTTGATTACCCTCCGAGACCTCAGCGGCATGGCGACAGAACCACCTCAAAGAAGGGGTGATTATGTTTTAGGATCAGTTTTCCGTACATTGGTCGCAAAAACCGAATGCGCCACTGGGAAAATTGACAAAAAGCAACTATCAAGAAAAAAGGGGGGAAACACATGGCAAAAAAGAAAAACACCTTGACCACTGCCTTTGGAATCCCGGTGGCCGATGATCAGAATAGCCTGACCGCTGGTGATCCGGGACCCGTATTGATGCAGGACGTTCACCTGCTGGAAAAGCTAGGGCACTTCGACCGCGAGCGCATCCCCGAACGGGTGGTGCACGCCAAGGGCGCGGGTGCATATGGCTACTTTGAGGTAACTCATGATGTGACGAAGTACACCAAGGCGAAGTTTCTTTCAGAGGTGGGCAAGCGCACAGAGCTCTTCATCCGCTTTTCCACCGTCGGCGGCGAGCGGGGATCGGCAGACGCCGAGCGCGACCCCCGCGGATTCGCCATGAAGTTCTATACTGAGGAGGGGAATTATGATTTAGTGGGGAATAACACCCCCGTATTCTTCATCCGCGATCCTCTCAAATTCCCCGATTTTATCCACACGCAGAAGCGTCATCCCGCAACCGGACTTAAGGATGCGGACATGTTTTGGGACTTCCTCTCTTTAACGCCGGAGTCCATTCACCAGGTTACCATACTTTTTTCCGATCGAGGCACTCCGAAGGCCTACAGCCACATGAATGGCTATAGCAGCCACACCTACAAATGGTACAATGATAAGGGTGAATCCTTCTGGATTAATTACCAGATTGAGACCGATCAGGGCATCCAAAACCTCACCCGACAGGAAGCCACCCGGATCAAGGGGGAAGACCCCGACCACGCCACTCGTGACCTGTACAAAACCATTGCGCAAGGGGAGTATCCGTCCTGGAAAGTCTATGTGCAGATCATGACCCTAGAGCAGGCGCGGAAATACCGCTTCGATCCCTTTGACATTACCAAGGTGTGGTTTCACGGGGACTTTCCGTTGATTCCCGTGGGGCGCATCGTTCTCAACAGAAACCCGGAAAACTACTTCGCAGATGTAGAGCAGGCCGCGTTCTCCCCCGGCAACCTGGTGCCGGGCATTGCCATTTCACCGGATAAGATGCTGCAGGCCAGGGTCTTTTCCTATCACGACACCCACCTGCACCGGCTCGGACCCAACTATCACCTGATTCCGGTGAACGCTCCCAAATACGCCCCTGAAAACAGCTATCAGCGTGACGGGTTCATGCGTGTCGATGCGAACGCAGGCGGCAGCCCGAATTACTACCCCAACAGCCTTGCCGGCCCCGCACCTGATCCAAAGGCCGGGGAGCCGCCCTTTGAGGTGACCGGGCTGGCATCTCGGAAGCCTTACACCCTTACCGATGATGATTTCTTTCAACCAGGGGAGCTGTACCGAAGGGTCATGACGGATGAGGATCGGGAGCATTTAGTCGGCAACATCGTGGACCACCTTGCCAATGCCAAAAAACGGATCCAGCTGCGTCAGACGGCGATTTTCTACAAGGCAGATCGCGAGTACGGCCGCCGTGTCGCCGAAGGGTTAGGGCTCGAAACCAAGGAGGTTGAGCGCCTGGCAGGGATGTCTCAAGATGAACGGGTTAAGACGACAGAGCAAGGAACTTACGGCGATACGAAATAGGGAGAACCGTGACCCAGACGGCTAGAGCTTTTCAATACTTTTCTCTCCGGATACTGATTAGCCTCTATGAGCAACAAAGGAGGGATTGGAAATGATTGGTAGGAATTTTCATAAGATTGGTCCTCCTTGTTCAAGGGGATTGATTGGTCTCATAGCACTGATTTTAGTGTTGCCCACATCAGCGATGGCCCAAGAAGGAGAGACCATCGTTGAACAATGGTCCAGGGTACAGGCCCCACCACCGGTTGCGCTTAAACCGGTTCAGGTAAATCCTCAAGAAACCGCTTTTTTGATCCTGGACATCGAACAGCTAACCTGCAACCCGGATCAAAGGCCCCGGTGTATCGAGTCAGTTCCCAAGATCCAAAGCTTTCTACAAAAGGCCAGGGCAAAGGGGATGCCTGTCGTCTATAGCCTGACCGGGAAGGGAACCAAAGAAACCATCTTGCCTGAGGTTACACCCAACGCGGATGAACCCATCGTACAGTCCAGCGTGGATAAGTTCTTCAAGACCGATCTGGAGAAGATCTTGCAGGAAAAAGACATAAAAACGGTTATCATCGCGGGCACCACGGCTGAAGGCGCGGTGTTGCACACTGCTACCGGTGCGGCTATGAGGGGATACAATGTGATTGTACCGGTGGACGGTATGTCCGCCGGAAACTTGTACGCAGAGCAATACACCGCCTGGCATTTGCTTAACGCCCCCGGTACCAGACGCGGCACCACCTTGACGCGCTTCGACATGATTGAGTTCTAGCCTGGCCTTGCTAAAAGTCCTCTGGTAAAAAGGCAGGCCTGTATGACCTGCCTTTTTCTTTTCAATCCCCATGTATGTACGTGACTCTTTTGACCTCGAAGTAGCGATTTTCGCTTCTGTGGTTTTTGGAGGCTCAAACACTCATAAGTACGGATTGCAAGCTATTAGCGAACGCCCTAGATAGCCTTTTCCTTTGACTCCGCACCTTTATTATCCTATACCACCCTTACCCAAACGGAATTCTTACGATTTACGCGGATGTGGTGATGCTATGATCAGGAAGGAGCGCTGTATCACCGAAGGTGGTCTCTCCCGCTATCCTTCCTGAGCACCATAGAATCTATGACAAAAGACAGTGAAGCTCCCCGCGCTTCCGCGCGGGGCATCTGTGGCGAAGCCAAGCGGAACTCCGCCGAAGCCGCCCGTCTTTCCATCCTCCGTAGCTAGGGTTACTGCGGACACTGTCGGCCATAGCCTTTGGCGTCGGACGAGGACGGGCGCCCCACGGGCAACGCCGCGGTCGCCTTTCGCTATCCCTGTCGGGCAGTAGCCTTTGGCGGAGGCTGATCCTCCCCGTGCTGAGACACGGGGCATCCTGGCGAAGGCGAGTGAACTTTTGCAGGTTCGCGATCAATTAGGGCGGCGTTGCCCAGGAGGTAAGGTCTTGCCGCAAGAAACCGAACATCCGACGAAATTCTACGGCTGGTTTGTCGTTGGCGCCTGCTTTGCTGCTACTTTTACTCTAGGGGAAGCCATGTGGACCTTTGGCATCTTCTTTAAGCCCCTGGAGAATGAGTTTGGCTGGAGCCGGGCCGTGGTATCGTCAGGTTACACCGCCTTTCTTATCGGCTACGCTATTTCAGCAATCATTACTGGCAGACTGGCTGACAGGTATAGTCCCCGACCTCTCCTCTTTGTGAGCGCGCTGCTAGCCGGAATTGGTACCTCCCTCTGTAGTCAGGTCCAAGGTATTGGTCAGCTCCGCGTCTTCCTGTTCATTGCCGGGCTAGGCGCCGGTACTACGTTTTCAGTGCCAATTTCAGTTGTGCAGCGATGGTTCTACCGAAGGCCGAACGCAGGCCTCGCATTGGGGATCGTTGTCGCCGGAGTTGGCATCGGTGCCTTAGTCTTCGCGCCGCTTATCAACTATTTGATCTCAAGCTATGGTTGGAGAAACACGTATCTTATTGCAGGGATCCTCTACTTGCTCATCATTGCCGTATCATCACTCGTGATTAAACCCAGCCCCGTACAGCCAAAAACAACCTCGGCGGACCAAGGGGCTCTGCCGAGCGCAGTGAGTATGCCTATGTGGACAACAGCCAAAGCCCTTACTGCCCCCTCTTTTGTCGGTGTGGCCTTTGTCACGGTTACGGTCATTTTGGCCTTCCAAGTTCTGATGGTCCACCTTGTCCCTCACGCAACAGATGCCGGCATCTCTCCAACTGTGTCGGCAGCGGCTCTTGGTCTTCTGGGGGGACTATCAGTTCCCGGCCGTATCTTCTCCGGTTTCATGGCGGAGAGGATACGATGGCAGATGATCCTGGCTCTGTCATGTTTTGGGATGGCGCTATCTCTCTTATGGCTACTATTCTTAGAAAGAGCATGGATGCTCTATTGCTTCGTTTCTTTCTATGGAATATGTCATGGGCTGAGAGTGCCTGCCAATTTCGGTATTCTCGGTGAGTTCTTTGGAATGCACTCGCTAGGAGAACTCACCGGTATTGTTATTGCTATTGGCACGATTATCGGGGCTTTTGCCCCATATATCGTGGGGTTTATCTTTGATGCAGTCGGCAGCTACTCTGTGGCCCTTATCATTATCATCGTATTCCTTTTTACGAGTGGCATCGTAGCCTGCTCACTGAAAAAACCGGGTGCACAAGCATAACCCGTCAGAAATGGCCTTACTATATGTGTTTCAGGCTCACGTCTCTTTTTCCAAGAGCTAATCGCACGCATCGGATTTTCCGTTTTATTAGGGGGTATACCCACATAGTGCGGATGAAACGTCCAGTTCCGAAGGATAACTTTCTTCCATAAATTTGTCTTTGAACACGGTCATCTATTGGTTTCGCTTACTGTATGCAATCTTCCGCGGTCGTGCAGAACGGCCTCCAGGGCAACCTGGTGTTTTCCCTGGCCCCCGGCCTTTCCAAACATCATCGCGGGCGTTTAATCCGTCCAGAATCAAAAAACTCTCAACGCAAACCTTGATGTAGTGAGTTTTTTTCTCTATAATAAATTATAGATGATCTACCCGAAAATTCGATCTCTCGAAAGGAGGGCAAGATGGTTGAAGACAAGGATGAAGAAATCCAGGAGTTCATGCAAGAGATCGCCGACGATCTAGGGTACGCACCCAAGCCCCATAGAAGCAAAACCCACGAAGGATCAGGCGATATTCGGCTCTCAAAGAAATCCGTGATTCTTGGGCTCATCGGCATCGTCGTCATAGTTGTCCTCATATCTGTGTTCTTCGGAGACGGCGGTCTCTCCCAAGGGGATCTGGCTCCTCTTCAGACCAAACTCGACCTCGTTGAGAGGAGAATGACACATCTCGAAGGGTTGGAGTCGAGAATCGCCTTTCTCGAAAACCAGGAAACAGAGTTGCAGCAGTTGATCTTGGATTTGGATAAATCGGGCAGATACCTGACGGAACAGGTGGATGAGATTTCCAAAAAGCTCGGTGGGGTTGAAAAAGGAAAACCAACGGCTCCTGCCAGGGTCAAGACCACAGCGCCAGGGACCGCCGCAGAGAAACCCGTGTCTGCTGAAATGAAGCGTTATCACAAGGTCCGTCCCGGTGAAACCCTATACCGGATCGCCAACCGATACGGAATTTCCGTGAGCGAGCTTTGTCGCCTTAACAATATTTCGCCGAAGCAAGCTATTCACCCGGGCCAAGAACTCCTGATACCTTCAGAATCCGACTAGTGATGGTCCTTTTCCCGAAGACGTGGTTTGACAATCGTTGGCCCGTGTGGGCAGCCCGGTTTCTGTGGTTCCTATCACGCCTGGTTCGAACAAAGGTTATCGGCTTTGACCGATCCAAACAATTCCCGGCCTCCCTCTTTGCTCATTGGCACGGCGATGAGCTTGTGCTCCTTCCTTGCTTTTCTTACTTGGGGATCAGCCTCCTCGTAAGCCACTCCAAGGACGGTGAAATCATGGCCAAGGCAGCCCGCACGCTTGGCTATCGGGTTACCCGCGGCTCATCAAGTCGCGGGGCGGTTGGAGGCCTGTTGGCGCTCCTGAAGGAGGTAAGAGGCGGGCACAACACGGCCCTAGCGGTTGACGGGCCCCGCGGGCCGCGAGGTGTGTGCAAGCCGGGTATTGTCAGGTTGGCGCAAAAGACAGGTGCGCCGCTGTTTCCGATGGGAGTTGCCTCCTCGCGGAAATTCGTCTTCAAGAAGACGTGGAATAAGGTCTATCTGCCCCTACCCTTCTCGCGACAGGTGATTTACCTTATGGAGCCACTGTATTTTCCCGAGAAAGCCGATCCTGAGGAAATGGAGGCCCTCTGCCGCCACGTGGAAGAGGAGCTTCGTCACGCCCAGCAGGAGGCTCAAAGAGTACTTGAATGCTGTCACTAGACCGATCATCGCTCTTTAAGGATATTGCCAAGACTGCAGCAACGGAAAAACCGTTTGGTAAATCCCGGCCCATCTTCCAGACCAGCAGGATTAAACCGCCTACTACGGGAGGTGAACAAGTCCGGGCATCCGCTGCCTGCGGCTTTGTTTGACACACGGGACCGTTTGCTTTATGTTGCTTTCACAATTGCCGCCCGCTGGGATGCCGCCGCATCCAAGCTCTTAATGGAACCAGCGACATCAGGAGAGGATTCATATGATAACGGTAACCGTTACACCCGTACTGTTCGATAACTACGCTTACCTTCTGGTTTACGGCTCCGAAGCCGCTGTTGTCGATCCGGGAGAAGCATTGCCGGTTCTGCAGATCTTAGGGGAGAGCGGACTAAAGCTCACCACGATCCTCAATACCCACTACCACGGTGACCACGTCGGCGGTAATGAGGAAATAAAGCAGGAGACAGGTTGCCAGGTCACCGGGCCGGACGATGCCCGGGTCCCCGGGCTCGATCGAGCGGTTGCGGATGGCGATATCATAACGTTCGGTTCCTCAACAGTGGAGATAATAGCAACACCCGGCCACACGAGGTCAGATGTCTGCTACTATATGCCGCCCTGTCTGGATGATAAGCCCGGCGCCGTGTGGACCGGAGACACCTTGTTTATTGGCGGGTGCGGCCGCCTTTACGAGGGTAATCCGGAGCTCATGTGGGAGTCCCTCTTGAAATTGGCCGCCCTGCCACCTGATACGCTGGTATATTGCGGCCATGAATATGTAATCGAGAATTTCGAATTTGCGCTGACCGTTGAGCCCGACAACCAGACCGTCAGGCGGAGGCTGTCGGATATCAGGGAAAGAAGGAAAGCAGGCCGACCCACGGTGCCATCTACCATCGGGGAAGAGCGTTTGACCAATCCCTTTCTGAGGGCCGTTGATCCCGAAATGGGGGCCGCTATCGGCATGCCCAATTCAAGCGCAGTTGAGGTGTTCACCGAGCTCCGTAAACGAAAAAACGCGTTCTAGGAACGAAATCCGGAGAGGAGGCCTTTTGGAACATCCAACGACCGTGTGATTACACCTGTGGATTATTTTTGACAGCATTGAGGCACCTGTGGTAATGAACTCATGTTTCCGAGAGCCCAGTTCGTTCGTGCCATATCTTTGAACCCAATTTCCGTTTTTTAACCAAATAGCAAAGAAGAAAAGACATGCAGAAGATACCCATTAGACGCGCAGCAGCCGGGATGAAACTCGCCAAGCCGGTAACCAATAAGAGGGGCATGATTCTTTACGGCGCCGGGGTCGTGCTGACCGCTGATATAATTGCCCGGCTTTCTGAGATGGAGGTAGAGCAAATCACCATAGAGGGACACCCGCCAAGTACCGCCGGCGAGGAAAAAAGCCTCAGCCTGCTGATTAAGGATCTGAATGCCCGGTTCAGGTACGTGGAAGAAGATCCACTCATGGGCAAGATGAAAAACCTCATTCTGACGCAATTAAAGGAAAGGGCATAAGGAGCGTGAGCGTCGACAGAGAGGGTATCAGAAAACGCATGGCCACATTGAGGAATGTGCCAACGCTGCCGGACGTATTCGACAAGATTATTCCCTTAATGGAGAGCCCCAATGCCGGCGCTCAAGATATTGCAAACATAATCTCCTCCGATCAGGCCCTGTCTGCGAAAATCCTGAGGGTTGTGAACTCGGCGTTTTGCGGGTTTCCCGGCCGAATCTCGAACATCACCCATGCCCTCATCATCCTTGGATTCGACGTGGTAAAGGGGCTCGTTCTGAGCACAGCCGTTTTTGACATGATGAAGACCGGGGGCTTGCATGGCCTCTGGAAACACTCCCTGGGCTGCGCTGCAGCCGCGGGGGTAATCGCACGAAAAACAAACGCCCCTAATCCAGATGAAGTGTCCACAAGCGCTCTTTTGCACGACATCGGAAAGGTAATCATCCGGATTGAACTGCCCGATGAATCATCTCATATCGATCAGGTGGTTGCAAAGAAGCAAATCTCGAGGTATGAGGTGGAGGAGGAAATCCTTGGATTCAATCATACTACCGTAGGTGACTGGCTCTGTCAGGAATGGCATCTGCCTGCTAAACTTGCTGAACCAATCACTCACCATCATAACCCGAATCTGTCGAAATCCGCCCTAGTGCCGACTGCCACAGTCCATTTTGCTGATTCCCTGACAAGAGGCATTGGCTTTGGCTCTGGGGGAGACGATCTCGTGCCTCAAATTGACCCCCGGGCCTGGGGGGCTTTGGATATTGGCGACTCCCTGCTGGAAGAGATCATCAAGGAAACATTTGATAAACTTGAAGAGGCCGAAGACTTCCTGTCCGGCTAGAGCGCTGAGATATGACTCAAAATAAGAAAAGGGTACTCATAATCGCTGATGATCCGGCAGGTTCGGATGAGCTAAGAGAGCTCTTAGGCGAAAACGGAAGCCATTTTGTAATCGACACCGCAAAATCTTCCATCCATGCCCTTGACTCAATCTATAGTGACCCTCCCGACATCGTGCTCATCTGCCAGTCATCGGAAGGTGAGGGTTGGGTCGACCTTTGTTGGAGAATTAGGGCTGATTCCGTCTTCGGATATTTGCCTATTCTCCTGATACTTCAACCTTCCGATGGCGATCTTGCCATTAACTGGGAGCAGGTCCCCGTTGATGACTACCTTCGAAAGCCCATCACCGTCAATGAGCTGAAAACAAGGATTTTTCTCAATCTGACTCGAACTGCCAGGGCTCGTGATATCAACCCACTCACTCGCCTCCCCGGAAACTACACGATCATTCGGGAGATCCAGAAAGGGATTGACAGTAGCCTCCCCTTTGCCGTGGGATATGTAGACCTCGACCACTTCAAGGCCTATAACGATAAATACGGCTTTTTGAGAGGAGACGAGGTGATCAGAATGACCGCCCGTATTGTCACGAACTCGATCCGCAGACTTGAGGCGGCTGATACCTTTGTGGGTCACGTCGGCGGAGATGACTTCATTTTCATTGTATCGCCCGATAGATTGGATGGGGTTTGCCAAGAGATAATAAGCAACTTCAATCTGGTGATCGGCGACTTCTACGATGAACAAGACAGGGTTCAGGGTTACATTGACTCCGTGAATCGTAAGGGAGAGAAGGAGACATTCCCCATTGTGCCCATCTCTATCGCGGTGGTCACCAACGAATACAGGCCTATCAGGCACATCGGAGAGGTGAGCTCTATTGCAGCTGAGCTTAAGAATCGCGTCAAAGCCATGGAGGGAAGCTGCTATCTAAAAGATCGGCGGGGTTCCAAAGGAAACGTAACCTGATATGGTGCCCGCCCTAGATTGCCGAGTAGGCGTTGTGCGCGAGACTGAGGCCGGGATACCCTTGCAAGACCCTGCAATTTCTGTCGTTTCGGCTTCCGGACCAAGTATTAACAAGTAACTTCCACCCCCACCCCAACCCTCCCCCTTCAAAGGGGGAGGACAGGGGTGGGGGGTGAAGCGAAGCGCCGGGGTCAGTTGGTAAGAATTAACTTCATTTGTAATGCAGAATCATGGAACTTAATCAACTCAAGGCCTTCTGTGCCGTAGTCGAAAAACGGAGTTTTTCGCGGGCCGGCGAGGTTGTGTTCTTGAGCCAGCCCACGGTCAGCCTTCAAATCAGTTCTCTCGAGCAAGAACTGGGCACACGGCTGTTGGATCGCCGGGGGAGGGAGGTAACCGTTACCAGAACCGGCGAAACACTGTACCAGTATGCGCGAAGGATTTTGCAGTTGACAAATGAAGCCGAGCAGGCCATCGAGCAGCTGAAAGGATTGATGAAGGGAGCCTTGACATTAGGGGCAAGCACTATTCCCGGCGAATACCTCATGCCGAGCCTCCTGGCTGAATTCAAGGGCCTACACCCGGCCATCGACATAGACCTTCATATATCCGACACGCAGGGGGTGATCACAAAGGTTTTGGCTCATGAGGTGGAAATAGGGTTTGTTGGGACTCGTGATAAGAGCGACAAACTGATGTTCAAGAGCCTTGCAACCGACAAGCTCGTGCTCATTGCCTCGGCAGATAGTACTTGGCTGCACCAGGACACCCTTACCGTAGAACAGCTCAAGGGAATCCCCTTTATCCTGCGTGAGAGCGGCTCCGGTACCGGCACCACGGTCAAACAGAAGCTGCTTGAGAAGGGTATCAAGGAAGAGGAACTCAATGTGGTCATGAGGCTGGGAAGCACCGCTGCCGTAAAACGGGCAGTGGAGAGCGGCGCTGGGGTTTCTTTCGTTTCTGAAAAGGCGATAGAAAACGAAATCAAGCTCGGCACCATAAAGGTAGTTCCCGTGGTTGATCTGGAGCTGGATCGAGAGTTCTTCACTGTGTTCGAACGTCATAAATCCCATTCTCCGGCGGCAGACGCCCTTCTGCAGTTTTTGGATAAGAAAAAGGAAAAGGCCTAACCCGCCTGAAGTCTGGCGGGTAAAGGGGAGGGTGATTAAACATTTTATCACCCCCACCTAACCTCCCCCATCAAGGGGGAGGTACTATGTTGTGACCCTGCAGCCCCGATTTGTCGGGATCTCCGCCATGATTCCGGCGGGCAAGTCCGCCATGATTCTGGCGGGCAAGTCCTCTTCGCTTCGACAAGCTGCAGGGAATTATCAAGTTAAAGACCCTACAGTATCCCGGCTTAGGTTCTTTGTGCCCCGCCATGTGTCCCTTCCAAAAAACCATATCTTCCGGTTTATTTCATCGAATCATACCAAGTTGCGATCATGTCATTGCGAAGAGCGAAGCGACGTGGCAATCTATCCTATTGAGCCCGCCCTGGCGCGAGGCACTAAGCTGCGAGCATAGACTGTGAATAATTTCCAGAGCTTAGTATCATATACATAGTTTCAAAAACCAGGTCTGGGCCAGGGATTGCTTCACATTCGTTCGCAATGACGTCTATAAATAGTAGCCGTTTGAATGTAACTTGGTAACAGTTGCCGCTGGCTAGCAAAGTAACTACAAACATCTCCCCCTTCCTTTATTGGTATCCCTTATTGGTATTAAGATTATTATTGAATATTTCAATTTGACTTATTGAAATATTCAATATAATTTTGTGCATCATAGCGCTCTGAATCGTCGGTTATGCCCGAATGGTGCGTACAGGCCCGGTTTAACTGTATCCTAAAAGAAAGGAGGATCACTCAATGGCCCAGCTGAGAAACCTCTTTACAACACGCTGGGGGATTATTGGTGTAGGAGCCTTTATCGGGGTATTCGCGCCTCTTTTGCAAAAACTCGGCAATCCCGGAAACATGGGGGTTTGTGTGGCCTGCTTTGAGAGGGATATTGCAGGGGCGATCGGGCTTCATCGTGCCGCAGTTGTCCAATACATGCGGCCTGAGATCATCGGTTTTGTGTTGGGTTCGCTGATCGCCGCCTACCTTTTTAGGGAATTTCGACCTCGAGCCGGTTCGGCCCCCATCGTGAGGTTTGCATTAGGGGCCTTTGCCATGATAGGGGCCCTTGTTTTTCTGGGATGCCCGTGGCGGGCCCTGCTCCGGTTTTCCGCCGGGGACGGAAACGCAATTTTCGGTCTTCTAGGGCTGATCTGCGGTATCTGGATCGGAACCCTATTTTTCAGAAGCGGTTTTGACCTAGGTCGGAGTCAGAAGACATACACCTCAGTCGGATGGCTGCTACCACTAGCCATGCTCGGCTTTTTGGTACTCACGTTTATTTTTCCTCAGGTCCGGGGTCAGGCGAAAAGCGGTATACTCTTTTACAGCGTTAAAGGGCCGGGAGCTATGCACGCTCCCCTCGTCGTATCCCTTTCAATAGGTCTCGCGATCGGATTCCTGGCCCAGCGAAGCCGCTTTTGCACCATGGGGGCGTTCAGGGACCTGATCCTCTTCCGCCAGGGCCACCTCTTTTCAGGGCTTGTTGGCCTTGCGGTATTCGCATTCGTCACCAATCTGATTGTAGGGCAATTCCATCCCGGCTTCGCCAACCAGCCGGTAGCGCACACCATGAGCCTTTGGAATTTCGCGGGCATGGTGTTGGCCGGTCTCGCCTTCGCCCTGGCAGGCGGATGCCCGGGCCGTCAACTTTTCTTGGCCGGCGAAGGGGATGGCGACGCCGCAGTGTTCGTTCTGGGCATGATTGTCGGGGCTGGATTCGCTCATAATTTCAGTCTGGCCAGTTCGCCTCAAGGGGTTGGCCCCCATGGAATCGCTGCGGTGATCGTGGGGCTGCTGGTCTGCCTATTCATTGGCTTTACCATGAGAAAAAAGATACGTTAAGGGAGCATTTGCAATGAGCACAATCGTTGATGCACGCGGGTTTTCGTGTCCACAGCCTGTTCTCATGACCTTGGACGAGATCAAAAAGGTTGACAAGGGCGAAATTCAGGTCCTGGTGGACACCGACACCTCCAAGGAGAACGTGGATAGAGCTGCCACCAGCAAAGGCTGGGAGGTAAAAGACATCCAAGAAGAAGGTGAAGGATACCGAATCACTATTTCGAAGGACTAAGTATGTCTCTTTTGGGCTTTCTTAAACGGAAAGGCTCCAAGGACTCCACAGCAGCTCAGGGCCGTGATCGAGGTATTCTGGTTTTCGAAAACACCAGCGAGGTGATTCGTGCAGAAGGCGTGCTCAAGGCCGAGGGATGGAAGATCCGCGTGGTGGGTCCACCCCCTCAGATCCGAAGCGGCTGTGACCTGGTTATCGAGATTCCCCTCATCGCAGAGCTCGGCATCCTGAGGGCCCTTCGGGTTGCCGGCGTGCCGCCCATGGAGGTAGTTCCGGTCACCAGCCCCCTGCTGAAGCCGGTGGATCTTTTCCAGACCAAAGAGCTCGGGCCATACCTGATGATCCGGGCGGCAAACATGAAATTGACCGTTCACAAGGAGACCTTGACCATCGTGAATGTTTCAGGCGGGGGTTGCCCGGACGTGCCCTACCTCGCCCAAGAGATGGTTGGCAAGGGTTTAGCCGACGCTCCGACCCCGCACCAAATCGGTCATACCCTTTGTGGTTACGCCTTGCAGCTTGCTTATGAGGAGATGCAAAAGCAATGCATGCCGTAGTAGGTACTGTGCCTGATAAGGATTTCCCCCTGGTAACCGGTGAGGTGGGCCTTGATGGTGACATGATCTGTATTCAGGGAAAGCAGGTACCGGTGAACCGAGGCACCGCTGCCCTTCTGGCATCCATGATAAAGGCCGGGGAATATCTGGGACAACAGCCCCCGTATGCATATCTTGCAGGTGACATCGGCCTGGGCGATGGAAGCCGTCGCCTTTACGAGTACCTGGTACAGCATCTGGGCGAATCGAGTTTTCGCTCAATAACCTTTCACTATCTACAACCAGACGTTGACCGGTTTAACCGGGTGTTGTTCGTGATAGAAGAAATGACCCCCGCGCCCATTCTGATAGCGGATGCCGGCTCCATGTATGTAGCCAAGATGAGTGGGCAGTCCCAAGCTTTTGACCTTTTCACGCCCGATATTGGGGAGTTGGCCTTTTTGGCAGATGAGGAGGCACCACACCCCTTTTATACCCGGGGATTTATTTTGCACGAAGAAAACCGGGTGCCGGAACTGATTTCGCGCTCATACGAGCACGAAAACGCGGCCCGAAACCTTCTGGTTAAGGGCGAGCGGGATTATGTGGCCAACGAGGAAGGAGTCCTGGCAACCATCGATTATCCCGTGGAGGGGGCCCTCGAGGCCATAGGAGGAACGGGGGATTCACTGACCGGTATTGTTGCCTCCTTGATTGCCGCCGGCATGGAAATCAGCGAAGCAGCAAGCACTGCCGCCTACGTGAATCGGATGGCCGGCCATCTCGCTCAGCCGACTGCTGCCACACAGGTAATCGAAATAATCAATCACATACCGAGGGCTCTAGAAAATCTTTTCAGCGAGAACAACAGAATAAGAGAATGGCAAAAAACCCAGCAAAGAAAGGGGGTTGCATCAACCCCGAAATGACGGTATTGGACGTTCTCACCCGCTACCGGCAGACGGTGACCGTTTTCAAGAGATACGACGAGCACGCCGGTACATGTATTTGTTGTGAGTCCCTGTTCGAGTCCCTCGAGAATGTGGCGGTGAAGCATGCCTTAAACCTTAAGGGCCTGCTCATAGAGCTGGAGACCATCGCGAATGAGCATGAATGATAGAATCTCTGGTACCCCAGTATCGACTATAAGACATCGCTCTCTGAAGTGCCCTTCTAACATGCCCACTCCTATGGCCGCCTTGCCCCCGAGAGACTACCCCAAAAGAGGTTGCTGGTGCCTTGGCTGACGAGAGGGTGATGAAAATAAACATCTTGTGATTGAAAAAGGGGAAACAAATGGATAAGGAGAAAAGTATACGCCTCACTGAAACCGTAAGCGGCGCCGGGTGAGCCTGCAAGATCGGTCCAGGGGACCTGGACAAAGCTCTTTGCGGGCTACCCCTCATCTCAGATCCAAATTTGATTGCAGGCCTTGAGAATTGTGAGGATGCCGGTGTTTATAGATTGAGGGATGACCTGGCACTCGTTGTAAGCCTCGATTTCTTCACCCCTATCGTTGACGATCCTTACACCTTCGGTCAGGTTGCTGCTGCCAATTCCCTCTCCGATATATACGCCATGGGAGGAAAACCCATCCTGGCGATGAATATCATCTGTTTTCCCCTGAAAACAATGGATATATCTATCTTGCAGGAGATACTGAGAGGAGGACTCGATAAGATGAGAGAAGCAGAGGTACTTCTGGTTGGCGGGCACAGCGTTGAGGACAACGAATTGAAGTACGGACTTTCGGTAACCGGAACCATTCATCCGGACAGGGTGTTGACCAATAAGGGTGCCAGAGCCGGTGATAGGCTTATCCTGACCAAACCCCTCGGCACCGGTATTATCAGCACGGCATTGAAGGGGGGCTTAGCTGATAATGATTCAGTGGCTGAATCGATAAAGTCTATGAGAACGTTGAACAAGAAAGCAGCAGAGGTGATGGCGCAGGCAAAGGTCAACGCCTGCACCGATATCACCGGCTTCGGCCTGCTCGGTCATGCCTGCGAGATGATCGAGAACAGGGATGTGGGCATGGTGATCGACTCCAGCGCAGTCCCTTTCCTCCCGTGTACGCAGGAATACGCCGAAATGGGGATGATTCCCGGTGGGACAATGCGCAATCGCGATTTTCGCCTTCACATGATAGACAATGCCGCAGGGATTTCCGATGTGCTGATGCTCATGCTGTTCGATGCCCAGACCTCAGGTGGGCTGCTCATCTCCGCATCAGGGCAAAAGGCACAAACCCTGCTCGAAAGGCTTCACCAGGAAGGAGTGCAAGAAGCAGCGATCATCGGCGAGGTGGTGGACAAGCCGAAGGGAAGGATTGTCATCTCATAACAACCCTTTACTGCTTCGGCAATCGGAGGATTTGGCGAGCCTCCTCAGGGGTTGCGATCTCCCTGCCGTATTCCCGTGCGATGCGGGCAATACGCTCCACAAACTGGGCATTGCTCTTCGCCAGCACCCCCTTCTCATAGTAGATGTTATCCTCCATACCAACCCGGATATGCCCTCCCATTACGAGACCCATCATGGCCATGGGGAGATGACCCTTTCCAATACCGATAACGGACCACGTGGAGTTTTCCGGCAGATAATCGTAGAGGTGAAGAAAGGACTTCGGCGTCGCCGGTATTCCCCAAGGGGTGCCCAAGACGAACTGGAAATGAAGCGGCTCTTCCAACAATCCCTGGTCCCTCATCCGGAGGCAGGTCACCATCATGCCCACATCGAAGATCTCAAGCTCCGGTTTTACCCCCCTTTCCTTCATTGCCTTAGCAGCACCTTTCAAGAACTCCGGGGTATTGATAAAGGCAGTTCCCCCAAGGTTAATTGAGCCGGCATCAAAGGAGGCAAGTTCGGGCCTCAATTCAAGTGATTGCAAACGCTCCTCAATCGGAAGATTACGGCCTGGAATACCGCTGGTGGTCAAGGAGAGCACGAGATCTGTCTTCTCGCGTAATAGCTCCACCACCAGACGGAAAAGACCCAGATCCTGGGTTCCAAAGCCGGTTTTCGGGTCACGGACGTGAATATGTACGACAGCCGCTCCTGCTTCCCAACATTCCATAGCAGATTGCGCAATCTCCTCCGGCGTAATCGGTATATACGGTGCTATATCACGGGTGATTCTGCTCCCCGTGATTGCTGCCGTTATAATGAGCTTTTCCATTGCCGATTCCAAACCTCCTGTGTCTTCACAGTCTTGGGCATTGCCATCAACCTCTTTGCTCCTCTATTACCATAAGCGTATATGGCTTGTCGACGGCTAACGGCGAAACGTGTCTCCTCGGATTTGGACAAAAGATAAACTGTTGCCCCTGTAGTCAGCGAGTCTTTGCGGCAGCGCATCAGTTTGCGTTTTGACTCACAGAATAACGCCCCTTGTCCTGTGGACTCATGATTTGGCTTATTAAAGACCCGATCTGTTTGCCTCGTTTGATTCGTTTTGACAGAACTCAATCACTTATGGTATTTAAACTAAATGGTGAAGGCGCTGTTGGGTGGATGGCGTCCTTATCCCATCCGTTTTGCGGGCTTACCAACCAGAGCCAAGGGCGTAGAAAAGACATGCAGAAGATACCCATTAAACGTGCAGCAGCCGGAATGAAACTCGCCAAGCCGGCCGTCAACGACAGGGGAGTAGTCTTGTTCGGTACAGGGGCCGAGCTGACTGAGGACATCATCGCCCGTCTGTCCAAGGCCGGGGTGAAACGGATGACCGTGGAGGGACACCCGGTAAATACTGACGGACAGGAAAAAGACCTCGGCCAAGAGATAGCGGAGCTTCATGACCGATTTAGATCCGTGGAAAAAGACCCGCTTATGAGAAAAATAAGGGGTTTCTTTGTGGAGCGCCTGAAGGAAAGGGCAAAAGAGGCATGACGGTCGAAAAAGAGAATTTCAGAAAACGGGTGGAGGCGTTAATCAATGTTCCGACCCTTGAGGGGGTTCTCGAAAAGATCAAACCCTTGATGGACAGCTCAAATGCTGGGGTCGAGGATATTGCAACTATTATCTCCTCGGATCAGGTTCTCTCCGCCAAGATACTTCGGGTCGTGAACTCGGTTTTTTACGGATTTCCCGGGCGCATCTCTAGCTTGAGACATGCCTTGATCATTTTGGGATTCGACGCCGTTAAGGGACTCATCCTGAGCACATCTGTCTTTGATGCCATGCTTGCCGGCGGGTTCTACGGCCTATGGGAACACTCAATGGGATGTGCTGTAACTGCCGGGATCATTGCCAGGAAGACAAGAGATCCTAACCCCGAGGAGATATCCATAGCCGCCTTGTTGCACGATATAGGGAAGGTGATCATAAAGACTGAACTGCCCGAGGAATCATCTCGTATAGACCAGGCAGTCAAAGAGAATCAGATCTCGACATATGATGCAGAGCGGGAAATCCTCGGATTCGATCATACTACGGTCGGAGAATGGCTCTGCCAAGGATGGAACCTGCCGGATAAGCTCGCGGATCCAATTGCGTTTCATCATAAACCGGATCTCTCGCAATTCGCCCAGAGACCGACTGCCATCGCCCACGTTGCCAATGTCTTTGTGAGGGCAATCGGATTTGGTTTCGGTGGGGATAACCTGGTCCCGCAAATAAACTCTGCAGCCTGGGAGATACTGGATATGTCCGATTCCCTCGTAAAGGAGATCGTCAAGGAAATGGACGGCAAATTGGAAGACGCCGAAGACTTTCTGGCTGCTAACGGTATCCAGATGTGAAAGGGTGCAGAAGAAGCGCACTGATTACCAGATAGCAACCCATCCAATGCAGACAAAGACGGTTTTGTAGTGAAAAGAGCCGTCTTTTTTTGGGGTGAGCTCACCGATACCTTTTGACAGAATCTGAGGCGAAAGCCGTGAGCGAGTCCTCACCAATCTATCTTAGGGCGTACAAGCTTATCAGGATCCTTAAGGTGATGAGTTCCTCTTTGTTGCGGTCTCAGAGGGATTTGAGAGGCTCGCCCAATCCTATGTCCAGTTGTCGGTTTGAGGCTGGGGCACCTGGTAGGCCATAAGTTGCTCTATGTACTTGTTAAAGCCGTTTTCACAGCTTTCCTCCAATCTTTCAATTTCTCTGGAAAGCTGCTTCACTACCGTTTCATCTTCGACGGCATCAAATGATCTCTGCACTGCTGGATATGAACGCCGCAGCAGGGAATAAGCCCTTTTCTGCTCCCTGTTTAGCGAGAGGAATCTGTCAAGCTCGTTAAGCATTGCAGCCTTTTTCTCGTCCAAATATCCGTTTACCTGCATGAGGAGGTTTAGGCTAAAGTCACCGCAGCAAAAAAAACTGTGTATCTCATCGAGCTTTACAATCAGGAGTCGTATCTCGCCCACGATCTCCTCGTCAGTCATAGGAACGAAGTCTCCCTCCTCAATCATCTTCTTCAGGGGAGATTGGGGATGCATGGCAAAAGTCCGCACCCTGATATAGTCCGGTCTAATGTCATTGAGCAGTCTGGCCGTCTCCAGGGCGTGTTCATTGCTCAACGCACGTCCGCCGAGGCCCGGCATGATATACTCGGAGAGCGAAATCCCTCCCTCCATAACCCTAACAGCGCCGGTCCGCATATCCTCGGGGCTAGAACCTTTTCGCATCATCTCGAGCACCGCGGGGGATCCACTCTCCATCCCCGTATGGATTCTCGTCAGGCCCGCTTCCCTGAGTTCCTCATACTCATTCACGCTTTTCCTTGTCATGGTCTTTGCGCGGGCGTAGGTTGTCACCCTGGTAATCTTCGGAAATCTCATCTTGAGGTGGTCGAGGATCGCCAGCAGTGCACCGGTCGGAAGGATCAGGCTATTGGCGTCCTGTAAGAATGCTGACGTGATCCTATCCACATCGGGCTCGTAATCCTCGGCCATCTGATCGATATCGCCCTTAACCTCCTCAACCGTCCTCCTGGAAAAGGTCGTCCCCTTGTATGCAGGACAGAAAAGGCATTGATTCCAGGGGCAATTCCTCGTGACCCGCACCAACAGGCTCGAGGCCTCACTGGGAGGCCTGATTACTCCTTGCTCATACATAGACTTGCTCCTCACAATGAAATCTGATTTCCAAGATAATGCTTCCTCATTATTTTTCAAGCAAAAGAAGCGAATACGCCAGGATGCGCTTGGATCTTTTTTGCGTTCTTCATCAATGGGAAAAACCTGCACAAACTGAGCAGAGAATATGGAAGAATCAGCGGTTGTCCTTTAAGACGGGCGTGTTTGGATTATTCGGATCAACAGACCGCGCGTCCGTAGTGCAATGGACAGAAAGACTGCACGTTCCGTGAAACAAGGATGGCGGGCGCCTCTTTGCCCTTACCGGACCTAATGCACTTCAATTGCCTCTATGGTGCCTTTCCCAAATTCGGACATTATCTCCGCGGCGATGGTAAGGCCGTCATCCAGGTACTTGGCTTCGATTCCGGGGACCGCATAAGCATAAAACAAAACGTTTTGGGTGTCATCACTAACCCTTGTTTTCTCGTCCGCCCCCTGGCACAGAACGCATACGATTTCCGTTTCGTCTCTGAAAACGATTTCCCCCTCCTTGGTCAAAAAATTCCGGCCGCCCATTCCACGGCAGACCTCTTGCCTTTCTGCCAGATCCAGCGTTAATTTCCCATGGAACCGGTCGTAGTCGGTAACCGCAACCAGTATACCGGCACACATCTCTGCCATAAAGTGGGCATCAACCATGAGATTATATCGGGGAAAGCCGCTATGAACCGTTCTCTTCAGGTGTCCGGGCAGGGGACATTCAAAGCCAAAATCCTCAAAGAACCGGCCATAGATTCCTATGCGCTCGGTAATCTCCGCCAACCGCTCCCGTCTTCTCATCCTTCGAAGGAGCTTTCGTTTATGGTGGTCAAACCCGGGGAGGTTCAGGAAGTTCCTACACCCTGATACCAAGGCCAGGCCAAAAGCGACACCCGGATAACGGGAGGTGTATTGTGGTGACTTCGAAAACGGTATGGATACAGGCATGTAATCTGAGTGAGCTAATGCCTTTTCAGGCTATTATTAGGGACGGCATACGTAATCGATGCACGGCAAAACAGGTAACCGGTTTTGCGGATTCTGGGATGAACGCCTCATCCGGTATCTATGATGGCCTAGGACCCGACAAACCTGCTACACCTGTTATCGAACAGGTGCCAGCCGAGCCGTCTGTTCTACCTTAGGAAACCCTAACCTCTATTTCCTTCGGTTCTTTGCTTTTCGACTTGGGTATCACAATCTCCAGAACACCGTCCTTGTAAGTCGCCTTCATCCCCTCCGAATCCAAATCCGTTGGGAAGGCGATGGAACGAGAGAAGCTGCCGTAGTGCTGCTCCAGGTAGTGGTAGTCTTCCTCCCTCACCTCAGCATCCTTGGTCCTGTGACCCTTGATGGTGAGGGTGTTATTGAGGATGGTAACCTCAATATCCTCCTTTTTTACACCTGAAACTCCCGCTTTGATAACGATTTCATCTCCCCTTTCATATATATCTAACGGAGGAAAATAGGTCCCTGAGGCAGCATAAGGCTTAACCACCCTGGATGGCACTGTTCTTCGTCCGAAGAATTCGTCAAAGAGGGAATCCATCTCTCGCCTCAGATCGCTGAACTCCCTGAAAGGGCTCCATTTTATTATGGCCATGGATATTTCCTCCTTTCTCTACTTTTTTTCCTTCTTGCTCTCTTCCTCTCTAGTGTCGAATTCTCTCATCCGATGAGCTAAGTCACGCAGTTTGTGATCAACCAGATAATTCACCGATTTCGCATCATAGGTTCCGTCCTTTTTTCTTTCGCCGGCCTTGACCCCGGTTAAAATCTCAATCCCCTGATCAATGGTACTCACAGGATAAATGTGAAACTTATTCTTTGCCACAGCCTCCACCACGTCCTTTCGGAGCATCAGATCCCCTACATTCTGGTGCGGAATCATTGCCCCCTGGGACCCGGTAAGGCCTTTGGCCATACAGACATCAAAGAAGCCCTCTATCTTATAATTGACCCCGCCGATCGGTTGGATCTCCCCTTTCTGGTTCACTGATCCGGTGACGGCAATCTCCTGTCTGAGGGGAAGACCCGAAAGGCTTGAGAGCAGAGCATAGACTTCGGTTGAAGAGGCACTGTCTCCCTCGACACCGGAATAAGACTGCTCAAAACAGATACTTGCGCTCAGCGTGAGCGGCTTGTCCTGTGCATATTTTTCCCTCAGATATCCGGATAGGATCAATACCCCCTTATTGTGGGTTGGCCCGCTCAAATCCGCTTCACGCTCGATGTTGATAATCCCCGCCTTGCCCATGGAGATACTCGTGGTGATCCGGGACGGTTTCCCAAAGGTATAATCGCCGAGCTGATACACGGAAAGCCCGTTCACCTGCCCGCTCACCGTTCCCTCGGTATCGATCATAATGGTGCCATCTTCGATCATCTCCTGCAGTTTCTCTTCGATGAGATTAACCCGATCCATTCCCTTTTCGATGGCCTTGTCCACATGGGCTTCGGTTACAACCTGACTCTTGTCTTTCTCAGCCCAGTAATTGGCCTCCCTTATGATATCTGCGATCTCACTGAACTTGGTGGATATCTTCTTTTTTCTTCCCGCCTGCCTCACCCCGAATTCAACTACTGCCGCAACCCCTGCCTTATCAAACTGCTTCAGCCCTTCGTCATCGCAGATCTTCTTGATGAAACTGGCGTACTGATTGATCGCCTCTCCATTCTTATTGATGACAGAATCAAAATCTCCCTTGACCTTAAATATCTTTTTGAAATCGTCATCGAAATTATAGAGAAGGCGATACAGGAAATCATCCCCTACCAGGATGACCTTTACATTAATGTCAATGGGTTCCGGTTTCAGTGCAGAGGTGCCGAAAAGGAAATAGGGGTCATAATTCTGGATTTCCATCTTTTTGTTTTTAAGGCTCCTCTTTAACGCAGGCCACACCCCCGGCTCAAGCAGGGCCTCCCGGCCTTCGAGCACCAAATAGCCACCGCTGGCCCGCAAAAAAGAGCCGGCCTTAATCTGCATGAAATCGGCCTGCCAGACCCCCATCCGTCCTATGTTCCGCTCAACCATCCCGAAGATGTTCCGATACGTGGGAGAAGACTCAAAGACCACCGGCGCACCTTTGGCCTCCGAGTTATCGATGATCACATTTACCTGATATTCCCCAAAGGTGTCTTCCGGCACCGGCAGGGTGAGCCCAGGGAGCACCTGGGCCTGAGATTCGGAGCCCTCCTTGAAGCGGTTAATGTTCTCAAGAATGTCATCCTTGACCTCATCCAGATAGGTATCGATCTTTTCGTTCTGATACTTCTCCTTGACCTCACCAATCAGTTCCTTTATGTTGGGAAGGATGGCCTCTTTCTCCAAGGCAGTAAGCTCTTTGCGAACTTCCTTCCCTATCTTTTTCGATTCCTGAAAGGCCTTGTTCACCTCAATCGAAAGCTCTGAATATTTCTTCCGTAACCGCTCGAATTCCTCCCTGGGAAATTTGCCCTCTTCGGTGTTTTTCTCCAGTTGATCCCAGGGAACCGGCTTATCCATGACTACAGGGAATATATCCGGCTTCACATATGGTCCTACCTGGAGTTGAACTAGGGCAAAGTTCTCCTGCGATAGTTTCTTTTCCAACTCCTTAATAATTGATCGTTCTTTCTCCTTGGATTTCTCTAGAATCTCCCGTCCTTTTCTTTGGTACTCTTCGCTCTCAAAGACCAGGGGGATGTTTCTCTTCAGCGACCCAACAAGCTCCTCCATATCCGTGTTGAATGTCTTGCCCTTTCCTGGAGGTAAGCTTATCAGGTGAGGCATATCAGGGTCTTTGAAATTATTGACGTAACACTCATCATTGGGCACCTCTCCCTCTTTTTCCAGTTTCGACAGAAGGTGTTTGACTGTGGTCATCCTGCCAGTACCGGCGGGACCTGCTACAAAGATATTGTAGCCCAGGCTCCCCATATCCAGACCCAGTTGCATGGCCTCTACTGCCCTTTCCTGCCCGATAATCTCCTCCTGCAAATCAAGCTCCTCGGTGGTAGCGAAGCCCAGGCTCTCAGGATCGCATCTCCACCGTAGCTGGTCCACCGTGAGTTCTTGGTAGGTAGTGTCCATTCTTTCCTCCTCTCTCATCTCTTTGCCCCAATCACGCAATCAAGCATGTTCTCCCAGAGAAAACCTGGTGTTACATCGTCTTTACCACACTCTGTAACAACAGCTATCTGAGAACGTGAAATCGCTGCTACAATAGAATACGCAGGTGCCTTATATCACCTGGAAATATCTCATTAAAGCAAATCACCAGGCTCCTTGGCAATAAAATATAATCGGCACGGTAAGATGTCAAATTCATTTTGGAAAATCCCATGCTCGTAAATCCCTTACTTAGATTTCAGTCCTCAGATGTACCTTTTAAAACGCTCTAGCGAAGCTCCGCCTCAAGCCGACGAGGCACGATCTAAGTAGCAAAACACGAAATTCGAATATCGAAATCCGAGTAACACTTTAGCTCTTTGAAATTAATCTTAACCCGAGCATGGAGATGTCTTTTTTTGACTCTGTCCTCCCATCGTTGAGAGGAGTGGGCGTTTCAAAACGGCGCACACAGGCTGCTACCTTAGTGCTAAGGCTTATGGGGCGGTGCGTCGGTTTGAAACGGCCCTGTACGGGGCCTTGTTAAGAGGGCAGAGCAAAAAAAGATATCCCCATGCTCGGTCTCCTGGGTTCCGTTCCCAATAGCCACTGGGCATTAGCAAATGGACAGGAGCGCTACCTTTTCAAAGAGCTAAAGTGTTATAAATCCGAAACAAATTTCCAATGATCAAAATCCCAATGCTCTAAACGAAAAGAGCTTTGCCAAGAGCTAGTCAGCTTCGGGTTGTTTTCAGTTTTGAACATTAGAATTTCGATATTTTTTCGAATTTAGGCCTGCCCTGGCGCGACATGATTCGAAAACAATGGCATCTCGGCATGCTGCTGGTTTCTGGGGACACACACTCAGTTCTTTTAAGCCAGGTCTGGGCCAGGGATTTCGGATTTCAAAGTCCAAATAGAATCACGATTTCATTGCACCGCAAAGCTTGACATAAACTTTGATATCTTACTTTATATAGACATCTAGAGCATCAAAAAGGATAGTAAGGCCTCAAGACCGTGCACGCCTGAAAGCTGTTCGACTTGTGCAATCCTTTTTTAATGAAAATATAACCCCAGACCACTCGTCCCGTTTTCCGGCATGTTGCGTGCGACTCATATATGTGTTGAAAGGTTTTGACGAGTTCATCATTTTTCTGATTGCCAAAAGCAAACCATTGTGCTTAAATTGGATGTGGCCTAAGACATGGAACTCATTTGTTTTTTAAGGAAAGGAGAATTGTCATGAGAAAGATGAACGGGTTTCCGATTGTTTTGCTAACGTTAGTTGCAATGTCCTTTCTTCAGGCAGGGACTACTGATGCCCAGCAGGCAGCCTCTTTGGAAGTGGCTGCGGGTTCTATCTGTCGCGATGTTGTTAATCGGCAGCCTGTGGATGTGGGAACGAGCTTCGAGGCCTCAGTGGGGAAGCTGTATTGCCTTACAAAGATCATAGGTGCAGGGGACCCAACGGAGATCACCCACGTGTGGTATTCCGGGAATACCGAGCGAGCTCGGGTAAGCCTGGATGTCAATTCGGCAAGCTGGCGTACGCACAGCTCCAAAATAATCCAGGCCCATGAGATCGGAGCATGGCATGTGGATGTGCTGGGGCCAGGGGGTGAGGTGCTGCAAACATATGAGTTTACCATCACACAGTGAAGCCTCCCCGCTCTGAAGAGAGGGGCATCCTCATAATGGATGGCGGAACTCTCCATAGCCTTTAGCCCGCCTTCGCTCTTACGAGCTCCGGCGCGGTTAACCCCTCCTTTGGCGAAGGCCGATCATCTCCGTCCTAAAGGACGGGGCATTCTGCCGAAGGAGAGTAAGTGCTTCTGAGCAACATTCCCTTTTAGGAGGGAAATCGGGGTTCTTGACATAACGAATTGAATTTCCTTCTGATTTCAAGCGTTTTGTCTTGACTTAACTCCAGACATTCTCTATAAGATACAGGGTTATATCAAAAGGGCTCTCTTCATTCTATTATGTATTTCCTTCTTAGCTAGGGAGGCATCATGAATAAGTCCCAATTGGTTGAGGCTTTGGCAAAAACTGAAAATCTTACCGTCAAAACAGCTGAAGAAGTCGTCAATACCGTTTTTAAAGAAATGGAGAAGGCGCTTATCAGGGGCAGCAGGATCGAAATTCGGGGATTAGGAAGCTTCAAGGTTAAGGACTATACAAGCTATAATGGCAGAAACCCAAAGACCGGAAAAATCATACGGGTTGGAAACAAGAAACTTCCGTTCTTTAAGGTAGGAAGAGGCCTTAAAGAAATGGTCGATATCTAGATGCCATGGATGTTCCTTGGTCGTGCTAGACGGGGAGCTAGCGGTGCCCTGTAACCCGAAATCCGCTCATGCGGGGTTGAAAATCCTTTCTGCGAAACACGAAAGGGGTCTAATTCATTCAGTAGGAGAGGAGGTCGGACCTCGTTTGACAGATGATTATGAACCCCGTCAGGTCCGGGAGGAAGCAGCGGTAAATAATTCAATCTGCATTACGAAGCGATCTGGCCCTCATACCTTTTTCTATTGGAAGGTTATTCCTTTTTCTGTTCAAAGGGGGATGCACGGCCAAGGCCTTCAATTATCTTGAACCACCCGCACTCGTCATTTCCCTTTTGCTCATTAGGCAAGAAGTCATCATGTACGCTCATACTGCTCTATTACGATGGCTGCTGCTGTACCGTAGCATTCCAACCCAAAGCGGTTCCTGTAATTATCCGGTATCGTTCAAAAGTATTCGCATGCGCCATAATAATGCTCTTTTTGGGTCATTTCCTAGAGGAGAGATGTGGTAGAAGAAACAGTATCCCTCGATCGTAATGAGCAGGTGGGAAAAGACATATGGCTTATGGAATTTCGTTCGGCTCCCTTAGCTTCGCTTGCCAGGCCCGGGCAGTTCCTGATGATCCACCTCGGGAACAGAACAAAAGACCCTCTCTTGCGAAGGCCCTTTTCAATACACGGAATTCTGGATGACCATAGGGTGAAGGTGCTCTACCGGATTGTCGGGGCAGGTACGTCACTTCTCTCAACCCTGAAACAAGGTGATTCAATATCAGCAATCGGCCCTCTGGGGAATAGCTTTTTGCTTCCGGTCCCCGGCGAAGAAGCGGTGCTGGTGGCTGGCGGGATGGGTATTGCACCACTTTACTTCCTGGCGCAGGCCTTAAACAGGCACCAAGGGCATACCACTACCTTATTGCTCGGCTTTTCCAGCTCTCAAGAGGTTGTTTGTTTCGATGAGTTGAAGGATCTCGGGGTTAGTCTCTCCCTCACAACGGAAGACGGCTCGTGGGGCAGAAAAGGACTCGTCACTGACCTCCTTGACCAACACCTGAGTCATGGGTTGGCCGCGAAACCCATAATCTATGCCTGTGGTCCGCATCCAATGCTCAAGAAAGTTGCCCAGCAGGCCGCCGCGTCTAATCTCAGGTGTTCCGTATCCCTTGAAGGACACATGGCCTGTGGTCTCGGGATATGCCTGGGCTGTGCTGTGAAGGCATCCCACAACATGGCGACAGTATACCATTATGTGTGCCAGGATGGCCCCGTGTTTCAAGCGGAGACGATTGATTGGGAGACTGTGTAATGGCTGTTTCACCTGACCTATCCGTTGACATCGGTGGCTTGAAACTCAAGAACCCGGTTATTACAGCCTCCGGAACCTTCGGCTATGGCACTGAGTTGACACCCTTTTTTGACCCTTCTCTCTTAGGGGCCATAATTGTCAAGGGCCTATCCCTGGAGCCTATGCCGGGAAACCCGCCTCCCAGAATTACGGAGACTCCATGCGGTATGCTCAATGCGATCGGCCTTGCTAACATCGGCATTGAGGCCTTTATAGCAGAAAAACTTCCGTTACTCGATGCACTCAGCATCCCCATCATCACCAACATATACGGGCATAGCCTCAAGGATTATGCCGAGCTTTCGAGAAGAATAGAGACCGTTGACGGGATCGACGCCGTTGAAATCAACATATCGTGCCCCAATGTGGAGAAAGGGGGCATGGTCTTTGGCACGGACCCCGATACCGCCGCCGCTGTAACACATGAGGTGGTTCAGAATACCACGAAACCGGTTATCGTGAAACTGACACCGAACGTAACCGATATAACCGCCATAGCCAGGGCAGTGGAAGCGGCCGGGGCAACTGCCATATCGGCCGTCAACACGTTTCTCGGTATGGCGGTGGATATAGCTACCAGACGGCCAAAGCTGGCAAATGTTGTGGGAGGTCTATCCGGTCCCGCCATAAGACCAATGGCCTTGTATCTCGTCCATAAGGTTGTCAGAGCGGTGAATATCCCGGTCATCGGCCTTGGAGGCATTGTAGATTATAAGGATGCCCTCGAGTTTCTCATTGTGGGAGCGCGGGCCGTTCAGGTGGGCACCGCAAGTTTTGTCAATCCAAGGGCAGCAATCGAGATTGTCGATGGTCTCCACGATTTCTGCCTCAGGGAAGAGATCCACAACATCCACCAAATAATAGGCGAGTTGAAGACATCAGGAGAAAGGTATGGACAAAAAGGAAATAGAAAGAATCAGTAAAAGACTTACCGCTCAACCCAAACTCGTTTGGGATGCAATTGATGAAAAGGGGAAAGACAAGGTCTTTTCATTCGATCAGGAGTATCAGCGTTTTCTCAATACGGCAAAAACAGAAAGGGAATCGGTGAAGGCGATCAGGGAAACAGCGCTGAAACACGGTTTCTCCCTCAATACCCCAAGCAAGGCCCCCATACGACTCATGCGCTCCTTTCAGGAGAAATCCATCGCCCTTTCGGTATCCGGCAGGAAACCCCTCAGTGAAGGTATTAACCTTATTGTAAGCCATCTTGATTCTCCGCGGCTCGACCTCAAGCAGAACCCCCTTTATGAAGAAATTGATCTGGCCTTTATGAAGACTCACTATTATGGGGGCTTGAAGAAATTCCAGTGGCTCACCAGGCCCCTTGCAATCCACGGGAGAATAATACGCTCCGACGGCAGTTCTCTGGATATTGTTGTGGGCGAGGAGACCTCGGACCCGGTCTTTACCATTGCTGACCTGCTTCCTCACTTGGCAAGAAAGGTGCAAACCGACAAGAAGGTGTCGGAGGCCTTCGTTGGTGAAAAGCTCAACCTCATGGTGGGTTCCCTTCCCTTTGGAGTTAAAGACACTAAAGAAAGGTTCAAGCTGGCCATCCTCAACCTCTTGAACGAAAAATACAACCTCATTGAGGAGGATTTCATCAGCGCAGAGCTTGAGGTCGTTCCTGCCGGACCGGCACGAGATATTGGTTGGGACAGAGGGCTTACCGGTGCCTATGCCCATGACGATCGCTCCTGCGCCTTTTCCAGTTTAAAGGCCATCCTCGATGCAAAAACCCCACAGAAGACCGCTCTCGTACTGTTTGTCGATAAAGAAGAAATCGGCAGCGATGGGGCCACAGGCGCGAAATCAAGATTTCTGGAGAGTGTCTTGGCCGATCTCATGGTCGCCCACGGCCAGGAACCACTCTACCATGAGATCCACAAAGTCCTCATGAACTCACGGGCCCTTTCAGGAGACGTCAATGGCGCCCTTGACCCGGATTATCAGGATGTCCACGAAAAACGGAATGCCGCACGCCTGGGCTATGGGGTATGTCTTACCAAGTTCACGGGGTCAGGCGGCAAATACGGCGCCAACGATGCAAATGCCGAATACATAGGTTGGCTCAGGGCCCTGTTCAACAAAAAAAAGGTAGTGTGGCAGACAGGGGAACTCGGAAAGGTAGACGAGGGTGGTGGCGGCACCGTGGCCAAATTCCTTGCCCGATACGGGATGCAGATCATCGACTGCGGCCCGCCGGTATTGTCCATGCATTCCCCCTTCGAAATCGCCCACAAGGGGGACATCTACATGACCTACAAGGGTTACCGGGTGTTTCTTGAATCGTAAGCACTTCCCACACGTATTACCGGCACCGATGACCCATGGAGCGACAAGAAGCTAGTGTTATCGTTCATATACCAAAGGAGGTCATGGCTGTTTTCGAAAGGCGATATCTTAAAAAAGAATTCCACCCGGCCCGGCAGTGGCCACAGAGGTGGGGTTTACACCGCGGAAGCCATGGGAGTCTCCGTCTGGCCCATCTAAACCCCATCTCTGTGGCCACACCCCGTGAGACCAATAGATATCGCCTTGAGAAAATTGGCATGACCGGGCAGCGGTCATTCAAGCAGGATAGATCCTCAATATTGTTCTGCGGAGTAAAAGCAATAATCAATTATGTAAGACTTGAAAGCAACCTCAGGGGAATATCAGCTAAAGCCCCAGATAGGTCTTACGGATAACCTCGTCTTTGAGCAATTGCGCACCGGTTCCTTGGGCGATGATTTTACCCGATGAAAGTACATAATTGCGTGAGGCCATCTTAAAAACCGTGCTCACCTCCTGCTCAACAAGGAGAACCGTAATCCCAAGATTGCGTATCTCCCCTATCGTTTCGAATACCTGTCTGCGCAGAATAGGGGCGAGGCCCGTGGAAGGCTCATCAATACACAAGAGCTTGGGTCGAGACATCAGCGCCCTGCCAATCGCTAACATCTGTTGCTCTCCGCCTGATAAGGTGCCCGAGATCTGAGCGGATCGCTTCTCGAGCACCGGAAACAGGTTGTAGACTTTCTTAAGGTTGTTTTCCACCTCCCTTTTCTCTTTAAGGAGATAGCCCCCCGCGTGAAGATTCTCCAAAACAGTCATTTCCCTGAATGGCCTTCTTCTCTCGGGGCAGTGAATGAGACCCCTTTTGACGATTTCGTGAGCCGGTATCCGATCTATTTTTTCACCGTCAAAGGTTACCGTGCCTCCGATGGTTATATCTCCTCCCGTTGATCGGCGCGTGATCTCCCGCTTCCATGCCACCAGACCGGTTATGGTCTTGAGCAGCGTTGATTTGCCGGCGCCGTTGGGTCCCACGAGGCTCACCAACTCACCGCTGTCCACGCCCATGCTCAAGTCGTTAATGACCATGGCCCTGTCATAGCAAACCGTCAGATGTGCCACTTCCAGAAGCACGGTTACATGTCTCCTTCGCCCAGATAGGCCTCTATAACCTGCCTGTTATCCACGATCTCCTCGGGGGTTCCATCGGCAATGATCGTCCCGAAGTCGAGCACGATGATTCGATCCACGATCTTCATCAGCTGCCGCAACTTATGTTCTATGATAATCATGGCCGGCCCCTCGCTGTGTAATCGACCAAAACGGCCACCTTTGTGAAGTCTTTTGATGGATTCGGCCATCAGATCGGTTTCCGCAGGGCTCAGTCCCCCGAATGGCTCATCGAGGAGAAGCAAATCAGGCTCTGTAGCCACGGCCCGGGCGACTTCCAGCCGCTTGAGATCTCCCTGGGAGAGGGTAGACGCCTTCTCAAGGGCCATATCCGAAATACCCGCAAATTCCAAGGCATCCAAAGCCTTGGCCTCGACCCTCTTAACCCACTCACCCCGTTTCATGGCCCGGGGGCAAAGACATGAGACCATGACATTGGCAATAATGGGAAGCCGGCGAAAGGGCCTCATATTCTGAAAGGTGCAAGCGATTCCCAGATTGACTATGTCCCAGGTCTTGAGGCCAACGATGTTCTTCCCTCTGAAACGGATGCTGCCCAAATCGGGGCTCAAAATGCCGGTAATCAGCCGCAGCAGGGTTGTCTTGCCTGCACCGTTGGGACCGATGAGGCCCAACATTTCATTTCGGTCCATGCTAAAGCCCACATCATCGATTGCTCGCAGCCCCCCGAAGTCCTTGAAGAGCCCGTCGAGTTCCAGGAAGGATTGGCCCATATCAGCACTCCTCCACCTCTTCCCTCAGTTCCCTTCGGGAGACCTTTCCAACGTCCGTCTTTGGAAGCTCACCCCGGAATTCAACGATCTTGGGGACCTTGTAGTGGGCCAGATTTTGTTTGCAGTACTCCATAATCTCCTCCTCGGAGATCTTGCCCCGTGCCTCGCTCTGGAGCACTACATAGGCCTTTATGAATTGACCCACCTTGGGATCGGGGACCCCTACAACGCCGGCGGCCTTGATTTGAGGATGTTGATACAGGACCTCCTCAACATGTCGGGCAAAGACCGAATACCCCTTGTATTTGATAAGATCCCGCTTGCGATCAAAAAAGTGGAAATAGCCCTCTTCGTCCATACTGACGATGTCACCGGTTCTGAGCCACTTTTCCCCGTCCATATCGATGATTGCCTCGCGGGTCTCCTCCTCTCGCTTCCAGTAGCCTGTCATGATATTGGGGCCGCTGAGAATCAACTCGCCGATCTCCCCAGGGGGTAAGAATTCCGTTCCCTCGGGCTCGACAATACCTGCCTTGACATTCGGTATGGGAACCCCAAAGGAGCCGGCCTTTGGCCTGTGAAATGGGCTGCCATGGCTCAGAGCAGTAGTCTCGGTCATGCCATAACCCTCCATGATCTTTGCTCCCGTCCGTCTCTCCCACTCGGTGATGGTAGATTCATGAAGGGTATCAGCCCCACAAGCAATCATTTTGAGTCGCTTCCAATTGACCCGCTCTGTCTTTTCATACTCTTTGAGGTACTCAAATAAGGTCGGTACGCCATAAAAGGCCGAGGCCTGGTATCGGTCCATGGCCGAGAGGATATCATCCACATCGGGTGTGGTGAACAGAACCATGGTGAAGCCCTGAACCAGGCTGTTGAGCATCACCACAACCTGACCGTAAATGTGAAAGAAGGGCAGGAAGGCGATAACCACCTCTCTGCCTTCTTCAAAAAGAGGCCAAAAGGCGATTGCCTGTGCCCGCAGGGCGGACATATTGTAATGGGTGAGCATAGCCGCCTTGGGAAGTCCGGTTGTTCCTCCCGTATAGGGGAGCACGGCGATGTCTCTCTCGGGATCGAGCTCTATGCGAGGAGGTTGAGGCGGATAGTCCTTGATGAGGGTCTGGAATTGTAGCAGGCCCGCCTCCTCCATAAAGGTGGGAGTCGGTATATGCATTTCGCGATAGACCTTCCCCAGGGCACTTTTCCCGAGCAGCCTCCTGAATGCGGGAAGGTATTCCGCGATACCGGTCAGGATCACATTCTTGAGTGCAAGGCCGGTCTTCTCCACATTGTCGTACATGATATCCTGGCAGATGATCGTGTCGGCTTCACTGTCCTCCAGTTGATGCTTGACCTCTTTACTCGTGTACACCGGGCTGATAGGGGTCACTTTGGCACCGACTTTGAGGGCGGCAAAATAGGCAATGACGTATTGGGGGCAATTGAGAAGGTATAATGCCACTGTATCTCCCCTGGTGACACCCAGGTCCGCTAAGGCCGTGGCAAACCGGTTAACCAGTTCACGGAGTAAGCGGTAGCTGATCTTCCTGCCATAGAAGATCATTGCCGTCTTGTTGCCGTACTTCTCCGTACCGTCATCAAAAATCTCCGGCACAGACTGGGAGGGGATATCCACCATCTCGGGAACTCCCTCCGGATAGAATTTCAGCCAGGGTTTTTTCATGTATAGTGCTTTTGCGTCCATATAGGCTCCCCTCACCAAGGAAAAAGGATAATTCTAATCCAGTAGCGCTGTACAAACCCGGCACGCCTTGCGGGTGGCAATGTTCCTGATTTTACACCTCGGGCACTCTTTTTCGATCTTGTCGCGTACCCACGGCAGAAGCCCGTCCGGCATGTAGAGAAGGATCAGCAAGATGACAACCGCGAACATTAACATCCGAAACTCGGGCCAAAAGCGCAAGAACTCCAGCAAGGGAAAAAGGATAAAGACTGCCCCGACAGGCCCGTAAATAGTGACTATCCCGCCGAATACGGCCCAGATTACAACCGTAAAAGACATTGAGACTTCTAAGGTGGAAGGGCCGGCAATCCTCATAAAATGTGCGTAGAGCCCGCCGGATATCCCGGCAAACAAACCGCTGAGGCTGAAGGCCAGAAGTTTGTAACGGGTAGTGTTGATGCCAGAGGCCCGAACAGCCAGCTCATCTTCCCTGATGGCGTGGAAAATAATGCCTGTCTTGGAATCCGTAATCTTCCACATGATGGTGCACAGGCCGAGCATAACAACAACGGTAATATAGTAGTCATGCAAGCGGGAATTGGAAAGGCGGCTCAAGCCGGAGACTCCCAGCTCGCCTCCCGTGATATCGGGTATCGCAAAGACAATGCCCATCAGGATGATAGGGAAGGCCAACGTGGTCAAGGCCAGATAAGTCCCCCGCAGCCTGAGACAAGGGATGCCTACAATGAGCCCAGCCACAACCGCGGCCACTGCCCCCAAGGGTATGCTGCCCCAAGGAGGTATGAGGGCGTGCAGATTCAAAAGGGCTGAAGTGTAGGCCCCCACACCAAAGAAAAGGGCGTGCCCAAAATTTACCTGGCCGGTAAAACCGGACAGCAGATCCCAGCTTGCAGCCAGAATGGCAAAGATACTGGTCAATATCAGGATGCGAAGCAAATAAGGATCCTGGGTAACAACGGGCAAAAAGAGCACAATGACAAAGAAAAGAAAAACAACAATCCTGCTTGGCAGGATCAGGACTTCTCCCTTGAACAGGGTATAGATCTTTCGAAGATAAACACCCAGGATTCCCATTCTACCTCTCTTCCTCGAAGGCAACGCCAAACAGTCCCTCCGGTCGGATCACAAGCACCAAGATCATGATGCATAGTGCCACGGAACCCTTGAGAAAAGCTCCAAGCGGTATCAAAAAGACCACGAGTGACTCGGCAAATCCCAGGATATAAGCCCCAATAAAACTCCCCTTGAGGCTGCCCAACCCTCCCAGTACCACAACAGCCAACATCATTATCAGAGGGTGCATCCACATATGAGGATTAACAACAGTAAGGGGCACCACGACTGCACCGGCAAAGCCGGCCAGACCAACAGAAACACCCATGGTAATCATGGCCACCCGACTCTCATTCATTCCCATAAGATTGGCCACTTCCCTATCATCGGCCGTGGACCGAATAGCCAGACCCAGCCTGGTCTTCTTCAACAGTACCCAAACCCCAGCCAGGATCAAAAGGGCTACACAAATGGTTAGTAACTGTTGGTAGGCGATCTTCACTCCGATAATCTTCAGGTATCCTGAAACCAGAGACGGCACGCTCAGGAAATCTCCGGTGAAGATCAGGAGCATGATCTCCTGCATGGCCATGGCCAGGGCTATGGTGGCAATCAGGACTGCGGCCTCGTGCTCCCGTATGGGGTTGATAAAAATCCTGTAGCAGACCAGTCCGATCAAGGTGACCAGGATGATGGCCACCAGCATGGCCAGAACAGGATGAATTCCCATTTTATGGGTGGCGTAATAGATGCAATAGGAGGCCACCATGTAAAAGGCGGTATGGGCAAGGTTAACGATACGGGCTGCACCGAAGATCAGGGAAAAACCGATGGCTAGAAGGGCGTATACGCTTCCATTAATCAGACCGCTTGTGATTATGTCCAGTATCATATAGCTTTACCAGATTAAGACTTCTCGCCCCTCCTTACTCGGCAAGGAGGGGCGAGCGCCGTTCGAACAATACGTTATTTCTTATACTTCTCGATAACCCAGGGCGCTATCTTGTAAGGAACCACGCCCTTATAGGTGATTTCGGGCGCATCAGCGCTAGCCTTCCACCGGTTAGGCCACACGCCCTTTAGCTCACCATCCTGCCACTGGACACCCAGGGCGGTCTCATAACCTGGCCCCCATTTCACATCATGAAGATGGCGGCCTTGAGCGTCTTTCATGTATGCTATTCTGCCGGAGGGCACCGCGTACTCGCGGTTCTCCAGTATGGCTACTATCTTATCCGAATCGAGCGTCTCAGCCTCCTCAATGGTCGGGGCCAGGGCATAGATTATAGCGCCATAGGTATCCGCGGTATACGTCGGCGTCTCACCGAATCTGTCGATGTATCTGTTCATAAAGGGTGCGGTGAGTTCGTTGACTTCAACTCCACGGGCATAGGTATTCAGGGTCATTACATAATTACCCATTCCTTGGGTGGCCTCCCAGAAACTATCCTTCTGGGCCTCCACATTGATTCCAACCTGCATAGCCGGTATCTTGAGCTCCCCGGCCTGCCTGGAGAACGTGATCCCCGCCGAAGCGGAAAACCAGTTGAAGATAATGTGGGCTCCGGAACGCTGGATGGCAGAGAGTTCGGCTGTAACATCCGTGGCCACCGGAGACGGCCTCCAGACCCCCACAACCTCCATACCCATTTTTGGCAGAATCACTGGACTCACTTTGACCACGCCTTCAGTCCACGTGGCCTTTGCCGCGACGACAGCCACCTTTATCTTGGGTATGTTTAAGTACTTTTTCATTATGGCTGCGACGGTGCCTACATGGATGAAGCTCGTTTTGCCGAGGTTTGTGGAATTTATAGGGGTATGCCGGAACCAATATTTGTAGGTATTGTAGTCCTTGGCCACCCGCGTGCAGATCTCATCGGTGGCGGCCCCACAGCCAAGAAAGATTTTCTTGTAGTCCATAGCCATATCTTGCATTGCCAGGACGGCCTCGGTCCTGAAACCGCCCACAATAAAGTCTACCTTGTGGCGGGTGAGGAGCAGCTCCATGGCATTGGTGGCATCCGTCATGCTTAAAAACTCGTTAGAATCCGCCTTAACAAGCTCGACTTTCATCTTTTTCTTGCCAACCCAGAGGCCTCCCCTGGCATTGATCTCCTCAGCGGCCATTGTTGCCCCATTCCAGTGGCCTTTGCCCTGCACAAAATTCATGGGCCCGATAACACCTATTTTGATGACCTTAGCCCCCCAGGCAGCAGGACTCACGGCCATGACGAGAAGCAGCACCAGCAAGATGCTCCACAAAAAGCTAGTCTTTTTCATGACACTCTCCCTCCTTTTAGGTTTAGTTTGGTTAGAAACCCAGAGAGATGCACTCAATGCCCCTCATGTATCATGAGCAGGCACCCTCTCTCAATAATTACGGCAATCCCCACGTGGGATATGCCCTCCTTAAGGCCCTTATACTACTAGCAAGCCGGGGCCAACAGTGATTCGCATATCAGGATGAGTGCAATTTGTGGGTATCGCCCTCTCGCTTGGGTTCAAGGGTCTAAAGCCAAACCTAAGATTACCCGTAACAGACCTTTATTCCTTAGCAGCTTTGCTGGATAGCGCCTTATTAGGGGGATGGACACAGTGCGAGCAATGGTTTTGGCCGATGGAAGAAGGGAAATCAGATCAGGGCTACGCGAGGACTGGACCGGCTCAATCGTCGTCAAGGATACCCCCTCAGCATCATAATGGACGAACTGCTTGATCTGCGCAGGCTCAAGCTCAAGTCCGATGTATGATCTGCCCGTAAAGCACCTTTCTAGGCCAGAGCTAGAGTCGTGTCAAGAAAAATATCGCAACACGAGAGAACACGCCGTTGGCATGCACCATCTCTTCTGAATCGCAGGGCCTGAAAGAGGCAAAAGAGGAACTGAATCCAGTGTGGTTTGGGTTCTGTTCTACCTGTTTTCGTCGGAGATTTCAAAAACCTTCCATCCCAGAACCTGACATAGGTTCATTTACCTTGTTTACCTTGGGCGGGCTTGGTATTCTCCTGTGGTCGCGATGCAAAAAACTATTACAGAGGACATATCACCATGATCAATGTTGCCATGTGGGGCAAGGCGCTCCGTATTATTCCCCGTATATCCAAAGATGAATGGGACAGGCTCGACGTGATTTCGCGGTGGCTCATCGCCACACGATCGGCTGTCTTTATCATGACCGCGCTATCCTGTGGCATCGGCGGGCTCTTAGCCTATCGGGACGGCTTTTTTCAGTGGTCCTACTTTGTGGCCTGTATGGTGGGGCTGGTTTTTGCCCACGCCACCAATAATCTCCTCAACGACTACACCGACCATAAGAGAGGAATCGACAAAGACAACTACTACCGGTCCCAGTACGGTCCCCAGCCGTTAGAACACGGCCTCATGTCCGTCGGTACGCTCTTCACGTATATCGCGGTCTCCGGCCTGATCGCCGCCGCTGCAGGCGCGTACCTGGTTGTTGAGACCGGGTGGGTGACATTGCTTTTTATGGCCGCAGGTGCGGGGTTTGTGCTCTTTTATACCTGGCCGCTCAAGTACATCGGCATGGGAGAGCCGTCGGTGATCCTGGTGTGGGGTCCGTTGATGGTGGGCGGCACCTATTATGTGGTGAGCGGCGGGCACTGGGACTGGGGCATTCCTTTGATCAGCCTGGCCTATGCCATTGGCCCCACCACGGTGCTCTTCGGCAAACACACGGACAAACTCGAACAGGATAAGGAAAAGGGCGTTAATACCTTGCCGGTGATCATCGGCGAACGGGCGGCCCGATTTGCCACCATCGGCCTGTGGATTTTTCAATATGCGCTAGTTGCCCTGCTGGTCATCCAGAGGGCAATCGGACCGGCGTTGTTCGTTGTCGTGCTTGCACTGCCTAAGTTCTTCTCCGCAGCGCGGGTATTTGCCGTTCCCCGGCCCACAGAGGAGCCCTCTGACCTTCCCCCCGATGTATGGCCCCTGTATCTCTCCGCCCATGCCTTTGTCTATAACCGGGCCTTTGGTCTGTTGTTTCTCGTTGGCTTGATTGCCGATGTCGTTCTCACGAAATTGCGCGTGTACTGAGCTGAAAAGAAACCCGCTTCTTCACATTCCTTTGCCCCGCTTGTCTCATGTCAACAGGCTGACCGAGAATGGTATTTTTTGGACTCGTTCAGCCTGTTAACTAATTGATTTCATTAGTATCGGTTTTGAAAATCTGAATTCTCGGTCACCCTGTCAAGACCTGACATTATATCCTTCACTCAATTCCCGGTATCATGATGTGCTGCAAAGTGACGGCTCCCTCGTGGCGAGCTAATCTGGGCATGCATTTTGCATTTTTACCCTTGTGGCGCTTTGCCCACAGAAACGTTTAGGCATGTCCTTCTTTTGTACGGCAGGGTGATCATCTTGCAACCAGATAACTCTCACGCTTTGCCGGGTGTCATGTAACGAGTCGTTTCATAAGCCAATTCGCGCAGGCGTTTTGCATTGTGCCGCAGGCGTTTTAACTCTGGCGAATGTTATACATATTCTTTCTCCTCGCAAGATCATGTTTTACTCACATTCAGGGTGTCGTTTGTTACCCGCCAGCTCAACACGATTAGCTGAAAAGGGCATGTATCGGGTATCTAATCTTGGGTTCCGATTTCTATTTTTCATGGCATTCTAAATCATAGTATGAAAAATACCCCAACCCGAACTGCCTCCTCGAAAAAAAACAGGTGGAGCCGCACGCGCAAGCGCGTGGCACCTCCACATTCTTCGGCGGAACCCGCCGAAGCATATCCGCCTTCGTCCCAATAGGACTACGGCGGATTACCCTGCCCAGCATTCATCCACGGGCAAGCCCGTGGCTTTCTGCGTAGGCGGGTAAAAAGTTACTCAAAACATGCAAATCAAAAAGGCTATATTCTCCAACACGTTTTTCTGTATCGCCCTAACCCTTTTGATTTTGGCTGGGATGTTGTTCGAGTTCTATCCTTTTCGAGCGCTCGAATGTCGTGTGTACGATTTGATGATGACGCTGCGGCACAAACAGCAGGCAAATCCGGTCGTGTTGGTAGAAATCGATGAGCGGAGTCTGGATGAAATTGGGCCATGGCCATGGCCCCGATCCCACATTGCGGAAGTGGTTCGACGCATATCCGAGTCTGCTCCGAAAGCACTGGGTATTTACCTGTTATTTTCGGATAGGGAACACAATGCGGGGCTCACTGAAATCAAGCACATCAGAAATACCCTTCGAACCAATAAGGTCATATCAAGGCGGCGGGATGCATTGAAAATCGACGCTATCCTGGCAAAATCCGAGCGAGAATTAGATCATGACGCCAGATTACTATCTGCAGTGCACGCCGCTGTCAACGTTGTGATGCCCGTGCTTTTCAATCTGGGGCCCCAGCACAGGGAAAATATCCCTCCACTGTCGGCAAGGTTGAAAATGAATTCGCTCAATCGCCTGACACCATTGCCTGACCAAAGAGAGAGGTTCTTACATGTCATTGGATTGACACCTGGGCAGGCGAAGAAAATGCCCCGTGCCAAGGAAATCATACCTACATACAGCGAGCTGGCAATAAAGGCCGGAGCATTAGGCCATATAAACATCATCCCCGACATGGACGGAAAAGTCCGACGCCTGCCTCTTTTTATTCAATACAGGGGCAGGTATTTTCCGTCATTCGTGTTTCAGTTGGCCGCAAAATATGTGGGCGCTCGGCTCGATGACCTGACGCCCATAAACGCCAGCAATGGTTCCGGGGCTTTGCATCTCGGATCACTTACAATTCCCGCCGATTCGGGTTATCGAATGCTCATCGATTATAACGGCGGCCGCACTCCATACGAGACACTGTCGTTTTCGAATGTCTTAAAGGGGAATTTTGAAAGGAAGGTGTTCCGGCAAAAGATCGTGCTTCTGGGGGTTGCCGCTGAAAGGGTTTCCGACCGCTATCAAACGCCCATACACTCGGCCGCCCCGGAGATTGAGATCGTAGTTAGTGCTCTTGAGAACATAGTGAACGGCAGACATGTTGCCCGTCCTCCATGGGCCTTTCCTTTGGAAGCCATGGTGGTGATCTATTTATGCGTATTTCTGGTGTTCGTCATTCCCAGGGTCAGGCTCAGGGTAGGTGCCTTTATTCTGGGGTCATTTGTCGTGACCTGGACAGGCACAATGGTGTTACTCTTTTTGGAATATGGATACTGGTTGTGGATTTTTCCTCCCTTTCTTGTCGCCATTCCCGGGTATGGATTCTTCGTTTTCAAAAGGTCATCCGAGTTATTACGGGATGAGACGGTTGAAGCAAACAAGGCCCTTGGCCTTTCTTTTCAAGGCCAGGGAATGCTCGATATGGCATTTGAGAAATTTCTGAAATGTCCTGTCAAAGATAGCTCGATGAAGCAGGCCCTGTACAACCTGGGGCTCGATTTTGAGCGCAAAAGGATGCTGAACAAGGCGATGACCGTGTATGAACACATAGGCAAAGCGGGGGAATTCAAGGATATCCATGAGAGGGTCGTGAGACTGAAGGATGCCGGAGAAACCGTTATCCTGCCTCCCAAAGCGAAGAAGAAAGGTGCCGTTCTGCCTGAACCAGCACTGAGCAAACCTACGCTGGGGCGATATGAGATCCTGAAAGAGCTGGGGCAGGGCGCCATGGGAACGGTCTATTTGGGAAAAGATCATAAAATCAATCGGGAAGTGGCCATCAAGACCTTGCGATATGGAGATGTGGAGTCGGATCAGCTGGAGGAGGTGAAAACCCGTTTTTTTCTCGAGGCCGAGGCCGTTGGTAAGCTTTCACATCCCAACATCGTAACCATATTTGATGTCGGCGAGGATCACGATATGGCCTATATGGCCATGGAGCTATTGAAAGGCACTGATTTGACTGAGTATTGCCGGAAAGACAATCTGCTCCCCGTCGACCGGGTGCTCCGCATTGCTTCATCGGTCGCTGATGCACTCAGCTATGCCCACAGCTGTGGTGTGGTTCACTGGGATATTAAGCCGGCCAACATCATCCTGTTGGAAAATGATCAGGTAAAGGTTGCGGACTTCGGTATTGCGAGGGTGCTGAATATATCCGAAACCCAGACAGGAGTGGTTCTGGGCACCCCCGGATATATGTCCCCCGAACAGGTCGGCGGCAAAAAGGTTGACGGTCGTTCTGATCTCTTCTCTCTCGGCGTTGTGTCTTATGAGTTGTTAACTGGCGAAAAACCGTTCAAAGGCGAAAATATCGCAGCGGTGATGTATGCCATTGCCAAGTCCTCCTATCCGCCGGTTAAGAAAATCGTACCCACTATCCCCAGGTGCTGTGCACAGATTGTGGACAGGCTTCTGACCAAAGGAGTTACCAAAAGACTGGGGCCTGCCTACAAAGTCGTTAAAGAGATTGACAAGTGTTTGAGCAAGCTGGCCTAGGAAGAATGGGCCAGGGGGAGCGAAGAAAAGGCCTGCAGTACAGGTAAAAAAAGGAAACAGACACGCATGGATGGGAAATCATAAACCTCTTGAAGGAATCTAAAAGAGGCTTCTTTTTTTGCTATCCGTGGCCTGTTTTTTGCAGAATTTTTAGGAGAGCAAGACCCGATGGGTCAAAAAATTCTTCCTTTTGGGGAGGCAACCTATGTTGAAACTATCATTCAAGTTTAAAGACTCGATCCTTCGTGAAATCGAGACCGAGAAAATCAAAATCACAATTGGGAGAACTGCTTCCAATGATATCCAGGTTGATAATGTAGCGGTTTCCGCCCATCATGCGAGAATCGTGCAGGATGGTCGTTACTATGTTATCGAGGACCTGAACAGCACCAATGGCACATTTGTTAATGAGAAGAAAATCACCCGGAGGGTCTTGAAGGAAAACGATGTCATCACCATCGGAAAACATTCATTGGTGGTGATACCCGAGAAAGGAGGGGCAAAAGCGACAAGCCCAATCATCACCGATATTGAAAGGACGTGGAAGCTGGATACCGAACAACACAGGAAAATGATGAAAAAACAAAGGAAGAAACAGTAACCCGCCATGTGTAGGAAGGTTTTAAATTGGGATGTCCCCCTTTCACGACCTCTACGATAACGACGAGGTGATCAGAACCATCCCCTGAGCAAATAGAGTCTTGCTGCAGGGAGCTTCATTGCCCCAAAGCCATCCGATGGCCACCGTGAGCAAACAGCAATTTCCCGGTAATCCAACTGGCCTTTTCCGAGGCGAACGGCGGTGTCGGGGTCAGTGGTGTCGGGGCCAAGCTATCTTATTGATTATTCATCATAAACATCCCAATAATATCTGTTTTCAGGGCCTATATCGTCGTTTTTGATCCCAAAATGGCTACCATAGAGAGCTGAAGGCTCCCGAAGCTGATAGGCTTCTGCCGCCTCACTTACGTTTCTTCCCTTGGCGAGAGTTCCAAGGAGAGTCTTTACACTCCCGACAAATGCTTTACCGCCAACAGCGATACTCTTGGTCCATTTCTCCTCACGACGGTTATTCCCATCTCCCACATACTCCTCCACCCAACCCTTGTGATAGTGCCTTACCTGATCATAGGATTCAACACCAACCAATTCCCGTAACCTGTCATAATTGATCAGAACGTTCTTTCTCCTGGGGTTTTGGATTTCATGGGCACAACCTCATTTTCTATGGAAGTGGTGCCCATGGTGCCTACCCCATGAATGACGAAAAGGATCACCGCTGGAAGGAGAGTCTTTTTACCGGTGGTACTTCTTTCTAACCCACCGCTGTATGGGGGCATCAAATTCTTCGGGATATTTCAGCTTTGCATTGATGAGGCCGGTCATCTGATGAACCATCTCTACTGCCATGTTTGTGGCGAGAGCATTCTTTTTAATTTCACCTTTTGCCGAGGCATAGCCCCATGCGAACTCTGCGAAAAACATGTGGTTATAAGTAAAGTACTGATGGAAGATACTGGCCGTATTCATACAGCCCTGGCTTCCCGCCACCAGAATCAATCCCGCCACTTTACTTGCTAACTGCAGCTTGGGAAATGTCAATGCATAGGTTCTATCAATCAGCGTCTTTGTTTGGCTGGTCATGGACCAAAAGTAAACAGGTGTCGCCCAAATGATGCCGTCTGACTCAAACAATGCCTGATAGATCTCCTGAGCATCGTCCTCGATCACACACTTGCCTGTCTCCGTGCACGCCTGACACCCATCACAGGGCGCAATCGACTTGTCTCTGAGTGCGATCTTGTCAGTAACAACGCCTTTCTCCTGGGCTGCCACCAGTGCTATATCCAACAACGTCTCTGTGTTGCCCCCTTTTCTCGGAGACCCCAAAATCCCCACAATCTTCATCTTTCACCTCCTGTATCAGAGTTTGATCCAATCCTGCCTAAACAGTAAGTTCCAGGATTTCTTCCGCGCACGATCCTCATAGAAGGTTTTTACAGAAGCCAGGCGGGAGAAAGGCGATCGCAAGCTCGAGTGATTCTGTTCTCAGCAAAACCGGCCGAAACGCTCTCGCCATATTAATCATTTTCGGAGCTGGGCCATGCCGCCTCAGAACCATCTCTTTTTTAGGAATACCAACACGCCAATAGATGATAAGGCGAATGAAACCCCAATTGCTATAAAGAAAGCATGAGGAGAACGTTGAAACGGTAACGTAACATTCATCCCATATATACTTGCAATCAATGTAGGAAGCATCAGGATGATTGTAACGGATGTCAGAAACTTCATTACAATATTCAAGTTATTTGAAATGACCGATGCAAAGGCGTCCATCATTCCGCTGAGGATGTTGCTGTAAATATTGGCCATCTCAATAGCCTGTTTATTGTCTATAACTACGTCTTCCAGCAACTCCTTGTCATCGTCATTCAATTCCAAGGCCTTTATTCTAGGTAATCGTTCCATCATAAACTCGTTAGACTTCAAGGAGGTCGTAAAGAATTCGAGACTTTTCTCTATGTTCAGGAGTTTTATTAGTTCCTCATTCTTCGTAGCTTTCTGCAACTCCGTTTCAACCTCGTTTGTCCTCCTGTTAATTTCCTTCAAATATTTCAAATAGAAAAAAGCCGCCCCATGCAACAGATGCAGAAGAAAACGACTTCTATTTTCGGTAGAAAGGTTTCTTAGTTTACTGTTGTATAAATCCAAGACCTCACCTGTATCCGATGAGCAGATTGTAACTATTGCGCCCTTGGTAATAACTATGCCAATGGGCAATGTCGTATAAGGAACATCCGGCTTATCTTTATCATATTTGGGCGCTCTTAATACAATTAAGATAGTATTGTTTTCTGCTTCGATTCTCGACCTCTCGTCGACATCCAATGAATCTGTGAGGAAGTCCAATGGAATATCCAGATCAGCGGACAATTCTTTAAGCTCATCTGCGGTAGGATTTGAAACATTGACCCAGCAATTCTCTTCGATCTCATTCACCGGAATGAATCGGTTTTCTTTGGTCTGAAATATCTTAATCATGTGATTGACCCTTTCTTTCTAAAAGTACAGTCGTCAATAGCTTGCACCAGGGCGGCATCAGGGATTATACGCTCTATTAGTGTCGATATAAAACTGAATAAATCACACCAATAGTGTCTCAGTTCAAACCTTGATCAGCGATTTAATTTGTCGGTATTTATTGTTCAGTTCTTTACTTTTTCCGATTTTTAATTTGATGATATTTGCCCGCCGACTGACGGCTGAATAGGTAAGACCAAAGATATTTCCGATTTGCCTGTTCGTATACAACCCCGTCTCCCTTATGAAATAAAGCACCATATCCCGATCTTGCCTATCTTCTTTGGTAACTCCGGGCGCTTGTTTGAACTTCTCTGTATCGCATTTGAGAAGTCTTGCTGCTTCTTGCACTAACTCAGTCGGATCTTTGTCTTTCAGCATCCCTCGCAGCTGTGAGATCTCACCGAGACCTTTGAGCAAGGCAGCGCGGTCATCATCACTACGAAATATGTCTCGCTGTTTGTTTCCTCTGGCAAGAACGTGATAGAAAGCTCCTTCATGTTCTATGCGCAATGCTCTGGCCATGAGCTTCACCTATCAAGGCGAGGCAACGACTGGCAATCATTTTAATCGATGATCAAGCTTTGATGGTCTCGTAAAAAGTCGTCACTCCGGTGAAAACCGGAGTCCAGGACCTCTGTAACTAACTGAAAAGACTGGATTCCGGCTTTCGCCGGAATGACGGAAAATAGTCATTTCCGACTTTTTACGAAGTCATCAAGTTTTGACCTTAAAGAAATTGGGATTTTATCGCGCGTGGTGTGGGAGGGGGAGCTGGAGGCTCCCCCTTACCAGATTGGGCATCCCTTGGAACGTTGGCTCCTCACCTAGATACCAAACTTCTTCGTATCGACCCACTCCATGCTCAGCAAGGACCAAAAGTCCAGAGCCAGTTTGTTCACTACGTAGTCATAAGGCAACCACCCATAACCCTGATCGCCCCATCCTGTACCCCAAGAGTTGCGAATAAGCAGGGCTCCGGTGGTGGTTTTGTTGCACTCGGTGTTCGTGATCTTCTTCCCATTGTCGTAGCCCACTGCGACGATTGCATGACCCCACTCCGCACTTTCGCCGGGGCACGGGTAGGGAATCCCTCCCTTGACATCGCTTGACTCAAATGATGGGAATCCCCAAAAGCCAAACATCGATGGAATTCCGGCAGCGAGGTAGTTCTTGACGCTCGTCAGTACGGCGCCTCCCGCGACGTTCGTCCCCAAGGGATCGTGACAGAAGTACTGCAACGCTTCGTAGTTGTCGGCCACGGCATACACAAAGCTGGGAGGCTCTGTGTCAAAGTCCGGCTGGGCATCCGTGTAAGGCCAATACCTCTCGTCCGGGACCCCACAAAGTACCAAGGCGCCCATTGTGTTTCTCAGCCAGGCGCCGGTGTCACCCGTCACCTGCATGAGGTTGCGTGTTGCTTTGTAAACGAAGAGACGGGAGCCTTCTATGTGCTTGCCGAAGGCCCGGCGCTGGAAGTACTCAACGACTCCGATGCCGGCGTGCGCGGTGCACGAACCGAGACTCTCCTGGTTCTCGACTGGCGAGCACCATTCCCGGAGATCGACAGTCTCTGGCAAGGCCTTCGCTCCCTTCTTGCCTGCTGTAAGGCCCAGCTTCTTGGACATTTCGGTGATCCCCGGCTCTGCCTGGGTATAGTCCCTCAAGTCGGGCATGGAGGGGAGCCAGCCTGTACCAACACATTCTTCCGTTTCAGTGAGATTTACCAACTGGTATGTCGCATACATGGTATTACTCCTTTCAGGTTCTTGCTCGATTTATTGTTATTGTAAATAAATACCTCACATATTATACCCGATCTTATCATCGGAAAGGAATCACCTTCTTCAGCGAGCATGATGTTATCTTTTACCGGGTAGGTCAGGGGCCTCTCAGCCCCCTTCCCCCATATGAATCCCGCCAACGGCTGGACTCAAGCATCTTCTAAGGCAGCCCTTTGGGGCGGCCCGGCTGTGTCGCCTCCTAAACGGTCGCTAATGCCCGGAACTCTCGGGCTGACATCGCTCCCGGCAGCTTGCTTCCCTTATCATGTCTTCGTCGCCAAAAGTAAAAAGCATATTCTGGGCCGGGCCTCCCTTGACCTTTGCGCTCAAAACATATAGTATGCGCACTGTCAAGTTCAGGGGCACGTCAGAGTAAAATATAATGTGTCAGTTTTTGATCTTATTCGCTGGACTTTAACGTTACTCTGCTGTCAAGCCGGGCTTTCCGAGCCCGGCTTTTTGTGTCGAAAAATAGTGTTACGGTTTTATAGAATGGACAAACATCATCGACGAGAAGTGGACCGGCGCCGCAATTTCGGGATCATCAGTCACCCCGACGCCGGCAAGACCACGCTGACTGAAAAGCTCTTGCTCTTTGGCGGGGCCATCCAGCAGGCCGGGGCGGTCAGGGCCCGCAAGGCGGCCCGCCATGCCACCAGCGACTGGATGAGTATCGAAAAGGAACGGGGAATCTCGGTTACCACCTCCGCCATGAAATTCAACTATCGAGACTATGAAATCAACCTCCTGGACACGCCGGGCCATCAGGATTTCTCCGAAGACACCTACCGGGTGCTGACCGCCGTGGATAGCGCCCTGATGGTAATTGACAGCGCCAAGGGCGTGGAACCGCAGACTGAAAAACTGATGGAGGTGTGCCGCATGCGCAACACTCCCATCATGACCTTTATCAACAAACTGGATCGCGATGGTCTTTCCCCCCTGGGACTGCTCTCAGACATCGAGGAAAAACTCCAGATCGAGTGCGTCCCACTGTCCTGGCCCGTGGGCATGGGCAAGACATTTAAGGGGGTCTACAACCGGCACCGCCGGGAATTACATCTCTTCACTCCCGGTCAGGAGGTCCGCCCCCGGGAAGGCATCACGATTCGTGATCTTGCCGATCCCCGCCTCGATCGACTGTTGGGCAACCAGGCCAGGGATCTGCGCGAGGACGTGGAATTGTTGGAGGGGGCCGCGAATTCCTTTGTATTGCAACACTATCTCAAGGCCAGCCAGACGCCGGTCTTTTTCGGCAGCGCTATCAACAATTTTGGCGTAAAAGAATTGCTCGATGCCCTCGTGGAAATGGCTCCCGCCCCGACTGTACGGGCCACGCTGACCCGCGACGTTTCACCCTATGAAGATGCCTTTTCGGGATTTGTGTTTAAGATTCAAGCAAACATGGATCCGGCTCATCGCGACCGCATTGCCTTTTTGCGTGTCTGCTCAGGGACCTTCCGACGCGGGATGAAGGTGCTTCACCACCGGATCGGCAAAGAAATCGCCATTGCAAATGCAACCGTCTTCATGGCCCAGGACCGCGCCAACGCCGAAGAAGCATATCCGGGGGACATTATTGGCATTCACAATCACGGCACCATCAAGATCGGCGACACCTTTACCGAAAAAGAACCCCTGAAGTTCACCGGGATTCCCAACTTTGCGCCGGAGCATTTCCGGCGAATACGACTGAAGAACCCCATGAAGTCTAAACAACTCCAGAAGGGCCTCGTTCAGTTGGTCGAAGAGGGGGCTGCCCAGGTATTCCGGCCGCTGGGGACAAGTCAGCATATCCTGGGAGCTGTGGGGGCGCTCCAGTTTGACGTGACTTCCGAACGCCTGAAGAGCGAATACGGTGCCGACACGGTCTACGAACCGGTGCAATGCGTGACCGTTCGCTGGGTGCAATGCAAGGATCAAAAACGCCTCAAAGAGTTCACGGAGCACAACGGCAGACAGCTGGCCCACGATGCCGAAGGGCACTTGGCCTATTTGGCCCCGGATGAGTGGCGACTCGAAGACACCATGGAGCAATGGCCGGACGTCGCGTTCCATAAGACCCGGGAGCACAACTGATTAGTAACGTTCAAAAGTTGAGGTAAGTGAGAGTTTATGATCTTGGTAAGCCTGCAGGATGTCTGCGTGACCTTTGGCGGCCCGATCCTGCTCGATCGCGCATCCGTGAACATAGAGCAGGGCGAAAAAGTGTGCCTGATGGGCAGGAACGGCGCAGGCAAGACCACTTTTTTAAAAGTCATCAGCGGGGAGGTCATTGCAGATAGTGGTGAGGTGCACCGCCGGCAGGAAACCCGCGTGGCCTCTTTATCCCAGCAAGTCCCTCGAGCGCTCAGGGGAAGCGTTTTTGATGTGGTGGCCGGCGGTCTTGATCGCGCCGCCGGGCTTCTCGCGGACTATCACCGGTTGACGCAACGTATCACCCGCGAAGGCGGGGAGTCCCTCCTAAAGCAATTTGAGCGCCTGCAACAGGAACTGGAGGCGGCAGGCGGGTGGGAACTGCAACAGCGGGTGGAGTCGACACTGGGGCGCATGAAACTGGATGGCGATATCCCCTTTGAAACCCTTTCAGCCGGTTTGAAACGCCGGGTCTTGCTGGCCCGAGCCCTCCTTCCCGAGCCCGACCTGTTGCTTCTGGATGAACCCACCAACCACCTTGACATTGATGCGATCACCTGGCTGGAGGACTTCCTTGCAGGTTATGAGGGAGCCCTGCTGCTGGTAACCCACGACCGGTTCCTTTTGCGCAGAACCGCGACTCGAATCCTGGAGCTGGACCGAGGCCGGCTTATAGACTGGGCCTGCGGCTACGCCACCTTCCTGGAACGAAGAGACGCCCTTGTCGAGACAGACGCCAAAAAGCGGGCGGTTTTTGATAAAAAACTGGCAGCCGAGGAGGCCTGGCTGCGACACGGCTTAAAGGCCCGAAGAGCCCGAAATGAAGGCCGGGTGCGGGCCCTGAAAGAGATGCGGGAGCGGCGGCGGGCAAGGCTCGATCGACCGGGAGCGGTGCAGCTACAGGCCCAGGAGGCGGAGCGTTCCGGAAAGCTCGTCCTCGAAGCGCAAAACGTCAGCCATGGATTCGATGACCGGCCCCTCATCAGGAATTTCTCCACCACCATCCTCCGGGGAGACAAGGTCGGTCTGGTGGGGCCCAACGGTTCGGGGAAGACGACCCTGCTGCGTATCCTCCTTGGCGAGGAGGAACCTCAACAAGGAAGGGTGCGCCGGGGAATGCGGCTGCAGGTTGCGTATTTTGATCAGCTCCGCGCCCGGCTCGACGATCAAAAAAGCCTCCGGGATAATGTTTCCGACGGCAACGACACAGTGATGATGAATGGCAAACCCCGTCACATTATCGGCTATCTCAAGGATTTCCTCTTCGCCCCGGAACAGGCCCGAAGCCCAATCCGTTTGCTCTCCGGTGGCGAGAGAAATCGCCTGGCCCTGGCCCGCCTCTTTGCCAGGCCCGCCAATGTCCTGGTGCTGGACGAACCGACCAACGACCTGGACGTGGAAACCATGGAATTGGTGGAAGACTTGCTGGTCGGCTACCAGGGAACGGTTCTGCTGGTGAGCCACGATCGGGCCTTTTTGAATAACGTGGTAACCAGCATCCTGGCTTTTGAAGGGAACGGTCAGATCCGAGAATATGTGGGCGGATACGATGACTGGCTTTCGAAACGCCCCACCCCGCCCCCGCCGGATGCACGATCAGGGCCTGCAAAAACCGTGAAATCGAGACCGCCGCGACAACAGGTGCGAAAGATAACGTTCAAAGAAAACCTGGAGCTGGAAGCGTTGCCCGAGCGGATCGAAAACCTGGAAGCGGAGCAGACCCGGTTGTATGCCCTCATGGCCGACCCGGCGTTTTACCGGGAGGAGGGATCAGCAATCGCCAGGACAAAGGCCCGGCTGGACGCCCTTGCCCGCGAATTGGAGGAGATCTATCGCCGTTGGGAGACCCTGGAAGCCCTGAGGGACCGCTGAGGGGCTCGGGACGATCCCCTCCGACCTCTGCACGTTCTCCTCGGCCCTCCCCCTTTTATGCACTATCCGCATTTATTTATTTGCTCTCACATACGCCTTAACCATTCTGATAATTTCTTTTCCGTATCGCTCCACAAAGCGAGGACCGACTCCTTGTACCATGTGCAGTTCATCAACGGATGTAGGCAGACCTGATGCCACATTGTTCAGAACCCTGTTGGTAAAGATACGAAAGGCAGGGATTCCCCGTTTTAAGGCCATGCCCCTTCGCCATTCTCTCAGCGTATCATACAGTTTTGGGTTTTCCAAAGCACCCGGTCCGGATCGTCTGGTCACTTTATGGGCGGTTGCTTTCTTCCGCACAGATCGAATGGTGCGTTTCGTTTTTTGGGCTCCGCTCCGGAATGGTATGGCTATAGAGTGAATATCTTCAGAATCAAAAGCATATCCGTCCTGTGTAAGCTCCGCTCTTTGGTAATGGATTAGTTCCCCTTCCTTTTCAAACGTATGCTCGTGCAGGGTTATCAGATGAGCCCGCGCAAGGGACCTGAGAAGATTTTCAAAATCTGACCGGGGAAAAACAGAACCGGGGCAGGCACCACTGTAAAGCCTTCCGGTGCCAAGACCGTCGGCACACTTCAGCGCAGACAGCACGTCTGATATGATCCTGTGCTCCTGTCCGTCCGGTTTGCGAGACAATGATGCAATACAGTTTTCAGGGGCGCAGAAATCGCACAGCTTGCATTGCCCGCCATTGTCTTCGCGGTCACCAAAATGCCGGACCAGGTAAAGCATGCGGCAGGAATAAGACCCGGCAAAGCGGGACATCTCATCAATCTGGCTGAGCCTGTGGTCGCTCTGGGTTTTGTAGGAGATATGCCACCGGTTATGCCCCCGGCGCACCGTCTCATCCGGATCAACCAGCGCACCTCCATGAATCCAGAGTTTTTCCAGGGCAATGTCAAACTCCTCTTGCTCCATACGCAGTTCATCACGCACCCTTTCAAGGGGGTTTTTATGCTCGGTAAGCTGATTATAGATCCGCTTCAGGATGGTTTCCGGGGGGTAGCTTTTCTCGTGGAAGAACTGGTGTATACGCCGGTCGCCATAGGAGTGGAGAAGAATCGCGCGGGAGGGTTTACCATCACGTCCTGCGCGACCGATTTCCTGATAGTATGCCTCCAGACTTCCGGGCAAAGCAGTATGGATCACGGTCCGTATATCCGGTTTATCAATGCCCATGCCGAATGCAATGGTTGCAACAATCACATCCAGTTCCCCTGAAAAAAAAGACGTCTGGACCTTATCTCTCACTTCTGCCGACAAGCCTGCATGGTAGGGGGCCACAGAAAGCATATTCTCAAGTGCATGAGCCAGGTCTTCGGTCTTTTGTCTTGTAGGGGCGTAGATAATGGCCGGCCTGGATTCCTTTTCCCTAAGGATCTCGGCGACCTTTTCGGACCTTTCCGATGGCAGGAGTTCCGCTACCTCAATGGCGATGTTTTCCCTCCTGAACCCGTGGATGCACATCTCCGCCCCCTGTATCCCGAGCTGCTGGATGATGTCTTCTTGGACCCGTGGTGTGGCTGTTGCCGTCAAGGCGATGACCGGTGCGGGGCGGAGGATGGGGAGTCTTTCGCCCAGCAGCCGGTAGTCGGGCCTGAAATCATGACCCCACTGGGATATGCAGTGGGCCTCATCTACTGCAATAAGGACCGGTTTGCGTCGGGCAAGCATCTCAGGAAAACCCGGAACCGCCAGCCGCTCAGGAGCAATAAAGAGGAAATCCAGCTTCCCATCAAGATACTCGTTGCAGACCTGGCGCGACTGAAGACGAGTTCGGCCGGAATGTATTCGTTCCGCTGCAAGTCCTTGCTCCCTCAAGCCCGCGGCCTGATCCTCCATTAAGGCGATAAGGGGGCTGACCACAAGGGTTGTTCCGCTGCGAGCAATTCCGGGGAGTTGATAGCATAATGACTTTCCGGAGCCTGTAGGCATAACCAGGAGGAGATCACTGCCCAGGGTGACCGATTCACAGACCTTTTGCTGATAGGGACGAAAGGAATCAAAATGAAAGACTTCCTGTAAAATGCTTTTTACGCTGCCGGAGACATTCTCTTTATGCGTTTTCTTGTGACCTTTCCTACCGGCTTGTTCCCGCCCGCCACCATGGGCTTTTATGGTTTCACCAGAGACGTGATCCGTTTCCCCGATTCGTTCCGATGCAGAATCAGGTCCAAAATAGTCGTCATCTGAATGGGGTGGGGGCTCATCATAGGCAGGCAAGCCTGGAGGTTTTTCAGAACTTTGATAATCCGTCATTTCTTTTCTACATAAGAATATATTAACGGTTAATGGGTGACCCCTTTACAGTACAGACGTCCACGACTAGCGTCTCTCTCGGGGCCCTCTGCGACTTCCCTTCGACTCGTTCTTGAGCGGCAGGCGCGGCTCGCCGCCACCGCGGGGGAGGATAGTCTTGTCCTCCGAAGCGACCCATACAAAACGTGACTGCGATTTACTCCCCTTGTAGGCGGAAACCCGGAAACGGCGCACATGGAAGCTGCAACTCATCAAGAGCTGCTCGAATTTCTTACTCGGCTCAGCCGACCATAAAGCCAGACACCCCTGTTCGCGCAGCGCGCGGCGACAGGCCCGAATTCCTTCACGACCGTACAGACGGCGGTTCCCTGAATCTGTCATCACGCCGGGACCATTATCGATATCCAGCAGGATCGCATCGAATCTGCTCTTGGAACGTGAGATAAGCTCGACGATATCGCCCGTCTTAAGGTCAACTCGTTGGTCCCCCAGCGGCTGGCCGTTGAGTTCCCCGAGGAACTCACGATTCCATTCGACTACAGCACCCAACAGTTCGCCCACCACCACTTGGGCGTGGGGGCTGAGCATATCGAGAGCCTGGCGCAAGGTATAGCCCATACCCAAGCCTCCGATGAGTATGCTGGGAGCCTTGCGACCAGCCAGATGCGCACAACCCAGCCGCGCCAGCTCCAGTTCCGACTCATGTTGGCGACTGTGCATCAAATCCTGACCGTTGATCATGATCGAGAAATCACGGCCATGCTGATAAAGCACCATCTCGCCTCCGTCCGGGGTCCGGGCTGTAGCTATTCTTACTCTCGGTTTCATGGTGGCGTCCTAGTGGTGACAAGTGGCAACTGGCAGAGATACCGGAGTCGCGTTCCGGTTGTTGGTAGCCATACATATTCCGTATTCGGGGACATGATACTTAATCATTCACTGTTCCTGAGTTTCCATGTTTGTTTTCGGACAGGGGGCAATTCAATCACCATACATTTTAGTATTGTGTCCCCCGAATTTGAATGGCTCATTAAGTCCGGATCAAGTATGAGATGTTTCCGAAATCACATGTACTGTCTGCTGCGGAAAAGGTATTTCGATATTGTTCTCGTCAAAAACTTCTTTGATTTTTCGGGTAAGCTCAAATCTTACAGGCCAGTAGTCTTCTTTCTTTACCCACGGGCGAACCACAAAGTTCACACTGGAATCGGCTAGCTCTGAAACAGCGATCTGAGAGGGCGGGTCGGGAAGTATCCTGGGCTCTTTGTTAATGATATCCGACATGACATCATAGGCCTTTTGGATGTCGGAGCTATACCCAATTCCAATCACAAGGTCTACCCTCCTGGTGTCATACGCTGTAACGTTCTTTATCACATCCCCGAAGTAAATTGAGTCAAGTCTGCTTTGGACTGTTAGGTAAGAGCGCCTCTGCCTTGCTTATTCGCCTTTTCAAGCTAGCATTAGTAAGGATGTCTTTTCTAATCTTTTCTATGGCACTGCTGACCGAGCTGTATTTGGAAATTGTGATTTATTTACTTTCTTACGGACGTTGACTCCCCCGGAAGCTGCTCACCATTTTATGGTTTTTTCAAATATATCTGGGGCGTTTTAAAGTTCTTTCATAATATTTCTCTATACCTTCATTTTTTATTATCTCGTTGATCCGCACCCAAGCGGTATGCAGATTTTCGTCAAAGTTGGTTCTGTTACAGGGGAACTCGTCACACTGGTAGCAGTAATCAATCTGTTTTTCCTGGTGACAACCGCGTACCCCACAGTTTTTAAACATTTTACACTGCTCGTTACGGCATCCCTTGCAGTTTTCCGAAGCAAAGTAATCCAGTATTTCCTTGAAATCAGGATATTTCTTAAAAACCGGATCACCCAGCAGGGTTTCATATCGTTTGGCATAGATGTCGAAATTCCCTAGTTTTTCTTTGAGTTTCAGACTGTACCGGCGGATATCTCCGTCCACATGGGCAAAGCATTTTTCACAGCTCAGTCCGCAGGGGGCCAATGACGCCTTAATTTGTTCATAAGTCATATCTTGTCTCCTTTGTTAAAAATAAAACACCTAACACTGAGCTCATTTGCCGCCCGGCCAACGCATCGAGTCTTCCTCGCCAACGTCACTGCCGATAGCCAAGTTGCCGCTGAATTCGCGTGCGATAGGGCGGTCAGATGCAGCGACGGGTTGGGCGGAGACGTACCTTGTAGCCACCAATCCGGTCCGGTCGCTTGACAATCAGGCGGAAGTCCCTTCCGGGCGCGGGACGGTCGTTACTGACGGCTTCTTCTTTGGTCGCATGCCGAAGAAGAAACGCACGATGTTGAAGCGCCTGACGAACAGTTCGTACAGGATCATGATCAAGGGGAAGGAGACCACGGCGATGATCAGGAGCTTGATCAGGATGCCCATGTCCCAGCGTATAACGTACCAGCCGACGCAAAGGATAATCGTCTGGTGGAACAGGTAGAAAGGCAGAACCGCCTCGTTACCGTAGACCAGGGATTTATTGTTCGTGTTTAGGTACCTGACTCCAATGCTCAGAACAAATACAACCGCGCTCCAACTCGTAATGCTCCACGCGATTTGAAAGAACACGAATACCAACGAGAAAGGTTCTTTACCCGGGTATGGGTCATAGCCAAGCACCAACACTAATAGACTTACTCCGGCAAGGCCGACGATCCACAGCACCAGGCAGATCCACCCATGCCTCCTAACGCTCACTGTAAAGCGTTTATCAGCCGCCATCATGTAGCCTATTACAAAGAAGATCGCGTACCAGAGAAGATCCGCCCAGCTATACCAACCTTTGAAAACCGCCCGGAATCCGATGAACGCCAGGGACAGCGGTATCACGAAGAGGAATATCCCGCCTCGGCTATCACACCATCCGGAGAGTCTCGCGACCAAGCGTTGCCCCTGTTCTGATTTCAAATAGAGCAACAGTGGGAGGCTCAGCAGCGAGATGAGAAAGAGGTACTGGAGAAACCACAAATGTCCGGAAAACGGAATGGGCAGCAGAGTACCGGGCGACTGCGTAATACTGGGTAGGTTGAAACGGGCCAAGTAGCGCGGGATGAACTGCCAGAAGTTGCCGCTATACCCCGAATTGGTAAACAGTTCGAAGTAGAACTGGACCGGCAATAGGACTAAGAGACCCACGGTATAGAGGGGGATGAGAAGCCGCTTGACCCGCTCCCACACATACGCCCCGGCGCGCCTGGACCCAAGCGAGTACCAGGTCCCAACTCCTGACAACAGGAAGAAGAGCTCCATGACCCAGGCCCAAATCAAACCACGCATCGACACGAAGAGCAGCTCGCTTTGCTCCGTGTTCTTCAAATGCCACCCTTCTGGATCGAAGAAGCGGGTACAGTGGAAAAGGAAGACGGCCAGCATGGCGATAATCCTCAGCCAATCGACGTCATATCTTCGTTCTTGCATGATTTTGCTTCCTTTTGATTGGCGGAATGCTAGTTTTCCCTCGGCAATCCGTCCGCCGCCCAACAATTACTATACAGAATTAATTCTGTTTAACGCCATATATTTCAGCTTTTACAGAATTAATGAAGCGGCACGCCCCTAAGAAACCAAGTAGCTAATTCCAACAACTGACAATTGTTCACCCGAGCAATTACCTCGCCCTTCTCCACGCTGACAATTTAGAATCTTAAGGGCGCGAAACCCATGAGGGTCAGACCTACACTTTTTACATTTTGGTTTTATTCTCTAGAGTCATTGCAATTTTGTCAAATGTGTAGGTCTGACCCTGTTGTTTTGCTTTTCTTCTTTAGAATTATTCCACCTAGTCAACAACGTCCCATGTTTCTTCCCATCCTGAGAATAGGCGAAATGTGAGCGACGCCTGGAGGGAGATTGAGAATCCCGTAAAGTTATAATCTTATGTACGTCTCCGATTTCTTCATTAAATTACATTTTCATGTCCGCATTTTTCACAGACATATGCTCGACGTTGCTCTGAATCAAGATGAGCAACAATTTTATTCTCTTCAAATCCTATAATTTTTATTAATGATCCAACCTTTGTACTAGCACCAACAACGACTGGAATATCCTTATCTTGGAATCGACCGAATTCGGGTGAGACGAGTTCCCCGCTATCCCCTAATCTTAATTTCACCCATTCGACTTCACTCCAGAAAAATTTAAAAAGCAAACCAGGGCCTTTAAGCTTTTTAAATTGTCCTAAAGCAATGACCGCAAATCGCTCCTGATCAGCGGTAACTTTTATGCTGCGAGAGAGAATAATTACAATGATCAATGTGATAATTATGTATGGTATCATTTTTTACGATTCATTATGGTTTTTAACGTGCTGCTCAGATGCGAGCCGTAGCGAGTCAGCTGCAGCAGCGTGGTTGGGCGGTTTAGTGCTGTTTCGCATTCAGACTCATTCGAGCTTAGCCCCTCTCTCCGCCAATAGCTCACCCAGTATGGATCTGTGACAGCGTGCTTCGTTCTCGCAGTAACAGCCTACAGAGAAGTTTGCGTTGTGAGATAGCGCAGCAAGCAGATCAAGAATTCTGCTTGTATCAGGTTCTGCCATCTCGGCGCGATATTTCCTAACAAATGTGGCCCAGTCTTTCTCGGATTCAGCAACCCTCCCCAGTTTCATGAGTTCTGAGGTTGGAGCTACCTTTGGAAGCCACACGTCATACCAATTTTTCGATGCGTACTCGCTCTTGGGTACGCCACGTGGTGGACGCCTCACCGTCCCGATGCGCGGACCTTCTCCCCTGGACCTTTTGGTTCCGAGACGCAGAATTCGAATTGTCATGATATGCCTCTCCCTCTGGCTGGAGTTTTAGCGTGTAACGCCCAATGCTGTAACTCACCTGCGAAAAACCGCCACGCGGTTTTTTGTCAGGTGGAGCGACTTGTTAGCTATATTCTCCAACAAATGTCTCTCTAGTTTGACAACCAAGCCTCTGCTTCTTCTTTTTGATCCCTATTAAAAGCTTTAATTTCAAGACTTGGGTATAAAACCCCCTCTAACTCACTTACCTTTTTTAACCATGTTTTGTCAGCTAAGACTGCTGCTCGGTCGAACTTTTTCAATAGTCCCAGCATTGAAGGAAGGCGGGAGAACTCAATTGCAATTGCACCTAGTGACGGCAAATGAAAGTCAATTACTTCGTATAGCATTTTGCCATTTTGAATATCCTTAGATTTATCGACAAGTTCATCTAAGGCGATCTTCATTTCCTCAGCGTTTAACGTTCCGCTCATCTCAATATCTAAACGATTCATGCCTTTTTTTATCACTTTAAACATAAGCACTCCTATGAATGAGCGACTTGGATAGCTAACTTTGAAATAGGTCGCCTAATCGATGGGGACGTCCGTAACAAAGTAAATAAATCACAAAATAGAAAAAGTTGTTTACTTTTTTACGGACGTCCCGCTTCACGATTTCACAGTGGGTCTTTGTTTCAGAAAAAGTCAACCAATTTGTGTTTAAGCACCTCAAAGTGAGAGCTGATGTTTTCAACGATATCATTCATTACTTCGCCTGCACTTTTTACTTCATTTATCAATCCAGCTACCTGCCCACAACAAACCTCGGCTTCATCTGCTTTACCAAGGCTCTGAGCATGATATTGGGAGTGCTCGTTTATATAATTCTCGAGCTCTTCAGAACTTGCCCCGGCTGCTTTCATCTCCATATATGTTTTCGTAAAGGTGTTAACCAAATCCCTCGCAAGCATTAGTTGCTTTGGTACTGATGTGGTGCAGGCTTCCTGACCTCTGACAATTGCTTCTTTTACTCGGTGGTGACTTTCCGATTCTCGGGTTACCATAAATCGCGTCCCCATATAGATGCCGTCTGCACCCAGTGCCATTGCGGCAATAACACCTCGCGCATCTCCAATGCCTCCGCCTGTGATCACCGGTATGTGCACGTTATCTGCGACCATAGGTGTCAGAATCAAGGTTGTTAGCTCGGTGAAACCTTTGTGCCCACCGGCCTCATATCCCTCGCAGATAACTGCATCTACGCCAGCTTCTTCAGCCTTTTTCCCGTGTTGCGCAGTAGAAATCGCATGGAGTACTTTGATATTGGCATCCTTGAGTACTCCGGTGTAAATATCGGGCCTGCCAACTGATACAATCGCCACCGGAACCGCCTCTTCAATTACGACATTTACAACTTCTTTTGAGAATTCTAGCGCCTCCCCAAATCCTGCAACAATATTTACAGCAAAAGGTGCCGGTGTGAGACTTCTTACCTTTCTTATCTGATCCCGCATCCTTTTACCGGTGAGCTCAATGTCTGAAGTGATATCCTTGGCACCGGAATTGGGACCTAAGGTTCCAAGCCCGCCGGCATTAGATACGGCTGCAACGAGATCAGCACCGCTTACCCAGTTCATGGGCGCTTGAATGACAGGGTACCTTATACCCAATAGCTCACAGACGCGATTTCGACCCATCTTTTCCTCTTATTCATCAATCGGATTAATTAATGTTTTTCCAGAAGGTATTTGGCCATCCTTTGCTATGGTAAGGTTAAGTCAAGCTCGACCATTTACACCATGTCCAGTATTTGTGAGGAAAAGGGGACATGATACTTAATTATCCATGTTTCCACATTTGCTTTCCGAAAGTGGGCGATTCAACGACCATGCATTTTAGTATTGTGTCCCCGGAATTCACCCGCCCAGCTTCACCAGCCCGATTCGGCGTAGCCGGTGAGGGTCTGCGTGAAAGCTGTTGTTATGAGGTCGAACCCTTCAAATTTTTGTTAAAAGCTCCTTTGAACGCTTTACGATTCCTTCATAAGTTCCAGGCCCGATAGCTGCCGAAGAACCATCTCCCTCCTTTTCTGAATTTCTATGACTTTCAATCAGTGACAGAAGCGCGCTTGCTTCAAGATAAAAGTTGATTATCCCTTGGCGCGTCTCCGAATTTGAAGCAGAAATGAATCTCTCACGATCTTGGGAATAGCTTTTGACGATATGACCTGCAAGTGTTTCGACAGTTGAAGAATCCCAAAATTTCTTCTGCCCTGCATTTTCACATGCCCCAATAAATGCCTCAATCTCTGTACGGATCAAGTCTAGAATAGCTTTCTTTTTCCTTTTCTCCTTGATTATACTGAAAATAACATTTCCCGAAATTCCAAGGAGAAAGCCAAGTATTAGAATCAGTATCTTTGTTATTAAATCACCCATTGTTTTTTGAGATTGCAGGGCATGTTAGCCCATTCAGTCTTATTAAATTTACCTCATAACATCTTGGATCAGCTGCACAAAAAGCCGTTTAAAGCATTTCGAGTTTGCACAAAATCCCGCCGGCTTTTTGTGTCAGCCTGAATCCTGTTGTTAGTCGCCAGGCTTTGGAGGCTTATTATATCCTTTGTCACCGAATGGAGATAGTTTCTCAATCCAAAGCTCTTCAAGGACATGAAGATCTTCAGCAGGGTCATAAGTTGGATCATCTCTCGGTTCAAGGAGCTCCAGTTCTTTGAATTCAAACATCTCAGGACCAAATTGTTGCCATTCTTTCTGTAGAACTATACTACGGTGACTGCCCATCTTCAGCTCAGCCTTAAAACGATTTAGTATTGCTGGTAGATTAACACTCGAGCCGATTAGCATCTTGCCATTTACCTTGTTTTTTATTTGGTAGATACCCATGGAACAAGGAGTATCTTTATATTCTCTTATCTTTGCTTTCCTATCCATTTTCTATCTCCTTCAATTGATGTAGCGCCTAACGCCCGAGATAACCCGCTTGCCAACCATTTGGCTACCAACTTTGAGCGGTGTACAGACTTGAATCTACTTCAAGAAAACGCGCGTGCTCGCAAGTCGGGTTGATTGATTTGTTAGCGTTTTTGATGTATGTTATCAATTACTTCTGTATAATATGGAATACCTTCCTTTTCATTTTTAATGATGTTAACATCTACTGCTTTCAATAACTCGATTTTATTTTTTGAGGTTGGGCAATGTTTTTGTGGAATGTAATAAAAAATTTTATTTGATATTTTATTTTCTCTAATTTTTTTTAATCTTGCCCGATATGTAAGAAGCCACCAAATGTCACTTTCAACAAAATTTAATGCAAGGCCAACAATATGGATATTTCTTGTGAAGAATAATTCTAACCAAGATTCAGAAAATATTTCATTGCTTTTTAATCGTGATGATAATGAATTTTGATTTTGTTTTTTCTTGTAATGCGTGCCTGATACAACATAATTTCTCATTTGTTGTAACTGCCCTCCATAATGCTCATATCCAAGGGTGATACTGTCTGGAACTTTACATTCCCCATGGATATGCCATACTCTTGTATCGTTAATTTTGTTATGACGAAATATGCTATATTTAGTTTCTTTTATTCTGCCTAGATTTTTAATATTATTTTCTAATGTTAGTGACTTTCCTTGTAAGGTATATTCGTAGTTAGTTGTAATTATGTCTTTAAATCTTTTTTCTCGAATTAATTCATGGATTTCATTTTCTTCAATATTTTGGACTTCTCTAGCAATGTGCTTTTTTAATATTAATTCAGAAATATGCGTGCTTTTAAGATAAATTTCCTCGTAGAGTAATGGGAAGGGCTTATCGTTATTTATTTCGACTTTATTCTCAACTTTACAAGTTTTGGTCATTGATTTTAACAGATCAGCCCAATTCTCTTTGTTGTTTATATTGTTAATTCCATTTCCAATTAATAGTACGGAGTTTTTCATAGTTTAATTCTCACGCTAACGATGGCAGTCACCGGCAGGGGAAACCGCCAGGTTTTCGCTGTCCGGTGGACTGCTGGGTTCGGCAATTTCCGTTCACTGGATTCCTGAGAGTTTCATTTTTACTGACCTGATCGGGTTGGCACTTCAAACGGTTTCTATTGGTATTCTCAAAGCTACCACACGGATCACCATGCATGCCGACATCATATTTTCTTTCTAACCAAGTTATAAATTTTTGGATAAAACGAGGATCAAAATCGTATCTATAGCGTGGACCTTTCTTTTCTAAAGGATGATCCAGATACTTCTGTGGAATTTTGGAAATTGGTATTGCATTTATTCCGAAATAGAAATAGTGCTGAGAAATTAAAGCATAGCGATTCTTGTTATTCTTATCTCTTGGGAGATTGTCAATGCGTCCTTTGAATCTTGGATCCAAATAATATTTAGCAAGGGACATTTTTTCATCAACTCTCATAACATAGACTATCTTTCCATGACCCGCGCTAGCCTTTTTAACCCCTCCAGTCCCGACGACCCAATCTCCTGGATCAGCGATATCTGCAATGTTTTTTGATTTTTTTCCATACATACATTGTGCGAGTGTACAATATCCATCATATGGATTTGGAGCATATCCGCAATCATGGTCAACGACATATGAAAACAGTCTTGGCGTTTTATGTGACAAAAGATTCATCGCCTCGTTAAAAACCGCCAAAGAGGGATATCTTGTGTCGTTCTCTCTCCCAATCAGCCTTTTGGAATAGCCCTCTATAGTTTTTTCCAATGTCACGATCACGTCCTCAATCTCATCAAGATGGAGGCGGTTTTCATCAAAAAAACCTGTGTCTTGGTGACTGCGAGTCAAGTGGGCAGAGACATGATTTCTCCATTTTTTAATTTTGTCTAAGTTCGCCTCTTTCTTGAGGAGATTTTCATCACGTTTTATCTGACTGAGTAATTTAGTATCTTCTGGCGCGTATCTTCGAATCAATTTAAACAGGCTTGGAAGACCGCAAGCTCCCTTAGATAACTCAATAAAATTGCTGGTTTTAATAAAAAGCAAGTCGAACAAACCATGATACAAACAAGAAATAAATTGCGCGTATGAATCCATTAAACTCGGTGATTCTCTTGCCACTTTGTGTAGTCCAGAAAGGGCTCTAAAATAGCCCCATGTCCAGACAAGATTTTCACATAAACTATCTATAGCTTGTTCGATATTTTTTTGTTGGTGTATGTTCATCTATTTGCTGCCGAACGCCAGGCATCAGCGGCGCGGGCGGCAGCCCACGTCCTCCTGGATGCGTGGATGCGTTGGTTAGATATCATGTGATGGTGTTAGGGAAGATGTTTGTCGATGAAACTTCTCACTCCCATAATCATTGTAACCACCTCTGTTTGTGTGATCTCGCCAAACTTTCCATGGTCCGCCTTATTTCGCGTGTCGCCCCATACCGTAATCTGTTTGTTCTCAGATTGCGAAACGAACTCAATCTGTTTTGATGGCTGGTATAAACATGCTTGGAACTTAGAGATTGATGATCGCTGTGAGTCATAGGGCAAACTGTGTGCATCACAAAGGCGACGCAGGGCATCCTCAAGCGAAGCACCAGCGAGAAAGGCTGCAATTCCGAGATGTAATTGTTTTTGGGTCTGATCCTTGCTCAGTTCGGCAGCTTGAGCTTGAGACTGGGCAATATCTAAGAAATCAGTCTCAATCTCTCTTGCGATAGTTAGCCGCGGGCTCTTAAGCGCTCCTTGGTCAAAAAGAACCAGAATACTTCTACTGGTCCCTAGTACTTCAGTCCAGTCCTTTGATGCGACTGCTTTCTCAATAGCTGACATTAATGGGTGACCGCCACCGACTGTGTCATAGATTACTGATTGCGCAAGCGAAGCTGCTTCAAAGAACTGGATCGAGCTCTGATCTTCCCTTAGCAATTGGCGAATACGCTCAATGCGTTCCTTTATCGTTGTATCTTCATTTGCAATCATTTAACCTCCAATTATCTAACGCCCGGCATGAGAGGCGCGACGTAAGGAGCGTCCTCCTCCATGCCGATGTTAGCTGCTCCGAAGTTATTATGCTAATCTTTGATCATCAAGCCACGATAGAAGTTCTTTCTGATTTTTGAACTCACCAGTCCTTTTCAGTAGCTCAAATATTACAGCACCGGTGATTGAGGTAAGCCTTCTAAGCTCACTTTCAAGAACCTCCGGATGCCCTCCGTGGGAAACGCTGCTACGTTGATCATAGAGTCTCGCTATAAAGTCTCTTAAATTACGCTTCTGGTCGATTTCTCTGCCAATGAGCAACGCAACACCTTCCGCTACGCCCACCCTTATGGGGCGATCTCCACGAGGATTTAGAACTGCCTCCAATGAGGTTATTAGACAGAGTAAACGAAACTCTGGTAAAGTTTGAAGCTGAGCTTTAGCACACCAAAACACAGCCGAAAGAATCCTTTTTTCAAGCTCTGTGATGTCGGCCTTTCTTAAAAGATCGGACAGAGTCATGATGCCTATTCTTTCCAGTTTTTGATGGATCTCTCTATTAAACCCAAATGGTATCCATGAGCCGACATTTGATTGGTTTGTTTTTAGTGACCCATCCTCTGCAAAACAGAGAGAAAATCCTTTTCCTGAAAATACATCTCCAATTAAACCGAAACCAGTTTCCGCAGGATTTTGTTGGACATAGGGCGTGGCAAATCTTAGTAAGTCAAGGCTGCGTCCGCATTCCTCTTCTGCCCGCTCTACGGCTCGAATTGGTTCAGCGGAAACTTTTATTGACGCCAACGTTCCAACCTTGAAAGCAGTCATTACGTGAGCGTTCAAAAATTGTTTTATGTAGGCCTTTTCCTCGTCAGTATTTTTTGTGGAATCAATGGCAACATTGACCCTTTCAATAATCTCTGAGTAAGCTTGATCCGTTATTTTTATAAAAGAAACGTTCCCGAGTTCGAACATTTCTGTGTCTAATCGAATCCCCAATACAGGCAATACTACCTCTTGCTCACCCCGATATTCTGCTAGCTCTTCAAGCATCTGACTAACTGACTCTTCTCGTGCATCGGAGGAAACATCATAGGCCTGAATGATCAGTGATTCCACTTTTTTCTCAATGAATTTTTGAGAAAATTTTTGATCCCAATCATTAATCCTCAATATTTTAGAACATATTGAATTGAATGGTTTCGCAGTCTCGGGGGAAAGTATTAGGCTTTTGGTCTCTTTTGAAATAACCTTGTGAGGGAATTGGCTGCTCTTTAAGTCTGGTGCATTGTTAGAAATGATTCTTTCTAATAAAGCAAGTATTTCTTTTTGGATTTTCATTAAATTGCCGCCTATGAAAAGTCTAGACTTTGCTTCAGTGTTATCGTAATTTGGTATGCTCAGCTAACACTGGAGCTGAGTCGCGGGAAACGCGCCAGCGTTTTCCCGTCAAATCTCCAGCGACTTGTTAGCCACTACATTCCTGATGGCATTCGGTAACCTGCAGAGAAAATACTTAAAGAGTTCTTTTCATCAGAAGTTTCTGTGATTTCATATTCCAGTATTGGATCTGTCATGTATTGCTTTTTATCTGGAAGCCAAGGGTTTTTTATCGCCAAAGGAATTCGTTCGTTTACAAGAGTAGAAAAAGGATAAACTGTATCGGTACCCTTAATGCGTGCATTTCCGCTTATTTTTCCGGCACTTGATCGAAAAATCAGTAAAACATAATCGGCTATAGTGGGAGCGTGGACTTTAATTTCAGCCCATTTATTAGTTGCTGATTCATCCGACTTAAAAATGAGGCTAATTTTCTGGTCGATAGATGTAGTGCTTGACTGTATAGATGTGAGTTTATTTTGAAGGCCATTTATTCGGTTTTGTAATTTCTCTTGTGAATCTGCGGCTTCTTTTTCCTTTCTTGCAGTCTCTTTATTTCCAAAGTAATATGAGCCAAACCCTCCGGCCGCAGTTAAGATGACACCAACAAAAATCACAATGTGGCTTACTGTTTGTAATGTCATTGAGCGCCTCGTATCTTTTATGCTTCTCAAATTATCTGGTGGCTAACCAGTTAGTATATAGTTTCTGCCTAATTACGAATATTTTTAGATTTGCGGGTCCAATTTTGAATTCTTAAGGATTTTCTAACTGGATAACTCCATATTTGAACACTATCCAGAAACCTGGAAAATCCCGCATGATACAATTTCCTTATGAAAGGAGGATTCTCTCAAATACCTTTTCTTCATAGTTTAATACGTGCCGTTACCGATGATCGAGCAGAATTCATAAGACAGTCAATTGCAACCCACTGAAAGGGTCTTCACTATCTCTCACCCCAGTACGATGGTTCCCCTGAAAGAGCAAGCTTAGATTTGTTTTTCCATTTTATAACATTAACAATCACCTCGTATAAGTAGATAGCGCTTATTCCAGAAATACAAACTGAAGCGATATAACCTCCGTACATTGGGAAACCCATGAGGGTCAGACCTACACTTTTTACATTTTGGTTTTATTCTCTAGAGTCATTGCAATTTTGTCAAATGTGTAGGTCTGACCCTGTTGTTTTTTATTAACGGACTGCGTCAGGGGCGGCGCGGGGTTTGCGCCGTCCCTTGCACGCCGTGGTTCGGTGCCATCCTCCGGTTAGCGGAAAGTCACAATACCGGCCTCTGAGAATAGAGGATCACCGTTGATTTCAATTTCGATTTCTTCTTTTCCGAACTTCTCATTCTTTTTTCCGCTGAATTGCTTATTGATATAACCCTGGCCAATCACAGTAGCAAGTTCTTGTACGAGTTGGAGATTGGCCGGATTGAAAGTAATACGGACGTCTGGCGGAGCGCCTGTGCGAAAAGTCTGTTGTGGACGCTGCCCCGTAGTGAACCCAGCACTGTCGAGGAAGCTCTTGAGGTCGGTACCGACACGCATTCGAGAGGAGTTCCCTTGTTCGACCGCAATGACGAGCTTAGGTGGGTTCGTGTATCGCTCACGAATCTGTATAAGATTTTGGACAAGGGCATCCCTCTGGGCTTGACTGAGAGGCTTGTAAACGTCCCTTGTTGCAAGAGAACGAACTGTCTCTAAATCTCTTGCAAGCTTGGCAAGAGCAGCTGCTGATTCAAGTTCTGGATACAACTCTTCAGCCTTCTTCTGTAGAGGAGCCACAAGATTTTTATAGTATAGATTCTCCCGATGTAGTTCGTCTTTTTTATCCTTGAGATCATTAGCCCTTCGCTCTACAACTGCAATTTCGTTCTTGAGCCGTGTATTCTCACTTTGGAGTTGACGAAATGGACCGAACTGTATGTATGCCCATATGGATACGATGGAAATGACAAGGATAACTACACAAGCCTTGAGCCAAAATGGCATTCTGCGAAATAACGTTGCCCATTTTGCAAGGTTATCGTATTCAGACAAGGACATTGATCGTTTCTCTCTTTCTCACCGAACGCCCCGCGTGAGCTGCCGAGGGGCGCGCTAGCGTCCCCGAGGGCAACTCGACGCGGATGTTAGCTGTCGGAATTGTCGAGTTAACGATATTCGACATCATCGAGAGTAACTACAGTGTGCTGCTCAATCGCGCGTTTTGGCTTTAGACGAAGACCACCCTTCTCGAATGCAAGCCTAGCGAGCAGCTGAGAGTCATAGGATTGTGGATCAAGCGGCTGCGATCGCAAGTATCCGACCAGCGCACCGCGCGCTATACCAGCAAACCAGCCAATGCCGGGCGTCTTCGTTTCTTTGCCGTCTACCTCGTGCTTGAAATAACTGGAACCGGCTTTGTCAGCCATTAAGGCAGCAGATGACACTTCTTTGCCGCCATGCACGAAGCCGGAGCGGTGTGAATAGTAGATCGTCTTCAGCAGTTCCTTGAATAATTCCGCATTGCGCTCATCTGGACCCCGAGCGTCATGAGGCAGATGTGACTCTATAAACTTAACAAAGCGTTCCGCCTTTTTTCTGTCGGGGTGCAATTCTTTGTAGGAAATTACGGCGTTATGACTCGACAAGCACTCAACGGACACGACCAGTAAAAAGAATGCAAAGGTTATATCTGAAGGAATAAAGTCCAACGCAAATGAGTAGGTGTGTGATGCGCGTACAAATTGACGTGCAAGGTTTTCTTCAAGAGATAACACGTGTTTGATGTCGTCTTCCAGACAAGACGTATCCAGCTGTCCGAGAAACTGTGGGTGCTGTTTGTGTCGGTGTATAGTCGGAATGTCTAGATGGTTGAGGCGGAAACCGACCTTGCGATAGCGGGCATTAAGCAGTAGTGATAGGAGACGACATACGTTAGTTGCCTCCTCTTCTGGATGACTGCCACCACCCTCGGGATGTGAGTAGCTGTTGCTGAATCGGAGAATCGCCTCTCCACCCTCTGCGATGTCTGAAGGAATGGCGTTCAGGAGATATGCACCAAATCTGACTTCAGAAACTCCTGGCGGGAATTTCTTAGAAAAAGCAACCCGAACCTCAACGGGGAACTGATTCATTGCTCAGGCACTCCATAGCTATCCGACAGCTAACGTATGGGTCACTTGCGTCCATGAAGCGCAGCGGAATGGCCGTCAAGTGCACCCATTGGTTGGGCCTCTCATATGGGTCCTCGCCCGGAACCACTGCAAAACCTTCCGAAGATCGACAGAGACGCCTGAGATCCCAGGCTTCAACTCAAGTGCGTCTGATAGGGAAGGCACGGTCGATGTTCCTGAGCGCTTGTGAACAGCTTCCTTCGCGGAGTCGTAGTAGGCTTTCAGTTTGGTATGCATCTGATGTATCTCGTTGGAAACGTCGCGCTGATCCACTTTATCTGGAGAACCGCTTCCTCGCAACCGTCGGTCGATGTCCTGCATTCGTCGGAAGACTGAGTATATACCGCTCGACAGGGCCTGGTGGGCAGTATCAAGTGCTTCCGTCTGGTCCGATCCACGACGGCCTGAGTGCGATAATGCTAAGTCGAAGCCCCACATAAAGAGAGCTTCCAAGAACGGCTGGATGAACTCCCAAAACACCAGTCGAGGAGAACCATCAAAGGCCAGCCCGCTACCGCCGTATCGAATGGTTCTGCCGTGGAAGTCCTCTACTGGCTTCATTTTGCCGGTCGAGAAGAAAGACCAGGGAGTGATCTTGTCAGTTTCGAGTTGTTTAAATGCTTGTTCTATCGCAAAGCGGATTTCGGGTTGGTCACTCATGTGTAGTTCTCATCAGCCCAACGATGGGCATCAGCGAGAGCCAGCTTTCTTGCCGATTCGCTGCATACCCTTGTTATCTCTGGCATTTTATAGAGTGTATTTTGAAGCTACACTCCACTTGCTTTCAACCTCGGAAAATATCTTGTCCTTTATGCCAACACACTCAATGATATTCATTATCTTCTTTCCAGCATCCTTTAGGGAAGAACCTACGAGCCAGCAACGATCATTGAATAGAATAAATCTGTCATGTAGCTTCGGGTGTTGCCTCATCTCAATCTGGCACCCTTCGGCCAATAAATCTTTCAGGCTACTGTTGAAACCGTTTGCGATCGAATTAGGGTGCTGCCCAGTCAAGAGTCTTATTGGATGCTCGACGCCACGAATACAATCAAGCGTGCCAATGCCCACATAGTTATCAACTATGGTAACAGGCGTGCTCGCTGCGCTGAGAAGGTCTCTAATTTCAGATTTCGCTGTGAATGGTTTATTCTCTGGTACACTCAGTTCTTCAGGAAGCCTTCCTTCATCAAGAGAATGTTCTATCTGCTCCAGGTTGTCCACCATTCTGCGGTGGAATTCCTGCGCGTCCCATTTGCTGCGAGCAGCTCCCTTTTGTGCCCGATTCAGAAGACTTGGAATAATTGTTTCTAAGAATCTCCTTCGATTGTCGTGTTCCATTTGGGTTATCAGGAGTCGGGCAAATTTTACGTATGAGAGACCTATCTCTGCTCCTCCAAAATCAAGGTCGAGATCGACTAGCTCACAAAGAGCACTCAACTCCTTCGTATCTTCGTAGTATGCTTCGATTGCGTCAGCGAGTATGGGAACATAACTGATATTCATAAACTTCTCATTCATTTAGAGATAACGCTGCTCTTCAGCGGGCGCGGCATTTTACGCTCCACTGGAAGAGCATGTTAGCTGCCCCCTTTTTCTAGTATATTCTTACATTCCTTTTCTTTTTGACTCATACAAAAATTTCGCCTGATTTTGTGCCACGTTGAAAAATTACTGAGGATTATCTTTGTAATTATGTCTTCTGCACATTTCGCATGCTCTATTGCTCTACTGAAATGATGTGAAATAATTATATAATCTGCCAACATATGACCTTTCGGACGTAAGGTTCTTTTATGTTCATGAAAATGGTTATAATCTTGCGACAATTTGTTTATCATTATTTCGATTTCTGAATAAATCCGTTGAAACAAACTAAGATGAGCTGCCAAGTATACATCTAATGGCATCAAACGTGCGACGGATGCTTCGAAGAGCGTTGAGAGTTTAGGATGTGAACTTACCAGCTTATCGGAAAACCATAGAGGGAATTCCTCTTCTTTAATCTTTTCCTGTTTGGCGACGCTATTTAATGCTTCGGCAGCTATTCTAACAGCAGCAAGATCAGCGACAACGACCATCCCAGAGGCAACTTCCTCGCGTCGTCTCATAGTAAGGGCAACAACAAACGCAGTTGCCAGTGCAAAGATGCCTCCTAAAACAGCACCTATGAGTGTTTGCCATTTAAAAATGAGCTCAAGCCAACTCATCAAATCACCTAATAGGCTATCGGCTAACGCCAAGGCTCACCGGGAGCCGGATCTATCGGCGATCCGGTGGAGCCGCTTAGGAGGTTTCTATGATTTTAGATTCATTTCTTCAAGCCAAAGGTCAGAGGATCGTAAGGTTCGTTATTCTCTGGGAGTCGCATTTGCATTATTTGGGTCTTATGTTTTTCTTCAAGTGTCGCTATCTCTTCAGAATGAGCTTGATTTTGTCTCACTATTTTTTCCTGAAGCATTGTAATTTCAGATTTGCAGTCTGAAATTTCCTTTTTCAAATTAGAGTTTTCCATCAACAATTGCGTATTTTTTTCTGTAACCGCAAAGTGTTCCGATTGCAGCGCCGATATGAGCGTTTGAATTCTCGTAATTTCGGAGGCCAATTGCCGATCTTCGACCTTATTTCTGAGTTCCATTGTAAGATCGATGATGTCTTTGATAGCAGTCATAATACTCCTCCTAACGACCAGGCTCACCCGATTTGGCGAGGCTTCGAGCCAAATTCGGTGTGGAGCGCCTTGTTGGGTGGCGTACTCTTGAGTGTCTCGCAAGGATATCCCGTTATCCTTTTCCATATCGCCAACGTATTTCGCCACATTGACATTGCACCCACTCGGCGCCTTCCGCGTCAGCGAACCAGATCCCCTTGCCACACAATGCGCATTTAAAGAATTCAAGGGCCTTCTCGCATGAATCTATCAACTTCATTGCTTCAGGTCGTACAACGTCAAATGTGTGGGAACCACGGTTGGCCCACGAAACGAGTAGGCGGTCTGCTTTATCGAGCGCATCGAGAGCATCTGAGTGAGTAGCATAATCAGTGCTGACCTTTTTCTGAAAGCACTTTTGCCCATCTGCCACTAAGCGCTCCAAAAAGTCATGGGCCATTCTTCTATCGTTCCTGTCAGCGCGCATAAAAGGTAGCCTGATCAGAAGACGCTCAGCAATGAGAGCAAGTTCAATATCCATAATCTTCCGCGCGTCATTTCCAGCTGAATCTGGTCGTTCCTTGAGATGGGAACGGGCGTCATCAAAGGTAGTTGTTTTATGTGACCAGCGAATACCGATATCTGGGGTCTCGTAAGGCAAAAGTATTTTGAACCCCCATGTCTTTCCCTCAAGTTGTTGGCGAAGCTCAGTGTACCACTCCCTATCATGGGTAAGCAGTAGCACCTGGCGCTTGTTGAAGCTCTTCTCTAGAACTTCAACGATCATGCCTCTGTGGTTCCGATCAAAGCTGACAACTACATCGTCGAGTATCAGAGGTCGGTCATTGTCCGACTCTTGCTTTGCCATCGCAAGGAAGATGCAAAGACCAAGACTGTTCCGATACCCCTCGGACAAGGTCAGCCTTGGGGAATCTTGCTTGACACCAAAGAACTTAAGCCCAATATCGATCGCTTTATCTGTGTTTTTGGGAAGATAGAGACGTACATCTTCAATTGGCTCATCCGGATGCAAGATTGCCCACATATCACGCATGTCTTGTGATATCTCGCCGATAACTGCTTCGGAGCGCAATCTGATTTCCTCTCGGATGCCCTGTTCCAACGAGTTAATGAAGGAAATGAGTGCCTCGGCACGGGCCGCAGAGGCTGCCAGATCTATTGTCGTGATAATAGCCTTGCCAACGATGACTATCTCTTTATCAGTCGAAAGCTTCTGAACGTCTACGGGGGCGTCTTGTGAGTCAACAGCAGCGATATTGCGCAGTGGTACTAGCTTCTCCTCGATCTCCTTCAAGTCCTTTTCTCCACACGCAGTACGAAGAGCTGCGGTGTCGGCGTGATCGAGGGACGTCAAGTTGTCGGCCAGAGGACCTTTGGAAAGTTCCTCTTTCCATGACTTAACATCCACCTTGCTAATGCTGGATTTGAGGGACTTCACATTATCGCATAAAGTCCCAATGCTGGTTTTACGTGCGTTGAAGGTATTAATGATTTCTTGGAGGCGCTCCTGCTCAGTCTTTACATGAGCCTGAAATGCTTCTACTGGGATTATCCGCCCACAGGCTGGGCACGTTACATCCTTCCCATATTCCAGCTTTTTTACGAACTCGCCCGCAGCCTCAAGTACCTGCAATCTCTCAGCAATAAGTGGCTCGACCGCGACTGTGAGTTTTGCGCTGGCTTCTCGTATGGCATCCACATGGCTCTTGAGGTCAATCTCACCCGCCTCATGAAGCGCAAGATATCGCCTTTGATCGGTAGAAAACTGCTCAATGCGTTTGTCGATAGCTATCTCCAGATTCTTGCATCGAGATAAGGCATCCTGCGTGGCAACCTGATCAGCACAATAACTCGAATGGAGAGCTTCAATCTTCTTGAGTATTTGGTCATCGCTATCGGTGCCGAAAGTTTTCGTGCGCTTTGCTTTTGTCCCGCTGAGAATGGTTTTGGCTTCGTTTAGCTTTGATTGTTGTTCAACAGATTTAGCGAGCTGCCGCAAGTTTTCGGCTACAATCTCCATTTGGTGCAGACCGAGGAGTGGCAACAAGGCGGAGTATTTACCTCCTTTAGTATCGCGGATGAATGCAGCTACTTCGTCCTGACGCAAGACTGTGCGACCATAGTCCCAAGTATTCATCGCGATTGTCTCAGCACCTGAACTTGTGAAGGACCCATCAGAGTTGATCACCAGTTTGAGTTCCGAGTCGTTCTCGAATCTGATCCTCAACTCGGTCTTTTGACCCTTTGGCTTGTGAGTGTTATGAATAGCTTTCTCTTGGTGCTTGCCGCTGTACTCGTGAGCAAGATGTCCGATCTTGCCATTATTCAACACGTACTCGACAGCGTCCACAAAGCATGACTTCCCTGAACCATTTTCTCCATAGACAACCAACGATTTGCAGTTGGATTCTAGTGAAACTGGATCAGCAGCCCCGCGAAACCATGACATCTCGATGGCTTCGATCCTCATTCCTTCGCCTCCGTATCTGACGAAGCAGGTACCATATCAGCGACGAGCAATTTGGCAATGCTTGAGAGTTTCGTTGTGGAAAGTGGCTGTTCACTGAGTTCGCCGCCAAGCAATTCCTCCATTCGAACGGAGACCGCGTCGGTCACAGAGTCATGATTCTTGCGGGCTTCTGCAATTCGGGCTGCGATCCATTGAACGGCACTTGGCATTCGTATTCTCCTTGGGCTCCCTCTTTGAGGACTTGGCTTAGCACAACATACTGTTACGCCACCCAACCAGTTAGTATATAGTTTCTGCCTAATTGCGAATATTTTTAGATTTGCGAGTCCAATTTTGAATTTTTAAGGATTTTCTAACTGGATAACTCCACAGTTGAATACTATCCAGAAACCTGGAAAATCCCGCATGATACAATTTCCTTATGAAAAAAGGATTCTCTCAAATATCGTTCAAATAGAGCAGAATTCATGAGGCACTGAAATTCAATATATTACATTGAATTTGTGCATCATGGTCATAAAGCAAATACGCTTCATGATTCTTGAGATCAAAAGTACTCGCGGGATCAGGCATCAGATGTGCAGGAGCGTGAGAGCGTGGTTTCCAGCTGTACGTTGTGGAGAGAAATCGAATCGCACCGCTTCCAATGGAGTATGTCAACGTGAGATTCAAGCGAGTTTCAGAAACAGTGCCTTTTTAGCATTTTCCAGCACTATCTACAAGCAGAAATAATTGGGTCAGCCTGACCACACGGTTGCCTCAAGATAAGGCCTTAGCACATTGGTAACACGACAAACACGAGCATAGTGCCATAGGTCGTCTACAGTGCACTTTCGTTTCTGCAGTCCGTCGCGCAGAGCCTCCATTGCCACATCAAGACCGATCTTGTTCCGATACTTGAAGCAGTCCGCAATTGTCTTTGCTGGGCAGTATACTTTAACTGGCACGCCTTCAATCTGGTGGGTTTCTATACCTTCAGTTAGCGCCCGCCCGGAGAACCGTGTAATTCGGATTGGGAGAACATGTTCGCGGGGGTGTCGTGCTTTGAAGTCTATGGCCATCCAGACTTGGGAAGGCAGTTGTGTTGTAAGATCATGAAATCGGAGCGCCGACAGGAGACATATGACCCCAGCAGGGACTCGCTTGCATGCTTCTGCAAGCGTCCTGTTTGCAGTGGGATTGCTTTCTGTCGCCGCGTAGAGTCCTCTGCTGATGCGCTGGAGTTGGCCGTGATCAACAAGTCTGGTTAGGTAGCTACGGGGAATCCCAAGAGCGGTCAGATCGCTGGCTCTGACAATCCCTTTTGCCCTGACGAACCTCATAAGTCTCTCAGTGGTTGTACTTTTCATGAGTGTAGCTTCTGTTACATATTGTCGGTAGATATCAATATCTACCGACGTTTTGTAACATTTGGCCCGCCCAGTGTCAAATAATTACTACCCAAAGAATAACACCTTTTCCTTATCATTCTGAACCTAGAACCCTTCTGAGTCGTATTGTGTGGGGAGCCCCAACATTGATGAACTCGTAAGAAGTTTCATTTCCCTTCCCCTGGAGGGAGGGGGATATAACTTGTTGAGATTCCTATTTTTTCACCCTCACCCTAACCCTCTCCCATCGAGGGAGAGGGTTTTTATGGGGTCGGCAGTATTGAACTTCCAATAGCTTCAAATCAGGGGAGAAATTACAAAGGTTGGTTGGAATGCTGGGTTGCGGGGAGCTAGGTGCACACGCGCACCGGGTGCAGATGCCGACGGTGCAGGAGGGGGATTCCTTGCCTTAGAAGGCGAGGGCGTATTCCTCCTGGAGGTGTTGGAAGCGGACGAGCGGGGCGTCCATTGGCAGTATCGTGTCTCGGTTTCTTGGGCACAGCTTAGCGCTTCTTCAGGAAAACCTAATTGCCAGGTTCATCCAGAAACAACCTCGCCTCGCTACACTCAGTTCAAGAGTCAAGCTGCTGCCTTCCCATTTTTGGCATCTTTTTACTGCTTATTTCAGGCTGCTATCCGCGTATAATTTTGGGAACAGCGTGATTGCATAGAGCGGGTAATTTAAAATTCTCCCATCATGACGAAGATTCAAGAGTGTAGCCCTTGATAATATAGGGGGTCTGAATTGCTGGTCATAGGAATTGAGGCTTTTGCTCTTTGGATTAATGCCCGCTTTGGCCTCGAGCGGATAGATCTGAGAGCCAAATTCACACAGGAAGTCCAACTCGGCCATTTTCCCTTCGCTGGTCCAATAGTATAAGTCAATCTGTTTTTCTGAGCGCAATTGCTGAGCAACATAATTCTCCACAAACGCACCCTTGAATTCGGTGAACAGCCGGTCCTTTTCGATAAGTACTTGAGGGGCTAGTTTCACCATGGCTCCCAATATCCCGACGTCAAAAACAAAGACCTTAAAACTGCTTCGATTCATGTAACCTTTGAGTGGTTTCTTCGGTATAGCAACCTGATGCGATTTGTAGATTAATCCAGCACTCTCAAGCCATTGGAGAGCGCCTTCGTACTCCCTAGCCCGAACGCTTTTACGTATCGCTGAAAACACGAATCTCTTGTTTTCTTTAGCCAGCTGTGTGGGGATAGAATCCCATATCATGGTAAGCTTTGGGATATCTGATGTGATTGCATGCTTGGAAAAGTCAAGCAGATAGGAATCAATAATATCCTTTTGATTACTCCGGACGTCATTAAGGCTACCGGTCTCAACAAAAAGCTTAACCGGTTCCGGCAATCCACCGACAAAGAAATACTTGCCCAACAAATTGACTAGCTCATCGTGAAAAGGTTGAGGAAAGGGACTAAAATCGTTCTTTATTTCGATCAACTGCCTTAATCCCGATTTCCCCAAGGCATCTAAGAATTCAAGGAATGTCAGCGGGTACATATCCAGGAAATTGACTTTTCCAACCGGAAAAGAACGCGGCCGGGAAAGGGTGATTCCGATAAGCGATCCTGCCGCGGCAATATGGTACTCAGCAGCTTGTTCGCTAAAATATTTTAGTGCGTTTAGCGCGTTATTCGAGGCTTGAATTTCATCAAATATTATAAGATCCTTATCTGGTCTTATTTCTCGATCCAGGTAGAGCGACAGGTTAGCGATTATGGGACCCGGATCCAGCTTTTGCTGAAAAAAGTCATCAAGCGCCGGATCTTCTTCAAAGTTAAAATAGGCGGTGTTGTCATACTCCTTCCGACCGAACTCCTGAAGAATATACGTCTTTCCTACCTGACGCACCCCTCTTAGAATTAATGGTTTGCGTTCTTTGGAAGACTTCCATTCCAGCAATTTTTCATAGATATCTCGCTTCATGTTCACCCTTATAATACATGTTCAAGAGCTCTGTCAAGGTGATTCGGCGTCTTTTTGTGTAATTTATCACAAAATACGGACGAAAAACGTGATACTAATCACGTTTTTCAGACGTTTAATGTGGTAATCTCCGCATCTTTTCATATCGACAACCCCCAAGGCTGGTCTGGCTTTAACCCCAAAAAGCTCTTTGATCTCTCACGGAGCACACAGAGTGCACAGGGAATAAAAATTTCTCATGCTACACAAGAGATTGCTTACCTTGCCCCTCTGGGGCGTGCAAGCACGCTACGCGGGATTGTGTATGGGAAAGGTTCTAAAAGGAAAAAAGAATGCATTCTTTTTTCCTTAAAGACCTTCTCCCATAAAACGGTAAGCAATCATTCCGTAGTTATTTTACTCAGCGGCCCCTGCCCGCCATCAGCTGCGCTTCAGGCGCTGGCAGGCGGGTCTGCGGGCTCGAGCACTCCTGCCTTCAGGAGTGCGGGCGAGAGATAGAAACTCAAAACCTACTTGCCTGCAGAGCTTGGATCACCCCGCTTTGTAGCGGGATGGTCTATGGTATGGATTAGAGGGAGGGGATAAAAGCGATTGAAATTCCATCTTTATTCACCCTCACCCCAACCCTCTCCCTTCAAGGGAGAGGGGGTTTTTGACTTTTTGCGAGGTCGGCAGTATTGAACTTCCAATACCTTCAAGCATGGGGAAAACTTAGAAAGGTTGGTTGCAATGCCGGGCTGCGGGGAGCTAGGTGCACACGCCGCACCGGGTACAGGTGCCGACCGTGCAGGCGGGGGATTCCTTGCCCTGGAGGGCCAGGTTGTATTCCTCCTGGAGAAAGGATTTCTTGATGCCGTGGTCGATGAAATCCCACGGGAGTGTTTCGTTCAGGTCTTTAGGCCGGTACACGAAGAAATCGGGGTTGAGCTCTGAGGATCGAAAGGTCCTCTTCCAGTTTCCGCCGTTTCTGTGGGCAGTCAAGAGCATGTGCCCTACCCTCCTGTCTCCCAATGAAAGGAGGGTCTGCACGTACGCCCACTTGGGCACGTCAAAGGTTATGGCGATGCCGCCCTCACGGGATAGCGCACCCTTGAGGAGCTTCTGCTTTTCCTTGAGGGACTCTATGTCATCCATGGGAAACCATTGAAACGGGGTAAAGGGCTTGGGCACGAAGCAACTGACGCTGAGCCTGATCCGCCCGATCCGCTTTCTGCCCTTGCTCTCCTTGATCAAATGATGCCGTATCTTTTTGACCAGCGTTACAATGGCCTTGATGTCCTCCCGGGTCTCAGTTGGGATGCCGATCATGACGTAGAGCTTGAGGTGAAAAAAACCGGTTCTGGTGACAAGGACAATCGCATCTATGATCTCTTTGTTGGTCAGTTTTTTATTGATGACTCTTCTGAGTCGTTCGCTCCCGGTCTCAGGGGCAATGGTGAGGGTCTTCTGGGTGCTTCTTTTCAGGTTTACCAGCAGGCCGGCCGTCAAGGAGTTTGCCCTGAGGGATGAAAGGGAGAAGTCACTGCCCTTATCGAGGATATGGCCGGTCAGGGTTTCTATTCCCGGCACATCGGAGACGGACGGGGCCATGAGGCCGAACCGGGTGGGTTCGGCCAACAGGTTTTCAAAGGATTCGACTAGTTCCTCCTCTTTTTTGGTCCGCGGGGGCCGGTACACGTAACCGGCTGCGCAGAACCTGCAGGCATAGCCGCACCCGCGGCTTAGCTCCACGAGGTGGACGTCGGCGAACTCGGCAGAGGGCGTGGTAATTCGCGATGTGCACGGCGGGCCGTCAAAGGGAACCTGCCGGGCCGCCTTGACCGTTGAGGGGATTGAGGGACCTGACGGCGCGAATGCCTGTATGGTCCCGTCGGCATTATAGGAAACCTCATACAGTGAAGGGCAGTAAACTCCCTCCACCTTCTCCGCCAAGATCCTCAAGGCCTCGTGTCTTGTCATGGTTGAAAGGTCAAGATCTTCATAGACCTCAAAAAACCGGTTTACGATCGCCTCACCCTCCCCGAGCAGAAAACAGTCGATAAACCCTGCCAGCGGCTCGGGGTTCATGAAGGTCGCCACCCCGCCGGCAAGGACAAGGGGAGCATCTTCTCCCCTGTCCTTGCTCATGAGGGGAATCTTGCTTAACTCCAAGATGGTGAGGATGTTGGGGTAATCGTTTTCGAATGAAACAGAGAATGCCAGGAGGTCAAATGCTCGCAGAGGCCTCTGCGATTCCAGAGAAAGGAGGGCCTGATCTGCTCGCCTGTACAGCGCTAGTTCATCTTCTTCGGGCAGAAAAGCCCGTTCCGATACGATACCAGGGTTATCATTTAAGATCCCATACACTGCCTGGAAGCCGAGATTGGACATGGCGACCTGATAATGGTTGGGATATATCAGGGCCACCGATATCTTGCCGCCCCAGTCCTTTGTTATAGTACCCCTCTCTTGAGCAAGCCTGTCCCGTAAGAGAGCGGTAATGCTTGCCATCAATCAGCCTGTTTCCTTAAGAAGGTAGGATAGTCCAGATTATCCTTTTGAAAAACCCTCTGAAAGATTCCCCGTTTCCCCGGGTTCAAGGCCGTGTCTCTGAGAACCCCTTCGCCGGCCTCCTCACCGTGCCGCCTCTGGTACGTGGGTTTTTCGAGATCTTCTTTCACCCGCACCGTCCAGCCTTCCTCCGTCTCATCAGGGCTAATATCCCGTATGTTGATGACCTTTTTACCCTTTTCACCCCCTATGCCGGTGGCGATAACCGTTATCCTCATCTCCTCCTCCATGGTATCGTCGAAAACCATACCCCAGATGATCTCCGCGCTCTTATGGACCTCGTCTTTCACAAAGGTAGATGCCTCGGTAACCTCGTCCATGGTCATCTTCGTAGAACCGGTGATGTTGATGAGAACGCCCTTTGCCTGATCAATGGAGATATCCTCGAGCAGGGGGCTGTTGATGGCCGCCTGGGCCGCCTCAAGGGCCCTGTTCTCTCCCTTTGCCGTGCCCGTGCCCATGATGGCCGTGCCCATTTGCTCCATCACCCGTTTGACATCTGCAAAATCGAGGTTGATGAACCCGGGGATGGTTATGAGGTCGGCTATCCCTTTTACCGCAAACAGGAGCACGTCATCGGCCATTTTCATGAGTTCCAGAAAAGGGGTGTCCTTGCTCCCCAGCGCCCGTAGCCTCTGATTGGGGATGATCAGCAGGGTATCAACGTCTTTCTTTAGTCTCTCAATACCGGCCAGGGCCGTTTTCATCCTCTTTTCACCCTCAAATTCAAAGGGTTTTGTCACGACAGCCACGGTCAATGCCCCATTGTTCCTGCTTTCGCGGGCGATAATAGGCGAGGCACCGGTTCCCGTTCCCCCGCCCATGCCGGCGGTAATAAAGATCATATCCGCGCCTTCGGTGGCGGCCCTGATGGTCTCCACGCTTTCCTCCGCTGCAAGGGCACCCTTTTCGGGGTCGGCTCCGGCTCCCAGCCCGTTGGTTAAGTGTGCCCCCAACTGCAGCTTGTCGAGGGCGGCGTTCAGGTCGAGAGCCTGTTTGTCAGTGTTTGCCGCTATGAAATCAACCCCCCTGAGTCCGGCTGCAATCATATTGCTGACTGCATTGCCCCCTGCGCCGCCGACACCGAAAACCTTTATCTTGGCGCTCGGGCCTTCTTCAATAAACTGATATCTCATAATTACCCTCCCTTCTCTGTCTTATTATTCCTGTTCTACAAACCATCGTTTCATTCGAGTCACGATCCGGTTAAAGATGTTGGTATCTCTTATCCGGAATTCTTTTTTCCTTTTCCGTTCCTTAGCCCCATAAAGCACCAGACCGACTGCCGTTGCATACATGGGGCTGTTCACAATCTCCTTGAGCCCCCCGATATTGTCCGGATACCCGATACGAGCCGGCATATTAAAGACCTGTTCCACGATCTCCGGCACGCCCGGCAGAAGCGATGATCCGCCGGTTATCACGATGCCTGAGGTTACCAGCTCATCGTAGCCGGACCTGAGCATTTCATGGTGAATGAGGCTGAAAATCTCCTCCACTCGCGGCTCCAGTATCTCTCCCAGTATCTTTCTGCTGATCGTTCGAGGTTCCCTGCCGCCAACGCTGGGTACTCTAATGGTTTCATCCTGGCCGATCAGCGAGGTAAGGCCGCACCCGTACTTTATCTTTATCTTCTCCGCTTCTTTAAAGGGTGTCCGAATTCCCACAGCGATATCATTGCTCAGGTTGTCACCCCCCAAGGTCAAGACCGAGGTGTGTTTTATGGCGTTCTCCGAGAATATGGCCAAATCCGTTGTGCCGCCACCAAAATCCACGAGCGCTACGCCCAGGTTCCGCTCTTCGTCATTGAGGACTGCCTCACAGGATGCTAGGGATTCAAGTATGATATCATAAACATCCAGTCCTGCCCTGTTGGCGCACTTGATGATATTCTGGGCCGAGGTAACTGCCCCCGTTACGATATGAATCTTGACCTCTAACCGTACGCCTGCCATCCCGGTGGGATCGGTGATGCCGCCCTGGTCATCGACGATGAACTCTTGCGGCAAGGTATGGATAACCTCCCGGTCCATGGGTATGGCAACGGCCCTGGCCGCATCGATGACCCGCTCGATATCCCTTTTGCCGACCTCTCTGTCCTTCAGGGCTATGACGCCGTGGCTGTTGAAACCCTTGATATGGCCCCCGGCTATGCCCGCAAACACGGAGCTGATCTCACAGCCGGCCATTGTCTCGGCTTCCTCTACGGCCTCTTTGATGCTGTTTACGGTGTTCTCGATATTGATCACCACTCCCTTTCTGAGCCCGACAGACGGGTGTGATCCCATTCCGATAATATCGATCTGACCGTCAGGTCTGATTTCCCCGACCACTGCACAGATCTTGCTCGTGCCGATGTCAAGGCCTATAATCAAATCGTCCATTTTAAAAACTCCCTTCACTTAAACGTAATGGCTGTTTCCATACCGCTTCCGTCCACTCTCCTTTAGGCAACGCTATCACCAAATGCAACGATAGCCCTGTCTATGTAATCGAGGTCTATTGATCTCACCTGATCGAGGCGGCGGGTGGACCTGAGATGCTTGATAACGTTCTGCAACGAATCCAGTTTCCTGGTAAAATCTTCCCTCCCCAAACGGACCTTAAAGGGGAATTTCTTTACATAGATGGTAAGCTCCCCGTGCTGATTCACGTAAACCTCCGAGAGCTCATCGATCGAGAGCGGGGTTTCCCCTGAACTGAGGAGATCCAGGAAGGCCACAACCCTCCTGAGATGCTCCCCGTTGTCCTCACCACCGGGAGAGAGACCGGTTATTACCGGAAAATCAACGGAGTCATCCGTTTCGACCTTTTTGAATGTCTCTCCCCTGGAGTTGACAAAGTACAGGGTATCGAGCAGCGCTATTGCCACCGGTGCTTCGTTCTCCGCCCTGATGTGGAGAGTATGAGGGAATTCCCTCCTGAGGAATACGGATCGTATCCACGGATGTGATTCGATCTTGCTCTTGATGCCGGCGGAATCGATGGACAAGAGGCTTTCGCTTTTTGTGATACCCGAGATCCTGATCAACTCCCCTTTCAGGCTATCATCCACACCTGCCACAACGATATTCTTCAGCCTGAAAAAGGGCGACGAAGAGGCGAATTGGTATCCGGTGGTAAGGGCCAAAGAGAGGCCTCCCAAACCGAAGAGCACGAGGAATACCTTGACCAGGCCGAACCCCCACTGTCCATAGTCTCTCTGTCTCTTTCTCAGAACCGATTGGTTATCCAATACAGACCGTCTTATCATTCTTTACCCACCACCTTAAGCTCGGGCACGAGTTGTATGTTAAAGCGCTCTCTCACCCTGACCGCTGCCAGATCCATGAGGGCAACGATATCAGAGGCGCTCGAGGTGCCCGTATTAACGATGAAGTTCGCGTGCTTGGGCGAGATCATGGCCCCGCCGATAACCGTCTCCTTTAGACCGGCCGCATCGATCAACCGGCCGGCATGATCGCCCTCCGGATTCTTGAACACAGACCCGGCAGAGGCCATATCCAGGGGAAATCGTTCCTTCCTCCGCTTCAGGTTCGAGGCCACCCGTTTTCCGATTGCGGCAGGCCGATCGAAGCCCAGGTTCAACGTCGCATTGACGATGATATCGCCGGCGGACAGATCGAGCTCTCTATATCGAAACATAAGGTCCTGGCGGTCTCTGACTTCCAGCTTTCCCTTCATGGTTAAAACCGTGATAGTGCCGATCACCTTGCTTATCTCATCGCCCCAGCTGCCCGCGTTCATGGCAACCGCTCCCCCCAGGGTACCGGGTATCCCGGCCATGAATTCCACTCCTGAAAGCCCTTTTTCCGTGCAAAAATCCACGAGCTTACGGAGGGTTAATCCCGCTCCGGCCTTAACGGACGGCCCTGTTTCCGAACGATCCTCGACAGCGGCAAGGGAGCCACTTAATACAATGGCCACGCCGTTCAGCCCGCCGTCCCTCACCAGGAGGTTACTGCCGTTTCCCATGACCAAATAGGGAATCTTCTCGTCCGTGAGAAAGGCGATCATTCGCTTCAGTCCCTCAAGGTCCCCTGCCCGGTATACAGCCTCGGCGCATCCCCCGGCCTTCAAGGTGGTATAGTGGCTCATGGGCACATCAAAGCTGACCGCCTCGCCTCCGATCTCCTTTATCGTCGCCGTGATACGGGCATCCATTTCAGTTACTCTGGTTTCTCGAGTGTGCCGGGTTTACCGGGTCAAAACCTCGCAAACCCAGCAATCCCTCATGCGTCAATACTCTCCAATAACTCCGTACCAATATGGTGTATGTCGCCGGCACCGAGGGTCAACACTACATCACCGGGTTTGATCTCATTGAGGAGAAGCGCCATGATTTCCTCATTACCGGTGCACAGTGTAACCGCACGGTGACCGTGATCTTTTATTCCATGATAGATGGTACCGCTGTCTATGCCGGTTATGGGTTCTTCGCCTGCCCCGTAGATGGGGGCGATGATCAGTAGATCCGCCTGATTAAAGGAGATGACAAATTCCTCGTACGAGTCCCGTGTCCTGGTATACCGATGCGGTTGGAACACAACTACCAGCCTTCGGTCAGGCCAGCATTCCTTGGCTGCTCTCAGGGTTGCCGCTATCTCGGTGGGGTGGTGGCCGTAGTCGTCTAAAATGAGGGTGCCGCCCTTTTCACCCTTTATCTCAAATCTCCTGTTGAGCCCGCCCAGGTTCCTGAGCCCCTCCTGAATGGATGTAACGGCAATATCCAGCTCGAGTCCTACCCCCACCGCGGCCAGGGCGTTCAATACATTATGGTCCCCGGGAAGAGAGGTGGTAATCCTGCCGACGGGGCTGTTTTTAAAGGAAACGGCAAAACTGGTGGTAAGCCCCTCTTTGAAGATCTCAGAGGCCCGTAAGTCCGCCTGAGGACTCAGCCCATAGGTCACATAGCTTTTGGTTATCTCGGGGATCAATCCCTGAACCTCTTTGTCATCCAGACACAGAATTGCCCTGCCGTAAAAGGGGATCTTGTTGATAAACCCGGCAAAGGTTTTCCTGAGATTATCCATGTCGCCATAGAAGTTGATGTGCTCGTAATCTATATTGGTAACAACTGCGACGCTCGGCGAGAGCAACAGAAAGGAGCCGTCGCTCTCATCTGCCTCCGCAACCAGGAAATCGCTGTTTCCCAGCCTGGCATTAGAGCCACCCCATATGTTCAATCTCCCCCCGATCACAACCGTTGGGTCAAGCCCCCCCTGGGTTAGGATTGAGGCTATCATGCTGGTTGTGGTGGTTTTGCCGTGAGCACCTGCCACGGCTATCCCGAATTTGAGTCTCATCAGCTCGGCCAGCATCTCAGCCCGGGGAATGACCGGGATGGATTGCTCCCGTGCCTCAAATAACTCGGGGTTATCGCTCTTTACTGCCGAAGAGAAAACAACCACATCTGCGCCCCGAGCGTTTTGGGCTCTATGACCGAGGAATATCTCCCCGCCCAGATCAGCGAGATGCTCGGTCACCTCGGTTCTTTTGATGTCCGAACCGCTGATATGATAGCCCAGGTTGATGAGGAGTTCGGCTATCCCGCTCATTCCGATTCCGCCGATACCCACCAGATGTATATGCTTTGTCTTGCCGAAGATCTTCATAGCCTCTTTACGCTTGCCGTCAGTTGCCTTTTACCAACTTGAAGAGCTCTTCTGCTATTATCTCCTTTGCCCTTGGCATGCCGGCCTTCAAGGCGAATGCCGACATCCTCTCCAGGGCATCCCTGTTTTCCATATAGGTTTTGATCCTCCCGGCCAGGCCGGCGCCGTCGAGATCATTCTCAATGATCATATCAGCGCCACCGGCAGCAACGAGTGCCCTGGCATTTACCTCCTGATGCTGATGGGCCGCGTAAGGGTATGGGATGAGAATCGACGGTTTGCCCAGGGCGGTCAACTCGGCCAGCGTTGTTGCGCCTGCCCTGCACACAACCAAATCGGCCCTCCCGTAGGCAGAGGACATATCGTCAATGAATTCCCTTACATCACCAGCAAGCCCATGGCTTTGGTACTCATCACGTATCTCTTTCACATGGGCCTTGCCCGTCTGGTGTATCACAAAGGGGTGCAGCCCCTGTTTGTTGAGCACCTTTAGTGCGGCGACAACGGCCCTGTTGATTGCTCGTGCCCCCTGGCTTCCGCCCACAACCAGGATGGTAAACCTCCCGTTGGCTGGTTTGGCTACGGGTCTGCCATGCAGCAACTCGTCCCTTACGGGATTTCCGGTCAACAGCACATCTTGTCTTTTGAAGTATCTCCTGCTTTCCTCAAAGGATATGAACACCTTTTTGACTAATGGCGCCAGCATCCTGTTCGTCAGACCGGGAAAGGAATTCTGTTCGTGGATGGCGGTCGGCACCCTTAAAAGCCGGGCAACGAGGCACACAGGCCCGGACGAATACCCGCCGACGCCAACGATCAGGTGAGGTCTGAAATCCCGCACGATGACAAGCGACTGGATGAGGCTTATGAGTACCTTTATGAGCGCCCTCATACGCCCGAACATGCCTTTGCCCAGCATGCCTTCAATATCAATCGATCGCGCCTCAAATCCGGCTTTGTCTATGATTGCCTTCTCCATCTTCTTTCTGCCGACCACAAAAAGGATATCCATATCATCACACCGGGCCCTGAGCCCTGTGGCTATTGCTATGCCCGGAAAAAGATGTCCACCGGTTCCACCTCCGGCAATGATAACCCTTATCCTTTTTTCCGTATGCTTTTCAAACATCGAGCTACGATCATTCGAGTGATTCGCCTCGCAGAGAGGTTGGGGCGCCACCAAGGGCCCTCCTTGAGATATTCATCAATATCCCCATCCCCAGCAGACTTACAACGAGAGATGATCCGCCGTAGCTGATAAAGGGAAGGGTCAGCCCCTTGGTAGGCAGGAGCGCCATGACCACGCCCATATTGACTATAACCTGCACTGCCAGCATGCAACTTATCGCCAGGGCAAGATACGTCCCGAAAAGCTCGGGTGCTTTAAGGGCGATCTTGATGCCCCTGATCACAATCAAGGCAAACAGGATGGTCAAAATACTAATCCCAATAAACCCCGCTTCCTCGGCTATTATGGCTGCCACGAAATCGGTGTGGGGTTCCGGCAGGTAAAACAGCTTCTGTTTGCTGTTTCCCAGACCCACCCCGAACAACCCCCCGGAGCCAAAGGCCAGAAACGAATGAATTATCTGAAAACCAAACCCCTGCGGATCTTCCCATGGGTTTAAGAACGCCCACCACCGATTCAGCCTGTATGTGCTCTGAGATATCAGGTAAAATACGATTGGGGTCGCGACCCCCAACAGCACAAAGAGTTGCCCCAAATGTACACCACCGATAAAGAGCAGGATCAACATCCACATTCCTATGATCACCGCTGTTCCGAGATCGGGCTGAAGGAGAATAAGGGCCACAAATATCGATCCCACCAGCAGGTGCGGAAAAAGCCCGTTGAAAAAGGTGCTCATCTGGTCAACGTTTTTGCTCATGCTATAAGCCATAAAAATAGCCAGGGACAGCTTTGCCGCCTCTGATGGCTGGAGTGAAACGAAACCAAACCGAAACCACCTCTGGGCACCCCCAACCTTAAACCCCAACCCCGGTATGAGCAGTAAAACCAAGAGGAGCACACTCAAGCCCAGAAAGACGTAAACCAGTTTCCGGTAGACGAGGTAATCGATGTTCTTCGCTGCTATCATGAGTAAGATCCCAAAAAGGCAAAAGACCGCCTGCCGCTTGAGGTAGAAGTAGTGATCGCCAAACCGAGCCTCTGCGAGGATTGAACTGGCACTGTAAACTGCGACCAATCCGATACCTATCAACAGCAACACGGAGATCAAGATAATCGGATCATAGTCATAGAAACCTCTCTTCTTAGGCGCCATTCTTCAACCTCTTCACCGCCTCTCTGAAAACCACACCCCTGTGTTGAAAGTCCCTGAACATGTCGAAACTGGAGCAGGCTGGTGCAAGGAGGACCACGTCTCCCTTCTTTGCCTGATCATAGGCAAGGGCAACGGCATCATTCATGTCCGTCGCCATTCTCCATGGTATTGTGCCGGCCGATGCCTCTGCCAAGAGATCACGAGCCTCACCCAGAAAAACAGCTCCCTTTACCTTATTAATTGCCGCCTCAATCAGGGGATGGTAATCGCTTCCCTTATGCCTCCCACCGGCGATCAGGATAATCGGCCTAGCAAAGCTGGTAATGGATTTTATGGCTGCGTCTATATTGGTAGCCTTTGAATCGTTGTAAAAGGCCACACCCTTTATTTCGTCTACGAGCTCCAAACGGTGGGGCAGACCCTCAAAATGATCTATGGCTTCCTGTATGTCAGGAGGAGCCACCTCGAGAAGCAGAGCTGTTAGAATCGCCGCCATCAGGTTTGATCGATTGTGGTTGCCGGGCAATGCAAACCGCTCCAGGCTAAACCTCACCTCCTTTCCGCCCGGAAGGCGTACCGGTATGGTTTCATTATCAAGAAATGCATGCCGGCCCACGACTCGGTCCAATCCATATCGAAATACTGCTGGTCCGTTTTTCGGCTTCAGGCTCCTGAGCCACGGATCATCATCATTTAAGATGAGGATCTGCCCCTTACCTTGATTTGCAAAAATCCTTTGCTTTGACCTGGCATAAGCATCATAGTCTTTATACCTATCAAGATGGTCTGGGCTCACGTTCAAGATGAGCGCCACGAGGGGGGAAAATGTTTCCATGGTGTCGAGCTGAAAACTGCTCAACTCGAGCACCGCGTAATCGGCCCTTTGGTTTCCTCCTACATACTCGGCGAGCGGTGGGCCGAAGTTTCCACCCACAAAGACGCTGCTGCCCCCCTTGTGAAGCATATCACCTATCAGTTTTACGACCGTTGACTTTCCGTTCGTCCCGGTCACCGCCACAGCCCGCGTTTTCAAGTATCTGCCTGCAAGCTCAATCTCCCCTATTAAGAGCACCCCTTTTATTCTGGCCTCCATGAGTGGCTGGATATCAAGCGGTACACCGGGGCTTATAACAATGAGATCGGATTCCAGAAATGTCTCAATCCTATGTCCACCGCACTCAAGATGGATGCCCGCATCTGAAAGCTCCGTGATCACACTTCTGTCCAGATCTGATTCATGCTGCTTTTCGCTCACCGTTACATGAGCTCCTTGCCGGGCAAGCCACCGGGCCGCAGCCGCTCCGCTTTCTCCCAGCCCTACCACGAGGATGTTTTTCCCGGCAAAATCCATACGATAGTAATTCCCGCTCTTTTTCTTACCTCAACTTCAGCGTGCTCACTGAAAGCAACGCCAGCATAATAGCGATAATCCAGAACCGGATGGTCACCTTGGGCTCAGGCCATCCCTTGAGCTCGAAATGGTGATGAAGTGGTGCCATCCTGAAAACCCGCCTGCCGCCGGTCAGCTTGAAATACGCCACCTGCAGAATTACCGATGAGGCCTCAACAACAAAAAGGCCGCCAACGAGTATAAGGGTTATCTCCTGCTTGCTAATGACGGCTATTGTCCCCAGGGCGGCACCCATGGACAGAGAGCCTGCATCGCCCATGAATACCTGAGCCGGAAAGGCATTGAACCATAAAAACCCCAGACCCGCTCCAGCCACGGCACCGCACAGCACCGAAAGCTCCCCGGACCCGCTGACGTAAGGTATTTGGATGTACTGGGCGATTCTGATATGACCGGACAGATAGGCGAACACGAGATAGCTCAGAAAGGCGATAATGATCGGCCCTATGGCCAGGCCATCCAGCCCATCGGTCAGGTTGACCGCATTGGAGGTACCTACCACCACCAGCACAATGAGGATGAGGTATCCTATCCCGAGTTCAGGCAGGAACTTCTTGAAAAACGGAAAGCTCAACCTGGTATCGAAATCGGTGCCATAGTACAGGACCAACCCAATGCCGAGTGCAATCCCGGTCTGGAGGCAGAGTTTGCTCCACACCCTCAGGCCCTTACTGCTCTTCCTCGCTATCTTCAGATAATCGTCGACAAAGCCTACGGCACCGAACAGGACGGTGACAACCAAGACGAGCCATATATACACGTTCTTGGGCTCAGCCCAGAGCAGAGAAGACAACACAACGGAGATCAATATGAAGGTTCCCCCCATGGTGGGAGTTCCCACCTTGGTTTTGTGATTTGGGGGTCCGTCGTCTCTCACGTATTGACCGATCTGGAGCTCCCGTAACCGCGGAATGAGCCAATATCCCAGAACCAATGAAATCACCAGGGCTGTCAGGGTAGCATAGATGGTTCTAAAGGTTATGTACCTGAAGACATTCAGAAAGGAGTAGTCGGTGTGAAACATGTAGATCAGCTTATACAGCATCGCTCTATTCCTCGCTTACTCCAAAAAACTCCTTCATAACATCGACAACCTTATCCAGGGACACCATCCTTGAGCCCTTGAGAAAAACGATGTCATGCTCTCGAACATGTGCCTTGAGCGCATGGATCATCTCGGCGTGACTCGTTGCCAGGTGTGTCTGGGCCTTGTCCATACCACCTTCCCATGCCCCCTCCACAACCTGGGCCCCATGCTCACCCAGGGCCACCAGATATCGTGTTCCTGTTCCTGCGATAAGCCTGCCTGCATCACGGTGCAGTTGTGGCGCCTCGCTCCCCAACTCCAACATCTCGCCGAGCCCCACAACCAAACCCTGCTTTCCCGATCTCAACTCCTGCACGGTATTGAGCGCAGCACCGAGTGAGGAAGGGTTTGCATTATGGGTATCATCAATGATCCTGATACCGCCATTGAGTCTGGTAACCTGAAAGCGCCCTTTCAGCGGGACGAATTGCTCCAAACCCCGGGCAATCGATTCCTTTGACAGGGACAGGCCATATGCAATGGCCGCCCCGCCCAGTGCGTTGAGCACATTGTGAATGCCGGGAAGTCTCAACCGTACCGGTACCCGCTCTTCGGCGAGGCAAATATCAAAGGCCTGAACGTTGTCCCCGACCTTGCGCATGTTTTCCGCCCTCACCTCATTCGTGTGGCCCAATCCAAAGGTAATTGTTCTCCCTTTAAACCGTGAAGCCAGCTCCGCGTACTGTTCACCATCTCCGTTCAGGATTGCCGTTGAATGGCCGGACATCATCTCGAGGAGCTCTGCTTTAGCTTCAACTACCCCCTGTAAGTTGCCTAAACCCTCCAGGTGTGCTTGCGCAATATTGGTTATGAGCCCGATTTGGGGATCAGCGATTTGGGCTAAACGCTTAATCTCTCCTGGCCTGTTCATTCCCATCTCCAAGACAGCCACCTGGTGCACCCCTTCTAACGATAAGATCGTTAAGGGGAGCCCGATGAGGTTATTGTAATTGCCGGGGCTCTTCTTGGTATTTGCCTTGAGAAACAAAATCGAGGCAGCCATCTCTTTCGTGGTGCTTTTCCCGTTACTTCCGGTTATGGCTACCACCGTGCCTGCCCACTGCTTCCGCCACCACAGGGCCAAATCACCTAAGGCCTCGAGGGTTGACGGCACGGTAATGACGGCCAGGGTTCGGGCGGTAAGTTCTTGCGGTATGGTGGTTGAGGTTTCCACGATGACACCGGCGACCCCGCCGTTGACCGCAGCAGATAGAAAATCGTGTCCGTCATAGTGCTCGCCCTTAAGGGCCAGAAAAACCTGGCCAGGGGTCACCGTTCTTGAATCGGTCGACAGGCCACTCAGGGCGGCTTCTGAAGGACCGGACGCTATCCTTCCTCCTATTGCCGAGGCTACCTCTCGAACTGTTATTTGTCCCCACCGTACCGCCATTTAATCTCCCGGTAACGGGTTCATTGTGTATATTGGGTTCATTGGGTTAGAAACCCCTTGGCAAATCAAGCAATCTCTAGCTTGCTGCCAAGGCCGCCTCTTCTGCGTCATTAAAGTATCTCTTTCTCTTTCCTATAATCTGGTAATTCTCATGCCCCTTCCCGGCGATGAGCACGATGCCTCCTTTGTCGGCCATATCAATGGCACTGCGAATAGCCTTTTTCCGGTCGATGATGATCTGATAGCCCCGGTTGGTATACGGAGAATCCGGGTCAACCGCATCGAGCCCCGATTCCCTTACTCCGGGCTCAATCTCGCTGACAATGTGCCCCGGATCTTCGCCTCTCGGGTTGTCCGATGTGATTATGACAAGATCACTGTAGTTACCGGCAACCCTCCCCATTTCCGGTCTTTTGCCCCTATCCCGGTCACCGCCGCATCCGAAGACCGTGATCAGCCTCCCTCCGGTAAGCTCTCGAACGGTTTGAAGCGCCTTTTCCAGCGCGTCAGGGGTGTGAGCGTAATCAACAAGGATGGATAGCCCTCTCTTGTTTTGTACACGGTCAAGCCTGCCCGGAACAGAGCTGAGGCTTTGTATGCCCTTTACTATCGTCTTCAGCTCTATACCATAGGTGAGGCCGGTGGCAGCAGCGGCCAGCATGTTATAGACGTTGATCCGACCCAGAAGTGGTGAGTTAACCACAGCCTCTCCTCCAGATGTAACCAGCCTGAACCGTAAACCGTGTATGGTGGATTCAATATCGGCGGCCCTCACGCGGCACCTGTTTTCTAAACCGTAACTCACGACTGGTACCTTGGTCATCCTCTCCAATACCTGGCCTTTTGGGTCATCCATATTGATGATCGCCCTCACCTGACCGCTGCCCTGACCCTCTTCCAGTGAATCGAAGAGCAGGGATTTCGCCCTGAAATACTCCTCCATGGACGAATGGTAGTCCAGATGATCCCTGGAGAAGCTGGTAAAGATGGCCCGTGACCACGTTAACCCCTGTGTCCTTCCCTGATCGAGGGAGTGTGAAGAGACCTCCACTATTACATGGGTAACACCGGCATCTCTCATCTCACGCATCAATCTCATCAAATCAACGGGATCAGGCGTCGTCAGCGATGCCTCAAAGGAGTTTCCCTTAAACCGGTAGTTGATGGTTCCGATTACTCCAACCTCTTTCCCCGCCTCCCTCAATATTGACTCCAAAAAATAGCTCGTGGTCGTCTTGCCGTTTGTACCGGTAATTCCGATCAAATCCATATGGCGAGCCGGATAGTTGTAGAACCGGTCCGCCAGATCAAAAAGGGCACCCCTCGTATCGGGCAACCTGACAACCGTTGCTCCGCTCAAACCCGTTTCCGCATCTTGTACGACGAGCGCTCGCGCCCCTTTCTGAACCGCGTCAGCCAGATATCGGTGTCCGTTCTCGTTGCTGCCCTTAAGAGCTATGAAAAGATAGCCGTCTTTGACCTTCCGAGAATCTGTGGTAAGGCCACTGATCTCGATATCCGTCTCGCCGCGGTGCTCGAGGATCCGCTGTCCATTCAACAAGTAATCGAGCCTCATGCTCTTTTCTCTTCTTTGTCGCGCTCGTACTTAGCACGGCGGTCTAAAGGTTACGGTGAGGGATTTTCCGTTTCTCATCGGGGTACCGGCCGCCGGGCTCTGCTCCACGGCAAAACCGCTTCCCTTAACTACCACCCGAACCCCCAGACGTCGTGACTTGTTTAAGACGTCTCTTACGCCTAGCCCCTGCATGTCTGGCACTAAACCCGGCACGTCAGGACTCTGGACTGTCGCCTTTGGTTTTCTCTGTACGGGCCGGGGGGAACTGTACCTAGTTGACGGCTTCACGCTGAGATGGTTGAGGGTCAAATACCCGACCTCCCTGAAAACAGGGGCCGCAACGATCCCTCCATACGGGGTGCCCTTCGGTTCATCAAGGACCACCAGGATGACAACAGCAGGTGAATTTGAAGGCGCAAAACCACCGAAAAAAGCAACGAATTTCTCGTCGGAGTAAGTTCTCTCCGCCGGGTCAACTTTTTGGGCGGTGCCGGTTTTACCTGCAACGCGATAACCCTCTATTGCAGCCTTGGGCGCTGTTCCGCCCTCTTCGGTCACACCTTCAAGGATCATCCGCACCGTTCTTGCCGTCTCCGGTGATATGACATCTCTCCTCACCACAGGACCAAACTCCCTGATTGCCTTTCCGTGCTGATCAAGGATCGATTTTACGATAAAGGGTTTCATAAGATGTCCGCCATTGGCTATGGCCCCAAAGGCCAGTGCCAATTGAAGGGGCGAGGTCGAGATACCCTGACCGAAGTAAAGGGTATTTTGACCCAAAAGGCTGGTTTCTCTCAGCGGCTTGAGGGTTCCTGCCCGCTCCCCCGGAAAATCTATGCCCGTTCGTTCGCCAAAACCAAACCGTTTCAGGCATGAATGAAAACGACCTGCCCCGAGCCTTTGCCCCATCTTGATCGCCCCGATGTTGCTGGACACCTTTACTATGTCACTAACCCGTAACATCCCGTACGGTTTGCTGTCATGGATGACGTAACCGCCAACCCGATACGTTCCCCTCTCACAATTGAGTATGGTTTTTGGCGTAATCACACCTTGTTCCAAGGCACCGGCCAAAAGAAATGCCTTGAGGGTGGAGCCGGGTTCGTAGCAGTCGGTAACTGCCCTGTTTCTCCAGTCCTGCGGCTTGTAGCGCCAGAAGATATTGGGGTTGAATTCGGGCACAATGGCTATCGCCAAGATTTCGCCTGTCTGAGGCCTCAGCACGATACAGACACCACTCTTTGCCCCTGTTTCTTCCACGGCCTTTTTGAGTGCCTTGCGGGCGTTGTAGCTAATGTCCTTGTCGATTGTTAACCTCACATTGAACGGATCATGGTTTTCCTTTCTTAGGCCATCAAAGAGAAGAGGTCTTCCAAGGGCATCGTGGATCCTGGTGAGCTTTATTTCTTGTCCCTCTAAATAGCTATTATATTGCAGTTCTATGCCCTCAAGGCCCCTGTTGTCCTGGCTGGCAAACCCGATAACGTGAGCGGCGGTTTCCTTGCAGGCATAGTACCGCCTGCTCTCCTTGGTAAAATCTATTCCGCTTAGTTTCAGCTCTCCGACCTTTTTTATCTCTTCGGGTGTCACCTTTCTCTTGACCCAGACAAAGGAGCGGGCGCTGCGCAGCTTTTCAAGCACATACTTTCTGTTAATGCGGAGGGTCTTGGCTAAGAGCGTGGCCGTGCCGGTCTTGTCTTTTATTGCTTCCGGATATGCATATACCGAGCCTACCTCAATGCTGATTGCCAGCTCCTTGCCGTTCCTGTCAAAGATGGTACCTCGCTGCGGCATCAGCACGACGCTTCCCGTATAGTTCTCTCGCGCTAGAGAGGAAAGCCTGTTGCCCTCAAGAATCTGAAGTTGATAGGCCCTCAGGAAAATGACACAGAGGACAAGGACAAAGAAGACCCCTGTCACATAGATCCTGATTCTTACCCACTTGTTATCCTTGGATTTCATGGTAAAAAGACTATTTGTTTGACCGAGGGATGTTGCAAACCAAACTCCTTGATCGCCTTATTCTCTAAGAACTCGGGCGATTTCAAGAAGGCGATCTCGAGCTTTAACTTCCGGTTGTATTCCTCCATTTCCAGTATCTCTCTTTTGAGCTGGGTCAAGGTGTAACCCATTTGGGTCCTCTTGAAATTCACCCAGACATGAGCAATGCCTGCAAGCAGGAAAAAAAGGAGCATGATTGCAGAAAGGCGGAACAGTTTCATGGGTACCTTTTGTCTCTTCTTCACCTTAGATCCTTTCGGCCACCCTCATTATTGCGCTTCTGGATCTCGGGTTCGCAATGAGTTCGGCCTGGCTGGGTCTCAGCCCTTTTTTCGTTAAAACCCTCATGAGAGCAGGCCCCGAGTCGGGAAGGTCTGGGAGCTTTCGTGGATGCCTACCAACGTCCTTCCGCTCACGAAAGGCCTGCTTTACGAGCCTGTCTTCCAACGAATGATACGATATCACCACCAACCGTCCTCCGCTCCTCAGTATTGAGGGTGCCTTGCTCAGAAAATCCGCTATGTTCTGCAGTTCCCCATTAACAGCTATTCTAAGGGCCTGGAAGGTCTTGGTGGCTGGGTGTATTTTTCTAGGGCGATGCTTTAAAGGAATAGTGGTTTCAATGAGCCGTGCCAACTGTCGGCTTGTCGTTACAGGCCCTTTTCGCCTTTCTTCAATTATGGCCCGGGCAATTCTTTTTGCCCATCTCTCCTCAGCGTAATGCCATAGAAATTCTTGCAGCCTTTCCATGGAAATGGTGTTAATGAGTTCACATGCACTTAACCCGTGATCTTGATCCATCCTCATATCAAGGGGCTCGTCCTTCAAAAAGCTAAAGCCCCTTCCTGAGTGCTCCAGTTGATACGATGACAGACCAAGATCCAGTAAGATGCCGTGTACGTTGCCGATACCAGCTTGTTGTAATACCCTATCTAAATCGGCGTAGCTCCCCTTGACCAGTCTGACGCTGTCGCCGAACGAAGCCAATTGCTCCTCGGCCAATCGTAAAGAGGTTCTATCAACATCGAGGCAAATCAATCTCCCTTCGGGGGCTATCCTCTTGCAGATCTCAAGACTGTGCCCGCCCGTTCCAGCGGTTCCGTCAACGTATATGCCGTCAGGAGCAGTGATCAGATACGTCGCAGCCTCATCAACCATCACCGGTTGATGAGCGGTAAGCATTTTATCCTCCTCTCAGATTCCAAGATTAGAGAGAGATTGACTTGCCTCTGGAAAGGTGTCTCTTACCCGGTCGAACTCGTCCTCCCACTTTACCTTATCCCATATTTCAAATCTGGTCAGATGGCCAACCAATACCACCTCTTTCTTTAATCCGGCCAACCCCCTCAGGTCCGGGGTAATAAGTATCCGATTCTGCTTCAAAGCGCACTCTACAGCACCGGACACAAAGTAGCGTAGGTAGATAGTGGCGGCGTTGTCGAAGAGCGGAAGATTTACGGCTTTATCCTTTATTTTCTGCCAATCATCTCTTGCAAATGCCACCAAACAATTGTTAAGATTGGTCACTACCAGGGACAAATCGCCCTTTTGGTTCAAAACCTCCCTAAAACGAGTCGGGATCGCCAATCGCCCCTTCTCATCGAGGGTATGTCGAGACCTGCCTTCAAAGAATTTCGGCTGGAGGTTTTCCATCAAAATGTACCACTTTTTACCACTTTCTCCCACTTTTAACAAAATTTGCCCATTTGTCAAGGAAAAAAATGCACAATCCCGATATTTATTGTCTGAAATCAGATACTAATCCATTTTGACCACTTTTTCTCCTTTGCATTTTTTGCCCCTGCTGGTAAACTCATGCTCTCTGCTCAGCGTTTGGGCTGCCACCGGTAGGCTAGAACCCTTGAGCTGTCCCCCCCCCCATTTCTTCTGATTCATAATGCCTTAACGAGCACCAACAGTAGGCATTATTGCTCGTTTTGTAGAACATGGGTTATTGACCGCTAAATCCTGAACACTGGTAAAAAAGGAGGAAGATGATGAAGAAAACCAAGCTCGGCCCGCAGACATTGCTCTTTCCCATGCCGGCGGCTTTGGTTGGCGCCACAGTAGACGGAAAGGCGAATTTCATGACTGCTGCATGGTGCGCCATTGCAGCCCTAAAACCGCCATCTATTGCCGTGGCTATCAACAAGATGCGATACACCCTTAAGGGGATTCGGGAACATGGCACATTCTCTATTAATGTTCCATCATCGGACATGGTCAAGAACGTCGATTTCTGCGGTATCTACTCGGGTAGGGACAAGGATAAGACGCAGGTCTTTACCGTTTTCAACGGCGAACTGGAAACAGCGCCCCTCATCGAGGAGTGTCCGGTAAACCTCGAATGCAAAGTGCTTCACCTGTTGGATCTGGGAAGCCATATTCTGGTGGTCGGTGAAATCAAGGAGACCTTCATCGCCGAGGCATGCCTCACCGATGGTAAAGCAGATCCCCAAAAGATCGATCCTCTCGTCTTTACCACCGGCACGAGCAAGTATTACCGCCTTGGAGAGCAAATCGCACCGGCATTCCGGGTAGGGAAAGAATAACCGCTTGCCTCCCCGAGTATTACCGGACAGGAGAGGATCGGCTCAATCATTCGGAGAGATTCCCCTCTTCGGATAACCGCTCGGGCATGACCCGCTTCATAGGTTGGGCCCCGCTAACCCCTTTTTTTTCTCCGAGTTATTCACGGCCATCTTTTTTTTGGATAAAATAGGTGTAAGCCAACCTGCTGAAAATGATACCATCAATATATCCGAGCAAATCATGTAACGGAGTGTACAACGTATGAAGATTCTCAGGGCCAGCCGAATGGACCGGTGTATCGGGTGTTTCTCCTGTTCGCTCACGTGCGCGCGCGTTGTGCACAAGAGCCTATCGTGGAGCCGTTCCGGTATCCGCATTCACTCTGCCGCGGGACTGAGCACCGGGTTTGAGGCCCAGGTTTGCCTGGCCTGCACCCATGCCCCCTGTGCCGATGCCTGCCCCACCGGCGCCTTTAGCCAACGGAGGGGCGGTGGGGTAATAGTTAAGCGGGATCTCTGTATCCGGTGCGGTGAATGCGCCCGTGCCTGCCCGGTCAACGCCATACTCATGGACCCGGAGCTGGGCGACCCCATTGTTTGCATCCACTGCGGCCAATGCGTCTCCTTTTGTCCCCACGACTGCTTGGAAATGGTTCAAGGCCATGTCATCAAGGAGGCGATCCATGAAGGATGACCGCCGATACCGCGTCATGGTGTACGATCTCGGGAGACAAATGGGCAAGGTCGAATACCTGGATACTGCCGAAGGCTTTCTCGGCGGAAGCGGGCTGGCCGCCAGGTTATTCGAAACGTACGGTCGCCCCGGGGACCCTTACGATCATCCCGGTCAGCCGCTGATTTTTGCAATCGGACCTTTGACGGGCTACTTTCCGCTCATGAGCAAGGTTGTGATGGGCTTCGTCTCGCCTTACAACAGCCAATACGCCGAAAGCCACGCCGGGGGCAGGCTTGCCCTGGCTCTTCGCTTCTCCGGTTACCACGGCCTGGTCCTGACCGGCCAGGCCCACATCCCGTCTTGTTTCGTGCTCGGGCATGACTCGTTGGGCCTCCTGGACGTGCATTACCTGTGGGGCATGGATGTGTTCAAGGCAGGCAAGATTCTGCGCAAGATCCACGGCCGCGGCTCGGGCAACAGGAGCATCATCCGCATCGGGCCGGCCGGGGAGAACGGCTGCTCGTTCGCCTCCATCAACGTAGACTCCTACCGCCACTTCGGCAGGCTGGGCTGCGGTTCGGCCATGGGTGTAAAGAACCTGAAGGGGATCATCATCCAGGGAGACGGAAGCCTGGACCTTCCCCCCGGCAAGGACTACCGGCGACTGTACGAAAGCATCTATAAACAGATGACCGAAACCGAGGCGATGTGCAAGTATCACGACCTTGGCACACCGGTTAACGTGATGGCTCTAAATGAGCTGAATGCCCTACCATGGCGAAATATGCAGAAAACCTCTGATGATGGAGCGGAGCAGGTCTCCGGGGAGAGATTCGCCGCGGACCTACTGCTTCGAAAGACGGCGTGCTCGGGGTGCCCGGTTGGGTGCATCCACGTAGGTCTGTTGCGCGAGCAGTTCGCTGAACAGCACGAGTTCGTATACCGCCAGGTCAGCTACGACCACGAGCCCATCTTCTCGGCAGGGACCATGCTGGACATAACCAATGCCAAGGACGTCTTGACCCTTTTGGAGCGCATGGACAACGTCGGTCTTGACGTGATGAGCGCCGGGGTTTCCCTGGCCTGGGCCACCGAGGCCTTGGACAAAGGAATTATCTCGGAAAAAGAGACGCTGGTCCCGCTCGAGTTCGGCAGTGTTGAGGGCTATTGCCATGCCATCGACCACCTTTGCAGACAGACCAATGAATTCTACCAGACCCTGGCCAGGGGCACAAAGGCCGCTGCCAATGCGTATGGAGGAAAGGACTTCGCATGTGTTTTAGGCCAGGAGATGGCCGGGTATGCCACCGGAGAGGTGTTCTACGTGTCTCAGGCATACGGGTTCAGACATTCGCATCTGGACACCGCCGGCTATTCATACGACCAGAAGGCAGGGGATAAGTCAATCGACACCACGATCTCGTTCCTGCTTAAGGAAGAAGCAGCACGGGTTATGCTCACGTGCATGGTGTCGTGCCTCTTCGCCCGCGGGGTCTACAACCAAGAACGCATCGAGGAGGCGCTCACGGTCATCGGCCGCCGTGACATGGCCGAGGCCTTGCCACAGAGCGTTACCGAGGTCCAAAAGGCCAGATGGAGGCTCAAGTACGCCACCGGATATGACCCCACCCAGATCGACATCCCCACACGCCTTAAGGAAACGGTCAACTGGAAGGGCCCACTAGACGAAAACTTCATGCTCGAACTCGCCCGGCGATACATAGTCGCCATAGAGGGCATGGTTCCGTAGCCGGGCGGGGCCATTGCTGACCCCGCCTTTGTGTCTTGCTGGTAGAACGACTTGAAGCGGATCTTACCTGCACGACCTGTCGGCTGCGGTTCCGATGAAGCACCCACCACCGCCTGCGCCTCCTGCTGCCATAGGTTCGGAGACAGGGGCCATGATTTGAATGTTGTCCACTAATACTACGGTATCAACTTGTGCATCCCCTGAATCTCCAACACAAAACTCCAGAGTGCGTGGGCGTATATTCCTGCTCCTGGGTTTGGGATAAGAGGAGCATAGCATCGGTAAAGAGGGGAATTGATAAGATGTGCTCAACTCATGGCGCTCCATGAAGTTCCACCGGCGAGGAGTGTTCGACAATTCCTGCCGCAAGGATTTTTTCGTGGCGCCCGGGTTTATTCGAAATAGCCTCTAGAGATTCACCCCATCAAAAGAATCTTGACAAACAATATCATAATAAATAAACTAAAAAAACAAATCACACAAAATAGGCAAAAATGAAAAAAAGGGCATTTACCACATCCGAAATCGCTGAGATCTCTCATCATTCGAGGGAAACCGTTAAACGATGGCTGGAAAAGAGGGAGATTAAGGGATACCGTGTCGGGAACTCCGGGCATTGGCGGGTGCTACCGAAGGATTTGGCTGCCTTTCTGGAGGCTAATAACATCCCATTCCCGGAACCTGCGGAAATAGGTATCGACCTTAAGACTCTCACAGATCCTGAAAACCAGACCACATTCTGTTGGGAGTACTACGAGACGAGGGTAGATGATCATGTCCGACCCGAGGAAAGGTGTGAGGATTGCCTTGTCCACAAGGTTAAATCCATCAACTGCTATGCCCTGAGAGAAGAGGTGGGTCACAAGAAGATCTACTGCAAGCATTCGTGCGCTGATTGTACTTACTTTCATTTTCTCCGGAAAGAGCTATTACCCGAAATGTGAGGGGGTACTCGGCTGTACTCGGGATGACGTCCCTGTTTTCCCATATTGAAGGAAAGGCCCGACTCAATTTCAGAGGTTGCAGTTTCCTCCGTGGAAGATCATCTCAAAGATCACGGGTTATTCCCGGTACATCCAAATCCCAACCCCACGTGAGAGAGTAACCAAGGGTGTGGGGAGGAGGTAAGAGGGATGCAGTGCCCAATATGCAACAAAAATGTCGAGGAGCATAAGGTTTTTTGCCCTTGTTGTAGCTGGGAGTTCAAACCGGATCTCCATGATCTACCGTCTGAAAAAAAAGCAGCATATGATGAGCGGGTGAGAATAGCGCGTGAGAACTGGCGCGCCCTTCGACTATACCGCGAACTCGACCGAGAAGCTCTCAAGACTCTTTCGGAAGAACCTGGCCGGGCAACCCCGGAACCAGAAAAGACGCGCAGAAAGATCCTGTTCTGCACCGATCTTCATGCCAGCTCGGACTACGCCTTTGCGTCTGCCTTGGATTTGGCCGAACGCTCCGGGGCCGAGCTCATTATCCTGCATGTCCTCGGGTCCCCCCACCGTTATTCGGGGCTCATTACAACTGCAGAGGGGGAGGCCTGGGCATCCGATGAGGTGTTTGACAAGACAAAAGAGAGGCTCAAAGAGTACTACTTCTGTCGTATCGAAGAGGAAAACCCCCGGTGGGTCCGTGTTGCGGTAAAAGGTGGGACCCCGTGGATCGAAATCCTTCGATTTGCTCGGAAGGAGAAAGTGGATCGCATCGTGATCGGGCCCTATACAATCCACGATCCGCGTCTCGGCCTGGATCTGGAGAGACCACGCTTGGGCGAAAACGCGGAAAAGGTCATTCTTCAGGCTCACTGTCCCGTATGTGTGGTCACCTCCCCCAAACAGCGGCTCAGCTTTGAGAATGAGGAGGTCAAATCATCCTGATTTTACAGGGCCAAACATTTTATCACCCCCACTTCACCCTGTTAAATAAGGATGGCGAAGAATTTGTAAGCTATCTATTTATCTATTCTATGAGTATCTATTTTCCTTATGACAGCTTGTACCACCCTATTTAACAGGGCAGGCCTCCCCCATCAAGGGAGAGGCACTATGCAATAATTATAGGTTTTTGAAGTGTTCACAGAAGAATAGGTGGAGGTACTATCGTTATGGCGGAAAGGATTCTGATCATCATAAACAACGGCCCGGAGGATCCGTGCAGGGTTACTGCTGCCTTTATGGCGGCAAGGGGATTGGCGGAAAAGGAGCATGATATCTCAATATTTCTCCTCAATAACGCGGTCTATCTGATGGTGGAAGGAACCCCGGAATACGTTCAGGCGGCTGGTTTGCCCCCTTTTGAGGATTTCTTTCTCTTCCTCACCGCACATAAGAAGATCCCCATTTACATAGGAGCATCCTGCGCCATTGGTAGAGGGTTATGCGATGAAAAGTGGAACCAAAGGGTTCAATTGAGCTATGGTGAAATCGTGGGTGCGGATAAGCTGACCGAATTGATTGTTGATGCGGATAAGGTGGTTACGTTTTGAACTTACCGGCAGACACCACGCCTCAACTCGGTTCCGTTATTCCATTTAGGAGCCTCTAATACTTTGCTTCCATACGAGTATGCATTCCATTTTATCGTCATCGGGCGGGTCTGCTCACCCTTGTATCAACGAATCATCTTCACAAGCTTGTCCATATCCACGCATGACATAACCCTTGAACCTGCCGGATCAGTGACTATCTTTATTGCAAAACAGAGCCGGTTAGCTTGGCAAGACACCGAGAAAGCGTGCCTTTGAGCTACCTGTTCGGGGTAATCCATGTATGAGTTGAACGCCTCACTTCTAGGATGAAATGATTAAGATAAAGAAATCCTTATGAGTTCACCTATCGAGAACCAGACACAGATCATTTTGGATAGCATCGCCGACGGAGTCTTCACCGTTGACTCCGATTGGAAAATCACCTCATTTAACCGAGCTGCAGAGAGAATAACCGGGATCACAAAGGATGAAGCGATCGGACGGCACTGCTGGGAGGTATTTGCCGCCAGCGTCTGTGAGAAGCAATGCTCCCTTCGGCGTACCATGGAAACGGGTCATCCTATTGTTAATCAGCCCATATATATTGTTAACTCGAAGGGCAACCGAATCCCTGTCAGCATTTCGACCGCCCTTATGAAAGACGAACATGGGGATGTTATAGGGGGAGTAGAAACCTTTCGTGATCTGAGTGTTGTTGAGGAACTGCGCAAAGAGCTCTCTGCGCGGCATTCCTTTCTAGACATCATCAGTAAGAGCAAGGAGATGCAGCGACTCTTTCGGATTCTCGAGCAGGTATCTGAAAGTGACACCACGGTTCTTCTTGAAGGGGAGACCGGCACCGGCAAAGAGCTCTTTGCAAAGGCCATCCATTCCCTCAGCAACAGGGAAAAGGGCCCTTTTGTTGCCATCAACTGTGGCTCATTACCGGATACGCTCCTTGAGTCAGAACTGTTCGGTTATAAGGCCGGCGCCTTCACGGACGCCAAAAAAGATAAACCGGGTCGTCTGGCCCTCGCAGAAGGCGGAACCGTCTTTCTGGATGAGATCGGAGATATCTCCCCGGCTCTGCAGGTGCGGCTTCTCCGTGTATTACAAGACAAGGTCTATGAACCGCTCGGGAGCACAAAATCCGAAAAGGCGAATGTCCGAATTGTGGCGGCCGCCAATAAAAGACTCGAGGATTTGGTAAGGCAAGGAGCATTTCGCGAGGACCTGTATTATCGGATCAATGTCGTTAAGCTCGTCCTCCCTCCCTTAAGAAGCCGAAAAGAGGATATTCCGCTCTTGATCGATCATTTCGTCAGGAAATTCAATCGCCTAAGCGGTAAAGAGATCCAAGGCCTTTCCCCGGAAGTCTTGCCTGTGCTGATGTCCCATGATTTCCCGGGTAATATTCGGGAACTTGAAAACATCATTGAATATGCCACGGTGGTTTGCAAAAATAGCTGGATCGGGATTGAACACCTCCCCGACTATCTGCGTCGTGAGGCCATTGGCCCGAGACAAAGCGTCTCCGAAGATGCATCCACTGAAGGCTCCACATGGAATGACATGGAAAAGACATACCTTTACGAAGTCTTAAGAAAAAACAACTGGAACAGGGCAGCCGCTGCCGCTCAGATGGGCATCCATACAACCACCTTGTGGCGCAAAATCAAACGCCTCAACCTTGGCATCCCAAAACAGGATGGCCGGACCAAAGAACACTAGGAGACATCTGTATTGTATTTCATGATTGCAATTTTGTTCTACTGATAACATTGCATAGTTGCATCATTATGACATGCCTCGCGTCTCCAAAACGTCCTTATTTGTATTGCTCCTTTGACATTTCCCCATAATCAAAGTCAGAGAAGTCGGTGCTTGTATTGGCAGCCTATCCGCCGCTAGGCTTACAGCAGAGGTGGATAGCAACTCGCCGTGCGTGCCCGCAGTCATCCGGGCCATGCCCCTCCCTTGTGCCCAGCCAATCAGGTGCTACAAGAGACCCCCAGAACTGGCACAGAAGATGCACAACATGGTAGCAAAGCAACTAGATTTCACAAATACATGGAGGGACTTGATATTATGAAATTAGCGGTTTCTGCAACAGGAATGGACCTTGACGCTGAAATAGACCCAAGATTTGGCAGGTGTGCCTATTTTATCGTCGTCAACCCGGACGATATGAGCTTTGAGGCATTTGAGAACGAGAGTATGTCTCTCGGCGGGGGAGCAGGGATCCAGTCAGGCCAATTCATCGCCTCGAAGGGGGCTTCTGTGGTCATAACAGGAAATGTTGGCCCCAATGCTAGTAGAACTCTTGGTGCTGCAGGCCTTGAAGTAATTGTTGGTGTTAGTGGTTCGATCAGGGAAGCCATCGAGAGATACAAGCGTGGTGAATTATCGCCTACCGCCGGCCCGAATGTGTCCGATCATTATGGCATGGGTGGTGGCCAAACCCCTACTCCCGGCAGCGGCATGGGAACGGGTAGAGGTATGGGCACGGGTCGCGGCATGGGTATGGGTCGCGGCATGGGTATGGGCCGGGGTATGGGCCAAGGTATGGGAACGGGTAGAGGTATGGGAATGGGACGCGGCACGGGTATGCAACAAGGATACGGCCCAAATCAAAGCGGTGCTGCACCGTCCCCCGACCAAGAGCTCGGGAAGCTCAAGGAAGAAGCAAAGGCCTTAAGGGATCAACTTGGTTCGATCCTATCCCGTATAGAGAATCTGGAAAAGAAGTAGGGGAAGCCAGAAGCGGTTATGGGCAGGATTGCCATACCAACGTGGAACGGGAGAATTTCGCCCGTCTTTGACACGGCGTTACGATTATTACTGGTTGACGTGGGAGAAAGAGGTGAGTATTCCCGGTTTGAGATCGATATCAGCGAACCTTTTCTTCCCAGCAAGACGATGAGACTTACGGAGCTGCGGGTCGATACGCTCATCTGTGGGGCCATATCAGGACAGTTCGCCCAAATGATAACGAGTGCCGGTATTGAGCTCATTCCATGGATATCCGGCCAGGTGGAGGACGTGCTCAGGGCCTTTTTGGGAGGAGATCTATTCGATATGCAATTCGTGATGCCCGGCCGTCCCGATTATTGGGACAGAGGTCCAGGCGGGGGCTACGGCCGCGGCAGGGGAAGAAGGAGACGAGGTATCCACTCTCCACAACATGAGATAGAAAGGAGGTGAACGACATGCCAGGATTTGATGGTACAGGGCCCCGCGGAATGGGCCCGATGACCGGAGGAGGTCGGGGGTCTTGCAATCCCTACCATGGAGGGGTAAGACAGCCCTTTATGGGTGCCTATCCGTACGGCAGCCCTTACGGTTCTGCACCACCTTACGGAAGCGGTTATTATCCTCCGTCCGGAGCCTATCCTTACGGTCCATCTGGCTTCGGCAGAGGATTCGGCAGAGGCTTCGGCAGAGGCTTCGGCGGAGGCTTCGGCGGAGGCTTCGGCAGAGGAAGACGGTGGTGATAAACCGGAGAATTCGGCTATAAGAGCAGCCTTGAAGGATCAAGAATTCAAGGCTGCTGCATCGAAACGACCGTGTAAGGCATGAAGCGGATTTTTTATGCCTTACGGAAGGGGATTTGGAATGGGAAGGGGCAGAGTTTTTGGTAGAGAGTAATCTATAACGCATAGAAAGGAGAGAGAGATATGTATTTTGGATATAATCCTTACGGGGGATGGTTTTCCCCTTGGGGGCCGCCTGTGGGAATGGGTTATCCCATGCCAGGGCCCTGGGGATATCCTTACGGAGGAATGGGACAGCCGCCCTATTATCCGCCTCCGGGAGGATTTGGAGAACCATGGATGTCACCATTTGGTCCGCCCATGCCCCCTGAGCAGGAGATAGCATTCTTACGGGACCAAGCCCAAATGCTCAAGGGACAAATGGACCAGATAGATGCCAGGGTCAAAGAACTACAAAAAGCGGCTAAGTAGTCGGCACAACACATAATCGATACACAAGATATCCGCTCATTGCAAATGATATGCGATGGGGTGAAGAGGATAGTGTGAGTGGCACGAAGGCTAGAGCCTTCGTTTTGCCGAGATCATTAAGGAGGAACAGTATCACAATGGCACAACAGCAACACGCAAGAGGAGAAGCACCTGAGGATCGAAGGGCCATGATGGAGGCCCAGGATGCGGAGATACGAGAAAAGCTTAAGGGATTCAAGCATAAACTATTAGTAATGAGCGGAAAAGGTGGTGTTGGGAAGAGCACCATCGCCGCCTATCTTTCAGTTGCTCTCGCCAGGAAAGGTTTCCGTGTAGGGCTGATGGACGTGGATCTGCACGGACCGAGTATTCCACGCCTGCTTGGCCTTCAAGGCAATATACTATCATCTCCTGAAGGCAACAAAGCAATTCCGCTGCAGTATCTGCCCAATATGGAGGTTATGTCCATAGAGTCGCTCCTTGGAGACAAGGATGCCGCTACCATCTGGAGGGGCCCCCTGAAAATCGGGGTGATCAAGCAGTTTATCGCCGATATCGCCTGGACTAATTCGGACTATCTCATTATCGACAGCCCTCCCGGCACCGGAGATGAGCCCTTGACGATAGCCCAAGTTATCCCTGACACCAAGGCAATCATCGTCACCACCCCTCAAGAGATCTCCCTTGCGGACGTGCGAAAATCCATCAATTTTTGCCGTCAGGTACATATGGAGATTCTCGGGTTGATAGAAAATGGGAGTGGTTTAATCTGTCCCCACTGCGGAAAGACCATTGATCTGTATAAGACAAATGGCGGGATGCTAACCGCCAAGAAGGCGGGCCTTACACTACTGGGCAGCCTCCCGTTGGAACCGGATATCGTGCTGGAAGGCGACAATGGTACGGTAGAGTGGATGGACAAGAAAGATATGCCCTATACAATCGGTTTCACCAAGATTGTAAATAGGGTTGCTGAACTTACGAAATGAACCACCCTGCAGCAAGCTGCAGGGTATCCAATGTCAAAGTCCCCTCCCTTAATGGGAGGGGATAAAGGGGAGGGTGACCAGACATTTTATCACCCCCACCTAACCTCCCCCATCAAGGGGGAGGCACTATGTCGTAACCCTGCAGCCCCGATTTGTCGGGATCTACTCTTCGCTTCGACAAGCTGCAGGGAATTATCAAGTTAAGAGCTTGGGGCTGAAGGCTGATTGCTCACAAAATACAAAGAAGAAAATGATCATAAGCATAGCAAGCGGAAAGGGTGGAACCGGGAAGACAACCATAGCGACTAATCTGGCAGTAGCCCTCGGCTCCAAGGCAAGACTCCTGGACTGTGATGTAGAGGAGCCCAATGACCATATTTTTATCCGGCCGACCATTAACCGCACTGAAAGGGTTAGCACGAAAGTCCCGCAGGTGGATATGAACAAATGCACCCTGTGCGGGCGATGCCAGGAGATCTGTCAATTCCAGGCCATCGTTGTGGTGGGCAAGACGATCTTAACCTTCCCCGAGTTGTGCCACAGCTGTGGTGGATGTGTGGAGGTGTGCCCCGAAGATGCCATTACCGAAATAGACAAAGAAATGGGGATCTTCGAGAGCGGCAACAGAGACAGCCTTGAATTTGCCCATGCACGTCTCTTTGTAGGGCAGGTGATGGCTGTTCCCCTGATCGACAGGGTCAGGGCTGCCGTGCAACCGGAAAAGATAAACATCATTGATGCCCCGCCGGGGACCTCATGTCCGGTGATCAGTTCGGTAAAGGGCACCGATTTCGTGATCCTGGTGACCGAGCCAACCCCGTTTGGCCTGAATGACCTCAAGCTCGCCGTCGGCATGGTGAAGATCCTCGGTATCCCCCATGGCATCATCATAAATCGCTCTGATCTCGGGGATACCGGGGTTACTGAGTATGCCGACCAGGAGAATATCCCCATTCTCATGGAGATACCCTTTGACCGCCTCATAGCGCAGATCTACTCCAACGGAAAGCTTCTGGTGGAAGAGCTGCCTGACTGGAAAGACAGATTCGTTCAGCTTTACGAGGAAATCAAAAACCATGCAAGGAAATCATGACATTAAGGAGCTTATTGTCATAAGCGGAAAGGGCGGAACCGGCAAGACCAGTTTGCTGGGTGCCTTTGCATCTCTGGCCACCGATAAGGTCCTGTGCGATGCTGATGTGGATGCCGCCGATCTCTATCTCATCCTCGAGCCGGAGATACGAAAGCGGCAGGATTTTCAAGAGGGCCATAGGGCCATAATAGACCCCGATAGGTGCACTGAATGTGGCCTGTGCAGAGACCTTTGCCGGTTTCACGCCATTAGCCCCGGCTTTACAGTTGATCCAATTGAGTGTGAAGGATGCGGAGTCTGTGTCTATTTCTGTCCGGCGAAGGCAATTGATTTCCCCATAAAGACCTGCGGCGAACTGTTCATATCGGAGACCCGCTGCGGGCCCATGGTTCATGCCAGACTCGGCATTGCCGAGGATAATTCCGGAAAGCTGGTAACGCTCACCCGTAAGGAGGCAAGAGAGCTCGCAAAGAAAAGAGGCCTGGGCCTCATTCTCACCGATGGACCACCTGGCCTGGCATGTCCCGTGATTGCAGCAATAGCCGGTGCTACCGCGGTACTGATTGTGACCGAACCAACCCTCTCCGGCCATCACGATATGGACAGGGTGGTCGAGTTGGCCAACCATTTTCAGATTCCGGCGAGCATTTGTGTCAACAAATACGACCTTAATCCGGATATGACTGGAGTTATCGAACAATACGCAAAGGAGCGAGGTTTGCCCATTTTGGGAAGGATTCCCTTTGATCCCATATTCACGAAGGCCATGGTCCAAAAGCAGACTGTCATCGAGTACGATGGGAGATCCCAGGCCGCCCAGGCCCTCAGGGAGATTTGGGAAGGGGCGATCTCGAGCTTATAGGAGGATAAACAATGCCTATTTACGAATACAGGTGTAATCATTGTGGTGAGATATCGGAAATACTCGTCACGGGATATTCCGACGACAATATCCTTGCCTGCAAACAGTGCGGGAGCACGGAACTGGAAAAGATACTCTCGGTTTCTGCATTTACCTTTGCGGACAGTGGCCGCGCCCCCGGAACCACCTGTTGTGGAAGGGAAGAGCGCTGTGATTCGCCACCATGCACAACCGGAGGAGCGTGCAGAAAAGACTAGAAAAGGAACACAGCAAAGAAATGCCGGACCATCTTGACAAGGTAATTGACGAGATTCAGGCCTCCATCATAGAAGATGCCCGCAAGGTCTATTCGGAAAAGGTTATTGAAAGATGGCTCCATCCCGAGTATATGGGGGAGATAGAGAACCCTCAAGGGTATGGAAAGATCACGGGGCCCTGCGGGGATACCGTAAGAATTTTCCTCAGGATCATAAACGGTAGAATCATAGACGCCCGGTTTACCACCAATGGATGCGCTACCACTCTCGCCGCCGGCTGTATGGCCTGTGAACTGGCCATCGGAAAAACCCTCAGGGAGGCATATGGAATCACCAAAGAGATGATCTTGGAGCAATTGGACGGTTTGCCGGAAGAAAGCACGCACTGTGCGGTTTTGGCATCCAACACCCTAAGAGAAGCCTTGACCGACTATCTTACATCCAAGAACGAAACCTGGAAGAGGCTTTACAAAAACAGACAAAGGGTATAAAAGTGAGGAGCCAAATCCGAAGAGCGTTTTCCGGATTGAGGCATCGTTAAAAAAGGTGAATAAAAGAGACTATTACAGCATCTTGGGGATGCATCGTGACGCCACCCAAGAGGAGATTAAGAAGGCCTATCGAAAGCTCGCCCTCAAGTACCACCCAGACAGAAATCCAGAAGACAAACAGGCAGAGGGGAGGTTTAAGGAAATAGGTGAAGCTTATGCTGTATTGAGCGATCAAGGGCAAAAGGGAATGTATGACCGGCTTGGGTCGAATCAATTCCGGCGAATGCATCGTCCCGAAGACGTATTCAGAACCTTCAGTTCAAAGGGCTTCTTCTGGGAGTTTGGTGTAGGGGGTGATGAGGGAATTCCTCGCATGTTCTTCTATGGCCCACGAGGCAGGGGGTGTGGGCGGAGGAAAGGCGGGTTTTATCGGCAGAAATTCTTTCACGATCATCCCGCTGGCCTTTGGGGGGATGATACAGTTACGTGGGATATTTCTCTGAGTCCCAACGAAGCTCTTTGGGGAACGGAAAAGGAAATACAATTAAGGAGAGGATCGCAGTCGGAAAGACTCAGAATCAAGATCCCTGCCGGAGTGAAAAACGGCACAGTGCTCTCGGTTAGCATGAGGGGAGACGAGATGAGTCTTCGAGAAGATAGGTTTTACCTGAGGGTAAAAGTAGCAGGGAGCTGATGTGATCTTGAGAGGGATGACTTTTCACCGGGTTATCCACAATAGGGAGAGAGTCCGGCATGAGGAGTCAGCGAGACATGAGAGAAATGAAATCAATGAAGGAGGCATGAAAACATGAAGAGAATAGCAGTAGCGTGTGAGGACAACCAGGGACTGGGCGGCCAGATCAGCCAGCATTTCGGCCGCTGCCCTTACTATCTGATTCTAGACCTTGAGGGGGACGAAATAATCAAGGCCGACAGCATAGCTAACCCCTACTACAATGACCATACTCCCGGGATGGTTCCGAAATTCATCAATGAACAGGGAGCAAATGTCATGATTGCCGGAGGCATCGGGCCGAGGGCAATCGACTTGTTTGCAGGTATGGGAATTGAGGTTGTGAGCGGGATGACGGGAAATGCGGGAGATATTGTTCAGGCCTATCTGAAAGGAGAGATCAGCGGCGTAGAGGCATGCCAGCAGGATCACCCGGAAGGCCATAGTCGCTGTTGAAAGTAAGGCCTTCCGTACCGATACATAGCAAACCGCCCACCGTTCCCTCGCTTTTCACAGCTGCTTCGGGGCAAAGCGGGAGAATCTGCCATGGCGGAGGGCAACACCGTGATAAATCACCCTGTGCAGCTTAGGGAACATGCAGCGGGGATTGAAAGGCAAGGAAAGCAATTCTAAGAGCGAGAATCGAAACCTGTACGGATTGCTTTTCCTGGCTTTGGTGAAGTGACCGCAGCCCTCTCGAGGCTGGATTTTCACTGGATTCCAAGCAGAAGATCTGATGGGTGATCCTGGTGAAGCGTGCCCGCTGTAGAATCGGATATTGCCTGGACCCCTTCTGCCAGAGGGTTTTTCGGTAAGGAACCTAACGCTCAAGATTGCTTACCCTTTCCCAATGTCCATTCAAGACAATGCTTTGTGATCCCTGAACAAGCGGATAGAGAACGCAGGTATTTCTGATGAGTATCTGGTGATCTGGGGCCGCTCGTTTCTGGTTTTGAGTAAAATACCGGAACTATGCAATGGAGAGAGACCATTTGATGGTATCGTTCTTCATGACCATAGTGTGATCTATACCTACGGTGAGTTGAGAGGAGAAATTGAAATGACCGAGGAGTCTTCTCAGGATCTGCCTGAAAAACCACCGGCACCTGATTCGCTTCCTGCAGGGCCCGTACTCTTCTATAACGAGGTTGTCATTGAGCACTTCATGCATCCCCGTAACGTGGGCGAATTGGAAAACCCCGACGGTGAGGCAGTTGTGGGAGACCCCACGTGCGGCGACCAGATGAAGGTCTCCATAAGAGTTGATAACGGTAGAATTGTGGACATCAAGTTTAAGTCCTTTGGTTGCCCGGGTGCCATTGCAACCAGCAGCATGGTCACGGAATTGGCCAAGGGGAAAAGCGCCCTTGAGGCGCTGATGATAACAGACGATGATGTAGTTTTGTCCCTGGGCGGCATACCGGAGCACAAAAAGCACTGTTCACTTCTGGGGGTTCAGGCGGTGCAGCAGGCCATACATGATTATTTGAGAAAAGAAAAGGCTGAGGCCGAGCGAATTCATGAGAAGGGTATATCTGGATCATAATGCCACCACTCCTTTAGATCCGCGGGTTTTCGAGGCAATGAGGCCTTATATGACGGGGGTTTTTGGAAATGCCTCCAGCCCGCATTTCTATGGCCGTCTTGCAAAGCAGGCATTGGAGGAATCCAGGGAAATAATAGCCAGCGGCATAAGTAGTAAGCCGGAAGAGATCGTTTTCACGAGTGGCGGAACAGAGGCCGATAATCTGGCACTACGTGGAATTGCTTATCAAAAAGGGAAAAGAAAAGGGCATGTTATCACCTCCTCCATCGAACATCATGCCGTTTTAAGGACGTGTGTTGCCTTAGAAAAAGAGGGCTTTTCCGCAACATACCTCCCCGTAGATAGTCAGGGGAGAGTTGATCCTGATGAGGTCAAGAAGGCCATCAGAAGAGATACCGTTCTTATGAGCGTGATGTTTGCAAATAACGAAACCGGTGTGATCCAACCCGTTGCGGAAATAGGCAGGATTGCACGAGAATATGGTATTCCGTTTCACTGTGACGCAGTTCAGGCTATTGGAAAACGCGTTATGGAGGTAGAGGAGTTGAAAATCGATCTGCTCGCGCTTTCTTCACACAAAATATACGGACCCCAGGGAATAGGCGCCCTCTATGTGAGAGATGGTATTGGGCTATCTCCCATGATTACGGGAGGGCATCATGAACGAGGCTTAAGGGCAGGCACCGAGAATATCGCCGCTGTTGTAGGTTTCGCCCGTGCCGTAAAGATCGCAATAGATGAAATAGATATCTACCGGACAATGGTTGAGTCCTTGCGAAATAAACTGGAATCAGGACTGATAAAAGCGCTTGATGGGGTAGCAATCCACGGCGCTCAGGGAGAAAGGCTTCCCCATACCAGTTGCATCGGTTTTGCCTCCGTCGAGGCCGAATCTATCCTTCTCCATTTAGATCTCAAAGGCATTGCCGCGTCTTCGGGGTCGGCTTGCACAACCGGTGATCCCGAACCTTCCCATGTTCTGACGGCAATGGGCGTGCCCCCAGAGCTTGCAAAGGGATCGATACGGATCTCCTTTGGCAGGGAAAATACCGAGGAAGAGGCGGATTACACCGTTAACGCTTTAAGTGATGCTGTCCGGCATTTAAGAAGCATTTCTTCTCAGTGGACCACGGCGAAACCGTTATGACTGTCAATAGCCTTCAAAGGGCCTAATCCATTGCATATGCCATTAGATCCGTAGGATAGCCGTGAGCAGACGGCAGGGCCTTCATATGCTCGATTTTCAAGCCACACCGCACGAGACCTGTCCTCAAACAGGTGAATCTGCGCACTACCCTTGGGTGAGCCTGTTGATCACAAACCACCTTTTATGATGATCAGCTGCAGTTGGTCTGATGTATCTTCGGCCCGGTCGGAGATCGTCACGATACCCTCAAGGCATTGTTTCAGGTGGATCTTGTGGCCGTAGTCCAGATCGGTCTTAAAGATATCCCTGGTGATATCCCACTCCTCTTTGTCAACAGCCGATTCCATAATCCCCACCTCTTTGGCCCTTTCCCGAATCGTTTCGATATCCTCATTCTTGAAAAACGAGCTGACCGATTCTCCCAATGGGGCACAGGATGCGATTGATTTTTCCATGATGCTTAGGAACCGTGGTTTCATACCATCAGGGATATCAGGTCGCTGGTCGAGGAAAAAATCACAACACGCCTCGGCAGCATTGGCCAAGCTGTCGAGATACTGGATGAGGTGAAAGATGTCCGATCTGAGTGTAGGAAGATAGGCACGCGAGTAGAGCCGGCTCATTATCTCGCGCAGAATGCTATCCGCTTCGGTTTCACATTTGTCCACCTTGAGTGCCAGTGATTTTGACTCTACTAGGTTATCGTTGAGATATTCCTTAACCGTCTCGCGTGCAAGCTGGAGACACCGCCACACGCTTTCAACATGCCGCAAGATCAGCTCATTTATGGCCTTTTCCTTTTTAAATAACATAGTGTTACCCCTCTCAGAAATGAGCCAAGTCCTTTCCTTCTAAAGCCACGGCAATTCTTTGGGTTCACGATGACCCATTAGTGTTGCCGTTGATCGCAATTTGCCTAAGAAACTGTGTAATCCTACACAAAAAACTCTATCAAAAAGTAGGAGATGATACCAGCCGAAATTGGAGTGGAAACCCATCCAATCACTATTTCAAGCATTGTTCGTCTGCTAACCATTCTGGCGCCTTTCACCAAACCGACTCCGGCGACTCCCCCTACAATGGCTTGAGACGAAGAAACCGGTACCCCCACCTGGGTGAATATCTCAACCGTGATAGCGCCTGAGAGCTGGGCAATCAATGCTGAATATTCATCAAGGGCAGTGATCTTTCTCCCTACCGTCATCATAACCTTCCTGCTGTACGTCATAGCGCCGCCGGCAATGCTGAGGCTACCGATGAGCAATCCTTCAAAAGGAGTGAGCAGACCCGTACCCACGTACACTCCGGTGACGTTGGCCACGTTATTAGACCCCAGCGCATAGGCACCCAGACATCCCGCCAATACGAGGCCCCAGAAGATGACGAAAGACCGTTTCTGCGGGCTGATGAAATACCGCGCAATAAAGAATCCGACCAGGTGATAGAGGGCAAAGCTAAACACGATGCCGCCTACCGGGGTGAGCACCCAACATACTGTGATTTTTAGCAGAACAGAGAGATCAGGCGTTCCTGAAACCAGCCCGGCCCCCAGGATAGCCCCAATAATCGCCTGGGAAGTGGAGCTGGGCAGGGCTACATAGGTTAAGACGAACATGACTATACCAGCTGCCAGTGCAGCGCAGAACGCGCTCTGAGGTGTCAAGTGAGAAAGCCCCCCCACCGTGGAAAAGCACTTCTCTCCCTCTGCCAATGCCCCCAGAATCACGAATACCGAGGTCAGCATAATCGCTGTGCGATACCTAATAATCTTAGCGGCGACCCCGGTACCGAAGATATTGGCGGCATCATTACTGCCCAAGGTCCAGCCCAGAAAAATGCCTGAGATTACTTTCCACATTGTATGGAGCCCGAGTTCTCCAGCCTTCCTAGTAGGTGTACATAAGGTCAGGGAGAAGAATAGACAAATGACTCTTCGTCTGATCAGTGTTACATGTGTTATCGGCAACATCCGAGCGGATCATTATTGTCTCAGTTATTGCTGTCAGAGGCCACGCGCAAAAGCCGGCCTCGTTGGCTCTGCCTTGGAGGAAAGAAACCCATTGGCTCATGGTCTTATTCATAGTAAGAGAATCTAAGGGCCTTATCTGCTCGTTACAGGACCTGACGGCCGAAACATAGAGCGGTTAGAGAAACGACGTTATATAATCCTCGATGTCTTCGCGGCCCTCGAAGATTCCGAAATGACCTTCACAGAGAATATCGGCTTTGAGAGTAAGGAGGAATTTAAGCGATCTGATATAGTCTTCTCTATCAGACAAAAGGGTGGCATCCAGGGGACCGTGAACATCCTGCCCGAATAGGATCTTCTTGCCGGCAGACTCCACCAGGTATACTACTGAGCCCGGTGAATGTCCTGGGGTGTGGAAGGATTGGATAGTGCCGTTGCCGAGAGAAAATGTCTCTTGGGAGGAGGTAATCTTATGGTCCATTTGAAAGGGTTCAATCACCGCACCGTACCACCGGGCTCCGGTAACCTCATTATCGCCCTTTTCAAGATATACCGCATCCAATTCGTGAGCCACGATTCCGGAACCAAAATCCTGTCGCGCCCTTAGAGCACCACCGCTATGGTCATAGTGGCAGTGTGTTAAGAAGAGATACTCGATTTTCGACGCCTCCACACCGCAGTCCACAATATTAGACCGCAGTCTATCATGCCTCCTGCCCGTACCGGCATCGATCAGGCCTGCTTTCCCGCCGAAGCAAACGAGGTAGATGGCAGCATCCGCAGGGTCCGTTAGATTACCTCCGCCGACCTGCCACACCTCATCAGTAATCTGCATCACAATAATCTCCGCTGCGCCTCATATCTTGTTTTCGGAAAAAAGAAAGGAGCTCTTGAATGGCTTCTATATCACGAATTTCGCTCCCTTTGCTAGCTCTTACAAATATATGGGAGCAGGTAAGACCGATTGGAGCTTAAAAAGGTAACAGGGATCTCCCTTTTCTATAGCTCCCTGAAAAAAAGAAAGGCTACAGCACACAAGCGAACATTAGTTCGTTGTGAAACTGCAGCCTGACTCCCAAATAATCAGTTACTAATTTTCAACCCCTTTGCGGAGAACCCCCTACATCGACCGGATCTCCTGCCTCATGAACACGGTGTAAGACACCCCGAAGCAGATCACCGTGATGGCGATGAGGCTGATTATATGGGGGATGACCACGTAGATGCTCTGGAAGAGATCCAACGGTCTGGCAAACCGGGCCGATGAGAGCCGCTCCAAGGGCCCCATGAGCACGAAGGATCGGGTGGTCTTTCGGGTGGGGTCGATGATGATGGCCGTTGCGTCATTGTACAGTTGCATGGGGGAAATGAGCGAGACCACGCGCTGGACCCTGAGGTGTTTGAGCACCACCTGGGGGTTGCCCTGGTTTGTCTGATCAAGGGGCACCACCGCATTGGCCACCACCGTGGCACCCATGGAGATAAAGAAGGAAAAGAAGATCCAGATGGCAAGGGTCGCGAGAGCGCTGGTGGCAATGCCTCGGAAGATGATGGAAAAGAGGATACTGATCCCGAGCCAGAAGGCGATATAAAAGATAGAGATAATGAGGTAGATGATAAGCCGCCACAGCTCCTCGACACCGGGCACCACCCCGATGAGGGCAAGGCCCAAACCGGTGACCACCAGGAGGATGGAGACGAGCATGATAGCGATGGTCACCACCCCGGAGAGGAATTTGCCGTTGATGATGGCATCCCGGTAGATGGGCTGGGAGGCGAGTTTACTAAGGGTGCCGGCAGAGCGCTCCCGGTTGATGGAGTCAAAGCCCAGAACCAAGCCAATTAAGGGGCCGAAGAAGGCCACGAACTGGACCAGGGAGAAGAGCGGCCCGGTTGAGGTAAAGAGCATGAGGAAGACGAAGCTGGGCTTGGCAACGCCGGAGAGCTCTTCTTTTAACCCCATGCCCACCATGTAGGTGGTGATTAAACTCACCATGGCGATGAGGGCAAAGAGGATGATGAACCGGTAGCTGCTGAAGTGATCGGCGAGCTCCTTTCTGACAATGGCCCGAATCCCGTTCATGATGTTACCTCCTGAAAGTATTTCATGTACACGTCATCGAGGGAGATCTCCTTGTCCTCCACCCCCAGCTTCTCGTGGGCCAGCTTCTCCAACGGCCCCTCGGCGATCATCTTGCCGTGGAGCATGATTCCGATCCGATCGGCGATCCTCTGGACCTGCTGGAGGTCGTGGGATGAGAGCAGGATCGTGATATTGTGCTCCCGGCTCAAGGCCTTGATGTAGTCGATGATCAGGGTGGTGCCCTCGGGGTCGAGCCCCAGGGTGGGCTCATCCAGAAAGGCGATTTTGGGTTCCTTGATCAAGATCTCGGCGATGGCCAGCCGTTGGCGCATGCCCCGGGAGAAGGCAGCCACCTTCTTGGTTGCATCGTCCTTCAATCCCACCCGCTCTAAGGCCTCGTCGATCTTAGCGGTACTCGCCGTATCGGGGATGTGGTTGAGCCGGGCGATGAAGCGGAGGTTCTCAACCCCGTTCATATCCTCGTAGAAGCCGATATTCTCCGGGATGTAACCCACGATGCGCTTGACCTTGATGGCCTCCTTGGTGGGGTTGAACCCGGCCACGGTGGCAGTACCGCTCGTTGCCTCGGTTAAGCCCAGAAGCATTAATAACGTGGTGGTCTTGCCCGAGCCGTTGGGCCCCAGAAAGCCGAAGATCTCCCCTTGCGCGATGGAAAAGGTGAGGTTATCCACGGCCGTGGTGGTGCCGTAGCGCTTGGTTAAGTTCTGGGTTTCGATGA